>ENA-ORUR01000012-ORUR01000012.1-human-gut-metagenome-genome-assembly--contig:-NODE-12-length-203884-cov-56.0562_pt1 | contig 203884 bp, 139 predicted proteins | sample MGYA00242086_ERZ509223 | MGnify/ENA primary metagenome ERZ509223 (study PRJEB26280, sample SAMEA2338820) | human gut metagenome | biome: human gut; feature: human-associated habitat; material: faeces... | reverse complement strand
ACCGCACTCGGCGACCGGGCCCCGCAGCGCGGGACCCACTAACCAATGTAATGGGCAGTCTCCTTGCACTGGCGACGCCACTGCGAAGCGTCAACACGGCGGATGCAACACTGAGGATTGGGACGATTAGTCAAGCTCATACAATTACGCGCTGGGCTTGTGTTGTTTTTATGGTGGGCTTCGCGCCTTCTGCTTCGGGCCTCGATGAGATCGGCCCTCAGCGGCGCTACGAAATGGCCCACTGGACCATTTCGCTTACGCGCCGGGCTTGTTTTGTGATTTTGTCGGCTTCGCCGGCGGTTTTTTCTGCTTCGGGCCTCGATACAATCGGCCCTCAGCGGCGCTATCAAACACCCCAGTGGGGGTGTTTGATAGCGCCGCCCTTGAATTTGAGTTGGCGCCAGGCTTCGTAGATGGCGATGGACGCGCAGTTGGTCAGGTTCAGGCTTCGCAGGCTCGGGCGCATCGGCAGTCGCACCTGCTCGGCGACATGCGGGCCGAACATGATATCCGTCGGATCGGGAATATTGCCTGGCTCAGGGCCGAACAGCAGAATATCCGTCGGCCGGTACTCGACCTCCGTGTACAGCTTCGTCGCATGCGCAGTGAACGCGATGATCCTGGAATCCGGCATCGATTCAACCAGATTGTCGAAATCCGGATGCAGCACCACATGCGCCATGTCATGGTAATCCAATCCAGCGCGGCGCAACTTCGTATCATGCAGGTTGAATCCAAGCGGCTCGACCAGATGCAGAATCGTCCCCGTCACCGCGCACAGGCGAATCGCCGACCCCGTATTGCCGGGGATACGCGGCGAGTAGTAGCACAGGTGCGGCGTGCTCGTCTCGGCTTTCGCCGCATCCTCGGCACTCATCATCGCATCCGTCACACTGATTGGATTGCCGTGCGCGTCGGTGACGAGCTCATCCGGCCCATAATTCGACTTGCGATACCCGTATTCGAACATCGACTCGACCTTAGCCTCCGGATTCGCCGACGAACCGGCGTCCTGATACTGCTGCGGATTGGCTTCATGTGTCATACGCTCCAACCTAACCCGTTCAACCGACAGCCGCGCGGCACGTCATACACGCCCCGGTCGAATGCTAAGATACGGCACACGATGAACACCAACCGACCTGACACCCCGCATACGCCAGACGCGCCATTCGTCCGCGCGAAGCCTGCCGCCACAGACCACGTGCCCCAAATCCGACACACGCCTGAAATCCAGCGCGTGCTCACCTTGTGGTGGCACGCGAACGCCCGCGACCTGCCGTGGCGATTCGGCCGCACCACACCGTGGGGCGTCCTCGTCAGTGAAGTCATGAGCCAGCAGACCCAGATGAGCCGGGTCGTGCCCTACTGGACCGCGTGGATGCGCCATTGGCCGGACCCGGAAGCACTTGCCGCGGCATCCACGGCAGAGGTCATCACCGCATGGGGGCGCCTCGGCTACCCGCGTCGCGCTTTGCGTTTGCAGGAGTGCGCCCGCGAAGTCGCCACGCGATACGGCAACCGGCTTCCTCACAGTTACGACGAGCTGGTCGCGCTGCCCGGAATCGGCGATTACACGGCGAGTGCGGTCATGAGTTTCGCGTTCGGAGAGCGTATTGCCGTCATCGATACGAATATTCGGCGTGTTCTGTCGCGCCTGTTCGTCGGCGAGGAATCGTTGGGCGGGTCCACGACGGCGAAGGATCGGGATCTGGCTTCGCGCGTGCTTCCCGAAGGTCAGGCAGCCAGCGTCGTGTGGAACGAGGCGGTGATGGAGCTCGGCGCACTGGTGTGCACGGCGAAATCTCCGGCTTGTGAGACTTGCCCGGTTGCGTCGGTTTGCGCGTTTCTTGCGGCGGGCCGTCCGAGACTGGGACAGCGCCGGACTCGTCCCCGTCAGCGGTTCGCGGGTACGAATCGACAGGTGCGCGGCATTGTGTTGGCTGCGTTGCGCGCGCTGCCTGCGGATGCCCCGGTATTGTCGCGCGCGCGGGTGGCGTTGTTGTGGCCCGACCAGACGCAGCTTGATGCGTGTGTCGCCTCGCTTGACGAGGACGGATTGATTGAAATCATTGGTGATGAAGGGATTCGTCTGCCCGCCGGGAGCGTCCGGAATGCTGATACCGACGCGGACTCGGGTGCCGTTGCCGATGACAGTGCTGGTGCCGCTGGCAGCGCCGATGCCAGTGCGATCATCGAAACGCACGCCAACACTTCGCAATCTGACGCTACTTCGCAATCCGACGTAGCGTCAGCGTGACACGTCACCACCGGCATGACTACACTGGAACATATGTCATCGAGCAGCCAGCGCACTTCCAACGACCCGCGGAATCGCCGTCCCCGCCGAAAATTGTCCAAACGGCAGCGGCAGATCTACCGCAGGCGTCGCATTGTCGCGTTGATTGCGTTGATTGTCGTTCTTGCATTGATTGCGTTTTGCGTGTACAGCCTCGGCCGGGGGATGATGGCGATTGATGCGTCGATCCGCCATGACGACCACATGGCGCTGACTCGTTCGGCAGTGCCGACGCCGATGCAGCAGAGCAAAGTCAAGGATTGTACGGCGTCCGATATCGATTTGTCGTTGCAGTCGGATTCCCATACGGTTGCTGTCGGTGGTTCCATGAAATTCACAGCGACCATCAAGTATGTGCCGAAGGGCGAGAGCAGCTGCCTGATTGATGCTGCGGATGATTCGCGGGTGCTGACCATCAAGTCGGGAAGCGACACCGTGTGGCGGTCCGATGCGTGCGATGTGGATTCGCGTCAGCTGCTGCTCGCGGTGGGGGACACCGACACGCAGACGATGACGTGGAACACGAATCGTACCGGGGGCTCGTGCGCCGACGATTCGACGCTGCCGAAGGTGGACGCCGGGACTTATACCGCACAGCTGTCGATGAAGGACCATCCGAAGATTGTGAGCAATAAGGTGACGATTACCGTCGGGTAGCTGGTTCGGGTAGGCGGTGCCGGTCAGCGGAGTCGGGCTGGCGGTGCTGGGCTGGTGGCGCTGTGGATTGACGGTGCTGAATGGGTGGTACTGGGGATTCGCAGCGCGTGGCTGGACGGGCGGCGCTGGACGGTCCTTCCCGTCATCAATTTCGAACGTCTATCTATGGCGATACTAGGCGGTGAACCTTTTCAGCACCCCGCAGGGAATGGGACTTCATGCACCAGCTTCTGGGACAACACCTCAGAGCGATGATGTATGCGTCGGCATACGAGGTGTGACGTATGCGCAGTGCGATTGGTCGGTCGGGTGCAGTGGGAGAGTTGTGGGGAACAGTTGATACACGATATGCCGGGTTGTGTATGTCGCGGCATGCGTGACCGGTGATTTGGCGGTGTGATCGGACTTGTCTGAGGTTGGTCTGTCGTGTTGCGCATGTCGTGGCATGCGCGCCCGGTGATTTGCGGGGTTGGTTCGGTTGGCTGAGCTGCGATCTGTCGGGTATCGCATGTGCGGGTATGTGCGAACGGTGATTTTGCGCCATGACAGGTTGTCCATACAAGCCGCATACGGGGATTGACTCGCACGGTGGCGGGGTGACCGGGTCGGGTCTGCCGGTTCGTTGGTCTCGGGTGTCATCATGTGAGGATTCACTCACATAATGGGGGTCGGGACGGCTTCGAGTCGTCGGCGTTCTCGAGTTGGGTGTCATCGTGTGAGGATCCGCTCACACTATGACGGTGTGACCGGGGGCGGCTCGGTGGTTTGGCTGGATTGGGGGTCATTGTGTGAGGATGGACTCGCACGATGGCGGTGTGAGTGGGTGCGGGGCAGTGGGTTAGCTTGTTGATCCGTGGTTGTGTGAAGATTGGCTCGCACGCCGGCGGTATTGTCGTTTCCGGCTTGGTGGTTTGGCTGGATTGGGGGGCATTGTGTGAGGATTGGCTCGCACGATGGCGGTTTGGGTGGCTGGGACTGGCCGGTTTGGTGGTCCCCGGGTGTCGTTGTGTGAGGATGGACTCGCACAATGGCGGTGTGAGTGGGGGCGGGGTGGTGGTTTGGCTTGGTGGCCCGTGGTTGTGCGAGGATTGGCTCGCATTCTGGCGGTCAGCGTGACGGATAGACCGCTCCCGCTACTCCCGTCGCCATCCCCTCACTCCCGCAGCCGTCCATTGCTCTCACCCCCACCATCCCTGCCCACCCCACAAGCGTGTCGCATTTGCGGCGCGCGCAATCATCGGCTAAACTATTGACTTTGCGTAAAGTGTGTCATATTGCGGGCATGCTGACAGTGAAGAAGCGCCCGCGAACAGCATATAGTGGCCGTCCGCCCGCGTTTCCGGGGAACAAACGACAAAGCGAGCGATAAGGAACGTCCATTGGCTGCTGAACAAGCTACGACGAACACCACCAAAGTCATCGCACGTGCCGACGAGCATGACATCAAACTGCACAAGGCGTCGGATCGCGTGAATTTCGGCTCCATCCGTGAGCCCATCGATGTGCCCTACCTGCTGGGCGTGCAGACCGACAGCTTCGATTGGCTGATCGGCAACGAGCGCTGGAAGAAGCGCGTCGAGGAAGACGAAAAGAACGGCACCAACACCGTGCCGCACGTTTCCGGTCTTGACGAGGTCTTCCAGGAGATTTCTCCGATCGAGAACTTCACCCAGACCATGAGCCTGACCTTCTCCGACCCGTACTTCGAAGAGCCGCGTCACACGGTCCAGGAGTGCAAGGAGAAGGATTACACCTATTCCGCGCCGCTGTATGTGAACGCTGAGTTCGAAAACGGCGATACCGGCGAGATCAAGAGCCAGACCGTCTTCATGGGCGATTTCCCGCTGCAGACTCCGCACGGCACCTTCATCATCGGCGGCACCGAGCGTGTCATCGTCTCGCAGCTCGTGCGTTCTCCTGGCGTGTATTTCGACCGTCAGCAGGACCGTACCTCCGACAAGGAGGTCTTCGGCGCGAAGATCATCCCGAGCCGCGGCGCATGGCTCGAGTTCGAGATCGACAAGCGCGACGTCCTCGGCGTGCGCGTGGACCGCAAGCGCAAGCAGTCCGCGATCGTGTTCCTCATGGCCATCGGCATGACCAAGCAGGAGATCGCCGAGTCCTTCAAGGACTACCCGCTCGTGCTTGACGCGCTGGCGAAGGAAACCTCGATCAACACGCAGGACGAGGCCCTCGTTGACCTGTACCGCAAGATTCGTCCGGCGGACACCCCGACCCCCGAGGCTGGCAAGAACCTGCTGGATTCCTTCTACTTCAACACCAAGCGCTACGATCTGGCACGCGTCGGCCGCTACAAGATCAACCGCAAGCTGGGCCTTGAGCGTGATTACAACGATCGCAGCCTGAGCCGCGAGGACATCATCGCCACCATCAAGTACCTGGTGACTTTGCATGCCGGCGACAAGACCTTCCCGGGCATGCGTGACGGTGAGCCGGTCGATCTGCGTGTGGACGTCGACGATATCGATCACTTCGGCAACCGTCGTATCCGCCAGGTCGGCGAGCTGATCCAAAACCAGCTGCGCACTGGCCTGAGCCGTATGGAGCGTGTCGTGCGCGAACGCATGACCACCCAGGACGCCGAGGCCATCACCCCGCAGTCCCTGATCAACATTCGCCCGGTCAACGCGACCATCAAGGAGTTCTTCGGAACTTCCCAGCTGTCCCAGTTCATGGACCAGAACAACCCGCTGGCCGGCGTGACGAACAAGCGTCGTCTGTCCGCCCTCGGCCCCGGCGGCCTGTCCCGTGACCGCGCATCCATGGAAGTGCGAGACGTGCACCCGTCCCACTTCGGCCGTATGTGCCCGATCGAATCCCCTGAAGGCCCGAACATCGGCCTGATCGGCTCGCTGGCGACCTTCGGCCGCATCAACCCGTTCGGCTTCATCGAGACCCCGTACCGCAAGGTCGTCAACGGCCATGTGACCGACGAGGTCGTCTACATGACCGCCGACCGTGAGGCCGAGCACGTCATCGCGCAGGCCAATCAGGAGCTTGACGAGAACGGCAACTTCGTCTCCAAGGAAGCCCTTGTGCGTGACGCCCAGGGCGAAGCGGAAGATGTCCCGGTCGAGATGGTCGACTACATGGATGTCTCCCCGCGTCAGATGGTGTCCGTCGGCGCCTCCCTGATTCCGTTCCTCGAGCATGATGAAGGCCACCGAGCGCTGATGGGTACCAACATGCAGCGTCAGGCCGTCCCGCTGGTCAAGTCCGAGCGCCCGCTCGTAGGTACCGGCTCCGAATGGCGTGCAGCCGTCGATTCCGGCGATGTGATCCTCGCTGAGAAGGATGGCGTGGTCACCTACGTGTCCGCCGACATCATCCGCACGATGAACGACGACGGCACGCAGTCCAGCTACAAGCTCGCCAAGTTCCAGCGTTCCAACCAGACCACCTGCTACAACCAGGTCCCGCTTGTCAAGCATGGCGAGCGCGTGGAGAAGGGCACTGTCCTCGCGGATGGCCCGGCCACCGAGAAGGGCGATCTGGCACTGGGCAAGAACCTGCTCATCGCGTTCATGCCTTGGAACGGCTACAACTACGAGGACGCTGTGATCATCTCCCAGCGTCTGGTGCGCGACGACACCCTGTCCTCGATCCACATCGAAGAGTACGAGATCGACGCCCGTGAAACCAAGCTCGGTGCTGAGGAAATCACCCGCGACCTGCCGAACGTCGGCGAGGACGCGGTCGCGAACCTTGACGAGCGTGGCATCATCCGCATTGGTGCCGAGGTCGAGGCCGGCGATATCCTCGTCGGCAAGGTCACCCCGAAGGGCGAGACCGAGCTGACCCCGGAGGAGCGCCTGCTGCGTGCTATCTTCGGCGAGAAGAGCCGCGAAGTTCGTGATACCTCGCTGCGCGTGCCGCACGGCGAGACCGGTACTGTCATCGCGGTCAAGGAAATCACCCGCGAGGATGCCGAGGAGGACGGCGACGAGCTGCCCAACGGCGTCAACCAGATGATCCGCGTGTACATCGCCCAGCACCGCAAGATTACGCAGGGCGACAAGCTCTCTGGTCGCCACGGCAACAAGGGCGTCATCTCCCGGATTCTTCCGGAAGAGGATATGCCGTTCATGGCCGACGGCACCCCGATCGACATCATGCTCAACCCGCTGGGCGTGCCGAGCCGAATGAACCTGGGCCAGGTGCTCGAGCTTCACTTGGGCTGGATTGCACACGCCGGCTGGGATATCAGCATCGACCCGGATGTTGAGGCCGCTTGGAAGAAGTACGTGCCTGAAGGCGCCGAAAAGGGCGCGCCTGGCACCCCGGTCGCGACCCCGGTGTTCGACGGCGTCCGCCCTGACACCTTGAAGGGCCTGCTCAAGTGCACGCTGCCGGACAAGGACGGTAACAAGCTCGTGGGCGAGGACGGCAAGGCGCAACTGTTCGACGGCCGCACCGGCGAACCGTTCCCGAAGCCGATTTCCGTGGGCTACATGTACATGCTTAAGCTCCACCACCTCGTGGACGACAAGATTCACGCGCGTTCCACCGGCCCGTACTCGATGATCACGCAGCAGCCGCTCGGCGGCAAGGCCCAGTTCGGTGGCCAGCGCTTCGGCGAGATGGAGGTGTGGGCCCTCGAGGCTTACGGCGCCGCCTACACGCTGCACGAGATGATGACCACCAAGTCCGATGACGTCGACGGCCGCGTGCGCGCCTACGGAGCCATCGTGAAGGGCGAGAACCTGCCGCCGGCAGGCATCCCGGAGTCCTTCAAGGTGCTTTTGAAGGAAATGCAGTCGCTCGCCCTGAACGTCGAGGTGCTCAACGCCGACGGCCAGGCGATTGACATGCGCGAGGAAGACGACGACCCGGCTTCCAACTCCAACGATCTCGGCTTCAACATCGGTGCCCGCCCGGACGCCTCCGCCAAGGAGGATCAGGCCGCGGAAGAGCCCGAATACAAGTGACGACACAGCTGTCCGTGCCCCGCCTGAAGCGGGCCGGGCGCGGACAGCTCCCGCAAACGTGATGGAAACAATTTCAAAGACAGGAATCAAGAGTGCTGGACGTCAACGCATTTGACAAGCTTCGCATTGGCATGGCCACCGCCGACGACATCCGCGGCTGGAGCTATGGCGAGGTCAAGAAGCCTGAAACCATCAATTACCGTACCCTCAAGCCTGAGAAGGACGGTCTGTTCGGCGAGCAGATCTTCGGCCCGACCCGTGACTGGGAGTGCGCGTGCGGCAAGTACAAGCGCGTGCGCTTCAAGGGCATCGTGTGCGAACGCTGCGGTGTGGAAGTCACCCGCTCCCGTGTGCGCCGCGAACGCATGGGCCACATCGAGCTGGCCGCCCCGGTCACCCACATCTGGTATTTCAAGGGCGTTCCGAGCCGTCTGGGCTACCTGCTTGACATCGCTCCGAAGGACCTCGAGAAGGTCATCTACTTCGCGGCCTACATGGTCACCGAGGTGAACGAGGAGCAGCGTCATCAGGATCTGCCTGACCTCCAGGAAGAATTCGACAACGAGATCGCGAACCTCGAGCGTCGCCGCAACAGCGACATCGAGGCGCGCGCCAAGAAGGTCGAAGAGGATCTGCGCGCCCTCGAAGAGGCCGGCGAGGCCAAGGGCAGCGCACGCGCCAAGCTGCGTAGCGGCGCCGAACGCGATATGGCGGCTATCCGCCAGCGTTACGACGACCAGATCCAGCGTCTGACCGCCGTGTTCGACCGTTTCAAGAGCCTCAAGCCCGGCGATATGGAAGGCGACGTCGACCTGTGGCGTGAAATGAAGGATCGCTACGGCGATTACTTCGACGGCTGCATGGGCGCCGAAGCCATCAAGAAGCGCCTGCAGGACTTCGATCTGAAGGCTGCGGCGGAAGAGCTGCGCGAGGAGATCGACAAGGGCACCGGCCAGCGCAAGGCCCGTGCGCTCAAGCGTCTCAAGGTCGTCAACGCGTTCCTGACCACCGACAACAAGCCGGAGGCCATGGTGCTTGACGTGATTCCGGTCATCCCGCCGGATCTGCGCCCGATGGTCCAGCTGGACGGCGGCCGCTTCGCGACCTCAGACCTCAACGACCTGTACCGTCGTGTGATCAACCGCAACAACCGTCTCAAGCGCCTCATCGAGCTCGGCGCCCCTGAAATCATGCTCAACAACGAGAAGCGCATGCTTCAGGAAGCCGTCGACTCCCTGTTCGACAACGGCCGTCGCGGCCGTCCGGTCACCGGTGCTTCGAACCGCCCGCTCAAGTCCCTGGCTGACATGCTCAAGGGCAAGCAGGGCCGCTTCCGTCAGAACCTGCTCGGTAAGCGCGTGGATTATTCTGGCCGTTCCGTGATCGTCGTCGGCCCGAGCCTGCGCATGCACCAGTGCGGTCTGCCGAAGCCGATGGCGCTTGAGCTGTTCAAGCCGTTCGTCATCAAGCGTCTTGTGGACCTCAACTACGCGCAGAACATGAAGAGCGCGAAGCATCTGGTCGATCGCGGCGACCCGGCTGTGTGGGGCGTGCTCGAGGAAGTCATCTCCGAGCATCCGGTGCTCCTCAACCGTGCACCTACGCTGCACCGTCTGGGCATTCAGGCCTTCGAGCCGATTCTGGTCGAAGGCAAGGCCATCCACCTGCCGCCGCTCGCTTGCGCCGCATTCAACGCGGACTTCGATGGCGACCAGATGGCAATCCACCTTCCGCTCAGCGCCGAGGCGCAGGCTGAAGCCCGTACGCTCATGATGGCGTCCGACAACATCTTGAAGCCGGCAGACGGCCACACCGTTACCATGCCGAGCCAGGATATGATCATCGGTCTGTACTACCTGACCACAGTGGTCGAGGGAGCCAAGGGGCAGGGCCGCGTGTTCGGCTCGCTGGACGAAGTCATCATGGCTCTGGACAAGCACGACATCGACATGCAGGCCAAGGTGCTGATTCGCATGCCGAAGGACTTCGTGCTGCCGACCGGTTGGGAGCCGGGCGAGCTCAAGGTCACCGACCCGGAGCCGGGCAGTCCGGATGTCGTCAAGGAGGAGCGCTTCTCCGACGGCACCTACCTGTTCGCCACCTCCTACGGACGTGTCCTGTTCAACGGCACCCTGCCGGTGGACTACCCGTTCATCAACGAGCAGGTCCCCAAGGGCCGTCTCGCCAAGATCGTCGATGACATCGCGACGCGCTACTCCACACAGCAGGTCGCCGCATCCCTTGACGCGCTCAAGGATCTCGGCTTCACCCGCGCACCGTGGTCCGGCGTGACCATGGCGTTCTCCGACATCGTCGAGCCGCCGGATCGCGAGCCGATCATCAAGGATTACGAAGGCCAGGCCGCCAAGGTCAACTCCCAGTTCGACCTCGGTCTGTTGACCGACGAGGAGCGCCGCCAGGAGCTCATCAACCTGTGGACCGAATGCACCGACAAGGTCGCCGAAGCCATGCGCGACAACTTCCATGATGACAACAACGTGAACATCATGGTCCAGTCCGGTGCACGAGGCAACTGGATGCAGATCCGCCAGATCGCAGGTATGCGAGGCCTCGTGGCTAACCCGAAGGGCGAGATCATCCCGCGTCCTGTCAAGTCCAACTACCGCGAAGGCCTGTCCGTGCTCGAGTACTTCATCTCGCAGCACGGCGCGCGTAAGGGTCTGGCCGATACCGCACTGCGTACCGCAGAATCCGGTTACCTGACCCGTCGTCTGGTCGACGTCGCGCAGGAAGTCATCGTGCGTGAAGAGGATTGCGGCACCAAGCACGGCCTCGTCATGAAGGTCGCCGAGCGTGATGAGAACGGCAATCTCGTGCTCGTCAAGGCTGCCGACGGTGGTCCGTACTCGCGTCTGCTCGCTGAGGATGTACTCGACCCGAAGACCGGCGAAGTGCTCTACAAGCGTGACGAAGCGATGTCCATGGACGTGCTGCGCGACATGGTCGCCCACGGCGTGGAGGAAGTCAAGGCGCGTTCCGTGCTTACCTGCGAATCCAAGCGCGGCGTGTGCGCGAAGTGCTACGGCTGGTCGCTGGCCACCAATACGCTGGTTGATGTCGGCGAGGCCGTCGGTATCGTCGCGGCCCAGTCCATCGGCGAGCCTGGTACACAGCTGACGCTGCGTTCCTTCCACTCCGGTGGCGTCGCTTCGGCGTCCGATATTACGCAGGGTCTTCCGCGTGTCACCGAGTTGTTCGAAGCTCGTAGACCTAAGGGCGAGGCGCCGATTACGGATTACGCCGGTACCGTCAAGGTGCAGGACACCGATCGTGGCCGTCAAGTTACGCTGTCTCCGGACGGCGAAGGCATCGAGCCGATCGTATACCCGGTCTCGCGTCGTGCTCCGCTGCTGGTCAAGGATGGCGACCATGTCGCCGCCGGCACCCAGCTGTGCGAAGGTTCCGTCGATCCGAAGAAGATCCTGCGCATCCTTGGACCGCGTGCCGCTCAGGTCAACATCGTCGAGGAAGTGCACAACGTGTACCGCTCCCAGGGCGTGGATATCCACGACAAGCACATCGAGGTCATCGTGCACCAGATGTTGCATCGCGTGACCGTGCTCGACGCGGGCGACACCGCGCTGCTGCCGGGCGAGCTCGTCGATCGCCAGAAGTTCCAGGAGATCAACAAGCAGACCATCAAGAACGGTGGCAAGCCGGCCGCCGGTCGTCCGGAGCTCATGGGTATTACCAAGGCTTCGCTCGCCACCGATTCCTGGCTGTCCGCGGCATCCTTCCAGGAGACCACGCGCGTGCTCACTGAGGCCGCCCTGAACGAGAAGGAAGACGATCTCAAGGGCCTCAAGGAGAACGTGATCATCGGCAAGCTGATCCCGGCCGGCACTGGTCTGGCGCGTTACCGCAACGCGACGGTCGAGCCGGACAAGGCGATCCGCGACACCATCTACCCGAACTTCGGGCTGGGTGGCGACACCGACGCTCCGCTCGACTTCGGCGACGAGAACGGCGACATCGACCTGTCGAACATTGATTTCGGCGACATGAAGCTCGGCGGCGATTTCAACCCTGACGACTTCAATGCCGACGATTTCAATCCTGACGACTTCCTGGACGACCAGGGCGGTCAGGAGGATATTGACAACGCCGGTGATGATGCGTCTGGTGACGGTACTGACGAAGCTGGTACTAATGGCGCCGACGCTGATAGTGCTGATGGTGCCGATGGTGACGGGCAGCAGGCCTGATAGACCTGTGATCCGCAGGGCGCGCTGAGAGCGCTCAGTATTTTCGAGTCGGGCCGGGTGACTGTGTAAACGCAGTCGCCCGGCCCGACTCGTGTATGTCGGGGGTGTGCGACTGACGCGTCGCATGGCTGGCGGGTGCCGTCGGGGTTGAGGGTTGATTGGCTGGCTATCTGGTTGTCGTGCGACTGACGTGTCGCGCAGCAGGGTTGTTCACACCGGAATGGACGGTATCATCAATGGTTCTGGACAGTTGTGGCAATGATCGTGAACGCAGCAGTCAGCAATATTCGCGACGCGAGGCTTCTGCGTACCGCGTTCGCCGATAGCGAGCGAGGCGACACGCCGAGAACGCGGAAGATTAGGGGGTATTGGGGAAGGAGCAAGTGGTGGCAATCGTTGCGTCGGAAGCCACGGAAGCCAATCAGCAGTAAGGAATGCTGAGGAATGCACGGGAACATTCGGGAATACTTGGGATTGCTTGGGTAATGATTGAGCGTCTGACGTATGTCACCACAATGTTACTTTCGCCACACTAGGGGCGAAAATGTAGTTACACGTTTGACGTGGTTGCAAACAAGTTCTATAAATAGGGCTGGTCATTGGGGGAATAAAAATGCATTGAAGCTGTACCGGCTTGAAGAAGTCGGCGCGTTGCTGATATGTATCCCCAGTCCCAACGGAATGTTTGCGTAACCATTTGATCGCGATTAATCGATTGCCGGACAACCCCAGGGGGTGAGAGCATGGAGCACGCACGTCATACCGCTTGCAGCGAATCGTCCGCGAGCCGCAGACCGGCAACAGACCGGCGGGACGTTGACCGGTTGCCGTTTGTCGGCATTTCGTCAAGTAATATCATGATTCGCCGCGCTGGACGTCGCTTGCGCCGGATTTAACGTCTTGCCAGACGACGGTTGCAGCAGATGTTCCACTTCGAATCATCGGCGTGTCGCACACATATGATGGATTTCATAGGAGGTACATCTATGCGAAGCAACACGACGTTCGGCGGGCGTAGCGAAAGCGGGCAGCCCTGCGATGATTTGGTGCGGGCGTTGCTCGTCGGCACGCTGGCGAACGGCTCCGGGGACCATACCCGGACGCTGGTGGTTTTGGGGGCGCCTTGCAGCGGCAAAACGCAGTTCGCCTATCGTGCGCTGCTTGAAGGCATTCGCACGTTTGGGGACACGCGCGCGGTGATGACCGTATCCGGTCGCGTTGCGGCGGATGCTTTGGGTAACGAGGCCATTCGTGCGCTCGGGGCGGTTTCTCAGGCCCGTCCGGTGACAACCATGTCGGCGCTCGCGTTCAGGGCAATTACGGCAGTGCGGTCGGCCGAGGGCAAGGCGTTGCCGCGTCTGCTCAACGGCGCTGAACAAGATGCGCTGCTGCGTTTGGTGGTTGCCGAGCATATTCAGCATGCCCGTAGTGGAGACGAATGCCCCACATGCGCGCTGTTGCGCGAGTATTTCGCCCAGGATTCCTGGGCGGATATGGTCTGCGATCCAGTACCGCAGCAAGGTGCGCGCGCAGGCGCAAACCCGAGCGGGGTTTCCGGGCGTGGCGCGGCATCGGAATCCACATCGCTGGCGATATTCACCAAAGGTATCAGCGACGCGTTCATCATCCAGTTGCGCGATATCATCTCCCGCATCAATGAGCTCGGACTGCGTGAGCCAGACGAGCAGCCGCTGATTGGGCGCTTGCACACGATTGCCGGGGCAACGGGGACTTCCGGCGCGGGTATGGGGCCGCAGGCGAAACGGCTTGATGTCCAGTGGCGTCTTGCCTTCGCATTGCGGCAGGAATATGCGGCGGCGATTGAGCACAATTATCCGGGGCAATACCGGCTTGACCCGTCCATGCTGCTTGTTGAAGGGGCGCTTGCGGTGCCCTCGTTGAGCGGGGAGGATCTTCCCGAACTCATTGTGATCGACGACGCACAGGATTTGACGCTCGCAGGTCTCGCTTTTCTCGAACAAGCGACCAGTGCCGGTGCGCGGTTGCTCATTGTGGACGATCCGGACGAATCGGTGCAGGCGTTCCGCGGGTCGCATCCGGAATATGCGTTGGGGCGTCTGTTGGCGGCGGAGGGCGTATTTCATGCCGCGGTAGGCGCGCTGGACAAGCCTGAGCAGGATGGGTACCGTAATCTGGTCGTTTCACGGGTGAGCCTCGACATCGCCTCTGAAGAACAACTCGATATGCCGATTCCGGAACGTCCGTGGAAGAACGCGGTCGTGCCCGGAAGCTATCCAATCGCATCCATCAACACTGAAACGTCGGACGAAAGCATCACTGACCATACCCAGGATGGCAGCGTGGGCACCCGGCTGTATGCTTCGGCGAATGAAGAGCTCGAAGCTGTGGTCGCTGCCATCAAGGCAGAGCATCTCGATCATGGGCGTGTGTGGAATGATATGGCGGTTATCGCGCATGACAACGCGACTGTGCGTGCGTTCGGTGAGAGGCTGCGTCGTGACGGTGTGCCGGTGCGGTACTCGTCGGTGACCACGCCGTTGAAGGACGAGTCGTTCGTCCAAGGGCTCTTCGCATTGATTGAACTCGCCCAAGTGCGTCTGCGCGGTGCATCCGCCGTCAATGATGCACGATTCGTCGGGACTGCCGACACGGGTGCCGCTGGGCGGGACAATATTTCGAGGCTGGCTGCGTTTATCCGTTCCCGTGTGCGTATGGCCATGGGCTCGCCGTTGATTACCGCTCGGCGGAAGAGCGGTAAGTCCCCAGCGCGCCTCGAACCCGTGGAGTTGGCCATGCAGTCTCTAGTCTCGCTGTCCACAGTCATGCGGCAGCAGACCGCCGGAAAGACAGGCCAAACTTCTGATACCGGTAATGCTATGGGTACCGTTCACGTTGAGGATGTTGGGAATGCCGGTGGGGTCGGTGCAGATTCTGCTACACAACCTCGGAATGAAGCCCCGTTGCGGTTCTTGGAACAGCGTTGGGGTGCGCTACGAGACGCGCTGGTTCAGGCAGGTGAACAAGACGGCCAGACATCTCCAGAAGCAACGTCAAACGAGACGACCGAGCCGCCGGCGTTGACGCTGGACGCGATGTACTTGCTGCTCACTTGCCCGCAGGCAGCACACGGTGCTGGAACGCATGAGGAGGAGAACGAAGACGCGTCTGTGCAAGTGTTGGGCGCTTTGAGTTCCATATCCCGTCATGACGCGGACATTCGTGCGTTCGGCAACCTGTGGCGGATTGTGAGCGAGATTGCCTCCGGTATCACCAGGCTTGACGACACCAAGCCGGTGTATGTGTTGAGTCTGGCTTGGGAGCGTTGCCATGTCGCCACTGCCTGGCAGACGGCGGCGCTGGTCAATTCGCAGGAGGGGCGTGCCGCCAACGACCGGCTCGACGTGGCGATGCGTCTGTTCGACTACGCTTCCGGCGCGGGCGCAGGAGGCGATATCACCACCTTCTTTCGCAAGGTGCGTTCGATGCGTATCGAAGCGGATTCGTTGGCCAAAGTCGCGCCGATCGACCAAGCGGTCACGTTGACGACACCGGCGGGTTCGGGCGGCAGACACTGGCCGCTTGTATGGATTGTCGCCATGCAGCAGGATGTATGGCCGAATCTCATGCCACGCAACACGATGTTCGGCGGCGAAGACCTGGACGACCTCGTATTGCATGGCACACTGCCATCATTGGACCATGGGGCGCATCGGGACGAACGGCTCACCGCGGTCCTCCACAACGAACAGAAAGGCCTGCTGGTGGCTTTGACGCGTGCCAGCGAGCACGTGATGCTCACCGCGGTACGCTCGGACGATCTCATCCCGTCGGACTTCCTGTTGCGGTATCTTCCTGAACGCTTCGACGGTTCAGATGTCGGCGGGTCTGCTGCAGGCGAGACCGCTGGCGGTGATGTTGCAGACGGCCAAGGTGCAGGCATGGCCGCCGGAGGTGAAACCGCCGTTGCACAGAGCGGAACGGATATGCCGGTTCTTGATGCGCAACTCGACGCCATGTGCACCGACGTGCGTGGTCTGGTGGCGGCGGCTCGTATCACGCTCGCCCGCAACACCGGCGATACTGAGACCGAACGGCACGCCCGTGAGGACGCGTACAAGACCCTGACCATGCTCAAGGACCACGGAGTGCTGTCGGCGGATCCACGCAATTGGTCCTTCCTCACTGCGGTGCCGACAGTGCCGGAGAGCAACGGGGAGCATACCGAGCCCGCCGCGGATGTCCAGATATCGGTACGGCAGCAGGGGGAGCAGGCTGGTCAAGGGGAACAACACAACCCCAACGAGGTGAAACTGTCCCCGTCGTCCGTTGACGGTCTGTGGGCGTGCCCGGTGTGCTGGATGATGGACAACCAGTTCGCTGGACCGCGCCCCGGTGGAGTGCAGGCAAGCATTGGCACCATCGTCCACCAGATTGCCCAGGAAGTCAGCCAGGACTGGCATCTTGACGCGCCTGACAACCAGCAGGGAGAAACAGAGGATCAACGCATTGCCGCCATCAGTGATCAGATGATGGCGCGCTATCAGGAATTGCGCGTCGATCCCGCTACGGTCAGCGACCCCGCCGACCGCTACACCCTGCTATACAAAGACGCCCAAGTGAGCACCATGCTGGGCAATATCGCCTCATACTTCGTGAAGTCCAATGACCCGGAGTATGCGATACGCCGTGGCGGCAAAGACACGGAACCAATCGAAGTCGGCAAACTTGAGTCGGCTGAATGCGAGAAAGAATTCAACGCCAAGTTCACCTTGAGCGACATCGCTGAGGCATACAACCGAGTCAAGCGTGTTACCGTACCGGCGACTGCTGCCGAAATCGGTGCCATTATGGGTGCGCTTGTCGGCGGCTGGCCCGAAGGCATGAGTGAGGATCTGACGATTCGCCTGTCAGGACGCATCGACCGCGAGGAACACCGGAGTGTCAACGGCAATCAAGTCATCAGGCTCATCGACTACAAAACTGGCAACAAACCCGACGTCAATGGGATTTTCAACGATCTGCAGCTGGTGTGCTACCAGCTGGGGCTTGCCTACCCATCCGAAGGAGCAAGACTCGGCGAAACGAGTCAACCGTTGGTTGCCCAAAGCGAACTGTTCCATGTCAGCGCACATGCGACTCCCGCGGAAAGCTATGCTCCGGAAACCTTGTACCAGCCCCCGCTCTTTGTCGATGGACATCTCAACGACCATGAGTTCTCCGATCGTTACTACTACCGTAATCCTGAAAAGTTCTACGATTATCCCCGCAACGGCGAACCGCCTGTGGAAGTGCGAGAAGAGTTGTGGAAAAACTTTACCGAGATCTCGGCCAGCACCCAGATTGCCTGGGCATTGGCGATGATCGCCCGGGTGTTCTATGCGGGTGCCGCCCTACGGTCCGAACGGATTGTCGCACATCCGCAGAAAGCTCATCTGGCATATTGCGACGGGAATGGCATTTGCCCGGCGTGCGCAGGGGAAATCAACACGGTGTTCGAAACGAGGAAAGTATGAACGGAATGAAAGCTAAGGGGAACGCATTCCAGCCGAGCGACGAGCAGCGGCAAGTCGCCTATGCGCCCGAAAACGATGACGTGCTGGTCGTAGCCGGCGCGGGAAGCGGCAAAACCACGACAATGACCGCGCGCGTGAACCACCTCATCGCATGTGGGGTTCCGCCGGAGCGCATCCTCGGCCTGACCTTCACCAAAAAGGCGGCGGCCGAACTGTCTGAAAAAGTCTCAGGCGGCCTCCAGGCCGGCACGAATATGCTGCTCAAGCCCACGGTTATGACCTATGACGCGTTCTTCCAGTCAATCGTCAGACAATACGGGCTTCTAGTCGGATTCGACCAGGATACACAGCCGTTGAGCGATGCGGGCGCCATACAACTCGCCTCCAACGTCATCGAAGCGCATCTGGACGAACTGTTCGCCGCTTCCGGGCAAGACGGCGACGACGGACAAGACGGCGAATCCAACACCGACGAACCGGATGGCACACAGCAAGGCAAGTTCCGTACGCTTGTCGGAAAACTGCTCAACCTGTCACACGCCATCGGCGGAGCCATGATCGGCGGTGACTGTGATTCAATTTCCGAAGCGGTACACCGCATCCGACATTGGGACGACGCATTCATCGAGCGGGTGCAACGCATCGTCGATGCCGATATCAAAGAGCGGAACGCTGTGATTCCGTCCCGGGACCCGCTGGGTGAAGATGAGAAAAAGCGGCGCAAAAGAGCGAAGAAAGACACCGATGAACAGTATGCCGAGAAAGTGAGGAAACAGGAAGAAGAATGGCGTCGGCAACGCGCTGATGCCGCGCTGTTCCACTGCGCGAAGATGCTCGATGCAACCAAACAGCGCAACGTCCTGCTCAATCTGGTCGAAGCCTATGAGCAGGCGAAGCGCGAAGCCGGCATGGCTGAATTCAGTGATTTCACCATCGCCGCATACCAACTGGTCAGGCGTTTCCCGTCCATCGGGCAGCAATATCGCCATCGGTACACCCATGTCTTGCTTGACGAATACCAGGACACGTCAACCACGCAGTCAGAACTGATCGCCGCACTGTTCCACCCTGACGCAGGCGGTTCAATCGCCGATGCCGGCAGGTCCGCGGTAACTGCGGTGGGCGATCCATACCAGTCCATCTATGCTTGGCGTGGCGCAAGCCCGGGCGCGCTGCGGATCTTCCAGCGTGCGTTCGATTTGGAACAGCCCGGATTCAAGCCATACCCGATGACCATCAGCCGCAGGAACCCGCGCATGGTATTGCAGATGGCGAACAATCTCACCTTGGGACTACGCCGGACGCACCGCAGGCGGAGCAGCTCGCGCATGTCCGAAGTCGATGTGCTCCCGCTGAACAACAATCCCGACAACACCGAACGCGGCACGGTCGGCGTTCAGGAGTATGCGACACTCGGGCAGGAAATCGACGCCGTCGTGCGCTTCGCCAAATTCGCCATCGCACGTCACACGAATGCCGATCCGGCGGCGGACGCCAAAGAGCGGCCGCATGTCGCAGTGCTATTCCGTAGCAAACGGCAGATGCCGTACTACGAGCAGGCATTGCGCGCCAAAGGTTTGAGCGTACAGACCGTCGGATACTCCGCGCTGCTTGAGCGTGCGGACGTACGCGATGTTCTTGCCTTGCTGCGTGTCGCCGCGGATCCCACCGACTCGCAATCGCTGATGCGTCTGCTGGCAACCCCTCGATTCCATATAGAAGCCAGGCAGCTGACCACGCTTGCCAGATGTGCCGATCAGCGAGACACCGAGCGGCGGTATCAGGCGCTTGTCCAAGCCGGTTACGCCACAGGCGAGGAAACGGCCCGGCAGCGGGCCGAAGTCGTGCGGGAACATCGAGGGCAACTGCCGCATATGGTCTACCTGTCCGATGTGGTCGCAGACACTCATGAACCCGCCGATCTTGCTGGTTGCAAGCTGGACGAGACCGCGGTGGATGCCGTAGTGCGTGCCGGCGGCATCCTGCGCGAGGTGCGGCAGGCCATGGGCTTGCCGTTGGAACATGTGGTTCGCGCCGCAATCCGCGCTTTGGACCTGGATGTCGATACCGTGCTCGCCCAAGCGTTCGCCGATTCCCGGCAGTCGGTCAATCCGACTCTTGCACATGCGCCGGTCGAATCCATCATCGAACTGGTTGGCACCTACACCCAGGAAATCGTGCAAGCCGGTCAGTCGACGCTGCGAGGCTTTATCAGCTGGATTGATTCGCTGAAAACCGTGGACGACCCGACCGCTGCCGCGCATACGGAGCCAGTCGATGTCGTGCTCATGACAATCCATCAGGCCAAGGGCTTGCAATGGGATGCCGTCGCCGTCGTCGACGTCAACGACAAGACCTTCCCCAGCAACCAGGGCGACTCTCTCAGCGTCAAACCCGCCGACGACACCAAGACCGTCAGCTCAACGAACGCAGCAGGGGAGTGGGAGCCGCCGGAATACACGGAAAAAGCCAACACATGGCTGACCTGTGCCGATATGGTGCCCGCACCGGTTCGCGCCGATGCAGATATTCTGCCGCGCTTCCCGCACGACGCCGTCCAGGGTGCTGATCCGACCGAAGCCTTCAGCGAATTCGAAGACACGCTCACCCTGGCGGACGAGGAATACGGAACAGGCCGCAATCTGCCGATTGACGGCATGGACTCCATCGACAAGAACAAGCTGTTCCTCACCCAGCGCGAAGAATACGGCCGGCGCCTGCATGAAGACGAACGGCGATTGGCATACGTCGCCGTCACCCGCGCCAAGCACGAGGTCTTCGTCACCGCAACCCAGTCGAGCACCATCGATATGTGGCCCGAAGACGGAAAAAGCAACACAAGGTCCGTCTTCTGGCAGGAAATGTACGATTCCATGAGGCATTACGCGAAGACGGAAGGACTGCAACCGGCGGCGTTGCCCTCATGGGCGGATCGGCGCGAACTCGAAGCTGACCAGGACGCAGACCCGAAGGACGGGCATCCGCATACGCTTGCATCCGTCGGCCAACCGCTGCCGGATGGTTTCTTCGTCGGTGATGGCGCGCAGGACTTCGAGGACGCGGTCGTGGGGCAGGCGTGGACGACTCCTGTGGAGCTGATCCACAAAAAAACGAGTTTGGCGTGGCCAGCGAATTTGAGCGAGAACATCCGCAGAAAACTCGACGAATCCGCACAAGAGACGCTCGACTGGATGGCATCGGCGGAATCCGCGAAGTCTGTGAGGCCTGTTGAATCTGTGGAATCGTCGGAATCCGCGGTGTCCGGAGAATCCGGTGAATCGCGGGTATCTGCTGGTTCGTCGCAATCCACGGAATCCACGGAATCGCCGGAATCCAAGCGGAGTGACACCTTCCAAGCGAACGGGCAAACCGAGCCATGGGATATCAACGAAACCGACGTGCTATCACGCAGGACGCGCGCCCTGCTGAACGATATGGATTTGCAGCCGCAGGAATACCAACTCTCCGCTGCCCCCGACAATCTTGACGACCAAGTGAAGCAGGCCGCCGTGCGTCTGATGGCGAACAGCCGTCGTTCGGTCACTTCCCTGCAGACGCAGGCCGGCCAGACCGACAACCGCAAGTTACAACAGTATTGGCGCGGTATGATTCGGCCGATTCCGCGTATCGCATCGCCGAGCGCCGAAGCAGGAACCCTGTTCCATGCTTGGGCCGAACAGTTCGTGAACGCCTACGACGACAGCGGAATCATCGAAGACATCGATGCTTCCGGCATCGACGGACAGATGAACGACGCCGCCGTTCCGCTATCCGCCGCGACCACGCGTGAGGCGATGATCAGCGATCTCAATGCTCGCGCCGAGCTGCTGTCCGCTGCAAAGGCTGAAAACCCTGAAGGTTCTGTAGACGTCGCTCAAGGCTCTGCGGACGCTGTTCGAAGCGGTGCTTCCACTGCCGGCTCTTCCCCTGCCGGCACAAGCGCGAAAGCAGGCGCCAGTGCAACTGCAGGTACCAGTGCGAAAGGCACCGCGCTCGAACGGAAGCTCGTCACTTGGGAACGCCGATTGGTCGCATCCCGGTGGGCGAAACGTCGTCCCCAAGCCGCTGAGCGCCAAATCGTCATCTCACTGCCGCAACTGGATGACATCATCGTCCACGGCAAGCTTGACGCGGTCTTCTATGGTGGCCTCGATCCGCAGGACGATACCAAGCGGTTTACGGTCGTCGACTGGAAAACCGGTAGGAAACCGCGCAAACCAAGCGATATCGATGAGAAGCTCGCCCAGCTGGACATGTATCGGCTGCTGCTTTCGCGGGTCGAGAACATCCCGTTGGACTCCATCGACGCCACCCTGTACTATCTGAGTGAGCCCCAAGAGGCTGACCGCGAGCTGCATGCGAGCGGGAAAACAGAACAGGATATCCTTGCCGAGTTGAGCTCCGGAATCCCCGAAGAATCTGACAACGACTGACCTGCGCGTGGGCGCGGGCGGCGGTCCACGGACTGGAAAACGCGTCCATGGACGGTCATGTCAGCGGGGCCGCGACCCTCGAGCAGCATGTGTGGGCGGGCACACGTGCCGGATGCTGAGTCGAAACGAAAGTGAGGAACATCATGGGCGCGATCCGCGACCATATCCACCATGCCAAGGCATCATCCCGAAACCATACCGATGGTGCCCGCACCGAGAACCGCAGCCGCTCATCTATCCAGCGCTCGCCGCAGGCCGTCCTCCCGTTGCAGACGACCCGAAGCCATGCCAAACCTGCCGTATCCGCCGCGCTCATGCCCGAGACGTCATCGGATGCCGCCACCGCAGGCGGCAACGTTGTCACTTACCGGCCGCTGACGGCAACGGACCTTCCCGCGGTCATCGACGAATACGACCAGACATGGGGATTCCGTCCGCTGTCGGAGCGCCGCCCGCTGTCACAGATGGTCTCGAAACGATTTGTCATGCATTACCTCGAAGGCACTACCCGAGCGGAAGTCGCTGAACTCGACGGCCAGGTCCTCGGTCTGACTTTCGCCCAAGTGGATGGTGAACGCCCGCTGTATCCGCATGCGCAGGAAACACTCGCTGGCATCGACGATCGGCTGCGCGCCGACGACACCGGTTCCGTCGCCCTGCGTGAGACCCTGTACTGGCATCGCGCGGAAAACCGTCTCGAGCGCATCAGCCAGATCGGCAAAGTCACCCAAGCGGAACTGCGGCTGTTCCTCGTCTCCCCCAAAGCCCGTGGCCATGGCGTGGGCGGAGGTCTGTGGCGACGTCTGATGGCCTACTTCCAGGCGTGTGGCGTCAAACGCTACTTCCTGCACACGGACAACAGCTGCGATGTTGGCTTCTATGACCATCAAGGCTTGGTATGCAACGCGAAACGCATCGCCGCAGACCATCCGGAAGACCATGTCGAGAAGATGTACGGGCGCATGAACGACCTGTATATCTATTCCGGCGAACCGTCCCGAACCGTACGACATCGTCGGCGCGGCGGCAATTCCGGCGTGGGGCAGCAACCGAAACGGGGTGAGTGATTGGCCACGACGCCGTCAAGCGCCGCAACGGTCGGTCAGCAAGCCGGTTCGCCGTATTTGCGGCTGTTCCGTTTGCCGGGCGCGAAAGCCTTCTGCATCTCCGGCGCCATCGCACGCCTGCCGATATCCATGATGAGCCTGGGCATCGTGCTCGCGCTCAACCACCTGTACGACAACTGGACCATCGCTGGAACCATGAGCGCGGTGTATATCCTGGCCGTTTCGGCGGTCACGCCGTTCTACGCGCGCTTGTTCGACCGGCTTGGTCAGCGGCGTGTCGGATTCCCAGTGCTCGCTTTGCAAGTGGCCAGCATGCTCGTCTTCGCGTTCGCCGCGATGGCCCGCGTGCCGATTGCCGTGCTGTTCGTCCTCGCTGTACTCATGGGACTTTGCCAATTCTCCATCGGCGCGCTCGTGCGCACACGCTGGGCATACGCGTTGCGCGGCAATCCGGACGCGTCGTTGCTGAACACCGCATACGCGCTGGAAGCTGCAGTCGACGAAATCGTGTTCATTCTCGGGCCGATTCTTGCCGCTTTCCTCGCAACCTCCGTCAGTCCGGTCTCCCAGCTGTTCGTACCGACTTTCGCGGCCGGAATCGGGGGAGCGGTGTTCTTCTCGTTACGCAACACCGCACCGCCAGTCATCGAAGTGGTGGAGGTCAAACCCGCACCCTCCGACGACGCCGACGTGCTGCGTGCAGCCAGTTGCGGGCCTGAAACCGGCTCCGACACGGCCGTCACGCTTGACAGTGGCGGTTTGCGCACCCCGCGTCGCCACAATCGTAGCGTGCTCACCTATCCGGGTATCGGACCGCTGCTCGCCGTATTCGTTGTGTTCAACATCAGCTTCAACGCCTTCGACGTGTCGATGACCGCTGACTACAAGGCGCTCGGCATCGAGAAATTCCTCGGATTGCAGCTCGCCATGTTCGCCCTCGGCTCGTGCATCGGGGCGATTATCTTCGGCACACGCAAACTCAAAGGTTCGAACTGGTCGCATATGGTGGGCTTCCTATGCCTGTTGACCTGCGGATACGTGATGTTCCGCCTGAGCATGGATCATCTGATTGTGCTCGGTGTGCTAGAAGTCCTTGCCGGACTGTGCGTGTCGCCGTTGTTCGCGACCGGCAACCTTATTGTCAAGGACATCGTGCCGGAAGGCTCACTGACCGAAGGCCTGTCGTGGGTGACCACTGCCGGAACCGTCGGCACGTCGCTCGGCTCGACCATCGCCGGCGTGGTCGTCGATCATGCAGGTCCGCATGCCGGGCTCATGATCCCGTGGATCGCCACCGCGTGCGCCATACCGATCGCGCTGCTCGGATGGCGGCTGTCGCGGCGGGGCAGCGACAAAGCCGGCAAAGCTGTCGAAGCCATCGAAGCGTCTCTTTAGATTCATAAGAGTAAGTATCCGTAAGGGTGTATTGATGATATTCGGGCGGTCCGATGCGATTCATGGCATACGGGCCGCCCGGAATCAGGCAAGGAGCGAACATGATCAAGGTTTCCGTCGTCGGCGCCAAGGGACGCATGGGGTCGCACGTGGTCGAAGCGGTGAACGGGGCGGAGGACACGAGCCTCGCGCTTGCGCTCGATGCAGGTGACGACCTTACGCAGATTACCTCTGAAAACACTGATGTCGTCGTCGAATTCACCGTGCCGACCGTCTCGCTGGACAATGTGCTTGCTCTCGTCGCCCAAGGCGTCAACGTGGTTGTCGGCACAACCGGATGGACCGACGAGAAACTCGACCAGGTCCGTGCTGCGCTCGCGAAGGCCCCGCGCGAAAACCAGAGCGTGTTCATCGCCCCGAATTTCGCGATTTCCGCGGTGCTGGCTGACTATTTCGCGAAGGTCGCGGCGCCCTATTTCGAATCCGCTGAGGTGATCGAGCTGCATCATCCGAACAAGGTGGATGCGCCTTCCGGCACGGCGATCCACACTGCGCACGCCATCGCCGAAGCACGGAAGGATGCCGGTCTTGGCGCTATCCCGGATAATACACAGACCGACGGCGGCTCGCGCGGCCAAGTGATTGACGGCATCCACGTGCATGCGGTACGTCTTCGCGGTCTCAACGCCCACGAGGAGGTCCTGTTCGGCAACGCCGGCGAACAGCTGACGATTCGCGCCGACAGCTTCGACCGCATTTCCTTCATGCCTGGCGTCCTTCTCGCTGTACGCAAGATCGCGTCCGGCAACTACCCCGGTCTCACCGTCGGCCTGGACCACTTCCTCGACCTCTAACCCCACTTCCCGTCCCTCTACCGACGCTGCGACCGTCCTGAGCGTCGGTAGAGGGTCCTCTCTCTGGTTCTGCCGACGCTGATCGGCGTGTGAGTGTCGGTCGATGGTTTTGCCGACGCTGAGGCAGTCCTGAGCGTCGGTAGGAGGTTGTGTCGACGTTGAGCGCCCTGTGAGCGTCGGAGAGGGTTGTGCCGACGCTGGGTGGCTTGTAGGCCTCGAGAGGGGCTTGAGGACGATGGGGTCTGCGTCCCACCCCAGAGGTACGGTTACCAAGTATGAGTGACACCACCATGCATCTTCTTGATCCGGCCCCGTTCGGGCGTATTCTGCCCGCTATGGTGACGCCGATGAAAACTGACGGTTCCATCGATTATGAAGCAGCCCAGAAGCTTGCCAAGCAGCTGGTCGCGGATGGCGCCGACGGTCTGGTGGTCAACGGCACAACCGGCGAATCGCCGGTCACCCACATGGAGGAGAAAGTCGACCTCGTCACCGCGGTCAAGGAAGCGGTTGATGTTCCGATCATCTCCGGTGCCGGCTCGAACGACACCGCGCACACCGTACGCATGGTCGAGCAGACGCAAGAGGCGGGCTGCGACGCTGTGCTCGTGGTGGCGCCGTACTATTCTCGCCCTTCACAAGAGGGCATTTTCCGTCACTATCAGGCGGTCAACGAATCGGCGGACAAGCCGATCATCATCTATGACGTCCCGGGTCGCACCGGCGTGCACATCCAGCTGGAAACGTACCGTCGTATGGCTGAGCTGGATCACGTCAAGGCGGTCAAGGACGCGACCGGCGACATCGCTGGAGCGGTGCGCAAGCGTTTGGAGACCGGTTTGACTTGGTATTCCGGCGATGATGGTCTGTTCCTGCCGTTCCTGTCCGTCGGCGCTGTCGGCATCATTTCGGTGATTGCCCATGCGGCCGCCGGTCCGATGCGCGATTTGGCCAATGCGTTCGATCAAGGCGATATCCATACGGCACAGAAGATCGCCGTCCAGCTTTCCCCGCTGGTCGAATCGCTCAATGGCACCGGATTCCAGGCGGTCATGGCCAAAGCCGCGCTCAAGGTTCGCGGCGTGCTGGATTGCACGACGATGCGTCTGCCGAATGTCGGACCGGGCGAACCCGAGTTCGAACGCGCGCGCGAAGGCATACGCGCCGCTGGCCTCCTGTGACGGGCACTACCTCGCCCACGTATAGGCGCGGGCACTAAGTAACAGAAACCCAACGAGGAAATGGCAAAAGAACAAGAACAGAACAAGAGCAATTCCCGCAGGCGCGGCCAGCATACCGGCCGCCGCGCCCGCATGTCGTCGGTCCGCAACACCGGCCGTACGACCACGCGCCGTGGATCGCGCCCACAGGAGTTCGCCACGGCCCCCCAGCAGGACGATGTGCTGATCGCCCCGCCGAAGTACCGCAAGGGCTCGATGCGTATCGTGCCGCTTGGCGGTCTCGGCGAAATCGGCCGCAACATGAACGTGGTCGAATACAACGGCCACCTGCTGCTCATCGATTGCGGCGTGCTTTTCCCTGAGGAGGAGCAGCCGGGCGTTGACCTGATCCTGCCTGATTTCCACTACATCAAGGACCGTCTCGACAAGGTCGAGGCCCTGGTGCTCACCCACGGCCACGAAGACCATATCGGCGGCGTACCGTACCTGCTCAAGCTGCGTCCAGACATCCCGCTGATCGGTTCCAAGCTGACGCTGGCCTTCGTAGAGGCCAAGTGCAAGGAACACCACATCAACCCGACGATGATTGAGGTCAAAGGCCGTGACAAAATCAAGGCCGGCCCGTTCAACCTAGAGTTCGTGACCGTCACCCACTCGATTCCTGACGCGCTTGCCGTATGCGTGCGCACGCCCGCCGGCTCGCTTATCGACACCGGCGATATCAAGCTTGACCAGCTGCCGCTTGACCACAAGATCACTGATCTGGTTGAGTTCGGCAAGCTCGGCGAACGTGGCATCGACCTGCTGATGATGGATTCCACGAACGCGGAAGTCCCCGGATTCGTGCGCCCCGAGACCACAATCGGCCCGGCGCTTGACCGCGTGTTTGCCGAAGCGACCCGCAAGATCATCGTCGCGAGCTTCTCAAGCCACGTGCACCGCGTGCAGCAGGTCGTCGATGCCGCCCACAAGTACGGCCGCAAAGTCGTCTTCGTCGGCCGTTCGATGGTGCGCAACATGTCCATTGCCGCCGATTTGGGCTACCTGCACATCCCCGAGGGCACGGTCGTCGACCTCAAGAAGGCCAAGGACATCCAGGACGACAAGATCGTCTACATGTGCACCGGTTCGCAGGGCGAGCCGATGGCGGCGCTTGGGCGTATCGCTGACGGCAATCACCGCGATATCACCGTCAACGAGTTCGATACCGTGATTCTGGCCAGCTCGCTGATTCCGGGCAACGAGAACGGTGTGTACCGCGTGATCAACAAACTCGTCCAGCTGGGCGCCCGCGTGGTGAACAAGGACAATGCGGCTGTTCATGTGTCCGGTCACGCGAACGAGGGCGAACTGCTGTACCTGTACAACATCATCAAGCCGAAGTGCGCGATGCCGATCCACGGCGAGAACCGCCATCTGGTCGCCAACGGCCTGATCGCAGTGAAGACGGGTGTGGCCCCGGACAACGTCGTGCTCGCAGAAGATGGCGATGTCGTCGACCTGTACCACGGCAAGGCATCGGTCGTCGGTTCCGTGCCGTGCGGCTATGTGTATGTCGATGGCGATTCGGTCGGCGAACTGACCGATGAGGATCTTGAGAAGCGCCGCATCCTCGGCACCGAAGGCTTCGTGTCGAGCTTCGTGGTGGTCAATACCGACACCGCGGACGTGCTCTCCGGCCCGAAGATCTATCTGAACGCCGTGGCCGAGGACGAAAGCGAGTTCGAGAAGGTCCGCCACCAGATCGTCGAGCAGTTGCAGGACGCGATGATGCAAGGCACCCGCGACACGCACAGGCTCCAGCAGATCATGCGTCGTACGCTGGGCAGCTGGGTCGCGCGTCAGCTGCATCGCAAGCCGGTTATCGTGCCGGTGGTCGCCGATATCGCGCAGCGCGACGAGGACGATCCGCTGCGCTGAGCAAGCGGCACAGCTTCGCGGCGATTTCGCGGCGACTATAGCTGTGATTCAACGGCAAGCCATCAGTGAGCGCCGTTCCACCATTTCCGTGGGACGGCGCTCACTCATATATCATTGGCGGGGTTGCTCTGTGATTGCGCTGTTGCTGTTCCATGATTTCCCTGCGGTCGCTTTGTGCTGACCTTGTGGTTTCCGTGTGGTCATCCTGTGATATCCCTGTGGTTGCCTTATATCTGACCCGCGTCCTCATGCACTTGCCTCGCGGTTTCCCTGTATTTTCTCTGTGATTTCCAACGGTGGCCTTACGGTCGTCTTATGGTCGTCCAGCGTTTCCCCGTGATTACAGCCCCCGCCAATATCATCTGCCGACGACTTTTCCCTTGCAGCGCACCCCGTTCTGTCGAATAATGGACATTGCCCGTACCGTGGCGTAGAATCGTCACGTTATCGACAACCAGTGCGGCAAGCACTGAAGAACAACCAACATCGCGGCGAGGCGTGGCTCACATGCCGAGCCGCGATGTTTTGCGTATACACGGCACTACGGCATCAGCCATGCGAATCTGCGATACCGGCCAGCAACCACGGACAGATACACCGTGCCAACCGGCGTATTTCTGCATGCAGCCAAAGCCGTACAAGGAAGGAGCGACATGCCAGGCGCGAACCTCACCAGAGAAGAAGCACAGGAACGTAAATCCATCGTCAAGGCGCCCATCCACTATGCCGTCAGCCTAGACCTGACCCAAGGCGCAACGGATTTCGGTTCGACCACCACCATCACTTTCGGCGCGAATACCGGAGCGAGCGCGTTCCTCGACCTGATCGCCGACGACGTCACTTCGATCACCCTCAACGGCAAGGAGCTTGACCCGGCGACCGCCTACCGCGACAACCGCATCGAACTGGCCGGGCTGCTCGAGCACAACGAGGTCACCGTCACCGCCCGCTGCCAGTACTCGCGTACTGGCGAAGGCCTGCATCGCAGCGTCGACCCCTCCGACGGCAACGTATACCTGTACACCCAGTTCGAGGTGCCGGACGCCCGTCGTGTCTATGCGGTCTTCGATCAGCCTGATCTCAAGGCGATTTTTGAGTTCCATGTGCTCGCCCCGCAAAGCTGGATTGTCACGTCGAATATGCCGGTCACCTCCGCGCAAGACGTGGACCATATCACCGCTGAAGGCACGCTCGGCGACCATTCGGCGGAAAGCTCCCGCCAGTGGACGTTTGAGCCCACCCCGGTGATGAGCTCCTACCTGACCGCGATCTGTGCCGGCCCGTATGCGCAGTGGCGCACTGAATACGCGAACGAGGACGGCCGTACGATCCCGATGGCGCTCTACTGCCGTCAGGCGCTCAAGGATGCGCTCGACAAGGACGCCGATTACCTGTTTGACATCACCAAGAAGGGCTTCGCGTTCTACGCCAAGACCTGGGGTGTGCCGTACCCGTACGCCAAGTACGACCAGATCTTCGTGCCGGAATACAATGCGGGCGCGATGGAGAACATCGGCATGGTCACTATCCGCGACCAGTACGTGTTCGAATCCAAGGTGACCGACGCATATGCCGAGCGCCGCGTGGTCACCGTGCTGCACGAGCTCGCCCACATGTGGTTCGGCGATTACGTGACCATGAAGTGGTGGAACGACCTGTGGCTGAACGAATCCTTCGCCGAATTCATGTCCACGCTCGCCACCGCGGAGGCGACTGAATGGCATAACGCGTGGGCGACCTTCAGCTCCGGAGAGAAGAGCTGGGGCCAGGCGCAGGACCAGCTGCCGACCACCCACCCGATTGTCGCGCCGATCAATGACCTGAACGACACCTATGTGAACTTCGATGGCATCACCTACGCGAAGGGCGCGTCCGTGCTCAAGCAGCTCGTCGCCTATGTTGGCCGCGACAAGTTCTTCGAAGGTATCAACCACTACCTCAACAAGCACGCGTACGGCAACGCCACGCTTGCCGACCTGCTCGCCGAACTGGAGCAGACCTCCGGTCGCGACCTTAAGGCCTGGAGCAAGCAGTGGCTGGAAGCCGCGGGTATCAACACCATCAGTGTACGCGTTGATGAAAACGCCGACGGCACCATCGCCGCGCTGACCCTCGATCAGAGCGTGCCCGCCGAGCATCCCGTGCTGCGGCCTCACCGTCTGGCGGTCGGCTTCTACAACGAGAACGCCGCCGGGCAGATCGTGCGCACTGACCGATTCGAACTCGACGTGACCGGCGAACATACGACCGTCGAGGAAGCAGCCGGCAAGAAGCGTCCGGCGTTCATCCTCGTCAACGACGATGACCTGACGTACACCAAGTTGCGGTTCGACGCGCAATCCCTCGAATTCGCGGCGGAAAACCTCTACCGCTTCGCTGACCCGCTTGCGCGGTCCGTGGTGTGGCTGTCCCTGTGGGATATGACCCGTGACGGCGAATTCCCAGCCGAGCGCTTCATCAACACGAGCCTCGACGCGCTGGCGACCGAACATGAGTCCACCACCTTCCGCTATGCGCTCGCCCAGGTGTCCACGACGGCCCACCACTATGTCGTCCCTGCCCGCAGCGCCGACGTGGCGAAAAACACCGCCGAGCGCCTATGGAAGCTTGCCGGCAAGGCACAGGCCGGCTCCGATGAGCAGTTCCAGCTGGTCGGCGCCTACCTCACCTACGGCGTGGAAGGCGATGAGCGGTTCCGTGCCAACGCGGAAGGCCTGTTGGACGGCAGTGTCAAGCTCGAGGGGCTGGACATCGACAACAACATGCGCTGGACGATCCTCAAGGCGCTTGCCGGTGTGAACGCCATCGACAACGCGCGCATCGACGAGGAGCTTGCCAAGCGCGATACGACCGAGAACCGTGAATTCGCCTACGGAGCCCGCGCGAGCCGCGCGACGGCCAAGGCAAAGGCGTGGGCGTGGGACCAGGCGCTGCACAATGGCGATTTGACCAACATGCAGCTCGAAGCGGTCGCCGCAGGCTTCGCATCCACCCCGCGCGAGGACCTTGCCAAGCCGTACGCCGCCGAGTATTTCAACCAGGTTGACTGGGTGTGGGAACACAAGACCTTCCACATGGCCGAAGCCCTGCTCGAAGGGCTGTACCCGTCCTATGCGGATCCGGCGGAACTCGTCAGACTGGGCGACCAGTGGCTCAGCGAGCATGCTGATGCGCCGCGCGCGTTGCGCCGCATCATCATCGAGAACGTCGAATCCTCCCGTCGTGTGCTCAAGGTGCGCGCCTACAACGAGGCGCTGTGACCTGCTGACGCAGGCACGCTGAGGGCCGGCCGGCTGCTGTATTGCGCCGGCCGGCCCTTCCGATAACCTGAAACGACATATATAGCATATATGCTATAGTGGTGCTATGGACACCATTGACGCATTGAAGGCCCGCCGTCTTCAAGCGGGGTTAAGCCAGCAAGCGGTGGCGTCCCAGATGGGCACCACGCAATCGGCATTATCGCGCGCGGAACACGGCGGCAATCCGACTCAGGATTTCCTGCAACGGTATGACGATGCCCTTTCCTGTCTCACGACGAAGTCAGGTATCGCACTGAATACTGGTATTTCGGCGAAATCCGGTCTCACCGTGAAATCCAGCAGTATCGTCGATATCGCGACGGTGAAGCTGATCGCCGGTGCTATCGCAAAGAAATACGGTCTTGCGCAAGTGTATCTTTACGGTTCATTCGCTCGCGGCGAGGCGGATGACGATTCCGATATCGACTTGCTGTATGTCTCGCGGGGAGCAAGTCGATTCGGCATGGACGACCTTGCACGATTGAAGAGTGAACTGGAACGGTCGTTTGGTAGGGAAGTCTCGCTGACCTCACTTGTCTCACTGCGTCGGCACGCGCAGCGCAGCCGTGCAAGCAGGCGATTCTACGAGCATATTCAGCGCGATATGGTTCGGGTGGTGTGATGCAACGACGACATGCCGACCAGAGATTCAGGGATGATACGAATCTCATCCGTCTCGCGGAGCATCTGGTCCGCGCAAGCCGTGATGCCAGCGCGGTTTCTTCGGCTCAGAAGCTGGAAACGGATTACATGAGATTCAATTCGGTCGCCATGGATATGGTTCAGGCGCAGGAGGCTGCGCGGAAGCTATCCGACGAGTTCCTCGAAGAAGTCCCGCAGCTGCCATGGCATGAACTGCGGGGATTGTGTAATGCCATCGTCCACGAATACGACGAAATCGATCCTGACGCTCTGTACGTATCCGCCACGGTGGATGTTCCACGGCTGCTTGCCCAATTGCAACCGTATCTTGACGCCATCGAGGATTGAACGCCGGTGTCGGCAACGGGGCTCTTGCGGGCATGCAAGTGGCGGGCCGTCCAACCGTTGCGATGGAATGACCCGCCACTTACGTTATGAACAATCACCACGGGCGAATCCGTCGAATCCGCATGGCAATCATCGCGATGGCTTACTTCGCGAGGGCCGCCTTGAGGGACTCTTCGAAGATTTCCAGACCGCGCTTGGTCTGCTCGTCGGTCATGACGAGCGGAGCCAGGAAGCGGATGACATTGCTGTCGGTGCCTGCGGATTCCATGAGCAGACCGCGCTGGAGGGCCTCCTGGATGAGGTTGGCGACGAGCTCGGTGGCAGGCTCCTTGGTCTCACGATCCTTGACGAATTCCACGCCGATCATCGCGCCAAGGCCGCGGATATCGCCGATGACGTCGTACTTCTCGGCCATCGCTTTGAAGCCCGCGGTCACCTGCTCGCCGATGTGGCGTGCCTTGGCCGGGAAATCCTCTTCCTTGCAGATCTTCATCGCAGCCAGACCGGACGCGCAGGACAGCGGATTGCCGCAGAAGGTGCCGCCGATGGTACCTGCGGGGGCGGCGTCCATGACCTCGTCACGGCCGGTGATCGCCGAAATCGGCATGCCGCCGGCGAGGGACTTCGCGGTGGTCACGATATCCGGGGCGGCGCCCGCCTCGGCCCAGTATTCGGAGGCGAAGTACTTGCCGGTACGGCAGTTGCCGCACTGGACTTCGTCAGCGATGAGCAGGATGCCGTTCTCGTCGCAGATCTTGCGCACAGCCTTGACCCACTCGATCGGGGCGGGGATGAAGCCGCCTTCGCCCTGGAGCGGCTCGACGAGCAGACAGGCGACTTCATTGGCAGGAATGCCCTGGTCGAACACCTTCTTCAGGCCGTCCACATAGTAGGCGATGGCCTCCGCCTCGGAGTAGCCCTTCGGCGCGCGATACAGGTACGGGTACGGAGCACGGGCGATATCCGCCGGGAACGGGCCCATACCCTTGGAATAGGCCTTCTTCGCGGTGAGAGCCATGGTCAGGTTGGTGCGGCCGTGGAATGCGCCGGAGAAGCAGATGACACCCTGCCGGCCGGTGTAGGACTTGGCGATCTTGATGGCGTTCTCATCGCATTCGGCGCCGGAGTTGGCGAAATAGGTCTTCTTGTGCTCACCGCGACACGGAATTGTCTCGTTCAGACCTTCTGCCAGATCCACGTAGCCTTCATGGCCGATGACGTTGAAAATCGTGTGGAAGTACTTGGTCGCCTGGTCCTGCACGGCCTTGACGAGCTCCGGACGGGAGTAGCCGATGTTGAGCACGCCGACGCCGCCGACCCAGTCAAGGAACTTGTTGCCGTCGAGGTCTTCGAACATGGCGCCTTCGCCACGCTTGATGCAGATTGGATACGTCGAAGAGCACAGTCCGACGGGGACGTTCTCGTTGCGCTTCTTGAGGAATTCTTGGGTCTTGGGGCCCGGAACGCTTTCAGTGACAATCTGGGGCGTGTCTTCAGCCAATGTCATCGCGGTATCTCCTTGACTATGTATTTCGCAACAACGGTGGCGGAATACTGCGGATTTCGTCGCCGTCTTACCTGACAAAGAAATGTTTAACACCCGCGTGTTGCTCTCGATTCGCTATTGCGAAACGACGTCGTTTCTTGGATGAAACAGGCGTGCATTCCTCGTAACATTTCCGGTTTATGACTTTCGGTGTCTTGCCGGTGACAGTGATGCCGTGTGCCTGACAATCCTTGGAATTGCGCGGATTGCCGGGGATTATCGGACGTATGGCGCAATCCGGGATCGCGGAGCGTCGCGGGCGCACGAGGCGAAACCGGCAAGGAACCCCGAATCCCGGCTGTCCGCATATTGAACATTTCAGCGAGATGACGGCAATTGCAGCTCGAACCCGTAACAGCTGTGCTCGAACCCGTACCTCTCATAGAATCGATGCGCGGCCGTACGTGGCAGACCGGAATCAAGTGTGATCGCCCGGCATCCGCGTTGTCTCGCCAGCTCGACCGCGTAATCGAGCAGCATCGTGCCGTAGCCCTTGCCTCGTTCACGCTCGTCCACAATAAGACTTGACACATAGCATGTCAGTCCGCACATCCAGAACGTCTCGAAATAATCGCCATGGCACATGCCTACATAACGCCCCTCATCGTCAAGCAGAAACACCGCGAAACTCGCGTTATCGGCAAGCACCCGCTCATACACGTTGCGAGTGGGCGTATCCTCATACGTGTTGTAATCCCATAGCGCGCGGATGAAACGCAACGCTTCAGGGAAGTCGTCGGATTCGGCGTTCTTGATACGCATGGTATTCCTTCTCCTTGAATCGTTCGGAACATGACAACACGGCGGCCGTCGTACCATGAACGCGTTCGCGTCCTCGTACGACGGCCGCCGCCCGCCGGCAACCTTTACAGCGCCTTGCGATACAGTTCGGCGATATCTTCCGCGCCGATTTCAGTGCGCGTGTTGGCGATATTGGCGGGGGAGACCTTCATCGCGTTTTGGGTGAGCCACGGGATGTCCGATTCGCTGATGCCCAATTCGCTCAGCGTCACATCGAGCCCGATTTTCCGCTCGAAACCGCGGATCTTCCCGGCGCAATCCTCGGCCGTATAGCCGCCCATAAGCCGTGCCAGCCTGCCGAACTTGAACCGGTCGCCCTGCCATGTGGCGTCCACGACGGTCGGGGCAAGCGCCGCAAGACCCTTGCCGTGCGTCACGTTCTTCAAACCGGAGACCGGATGCTCCATGGCATGCGTCAGCGTGATGCCCGCTGTACCAATCACCAGGCCGCCGATTGTGGCCGCTTCGGACATGTGTTCCCAGTCCTTGAGCGTGCCCGTGCCTGCGACAAGCCGTGGCAGGCTGTCGAGGATCAGCGGAAGCGCGTACAGCGCGAGCGCATCGGTGAACGGCTGCGCGTTCTTGGCTGTGTACGCCTCGAAGCAGTGGCAGAACGCGTCGAAACCGACCGCCGCCAGCTGACCCTTCGGCATGGTCATCATCGCTTCCGGATCCACAATCGAGCGTTTGGCCATAATCGCCGGGCATCGCAGGGACTTCTTGTCGCCGTTCTCCGGGTTCGTGAGCACCGCGAAACCATTGGCTTCGGAACCCGATCCACAGGTGGTGGGGATGAGCACGAGCGGCAGCGCTACATCGCTGGACTTGCGTCCATAAATGTAATCGTTGACATCTCCGTCGTTCTTCGCCATGAACGCGATGCCTTTGGCGCAGTCCATCACTGAGCCGCCGCCCAGGCCGACGACCATGTCGTAACCGCCGTCCTTCGCGATGCGCGCGCCCTCCTCGACCGTCGTCGTCAGCGGGTTCGCCGATGCCTTGTCGAACAGACCGGTAGTGATGCCCGCCGCTGTGAGTGAATCGTTGACCTTGTCGTACACGCCGGTTTTCTTGGCGTTGGAACGGCCGGTCACAATAAGCGCCTTGGAACCAAGCGGTTTGGCGAGTTCGCCCGCCTTCGCCAGCGTGCCTGCACCGAAGGTGAGATTGACCGGCGCATAGTAGCTGAACGTGCGTGCCGTGGGCTCGGTTGCCGTGTCCGTAGCTGCTGCGGTGACTGCGGATATCGCCGCCGTGACCTCCGCCTGGCCGATGGTCGCGACTTTGGCTGCTGGTGCGGCCCCGGCGGCCTCGCCGGCCGCGATGGAAGCGGCTGCGGAGCGCTCGCGAGCGTAATCCTGGTCAAGCTCGTCATTGGCGACTTCGACCAGTGTACCGAACTTCTTGCCATAGCGGGCCTTGCAAGCGAAGTAGAAGACCACGCCGAGCAGCGCCCAGCTGCCGACGAACGCCCATTCGGTGGGCACGAGGGCCGCCGCGCTGCCGGGGATGCAGTACATGACGACCATGAAGCCGGACATGACGATGGCCATGAAGCCTACGAACTTGTAATGCTTCACCTTGTACGGGCGGGGCATGTCGGGCATCTTCTTGCGCAGGATCGCGAAGGAGATTGCGACCATGCAGTAGGCGACGCAGCACGCGAGGTTGCCGGCGTCCACGATCCACACGAGCATCTTGCGGCCGAGCAGCGGGGCGAGGCAGCTGAGCAGGCCGATCAGGCCGATCGCCACCCACGGGGTCTTGTAGGTCTTGTGCAGCTTGCCGAACACCGGCGGGATCATGTAGGACTCGGCCATGGAGTACATGGCGCGGCTGCCGCCGATCATGAAGGAGTTCCACGAGGTCACCACGCCGCACAGGCCGCCGACGATCAGCACTTTGGCCATGACATCGGTGTGGAAGGCGCGGGCCATGGCGTCAGCGGTGACCAGGCCGCTGCCGGAGCTTTCCGATTGCGCGATGGCCTCGGGGCTGAGCACATAGCCGACGGCGAAGATGATGAGCACGTAGAACGCCACGGCGAGGAGGATCGACAGCAGCAGCATTTTCGCGATCTTCTTGAGCGGCACGTTGATTTCCTCGGCTGCCTGCGGAATCACGTCGAAACCGATGAAATAGAACGGTGTCATCATCGCGACGCGCAGGATATTGCCGAATACGCTCGCGGTGTTGCCGCCGACGAACGCCTGTCCTTCAAGGTTTGACGGATTGCCGCTGATCACGGAGCCGGCGATCAGCAGGATGCCTGCGCCGCCAATCACGCAGGTGAGCACAGTCTGCACGATGGCCGCGGTTTTCGCGCCGCGGATGTTGATATACGTGATGAACAGGGCCATGATGATGGCTACCGCGAGCCAGGAAGCGTAGATGTCGAATCCGGCGACCGTGTACAGATAGCCTTGCAGGAAGCCGGGGAACAGGTAGGTGATGATCGTCGGCATCGCGCATGCCTCGAAGCATACGACGCTTACATAGCCGAGGATGATCGCCCACGTGCATACGAACGACCCGGTCGGCCCCATGGCGCGGTGGCTGAATACGTGTTCGCCGCCGCAGTCCGGCATGGCGGGTGTCAGCTCCGCGTAGGTCAGGCCGATGAAGAAGATCATGACGCCGCCCAGCACGAAGCCGAGCATGGCGCCGACCACGCCGCCGCGGTCGATCCAGTCGCCGCTGGAGACGACCCAGGCCCATCCGATCATGGCGCCGAAGGCGATGACGAGAATGTCCCAGACGTTGAAGACCTTGTCGAATTCCGATGCTTTCTTGTCAGCCATCTGTCTCACTCCCTCTCGTCACTCGCCCAGCATCTCGACGAGCGTCAGCAGATATTTCGCGGTCTTGTCCCACCCGAGCAGGCTGGTGTCGAGCAGCAGGTCGCGTCCACGCCGGTCGCCTCGGTGGGTGCCGGTAATGTACTTGTGCCGCGAATGGTTGAGTTCGTCGTTGTATTCGACGATTTCCTTGGCTTTCTTGGCGTCTACGTGGTCCTGTTCCATGATGGATTCGATGCGCACGCTCTTCGGCGCGTACAGGAACACGTCAAGCACGTCGTCGCGTTCACGCAGCAGATAGTTGGCGGAACGGCCGATGATGACGCATGACGACTTCTCGGCAAGGTCGTTGATGACCTCGGACTGGGTGAAGATGACGCGGTTGCTCAGGTTCGCGTAGCGCGGGCCGAGCGATGTCTCGAAGGCGTATTGGACGTTCGGCTTTTGGTCGGCCTGCTCGACGAGGCCGCGGCTGACGCCCAGCTGGCTGACGACCTTGTCGACCAGGTCGCGATCGTAGTATTCGATGCCCAGAGCGTCGGCGAGCATCTTGCCGATTTGCGGGCCGCCTGCGCCGTATTCGCAGCCGATGGTGATGATGACATGGTCCGGATTGAAGTTCATCGTGCCATCTCCTTGATATGCTTGGTTTCTTTGGTTTCCGAGGTGATTGTGCCGGTCGTGTGCAGGCCAAAAGGGGGTATCGGGTTGCGGCAGGTATCGTTCGGGGTTATGGATTGCATGTGCCCGCCGGTGCCGAGCCGGGTCGATATGAAGCCTCCATTGGGTGGTACACGCGTGGGATGTGCTTAGATCTCGTCTGCCCGCGACGATCTTGTGGACCGGTGGAGGACCTGTGAAATCTTTGATTTTGTTATAAGAGCGGAAGGTTTCGGGTGTTGTGTGCCATTCATACGCCGATTACGTGGGCGGAATGCGGACGTAACATTGAGTGTGAGCAACGGGCTGATTCGTTGTCGTGATTGACTTCGCGCGGAATCGGGGGTATCCGCGGGGTGGTTCGGGAGCGTGGGAAAGCTGTTCGAAGACGTTCCACATGTTGGACATGCTCAGACTCGTGGAATGTCAGCGGCAGGTTCCGGCGGTGGACTTCGCAAATGTTCACCCACACCGGCGGCGGGTTTGGGAGCACGGGTAGGTACGATGGTGTGCAGCATATTCATGTCAAAGAAGCGAGGACTACTACCATGCCGAAAATGTTCGGAACCGATGGTGTGCGCGGGTTGGCGAACAAAGACCTTACCGCCCGACTGGCATTGGATCTGGGGGACGCCGCCGTCCGCGTGCTCGGTCAGGCCGATGCGCCGAAAACCAAGGATGATGACGTGCATTCCGAAGGACGGCGTCGTGCGTTGGTGGGGCGCGACACCCGTGTTTCCGGTGACTTCCTGTCATCTGCGCTGTCGGCGGGTATGAGCGCCGGCGGTTTCGACGTCATCGATGTCGGCATCATCCCGACTCCGGGCATCGCGTTCCTCACCTCCGTGCTTAACGTTGAGATGGGCGCGGTGATTTCCGCCTCCCACAACCCGATGCCTGACAACGGCATCAAGTTCTTCGCACGCGGCGGTTTCAAGCTTCCTGACAGCAAGGAAGACGAGATTGAAGCAGTCCTGGGCCAGGATTGGGACCGCCCGACCGGAGCCGGGGTAGGCCGCGTCAGCCACGACACCGTGACCGCCACGAACCTGTATATCGACCATCTGGTATCCACGATCGCCCCAGTCGTCGGACCGGAGAAAACCCAGCCGAAGCCGCTCGCAGGCCTGCGTCTGGTCGCTGACTGCGCCAACGGCGCCACATCCGTGGTCGCACCGGAGGCGCTGCGTCGCGCCGGTGCGGAAGTCATCGTGATCAACGCATCCCCGGACGGCTACAATATCAACGATCATGCAGGGTCCACGCATCCTGAGCAACTGCAGGCCATGGTCAAGGCAACGGGCAGTGCGATGGGCGTCGCCTTCGATGGTGACGCGGACCGCTGCCTGGCTGTGGACGAGGACGGCACCATGGTCAACGGCGATCAGATCATGGGCATCCTCGCGCGCGCCAAGAAGCGCGAAGGCAAGCTCAACCACGACACGCTCGTGGTGACGGTGATGAGCAACCTCGGCTTGAAACTCGCCCTCAAAGACATGGGCATCAAGACCGTGCAGACCAACGTCGGGGACCGGTACGTGCTCGAGGAGATGCTGCGCGGCGACTATTCGCTGGGCGGCGAACAGTCCGGCCACGTGATTAACCGCGAGTTCGCAACGACCGGCGACGGCACACTGACCGCGCTGACCTTGTGCAACGAAGTCGTCAAATCCGGCAAGAGCCTCAAGCAGCTCGCCGCTGACTTCCCACAACTGCCGCAGCAGCTGGTCAACGTCCGGTGCTCCAACAAGCAGGCGGTTACCACGAACGCTGCCGTGCAGAAGGCCGTTGAAAAGGAAACCGCGTTGCTGGGGGAGACCGGTCGCGTGTTGCTGCGCCCGAGTGGCACCGAACCATTGGTGCGTGTGATGGCCGAGGCCGCCACCCAACAGCAAGCGGACGAGGTGTGCGACCGTCTCGCCAAGATTGTCGCGGAGGAACTGGCATGAGCATGTTCACACGAGGCTCGAGTATCGATTTGGGGCTGAACCGTGCGGTTGAAAGTCTGCTCAGATCCGGCGATAGTGAAGGCATCCTCCCAATAGTCCAGGTGGGTGAGCCGGTGCTGCGCCAGCCGACGCGCCGCTACAACGGGCAACTGAGCAAGAACACCCTCACCAAACTCGTCCAGGCGATGCGAACCACCATGCTCGAAGCGCCAGGTGTCGGTCTTGCCGCTCCGCAAATCGGGCTTGGCATCGCGCTCGCCGTGGTCGAGGACCATATCCGTGACGACCAGGACGATCCGCGTGAGATATCCGAATTCCCGTTCCACGCAATCATCAACCCGTCCTACCAGCCGATTGGTACCGAAACGCGCAGCTTCTACGAAGGTTGCCTGAGTTTTGACGGCTATCAGGCGGTGCGCAAGCGTTGGCGCAATATCACCGCGCGTTGGCAGGATATGGACGGCACGTGGCACGAGGAGCAACTGCACGGATGGCCGGCTCGTATCTTCCAGCATGAGACCGATCATCTCAGTGGCGAGCTGTACATCGACCGGGCTCAGATTCGTTCGCTGGCAACCGATGAGAACGTCGAGGATTACTGGTGCGACGATCCGGTGCCGATTGCCGCGGCAAAGGAACTCGGCTTCAAGCTCAACTGAGCCAAGTGACACGCGCGTCTTGCCGCACGGCTCACTGCCCGTGCGCGAGTTCGTATTGCGCCAGATCGAGGATGGTGTGCCACTCGTCAGGGGCCAGCTGCGGCGGAATCAGCGCCATCTGCTGGTAGGGGTCGTCGGCGAGCACGCGCCCGGCGAAGTCCCGCAGCTGCCGCCACTGTCCGCGCCTGATGAGCTGCGCCGCATACGCGTCGGCCATCGGCTCGATGTCACTGTGCTCGCTGAGCATGCGGTCGGCCTGCTCGTCCTCCCCGCACATGCGCAACACGTCATGCCGCAGCATGAGCATCGACATGTCGAACTGCTCGCGGATGCCGCCCGCCGACACATCGACAAGATTCCCCTCGGAATCCATCATGAGATTGCCTGCCGGGTCGTCCTTGTCATTGGAGCGGATATCGCGCTCGACCGATGCCATGGTCGCTTGCGCCCGGTCGATCGCATCGTAGACAAATACCCGCGTGTCATCCCATTGTGCAAACGGCAGTGAGCACGAGATAAGCTGAACCATCTGCACCGGGTTGAACCGGAAATCATCCTGACAAGCCGCTGATACGATACTGGAGAGCGCTTGCCCGCCGGTGACCGGATCCGCGTGCTGGGCCACGCTGTCGAAGTAAATGCGCGTCTCATCAATCAGGCGCTTGAGATAGGAGAGTCCTTCGCCTTCCCGGTCGGCGATGCTACCGAGAAACGACGACGTCGTAATCAGCGCGGTGGCGAGATTGCCGGCCGCGTCGCACCACCTCGTGCTCATCAGCGCGTTTCCGACGACCGCCTCGACCCCGGACAGCGCTCCGGTGCTGTAGTAGAAGGTCGGCATGTCCGTGCGGTTGATCCCGTCGGTGCCGTCGGCTTGCGGAGTCGGGCTGAGCGAATCCATGGCGCGCAAATACCAACGAATCGGCGCGTCGATGGTCTGCTTCGCCTCCTCAGGGGGAGCCACGGGTATGTCTTCGCGCTCGGCGTCATCGCTTTGCGCGTCATCATGAATGGAACGATCCCACAGGAACGTCGGCCCTTGCAAGCCGGAATGGCTCAGCAGGTCATTGGCGAAGTCCCGTAATGCTTCGAAATGTTGGGGTGGTGTGGTGGGTTCGGTCATGCCGGTCCTTCTCATGTCGGTTGGTTCAAGCATAGCCGACTGGTGAGCATTGCGCGATGGTTCGCTTGTCTGTGACGGCTGGCGGGCGTTCGCGCATTACAGTGGTGAGGATACATGTGGTGAGGATATACGACAAGGAAAACGGAGATGTGATGGCTGGAACACCCAATTCGTCAGCGCCTGCGGTGAAGCCGAAACGTAAGCGCGTGCTTTCTGGCGTGCTTGCGGCATTGCTGATGATTGTCGCCGTCTTGGGGACGATTGCGCGGGCGCTGCCTGCTGATTTGCAGTCGCTGCCGTATGTTCCGGTCGTCGTCTCGCTGACCCCGTGGTTCGTGCCGCTCGCCGTGGTGGCGTTGCTGCTCGCACTGTTCTCGAATCGTTGGTTTGTGGCGCTGATTGCGTTGGTGTGCGTCGCGGCGCAGGTGTGGTGGCAGGCGCCGTTTTTCCGCTCCCAGGCCGCGTTGTCACAGGATGCGGTGACGGCGGTCGGTCAGGCGCATGCGGTGACCGGCGACCATTATGCGAGGGTGATGACGCTCAACGTGTTCAAAGGGCAGGCCGACCCGCAGGCTGTGGTCGATTTGGTGCGTGATGAGCGTGTTGAGGTGCTCGCGTTGCAGGAGACCACGGATGTGTTCGTTAAACAGCTGGAAGCGGATGGTATCGGCGATTATTTGCCGTATTCGCAGGTCTCATCGTCTGACGGCGTGTACGGCAACGGCCTGTGGTCGGCGGTCGCACTTGACGACCCCGTGGATGACGAGGTCCATTCGAGCGCCTCGTTCATGCCGGCGGGAACGGTTGATATGGGCGGCGTGCAGGTGCGGTTCATCTCCGTGCACACCACGTCGCCGCAGCCCGGGTATTGGTCCCAGTGGAACAGAGCGCTAAACGAGCTGTCCCTGATGCAGCAGAAAACCGGTACGGCGTATGTGATGATGGGGGATTTCAACGCCACATACGACCATGCCGCTTTCCGCGGTATCCTCGGTTCGAGGTTCTCTGACGCCACACGCCAGGCAGGGCATGGTTTGGTGTTCACATGGCCGGCGAACCATACCGGCGTGCCCGCCTTCGCCGGCATCGACCACATCCTGATCGACCAGGGCATGGTCGTCGGGCAGGTGCAGTCCAAGCATGTGGCCGGTTCGGACCATGCGGCGCTGCTCGCCACATTGCAGGTGGCATAACAGCGCATTCACAGGTGGCGTGACGGCGCATCGCACCGGGTATGGCGATGCGTCTGCAGGGTATCATCTGTGGGGCGTCGCGTGTGGAGTGATTGCGGTTGCGCATGGTACGGCAGCGTAGACGCGCATCGGCTCACGTTGCTTGGCGGGCCGCAGCTAGACGGGCGCGCACCCGGCGGACGGCCATTCGGCTAACGGCCACCCCCGCTTCGGCTTGCCGCCGCACAGCTTCGGCTGGCCCCGCCTGCAAAACGCCCGCCAAGCCGGCGGTCACTCGAGGTTGGACTGGGTTCCCGCGGTGTCGGCAGAAGTCTGCTGCTCGGCCTGCGCGGCGTCAAGCTTGGCGCGGACTTGGTCAAGCAAGGTCTGGGCGCGCTTGGCAAGCGCTTCGCCGAGCTCCCACTGGCGCATGGACTGGTCGAGGTTCAGCCCGCCGGCTTCGAGCGCCTGCACCGCCTGGATCAGCTGGTCGCGCGCCTCCTCATAGGACATGGACGCGATGCGCTCGCGTTCCTCTTGGGTCAGGCTGGAAGCCGGGGTATCGGTCTTCTTGGGGTCCTGTGCTTCAACTGTCATCGGTGTTCCTTCCATGGGTGTTGATGATTGATAGTGGTGATTGATGTCGATGATTGATAGGCGGATTGTCGGTTGCGTTGCGATGGGCTGGGGTCGTGGCGTTGCGCGGGTGAAGCTGTGCCTGCTGGTGGCCATATGGCGGCAGACACCAAACAAGCACCACACGGGCACTGCACGGGCACGCCGCAATCGCGTCAGTCGCCGGTGTCGATGTGGTTTCCGCCCGCCTGCCCTTTGACTTCGGCGAGCAGGGTGCCGTGGTGCAGGGTGATCGACAGTTGCTCTCCCATGCTCGCATCGGCCGCGTTGTCAAGCACATGCCCATCAGCGGTCTGCACGACGGCGTACCCGCGGTTCAAGGTCGCCTGCGGGCTCATGGCGGTGAGGCTGGCGTGCAGCTTTTCGACGGTCATGCCGGCGTCGTCGATGATTCGGGTCAACCCATATCGCATGCGTTGCACGGCATCGTCAACCAGCCGCTGATGCGGTTCGAGCATGGTGCTCGGGTTGGTCAGGCTCGGCCGGTTCGCATAGCCTTCGATAAGCCGCTGCTCGTTGCCGACCAAGGCGTCCATCCGTAGGTTCATGCGTTGCCAGGCGTTGGTGATGAGCTGCCATTGCTCACGCACGTCCGGTACGACCTTCTTTGCCGCATCCGTCGGCGTCGAGGCGCGAAGATCGGCGGCCAAATCGATGAGCGTCCAGTCGTCCTCATGCCCGATTGCCGAGACAATCGGTTTGCGGCATGCCGCCGTGGCGCGTACCACGTTTTCGTCGGAGAAGCCGATGAGGTCTTCGAAACTGCCGCCGCCACGCGCGACGATGATGACGTCCACTCTCGGGTCGTCGTCGAGCTTGCGGATTGCTTGGACCACCTCCGGCGGGCACTGCGCACCCTGGACGTGCACATGCTCGATCACGAAGTCCACCGCCGGCCAACGCAGGTTCACGTTGGTGATGACATCGCCTTCGGCGCGGGCCTGGGGCGCGCAAATCAGGCCGAGGCAACGCGGGAATTCCGGAAGCGGAATCTTGTTTTCGGTGTCGAACAGGCCTTCGCCCTTGAGCTTCTTGCGCAGTTCGTCGATTTGCGCCTTGAGGTCGCCGGCTCCCACGCGGCGGATGTCGTCGGCGATGAAACTCAGGCGTGTCGCCTTCACCCACACTTCCGGCTTGCCATGGACGACGACGCGCTCGCCCTGTTTGAACTGGCGGGCCATCGCGACGAAGTTCCTGAACCCCATGACGGACATCGAGATGTCCTGGGTGTTGTCGCGCAGTGTGATGTAGCCAGACGTGCTGCGCCGCATGTTGATTTCGACAATCTGGCCTTCGACCCACGACGCCGGCCAGCGTTCGACGGCATCATGGTATTTCTGGCTGACCACGCTGACCGGCCAAGGGTTTTCCGCGGTGGTGTCGCGCGCCAGGCGCGGTAATTGGTCCAGCGGCTTGGGCGCGTCGGCGTTGCCGGGGGCTGCCATGGCATTGCCATAGCCGTAATTCGCTTCCTGATACCCGTACTGCATATGCCTTCCCTTCGCGCCGTGGGCGTGGCGTGCCACTTGCGTGCGTGGCGTGACTGCCCTACCCGTCTGTCGTCGGCTGACGTAGCCTGACGGATGTTTGATGGCCTCCACTGTTGCGCATCGAACGGACAATTTCATTGCGCGCGCGCCCGCGAATATCACTCTTTCACGGGTGGTGGTGGCGTGTCGGAAACGACACGCTGAGGTGCTCGTGTAATTCTCATCACATTTGTCGCTTATTGGCGGAACGATGCGGATTGCTACTATATCTTGGGCAACACGCGGTGGTTGTGCACTATATCTCGTGGTACAGTCGATGTGGCAAATACAGAACGAAGAAGGCCGGGAGGCGCCCGGCCAAGGGAAAGGACGGAATCCAATGGACATGCAGGTTCTTGATGTGCCTCGGACCGCCACCCCGGACAGCGATGTGGCAGACACCGTCGCGGAAGGGAAGTCGGATATGGGCAAGGTGCTCGTCGAGAAGCGTGACGGCCGAATCGTCGAATTCGACCCGATTAACATCATCAGCGCCGTCAAGTCCGCCTTCAAGGATCTCGACAAGGAGATCGGCCCGGAGGAGGAGCAGCTGATTCGCGACCTCGCCAACCAGGTCGAAGGTGAAATCAAGGAACGCTACAACGGTCCCGCCAAGATCGAGGACATCCAGAACCTGGTCGAGCACGGCCTCATCGAAGACCATCTGTATGAGGTCGCCCGCAACTACACGACCTATCGTCTGAACAAGGACATCGAGCGTGCCAAGGCCACCGATATCAACGAAGCGGTCAGCCGTCTGGTCAACCGCGACGAATCCCTCGTGCGTGAAAACGCAAACAAGGATTCCAACGTCTATGCCACGCAGCGCGACTTGCTAGCCGGCGCCGTCTCCAAGGCATCCGCGTTCTCCATGCTGCCTGACGCCGTGTCCAACGCCCATATGAAGGGCGACATCCACTTCCATGATGCCGATTACTCGCCGTTCACTGCGATGACCAACTGCTCGCTGCCGGACTTCGGCGACATGCTCGCCCATGGGTTTGAGCTTGGCAACGCGATGATGGACTCCCCGAAGTCCATCGGCACCGCCGCCACGCAGATCACGCAGATCATCAAGGACATCGCGGGCGCACAGTACGGCGGCCAGACCGTCAACCGCGCCGACGAGATGCTTGAGCCGTATGCGAAGCTCGACTATGAAAAGCACCTGAAGATGGCCCACGCCATGTTCCCTGACGACATGCCGGTCGAGGCCGCGAAAACCGTCGTGCGCGGACTCAAGGCCCAAGAGCCGTCCGGTCTGCACTTCGAGAACCGTGCCCCGCTGCCCGACGACGTCCCGTTTGACGCGGATGCCGAGCCTATCCAGCAGATTCGCGAAATCTATGCGAAGATCATGACCCGCAAGGCGATTTACGACGCCATGCAGACCATGGAATATCAGATTAATTCCAACCGTGTGTCCAACGGCCAGACCCCGTTCGTGACTGTCGGCTTCGGCCTGGGCACCTCGTGGTTCGCCCGCGAAATCCAGCGTTCCATCCTGCTCAACCGTATCCGCGGCCTGGGCAAGGACCGCCATACCGCGATTTTCCCGAAGCTCGTGTTCACCATCAAGCACGGCATCAACGCCGACCCGGGCGACCCGAACTACGACATGAAGCAGCTGGCGCTCGAATGCTCCACTAAGCGCATGTACCCGGATGTCGTCTTCTATGACAACATCGTCAAGATCACCGGCTCCTTCAAGGCCCCGATGGGCTGCCGTTCCTTCCTGCAGGGTTGGATCGACCCCAAGACCGGCAAGGATGTCGAGGACGGCCGCATGAACCTCGGCGTCGTCACCGTCAACGTGCCGCGTATCGCCCTTGAATCCCACGGCGACAAGGACCGCTTCTGGAAGCTGTTCGACGAGCGTATGGAAGTTGCGCACCAGGCGCTGCAGTTCCGCATCATGCGCTGCAAGCAGGCCACCCCGGTCAACGCGCCGACCCTGTTCCGCTATGGCGCCTTCGGACGCCTCGGCGCCAACGACAACGTCGACCAGCTCTTCCGCAACGAGCGTGCCACCGTTTCTCTGGGCTACATCGGCCTGTACGAGGCGACGGCTGTGTTCTACGGTAAGGACTGGATGCGCGACCACAGCTGGGATCCGGAAGGCAAGGAGTTCGCGCTGTCCATCGTCAAGCGCATGAACCAGCTGTGCAAGCAGTGGTGCAAGGCCGAAGGCTACCATTACTCGGTGTACTCCACGCCGGCGGAAAGCCTCACCGACCGCTTCAACCGCATGGACCGCGAGAAGTTCGGCCGCGTCGAAGGCGTGACCGACCACGACTTCTACACCAACTCCTTCCACTACCCGGTGTGGCTGTCCCCGACGCCGATGGAGAAGCTTGACTACGAGAAGGACTTCCCCTACTACGCGTCCGGTGGCTTCATCAACTACTGCGAGTTCCCGTGTCTGCAGGACAATCCCAAGGCACTCGAGGCCGTGTGGGATTACGCCTACAAAATCGGCATCGGCTACCTGGGCACCAACACCCCGATCGATCACTGCTTCGAGTGCGGCTTCCAAGGTGACTTCGAGCCGACCGAAGAGGGCTTCAAGTGCCCCGAGTGCGGCAACTCCGACCCTGACAAGTGCAATGTGACCAAGCGCACGTGCGGATACCTCGGCAACCCGGTCCAGCGCCCGATGGTGCATGGCCGTCACGAGGAAATCGCCCATCGCGTCAAGCACATGAGCGGCGAAACCGGCCATGTGACGCTTAAGGACGGTTCCGAGCGCGAATGGTTCGAGGAGACCAAGTAGCCCGGAGCGCATAATCCGGAGCGCAACATCCGGAAAACATAGCCCGGAAAATACCGGGAGCAGGCCGCCAGACGGATATCCGGAGGCGGCGAACCGGGAAACAATGATGACGGCCGTGATGCACGCTGCACACGGCCGTCATTGCCGTGCGGGCAAGCTTCGGCTGCGTGCCCGGAATACAACAAGAAGCTAAGGAGCAGGGGAGTACAGATGGCAGCAACGACATTGCACGATTTCGCGGCGGGGGAGACCGACCGCGGTCCGTTCATCCCGACCAACCGGTCGAACAACCCGAAAGCCGGGCAGTGGACGAACCGGATGAGCCACAATATGATTGCCGACTACAAGCGGTTCCTTATGACCGATGGCGAAGGCATCCGCTGTTCCCTGTACGTGTCCGGATGCCCGTTCCACTGCGTGGAATGCTACAACAAGTCGATCTGGGATTTCCAAGCAGGCCATGAATACAATGACGCGCTCGAGGCGCAGATCATGGACGACCTGTCGCAGTCCTACGTGCAGGGCATCACCTTCCTCGGCGGCGAGCCCTTGCTCAACACGGGCGTGTTGCTGCCGCTGGCACGCAAAATCCGCGAACGTTTCGGCCATACGAAAGACATCTGGTGCTGGACCGGCTACACGTGGGAGGAGCTCATGCGCCCCGGCGAGACCCCGGACAAACTCGACCTGCTGCACGAGATCGATATTCTCGTCGACGGCCGGTATATCAAGGACCTGCACGATTCTTTGCTGCAATTCCGCGGTTCGAGCAATCAGCGGATTATCGACGTGCAGAAATCCTTTGCGGCGGGCGAGCCTGTCATCTGGAGCAAACTGCACGACCAGGAGCGCTTCATCCCGGAAATCTATGGCAAGGATCGCGCCGCCGGGGAAGGTAACGACAGCATCTCCGCCGAACAGTAAATCACTTGGCGTGCGTCCGTCTTGCGCCTGTTTCCCACACACTGTCTACGCTGGGAGGGCTGTTTGCGTAGCTGGTTTGTGAGGGATGGGCGATTGCAGTGGCGAGGGTGATGAAACGAATCAGGTACGCGCTGTAATGCGGCGTCGCTGAGCGTGATCGTCCTTGCGATTGCTGTGCTGTTCCTCGTGGTGGAGAACACCGCGGTTACGCTGATTTGGGAGGTGTGGGCGGTCCGTGTGCTGTCGCGATGGGTGTACGCCGTGCCGGTCGCGGTCGTGGGCACCCTGCTGCTGGTCTGGGGCAAACGACGCTGGGGTGACATTCCACACACCACGCGCGATGTTCTCGGCGCCCTGAAACGCGGGGAAGCTATCAACTATCACACCGCATGGCGTGACCTGCTCATCGCGCTGATTATCCTCGCCGCCGGCGCGGGCGTCGGCCCGGAAGCCTCACTCATGGGCGCGGTCATCGCGTATTCCGTCTGGCGATGCGACAAACTGCGGTACCTGCGCACGCATGCCGACAGCGTCCGCGCCACGCCGATACCTACACGGTTGCGCATGCTCTACCATCCCACGCGATGGATTGAGCCAGCCACGGCGACCGCAACTGCCGCTGAGCCTGCAAGCGACTCGTCCGGCCCCGCCGATGCCGCATCCTGCGATGCATCCGCCACAACCTCCGAAACCGCGCCCACCACTGCCGACACCAAGCGCACCATCCGCGCGCTGTCGGGGCGCATCGACGTGCCGATGACCGTGCGTCTGCTAGTCGGCGGCGTGCTCGTCGCGCTCGTGGTCACCGTGCTGCCGTTGCTGTCGACATCCGGACAACACCAAATCCACACCATCAGCACGCTGTTCGCAAGCCTCGGTGCGGGCGCACTGTTCGCGCTCGCCGCCGGAAAGCTCCTGTTTGCGCAGTTGTGCATCGAATGCAGATGGACGGGCGGCGACATTTTCCCGATTATGTTCGCCGCGTTGCTGCACGGGTGCGCGCTCGCCAAGCTGTTGCCCGGCTGCCAGCCGGTGGTTGTGGTGATGACGGTCGCCTTCTGCACGGCCATTGTGCTGGTCGGCAACGCCCCGCTCGCCGGCATCCTCATGGCGTTGTTCTTCCCGGCGAGACTCCTGCCCTTGGAACTGGTAGTCACCCTGCTCGTCTGGGGCGCCATGCGGGCGACCACCGCGGTGTCGGCCGCGGTGAAACGCCGGATACCGGCAAAGACATCGGCACGCTCCTGACCGGGCATGCGCGTGTTCCAACTCGCGGGTAGCACAAATCCGCGGGACAGATACCCGACATCTGTCCTGTTTCGCTGGGGGCGAGTTCTGCTGACGTCCGTATGCGTTAGCATTCACTAGAGGAAATTCGGCGGGGCGGGCAGGTGCACGGTTTGATGTCGGCACCGCCCGGCACTCCGCCGACAATGGATATGAGGTGCAGATGGTGGAACAGGGAGAACATGTCATGACCGGCGAACACGGGAGGAAACCGTTGCGTGTCGGTCTCGACATCGGATCGACCACGGTCAAGGCGGTCGTGCTCGATCAGGGCGACACGCTTGACGACGTGTTGTTCTCCGATTATCGGCGCCATCACGCCAACGTCCGCGCCACAGTGGCCGGGCTGCTTGAGGACATCCGCACTGCGCTCGACAAGCTCGGACGCGGGAATGAGCCGATTCGGCTCGCAATCACCGGCTCCGGCGGCCTGACGCTCGCCGACAACATCCACGTGCCCTTCATCCAGGAAGTCATCGCCGAAACCCGCGCGATTGACCAGGAAATCCCGCAAGCTGACGTCATCATCGAACTCGGTGGCGAGGATGCAAAAATCACGTATTTGAAGCCCACCCCTGAGCAGCGCATGAACGGTTCGTGCGCGGGCGGCACCGGCGCATTCATCGACCAGATGGCCACCCTGCTGGATACGGATGCGGCCGGCCTCAACGAAATGGCCAAGCATTACCAGACCTTGTACCCGATTGCTTCGCGTTGCGGCGTGTTCGCGAAATCCGATTTGCAGCCGCTCATCAACGACGGCGCGGCGAAACCCGATCTGGCGGCTTCGATCTTCACCGCCGTCGCCACGCAGACGATCGCGGGCCTCGCTTCCGGCAGGCCAATCCACGGCAACGTCGTCTTCCTCGGCGGGCCGCTGTTCTTCATGTCCGAGCTGCGCGAAGCCTTCCACCGTGCGCTCGAAGGCAAGGTCGACGAGTTCATCACTCCGAGCAACGCCCATTTGTATGTCGCGTTCGGTGCCGCGCTCATCGCCGGCGACGACAACGGCGACGATGACGACACAAGCACCGCCACGGTCGCCGAACCACGCACTTGCACGCAGATTCTTGATGATTTGGAGCGACTGAAGAACCTGCCGAGCAATACGAAGACCATGCCGCCGCTGTTCCCCACCGAGGCGGACCGCGAGGCGTTCAATGCCCGTCACCATCGCGAACACGTGCATGTGGGCACGCTCGAAGGGGCGTCCGGCCCGCACTTCCTTGGCATCGACGCGGGTTCGACCACCATCAAGGCGACCCTCGTCAACGACGACCGCGAAATCGTATGGTCCTCCTACGCCACGAACGAGGGCAGTCCGCTGACCGCCGCCGTGGATATCGTCAAACGCATCCAAGCACAGCTGCCGCCTGAAGCGTGGATTGCGCGTTCTTGTGCGACCGGCTACGGCGAAGGCCTGATTTCCACCGGTCTGCATCTGGATGAGGGCGTTGTCGAAACGATGGCGCATTACCGTGGTGCCGAAATGGTCAGTCCCGGTGTGACAGCCGTCATCGATATCGGCGGCCAGGACATGAAATACCTCGCCATCACCGACGGGGTTATCGACTCGATCGCCGTCAACGAGGCCTGCTCGTCCGGCTGCGGATCCTTCCTGCAGACCTTCGCCCAGTCCATGGGGTTGAGCATCGAGGAATTCACGCAGAAAGCCCTGAACTCCACACATCCGGTCGATTTGGGCTCGCGTTGCACCGTGTTCATGAACTCCTCCGTCAAACAGGCACAGAAAGAGGGCGCCTCCATCGAGGACATCGCCGCCGGCCTGTGCTATTCGGTCGTGCGCAACGCACTGTACAAGGTCATCAAACTGCATGACGCCGACGCGCTCGGCGACACGGTCGTCGTCCAAGGCGGCACCTTCCTCAACGATGCCGTGCTGCGTGCTTTCGAACTGCTGACCAAACGCGAGGTCACCCGCCCGAACATCGCCGGCCTCATGGGCGCGTACGGTGCCGCGCTGACCGCCCGCATGCATTATGTCGACGCTGCGGACGATGATCCGGCCGCCGAGCATACGCGTTCCGGCATCCTGAGCGGTCAGGCGCTTGACAATCTGTCAATGACCACGTCCCGTGATGTGTGCAAGCTGTGCCAGAACCACTGCAAGCTCACCATCACGACCTTCCAGGACGGTTCGCGCTACGTGACCGGCAACCGGTGCGAACGCGGCGGCGACGCGAAGAAGAAGCGTTCCGACCGGCCGAACCTGTACGACTACAAGTACAAGCGCTGCTTCGCCTACCGCCGCCTGACCGACAAGAAGGCGACTCGCGGAGAAATCGGCATCCCGCGCGTGCTCAACATGTACGAGAACTACCCGTTCTGGTTCACCCTGCTTACCAATCTCGGTTTCAAGGTCATCATTTCCGGGCGTTCCAGCCACGAACTGTTCGAAACCGGCATCGAATCCATCGCCTCCGAGAACATCTGCTACCCGGCGAAGCTGGTGCACGGCCATATCAAATGGCTGCTCAACAAGGGCGTCAAGACAATCTTCTACCCGTGCGTGAGCTACGAGGAGAACCTCGTGCCCAACACCGACAACCACTACAATTGCCCGGTCGTCGCGAACTACCCGGTCGTCATCGGCGCGAATATGCCCGAACTGCGCGAACCCGGCATCCGCTACATGCGCCCCTATTTCAACCTCGCCAACCATGAGCTCATGGCTAAGCGCATTGTCGAGGAATTCGCGTGGGCGAACGTGACGATGGACGAGGCGCAGGAGGCGGTCAAGGCTGCATACGCCGAGGATAAGCTGTTCAAGCATGACGTGCAGCAGGAAGGCTTGCGCTCGCTCGCGTACATGAAGGAGCATGATTGCCGCGGCATCGTGCTCGCCGGGCGGCCTTACCACATCGATCCTGAAGTCAATCACGGCATTCCCGAGACGATTTGCTCGCTGGGTATGGTCGTGCTTTCTGAGGATTCAATCTGCGAGCTGCAGCCCGGTGAGGACTTGCATTTGAGTGACTATCTGGCCGCGGGGGAGAAGAACCCCCGTGCCAAGGATTCTGCGGGATTCCGCGAGGTGGACGACCGCAAGGTCACGCGCATGCCGTTGCGTGTACAGAACCAGTGGGCTTACCATGCCCGCTTGTATGCGGCGGCGCGCTTCGTGTCCTCCTATCCGGGGCTTGAACTCGTGCAGCTCAACTCCTTCGGCTGCGGCCTCGACGCCATCACCACCGACCAGGTCAGCGAAATCCTCGCCGACAAGGCAGACGTGTACACCGTGCTCAAAATCGACGAGGTCAGCAACCTCGGCGCGGCCAAGATTCGTCTGCGCTCGCTGAAAGCCGCCGTCGAGGAGCGTGAACGCAACGCCGAATTGCGCGACGGTCACAAGTCGTTGGAATCTCCTGAATCGCTGGAACCGCAGCCCGCGCAAACCACATCCGACAGCGGCTTCCGTCACACCGGCGGCCCTGCTCCGACCCCGGGGCGTCAGGCGATGCTCGACACCGTGATGGCCGAGAATCCGAAGCTCACCGAGGCGGTCAGGAAGGCCGCGCGCCGCAATGCCCAAGCATCGCAGCAGGACAGCGCGAAGACTGGCAAGCGCGGCGGATCCGCCCGCAACGAGGCCACCATGAGCCGGTACGCGCACAAGGTCCGCTTCGAGAAATCCATGCGCGACTACACCATCGTCGTACCGCAGATGAGCCCCGTCCACTTCTCGCTGGTTGAATCCGTCATCCGCTCAGGCGGCTACAAATGCGACGTACTCAAGCACGCGAGCAACGAGGACGTGGAAACCGGCCTCAAATACGTGAACAACGACGCCTGCTATCCGGCGATCATGGTCGTCGGGCAACTGGTGGACGCCATCATCCAAGGCAAGTACGATCCCAACCATGTGGCGCTCGCCATTTCGCAGACCGGCGGCATGTGTCGAGCCACCAACTACTACGGTCTGATCCGCAAGGCGCTGATTGACGCCGGATATCCACAGATTCCGGTCATCGCGCTGAGTTTCCAGGGGCTGGAAAGCAACCCGGGCTTCAAGGCGACACCGGCGATGCTGGAACGTGCCGGCAAAGCGCTCGTGTACGGCGATTTGCTCATGAAATGCCTGTACCGCGTCCGCCCCTACGAGGCGGAACCGGGCAGCGCGAACGCCCTATATGAACAGTGGGATACGATCCTGCGCGAGACCATCGAACACCATGGGTATTCCAAGACCGCCAAACGCGTGTACGGCAAGGGGTATTGGGTTTATCCGCAGCTGCTCAAGAAGATTGTGCGCACTTTCGACGAGTTGCCGCTGAGGGATATCCCGCGCAAGCCGCGTGTCGGTGTGGTAGGTGAGATTCTCGTCAAATACCACCCGGACGCCAACAACCATGTCGTTGACCAGATCGAGGCGCAAGGTTGCGAGGCTGTGGTGCCGGGCATTATCGAATTCATGACCCAGCACCCGTACACCGACAAGTGGAACGAGGATCATCTGGGCACCGGCGGTAGCCAGACTATGGACGCGATCATGCGGTGGGCCCTTAATCGCGGGCTTAATCCGGTGCGTCGCGCCATCGCCACCGCGCACGGCAAGTTCAGCCAGGACGAACGCATGGAGCAGCTCGTCAAGACCGCCGACGAGGTTACGTCAGTCGGCGTGCAAGCGGGCGAAGGATGGCTGCTGACCGCAGAAATCATCGAGCTGATCGAATCCGGCTGCCCGAACATCGTGTGCGCCCAGCCGTTCGCGTGCCTGCCTAACCATGTGACTGGGCGAGGCATGTTCGGCAAGATCCGCCGCCTGTACCCGCAGGCCAACATCGTGTCGATCGACTATGATCCGGGCGCGTCCGAGGCGAACCAGCTCAACCGGCTCAAGCTCATGATCGCCGCCGCCAAGAAGAACCACAAGGCTCATCTTGACGAGCCGATGCACGGTGCTGCCGGCAATCGGCCGGGGCAGGAAAGCGATTCGCAAGCTCCGCTGTCCACCGCGGACTGAAGCGAGCGAACGAACTGAGCCGGATGAAGCATACAACCCACCCGAACCGGCTCAGCGTTCAACCGTATAACAACCCGTCCGAACCGGCATCATCCGAACGGTCTGTACGCGCCCTGAGCAAGCTGAACGGCATGCTGAACGTGGCGGACAATCCGGAACGGTTTGCAAGCCGCTATCAGTTTTTCGTAGAGCGTACGGCGCGGCAATGCGCGCGTGACGACGGTATTTCACCTACGATGGCAGCATGAGCACACCACGCATCAGCTATGCGCATATGAATGCCACCGTCAACCCCAAGCACGTCGACAGCTTGGTCCGTTTCTTTGAAAGCGGCGCCAAGCCGGAACGCGATGACGGCTACGGGGTGGAGATCGAGCATCTGCCCGTACGCAACGGCAGCGACCAAGCGGTCAACTACTACGAGCCGAACGGGGTTGAGGAGTTGCTCAACCGTATGCGACCGTATTATGACGCCGACAAGGAATATTGGGAGAACGGTCGGCTCGTTGGACTCGCCCGCAAGGGTATTTCAATTTCACTGGAGCCGGGCGCCCAAATCGAATGCTCGATCGGCGTGCTGCACAGCCCCGAGGAACTGGCTGTCGAATACGGTCGGTTCCGCCAGGAGATCGATCCGATCCTCGATGCGCTTAACTTCCGCCTGGTCAACTACGGCTACCAGCCGAACACCAGCTATGCCGATATTCCAGTGAACCCGAAAAGTCGCTATGAGGCGATGACCGATTATCTGGGGCGCGTCGGCCAGTACGGCCTGTGCATGATGCGCGGATCCGCCTCCACACAGGTGAGCATCGACTACCAGAATGAGCAGGACGCAATCCGCAAGCTGCGCGTCGGCACAGCGGTCGGACCGATTCTGGCGTGGTTCTTCCGCAACACCCCATATTTCGAAGGCGTGGAGAACCCGTTCCCGCTGTTGCGTCAGCGGATGTGGGATTTCCTCGACTGTCAGCGCACCAACCTGATCCCTGGGCTGTACGATGACCGTTTCGGTTGGGAGGATTACGCGGTGGACGTGCTGAGCACGCCCATGATGTTCGCCGATTTGACCCACACCCCCGAGGCTGAGGGCCTGCCCGAGGCGCAGAAGCACCGCGCCGCGTTCCGCGATAACGCCGGCGAGATTTACCCTGATCGCGAACTCAACGCGTACGAGGTGAATCATGTGCTGTCCACGCATTTCAACGATGTGCGGTTGAAGAACTTCATCGAACTGCGTCATTGGGATTCGCTGCCGGTCGAACGCGCCCAACGGTTGACGGAAGTCATCGGCTCGCTGTTTTACAACGATGCGAACCTCGATCGCTTGACATCCTACTTCGACGGGCTCAGCGACTTGGATGTGCTTGAAGCGAAGGCGAACCTGCAAGCCCATGGCGCCGAATCGACGCCCTACGGCCAGCCGCTCGACTTCTGGCAGGAGTTCCTCGGGCTGGAAGGCCTGCTCGCCGACGTGCCGGGCGACCCTGCCCACCCCGACGTGTTCCAGGCCTGAACGACACGCCTGTTGTTGCGCGGTCGGCTATGCTATCCGGTAAGACCGGCCGCAGCATGGCGGCATCCACGTCGGAAAGCGAGGAAGCATGGACGCGACAACAGGCACAAACAAGGCACCGGCTCCGGCACAAGCGCGGCAGGGGAACGGCCGTGGCGGCAATGAAGGACGCAATGCTTCCGAAATCCGCCACCGTGTTGACGACCTCACCCTGGAACAGAAGGCATCGCTCACCTCAGGCGCTGACGCATGGCATGTGCAAGGCATCGACGAGTGCGGCATCCCCGGTTACATGATTACCGACGGCCCGCACGGCCTGCGCAAGGCGCGACCCGCCGAGGAGCAGAAGACGGGACTTGGCGATGCCGTCCCGGCGACCTGCTTCCCGCCTGCCGCCGGATTGTCCAGTTCTTGGGATCCGGGGCTCGTCCGTGAAGTCGGCGAAGCGATGGGTGAGGAATGCATCCAGGAGAAGGTCGCGGTCATCCTCGGTCCGGCCGTCAATATCAAACGTAATCCGCTCGGCGGCCGCTGCTTCGAATACTGGTCCGAAGACCCGTTCCTCGCCGGGCATGAAGCCGTCGGCATCGTCGAAGGCGTCCAATCCAAGGGCGTTGGCACATCACTCAAGCATTTCACGGCAAACAACCAGGAAACTGACCGGTTGCGCATCAGCGCCACCATATCGCCGCGCGCACTGCAGGAAATCTATCTGCCGGCCTTCGAATACATCGTGAAAACCGCGCAGCCGTGGACCGTCATGTGCTCATACAACCGTATCAACGGCGTCCATTCCGCGCAGAACCGCTGGCTGCTGACCGACGTGCTGCGGCGTGAATGGGGATTCCAGGGCATCGTGATGAGCGATTGGGGAGCCGACCATGACCGCGTTGCCTCGCTGAACGCCGGACTCAACCTTGAGATGCCGCCATCCGGCACGGACGACCAAATCGTCGCCGCGGTACGCGACGGGCGAATTGCGCCTGAGCAGCTGGACAGCATGGCGCAAGGCATGATCGACCTCATCGACAAGGCGCAGCCAGCCATGAGCCGCGACGGATACCGCTACGACCGCGACCGGCATTACGACATCGCGCGGCGCGCCGCCCGGGAATCCATGGTGCTGCTGAAAAACGAGCAGGGGACACTGCCGGTGCGCACGGGGACGCGAGTGGCGGTCATCGGCGAATTCGCGCGCACCCCACGCTATCAGGGCGGCGGATCATCGCATATCACGCCGGACAGGATGTCCTCGTTCCTCGATGCGGTGTCTGCGCGCGGGGCATCGGTTGATTTCGCGCCCGGATTCACCCTCGACCTCGACCCTGCCGACCCGACGCTCGAAGCGCAAGCCATCGAAACCGCACGGAACACCGACATCGTGCTCATGTTCATGGGACTCCCGGAAGCCGCGGAATCCGAAGGATTCGACCGCACCAGCCTCGACATCCCCGCCAAACAGACCAGCCTGCTGCACGAAATCTCTGCCGTCAACCCGCATGTTGCGGTCATCTTGTCCAACGGTTCGGTGGTCTCCGTGGCCCCGTGGTGCGATGACGCCCAGGCGATCCTTGAATCCTGGCTGCTCGGTGAGGCCGGCGGGGATGCGCTCGCCGACGTGGTATTCGGCGATGTCAGCCCGTCAGGCAAGCTCGCGCAAACCATCCCGCTTGATATCAACGATGATCCGGCTATGCTCAACTGGCCTGGCGAGGAAGGTCATGTCGACTACGGCGAAGGCGTGTTCGTCGGATACCGCTATTACGACACGTACCGCAAGCCGGTCGCCTACCCGTTTGGGTTCGGGTTGAGCTACGCCACCTTTGACGTGCATGACGTTCGCGTGCGGCGTTTGGGGGTGGATGACGCGGTGCTAGGTGCTGCTGAGCGGGCTGCCGGCGACGCGGCGCAGGGGAACGATGCTGCGCGAGCGGATGATGCTGCGCATGTGGATGGTGCGTGTGGAGCCGTCGTGCGGGTTGACGCGACGGTGACGAACACGTCGGATGTGCCGGGTGCACAAGTCGTCGAGATCTATGTCGCCCCCGGCAAGTCGCAGGTTGCGCGCCCGGTCCATGAGTTGAAAGGTTTTGCGCGTGTCGATCTGGCGCCGGGGGAGTCCAAGGCGGTGTCCATCACGCTCGACGAACGTGCGTTCGCCTACTGGTCGCAACGGTTCGACGACTGGCATGTGGAGGCCGGCGATTACACGGTCGAGGTGGGCACGTCGAGCCGGGACATCGTCGCGCGTATCCCGGTGCATCTGGACGGGGACGGGAAAACCATGCCGCTTGACGAATGGTCTACGTTCGGCGAGTGGGCTGCCGATCCGGTCGGTGCGCGCGTGGTTGAAGCGGTTGGGCGGGAAGCGGATCAGGGGAGACTACCCCGGTTGCCGCAGAATGGGGTCATGCGGATTTTCCTCATGGCCGCGCCGGTCAACTCGCTGCAGATGATTCTCGGCGAGGAAGGATTGGAGGTCGCCCGGTTCATGCTCGACGAATACCGGCGCATCCGCGGGTGACGGTTGCTGGCAGGACGCGTTGCGGCGGCTGGTGATTGGCGGCTGATGGCTTCGCCGGTGACCGGTTTCACCTTCTACCGACGCTGAGCAGTGTCTGAGTGTCGGTAGAAGGGGACTGCCAACCTTCTACCGATGCCGAGGCGGGTGTGAGCATCAGTAGAAGCGGGCCTGTACCTTCAGCCGACATGGAGCGGCGGCCGATGTTGGCAGAAGTGAAGCGTGGGGTGCCTGCCGGTGGTATGCGCTCGCAGCGTCGTGCAGTGTCGGCTGTCCACACCGTGACACGCTGATTGTTGCATATACAACAAATGCCTATGCTGGACGGTATGAGCACGTTACCATCGTCACCATCGTCGCCAGCGGAATCGTCGTCACCATCATCCGTACCCGCACCCGCCACGCCGGTATCTGCTGGCAAATCCGGTCCTGCACGCCGTCAGACCATGGGTGAAAAACGACTCATCGTCGTTGTCATCGCCGCCGTAGTCCTATTTGGCGCGGGCACACTCATCGGCGCGTTCGCCATGAACTTCCCGATGCTGCTTGCCGCCCGTTTGGTCATGGCCTTGGGCACCGGCGTTTCGTTGCCCTTGCTGACCACCATCATCCTTGATCAGGCCCCGTTCGACCGACGAGGTATGATGCTCGGCCTGGTCAGTCTGGTTACCTGCGCGGCACCCGCAATCGGCCCGGTGTTCGGCGGGCTGGTTATGCAGTTCCTCAACTGGCACTGGATTTTGTACACCATGATTCCGTTTCTGGTGGTCTCGCTCATCCTCGGCTCGGCGACCGTGCCTGATGTGCGGCATGGGGAGAAGGGATACCTGTCCCTGCCGTCCCTGCTGTTGATCGCCTTGGGGTTGTCCGGGTTGATTCTTGCGGTGAGTCGCTATGCACAATGGCGTGGCGATTGGCGCTTCTGGGCGATTCTGGTCGGCGTAATCGCGGTGTTGGCCGTGTTCGCCGCGGTGCAGCTGCACATGGAGCATCCGCTGATCCAGGTACGTACCTTCGCCTATCCGGGGTTCACGCTCGGTATGTTGATTCTGCTTATGACGTCCGGTGGTGTGCTCGGCGTGAATTTCCTGCTGCCGATTCTCCTGCAACGCGGACTTGGACATTCGAGCATGGTGGCTGCGCTGATTCTGCTGCCTGGGGCGGTTGCCGGGGCGGTGTCCGCGCCGCTTGTCGGTGGCTTGTTGCGTGACCATTTCCCGCCCCGGTTCATTGCGGTTGGCTTCATGGGCATCGCGCTGATGGATATCGGCATGATGTTCGGATGTCGGCATGAATTGCCGGTCGCAATGTCGTACGCGGTGTTCTCCGCGTTCGCCGGATGTGTGCTCGTGCCCGACCAGACGCATGCGCTCAACCAGTTGCCGCAACGGATAAACGCCGACGGGTCGGCGGTGCTCAATACCGTCCAGCAGATGGCGGGGGCAATCGGCACGGCACTCGCCTCGGCGTTGATCGCAAGCGGATCACAGGCCGCGGCTGCTGCGGGATTGGGCGAAGCGCAAGCGTATATCGCCGGATTCTCCTCCAGCATGCGCGTGTTCCTCGGCATGGCAATCGCCGGCGAAATCATGGCGCTGCTCATGTTCCGCGTGACCCGGCCGCGTCGTGGTGTCGTGGCGGAGTCGGTGGCCGGATGATGGTGGTTGTGGTGAGGCATATGTGGTGAGGCGTTGGCGATGGGAATCGGTATCGCCGTCGTGTGAGCGGATGCTCACATTACGCCACCTATCCCAACCAAATCAGCCGTTCAGGGCTGTTCAGGTAGTCATCGTGTGAGGGGATGCTCGCACAACCGCCTTCCGTCACGCCGAATCGTCGGTTCGGAGCGGTTTGGGTCGGCAGCGTGTGAGCGGATTGTCGCACACGAAGCGATTGCGTCGTTTGGGTGGTTGAGTCTGGTAGGTAATTCTCCTGCCGTGTGATTGGATTCTCGCACCGCAGGCAACTATCCGGATCGGGTGGCTGAATCTCGCTGCAATCGCGATGCTGTGTGACCAGATTCTCGCACGTCATGCGACTAACCCGGACGAGGCGGCACATCCGACGGCGAACTGTCCGCCATGCTACTGAATCCTCGCATTGAGATGTTGAAGGTTGCTGAATGCCTTTCCGCGTCGCCCGACTGGTGTGCGGATTGCAGGGCATCTGTCGAGTTTTGTATGCCGGGGCGTGCGCAACGGGTGCGACGTCGTGTGGTGCGTGGGGGATGGTGCCGCGTCCGCCGTGTTGTGTGCGCGGTCGCATACGCGACGCCACACCGGTGCCGCAGGTTGTCCGCGCAAGGCGGGCGGGCACGCACGCCAGTCAACGCCGACACGGTTCGACACGCCAAATGTTGCATATACAACTGTTGTATGAGCTACCTATTAGGATGTGATTCCAAGACGGCGCATAACAATCGACGGCAGTCGTCAATTGCAAGCCCGGCCTTACAACAATCAGACAGGAGCAGGTCGCATGGTCACAGGCACTGATTCCATGGATGCGCGCAATCCTGGGGATACGCACGTTACCGCAGACGACGGCGCATATCCGCGGCAACGCACCGCATCGGAGACTACCCAGCCGCCAGATGCCGATGCCTTCCCCAACGGTGCCCTCCCGAAGGCCATGGCCTCGCCCGGTTGCGATCCGCTTCCGCTGGCCATTGAAATCCAAGGACTCAGCCGGGTTGTCCGCCGCTATCTTGGCCTGACCATGCCGGCCAACGCGCGCGTGGCAACCGACGGCAACGCCAATATCATCATGTATCTTGACCGGCACCGCGACCGCGAGGTGTTCCAGCATGACATCGAATCATGCTTCCGCATCACCAGGTCCACCGCCTCCCGAGTACTGACCCGCATGGAACGCAAGGGGCTGATTGTGCGCCAGCCGGTCGCCCGTGACGCGCGGCTTAAGCGCATCGTGCTCACTGAACAGGCCGACCGGATTGTCGCCGACCTCGCCGCCAACGGTGATCGCACCGAAGACATCCTCGCCGATGGTTTCACGCCCGGCGAACTTGCACAATTGAGGGACTATCTCGGCAGGCTCCGTCATAATATGGACGCCGCGCTTGATGTCGCCGCCCGCGCCCAGCCCACACGGGCGCCGTCGCAGCAGCCGATCGAGAACCAAGAACCTCAGTACCAAGAACAGCGACAGCCCCAATACCAAGAGTCTCTGCGGATTACCCGCGGCAAATCCATTGGCCGCCGGCCGAGCCAAGAGCCCCTCTAATGCCCGCAGAACACCAAGGAAGGAAAGGAGCGCAACCAGTGACCACGAGCACACCCGCGACTACACGCGCCGCCGCCGATGCACCGGCGAAACCCACGCACGTCATCCGTACCCTGCTGCACAGCCTGCGCGAATACAAGAAGGAAAGCCTGCTTACACCGCTCGCCGTCGCAGTTGAGGCGATTATGGAAATCGTCATCCCGACGGTCATGGCGAACCTCATCGACCAGGGCATCTCCGGCGGCTCCATGCCTGCCGTGTGGAAATTCGGCCTGATCCTGTTCCTATGCGCGCTCGTCTCGTTTGCCGCCGGCACGCTTGCCGGCCGGTTCGCCGCCGTCGCCTCCGCGGGCTTCGCGAAGAACCTCCGCCACGACGTGTTCGCCAAGGTGCAGGGCTTCAGCTTCACGAATATCGACCGTTTCTCCACCGGCTCGATCATCACCCGCAGCACCACCGATGTGACCAACCTGCAGAACTCCTACCAGATAATCGTCCGCATCGGCGTGCGCGCCCCTGTCATGATGATCGCCGCATGGATCTGCTCGTTCCGCATCAGCAAGCCGATTTCGCTGGTATATCTTGCGATCATCCCGATTCTCGGCATCGCGCTGTTCGCGATCATCCTTCTGGTGCACCCGATTTTCGAGCGCGTCTTCCATACCTATGACAAGCTCAACAACGACGTGGATGAGAACCTCCAAGGCGTCCGCGTGGTCAAGTCGTACAACCGCGAAGACCATGAGATCGAGAAGTTCGGCCGCATCTCCCGCGCCATCTACCGTGATTTCGTCAAGGCGGAACGCATACTGAGCTTCAACGCCCCGCTTATGGACGCGTGCATCTACATCGCCCTGCTCGCGGTGTCCTGGATGGGTGCGCAGCAGATCGTGGCCTCCGGGAACAATGCGGCGCACGGCCTGACCACCGGCGACCTGACCGCACTGGTGACCTACGCGCTGCAGATCCTCATGGCGCTCATGATGATTTCGATGGTGTTCGTCATGTTCATCATCTCGCAGGCGTCCGCCGAGCGTATCTGCCAGGTGTTGCAGGAGCGCAGCACTGTCACCGACCCCGACCACCCGATTGAGCAGGTGCCGGACGGTTCCATCGAATTCGACCATGTGACCTTCCGCTATTCGCGCAATTCGGAAAAGCCGGTGCTTGACGACATCAATCTTGATATCCCCTCAGGTTCGGTGGTCGGCATCATCGGTGGCACGGGCTCGTCCAAATCCAGCCTCGTGCAGCTGATTCCGCGTCTATACGATGTGACTGAAGGCTCGCTGAAGGTCGGCGGGCATGACGTGCGTGAATACGATCTGCAAGTCTTGCGCGACCAGGTCGCCATGGTATTGCAGAAGAACGTGCTGTTCAGCGGCACCATCGCCGATAACCTGCGTTGGGGCAACCCGGACGCCACCGACGAGCAGATTCGACACGCCGCTCAGATTGCGCAGGCGGATGGCTTCATCCAGGAATTCCCCGATAAGTACGACACCATGATCGAACAGGGCGGTACGAACGTGTCCGGTGGTCAGCGTCAGCGCCTGTGCATCGCCCGCGCGCTGCTGAAAAACCCGAAGATCCTGATTCTTGACGATTCCACCAGCGCGGTGGATACCAAGACCGACCAGTTGATTCGCGAAGGCCTGCGCTCCGAGGCGCCGGATGTCACGAAGATCATCATCGCCCAGCGGTTGAGTTCCGTGCAGGACGCTGACATGATTCTGGTCATGGCGGACGGCTGCATCATGGACAAGGGCACGCATGAGCAGCTGTTGAAGACCAGCGATGAATACCGCGCGATCTATGAGCTGCAGACCAAGAACCACGGCGAAGCGGATGCTACGGAAATAACGGATTCCAAGGATTCCCAGGCTTCCGCTGATTCCCATGCTTCCGCCCCCGCCGCCGCCGAGGCAACCGCAAGCACCACCCAGGAAGGAGAGGCACGATGAGCACGCAGAACACCACGCAATCCACGGATACCAAGCCAGTCAAGCCGTCTGACGCGTCGGCGCAGCCAGGCGTCTCCGACACTGCGACCCCCGCAACCGGCACCGGCCGCAGGCCGCGCCCGAAAGTCACGCGCGGCACCGTGAAACGCCTGTGGGGCTACATCTCCCAATACCCGGTGCGTCTGGTCATCGTCGTCCTGTCGATCATCGTGTCTGCCGCCGCGCAGGCGCTGTCCATCGCGTTCCTGCAGCGGCTCGTCGACACGTACATCATCCCGCTGGTCACCGCCACCCACCCCGACTGGGGCCCGCTGATCCGCGCGCTCACGCTGCTGTCCATCATGTACGCGGTCGGCACGTTCTGCGCGTGGCTGTGGGGCTGGCTGATCATCGACATCGAACAGGGTACGCTCAAGAAGATCCGCGACGACATGTTCGCCCACCAGCAGCGTCTGCCGATCCGCTACTTCGACACCCACGAGCACGGCGACGTGATGAGCCGGTACACCAACGACACCGACACCTTGCGGCAGGCGATTTCGCAGTCCTTCCCGCAGATGTTCTCCTCGCTGCTGTCCGCGCTCGCATCCCTGATTGCGATGATGTGGCTGTCCGTGCCGTTCGCGCTGTTCACCCTCGCGTTCGCGATTATCCTGTTCGTGTTCGTCAACAAGCTCGTCGCCCGCTCCGGCAGCCAGTTCGTGCGTCAGCAGCGCGTGCTCGGCGATGTCAACGGTTTCGTCGAGGAAGCGGTCAACGGTCAGAAAGTCATCAAGGTGTTCAACCACGAGGACGCCACGCAACGCGAATTCGACCGCCGCAACGCCGAACTGTTCGATGCGGCCGCCAAGGCGAACACCTACGGCAACATCACCATGCCGATCGTGAACAACTCCGGCTACCTGCTGTATGTCGCCACCGCGATTCTCGGCGCGTGGGCGGGCCTGTCCGGCATGCACAACTTCGGCTTCGGCGGCGCCGGGACCATGACTCTCGGCACGGTCATCGCCATGCTCACCCTGTCGCGCGGATTCATCAACCCGCTCGGCCAGGTCTCCATGCAGTTCACCATGGTCATGATGGCGCTCGCTGGTGCCTCGCGCATCTTTGCGCTCATGGACGAACCGGTGGAAGCCGACGGTGGCACGGTCACACTCGTCAACGTCGAACTCAGCGAAGACGGGCGCACGATGACGGAAACCGACCGGGAGACGCAGCACTGGGCGTGGAAACGTGCCGCGGATGACGACGGAACGCGTTCGCTCGCCGCTGCAGCGAAACTGCGCGGCCAGGCCCGTGAAGTCGCCGCCAAGGCCAAGGAGAGTGCAATCACTTCGCCGGACGGCCGATACACGCTGCTGCGCGGCGATGTGCGCTTCACCGATGTGACCTTCGGCTACGATCCGTCCAAGCCTGTGCTGCATGACATCACGTGGTTCGCCAAGCCGGGTCAGAAGGTCGCGCTGGTTGGTGCGACGGGTGCGGGCAAGACCACGGTCACGAACCTCATCAACCGCTTCTACGACATTCAGGAAGGCCAGATCCTGTATGACGGCATCGACGTGCGCAACATCCGCAAGCCGGATTTGCGCCGTTCGCTCGGCATCGTGCTGCAGGACGTAAACCTGTTCACCGGCACGGTGATGGACAACATCCGCTACGGGCGTCTTGACGCGACGGATGAGGAATGCATCGAGGCGGCGAAACGCACGAATGCGGACGGGTTCATCCGCATGCTGCCGGAGGGCTATCACACCGTGCTGTCCGGTGATGGTTCCGGTCTGTCGCAGGGTCAGCGCCAGTTGATTTCGATTGCGCGCGCTGCTGTGGCCGATCCGCCGGCGATGATTCTGGATGAGGCGACCAGCTCGATCGATACCCGCACCGAAGAGGTCGTGCAGGCGGGTATGGACGCGTTGATGAAGGGCCGCACGGTTTTCGTGATCGCGCACCGGTTGTCCACTGTCCGCAATGCGGACGTGATCATGGTACTCGACCACGGCCGGATCATCGAACGTGGCAACCACGATGAGCTCATCGCTCAGCGCGGCGAGTACTACCAGCTGTACACCGGAGCGCTCGAACTCGAGTAGTCTCGGGTTCGCCGCCGCCCGCGCCGCCTCCTGCACCGCACAGCCCCGCGGGCGAGCACACACAAACCGTCTGCCGCACTGACACCCCGCTCAGCGTCGGTAGACGGTTTTCTTTCTGTTTCTGCCGACGCTCAGCACCCCGCCGTCGTCGGTAGAAGGTGGGGGAGGATGGGGCGAATCGCGTGTTCGCGGTGGGTTGCGGTCTCGTCCCGCCCGCGGTGCTATCATGGCGGCTGTATGAGACGATGATCCGTTATCAGCGGGGAGTCTTCGGAAGAACAGGGCCCGGCAAATCGACGAATCGGCGAATGCCAAGCTCCCAGTAGAACCGACGGGTCCGGCCCGACACAGCCGGACACAAGCGGTCGCGCACAACCGGCAATCCGGCGATACGCGGCAAGCGAGGTGGTACCGCGGCGCGGGCACAAGCCCCGTCGTCCTCGTGGCAATGTCAACCAGCCAGTCGAGGAGAATATGGTGAGCGAAACCACCGATCACGTGTATCCCAAGGCATCAACCGGCGATCAGAGCGCCAAAGTCGCGCCGAACCCGGACTTCCCCAAACTCGAGGAATCGGTCCTCGATTATTGGGACACCGATGACACCTTCAACAAATCCGTGGAACGCCGCCCGTCCGGCGACCACAGCCAGAACGAGTTCGTGTTCTTCGACGGCCCGCCGTTCGCCAACGGTCTGCCGCACTACGGCCATCTGCTGACCGGTTATGCGAAGGACGTCATCCCGCGCTACCAGACCATGAAGGGCCACAAGGTCAACCGCGTATTCGGTTGGGACACGCACGGCCTGCCTGCCGAGCTCGAAGCGCAGAAGGAACTCGGCATCGACTCGGTCGATGACATCAACAAGATGGGCATCGCCAAGTTCAACGACGCCTGCCGCGCCTCCGTGCTCAAATACACCAACGAATGGCGTGAATACGTGCACCGTCAGGGCCGCTGGGTGGACTTCGACCACGGCTACAAGACGCTCAATATCCCGTACATGGAATCCGTGATGTGGGCGTTCAAGCAGCTGTACGAAAAGGGCCTGGCCTATAAGGGCTACCGCGTGCTGCCGTACTGCCCGAAGGACCGCACCCCGCTGAGCAACCACGAGTTGCGCATGGACGCGGACGTCTACCAAGACCGTCAGGACACCACCGTGTCCGTCGCCGTCAAACTGCGCGACGAAGACGACGCCTACGCCGTGTTCTGGACCACCACCCCGTGGACCGTGCCCACCAACCTCGCCATCGTCGTCGGCGCTGACATCGACTATGTCGAGGTGCGCCCGACGCAAGGCAAGTTCGCCGGCAAGAAATTCTATATCGGCAAGCCGCGTCTCGATGCCTATGCCAAGGAACTCGGCGACGACTACGAGATCGTGCGCGAGTTCAAGGGCGCCGAGATGGAAGGCTGGCGCTACTGGCCGGTCTTCCCGTATTTCGCCGACGACAAGGCGCTCGCCGAAGGTGGTACCCCCGGCCCGAACGCCTTCCAGATCTTCACCGCCGACTACGTCGACACAGTCGAAGGTTCCGGCCTTGTACACCAGGCGCCATACGGCGAAGACGATATGAACACGCTCAACGCCAAGGGCATCAAGTCTGTGGATGTGCTCGACGAAGCCTGCGTGTTCAACGCGCTCGCCCCCGACTATGAGGGCATGTACGTGTTCGACGCGAACCTGCCGATTCTGCGCAACCTGCGCGCCGGAGACGGCCCGCTCGCGCGCATCCCCGAGGAGCATCGCGCTCTGCTGTTCCAGGAGAAGAGCTACGTGCACTCCTACCCGCACTGTTGGCGTTGCGGCACCCCGCTGATCTACAAGCCAGTGTCAAGCTGGTTCGTCTCGGTCACGAAGATCAAGGACCGCCTGCTCAATCACAATCAGGAAATCAACTGGATTCCGTCCAACGTCAAGGACGGCCAGTTCGGCAAGTGGCTCGCCAACGCGCGTGACTGGTCCATCAGTCGCAACCGCTTCTGGGGCTCGCCGATTCCGGTGTGGGTGAGTGACGACCCGAAGTATCCGCGCGTCGACGTGTACGGTTCGCTTGACGAGCTCAAGGCTGATTTCGGCGATTACCCGCGCGACGACAAGGGCGAGATCAACATGCATCGCCCGTATATCGACCGCCTGACCCGCCCGAACCCGGACGATCCGACCGGCAAGAGCCATATGCACCGCATCACCGACGTGCTCGACTGCTGGTTCGAATCCGGCTCCATGCCGTTCGCGCAGTTCCATTACCCCTTCGAGAACAAGGAGTATTTCGAGCAGCACTTCCCGTGCGACTACGTGGTCGAGTACATCGGCCAGACGCGCGGCTGGTTCTACACGCTGCACATCATGGCAACCGCACTGTTCGACAAGCCGGCGTTCAAGAACGTCATCTGCCATGGCATCGTGCTGGGCTCCGACGGCCAGAAGATGAGCAAGCACCTGCGCAACTACCCGGATGTCAACGGCGTGTTCGACAAGTTCGGTTCCGACGCCATGCGTTGGTTCCTCATGAGCTCCCCGATTCTGCGCGGCGGCAACCTCATCGTTACCGCGGACGGCATCCGCGACACCGTGCGCCAGGTCATGCTGCCGGTGTGGAGCTCGTACTACTTCTTCACGCTGTACGCGAACGCGGCGAACGGAGGCAAGGGCTTCGACGCACGTCGTCTGCGTGCCGACGAAGTTGACGGTCTGCCTCGCATGGACCAGTATCTGCTGGCCCGTACGCGCCTGCTGGTTGAACGCGTCGAGAAGTCGCTGGATGATTTCGCGATTTCCGATGCGTGCGAGGCGGTCACCGATTTCATCGACGTGCTGACCAACTGGTACATCCGCAACACGCGCGACCGCTTCTGGAACGAGGACGAGAACGCGTTCAACACGCTGTACACTGTGCTGGAAACCTTCATGCGCGCACTCGCCCCGCTCGCCCCGATGGAGGCGGAAACCGTGTGGCGGGGTCTGACCGGCGGCGAATCCGTGCATCTGGCGGATTGGCCGTTCCTTACTGACGAGAAGACCGGCGAGTCTACGGAGCTTGGTCTTGTGCTCAAGGCCAATGATGCGCTTGTGTCCGCGATGGACCAGGTGCGCGAGGTGGTTTCCGCGACCCTGTCGCTGCGCAAGGCGGAGCAGATTCGCGTGCGTCAGCCGCTGAGCAAGCTCACCGTCGTGGTCGCCGACCCGGAGGCGGTTGAGGATTACGTTGAGATTCTGAAGTCCGAGCTCAACGTGAAGTCCGTGGACTTCTCGACTCTCGAGGATGCGTCGGAACACGGGCTGAAGATCATCCACCAGCTCAAGGTCAATGCGCGCGCCGCCGGCCCGCGCCTGGGCAAGCAGGTGCAGTTCGCCATCAAGGCGTCCAAGACGGGTGCCTGGCATGTGGATGCCGCGACCGGCGCTCCTGTGGTCGAGACGCCGACTGGCGATATCGTGCTCGAGGATGGTGAGTTCGAGGTCATCAATCGCGTGGAGGAGCAGGATGCCAAGCAGGCCGCTAATGCGGTGTCCTCGGCGCTGCCGTCCGGCGGGTTCGTGATTCTCGACACCGCGCTCGACGACGATCTGCTGGCCGAAGGCTACGCGCGTGACGCGGTCCGTGCGGTGCAGGATGCCCGAAAGGAAGCCGATTTCAACATCTCTGACCGGATTGTGCTGACCCTGACCGCACCCGCGGCGGATGCGCCGAAGCTCGAGCAGTTCCGTGACCTGATCGCCCACGAGACGCTCGCCACGACGCTCGACATCAAGCCGAGCGATACCGCCAAGGAACTCGAGGTCGCCGTCGCCAAGGCCTGACGCCTCGGGGCGTTGAGCCGGTGGGCGTGATGCCCGCTGGTTCGACACCCCAAGGGGTGCATCTTGTTGAGTATCGACGCTCCCAACCTCACAAACTGGTTACGCTGGTGAGTCCGCTAGCGTAGCCAGTTTGTGTATCTGCCCACCCGCATCCCTGTTTCTACCGACGCTGAGACCACTGTCAGCGTCGGTAGAAGGTTGGGGGAGAGACAGGAGTCGGGGGCGGCGGGTACACCGGCAGCGATGACGCCGTGGCGTCCTACCATGGGGAAGTCGGGCGTCGCCCGGCGCTTTCCACCGACCGACAGGAGCATGATGAAGCAGATCGTCGCGGGCGTGCTCGCCCACGTGGATGCGGGCAAGACCACACTTTCCGAGGCGATGTTGTACGTGTCCGGCGAAGTGCGTCGGCTTGGCCGCGTCGATCATGGCGACGCGTTCCTCGATACCGACGCGTTGGAAAAACGACGTGGCATCACCATCTATTCCAAAGACGCGATCATCGACTATCCGGGTATGCGCTTGACCCTGCTCGACACGCCCGGGCACGTGGATTTCGCCGCCGATATGGAACGCACACTGGGTGTGCTCGATGTCGCTCTGCTCGTCATCTCAGCCGTCGATGGCGTGCAAGGTCATACCGAGACTCTGTGGCGATTGCTGGAGCGCTATCATGTGCCGACCTTCATCGTCATCAATAAAATCGACGCGCTCGCTCCCGGCATTTCGCGCGATGACGTGCTCGCCGGCATCCGCAAGCGATTTGGCGAGGTGTGCGTGGATACCGGATTGCCGCAGAATTCTGCCGATATCGCTGAGAATGCGGATACCCCGGTCACTGCGGACACCCCCGTACCTTCGGATGCTTCAGTTACCGCAGACGCCCATGCAGCTACGGGCGCATCGACTGGCATGATTGTCGGCGGCTCGTCCGCCCACGCCCAGATTTCCGCCGGTTCCCGAATGGAACACGATGAGGATGTTGCCGCGCTCGACGAATCCGCGCTCGATGAATACTGCGACACCGGCCGGATCAGTCCTGGAACCATCAGCCGGATGATCGCGCAACGCAAGCTCGTCCCATGCCTGTGGACGTCGGCGCTGCAATTGCAAGGCATCCGCCACTTGCTGGACCTGCTCGCCGCGTACGCGCCGGAGCCGCGCTACGACAAGGATTTCGGCGCCCGCGTGTTCCGCATTTCGCATGACGCCCAGCACAACCGGCTCACTTGGCTGAAAGTGACCGGCGGCGAATTGCCTGTGAAAAGCGAGATTGAACCGTACGGAAAAATCGACCAGATCAGGCGATATTCAGGCGCGAAATACGATATCCTGCAATCCGCCCCCGCCGGAACAGTATGTGCGGTGACCGGTCTGGAAGGCACGGTGCCAGGTCAGGGGCTCGGCATGCAGACGGACACCTCGCATCCGCTGCTTGAACCTGTGCTCACCTACACGGTTACGGCCACCGATGGCACGGATACGCACAAGCTGTTGGGTGCGCTGCGTGAACTCGAGGACGAGGAACCGCTGTTGCACGTGCGGTGGATCGAGCGTCTTGAGGAGATTCACATCCAGCTCATGGGCGCTGTCCAGCTGGAAATCGTGCAGGAACTGCTGCGCACGCGCTTCGGCATCGAAGTCGCGTTCGATCGCGGCGGCATCGTATACCACGAGACCATAGACACGCCGGTCGAAGGGGTGGGTCATTTCGAACCGTTGAGGCACTACGCGGAAGTCCACCTGCTGCTGGAGCCGCTTGAGCTTGGCCGCGGACTCCAATTCGCCAGCGATTGCAGTTTGGATGTGCTCGACCGCAACTGGCAGCGCCTGATCATGACGCATATGCGTGAACGCGAGCATCTGGGCGTGCTTATCGGCGCGCCAATCACCGATATGCGGATTACGTTGCTGACCGGTCGGGCGCATGACAAGCACACGGAAGGCGGGGATTTCCGCCAGGCGACATATCGCGCGATCCGCGAAGGGCTTATGCAGGCGCGTCAGGACGGGCATTGCCATGTGCTTGAACCGTGGTACCGCTTCCGTCTGGAGCTGCCCGCCGATCAGGTGGGGCATGCGATGGCTGATATCCAGCGGATGAGTGGTACGTTCGACCCGCCTGACAATGACGGCACGACGGCGGTGCTGGAGGGCGAGGCGCCTGTCGAAGGCATGCGTGATTACGCGATGGATGTCAACGCGTACACGCACGGACGCGGGTCGCTGACCTGCGTGTCGGCGGGCTACCGACCGTGCCACGACGAGGACACGGTCATCGCTGCAGCCGGGTATGATCCCGAAGCCGATCTGGAGAACACTCCGGATTCGGTGTTCTGCGCGCATGGTGCTGGGTATCCGGTCAAATGGTACAAAGTGCCGGAGTTCATGCATCTGCCGTTCGCGTGGCAGCAGGCGTAGCAGGGTCGGTGGTTATTGCGGCCGGCGGAACTGCGGGATGATGAGAGCGTGTGTCTCGCGGTCACATGACTTGCGCGCCGAACGGCCACAACGCGAGCTTCGCCATCTTGAATGACTGGATGCCGAACGGCACGCCGATGACGGTGATGCAGTTGAGTACGCCTGCGATCACGTAGCCGATTGCCATCCAGATGCCGACCAACACCACCCAGATAATGTTGGCGAGCAGTGAGCCGACGCCACCGCCATACACCACGGACTTGCCGAACGGGGTGAGTGTCAGGCCAGCCATTTTGAACGCTTGGATGCCGAGCGGGATGCCGACGATGGTGATGCACAGCACGATGCCGATGATCGCCCATGCCACAGCCAGTTCGAGACCGCCGAGAATCAGCCACAGGATATTGCCCAAAGTATTCATGCGCCCATTATGCATGCGGTGGGTGACATGGGGGCATTGGCGTTGGCATTGGTACCGGCGTTGGTGTAGCGGTGCCGCTTGACGGTGATGACGTAGGGACATTCATGGGGTGTTGGCCTTGTTGTCCGGTCTACAGCGTGCCTTTCTCGGATGCGGGAATCCGGTCTCGATGGCCCGGGCGGGCGTATGGTCCGGCTGCGTATGCTTGGGCATGCGCAACTCGGCGGAACCGTATTGGCGGCCGCGTGCCCAGGTGGGATGCGACGCGTCGTGTATGCCATGGCATGCGTGGGCGGGGCAAACGCCACGGAAGACGGCGGTGTCCGGTGGTATCCGTCAGGTTGTGCATGCCCGCGCATACGAACCCGGGTGTATCGTCCTGTACGGCAGGGCTCCGGGCGGTATCGGTCGGGTTCCGTATGTCCGGGCATGCACAACCCGGTGTTGCATGGCAGGCGGGTGTGTCGCGCTGGCCTGACGTCCCGGTGGGCCGGGATTGATGCGCGAACCGATTGACCTCCCCGCGACGCCTCCACTCCTGTACTCCCGCAAGAACCCAGTCACATCGGAAGCACCATGATTTTCCTATGTGTCATGTCGCTGGATGGCAATGCCGGTGCTCGCATGGCAAGCTGAGTATTCCCTGTATGTATCTCAGGGTATTCACAGGGAAACGTATTGTGAACCCAAGGTGACATCCGTATGCTGATTCAGGTCAGCGGAAGTTGGCGAGATTCTCTTGTGAATCCCATAATTCAATCCCTTCTCTCTTCTTTTCTCTCCTTCTTCGGGGCCCGGTTTCCGCCGGGCCCCTTCTCTTTTGCGAAAGCCGGCGTTGAGTGCAGTGTTGATTGTCGCGGTGCGGATACTTACCGTCCGGTGTTTGCGATCCGGTCGATGGCGGTAAGCTCGTCATTGGTGAAATCGGCCGACTGCAGTGCGCCGATGCTGTCAAGCAGCTGCTCGGGTCGGGACGCGCCCACGAGCACACTGGTCACTTCGCTCTTGCGCAGCAGCCAGGCGAGCGCCATATCCGCGAGACTCTGCCCGCGCGCAGCGGCAATCGTATTCAACGCGACAATCGCGTCATGCGTGCGTGCCACGTCGGCTTCGGTGAGGAACCGGCCGTCCCTGGCCACGCGCGAATCCGTTGGAATCCCGTCCAGATACCGGTCGGTGAGCAGTCCCTGGTCGAGCGGGCTGTAGGTGATCAGCCCCTTGCCCAGCCGGCTGACGGCATCGAGCAGGCCGTTATGTTCCACGGTCCGGTCAAGGATGTTGTAGCGGTTCTGCGCGATGATGAACGGCACATGCAGTTCGTCAAGGATCGCCTTGGCCGCTTCGAGCCGCTGCCCGTCATAGTTCGACAGGCCCACGTACAGTGCTTTGCCGCTTGTGACCGCCTGCGCGAGCGCGCCCATGGTTTCCTCGAGCGGTGTGTCCGGGTCGGGGCAGTGGTGGTAGAAGATGTCGACGTAGTCAAGGCCGAGTCGCGTCAGACTCTGATCGAGGCTGGCGAGCAGGTATTTGCGGCTGCCGTGGTCGCCGTATGGGCCGGGCCACATGTCGAATCCGGCTTTGGTGCTGATGACCAGCTCGTCGCGGTGTGCGCCGAAATAATCGTGCAAAATCCTGCCGGCGTTGCGTTCGGCGCTGCCGGGTTCCGGCCCGTAGTTGTTGGCGAGGTCGAAATGCGTGATGCCGTGGTCGAATGCGGTGAAGCACAGCTGTTTCATCGTGTCGTATGACGAGAAATCGCCGAAATTATGCCAAAAGCCGAGGCTGATGGCGGGCAGTTTCAGACCGCTGCGGCCACTTCGCCGGTAGGGCATGGTCTCGTATCGGTCGGGGGATGGCGTGTATGTGCTGATACCGGTGGTGTTGGTTGATGATGGCATCGTTACCTCCTGCGTGCTGAGTTCGTGCACTGGGTTCGTGCGTGGTGTGCGGCGTGCGGTGGGTGGGTGGCTGGCGTTCGGTTGCGAATGCCTGACCGTGCCGTGTCGTGCCGCTGGTTGCGTCCTCATCATAGGCTGGAGCCGTGAGGTTTCTCATTGCGATGGATTCGTTCAAAGGGTCGCTTGATGCCGTGTCGGCTTGTCGTGCGGTCGTGCGCGGGGTGGAGGCGGCTTGCCCGACGGCGTGTTGCGATATCGCGCCGATGGCTGACGGGGGAGAAGGTACGCTGGATGCGCTGCTGGCTTCCGTTGGCGGGCGGCGCTGCAGTGCGATGGTCCACGATCCGCTGATGCGGCCGGTCCGCGCGGAGTACGGGCTGTTGGGCGCAAGGGATGTCTTGGATGCGCGGGGTATCGAGGATACGCAGGGTATCGAAGGTGTGCTGCATACCGATGGTGTACGAAACACAGGGAACGCGAATCGCGTAGCAACAGCCGAGCCCGGGCGTGTCGCCGTGGTAGAGATGGCGCGTGCCAGCGGCCTGCAATACGTGGATGAGCATACGCGCGACCCGCTGCATGCCAGCACGTTCGGCACTGGCGAGCTGATCAGACACGCGCTCGATGACGGGGCGCGCACGATTATCGTTACGCTCGGCGGCAGCGCGACCAACGATGGCGGCGCCGGCATCGCCCAGGCGCTTGGCGCCCGATTACTGGATACGAACGGGCGGGAACTGGAACCGGGAGGTGCGGCGCTCGCGCGACTCGACCATATCGACACCGCCCGCATGGACCCGCGACTCGCGCATACGGTGATCCGCATCGCCACCGATGTCACCAATCCGCTGACCGGGCCGACCGGCGCATCCGCAGTATTCGGCCCGCAGAAGGGCGCGACCCTGACGATGGTCCGGCAACTCGATGACGCGCTCGGGCGGTTCGCACAGGTCATCGAACGCGATCTGGGACGTTCTGTCGCCGCGGTTCCTGGAGCCGGTGCCGGTGGCGGAACCGGAGCAGGACTGCTCGCCTTCACGAACGCGACCATCGAACCCGGCATCCAGCTCGTCGCGCCGGCATCGCGGCTTGCGGACCGTGCACGGACGGCGGACGTGTGCATCACTGGCGAAGGGCGGATTGACGGGCAGACCGCCTACGGCAAAACCCCGGCCGGTGTCGCCCACATCGTCAAGCAAGCCAATCCGCGCATCGTGGTCGTGGCGCTCGCCGGAACGGTCGCCCGCGGTGTCGCCGCAGTGCCGCAGACGGTTGCCGGGAGCCGGGGTGCGGATGGGTGTGCCGATGGCTCAGCCGCTCGGACTATTCCTCGGGATGATGCCGATGATTCGGCATCCGCGGATCTCTACGCGTGCGGCATCGACGCGGTGTTCCCGATTATCCGCGAACCGCAATCCCTTGCGGACGCGTGCCGCGAGACCGCCGACAACCTCTCTGCCACTGCCGCAAACGTCACACGGCTGTTCGCCGCTGCGGCGGGCGCAGACAGGTGAGAGCTCGCCGCGGGCTCCTTCGCAGACGGGGCGCCGTTGTGCGAGGACTGACTCACACGGTGACGGTTCCGTTGGTCGGAATCAGCCGATTGAGTTGATCAGGCCCCCGCTGTGTGAGGATTGCCTCACACAACGGGCGGTACGGCGGCTGAAATCGGCTTCTGAGACGAGTCTGACCGTGGGTTTGTGAGGATTGACTCACACAACAGCGCTGTCCCAATAATGTTCTGAATCTACGTGAGTACCTGTATCGTCGTGCAACACCGCAACTCACGTCATCAAGCGAAAACCAGAGTGCCGTTGTCGCTGACGGTATACGTACCGTCGTCAAGCCGTTCGATTTCCTTGTGAATGAAATCGGATACTGTGAGATTGCCGCGATTGACGTATTGATATTCACAAGTCAATGCCGTTGAATCCTTGATTTCGGGATTATGACAATCAATGACTACTTGCGGCAAATCGGTGTTATATACAGTGAATGTAACATCCCAGAGGCACATTGCGGTAGTGCCGCCGTTGAAATCGGCGATATCTGTTGCATACATAACGTTTGCCGGGAAAGGGGCACTGTTTTCGAACGAATCCCAGAGCGCGCACATCCGCTCAGTGAGTTGGAATGCAACGGACAGTGGCGGGAATCCCGATTCGGCAAAAATACCATACGAGCCATCGCATTGGTGATCGGGATTCCCGGGGCAGTAGGGGAGGGTGCCTTCGCCGTCATGCCACATCCACACGGCAAGCGCGTCCTCGGTGAGCGTGACGTCATACCCGGCGGCGATCCGCTGGGCATCCTCACGGGTGAGCCCTGGGCGGAGCCGGCGAACCGCGGCGCCGCCTTTTTCGGCGACCTTGGCCTCATACTCGCGCAATGCCTCGGTGACCTCATTGAACGCCATGACCGTCTCCCTCCTGAGCATCGTCAGCATTTCTGTCCGCTGCCTTATGGCTATGCTGTAACTTGTCTTGTTGCGCGGCTGCGGCAAAGCTCAACATCTCTTGGAGCGTGATACCTTTGCCGGACTGGTCGCCGGAATACACGGGATCTTTAATCGGCTTGCCGCCGTTGCGTTTGACACGTTCATGGTAAATGCTCATCTGCCGTGTACGATCGACCCTGATTTGCCCATCGGGGTAGATACGCCACAGGCCGGATTCGATGCATTGCTCGCACATGCTGATGAAATCAGGCAATGTCCAATATTCCCCGCGATACAGCGCATAGGCACCGTTCGCTCCGCCTCCGGGGTAGATGACGCATTGGCGCTTGATCGGCCAATCCACTATGGCGAGACGCGCCCCAAGAGAGTAATAGGCAATCGGTATCGCGTCACGTACGTGGTGTTGTATGCCGGCCTCATCGTCTCCGGGCAGGTTCAGCGGTTTTTCGCGGTTGGGACATTCTTGTTCCAGCATGGTGAGTGTGGATTCGAGGCTGGGGAAGGAATACCAGGCGACGATGCCGGGCTGGCCGGTCCACCCGTTGTCCTCCCATGGGCCGGCGGCATCACCGTCATGCCACATCCACAACGCGCGCGCATCCTGCGGCAATACCGCGTTATGCTGCCGGCACAGGTCGTCGATCCGCCGCCCGTCCAACCCCGGACGCAGCCGCCGGACCACATCAGCGCCACACGAGGCGAGGAAATCCTCATACCCGCGCAACGCATCCAACGATTCACTCATCGACATCGCACACACCTCCCCGCGCGCCTGGCGCCGATACCGCCATCACATGTTTAAACTGTGTCCAGGCCCCCAGTGTCCGGGCTGAACCCCTGTGCCGCATCATCGCCCCCGATCCGCAACCGCGCGTCGCGACGCCGAACACTCCCGACCCCGACCCCGGCCCCGACCCGGGGCCATGCCGTGCCGGCCGCTCCCACGCGACCTTCTCTCGTCGCCTACGGCATACCGACCACCTGGAACGCGCACGGGGCGCACAGGGTGTTCCCGGGATGCCGCAAGGCTGGTTCCAGTCTACGCCCGGGACACCGTCATACCGGCAGCGACACGCACCGAAACCAACAATCCACGCAAACGGCATGCCGACGGCCACGTCCGGTGCGCGGGGACCGGATCCGATTCCCGCATCAGATTCCCGGACCGGTCCATTCGGCCGGCCGCCGCCGCGCGTACCCGCGAACCGAGCCCAACCAGGCAAGGCGGAATATCATGGTTCGTTGATGATGACCGGCCGGTCGCACAGCAGGGCACACACTGATTCCAGTGTTCCCCTCGTACCGAATCCGATTTCGGCGCCCGATTCGCGAACCGATCCATGGAAACAAGCAATCCGGCAGACGGACACAATCCGCACCCATCCGGAAACGGCGGAATCCCAATGCTTTCGGAATCCGGTCAATCAGGAACGCAGCCGATTGCGCAGCCATGCACGGATCGAATCCGATTTCGATGTCCAATCTCCGAATCAGTCCACGGAAACAGGCGGTCCGACAGGCGACCGCAATCCGCACTCATCCTAAAACGGCGGAATCCCGCGGCCCCCGGACCAAGACCAGCCAGCCGCCGAACCGGCCACGGCCCCGAAGTCGGACCAAATCCAATCTTGGCCCCCGATTCCAGGTTCAGTCCACGGGAGCCGCCCCTGCCGCAAACCGCCACCGCCCGCAGCCAGCCGGAAACAGCGGAATCCCGCGGTTCGTTGATCATCGCCGACCAACCGCGCAGCCGGGCACTCATGGATTCCAGTGTTCCCCTCGACCCGAAGCCGATTTCGGTGTCCGATCCCCGAACCAGTTCACGGAAACAGGCCGTCCGGCAGCGGTAGCAATCCGCATCAATCCGATAACGGCCGAATCCCGCGGTCCCCGAAACCGGTACAAGTCATCGCATCGCCAGTCACCAACATCCCACGCGGACCCAATCCAATCTCGAGGTCCAATCTCCGAACCAGTCCACGACGGTGGTCCTTGCGGCAGACAATAACAACCCGTATTCATCCGGAAACGGCGGAATCCCGCGGTCCCCGAAACCAAGACACGCCATCGTACCGGCAATCAAGACACCCTGCACGGACCAAATCCAATCCCGGTCCATGATTCCCGGTTCAGTCCATTGATAGGCCGGCACGGCTGTGGTCACAATCCAAAATCACACAGGAGCCGCGGAATACCAAGGCTTCCGCGATACGGCACATCGAAAAGACCATCGATTCCACCACCACCCGCAGACTGTATCGGATTTCGGCGTTCAATTCCCGAATCAGTCACGGCCATAAGCGGTGTCACATGCAAATCCAATCCTCATTCCCGGGAAACCATGGTATCGTGCGATTCCTTGCTGCGCACGGCTTGAACCCCAGGCTGTTCATTGACACGTTGATCCCCACTCATCGCCCTTCACCCGCCCCACTCGCCTCCCGCGTGTCGCGCTCGCCGGACCCCATCCGCCTAAGAGCAAAACCCCAATCGCTGCAACGGTTGTTAGCCGCATATAAGTATCCCGTATGCCTTGCAGTTTGTATCTGCGAGCCTTGCGCGATTAGGTTCGTAACCAACGCGAGGCCGAAAGGTCCCGCCGCCGGCAACACGGCAAGCAATCAACAACCAAACCAAACAATCAACCAAACCAAACAATCAACACAGCCAAACCAACCATCCGCCCGGCTTGCCCGCGGCGCTTGCGACACTACCTAGGGGGTGCACTATGACGAGGTTCAACACTCAGCTGGTCCACGGACTGCCGGTGAACGATAACACGACCGGGGCCGTGAATCCGCCTATCTACAACTCATCCACGTATGCTTTCGAATCGGTCGAGTCCATGCCCCGCTGGGATTACGCGCGCAGCGGCAACCCGACGCGTGACTTCCTCGAGCGCCAGATCGCGCAGCTCGAACACGGCACTCGCGGCTTCGCGTTCGCTTCCGGGCTCGCCGCCATCCACGCGGTCCTTTCGATCTTCAAGCCGGGCGACCGGATCGTCGTCGGCAGCAACGTCTACGGCGGCACCTACTCGCAGTTCAACGAGCATTTCACCCGCTGGGGCCTGGTCAGCCAGCCCGTGGATACCAATGATTACGAGGCGCTCGAAGCGGCGATCAGCGGTGTCGGCGTCGCCGGCGACGAGGATGGTGCCAGCGAACCCGCCAAGGCCGTCTATTTCGAGACCCTGACCAACCCGCTGTTGCAGGTCAACGATGTCGCTGCGATTGCGCGGATTGCCCACAAGTACGGTGCCATCGTGATTGTGGACAACACCTTCGTGACCCCGTATCTGCAGCAGCCGCTGGATTTGGGCGCAGACATCGTCCTGCATTCGGCGACCAAATACTTGGCCGGGCATTCGGATGTCATCGCCGGTCTCGCCGTCGTGCGCGACGACAAGCTGGGCGAGCGTGTCTATTATGCGCAGAACCGGCTGGGAGGCATCCTTCCGCCGGCTGAATCCGACTCCGTGCGTCGCGGTATCCAGACGCTCGGCCTGCGCATCGAACGTCAGCAGAGCAACGCCGTCGCCATCGCGAACTGGCTGCTGGACAACCCGCTCGTCGCGACCGTCCACTATCCGGGCGTCGAAGGCGGCCGGCAGCCCGGCGACACCGACAAGGGCCTCAAAGGCTTCGGCGGCGTGCTCAGCTTCGAAGTCGTCAAAGGCATCGACCCGGCGGAAATCCTCAACAACCTGCACCTGTTCCGGCTCGCCGTCAGCCTCGGCGCAGTGGAAAGCCTCGCCGAACTGCCGTGTCGCATGACGCATTTCGAACTGCCGCGCGAGGAGCGCCTCAAAGTCGGCATCACCGACGAGCTCATCCGCCTGTCCATCGGCATCGAAGACGTGAACGACCTCATCGAGGACCTCGACCAGGCGTTCGCGGTCGCGGCGAAGGCGGTGCAGCCGGAGCTCGCGGAGACGGTGCGGTAGGCGGGACGGCATAGGGAAACGCCCAGAATCAGCCGGACATCAGATTGGCCTGGTGACGCATGGTGCAATACCATCTGTCGCCGGGCCGATTGCTGTTCTGTCGGTTGGGTTGCCTCCGTCGAAAAACTTGTGATTTCGTGAACGGAATCCGGCATCATGGTGCAACTCGTGCGGTATTGCCTGCGCTGAAGCCCCAACGGTTTCTGAAAGACAGACAATCGCACGCATCGTATTGCACGTTGCCGAATCGGACTTTCGCGCTTGATTTCCGATTCAGTTCGAGCAAACAGTTAACGCAGCGGATACGCAATGCTCGTCCAAGACCAGGAACGGCGGAATCCATCGGTTCCAGAAACCGGGAGAGTTGCCTTTCAACTCATCGCTGGTACTAGGCGCGGACCAAATCCAATCCCGTGCTTTAATCTTCGATTTGGTGCATAACAGGAGCATCCGCGGAAAACGGAATAATCCTGCGTGTGTGTGAAAATGGCCGATTGCCAAGGCATACGGAATTCGGGGCGCTTGGTCGCACGTCGGTTCCGGTGTAATCCATTGGGCTGAATGCGATTCCGTAGCCCAATCTTCGATTTGGTGCATAACAGGAGCATCCGCGGCAGATGATATACACCTGCATCTGTATGGAAATGGCGGAGTACCAAGGTTTCCACGATTCCAGCTACCGGGTGTGCAGCCAATTCCGCCGCCGCCTATTGGACTGGATCCGATTCTGGTGTCCAATTTCCGGTTCGGTCCGCGTGACAGACGACAACAGTGTCCGGGCGCACGCATGATATGCCGTACATCGGCGGAATTCCAAGCATCCACGATAAGCCGGGCGAGGTGTTGCATACCGTGTTGTGGACTGAATCGGATTTCGTCATCCAATTCTCGATTCAGACCCATCAACAGAGCTGGCAACAGCGTGGAAGGACATATCCGTGTTGACCGGAATGCTACGGAATACCACGGCATGCTTCTGCTTGCTTGGACAGGCAGATGGCGCAGCACACGCTCTTGGCCTGCATCCGATATCGACCATCGATGTACGGTTTGGGTCAAGGGCAACGACCTAAAAAGACCTGCGCGCCACGCCCAGGTCATAGAATCGGTCAATCGTCCCAGAATACCGGTCACCTCAGCTAACAAAGCAATGCTCCCGGAACGGTCGGATCCCAAGTATCCAATCATTCCGGGAACATCATCATGCAGCTATAGCAACCCGCGCCGTGTCATGCACACATTCACTACTACAGTGGCCCTGACCTCTGCAGCGGATGTGCGCATGACACGGCGCTTGCTATCACCTACTCCTGCCTACTGTGCCAGCGCGGCATCCCGCAACGCATCCGCCTTGTCGGTGCGTTCCCAGGTGAATTCCTCGCCAGTCCTACCGAAATGCCCGTATGCCGCGGTTTTACGGTAGATTGGCCGGCGCAGGTTCAGCTCGTCGATGATGGCGAGCTGGCGCAAATCGAACACCTGCTCCACAGCCTTCTGGATTGCTTCGCGCGCAACGGTCTCGGTTCCGTAAGTTTCCACGTCGATGTTGACCGGAGCGGCGACATTGCGGAAGTATCCGAGCGAAACCTGCACGCGCCGCGCTAGTCCCGCGGCCACGATGGTCTTGGCCACCCAGCGTGCCGCATATGCCGCGGAACGGTCGGGTTTGCGCGGGTCCTTGCCGGAGAACGCGCCGCCGCCGTGAGCGGCGAACCCGCCGTACGTGTCCACGATGATTTTGCGCCCGGTCAGTCCCGAATCGGCTTTCGGCCCACCGGTGTGGAAGGGTGAGGCGTTGATGACGACATCGATGTCATCCGCCGCGATATTCGGGAAGGTCTTGAGCACGGGGTCGAGTACCTGTTCGCGCACTTGACGGCGCACCTCTTCAACGGAGATCTCGGGCGAATGCTGGGTGGAGATGAGTACGTGCCGGAAGGCGACAGGTCGCAGATCGTCGGTGTATTCCACGGTGACGAGCACTTTGCCGTCCGGACGCAGCTGCGGAATGACGCCGTTCTTGCGCACCCACGCGAGCCGTTCGGCGATACGGTTGGACGCGTAGGCGGGCAGTGGCATGAGCGCGTCCGTATCATCGTTCGCGTATCCAATCATGATGCCTTGGTCGCCGCCGAAGGTGTTGTATGCGGTTTCCTTGTCGGTGATTTTGTCGGTATCGCCGTAGTCGCCTTGTGGATTGTCGAACACGCGTGGCCGGATGTTGTTGATGATGCCGCAACCATCCGGGTCGATGCCGGATTCCGCTGTGGTATATCCGATGTCGTGCAGTGCCTGGCGCACGATAGCCACATGGTCGAGCACGCGCGGGACGCTCACTTCGCCTTCGACGACGACGAGCCCGTCTTTTGTGGTGGTTTCGACGGCGACGCGGGAATCCGGGTCCAGTGTGAGATACGCGTCGAGGATGGAATCGGAGATGATGTCGCAGACCTTGTCCGGGTGGCCTTCGGTCACCGCTTCCGAGGAGAAGAATCGTGCCATGGGTGGGTTCCTTTCATTGGGATTGACTGTGGGACTTCATGGTCTCAGGGTGTCGATTCATGGATAGTGATGTTGAGTGGATGATGGGTGGATTTGTCGTGTGCGTGTCGTGTGTGCTGCCACGTCAAAGCAGGAATATTGCTCAGTTCCGATTGAGTGTCGTTGCGCCCGGCTCATGCCTCGGCGATGATAGCGACATAGTTGCCGCTTTGATAACCGGGTACCGGATCATGTGGTTCATCATTGTGATACGGCAGGCTCTCCAGCAATGTCTGCCAGTGGGAGATGCGGGAGAATCCAGCCGCGCGCAGAGCCTTGTCATACCAGGGGATGTCATGCCAGTACGGCTTGTAGATATGCGTGTCCACATTGAAGAATGCTGTGCCCTCCAGCAACGGCTTGACGAGCGAATCGTCCAATCCGGCAGCCTGACGCAGACGCAGCACGATACCGAGGGCTGATTCCGCTGGCACATCGGTAAGCACAATCCGCCCGTTCGGCGCAAGCGCTTCACGATTGCGCCGGAATGTGGGGATGATCTCATCATCTGGGATGAATCCGAATGATGAGCCGTTGTACACGATGGTGTCGTACGGCGCTTGACTGTAATCGAATTCCTGTGCGGTCGTGGCGACGATGTCGAGGCCCTTCGCGCGCGCCTGCGCCCCGAGCGCAGGTGATGGTTCGATAGCTTGTCTGACGCGAATGCCATAGCGTTCGGCGAGCAGGGTTTCGAAGATCCCGCTGCCCACGCCGATGGACAGGATGGCCCCAGGGTCAGCGTCCTCGCCGTCCGGCGTGGTGGTCAGGGCTTTGTGCAGTAGTCGCAGCCGGGATTCGTAGATGTTGGGGCGCAGTCGTTGCGTGTCGTCGAGGACGGTGTCATAGCCGGCGTACAGGTCTTCCTGTGGTTCGGTTGTGCTCATTGGTTCTCTCTCCTTGTTGTTGATGGATTATTGGGTGGTTGACATGTTGGTTGAATGTGTACTGATGTATTGGTGAATGAGCGGATCATTGAATTGAAAGATGAGCTGTTGACTCACAATCGCGTATTGGCAGGTAAGAAGACTCCGGCAGGCGGGACAGTACGAAATTCGCAGACCTTCCCGCCGGCCGACCCAAGCCCTGTCGAGACGTCACGCCTGCCCATACGCCGCCCGGAATCCACGTTCCAGGTCGGCGATGAGATCTCGGGAGTCCTCCAATCCGATTGACAAGCGGATTGTGGTTGGTTCCACACCGATGGCGCGCTGTTGATCCGCGTTGAACTCGCGGTGGGTGGTTCGAGCAGGATCGACAATCAACGACTTGGAATCCCCGATATTTGTCAGATACGTGAACACCTGCGTCGCATCAATGAATGCGTTCGCCTGTTCGACAACGCCTTCGAGCGTGAAGGCGAGCACTGTGCCGACGCCGAGCGGATAATCACGTTCCGCGAGCGCATGGTCGGGGGAGTCCTGCAAGCCTGCGTAATCTACGCGCGCGACGTGCGGATGCGCATCAAGGAAACGTGCGACGGTGAGGGTGTTTGACACCGCCCGGTCGAGCCTGACATCAAGCGTTTCCAAGCCTTGCAAGGTCAGATAGCTTTCGAACGGGCCGGGCTCGGCACCGAGCAGCCGCAGGTATTTCAGACGCAGCCGTTGGATGAACGCCTTGCGTCCGTAGGCGTCCACGAAGCTTCGGCGCTGGCCGTGCGCTTCATCGCTGATGTTATGCACGAAGGAGTTGAACTGCGGGTAGCGTGGTTTCACGCCTCCCTGGGTGGAGCGTTCCTCGTCATCGACATGGTTATCCGGCCCGTAGTCGAGTTTCCCAGCATCCACTACCGCACCGCCTACGGCATTGCCATGCCCATTGATTGATTTCGTGGTGGAATAGACGACAATATCCGCGCCATGCTCGATTGGTCTGAACAGGTATGGCGTGGGCAGGGTGTTGTCCACGACGACGGCGACACCGTGCCGATGAGCGACGCGGGCGACCAGATCGAGATCGGTAATCCGCGTGGTCGGGTTCGACACGCTTTCCAGGAAGACAAGGCGGGTGTCGGGGCCGATTGCCGCTTCAAGCTGCTGTTCGTCATCGACTGTATCCACATAATCCACTCCTACGCCGAGCGCGGGGAGCAGATTGTTGATGAAATCGAAGGTGCCGCCGTACAGGTCGCGGGTTGAGACGATTCGTCCACCGTGGTCGGCGAGATTGAGGATCGTGGAACTGATGGCCGCCATACCGGAGGAGAAGGCTACGGCGGCGACCCCGCCGTCCAGCGAGGCAAGACGCCCCTCAAGGACTTCCGGTGTGGGGTTGCCCACCCTGGAATACAGGTGTGCTCCCGGTTCCAAACCGTTGGCCGCACGCGACCCACGGGCGGCGTTGCGCAGGTCGTATCCTGCAGTCGCGTAAATCGGTACCGAACTGGAATCCAGATGCCGAGGGGCGTCATAGCCGGCATGCAGCTGCCGGGTGGCGAATCCTTCATCTCCTTCACTCTCTTCGCGTCCCTCACCGCCTGCGACGCCGTCGCCTGCCAAGGTGGGATTATCGGTGATTTCATTGATGTTTCCCATACGATCTCCTTAAAATTTGGTCTCCTTGCCGATCGGATGCTTTGCCCGGTCGGTTGCGCTTGATGCTGCGAGCTGATCTGTCGCAGAGTTGTCCTCAACGGTATGCACCAAATCGGCAGACACGCATATTACGGGTTCAACACGTTTGTTGTGCGATTCCATAACCCGGCTCTATAGCGGGGTGTCTGCGCGCGGACGGCAACGCTTCTTGAACTTCCTATAAGCATCTTGTATGCCGTCATCCTTGCTTTCGCACACGGCGTGCGATTAGGTTCGAGGCTAATGCGGAACGGCCACACCATCACAGCCGAATCTGCCGCAGCGGAGAATCAAGGAGAACACATGTTGAACATCCACGGACGCGTCGTCATAGGCGCGGCGATCCTATGCACGTTGATCGCCGTATTCGCCTTTGACGCATGCAGTGTCAAGACGTCCAGGTCGTCGTCGGCAAGCGGCGACTCGAAAGCTACCAGCACTACGTACAAGTACGGGACCATCGAGTTCCCGAAGTCGAGCTCGTTGTGCAGCTCGCCGATCGCCATCGCCTTGGAACTCGGGTATTTCAAGGCCGAAGGCATCAACGCGAAATTGGTGACCGCTGATGCGGAAACCCGCAAGGTCGGCCTGAACTCCGGGCGCTTCCCGGTCACGAACGGCGATTTCCAGTTCTTCCCATCGATTGAGGAAGGCGTGTCCGCCAGTGTGGTGGGCGCACTGCATAAGGGCTGCATCAAGATTGCCGTGAAGAAGGGGTCCAGCATCAAGACCGCGAAGGATCTGAAAGGCAAGAAAATCGGTGTCGACGAAATCGGCGGCACCCCGTACATGGCAGCGAATATGTGGCTCGGCCAGGCGGGTCTCAACGTCGACAAGAACAACAGTGATGTGACCTATCTGCCATATGACGATTCGAGCTTGGAATTCCAAGCGTTGCAGAACGGAGATATCGATGCCGCAGCATTGTGGGACCCGCTGCCTACCGTCGAGGAGCAGAAGGGCACGGTCGACATCATCTTCGACCTCGGCTCCGACTCGACCTTCGCCAAACACTTCTGCTGCTTCCTGTACGGCTCGAACAAGATCATCAAGGAGAAGCCCGAGGAGATGGCTGCCATCCTGCGCGCGTTGAATAAGGCCCGCAACTATATCGCGGCGCATCCGCGGCAGGCGGCGAAAATCATCGCCGAGAAGAAATACTCCTCGATTACCGATGTCACGCTCGCCACCAAGCTGTTCAAGGACTACGACTACAAGGTCCAGGATAACGAGGATGCGGCGATCAAGAGCGATGTGCAGTATTTCACTGATCAGCTCAAGAACATCGGCTTCCTCAAGACCAACGACACCACCAAGCTGGCGGACACAATCTACCAGAAGATCGACCTGTAAACCCAGGCGCAGGCCGGCCCCCGTAAGGAGGTCGGCCGCGTCGCCGGTCCCGGAAGCTCCCAGGACAAACCGGTTCGCATGCTCAATCATGCAAGGAAAGAAGACCCATGAGTAGTTTGATAACAGACCTGACTGTGCCACCGGCAGTACGGGCGACCCGACTGACGGCACGCGAGGCTGCGGATGCGCACGGCACGCGGCGTCAATCCGCGGAAAATCCACGCATTGCCACCATGCCGTATCCGATGACCATCGTGTTCACCGTCGCAGGTTTCATCATCGCCGAGTTGGTGAGTCTGTTCTTCCCGCAAATCGTCCACGTGAGCTTCCCACAAGGGCAGTTGTGGATCTTCCTGCTCACCGGGCAGGAGGCATATCGAGCGCTGCTGGTCATTCTGGCTGTTGTCTATGCGATTGCCGGCATCGTTGATCTGCATGCGGCTGACAAACGCGAGTACTATCGCAGCCGGGCCCCGTTCCGTTTCGCAATGGGCGTGGCGCTCGCCTTGTGGGATATCGCGGGCACCAAATTGCAGACGCTGCCACAGCCGTTCTTCCCGGGTCCCGCGAAGGTGATGGAGGCATTCGTCACCGATGGCGGGTATATCGTGCTCAACACCTTGTATTCGACACGTCTGTTCATCGCCGGATTCATTGTCGGCGTGGTGCTCGGCGTGGTTACCGGCGTGCTGATCGGCTGGTTCGACAAGGCGTATTATTGGGTGTTTCCGGTGTTGAAAATCACCGGTGTCATCCCGTCGGTCGCATGGATGCCGTTCGCATTGACGCTGATGCCTACGCCGTTCGCCGCAGCCGTGTTCCTGCTGGTCATCGCCTCGTGGTTCCCTGTTGCGTTCCTGACCGCACAAGGCATCAAGGGAACGCCGAAAATGCTGGTTGAAGCCGCCCGCACGCTCGGCGCATCCACTCCGTACATCCTGTTCCATGTGGCCATTCCAAATGCGACGCCGAGCATTTTCACCGGTATCGGCATGGCGAACAGTCTGTCGTTCTTGACCTTGGTGATTTCCGAGATGATGGGACAGCCCGGTGGCTTGGGCTACTACATCGACCAGGCAAAAGCATGGTCCTCCTACTACAAGATTCTCGCGGCGATTGTGGTGATGGCAATCCTGTTCTCTCTGATCATGAAGATCATCGAAGTGGTTCGCGGCCGTATGCTGCGTTGGCAGAAAGGACTCGTACGATGAGCGACACTGAACTTGACCATCTCACCGTAGCAAGTGGCAGGCAGACATTGGCGGATGTGCCCGCAGGCGTGAATCCTGAGCTGTTCATTGAGCATGTGTCCCGTGAATTCACGGCTCCTGACGGAAGTGTCGTTCATGCACTGTCGGATGTCAGCCTGTCCATCTATCCGGGCGAGCTTGTGTCGATTATCGGGCCGTCCGGGTGTGGAAAGACCACGCTGCTTCGCCTTATCGCAGGGCTTGACCATCCGCAGAGCGGAACCTTGAACCTTGCTGGTGAACCTATCGAGGGGCCGAATCCCAAGCGGGGCTATGTGTTCCAGCAGGGAAGCCTGTTTCCGTGGCTGACCGTGGAAGAGAATATTGCGTTCGGCCTGAAAGCACAGGGCATTTATAAGGAGCATAAGGCCGATGTTGCCCGGTATATCGAGATGGTCGGTTTGCATGGTTTCGAGCAGGCGTATCCGCATCAGATTTCCGGCGGCATGGCCCAACGTGTGGCGATCGCTCGTGCGCTGATTGACCATCCCGATGTGCTGTTACTCGATGAGCCGATGGGTGCATTGGATTCGTTCACCCGCGCGGATTTGCAGGACCGGCTGCTCGATATCTGGGAGCAGTACCACATGACGATGATTTTGGTGACGCATGACGTGGACGAGGCGATTTATCTTGGCAGCCGCGTGGTAATCATGACACCTCGACCGGGGCGGATCAAGGAAATCGTGCCAATCAATCTTGATGCGCGAGATCGTGTGTCCGACGAATTCGCCGCCTACCGCAAGCAATTGCTGACGAAACTTCATTTCGATGCGCGTGAGGAGCACGCGGGGGATGCCTTTGTTGGGGACGCGCAGGAACTGTTGCCAAACGAGACACCAGTGGACAAGGAGGATTAATATGGCCGAGGACGCGACAGACATTCAAGCACAACAGGAGGCAGTGGAATTCACCTCGCGGCTGATTCAGTTCGACACGCAGAACGCAGGCGACAACCGGGCGCGCGAAACTGAAGCCGCGCAATGGGTCGCAGACCGGCTTGCAGAAGTGGGCATCCGCTCCACGCTGGTGGACAGTGCCCCCGGACGCACGAATCTCATTGCGGATATTCCGGGAGAAAACCCTGATCTGCCGGTCTTGTTGGTCCATGGGCATTTGGATACGGTGCCTGCGCGTCTCGAGGACTGGAGCGTCGATCCACTCGGGGGAGACATTCACCCGGATGCCGATGGAGTCGAATGCGTCTGGGGGCGCGGCGCCATCGATATGAAGGATATGGTCGGCATGTCGTTGGCTGCGTTGCGCGCGATTCTGCGTTCCGGAGGAAAGCCGCGCCGGTCGGTGCGTTTCATCCTGTTCGCCGATGAGGAGGCCGGAGGATTCAAAGGATCCGAATGGATTGCACAGCATCATCCCGAATGGTTTGACCATGTCGGTGCCATCATCAGCGAGACCGGCGGATTTGGTGGATACGTGGATGGGCGCCGCGTCTACTACGTGCAGGCAGGTGAGAAAGGCACGCAATGGTTCCGGCTCAACGCGCAAGGAACCCAATCGCACGGTTCGCAGATTAACAGGGACAATGCGGTGGTGAAGATCGCGAAAGCCGCCGCCCGGATCGCCGACTACTCGTGGCCTGCTGATGCCGGGCAAGTCGGGCAATTGCTGGTGAATCGTCTGCAAGATATCGTCCGTCAAGAGGAAGGACAGCAGGCGAAATACGACACGGCGGCACTCATCGACCGGACCGGTCCGGCCAAGCCGTGGGTCGCTTCCTCGGTGCGCAACACGTTCAACGTCACATCAATTGATGCAGACAGCACAGTCAATATCGTCCCGGCGAAGGCGAGCGCACTGATTGACGGCAGGGCGTTGCCAGGGCAGGAGGACACGCTGCTGGAACGCTTGCATGAACTCGCAGGTCCTGAGGTAAGTGTGGAGAAGATTCATCGCAGTCGCGGCTACATCACGGATGTGCATGGCGAGCTGTTCACGGCGATTGAGCGTACGCTGAGCCAAGTCGATCCGGATGCCGTGGTCGTGCCGTTCCTGTCGTCGGGCGGTACGGACAGCAAGGCGGTGTTGAAGATCAATCCGGATATCGAAGTGTGCGGGTTCATCCCGTTGCGGGTGCTGCAGGGGTTTGATGTCATCGGGAATTTCCACGGTGTGGACGAGCATGTGCCGGTTGATGCGCTCAAGTTCGGGCAGGACGTGCTGCAGCGGTTCATCGCCACGTTCTAGCTGGCTTGTGTGCGCACATGCGTGGTGTCGATGGCATGCGCGGGTGCGCGTGTTGTCATGAGAATGAACGGGATTGAACAGGGAATGGAGAAGGATATGGGAACAGTATCGGGAACGCAACAACGGGCGATACCGAGGAAGTGGCGTGCAGTCGGGCTCGGATGGGCGGCGCGGGTGCTCGCATCGGTGGTGTGCGTGATGGCACTGACGGTTGCTGCGGGCTGCGGTGCTGCGGATAGCGCCGTCATCGTGGGCAGGAATGTGGGTGGTTCGACAAGCCAGTCGACCACGAAGAATGCGCATGGCTCGGGCGATACCACTGGTTCTGCGGATTCTTCGGATTCCGATGACGCGGCTGATACTTCGGGCAACTCGATGGACGATATGACGATGGATAGCAACGCAGACAGCGGAAATGGCAACGGCCAAGGGATTTCCGCCGGCACGTCGTCTGATACTTCTGCTTCCCCGTCCCCATCATCCTCGTCATCATCGATGGATATGGACGGCGATTGCTGCCACCACTGAACAGGGGAGGTGTAAGCACCTAGTCCAATCCCGAACCCCGCATCCAACACTACGGATTGATACGCCGTGCCGGATGTGGGGTGTTCATCTGTTGGCATATGAGTAGTATATTCTTGCTTATCATATGTTATCATTGTTGACATGCAGGTTCGTGAATGGGCGGAACGGGAGCACCTCAACCCGTATACCGTGTGGAAGTGGTGCCGGGAAGGCAGGATGCCCGTCCCGGTGGAACACACGCCCACGGGCATGTGGCTCATCCACGACCCCAATTACGAGACCACGCCCGCCCCGATGGCCGCAGGGCGCACCGTCGTATGTTACGCGCGCGTCTCATCGAGCGGCCAGAAGGCCGACCTGCAACGTCAGGCCGACCGGCTCAAGGCGTTCGCCGTCAACCTTGGCGTCAAGGACGTGCAAGTGGTCACCGAGATCGGGTCCGGCACGGACGACAGGCGGCGCAAGCTCAACTGCCTGCTCAAGGACCCGACCGTCACCACGCTCATCGTGGAACACCGTGACCGGCTCGCCCGCATGAACGCGGGACTCGTCGAAAGCGCGTTGGAAGCATCCGGGCGCAGGCTTGTCATCGTGGACGACACCGAACTCGACGACGATCTGGTCCGTGACATGACCGAGGTGCTGACCTCGTTCTGCGCCCGCCTGTACGGGCGCCGCTCCGCCAAGCATCGCGCGGAACAAGCGTTGGAGGCGATACGCGATGACCGCGTATGAGGCCGTCAAGGTCAGGCTCGACCCCACGCCCCGGCAGGAGAGGATGCTCGCAAGCCATGCGGGGGCCGCCCGGTTCGCGTACAACCTCATGCTCTCCCGTATTTGCCGGCAACTGTCCCTCGGCGAACGGCCGGACTGGACGATGTACGCCATGCGCCGCTGGTGGAACGAATGGAAGGACGAGATCGCCCCATGGTGGCGGGAGAACAGCAAGGAGGCGTACAACAGCGCCTTCGAATGGCTCTCCCAAGCGTTGAGGAACTGGTCGGACAGCCGCAAGGGCCGGCGTAGCGGGCGTCGGGTGGGCTGGCCGAAATACAAGTCGAAGAGGACGAGCATCCCGCGGTTCGCGTACACGACCGGGAGCTTCGGGCTCATCGACGGCGACCCGAAAGCCCTGCGCCTGCCGCGCATCGGGCGCGTCCACTGCATGGAGAACACCGCAAAGCTCGTACACGGCAGGCGTATCGTGCGCATGACCGTCAGCCGCCGGGCCGGCGCATGGTACGCGGCGCTCACCGTCGAACAGCAGCCCGGCGCCCATCCCGCGAGGAAAGCGCGCCGCCGCGACTACCCGGTGGGCGTGGATCTGGGCGTCAAGACACTCGCCACCCTGTCCGACGGCACCGTGCTCCCCAACCCGCACGGGTATGTCCGCGCGCGGCACAGGCTCCGCCACGCCCAGCAGACGCTGAGCCGCCGCGACAAGGACACGAACCACGGGCGCGGGTCGAACCGGCGGTACAAAGCATTGGACCGCGTGCGACGCATCCACGCGCGTATCGCCGCGCAACGCGCCGACCGTATCGGCAAACTCACCGCATGGCTCGCGGCCACCTACCCCGACATCAGCATCGAGGACCTCAACGTGCGGGGCATGACCCGCAACCACAGGCTCGCCAAGCATGTCCTCGACGCGGGTTTCGCCGAATTCCGCCGCCAACTCGAATACAAGACCGCACGCGCCGGCACGAGACTGCATGTCATCGACCGGTGGTATCCAAGCAGCAAGACATGCCACCGCTGCGGGACAGTGAAAGCCAAACTGTCCCTAGGCGAACGCGTCTACCATTGCGACGGGTGCGGCCTGACCATGGACCGCGACCTGAACGCGGCCGTCAATATCATGGTCGCCGGGAGTGCCCCGGAGACTTTAAACGCGCGTGGAGGGGACGTAAGACGACCCGGCTCGTCCGAGGCGACGCAGACCCCTGTGAAACGCGAACCAAGCGGGCATGAGAGTGCCGTAAGACTTGGAGCTGCCCCGGGCAACCGGGGCATGTAAGCACGGGTTAACGATAACCAACATGCTTACAACGGTTTCGTATATGTCAAACCGGGTGAGTGCAGGACGTGGGGTTTGTGTGTCGCGAACGGGTGTGTGCTGAGGAGGAGAGGTGCATCATCGCCGATGGCGGATTCGGCCAATCTGTCTGCCGGACGGGTCAAGTGGTCAAGTCTGTCGTTGTGTGAGTGAATCCTCACATCGTGCTCCTCATGCCATCTGTCACGCACCAAAGGCAGAACACACAACCCTGCCCGCCGTAGCCAAAGCTGTCGCAAGCATGGCCACTGCCATCACACCAACAACGCGGGGGTGCCGCCGAGTTCAACCTCAGCGACACCCCCGCGTCTTGCGCTTCAAGAGTCTTTATCGCGGCTCACCACACCGGGATTTCAGCTCCCTTGGAGTCCTTCTTCATATAAGACCGCACGTTCGCCTGCTGGTAGGCCTTGATAATCGCCTTGTAATTCGCGTTGTCCTTGTCAGCGGTCCGGGCGACGATTACGTTGATCCACGGCTTGTTGACCGTTTTCTTCGGATCCGGATTCACAGCGAAAATCGCGTCACTAATGCTCTTGCCGTAATCCACGACGGCGTTCGCGTTCGCGATGCCCGCGGCCGCGTCATCCAGTGAGCTCATGATCAGGTTGCGGTCGGTGGGTACGATCTGGATGTTCTTCGGGTTCGATGTGATATCTTCCTCGGCAGGATACACACCATTCGCCGGATCGTTCTTCTTCGGGTCAATCTTGACCACTCCCGCTTCCTGAAGCACAATAAGCGCCCTGCCGCCATTGGTGACGTCATTGGGAATGAGCACCTTGTCACCCTTTTTCAGCTGTGAAATCTTCTTGATGGAATTCGAATAGATATTTAGCGGGCTGATATATGATTCGCCAATCACGGTGAACTTGTATTTTTTCTCTTTGATTTCACCGTTGAGGAAGGCATAATGCTGCTGGGCGCTCAGATCCACGTCGCCCGAGGAAAGGGCTTGATTGCCGAGCACCGCACTTTTCATGGCCACGGTCTTCACGCGGACTTTCGATCCGGCTTTTTCAAGATTCTGGTTGACCAGCTTCCACAGTGGTTCATCGGTGGCGGTGGTCAACGCGACTTTGACGGTCGTGGTGCCCGCGGATGACGATCCGCAAGCACTTGTGGAAACGGCTAGGCCAGCAGCGGAGACTACAGCGAGAATCGCGGCGATTGCCTTGCGGCGGATACGGTGTTCAGTGTTCATTCTTCCTCCCTATGATGGTGCCGATGGTCTGGATGATGGTGATGAAGACCAGCAGCGTGATGACGGCGGCGACGGTGATGTCAAGCTGATTGCGCTCGAATCCATACCGGTTGGCGTAGTCGCCGAGCCCTCCCGCCCCGATGGCGCCGATGACGGCGATTTCGGAGTTGAAGCTGATGCAGGTGATGGTGGTAACCCGTGCGAGTGCGGAGATGCTCTCACGCAGGTAGACGCTCCAGATGATCGACCACGGCCCGAGTCCCATCGCCTGCGCGGACTCGATGAGCATGGGGTTGAGACCGTTGAACACGGATTCGACTTGTCTGGAGAAGAATGGGGTGATGCCGACGATGAGCGGGAAAATCGCGCCCCTGACGCCGATCGCAGTGCCGCTGATCAGCCGGGTCAGCGGGAACAGCAGCGCAACCATGATGACGAACGGGATGGATCGGCACAGATTCGTCAGCTTGTCAAGGAACTGGAAGACCGCCCGGTTCTCCCACATGCCGCCGGGCTTGGTCAGTGCGAGCGTCAGTCCGAAGACAATGCCGAGAATGAACCATTCCGGGGTTGCAATGAGGAACATCTGCAGGGTTTCGAGAATGGATTGAACGAAGACATCCGGATTTTCGAAAACGTGTGGGAACAATTGCTCGAGTATGGTCATGCGATATGCTCCTTCGGGGTGGATGCTGTTGTGTTTGAGGCTGCATCTGTGGTTGTGGCCGCACTCTCGACGGTGTTCTCTTCGCTATCGGTTTGGACGGCGGTGATGCGTATTCCTTTGTCTCGCAAGTAGTCCAGAGCTTGGCGAATATGTTCCGGATCGCCGGAATATTGGGCGACGATGCTGCCGAGCGGATAGCCATCGACGATATCCAGCGATGCGAACAGGATGTTGACGGTGACGTGGAATCGTTCGGTGACCGCGGAGACCAGGCCTTCGGCGACGGTCTTGTTCGCGTAGCTCATGTGGATAAGCTGGCCGTTTGGATCAATCCCCGCCGTCGTGCCCTGCGAGCGTAGGGTTTCGATGACATGGTTGAGCCCGGTGTAGTCGCCGACGAAACGACGGGTGAGTTCGGCTTGTGGATTGGCGAATACGTCAAAGGCTTCACCCTGTTCGACGATAGTCCCATGATTGATGACGGCGACATGCGAGCAGATGGATTTGACGACATCCATCTGGTGGGTGACCACGATGATGGTCAGATGCAGCTCCCGGTTGAGTCGTTTGACAAGTTCGAGGATTGTTTTGGTGGTGTCCGGGTCGAGCGCGCTGGTCGCCTCGTCAAGTAACAGAATGCGCGGGTTGTTGGCGAGCGCGCGGGCGATGGCGACACGCTGCTGCTGTCCGCCAGACAGCTGTGACGGGTGGGATTCGGCGTGCTTCTCGAGTCCGACCAGGCTGAGCAGTTTGCGTGTCTTGTCGCGCTTTTCCGCGGAGCTGAGCCCCGAATGGCGCAAGGCAAGTGCCACATTGCCTTCCACAGTGCGTGATGGCATGAGATTGTACTGTTGAAAGACCATGCCGATGGATTTGCGCAGTTGCCGCAGCTGCTTGGCAGACAGGTCAGGGACGGATTGGCCGAGCACGTTGACTGTCCCACCGGAGATGGGTTCAAGTCCGTTGATGCATCTGACGAGCGTTGATTTTCCGGCTCCGCTCAGTCCGATGATTCCGAAGATCGATCCTTCTTCGATGCTCAGGTTGACGTCATGCAGTGCGGTGTATGCGCCTTCGGGGGTGTCGTAGCGTTTGCTCAGTTGGGTGATTTCGATGATCGCGTTGCCCACGGGTACCTCCTTCGCGGCTTGGTGGAGAGCGTCACGGCAGTGGCAGTGCTGTGGTGTTGCATTGCTGTGGCGCTGTTGATGATGTATTGCTGCGAGTCTATTGGCTCATCGCAGGCCAATCGCGGGTTTGCTATCGGTGTCGGTTATCACCGGTTACAGTGTGGTACGGCAGTAAGTAACTGGGGGATATCAACGGTGGTTATCGCGGGCATATCATGTGGCACGCCGAGGGACACGGATAATGAACTTGTGCCACAGACAAGGAAAGGGTGGCGAACCCCGGCAGTTGTCGGTGATCGCCACCCTTTCCTGAAGCGTTCGCGGATGAGCGGTTGTGCCACTGGTTGCTTGCGGGTTGCCCGGCTCACAGATCGTGGTCGAAATACACCACGTCCGGACGTGTCTTCCAGCCCTGATGTTTCCAGAACCGCTTGCCGTCCTCATTATCGGCGACGACGAGGATACCGACTTTGACGATGCCGACCGCTTGGAACGCGTCTTCGATGCGGTGGACGAGCGTGCTGCTGATGCCTTGGCCGCGCCATTGCTCGTCGACGGCGATGTGGTACAGGTACCCTTTCCGCCCGTCGGTAGCCCCGAGGGCGGTCGCGACGATGGAGTCATTCCCGTCGACCGCTACCAGACAGGTGTTGGGATTGGCATCAAGTAAACGCACGATGCCCCCGTAGGTGTTGTTTAGCGAGTGCAGATGCATGCCGGGCGTGCGATCCCACAGGGCGTATGTGTCGTCGTAGTCCTCAGGTGTCATGCGGCGGATCCGCCATGTTGTGTCGTTCTTGGAATGTGCGATGTCGGTCATCGTGCTCTCTTTCTCATCGCTGGATATGGATGTTGCCCGTGTATATGTGCCGGATTGTGTTGAAGGTCAGTCGAGGTGGATTTCGTGTTCGCTGGTGCCGCCTTGAATGATGGTGAGCGCGTCGTTGAGCGACTGCTGGGCCATGTTGCGTACGGCGATGTCGGTGAAGAACGCAATATGCGGGGTAATGGCGACGTTCGGCATCGCGGCGAGCGTGTCATACGCCGGATTCCCGGTTGGCTCGCCCGGTTTGAGCGTATGCCCGAACAGTGTCGCCTCGCCTTCGATCACGTCCAGCCCGGCTGCTGCGATTTCATGGCGTTGTAAGGCATCAATCAACGCCTGCGTATCCACGATGGGTCCGCGCGAGGCATTGATGAAAATCGCCGTCGGCTTCATCTGGGCGAACCTGTGCGCGTCCATGAGATGGTAGGTGGTCTCGTCAAGGTACGTGTGCATGCTGACCACGTCGGCTCGTGCCAGCAGATCGTCCTTGCTGGTGAAGGTGACGATGCCGTCAAGGTCGTTTCGTTCGCGGATATCGTTGCCAAGTACGGTCACGCCGAGCGCGTGGAGCATCCGTGCGAGTGTCGAACCGATGCGACCGATACCGATGATACCGACCGTCAATTCGCTCAGTTCCCGGGACATGAGACCGGTGGCTGCGAAATCCTGGTGCGTATTGCGCTCACGGTATTGGGGGACATGTCTGAGCAGTTGCAGGATGTGGGTGAGTGCAAGCTGAGCGACCGCGCTGGGGGAGTATGAGGGGACGTTGGTGATGCGGATGCCGTGCTCGTTGGCGGCTTTCACGTCGATGGAGTCGATACCGGCGGAGCGCAGCGCGATTTGGCGTATGCCGTAGTCATCGTGCAGCTTGCGATAGAAATCGGGGTTGTTGCTGGGGCGGAAGCGTTGTTTATAGGAGATTCCGTCGAAGCCATCGACGGTATGCAGTGTTTCATCGGTCAGCTCGAACGGGAAGCAGGTGACATCAACGTGGTGCTCCTCGGCCCACTGTTCGGCAAACGGCTGCTCTTCAGGCAGGGTGTGGTAGAAAGCGATGGATGTCATGATGATCTTTCGATATGAAGTTGATATGTACGTAATGTGGCGTGTTGCCGTGTGACGATTGCCGGGTCCGGAGTGTACGGACCGGTGTGTCGGGTCAACGGTCCTGGCGGTTGTTGTCCTGCCTATCGGCGAACGCGCGAATCCTGTCCGCAGCCTGATGCAGGATGTCCAGGCTTGCCGCATAGCTGAATCGCACATATGGCGAAGGGCCGGTGGTGAAGGCTGTGCCGGGAATCGCGGCGACTTTGGCACGTTCGGCAAGATCACGGGCGAATTCCAGACCGTTGGCATACCGTTCGGGCGCTCTCACGTACAGGTAGAACGCGCCTTGGGGGTTTACGGTCCGGTATCCGGCGGCGTTGAGCGCCCCGGCAAGGAAGTCCCGGCGACGGCGGTATTCCTCAACCATCTCATCAATGGCGTCGTCCCCATGCTCGTAAGCTTCCTGAGCGGCGTCCATGCTGAACGTGGCCGCGCAGGAGACCGCGAGCTGATGGTACTTGAGTATTGCCGGTGCGAGCCATTCCGGTGCAGCGAGCCAGCCTAGGCGCCAGCCGGTCATCGCGTATGTTTTCGAAGTACTGTCGATGACGACGGTGCGTTCCGGAATGAATTTGGCGATGGAAGGCGCCGGCCGGTTTTCAAAACTGATTTCCGCGTAGACTTCGTCGCTGACCACGATGGCGTCATGACGGCCGATGACACGCGCGAGATCGCGTAACTCATCCTGGTTCAGGACTGTGCCTGTCGGGTTCGACGGCGAATTGAGAACAACAACCGCAGGTCCACGGGTCTGGCCGAGTACCCGGTCAAGGGCTGCAGGATCAGGTCGGAACTCGTTGCTGGTAGTGTCGATAGCAGTGAGTTTCGCCCCGTGGATGCGGGCGAGTGACGCATACTGACCGAATGCCGGCGTGAACTCGATGAGTTCTGCTCCCGGCGCTTCCAGGAGCGTGCCGAGTGTGCTGCTGAGGGCTTCGCTTGCCCCTGTGGTCACAATGATGCGATCCGGAAAGACGTCAAACCCGCGGCGCCTTGAGAGGTACGCACTGATGGCTGTTCGCAAGCCTTCAGTTCCCGCGTTTGGCGCGTAGTGGGTGCGGTTGGCTTCCAATGCGCGCACGGCAGCCTGCTTGATGAACTGCGGGGTGGGGAAATCCGGTTCGCCCAATGTGAGCTTGATGATGCCCGGAATCCGGGAGACCTCAGCATCGAGGGCGCGAATCGCGGATGGAGCGAGATGTGCGATGGCCTGCGGAATGACCCGGTCGGGGGACGGGTGGCTAAGAATCTCCCCGGTATGGCTGGTGAGGTCGGGGAGTTTGGTTGGATTGGCGGGGCCAGCTGGATGTGCGGGATTTGCTTCGTCGTGAGCGAAGGTTGCCGTCGTCGTTGGTGTCTCTGATGTCGTTGGTGTGCTCATCGTTACCTCGTTGTCCATGCGGTTGCGGTCTCGCTGCTGTGGTGCGTAGGATCGCCTGTTGTGCCGGTGTCTTCGGTTTCGTTCGCGATGGTTATCCCACTGTCGGTGGTGGATAACCATCCCCATCCGCCCCCTCAACCCGCACAATCTGCGGCTCGTCGATATCCAGCCCCCACGCGATATCCCGCACCTGCCGGTAGGTCACGTCGTCGATCGGCACGCTGTCGCGGTGCTGGGCGATTGCGGCGCGTTCCTTGTCGCCGGGGAACAGCACGGGATGCCCGTCGCTTGAGGGCAGGGAACGCAGACGTTTGGCGAGTTGGGAGACCCGCGCGGCAAGCGCATCGCTGCCGCCGTAGGCTTCTGGGGAAATCACGAGGATGCTGTGGCTGATGCGCGTGCCCTTCAAGTCGATGGATGCGGGCGCGTCTCCGAGCAGTCCGGTGAGCAGTTCGACCGCAAGCCCCAGGCCGTAACCTTTGTACCCGCCGCCGTTTTCGCCTGGCCCGCCGAGCGGAGTCAAAGCAGCCCGGCGTGGCTTGGAACGTATGCCGTCCATAATGGCCGCCGGATCGTGAGATACGGTTCCGCGCGCGTCGACCGCCCAGTCGGCGTCGATGGGCGTGCCGGTCTTCTCATGCACCTCGACTTTGCCGAGCGACACCGTGCTGGTCGCCGCGTCGTAATCCAGTTGGTCGTCCCCGTATCCGGCGGCCACGGCGATCGGGTCGCTGCCTAGGGCTGGGATGGCGGTGTGCGTTGGCGCGACAATCGGGTTGGAATTCGTCGAGACGATGCCGATGAATCCGGAATCGGCGGCTTTGCGCGCGTACTGTCCGGCGGTGCCGAAATGGTTTGAATTGCGCACGGTCACCAGACCTACACCGTGCGATTGCGCCAGTCCGATGGCCAGATTGGTTGCCTCACGCATGGCGAGTTGGCCCATGGCCGCGTGGGCGTCGATGAGCAGGCTAGCCCCTTTGCTGCGAACGATGCCGGGGCGTGCGTGGGGGTCAATGATCCGATGTCTGATTTTCGCGTCGTACATGGCCATGCGCTGCGTGCCGTGCGAGCTGATCCCCCTCTGGTCGGCGTCGATGAGCGTGCCGGCCAGATACAAGGCGTCAGTCGAATTGAAGCCTTGCTTGCGGAAAATGGAGGACAGCGTGACCCGCAGGGACGGAACGCTGACCTGGAAGATACGTGGCATGCGGAACCTCCTTGGATGGGACATGCGGCGTGCCGGCGTCACGGTGCGATGATGCGCGCCGCATCCGGCAGTGCGGTATGGCTGTGTGACCGCAGATGGCTGCAGCCAGTGTGAATGCGTTGATTGTCTTTGACCCTAACAACCTGCACGCTTTCGTGTGGTGGCGTTGCGTTCGCAAAAATCGATAGCCGGCTCTCAGCTTTTGGGAAGCGTGTCTTGAAAATGGCCGGATTCCGGCATTCTGTTCAGTTTCTGATACGATGGAGACGGCTGTTCGCGCAAAGATTGCGCGGAATCGGATGAAAGGAATCCCCATGCCGTTTGTTATCGCTTTGATTGTCATCGTGTTGCTTTTGCTGTGCTCGGCGCTGTACGTGATCCCGCAGCAGCAGGCCTACATCATCGAACGATTCGGCAAGTTCCATAAGGTGCAGTATGCGGGCCTGCGTATGAAAATCCCGTTTGTCGACCGCATCGCCACGAAAACGAATATGCGGGTCAGCCAGCTGAATGTGAAGCTGGAAACCAAGACCCTTGACAACGTGTTCGTCACCGTGGTCGCCTCCACACAGTTCCGCGTGGCTCCGGAATCCGTCGCCACCGCCTACTATGAGCTCCAGGATCCGGCCGGCCAGCTGCGCAGCTACATGGAGGACGCCCTGCGTTCCGCAATTCCGGCGCTCACCCTTGATGACGCATTCGCCCGCAAGGACGATGTCGCCGCCGACGTGCAGAAGACCGTCGGCACGGAAATGAGCCGTTTCGGCTTCACCGTCGTCAAGACCCTCATCACCGCGATTGACCCGAGCCCGCAGGTCAAGAACGCGATGGACTCCATTAACGCCGCCCAGCGTGAGAAGGAAGCCACCCGCCAGCGCGCCGAAGCACAGCGCATCCAGATCGAAACCCAGGCCGCAGCAGAAGCCGAGAAGACCCGCCTGCAGGGCGAGGGCCAAGCGAACTACCGCCGCGAAATCGCCAACGGCATCGTCGACCAGATCAAGAGCCTGCAGGCCGTCGGCATGAATATCGCCGATGTCAACAATGTGGTCCTGTTCAACCAGTACCTCGACGTGATGCGCTCGCTGTCCGAGTCCCGAAACGTGAAGACCGTGGTGCTGCCTGCCTCCACGCCTGGCGGATATCAGGATTTGTATGAGCAGGTCACCAAGGCCATGCTCACCGCCAGCGAAGTCCCGTCCGATGCGGCTGCTGCTGCGTCCACGGCGGCGGCTTCCGCGCGCCAGACCGATATGGCTCCGCGCAATTAGTGCAGAGCACGGAGCCCGCGCCCTCGCTCAAATTCGGGCGCGACGCGGATCCCTTGCCAGTGGCGGGTTCCGGACGTTTGTGATGTCTGGAACCCGCCACTTGTCATGTGTGCCGATTCATGTGTATCGGTGTGTGCCGGCGTGTGCCGCGTCAGACTCGGCGCCTCGCTCGCGCCTATTTCGGGTCAGCTGATTGCGGGGCGGCCGATTCCATGGTTGTTGATTCCGGTGCCTCGCCTTCCAGATTGCGCTGGCGGGTTGTCAGGATTTTTCGTCACCAACCCGCCAAATCGGCCTCCATCAGCCGGGCGTGATCAGGATTCGCAGCGCTCAGCTCTCCAGGAACGCCAGAATCGCCTCGGCGGCGGCATATCCGGCACGGTACATGCGTTCCAGCCCCTCGAATTTCTTGGTCAGCGTGGACAGCCCGTACAGGGATTCCGGTGCGATGATCAGCGCCTTGCCCTCCTGCTCGTACCGTTTGGCCAGCGCCACCTCTTCGTTATACGTCTGGTACCGGTTGAGCAGCCGGTCGGCTGCGGCCGGGTAGGTGCGTTCCAAGATGTGCGAGGGCATGATGTCTTTCTTCTGCTCGCGCAGCACATCCTTGAGTCGGGTGAGAATCACCACGACCCGGTCGTACCCGTCGTCGATGGCTTTCTGCACGGGGATGGGGTCGGCGATGCCGCCGTCAAAATAGGGGACCCCGTCAATCACGTACGGTTCGCAGGCCACAGGCACGGCGGAAGAGGCCTTCATGATGTCGAAATCATCGAAATGGACATCGGACTTATCGAAATACTTGGGCTGACCGGTTTCGGCGTTGCATGCGACGACGGTGAAACCCGTCGGGTTCGCCTCAAACGCTTCGAAATCCACCGGATACTCGCCGTCATGGTTCGACAGCGTGCCGTACACGTAGTCAAGCGCGACGAAATTATGGTTCTTCCTGAAGTTTTGAACGCTTGCGTATTCCTTGCGATTGGCGTACTCGGTGTAGAACTTGTGGCTGCGGTAGGGCTGATGCGCGATGTACCCGACCATGTTGGCGCTTCCCGCGGAGACGCCGTAGCAGTGGTCGAAGTCGATGTGCATTTCCATGAGCCGGTCCATGACGCCTGCCCCGAAAATCGCACGATACCCCCCGCCGACATCGATAAGCGCCGTTTTTGCCATTTCGTCTCCCTCACACCTGGTAATCTCACCGGGCGCATGCCTGACATGCGCGCATATTGGCGAGCTTACGGGTGACGCGTGGACAAAGTGACGACCGATGGCGTAAACCGGGCAGATGATACTGAAGTGTCGCATAGGGGCGCGGAGGTGCACGTGGTGCATCGAGATGTATGTGGTGGGCCGACTGATGACCACGGTGTTGCGGCTGGTGTCGCCGCTTATCTGCTTGTGGTGCGGCTGCGCGGTTGCACGGCCGGGTGATATGGCGGCGGTTTCGTCGATTGCCCGGGCTATCTGCCCGTGGTGCGACTGCCTGATCGCATAGCGGACAGATGCTTCGTTCAGCAGACAGACAGCCGTTGCGGCCCGTCCGATGCGGCTGGGCAACTGCCCCGGCCATCCGCCCATCCGGCCGCCATGTGGCTCACTGGTTGATAACTACCGTGTCAACAGTTGATGCATCAACGTGGTCATCCGTTCGCTTGGGTCCGAATTGGACAGCACGATTGTGCCTTCCGCATCTTCGGGGGCGAGCTGGCCGAGCGCTTCGAGCACCACGCGCAAATGGTTCACGGTTCCCACGTTTCCGTCGATGATCGCCGTGCTGCTGGGCATGAGCCGACGGAAGTAATCGCGGAAGAACGGGAAATGCGTGCAGCCGAGCACCACGGAATCAATCGTCTCGAGGTCATATCCGTCAAAATACCCGTGCAGCGTGCGTTCGATCAGCTTGCTGTCGTCAAGCTGCCCGTGCTCCACGATTTCCACCAGTGCCGGGCAAGGCTGTTTGTAAATGACGTTGGTTGAGTTGAACCGAGCCATGAGTTTGGCGAACTTCTGTTCACGCAAGGTCAGTGGGGTGGCGGCAACGATGACATGCTGAGGGACGCCGTGCCCACGGTCGCATGCGACCTTCAACGCCGGTTCCATGCCGATAATCGGGATGGCGAACTGTTCCCGCAGCGCATCGACCGCGGCGGATGTCGCCGTATTGCAGGCGATGACCACGGCTTTGACACCTTCGCGAATGAAGTTGTTGACAATGGCGAATGCGAGTTTCCGCACTTGTTCGGGAGTTTTCGTGCCGTACGGGGCGTTTGCGGAATCGCCGAAATACAGGACTTGCTCATTTGGCAGGTCTTTCGCGATTTCACGCACAACCGTGATGCCACCCAACCCGGAATCGAACACGCCGATCGGTGCAGTGGAAGTCATGGTTCCTCCTCAACGATTCATTCAACGACGATGCCGCGTGTCCGCAATCCGAACTGCACGCGCTACCGCAGATAGTAGCATCGTTCCCCAACGGCGTGTTGTAATTGACGTCTAATGATATGGGCGGATTGAATGGTGCCGCTCGGTACAATAGCGCATGGATATGCGCAGATGGGTGAACCCGGCTTCGCATGTAGCGAGAATACCTTCGATACAGTGAAACTCTGGGCGTGTCGCATTGATAATGTCGAATTATCGGCTTTCGGATGTCGTCGTATCCGGGCCATAATGAGTGGCAGAGCAGGACATTGCCAGGTGAAGACATTCTCGCCGGCAAGTAATAGGGGGAAAGATGAAGCACATCAGGTACGTTGTCGCGGTTGTCGCGGCCATGGCGTGCATGCTGCCGGGAACTGCGTTCGCAGCGGGATTCGGAGAGAAGGCAGGCAAGGGAACCTCTGAAGTTCCGCCGTTATCGAGTGTGTCGTCGGAGAGCACGTCATCAGATGCGAAGAGCAACGCCAAAGCCGCGGACAGCGCCTATGAATCTGCGAAACATGACTTGACCGAGGCCCAGAGCGCCTATGATCAAGCAGTTACTGACAACAAGAATGTGAAACAAGCCGCAGATGCCGCGCAACAGCGTGTGACTGCCGCATCAAAAGCGGTTGCCAGCGCGAGCGCAGGGCAGAGGCAGGCCGCCGCAGCCGCGGTGTCGTTGGCAAGCGCGGCTGCAGCATTACAAAGTGCCGAAGCTGCGTATGCGAGGGCTTTGGCCAATGATGCCGCAGTCAGGCGGAACAATGCCGCGGACAGCGATGCCGTCAAGCAGGCGGATACCCAATTGCAGCTGGCAACGCAGAATCGTGATTCCGCACAAGCCGCCAATGATGTGGCACTGGCTGCCAAGCGTGCTGCGGACAGCCAGAGGGACGCCGACGCGCCCGCGCTGCGTGCGGCAGCAGCTGAACTGGCAGATGCCACCAAAGCAAAGGCCGATGCCGATGCCAAGCTTGTCAAGAGTGCTGCGACATTAGCGCAGAGCAAGGAACAGTTGGTGAAAGCCAAAGCCGCGCTCGCCCAAGCGGCGACAAACAAGATCGCCGCTGACGCGATGGTCAATCGCGAAAACGCGCCAAACAATAAGACATCATCGAAAGGCACGGTGAACGCCGCTGCGACGGCTGCTCCGTCGTCCGCCACAACGAGCAACGGCAAGAGAAGTGCTGCGTCTTCCGATGCCAAGAAGACTGCCACATCAACGCCCGGTGGCATCGCAGGGGTTTTGGCGAAAACTGGTATCAGTGCATCAGTGCTGGTGCTGATCGTTGTAGCGCTCGCCGGCGCGGTTGCACTCATCTGGTACGCGCGCAAAATCGGTGTGATGCACGCGCAAAGCAAGGAGCATGGCGAGCTCAAACACGCGTGACTGTGGTATGACCGCTGGACCGTCTGCTCCCGGGGGTTCGGTTCGCGCAAGTTCCGGGGCAACGGTTCCATTAGATTTTCACAAGACGTTGCCGACGATGAAATGTATTACGCGGTGTTCATGTGCAAACAGACCATGAACAAGCCGGTGAGCATCGGGGTGGAGGATGCCAATGGCTCCAGCCATACCATTCTTCAGGAGGACTGGTGCGTCGAGGGTGTCCAGGCGACCGGGTTGCCTGCCTCGCTGTTCCCGGACGGCACGGCGATGACCGTTACTGCGGCAGGGGCCACCGAAGTCGTCATGATTGTGTACAAATTCAAGGCGAAACTTGACAACCATGAATAAGCGGTATGTCGTATTCCTGAAGTTGCTCGCTTCTCGATTGTTGGATTGTGGCAACCATTGCGATGGGCGCGGGGCACAGGGACTGTGAATGAAATTCACGTCATCCGAGATTACCGACCGGCAACCGTTGTGACACCCGACGCTGCAGTGCTTCTCGTCTGTCTACGCTCATCAACATCCCCATCGCCCGCCATGCGATGCGCTGTCAGCAATCCTCGCGTCGGAACGCTACAGTGATGGCATGAGCATTCCACACACGGTCTACAAAGCGCACGCCACCGGTAATGATTTCGTTATATACGCCGATCCCGACGGTGAATTCGAGCCGACGGCAGACGAGATCCGTTTCCTGTGCGACCGGCATTTCGGCATCGGCGGAGACGGCCTGCTGCGCCTGACCCACCCCGAGCATGTGGGAGACGTTTCCGCTGATACCGCCGCAGACCTTCATGCCCAAGGCGCTGAATGGTTTATGGACTACCGCAACGCGGACGGTTCCCTCGCTGAAATGTGCGGCAACGGTACGCGTGCTACGGCCTTGTTCGCGCAACGGCTCGGATATGCGCAAGGTGTAGGCGGCGAGCCATTTCGTCTGGGAACCCGTGCTGGGGTGAAAACGCTCGTCTCGCTCGGCGATATGGCCCCATGCGGTCACGATGTGTTCCGTGTGGACATGGGCCCGTGGAAACGCGGGGAGACGGATGCTTTCAACGTGACGATTCCGGGGACTGACGGGTCCGCCCGCGGAACATTCGTGGATATGGGCAATCCGCACGTGGTCAGCGTGCTTGAAGACGGGGAATCCACCCTGCCAGCGGTTGAAGCGCTGGATCTTGCGACCAAACCGGTGGTGGCTCCGGTGCTGGAGTCCGATCAGAACGCTGAATTCGTCCGCATCGATTCCCAAGACACCGGTACGGATACCGGCAAGGCCACTATGCGCGTCAACGAGCGCGGAGTAGGGGAGACCCTGTCATGCGGAACCGGGTTGTGCGCCACAGGCATCACCTTGTTGGCCAAAACTGGCATCCACCATTGGACGATTACCGTGCGCGGCGGCACCCTGCAAGTTGATGTCCACGACGACCGGGTGTTCCTCACCGGTTCGGCGACGCTGGTCGGTCGCATCGATTTGCTGTAACTCGCCTGGTGTGCTCCTCTAATCCTCGCAACGAGCGGAAGCAATCATAGGGCGCATTCAGCGCGCACGCTTGAGATTGGGGCAGCCCGTGTGCCCGACAACCGTGCGATACTGCCGAATGCGGCTCAGCTTACCTGAAAATTGCGCTGCCGTCCTTCACCAAAATCAGCGCGATAATCGCCAGCACCCACACGACATCCGCCATCAGGTCATAATTCAGACGGTAATAGGTGCGCAAACCGCGTTTGCCGTGGGGGATATCCTGCACCGTAACCGTCGCATGACTCAACGCCATGAACTGGATGGTCGTCGAGAACATCAGAGCCAAGCACCACGGGCACAACGCGTGGATCACGAACAACGACTGCGTGGTCAGCCAGTAGGAGAACAGCAGCGCGGCAAGCCCGCCGAGCCACGTGCAAGTCGCGAACCAGCGCGGCACGCGCACACGAGCCAGACCAATCACTGCTATGGTCACGAACACGCTTTCCGCCGCAATGCCGAAGAAGGCGTTCGGGAAGCTCAAATCGCCCAGTTTCACCAGCTCCGCTTGCCAGGATTGCGCGACCTGCGAGCAGGAAACCACATTGTTGATATCGCAGGCGAGCAGCTGATTCGGCCGGCGTGCGAGTCGAAGCGTCTCGGCGGACAGCATGAACGAAACAAACAGAGCCGCCGCAGAAGCGAGCAGCATGATCAGATACGTCCATGTGCTGCCGTGTCGCCAGCCGGGAATCACCGCATCCTGCTCTGCCGAAGCGTTCGAATTCCGCTGCTGTTGTGGCTTTGGTGTCGTCTGTTCGCTCACGATGCCGCCTTCCTCGCTGGTTACGCTGATTACCGATGTGCCGTGCGCGCCGCGCTTCTGCGCGTGTCGTTGGCCGGTTGCGAATATCCAGCTTACGATGGTGATATGACTCTTGCACATATCGCTGATAATCCGCCATCCGAGGGGTGGGATCTGCACTGTCACACCGTCTTCTCCGACGGGCGGCAGACACCTGCGGATATGGTTCGTGAAGCGTGCGCATTGGGGCTGCACGGGGTTGCGATCACTGATCATGACACCACCGCAGGTTGGAATGATGCGGCAACGGCTGCCACGGAGTACGGCTTGCATCTGGTGCGGGGCACTGAAGTGACGGCGGATGCGGACGGCGTGTCGGTTCATATGCTCGCATACCAGTACGATCCACACAATCGCGAGATCAGCGGATTGTTCGCCAAGCTTCGTCGAGCCAGACTTGAGCGCACGAAGCGTATGGTTGAGCTGATTTCCAAGGATTACCCGATTACTTGGGATGATGTGCTCGCTCAGATTCGCGAAGGCGATGAGACGACAGTCGGCCGGCCGCATATCGCGGATGCGTTGGTCGCTGCGGGGGCGTATCCGGATCGCTCGGCAGCGTTCAACGGCGCTGTCGGTTCGCGCAGCCCTTACTACATTCCCACTCCGTCGCCGGATGCCGCCGATGTGGTTCGTGCCGTCAAGCAAGCCGGGGGAGTCAGTGTCATTGCGCATGCCGGCGATCCCAGCCGTAATGCTGTGCTGCTGTCGGACGACCAGATTGGGCAGCTTATCGATGCCGGACTGGACGGGCTTGAAGTGTGGCATCGCGGCAATCCGCCCCAGCAGCGTCGGCGCCTGCTGGATATCGCCTCACGCCACCATCTGCTCGTCACAGGCGGTTCCGATTGGCACGGGCAAGGTGGCAAACCGAACCGATTGGGGGAGAACCTGACCGATGATGAAACTGTCAGGAGCATCGTTGAGCGAGGCGCGATTCCGCTGATTTGATTCGTGGCCCAGAGTGTCGGTGGCAATGGCAGCATGCCTGTTGTCCGTGGCGACCAAGTCCAACGTCCGATTCAATTCGACGGCAGGATGGCGGGAAAACAACGACGTAACGCAATGATGCGAGGCGACAACGTACGATAATGACAATGCCCGGCCTCCCGGTGAGGAGGTCGGGCATTGTTGTCGTTGCTGTGCGACCACGGTCTGCGCAATACCGTCCGCGCAACGGGGGTTGGATAACACATCCGCGAAGCCCCGCACAGGCCCTGCAGCAGCAGCCCAGCCACACAGAAGTACCTTATGCCTACGTGAATTGTGCGATCACGTGCCTTGCGCAGCTCACGTACATCCAGAAACTACGCGCGCGCCGCATGCCTCGGAGCGAAGTCACAGCGCGCCGAAACCGACCGCGTGCTTGGTCTCGGAACCGATCAGCGCATAGCCGAGCGCCGCGCCCGGAACCACGATATGCCGTCCCTTGGTGTCCACGAGGTCGATGATCTTGCCATTGGCGACCGCGTCGTCGATGATCGCGCTGATATGCTCGGCGGTGTCATCGGAAGTGAAGCTCACCGGCCGTGCCACGTTCTGGATGCCCAGTTCGATGTCCATGTCTGCTCCTGTCGTTGATCCGCGCGCCCATCCTGTGCCTTCCCGGAAGGAAACCGGGGTGTCGTGCGGCTATGTCCTGTGATTCTTGTGTTCTATTGTGCCCGTTGGCGTGCGGTTACGCTTTCGGCGTGGTGTCGGACTGCCCGGCGGCAGCCCCTTCGCCATGGTTGGCATCGGTCGGTTGCCCGGCTGGGCGGTCTTGCTGATCGCGCTGTTCCTGCTCGGCCTGATCAGCTTTGTCTGCCTGGTCGGCATGGCCATGGCTGTCGTCTGCGCCGCTTGAAATAACGGATTCGCTGTGACCGTCACCGTTGTCGTGAGCATCCGATCGCCCGTCAGACACCTGATTGCCGGTATCTTGCGGCTTGTCGGAGACATCGGATGCTTCGTCGCGGTGGCGTTGCTGACGGGACGCGGCCTCAAGGCTTTCCCGGGCGTCCCGCATCGCGCGCTCTTCACGCTCAAGCAGGGGGATGAGAATGGTTTCCGGAGCATGCTCATCGTCGCTGGACTGCTGCTCAGCGGCCCGGAACGCCACGGTTTCGGCGTCGCTGTCGGCGAACCCATCCACGTTGGCATCGCCGTTTTTGCGCACCCGGACGCTAGCGGAAACATACGACCGCGTTTCGCTGATCACATTGCTGTTCTGCCCAATGTACCGGGTCGCTTCCTGCACTTGGAACTGCGCTGATTGCGCACTGCGTGCGGAATGCTGCGCCGACTGTCCGCCGCGTCTTTCCTCCGGGCGTGCTGCATCAGTGCCGCCATCGTTCGTCTGGTGTGCAGTTCCGCCTTGGATTTCGTTTCGAGCAACGCTTTGCGTGCCCTGGGCGTTTGCAACCGTGATTGTCTCGCTGCGTGTGTCGTCGTCGATGGTCTGGATGGTGCCCGACGCGTTATTCACCTGGATGCCGCGAATTGCGAAGCTCGGCGGTTTGATGGCAATCGTCGGCGCCTCGCTATGCGGGTTGGTAACAGGGCGGCTCGCCGTGCTGTCGCCGGTGTCTTCGCTGCTGCTGCCGACGTTTCGGGTGTTTCCGGCGTTCTCTGCGTGTACCGGTGAAGATTTCGTGCTGTCCGCCGTCTCGTCGCGTTTGATGGTCGCACGCGCGATTTGCGCCGAACCGGTGCGGTCGGTCTCATTGGTCTGGTCGCTTGGCTCACCGTTGCCGGCGTTCCCGGCTTGTGCCGAAGCATCATTGGTGTTGTCCGCTTCCTGCGCAGCCGCCTTGCGTCGGGCTTCCTCGCGCAGCATCGCGTTACGCCGCTCCCCCGCATCCAGCAGAGTGCCGACTGTGATGGTGCTCGGCGGCTTGCCGTCGGAACGGTGGATTGATGCGGCAGGGGACCGCGATCCGGTCGCAAGGCTCAGCTGGTGGGCGAGCCGCTCGACTTGAGCCTTGAACTGGATGATTTTCTGGCTATCTGCATCGCTGAGCGCCTGAATGAATTCGCCGACCTGCTCCATTTGCAGCCACAGATTGGCCCGCAACATGATCAGGCTATCCAGACGCGAACCGAGTATCCGTCCGTATGCCGCCAACACCGCATTGCGATGCGGTTCGTCAAGCTTGCCGAAAATCCATGCAAGATCGCGTGCCGGATCGTTGATTTGCATATCCTGCCAGTTGACGATCGAGGTGATCGTCGAGCCGGAGAACAGAATGTCACCATCATGGAAGCCGCCATGCACCAGGCAAGTGGAGAACGACCACAGGCCATCCGTATCGAGTACCGCCGTCCAGCTTGACGTGATTTCCTGGGGGATATGCCCGGCTTGCCTGAGGCGCTTGATCCACGCGACCAGTTGCGCCCTGATTTGGCCGGTTGCATACGCTGGATAATGCTCTTGCGGAATGAACGCCGGATTGAGCCGGTGAATCGCGCCAATCGCCGTGCCGACGCTGGCGCAATCATCCAAGGTCAGCAGGTCAAGTGGCCGTGACATGCCATCGAAATGCGGCGAAACCATGACCGCGGTCGTGCCGGTCGGGCCATGCTCGTCGTCCCCGTCGGAGCTGGCGAGTACACGGTCGACGGCGAAACCGAGCGCAGCAGGCTCCTTCGCCCGCTGCAGCGCCTGAGCTGCCTTGATACGCCCGCGCAGATGCTTGCGACCCGCTTCGGTGTCGCTGGCATGCACGTCATACAGGCGTCCTGAGGAGTCCTGTACGACGGCATGGTCGATGCCTCGGGCTTCGTCGGTGGCGTTGCCTTGGTTGCTGGCGCGTACGCCTGCCACGGAAATGTCCGGCATGACGGCCGACGCCAAGGCCGCCAGCATAAAATCGCTTCGCTGATTCACAGTTCCACAGTAATACAGGCAATCGCCTGAATCGAGCAGGATTCGGCATGTTGGGCGGAAAAACCGTGTACAGGAATACGGGCGCGGCATGGATGGAATGACTTGATGGCGATTGTCGGTAAAGTCCGGTTTGGCGTGGTATGGCTCAATTGCGGTCTGCCGGCTCGGCCGGGTATGCATCGATGATTGTCATTCGGCTGGGCTTCTCCTAGGTATTCCGCCTGTTTCAAGTCGGATGCCTTACATGTATGGGTTCCGTTCTGTTTCTGCGGACTGGATCCATGTTCGGTCGCCGATTTCGGATTTGGTCCTGACGCATGTCCTGCCGCGGAATGGCCGGCGAGCTTCATCTGTTGGTATTCCGCCATTCCTTATGGTCCTGTACTCCCGTGTCCGCGGGTCTCTCGGACTGGATTCATGTTCGGCCGCCGATTTCGGATTTGGTCCTGGCACATGTCCTAGCATGGAATAGCCGGTGGATCTCATCTCTTGGTATTCCGCCATTTCCTATGTCCGGCATTCTCGCGCATACCGGTTTGTGTCCTGTTCTGTGGACTGGATTCATGTTCGGTCGCCGATTTCAGATTCAGTCCTGATACATGTCCTGCCGCGGAATGGCCGGCGAGCTTCATCTGTTGGTATTCCGCCATTTTCCTATGTCCGGCATTCTCGCGCATACCGGTTTGTGCCCTGTTCTGCGGACTGGATCCATGTTCGGTCGCCGATTTCGGATTTGGTCCTGACACATGTCCTAGCATGGAATAGCCGGTGAATCTCATCTCTTGGTATTCCGCCATTTCCTGGGGGTCAGCGCTCCCATATCCGACGATTTGCGCCCTGCTGCCCGGACTGAATCGCTGATTGGCATTCGACAACGGGTATAGTCCAAGATTCCAACTGAGCGCCGCTTCAACTCTTGGCTTCCCACCGCCCGCCGTGCGCCAGCTCGCAATCGCCATGCGCAACACCAAGCAGGGACACCATCCACCATCCCGCCATCCGTGTCAAGCTTGCACGCGGTCGTGCCGGCTGACACAATAGCGAGGTATGAATGGTTCGGTTGAGGATGATGCGCTCGCAGGCCTCGATGATGCGCAACGCGAAGCCGCCACGGCGTTGGACGGCCCGGTGCGGATCGTGGCATGCGCCGGCGCCGGTAAAACGCGCACCATCACGCGGCGCATCGCCTACGGCTGCCGAACGGGCGCCTGGGATGCCCGAGGAGTCCTCGCCGTCACCTTCTCCGTGAAAGCCGCCGCCGAGATGCGTGCCCGGCTCGGCACGCTTGGTGTCGGCGATGACGTGACCGCGGCGACATTCCATTCCGCCGCCCTTCATCAGCTTCGTCGCGTATGGCCGGATGTCTGCGGCGCGCCGTTCCCTCATGTCACCGACCGCCCGCAGGAGCTTACCGCGCGGGCGTTGCGTCGCACGGTGAATCCGGAAGGTCTTGACCCCACCCAGACCGGATTGCCCGCAGTATGCGATGTGCTCGCTGAAATCAACTGGTGCAAAGTGCAGCTCATCGCACCCGACGATTATGGCAGGGTTTGTGCCGCCACTCACCGGCAGCCGCCTATCGGCTTGGAACCTGACCGTTTCGCTGACGTATATACAGCGTATGAACAGGAGAAATCGGCGACAGGGCATATTGATTTCAATGACATTCTGCTCATGGCGTGTCATGTGATTGACGATGATGCGGATGCCGCGCGCGCCATCCGCCGTTCAATCCGGTGGCTGACCGTTGACGAATATCAGGATGTTTCGCCGCTTCAGCATCGTCTGCTGACCCGCTGGCTGGGCGACAACCGGAACATCTGCGTGGTGGGGGACCCGGCGCAGACCATCTACTCGTTCGCCGGGGCGAGCAGTTATGACCTGTTGCATTTCACCGAGGAATTCTCGCCTGTCGCTGCGGATATCAGTTTGCGCACTGATTATCGCTCGACACCGCAGATTGTGGGGTATGCGAACCGGATTCTTGCCGCTTCTCCCGAACGCGAGCACTACTTGCGTCTGGAATCCGGCCGTGGTGCGGGGGCGCGCGTGGTTCGCACCCAATACGATGACGACGAGCAGGAAGTCCAGGGTGTCGCCGCCCGGATTGCAAGGCTTGTCGCGCAAGGCGTGTCGGCGTCTGATATCGCGGTGTTGACGCGCATCAACGCCCAACAGCAGCATGTATGTACCACGTTGCGAGCGCAAGGATTGCGGTTCCGTGTGCGTCGTGATGCCGGTTGGCAGTCGTCGCCGCTTGCCGATGAAACGCAGGAACAAGCGGCGCTGCTTGAGGCCAAGGGGATTGTGAAGGATTCCTCTGCTGTAACGGTATCCACGATTCATGCGTCGAAGGGTCTGGAATTCCCGCACGTGTTCATTGTCGGCTGCTCGGAGGGGCTGTTGCCGTACGGGTCTCCGGCGCCCGGAGAGGCGCTTGAGGAGGAACGTCGGTTGATGTACGTGGGGGTCACTCGTGCTGAGGATACATTGCACTTGTCGTTTGCAGCCCGGCAGTCGAGCGATACGGGCGCGCGCCGCCGTCCAAGCCGTTTTCTGGTGTGACTGCCGCGCGTCTGGATTTAGACGACCGGCGACTGACCAGCTGCGTCAGGTAAAGGTTGATGACGCCTCAAGGTTTGACGGGATGATGCCGCCGAACGATCAAGCGGTGGGCTGTGACCGCAAGTGGCAACATCATCCCGTCTGTCGTTATGGTCGTCGGAGTCTTAGGAATTAGTCGTCCTCAGTGGTGCCATTCCCATTGTCGGCGTCGCCTTGAGCGGTACCACTTTGAGCATCACCGCCTTGAGCAGCGTTGCCCTCGCCGGCACCATCCACGTGATTGCCGTTGCCCTGGGCCGGATGCCCCGGATTCTGGCCATCCTCGCCATTTCGGCTGTGCTGATTGTTCTGGGCGGATTCCGCGTCCGACCCCGCTTCGGATTGGTTCTGGCTGCGCGCGTCCTCATCCAACAGTTTGGACAGTTCCGCATCCCAATCGATTCCTGTGCTCTCGGCCCCTTGAGCACCCGTCTGTCCGGCAGCATCCGCATCAGCGCCGGAAGCCGTGGCACCCGACGTAACTTCGTCGCCGGCAGGCTCGCCGGGCAGTTTCGGCAGCAGATCAGGGTGCGACCACTTCGCGTCACGGCGTTCCATCCCGAAATCCGCGTCGATTCGCGCCCACAGATCCGCCGCTTCCCTGATGCGCTTGGGGCGCAGCTGCAATCCCAGCAGCGATTCGAAAGTCCGTTGCGCCGGCCCACCGACCGCACGCTCGCGACGCATCATTTCACGCAATTGATCCAAATGCGGCAGGTGCGCCATGCCGGCCTTCCACGTGACGCAATCGGTCCAGCCCTCCACGAGCGTCAGCAGCTCCTCGAGGCTTGCCAGCGCCTCACGCTGCTCCGGTGTATCGGGGATGGCCACGTTGGTGAGGTTCACCGCGCCGGAGAAGGAATCCGGGTTCATGATTTCCGCATCGCGCAGCTGCTCTTCCATCGCGTCCAAATCAATGCGCGTTCCGCGTGCGTACTTGCCGATCAGCGCCTCGAATCGAGGCATAAGCCAAGGAACCGAAGCGAACAGCCTGGCATGCGCTTCTTCCTGCAACGCAAGGAAAGCGAGGACCTCGCTTTGGTCGATATCAAGCGAACGCGCGTATTCAATGGCGTTTTGCGCAATCAACCCGCCCGCCGGATTATTGAGCAGCGGCACGCCTTGGTCGAAACTGCCGCGGACTTCATGCGACAAATCGCCGGCGGCATGGCCCAATTGCATGGCGAATGACGTATTCGCCAGTAGTTTGACAATTTGTGACGGATTCTTGAGATTCTCTGGAATCGGCAGCGGAATCGGGCCTGCGTAAATACCGGCGATATCGCCGTCGAACGCGTCCCCGAGCCGTTCGGAAACCACCGATGCCAGGGCCTCGTTCATCGCGGATGCGACGGGCCCGGCGAATTTCGCCCATGAATCAAGTGTGCCGTTGACCCAGTCGGCGCGAGTGAGCACTTCGGTTTCGCCCGGAGCGGGGTCGAATTCGCAGGCACTGTCCAGCCACAGGTTCGCCTCGCTGGCGGCACGCCGTACGCTGGCGGCGTCTTGCGCGTTGACGGATTGCCATGATGATTCGTCATTGGCGCGGTCGAGCGCGATGGTTGCCGCGAGCTTCACATTGATCGGGCCGCGTTCTACGGTCTGCTGCATTTCGGCCAAAGAATTCAGCCCGCCTTCAGTGAAGGCTTTCATCATCGCCCGCACCTCGTCGGGCTTCGGCAGCTTCTGTGGATCCTGCTGCGCCAGTTGGTCCCGGACCTCCTGCGGCAGTTGGGAAAGCTGCTGCCAAGCCATCTCTCCCTGGATCGGGCCAAAACAATCGATGAGCCACTGGTGTATCGCGTGTTCGTCCATGACCTGTCATCCTTCGGTTGAGAGTGGGCGCGTAAGTACCCCTAATGATACAGTCAGCCGCCTCATTGTTCGCTGATGGTGAGCGGATTGCGGCGAGAGCTGTGAAATGCCGCCATGCGGACGGTGACGGACAGCAATTGATGGTGGTCGGTGGAGGGGTCGGCGTTTGGCGATGGCAATTGCCTGCCATGCCGCTCGCATATGGCAATGACGGCAGGTGACTGGCTAGTATGGCGGTATGAGTTTCACACGCGCCATTCAAGCCGCCGCAGCGTTTCTGCGTCGCGCACGCAACGATTTCGACCGACGCAGCCTCGGCTATTATGCAGGCGCGTTCTGCGTTCTGCTGTGCGGGCTTGTCCTGCTCATGCCCAGTCCGTATGTGATTGAAACGCCCGGTCCTACACGCAACGTGCTCGGCACGTCGTCGGGTAAGCAGATCATCGCAATATCCGGCGCTCGCACACACAAGCAGTCGGGCAAACTACTCATGGTAACGGTCAACGCTTCCGGCGTGCCGGGGTATCCGGTACCCAATATCGCGACGCTTGTCATGTATTTCCGCCCCGACACGACCGTGCTGCCAAGCGAGGCGGTGTTCACTCCCGGCCAGACCTCCGAGGAATACGATAAGGAAGCCAATAAGGAGATGTCCTCGTCGCAGAAAGCGGCCACCAAACAGGCGCTCGCGTATGCCAAGAAACTCGGTGTGGATGTTTCCGGCGTCAACGTTGATATGCATATTGACGATATCGGTGGTCCGTCCGCCGGCATGATGTATACGCTCGGTGTAATCAGCAAGCTGACAGCCCGCGATGAGACGGTCGGCAAGACGATCGCGGGGACGGGGACCATGGAAAGTAACGGCAAAGTCGGTGCTATTGGCGGAATCCGGCTGAAAATGCAGGGTGCCAAGCGTGACGGCGCGACGTGGTTCCTTGCTCCCGCGTCCAACTGTGACGAGGTTGTCGGCCATGTGCCGTCGGGGCTGCGCGATGTGAAGGTGTCCACACTCGACGAGGCGTACAAGGCGCTTGTCGCCATCGGTGAAGGCAAGGGGAACAGCCTGCCGCATTGCACGGTGTGAGCTGCGATGTGCGGTGACATGGCAGGTGACTTGGTAGGTAAAGTGTCCAAAAACAGCCGTAAGTAACCAATAAGTTCGCGTGTCTTGCTATATTGTGCAACGTGATTGAAACGGCATTTCAAAACGCTGAAGAATTCGGGTTCCGTTCCGGGGACATCGTGCAGGAATGGCTGTGGGATGATGACGTCGACGATTCGATTCGTGAGAAGATCGAACAGTTGACGGGTGAGGAACTCGTTGACGAGGATTATGATTCCGCGGTTGATGGGGTCATCATCTGGTGGCGTGACGGTGACGACGAGGACGAGCTCGCCGACACGATTGTCGATGCGTACGCGGTGCTTGGGGATGACGGCCCGATGTGGGTGCTGAGCCCGAAGCCAGGTCGTGAAGGCGCTCCGAATGCAAGCACGGTGCAGTCCGCAGCGCAGACCGCGGGCATGAATGCCGCTACTCCGTTGACGGTCAGCAAGGACTGGAACGGCATTCAGCTGCGTGCCTTCGGCAAAGGCTCCTCCCACTGATTCCTAGCGAGCAACTGCGCCAGCGGCGTCTTAGTCATAGCTGGTTCGTGGTCATATCCAAACTGGTGACGCTGGCGAGGTCCTTGGCGTAGCTAGTTTGTGGAAGTGGTGGATGAGACGTGGGTGCGTGTCCTGCTCTTGGAATTGCTTGTCAGCTGACCTTTCCCGGGCGCTTGCCCGTGCCTCTCCTCCTGCTTCTACCGACGCTGAGAGCGTTCTGACCGTCGGCAGAAGCTCTACCGACGCGAGGAGACGGAAATCCGTAAATCATGCAATCCCAATGTTTGCAATGGCTGCGGGAAAGTGGGCGATGAGGGGCTCGAACCCCCGACATCCACCGTGTAAAGGTGGCGCTCTAGCCAACTGAGCTAATCGCCCGCAAATCTCCACTCTACTGCATGACACGCCGCGAGTGCCGCATCCCGGCGTGTTCCCGTCCGGACGCACCGCTGGGAGCGTGCCGAAACAACGCGCTTTTCGGTATGGTTTATGGGTTTTCCCAGCAAAAGAGTCTAAACAATCACGTACAGTTGAGCCTAGGAATATACGTCTAGGAGGTCGGTAGTCAATGGCTAAGAAACCTGAAACCGAACAGGGTGCGTCAGGTATTGCGCTCGTAAGCAAGCGCAAGTGGGGCTATGACGTGCCCCAGGTCGACGAGTTTCTTGAGCGTGCGCACAAGCTGTATGACAGCGAAGGCATGCAGCTGACGCAGAAGGACATTCAGAACGTATCCTTCGAAATGCGCAGGGGCGGCTATGCGATCGCCCAGGTGGACGCCGCGCTGGCGAGGCTTGAGCGTGCGGTTGTGGACAAGCAGACGACGTGGGAAATCACCCAGCATGGTCGTGTGGCATGGAAAGCCCAGACAGAAGATCTGTACCGCCAGATCGCCACGCATGCGCAGCGGCCTGAGCGTAAACGTTTCGCTGCGGGGGAAGGCAAGCAGCCGTCCTATGACCGCAAGCAGGTGGATCGTCTGGTCGACCAGATTGTCGACAAAGCCGCCGCAGAGCTTGGCGTTGACGGTGCCGATCGTGATCAGCCCAAGAAAGACATCGATTTGAACGCCCAGCGTGTCGCGAACGTGATTTTCACCCAGCGCCGCGGCAAGCGTGGGTATGACGAGCGACAGGTGGATTATTACATCAACGCGTGCGTTCAGCTGCTCAGCCGCATTGAATCCTATGCCCGTGTCGCGGATTATGTGGGAGGACCGGAAGAACAGGCCGCTCAGCCGCGAGCTGATGGCGGGGTCAAGCCGTTGTTCGCGCAGCAGGGTGATGCCGCTCTGCCGCAATTCGTCCCCGGCTCAGGCGCCGCAGCATATGCCGCCGCGTCCGCGACCCCGCAGTCGTTTGACGCGCTGCATGAGGCCGAACAGGCTATTTTCACCCCAAGCCAGACTGATCAGCCGGCTTTCGGCGCGGGAGCATCGGCAACGCCGGTGTCCCCGGTCACGCCTCAGGGCCAGCAGAACACCCCGGCCGGTGGTGCGTTCGCCGATTCAGGTACGGAGTATCTGCCGGTATTCGGCGCATCATCCTTCGGCGCTGCCGGTGCAGGGCAGCAGGCGGGCGCGCAGCAGGCCAACGGCTCGTTGTTCGGTGCGACGGCAAGTCCTGCGTCTCAAGCCGTTGCATCCGTGAACGCCCAAGGCAGCCCATCACTGGCGGCGTTGGCCAGCAGCAACCAGTCTATTTTCTCCCAGAACACGCAGCAGACAGCCCCTGCCGCGGCGCCCGCCGAGCAGGGCAATCCGGCACCGGCATATACCGATTCTCCGGCAGTCGTACCGCCGTCATTCCAACCGACGTCGCCGTTGGCGGATCAGTTTGCCCAGCAGACCTCTGGCTCTGTCCAGCCGTCTGATGCATATGCCGCTGCAGCCGGTTCGGTTCCTGCCGCACAGCCCACGCCGGCTCCCTCGATATTCCCATCCGGGAATGCCTCCGGTTTCGGCGGTGCTCCCGCCGCTGCCCCGGCATCCGCAAGTGCATCATCCTCCACAATTCCGGCTTTCCCGGTACAGGATTTCTCAGCAGGACCCCAATCGCAGTCTGCTGCACAGCCGAGTGTGTTCTCCGGTGCAGCCGCTTCGATACCAGCGTCGGCAGCGCCTTCATTCGCGCCTTCTTCCTCGTTCGAACCCGCGCCGACCGCTGCTGCGGCCCCGACACAGACTCCCGCGGCGCCCGCAGCTGGGACTCCAGCATCGTTTGCAGCGTCTCAAACCGATGACCACGCTGCAACCGCGACACCTGCGCCTTCCGTGAATCTGTTCCCGGATGCCGGTGAAGAAAATGCCCACGGTACTACACCCGCATCGGGTTTCGGCTTCGATATTCCTGATCTGTCGTTCCCGTCTTTGGGTGACGACGACCAGCCGGGAAACAAGCAGGAGTAACGAGAATCGCCGGATTCGTTCATCGAACCGGGTGCGCAGGAATCCGTATTCGTCGCAGGTGAAGTGAAGGCGATCCGCGATGCATTGCGGAGATACCGTGAGCCAATCAGGGATGGGGCATTCTGATCGACAATATCAGGAATGACACATCCTTGGATTGGTTTGCGTGCGGTGATGGACTGACTGCGTTGTTCGAAATCCCATGCCCATCATCCCGTGCCGCCGTTGGAAATCCTTGATTGATGGCCATCTGAGTGTATCATGTGAAGCGGTAGGGGAGTCGTGCGCTCCCGGAGGCGAATACCGACCTGCTGGCGCCGAACATGGAGCTTCGAGCCGGTCATGAGGAGTAGGAAGCACCAACTGTGATCAGACAATCCACTGTCATCGTGCTAGGGTCAACAGGATCGATCGGCACGCAGGGGCTTGACGTCATCGCCCGTCATCCGGACCGGTTTACGGTGACCGGTCTTGCCGCAGGAGGTGGTCATATCGACCTGTTGGCCAAGCAGGCGGCGGCATTCCACGTCCCGCAGGTCGCGATCGCGGACGAATCCAAGGTCGGGGCGCTGCGTGAAGCCCTCGAACAGGCTGGTGCCTCGAATACGGCCATTCACGCCGGGCGTCAGGCGGTTATCGCACTTGCCGGGTGCGGAGCCGATACCGTGCTCAACGGCATCACGGGATCCATTGGCCTTGAGCCGTCCATTGCTGCATTGCAAGCGGGATCGCAACTGGCGTTGGCCAACAAGGAATCCGTGGTCGCAGGCGGTCATCTGCTCTTCAGCGCCCAGGTGCGTGACCAGCAGATCAACCCGGTTGATTCCGAGCATTCCGCGATTTGGCAGTCGCTGCGTTCGGGGCGCCACAGCGAAGTCTCGAAGCTTATCGTCACCGCTTCAGGCGGGCCGTTCCGCGGGATGCGCCGCGAGGATATGACCGAAATCACCCCTGAACAGGCGTTGAACCACCCCACGTGGCATATGGGCCCGGTGGTGACGATCAATTCATCGACCCTGATGAACAAAGGCCTGGAAGTCATTGAGGCGAGCCGGCTGTTCGATATTCCGCCGGAACGCATCGAGGTGACGGTACACCCTCAGTCCATCGTGCACTCCATGGTCGAATTCTGCGATGGCGCGACCATTTGCCAGGCGTCGCCGCCGGACATGCGCCTGCCGATTGCGCTCGGACTGTCCGCGCCCGAGCGTCTCGGAAACGTGGCTGCTGCGTGCGATTGGACGCAAGCCGCGCAATGGACTTTCGAACCCCTGGACAACGAGGCGTTCCCCGCGGTGAACCTTGCCCGGCAGTGCCTCGCCGCCTCCGAGAAACATACCGCGGTGCTGAACGCGGCGAATGAGCAGGCTGTTCATGCGTTCCTCGACGGCCGGCTGCCGTATCTGGGCATTGTGGACACGGTTAAGGCGGTGATCGACCAGATGGATGCGGAGCTTCGCGGCGATCCGCTGTTCGCATCCGTGGAGGAAATGGGGCAAGTTGAGCATGAAGCGCGCCAACGTGCCGATGTTTTGATAAACAAGCAGGTGTGAAGGAAAGCATCAGCATTCAAGACGATGAATTGACCGCAAGCGGCGAGACGGAGTTCCGCAAGACAGGCGCCCCTGATATCAGCGAAAGCCCGTTGCATCCGAGGCGCAAGTCCCGCCGCATTATGGTCGGTCCGGTGCCCGTCGGCGGCGGCGCCCCGATTTCCGTGCAGTCGATGACCAATACCCCGACGGTGGACGTGAACGCCACGTTGCGCCAGATCGGTGAGCTCGCGCAGGCGGGTTGCGACATCGTCCGCGTCGCCGTGCCCAGTCAGGATGATGCGGACGCGCTGCCCGCCATCGTCGCGAAATCCCCGCTTCCGGTGATTGCCGACATCCATTTCCAAAGCAAGTATGTGTTCCAGGCGATTGATGCCGGGTGCGCCGCGGTACGTGTCAATCCCGGCAATATCCGCAAGTTCGACGAGGTCGGGCCTTCGATTTGCAAGGCGGCCACGGATGCGGGCATTTCGCTGCGTATCGGTGTGAACGCCGGGTCGCTCGACAAGGAGCTGTATGCGAAATACGGCGGGCCGACCCCTGAGGCCCTCGTCGCTTCGGCATTAAAGGAAGCCCGCATGTTCGAGGATGTTGGCTTCCACGATTTCAAGATTTCCGTCAAACACCATGATCCAGTCACCATGGTCCAGACGTACCGTCTGCTCGCCAGCAAGGGCGATTGGCCGCTGCATCTGGGCGTGACCGAGGCCGGGCCTGCGTGGCAGGGCACTATCAAGTCATGCCTTGCGTTCGGTGCGCTGCTCGCGGAAGGCATCGGGGACACGATTCGCGTGTCCCTGTCCGCGCCTCCGGTCGAGGAAGTCAAGGTTGGCTGCAAGATTCTTGAGTATCTTGGTCTTCGCCAACGGCATTTCGACATCATCTCCTGCCCGAGTTGCGGGCGCGCGCAGGTCGATGTGATTGAGCTCGCCAAGCAGGTGACGGAAGGGCTGAAAGATATCAAGGCGCCGATTCGCGTGGCGGTCATGGGCTGCATCGTCAATGGCCCAGGGGAGGCGCGCGAGGCTGATTTGGGCGTGGCCTCCGGCAATGGCAAGGGTCAGATTTTCATCAAAGGTAAGGTCATCGAAACCGTTCCGGAAGACCAGATTGTTCCCACACTGCTCGAGCATGCGCGCGAGATCGCCGGACGGATGGAGAGCGAAAGCGCGGCAAGCGGCACGCCCGTCGCGAAAAGCGGCCCGGTCGTCATCCCGATTACCGGCGGGACCCACCCTAACGCGTAAGTGAATGGAGCGTCCCGGTCGCATACCCAACACACCGTCGACCCCCACCTTCTGCCGACGCTGAGTGCGCTGTGAGTGTCGGCGGAGGGTTTTGCCGACACTGAGGTGCCGGTGAGTGTCGGTAGAAGGTTCTACCGATGATGAGGCAATGCTGAGCGCGTCGGCAGAAGCTGAGGGGGAGCGCGGGATTGCCGATTGAGGGTGATTCCAGTCTGGTTCTTGCGACCGGCTGAACGGCCATGGTCCTCGTTAGAATAGTCGATGTGTCGAATCAGGAAGAACGCCAGAGCAGCCCCGCAACCGGCCAAGAAGCCGCCCATCGGTCCGATATACATGCCGCCGAACCGACTGCTCGCCAGACCGGCACGCTACCCGCTGACACGCTACCCGCTGACACAACCGCCGAGCGCGCCCGCCAGCCCAAGCAGGAGACCGTCGCATGGTCCCGCGGGCATCGTCTCGCCGTCAGCGTTCCCATTTTCATCATTCTTCTCGGCATTCTTGTAGGCGTCTCCCATATCACCGCAGTGAGCGCGAATATACAGCCTATCGGTCAAACCATGTCCATGCTGACCAGCGACACATCGGTCACCTTCAACAACACCACAGGCAAAGCCCTGCCATCCGTCGGCACATACAAGGTCACCAAGCGCTACATCACCATCAAAGCGAAGCGGCCGTCCACCGGCGAAATTCAGAGCATCCGCGTGCTGATCCGCGAACCGAAAGGCGCCGGGTCAAACCGTCCCGGGGTCGTGTTCATGCATGGCGCCGGCTATGGCACATGCGACAACTCCTTCGGCGATGTCGCATATTCGCTGTCATCGGCCGGTTTTGTGACCGCCGTCATCGACAAGCCCGTCTGGTCGACAACCGACATCACCAGGGATTATCCCGCTTCTGCGAAGATATACGACCAGACCATCAACTATCTGCGATCGCTCGACCAGGTCGATGCCGCCAAAGTCGGGATTTACGCGACATCCGAAAGTACGTGGATCAGCTCGTACCTGCTGCAGCAGGACCCGAAAGTCGCCTTCCAAGTGCTGCTCAGCCCGATGGTGTTCTCTCCGCGGCAGTCGCTGGGTTTCCTCGCATCGCAGGACTTCACGCTGGTGGGCGCGCATAACGGGTATCAGTCGATAGTTCGCCGGGTTTTCGATATGGACGGTACGGTGTTCGGGTTGACGAATTTCGACCTTGACATTGAGAAACCCGCAGCCTATTCGATACCCACTTTCGTCGCGTACGGTTCGAAGGACGTGATGACCGCGCAGGTCGAAGGCGCGCGCGAGATCCTTGATTTGGCGCATAAGTCAGGCAATTGGGATGTAACCATCCGCAGCTACCCTGTGGCGAACCATGTGCTGCGATTAGGTAACGAGGCGGATTCGGGCACCGGATTCGCTGACGATTACGTCAACGATATGGTCTCGTGGGCGGTCGGAACCGCCGCCGGGCTTGACCAGACCAGCGAGCGGGCGGCCGGTTCGATGCTGTACCAGTCAATCGCGGTGCCGAAAGACCTGCACGCTGACCGCGGACTGACCATCTACGGGGCATGGATTCACATCGCGATGCTGATCACCTTGCTGCTTACACTGATCATCGCGCTGGCGGTCTTGGTGCGTAAAATCGTGTTCATGATCCGCCGCAAAGGCCCGGCGCTCGGCTTCAAATACGGGTTCGGCGGGGCGCTGCTGAGCCTGACGATCACTACGCTGGCCACATTCCTCCTGTTCTGCGGCGGCTTGGGCCAAGTGGTGATGGGCATTGTGCAACTCGCGTGGGGCGGCGCGCCGGCGGAGAATCCGGGCATGATGTTTTGGAGTTGGCCGGTCATCCAAGTGGTGTGTACGTTGGTTGTGTGGGCGTGGTCCCGGGTGTTCACGCGGCTTATCGAAGTCATGCAAACCCGCGGTCTCGCCCAGTTCCCGCCCCGCAAGGGCGCAATCGGTGATGTTGTCAGCGGTCGTGAGCCGGTGCTCGCCTCGACGCGTTTCGCACGTGTGTTGTTCTGGGTGACGGCGTTCGCCATGTTCCATGTGCTGTTGTTCTTCGCGTTCTGGGGCCTGTTCATCTACTGAGATGTCACAGATTGCTGATTATCGCCCGAGCGGGCGGGCGCGCGCCGCTTGCCGAACGCTGAAAGGTCGCCAAGATGCCACTGTATCGTGACGAGGGCGTGGTGTTGCGCACTATCAAACTCGGCGAGGCGGACCGCATCATCACCATCCTCACGCGTAATCACGGCAAGATCCGCGCGGTGGCTAAGGGTGTCCGTCGCGTGAAATCAAGATTCGGCGGCAGACTCGAGCCGTTCATGCGCGACGATTTGCTGATTGCTGAAGGCCGTTCACTCGATGTCGTTTCGCAGGCGGCTTCGATTTCAGCGTATGCGGCCGGCATTGTCGGCGATTTCGAGGCGTATGCTGCGGCGTGCGAGATAGTCGAGACCGCGGACCGCCTGATCTCCACGGAAAATGAGCCTTCGCCCGCCCAGTATCTGCTGCTGGCGGGGGCGTTGAACGCATTGTCCCGTCATGCGCACCCGTGCTCGGCCATCGGCGACTCGTATGTGCTGCGTGCGTTGTCGCATGCGGGCTGGACGCCGCGGCTTGATGCGTGCGTCGTGTGCGGTGAACGTGACAATCTGGATTTCTTCTCCGTCCCCGCGGGCGGCGTGATGTGCGTGAAAGACCATGTCCCCGGCTCGCATCGGATTACGCTTGACACCCGCGAACAGCTCCAGGCCTTGGTTGAAGGCGATTGGGCGATTCTCGACATGGTCGAAGAGCGTGCCGACACGCGCAAACTTGTCGAGGAATGGGGCGAATACTACATGGAACGCCCGATTCGTTCGCTGCGCTTGTTAGATTCATAACTATGGCTTTCGAACATGTGGATTACAAGTCGCTGGATGTGCCGGCGGCTCCGTTCTCAGACCCGTCAATCATCCCGGATTTCCCGAAGGACAAAGTGCCGCGTCACGTGGGCGTGATTATGGACGGCAACGGCCGCTGGGCCAAACAGCGCGGATTGATCCGCACCGATGGTCATCAGGCCGCCGAACCGGTGGTATTTGACACCATCGCTGCTGCAATCGAATGCGGCGTGCGGTATCTGAGCCTGTACACGTTCTCCACGGAGAATTGGAAGCGCTCGCCGCAGGAAGTGCGGTTCCTCATGGGCTTCTCCCGTGACATCATCCACCGCCGCGTCGCCCAGATGGACGAGTGGGGCGTGCGTGTGCGTTGGGCCGGCCGTCGTCCGCGGCTGTGGAAGTCGGTGATTGACGAACTCGAAATGGCCATGGAACGCACGAAGAACAACAAGGTCATCGACGTGGTGTTCTGCATCAACTATGGCGGGCGTGCAGAAATCGCCGATGCGTGCGCGGATATCGCGCGTGAGGTGCGCGACGGCAAAATCAAGGGCGATCGCGTCACCGAGAAGATGATCGCCGAGCACCTGTACAACCCGGATATTCCGGATTGCGATTTGGTGATCCGTACGTCGGGCGAGCAGCGCACCTCGAATTTCTTGGCATGGCAGGCGGCTTACGCGGAATACGATTTTGTGCCGGAACTGTTCCCGGACTATGGGCGTGAAGCGTTCTGGCGGTCAATCGACCATTACATCCACCGCGATCGCCGTTTCGGCGGGGCCAAGAAGTAAGCTGCGGGTGCCGTCCTTCGCTCATCGCGATTCGCTGCAATCCGCCGTCCTCTCTCACAAACTGGTTACGTTAAGCGGTGCCTGAGCGTAGCTGGTTTGTGAAGGGGCGTGTGTCGGGCATCGAGCGCAAGCCGTGGGACGGTGATTTCGTCGAATCGTTGAGAACATGGGACCGGCGAATCGCGCGATTTGGAGGTTCCGGGAATTTCCGACAACATGCCACGGAAATCCAAAACTTCCGCCCGCCAACTCAGACCCTTAGAAAACCAAGCCCTACGAGACTTCTCCGACAACCGACTGTTTGGCAATGATTGCGCAGGGGATGAGCGCCGGCGATTTGTCCCCGCTAACTGTCGGGATGGTGACAGCATGGTAAGCGGGTGTTGCGCGATTTTCGGTAATCGGGTCGCCGCCTTCGATCATGGATATGACTTTGCAAGCTCCCCAGAACCCCATCTCGTAGTGGGGAAGTTCCACGCTGGTCAGCGCAGGCACCGTGGTGTCACAGATGACCTCGTGGTTGTCCACACCAATCACTGACAGGTCGCTGCCGATGGTGAGTCCATGTTTGAACGCGTAGTCGTACACGTACACCGCCCGGGCATCGTTGAATGCGAACACGCCATCAGGTTTGGTCTCATCAAGCAGCCGTTCGACCGCCCCGAACGCTGGCGTGCCCTGCGATACCCGGACAATGAATCGATTGTCAAACGGAATTCCCGCGTCGTGAAGCGCGTTCTTGTAGCCAGTCATCCGACCGGTTTGCGCAAGCGTTCCGACGCCGACTCCGATGTAGGCGATGCGCCGGCAACCCGCGTCGAGTAGATATTTCGTTGCGCTATAGCCGATGCCGACCTCATCGGGTGCGATGCTTGGATGTGCGCCGTTGCGTTCTGTAGCGTTGACAACGACCACGGGCCGGTCGTTGAGAGCATGGGGAACGGATACCAGTCGGTTTGCGAATTTCGCGTAGATGTATCCGCCGACGCCCCAACCGAGCATGTGACTGAGGTCCTGTTCGAGATTCCGTTTACCGTCCGCGTCGATGATGAACATCATGTAGCCGAGCTGGCGTGCGGCATCTTGCGCTCCGTGAATGATTTCACCGGCGTACGGCGTAGTGGCGACTTGATCGCTGATGAAGGCGATGGTATGCGTGGCACCTTTGCGTAGGGACGCCGCGAGTTCGTTGTAGTGGTATCCCATTTCCTCGGCAGTGCGTAGGATATCGCGTGCCAGATCAGGCCGCACGCGCTTGTCGTAGCGGTGATTCAGCACAAGCGACACCGTCGATGTCGATGTGTGCATCTTTGCTGCGATATCTTTGATTGTTACCACAGTTCTATTGTACTGAAATTCCGAGAGGGAGCATGGAGAATCCTGCGGAGTTTCGTATGATGACCACGTGTTGGACGACCTGTGACATCCTGCCCGCTCCGGCACAGATGGTGGCCCGCTGTTGTGCGACTATGGCGTCGCGCGCGGGGTGGATACCTTTCCGTGAAGTGCCGGAGCCGTTGCTGTTTTGCCGTTGTGTGACTTTTGTGTCGCACATTGGGCGGATACCTGCGGTCACGTTGCTGGTTGGGTTGGTATCTCATTGCGGCGCGACTATGGCGTCGCACAACAGCGGGATATGGCTTCCCGGCGCCGACGCTCGACCGTCACTTGCCTTGGTCCTGTTTTCCGTCGAGAATCTCGTTGACCAGCTCCTGCTTGGCGTGAATCTGCCCGCTGAATCCAGGGCGAATATCCAGCCGGATGACCACATCGGTGCGGTAGCCTTGCCCGGCGAGCTTCATCGTCGCATCGCGAATGGTGGCCAGCACCTGATCAAGATCGCCTTCGATGTTAGTGAACATGGCGTTGGTCTCGTTCGGCAGTCCTGACTGACGAATCACATCAACCGCTTGCGCCACGTATGTTGATTTCTCGGGGCTCGCTCCGGCCGGGCTGATGGCGACGGCTGCGACCGTGTTGATGTACGGCTTGCCGGTTTCCGGGTCGACCGGCACTTCCTGACGTTCCGCGTTGCGATTGAGGGTCATAGTGATAGTGTTCCTTTCTGTTGGGTTCTGCTCAGGAGGCATCCGTGCTATCCGCGGGATCCCTCCGTCGATGCCTCGCATGGTTGATTATCTGATGTTGCTTTCTGATTATCGCCGGTCACGATGACGAGTCACTCGGCGTCCTGCGGACCAAGGTCAGCACGTCCGCCACCGCCACGCGTGATCCATCGGCCCGGACCCGTGCCCGAGGTCCAGCCCCGCGGCGATGGCCCCGGTCAGATACGCCTTACCATCGCGAATCGCCGATGCCAGCGTCTCGCCGCGTGCCAAAGCGCTCGCAATCGCGCTGGACAACGTGCATCCGGTGCCATGCGTATTGGGATTGTCGATATGCTCGCCACGGAACCACACCAAATTCCCATCCGTGTCGGCGAGTACGTCGCTTGCGCCCTGAACGCTGTGCCCGCCTTTGACGAGCACAGCGCATCCATACCGCGAAGCCAGACGCTGGGCGGCATGAGCCATGGCATCCGGCGTGGTGATGGAACCCTCGCCGGAGCCCTGACCGCACAGCACTTCCGCCTCGGGAATATTAGGGGTGATGAGCCGGCACAACCCAAACAGTCCGGTCAACGCGCTCTCGGCATTCGCGTCAAGCAACCGCGTGCCGCTGGAGGAAACCATGACCGGATCGAGTACCACATTCGGTGCTTGATACTTGCGCAATGCATCGCCGATGACCGCGATGAGCCGAGCATTGGAAACCATGCCGATTTTCGTGGCCGCCGGCGGAATATCGGTGTATACCGCATCCAGTTGGGCGGCGAGGATGTCCGGGCTCACATCTTCGACCGCGCTGACGCCTTGCGTGTTCTGCGCGGTGATGGATGTGATGGCGCTCATGCCGTAGACCCCACACACGAGCATGGTTTTCAGGTCCGCTTGGATTCCCGCCCCGCCGGAGCAGTCGCTGCCGGCGATGGTGAGTACTGCGGGCAGCGTAGTAGGAGCTGGGACGTGCATGGCTTGTGGGTCGCTCATGCCCGGCTTCCTTCCGCTGCCGCGCCTGAGCCGGCCGTGCCCGAGCCCGTCACGCCTGAGCCTGCCATACCAGCGTCGGCTCCTTCACTCGTACCAACACCGTCCGCATTGACCCTGGCGACATTCGCGCCGACCTGCACGCCCGCCGCGCCGCCACGCGAGTCAACCCCGGCGACGATGCGCTCCTGAGCCGCGGCGTTCCCGTACTTCTTGCGGATATTCTGCGAAATCGCCATCGAGCAGAACTTCGGCCCACACATCGAGCAGAAATGCGCCATTTTCGCGGGTTCTGCGGGCAGCGTGTCGTCGTGGTAGGCAATGGCGGTGTCCGGGTCGTACGACAGGTTGAACTGGTCGAGCCAGCGGAATTCGAAGCGTGCCTTCGAAATCGCGAGGTCACGGTCCTGCGCGTGTGGATGATGTTTGGCGATATCCGCCGCATGGCACGCGATCTTGTATGTGATCACGCCCTGTTTGACATCATCCTTGTTCGGCAAGCCGAGATGCTCTTTCGGAGTCACGTAGCACAGCATCGCGGTGCCGTAGCGTGCGATTTCCACGCCGCCGATCGCCGAGGTGATGTGGTCGTAGCCGGGCGCGGTGTCGGTGGTCAGCGGGCCCAGCGTGTAGAAGGGCGCGCCCTTGCAAATCGCCTGCTCCATCTCGATGTTCATGCGCACCGTGTCGAAGGGGATATGCCCCGGCCCTTCGACCATGACCTGCACGTCATGGTCCCACGCGCGCTGGGTGAGCTCGCCAAGGGTCATGAGTTCGGCAATCTGGGCGGCGTCGTTCGCATCCGCGAGGCTTCCGGGCCGCAGACCGTCACCGAGCGAGAAGGCCACGTCGTATTTGGCGAAGATACCGCATAATTCGTCGAAATGCGTGTACAGGAAGCTTTCCTGCTCATGCTGCATGCACCATTGCGCCATGATTGAACCGCCGCGCGAGACGATGCCGGTCACGCGGTTCGCGGTCAGCAGCACGTACCGCAGCAACACGCCAGCATGGATGGTCATGTAATCCACGCCCTGTTCGCACTGCTCGATTACGGTGTCGCGGAACAGCTCCCAGCTGAGCTTGGTCGCATCATCCTCGACTTTTTCCAGCGCCTGGTACATCGGCACCGTGCCAATCGGAACGGGGGAGTTACGCAGGATCCACTCGCGCGTGGTGTGAATATCGTTGCCGGTGGACAGGTCCATCACGGTATCGGCGCCCCACTTCGTGGCCCACGTGAGCTTGTCGACCTCCTCATCAATGGACGATGACACGGCGGAATTGCCCATATTCGCGTTGAGTTTGGTGAGGAATTTCGACCCGATGATCATCGGCTCGGCTTCCGGATGGTTGATATTGCACGGCATGACCGCACGACCGGCGGCGAGTTCGGAACGGACCAGCTCGGTGTCACAATGCTCGCGGGCTGCGACGAACCGCATTTCCGGCGTGATGATGTTGTGTCGCGCATACCACATCTGCGTAACCGGATGCCCTGAGGCCTTGAGCGGATTATGTTTGCGGCCGCGCCATTCCTTGGTCGCCTTACCGCGCTGGACCGCTCGCTTGCCGTCATCGGCGAGGTTGCGTTCGCGGCCCTGATATTCGGTCACGTCTCCACGGTCACGAATCCAGTCGAGACGCAGCGGGGCGAGTCCTTCTTTCGGATTGCAGGCCGGGCCCTCCGTGTTGTAGTCGTGGAACGGCGGGTTCGGACCGATGCCGGGCGTGTCGGAGAGCTTGATCTCTGTATACGGCACGTCGAGATCGTAACTGCCGGATTCATTTTCGAAATGGATGCGCTCGGTTTTGCGGATATGCGCTTTGTCGCGTTGCGTGCAACCGCGAGCGGCGATGTCCACGCGCTGTTGTTTGGCCAGTCGTGCGGCTTCCTTGGCAGCTTTCGCGTTGGTGAAGCCACCTGGCTGGCCGGATTGCAAACGGTTGAGTGAGGTGGCGGACCCGTTGCCGCCCGCCACCTCATCGGCGTCCCCCACAGATGATGTCCCCGCTGCCGGGGCATGCGAGGCAGCACGCGCCGCATATCCGTGACGCCCGCTCCCACGAACGCTCCGCCACGCATCCACCATGGCTTGTGTGGTGGCTTTCGGATCGTCCGCTCCTGCAATCGCCGACACCACGAACCAGCCGGCTGCCTTGGATGCGGCCAGATCGCGCATATCGGCAAGCGTCACGCCACCGCCGATAACGACCGGATAATCGCTGGCGGTACAGATGGTGTTGATCAAGTCGATGCTCAGGAAATGCTTGCTACCGTCATCCTCGACGACGATGGCATCAGGCTTGGTGGTGGAGGGGTGCAGCGGTGCAGCGCCGATGTAGTCGATGCAGCCGCTCGGCAGTTCGTTGATGAGTTTGACGAGGCTTTCGGTTTCCGCGCTCAGGCCGATGATGGCGTCGTCGCCGAGCAGTTGTCGCGCCTCGCGCGGGTCCATGTCGTCCTGCCCGATATGCACGCCGTCGACCTTGATACCCAGATTGCGGCACTGCCAGACGACGTCCACGCGGTCGTCGATGACGAAGGCGACCGTGTCGGACTTGTCGTTGTCTTCGATGATTTGCGCGATATCCCGTGCGGTTTCGGTCAGTTGCTTGGCATCTGCGGTTTTGTCACGCAGCTGGATGAAGGTGGCGCCACCTTGCAGCGCGTCATCGACGATATCGCCGACCGGGCGTCCCTTGGTATCTTGCGACCCGAGGATGCAGTAGGCGGTCAGATCGAAGGTGTCGCGCATGGAGGCGTAGGGATAGTTGGTCATGGTGTTTCTTTCTGTTGTTGGGCCGATTGTGACCCTTGGTTCTGAAGTTCTGAAGTATCATGCTGGGGCATACTGCCGAATGTATAGATACTATGCAAACGATTCATTCGCTCAATATCAGCAATATCTCACCAAAATATGGCGATAGGATGATTACGTTTGCGTAAGCGTTGCTCGCCGCTGGTATCACCGCGTCGGTGCTGCGGGCATGCCGGGTGTGTCTCTTGACGATGGAGCAACGTCTACATGCTTGGCACGGTTCGATCGCGACTTGTCAGGCCGTGCCCGCGGTGTCTGGAGATACGCTGTTTTGCGACACAGGGACTTGCGACACGATGATTGGCGATGCGGCGATGTCTTCGGCGGTGACGTTCCACAGCGCGTCAAGGAATCGGGTTTGGAAGCTTCCTGGTCCGGTGCAGCCTTCCGCAGCCTGCTCGGAGGCACGGTTGTACAGTGCGCTCGCAGCCAGCGCGGCGGTAAGCGGATCGGCTACGGCGAGATAGGTGGCGGTGACCCCGCCGAGCGAGCATCCGGCACCGGTGATTTTCGTCATCATCGGGCTGCCGCCGGGCAACCGGTACACGGTGTCTCCGTCGGTGACAAGATCCGTGGCGCCGGACACGGCGACCGCAGCACGGTGATTTGGCGCGTAGTTGCGCAAATATCGCGCCATCACGATTGCGGCGTTTGTGGCGCTGTCCACGTCATCGACGGCTTCGACGCCTGCCGGTCGGGTGGTTCCGGTCTTGGTTCCCGCCTTGGCCCCTGTATCGGAACCTGCGGATGGGACGTTGAGATCCCAGATTCCCGCTAACGCGATGATTTCCGATGCATTGCCCCGCAGGATGGTCGGGGGAGCGGAGCGGAATGCCCACAGAATGGCGGAACGGGTACGCCCGATGCCGGCGGCTACGGGGTCGAGCACCCACGGGTGGTGCATGGCTTGCAGCGACCGCGCGATGTTGCCGAGCGCGTCCTTGAAAAACGGCAGCAGGGTGCCGACGTTGATGTAGGTGGCCTTGGCGATTGCCGCGGTATCGATGATATCGTCCGGCAGGTAGCTCATCGCCGCGGTGCCGCCCGCCGCGAGCTGCGCGTTGGCGACAAGGTTGACGGTCACGAAGTTCGTGAATGCTTGGGCGAGCGGAGTGGTTTCCTTCACTTCACGCACAGCCTTCGCAATCAGCTGGCGCTCGGGGTCGTCCGCTGGTAACGGTGTTCCGTTCAGGGCTGCGCTGGTACTGCCGGTGATATCTGGTGATGCGTCTGTGCTCATCATTGCTCCCTACGCTGGTTCTAACCAACAGGTTCTAAGGGTCAGGCACGGTGCCTTTCTCAGCCTTGCCTTGCGGCAGGCTCCCCTGCATTGGATTACTGGAGTCATCGTATGGATGCCCGTGGACACGGGGTGGATTCAGGGCGGATTGACGCGTGCAGGTTGCACGCCGCTGAGGTTCAGGGTTCCGGATATTATTAAGAGGTTACGTATGTCCTGCCGAGTCCGAATGACGTAGGTCTTTTCCAGGCGTTGCTGACAGCACTGAATCTCCCGGGACACTGACACGGTTGTCTTTCGGTCGCCTTGCGCCGGCGTGGATGTGTGGTTGGTGTAGATCGGTCTCGCTCGGATTGCGATGCGTCAAACTATCGGGGTCGACGTTGCGGCGCGCACGTCTCGCTACGGCCGGGCAAACTGAGAGGAGAAGGACTTCATGCATCATCTTGCGGTGAAGATGAAAAACGGCCAGTCGCGTTGTTGACAATGGGTCGTGTTGGCTGTGTACGCAGTCGTTGTCATCGTGGTGATGTGCTTCCACGAACCTTGGTTCGATGAGGCGCAATCATGGTTGATCGCCCGCGACTGCTCATGGCATGATCTCTTGCTGGTACGTCCGCATTACGAAGGGCACCCGCCGTTGTGGTGGCTGTTGCTCGCGATTCCCGCACGTCTCGGCGTCCCATACGAGTGGGGAATAAAAAGCATTCAACTGGTGACGGCAGTCTTCTTCGTATGGGTGGCGGTCCCTATTTATCTGAATCAGCGTAAGTCGGCATGGCGTTCATCCGTGCAGGACGATGTGCAACAACGCCCAGGTGACCATCGCCACCGCCATGCCAAGCTCAAAGACGGCGAAAAGCTGACGATGAAGACCAATGATTCTTCGACGACATGCAGCGACAAGGAATGCACATTTACGCAGGCCGGCGGCACCATCAGCGGCACCCCCGTTACAGTGTCCAAAGACAACACCATCAAGGTGACCATCAACTATGGCAAAGCGAACGGCGGTGATTACTACACCATTGAAGGTGGCAACAGCAGCCTGGGCGACTTCGAATACAAGTACGAGAGTACGACGGGCGCTTTGGAATGGCATCCGCATAGGCCGTGACATCAATTCGCCCCGCAGGGTTGAGGCCTTGCGGGGCTCGCCTATTATCTGGCGGTCATTGACTGGCAGCAGGGTAATGCGGAAAACGAGAGAGAAAACAAGTTCCCGGCACGGGTTGACGCCCGGCATAAGAGAGGGGAACAACCGTGGGCCATACATACGGTAGGAGGCGGGCGCTGCTCAAACGTATGCAGCGCGGCCTCACCATGGTTGAGGTCATCGTGGCGATTGGCATGTTGACGCTCGTCGGACTGGCGGCTGCCCAGTTCGCCGTCACCGCCGTGCATTCTTCCTACGCACACCAGCAGCGTGCCATCGCGGTTGGTCTTGCCGAATCGGGTATGGAGCAGGTACAGGAAAGCGTGAAGGGCAAAGAAGGCAACACGATTTTCTCTACACTCACGTCGGACATGTCCAAGTCGGGGGCGCAGGAGGCGCTCAAGGCGGCTACCGATCTCAATGTGATTGAGAACGCTTCAGATATCATGGGTCTGTGGTGGAATGATTCTCCGAGCGCCACGGCGATCCGGGCCAAGGTCGAGACCAACGACCAGCAGGGCAAAGGCACCACGTATACCGTATACACGGTTGTCGGCAAATGTTATCGCCTGTCTGCCGAGGCTTCCTGCCTGTCCGCGTCGAAGCAAGGTCTGGTGACTTCATCCGGCGATGTCGGTGCGTACAAATATGTCGGCGAAGGCAACAAAGCCGTTGATGCAGCATCCATCATGGACGCCACGAAGTTCCCGACCGGCCCGTTCAACACTGGTACCGCTTCTAGTCCGACCTATTCGCCGATGTCCCGCGTGGTTGTGCTCGTCACTTGGCCGGACAGCCAGCATCAAGGCAAGACTTGCTGGTACAGCACTGCCACGATTTTCGATGGCAGCAATGACGACACCCTGAAGAGCAAGTGAGGCGGTGAACAGTATGGATAGTGGTATGAGCAATGTTGGACAGCCGGCGACAACAGTAAGCATGCGAAGCGGATCTTGTGATGCGAAGCATGAAGGATTAGCAGGAAAGTTTGCATCTCGTTGGCGCAAGCTGAGGAACACCGATAAGCAAAAGGGCGTTTCTCTGACGGAACTCATGGTGGCGCTCGGTATATTCCTCTTGTTCTAGTCAGTGTTCACTGCCAGTGTCATGCAGTACCTCCGGTCTACAAATTCGGCTGCGGTGCGTGCTCAATCGGCGTCTACGGTAATGATGGCAACCCAGCGGCTTGAGCGTTTCGTCACGTATTCCAACTCGATTGGATATGCCACGACGGGTGGCAGCAGCGGTTCCACCGACAAGAACACGGTGTTGATTTATTCGGCGCCGTCGTCCGGCAATGATTCCGGTGCGGCCAGTGCGAGTGCCGGCCAGTATTCGGGTAGCAAACTGGTTACATCGAATACCCAGGTGACATTCAGTTCGAGGAATTCTGCGGCGTCAAGCGCCACGGGTTCAGCGTCGATTACCTATGCGGCGTGCCAGTGAGCCGCAGTGCCCGCTAGTATCTGGAGACGAATCTTGGCAGAACGTAGGTGATAATTCATGGCAAAACGACTATACTGATTATGTAAAAGGCGGGGAAACGGTTATCGATACCGCCACGGGCTTGGCTCAATCAGCAGCTTCGAGCAAGACTAATTTAATGTTCACAGCAAATACAGGTGTTGGTTGTTTCGTTGTGAATGGTACGAGCGAAGGCTCGAAGTTAGTGACCAAATTTGGCAATTGTACAACTTCTGACGATAGAGCAACCTTCTATCGTTATGAAAAGGTCGCTGATGAAGGAGCCGAACCGGAAAGGCAAAGTTTAATTACACGTTTGTCCTTGCTTCATCCGTGGCAGATGAGAAGCGACCTTGGCTGAGCCCTAGAGCACTATGCTTAACAGAGACGAAAGGGCTTCCGGACAACCAGAAAAATCCCAGGATTCAACTGCAGAAGTGTCAAGGAGCTATGTACGATGCGACTGGCGCAAAGTATTACCCACAACGTTGGACGCACCTGACAAGGATAGCTCAGCGGATAAGACGGGAATCGGTACCTCGTATAATGTAACGGCTAATGCCTCCATCAGCTACGCATTCAGCAAGTATGTGGACGCTGCGAACTGGAAGTGGTGATCGGTAGTGTTGACTTCCTCCATCTTTGCCGCCGGTGATGTTCTGGTCGGCTATGGTGTCCCGCATCTGGACACGAGCGCGTACGGCGACGGTGTCACCACCGTGGTGCTGGCCGTCGTCGCGTTCGTGATCGGGTGCTTTATCGGTTCGTTCCTCAACGTGGTCATCTGGCGCGTGCCCAACGGCATCAGCCTGGTCAATCCGAAGCGGAGCTTCTGTCCCAACTGCAAGTCCCCGATTCGTTGGCACGACAACATCCCCGTCATCTCGTACCTGGTGCTGCACGGCAAATGCCGCGACTGCCAAGAGCCGATCTCCGGGCGATATCCGCTGGTTGAACTGCTCGGCGGGTTCATGACCATGCTCGCCGTACTCGGCCCGGCCCTCCACCTGTATCCGGTGTGGCTGCTCCCTGCCACCATCTACTTCGCATGGCTGAGCATCGTCATCGCGTTCATTGATATCGACGTGCAACTCATCCTCGATATCATGACGTACCAGTCCATGTTGCTGATACTCGCCCTGCTCACCCTCGCCTCATGGGGGACCGGCTCATGGACGCCACTGTTGCGTGCCGTCATCTGCGCGGTCGCTCTCGCAGCCTTCTACGTACTGCTCGGTTTTATCTGGCCGAACGGCATGGGGCTGGGCGACGCGAAACTCGCCGTTATCGTCGGGCTCATCCTCGGGTGGCTCGGCTTGAGGCAGCTCATCGTCGGGGCGTCCGCAGCGTTCATCGTCGGGGGAGCCTTCGCGCTCATCCAGGTGGCGCGCAAACGCATCAACATGAAAGGCGGAGTCCCGTTCGGGCCGTACATGCTCATCGGAGCGTGGATCGGCATCTACGTAGGCGCGCCAATCGCCAACTGGTACCTAACGATTTGCGGGCTTAACTAGTCCACAGGAAAGAGAAAGGAAAAAGGAGGAAGCCATGAAGCCAATCACGACACTGTCGCTGCCGAACGACGCGATTCGCGCGGCCGTCATCGCCAATCCCTACACGGAACGGCCGTAGATACTGCAATACCGCACGATCGGCTTGCCGACCGGCGCGGTCGTCGACGGTGAAGTCGTCGACCCGCAGACCGTGACCGGCCTGCTCAGGGGGCTTATCAAGAACGCGAAATTCCCCAAGGATCTCGCGCTCGTCTACACCAGCCGTCGCGTGGTCTACAGGGAAATGACCTTCCCGGAGATGCCGCTCGCCGAACTGCACGACACCCTACCGTTCCAGGTCAAGAACTACATCGCGCTGCCGGTCGACGATGCCATCATCGATTTCGTGCCGCTCACCCGTGAAGAGCAGGCGCAAGGCGCCGTGCTCCACGACATGGTCGTGGCCACCTTGCGCACCGGCGTCGAGAAAACCACTACGGCAATCCAGAACGCCGGGTTCGCTGTGCGTTCCGTAGACGTCAGCGCGTTCTCGCTGGCACGCGTCTTCCGCGACCAGTCGCGCGACAAGGCCATCGCCGTCGTCAACGTCGGCTCCAACAGCACCGATGTCATCGTCCTCTCGCAAGGGCACCCGGTCGCGCTGCGAGCCGTGCCGTCCGGTGCGGACGATATCACCCAGGCCGTGGCCAAGGCGCTCGACATCCCGTTCGAAGGCGCACTCGAAATCAAGAACCGCATCGGCCTGCAGAACGTCGTCGGCGATGAACGGCTCGAAAAAGCCGAGGAAATCATCCGTGACACCACGGCACAGCTGATCGTCGGTATTCGTAACACCCTGAACGTGTACAACACCGACCACCCGGCAATGGTGGCCGACGATATCGTCCTGGTCGGAGCGGGCTCCATGCTCGCCGGCTTCCCGCCCGTGCTCGCCAGCTCCACCAACAAGACCGTCACCATCGGCGACCCCTTCACCCACTTCATCGTCGGAGAGGACGCCAAGCGGCAGAACATCAACGTCCACGGACCCGAATATGCGGCGGTCCTCGGGCTTGCACTAGGGAAGAGGCCACGATGAGCGCATTCAGCAAAGGTAGCCACAGCGGCAAAGGCGAAAAGTCCGAGCCGCGCCGCCAAGACAAGAACAATGACCAGAAGGATGGCAAGAAGGCCAAGGGGAGCATCCTCAACGCCGACCTGTCCAGCCTCGGCAAGTCCAAGAAGACCGGCAAGCTCACCCCGCCCGACCAGTGGAGCCTGAGCGTCGACCTCCTGCCGAAGTCGGTTGCGGCCATCAACAAGGACCGCCAGATCGCTAAGATCATGGGCTTCGTGACCGTCGGCGTGCTGGTGCTGTGCTTCATCGCGGGACTCGTTGCCAACCAGTTCGTTGTCGCGGCACGTGGCGAAACAGACGACGCGCGGCTCCAGCAGACCACCCTGACCGCTCGCAAGGCGGAATTCAAGGAAATCCAGGACGTGCTCGTCACCTCCTACGACATCAACGTGGCGCGCGTTGCTGCGCTGTACGGCGAAGTCAACTGGCTCGCAGTCACCGACCAGCTCAACTCGTCTCTGCCTGAAGGCGCCAAGTATACGAGCCTCCAACTGACCGAATACCAGCCGGGTGGCGGAACCTAGGGATCTTCAAGCACGTCTTCTGATGCGAGCGTGTGGGGCGGTAACGGCGTAATCCAGGTCAGCTTCACCGTTTCCTCGCCGAACTTCATTTCCGCACAACAGTTCATCAACAACTTCGCGGGCGTCAACGGTTTCGTCACCGGAGACCTGAGCTCCGTGACCGGCGGACAGGACAGCGGCTACACCTACACCGGAACCATCGCGCTGAAGCTCGACGGCAACACCACCGAACGCAGCGACAACTCCGGCGGTACCTCCAAGACTCTGCGCGGCATGGTCACCACGCTGCGTAACCAGCTGAGCGCAGCGGCCGACGGCAGCGGATCGTCAAGCAGCAGCTCTAGCTCGTCCAGCAGCTCGAGCAACTAACGCAACACCAAGGAGATAACGATGAATTTCAACAAGCACAAGGCGATATGGATCGGCCTGATCGTCCTCATCGTGATCATGCTCGGTGTCACCTGGTCGTCTGTAATCATGCCGGCAACGCAGAAGGTCAGCGCCGCGAATGCGGAAACCGCGCAAATCCAGAAGCAGAACGACAAACTGCAAAAGGACATTGACCTGCTGAACACGGCAAGCGCCAACACCACGCTGTACAAGAACCGTCTCGCTGAGCTCCAGCGCGGCATTCCGACCAGCTACGACCAGTCGGCGTTCATCGCCTCGCTCGACGGTGCGGCGACCAACTCCGGAACCACTATCCAGAGCGTGAGCTTCGGAACCGCTGCCGCTGCCACTTTGCCGAGTGACGCGTCCTCGCAAATCAGTGCGAAGAAGGTTGTTGCCGTGCCGGTGACCATCAGTGCACAAGGCGGGTATGACGCGCTGCGCAACTTTGTCGACCAGGTGCAGCGCATCGACCGCATCGCAGTGCCGACCAGCGTGAGTTACTCGGTCGCCGATGATGACTCGCAAAGCACCGTGACCATCAACAGCAACATCCTCGCGATTCTCAACTCCGGGTCCACCCAGACCAACGCGTCCTCCGACGCGATCGAGAACGCGACGTCTGGCGTGTCCAAGTAAGCGCTGCCGGAGTAGTGCTGCGGAAGTGGTGCTGCAGGGCGTCTGAGCCGAGAGCGGCTGCCAGATGGTGTAGCTGTTGGCTCTGGGCTGGTTTGGCCGACTTGACTGGTTTGGCCGACTTGACCGACTTGGCTGGTTACACCGCCCGGTTTGACTAGTTTTGCAGGTCGGGCCGTCCGGTTTGATTGCTCTGTGAACGAGGCGGGCGGGAACCTATTGAGTGGGTTCCCGCCCGCCTCGCTGTATTTCTGGTGGTGACTGAAATCCTGTCCCCAATGGCTTGCGGCAACGCGCTGACTGCACGCGATGCCGCACTTGTGAGCGGATCCTCACACGGTGGCGGTCCTATCCGTCCTGATGGTTGTTTCTTGCTGTTCCGGTTGCCAGTGTGCGGGTCAATCCTCACACAGTGCCGGTTCTGACGACTCGATTAGGCGTTTCCATGTTGGCGCGGGGCGAGTGTGTGAGCCAATCCTCACATGGTGGCGGTGTCGTAAGCTGTGATGGTCGTTTGCTAGTCGGTTAGAGGTCGGTGTGTGAGTCAATCCTCACACAGTCACGGCAGAGTCGCGCCGAACCGGCAAAACCCACCCTCCAGACCGTCACTGTGTGAGCGAATTCTCACACGATGACGGTTCCGTCGATGATTCCGGTCGTCGGTGTGCCGGTGAGGGGTGAGTGCGTGAGTGGATCCTCACACACTGGCGGCCTTGTCAGACCTCATGGTCGTCAGCGTGCTGGTGAGGGTAGGCGTGTGGGGCCTGAGCCATTGTTCCGGTCTCCTCACAAATCTCGTATGCCGTGACAAACGCTGTTAATCAAATCTCGCCGGAACGCGGCCGCGCCCGGCAGTATTCCGTGGTTTGCGCATGCCCGGACATATATAAACCGGCATTACGGTCTCCGGGTGGATTGGAACGTCTGGTGTCTGTCGTGTGCCGTATGTCAAGGCATGCGCAACCCGACATTACGGCCTCCGGATTGTGTGGTTTGTTTCCTCTCAGGTGAGCTGCGTATGTCGGGGCATGCGCGTGCCGGCATTCTGTTTCCTGAGTAGGGCGGGACGTTCCCTGCCCGATGGGCGGTATGTGAGCCAATCCTCACTCGGCACCCGGCACCGGCTTCGTGTCAGAACGTATCGGTAAACTTGACTTCCGTCATACGTCCCAAAACCGTCAAACCAGAAGGTGCATTGTGGCTAGTTCTAAACTCGATGAAGTTGTCTCCCTCGCCAAGCGTCGCGGGTTCGTGTTCCCCGCGGGCGAAATCTACGGCGGCACCCGTTCCGCGTGGGATTACGGCCCGCTCGGCGTCGCGCTGAAAGACAATATCAAGCGTGAATGGTGGCGCTCCATGGTCGTCACCCGTGGCGATGTCGTCGGCGTGGATACCTCCATCATCCTGCCGCCGGAAGTGTGGGTTGCATCCGGCCACGTGTCCGTGTTCAATGATCCGCTCATCGAGTGCCTCAACTGCCACAAGCGCCAGCGTGCCGACAAGTTGCAGGAATCCTATGCAGAAAAGCATGGCGACAAGATGCCGGAGAACGGTCTGGCTGATATTGTGTGCCCGGATTGCGGTGCGCGCGGCAAGTGGACGGAACCGCGCGACTTCAACATGATGCTGCGCACCCATCTCGGCCCGGTCGAGGACGAGAACTCGCTGCACTATCTGCGCCCGGAAACCGCGCAGGGTATTTTCGTGGACTTCAAGAACGTGATGATGGCGAGCCGTTCCAAGCCGCCGTTCGGCATTGCGAATATGGGCAAGTCGTTCCGCAACGAGATTACGCCCGGCAACTTCATCTTCCGTACCCGCGAGTTCGAGCAGATGGAGATGGAGTTCTTCGTCGAGCCCGGCACTGATGAGGATTGGCACCAGTACTGGATCGATACCCGCACCCGCTGGTACCTTGATTTGGGCATCAACCCGGCGAACCTGCGCCATTACGAGCATCCGAAGGAGAAGCTCGCGCACTATTCGAAGCGCACGGTCGATATTGAATACAAGTTCGGCTTCCAGGGTTCCGATTGGGGCGAGCTGGAAGGCATCGCGAACCGTACGGACTTCGATCTGTCCGCCCATGCGAAGCATTCCGGCGAGGACCTGAGCTACTTCAACCAGGCCACCGGCGAGAAGTACGTGCCGTACGTGATTGAACCGGCCGCCGGCCTGACCCGTTCCCTGATGGCCTTCCTCGTGGACGCGTACGACGTGGACGAGGCTCCGAACACCAAGGGTGGCGTGGACAAGCGCACGGTGCTACGTCTTGACCCGCGTCTGGCCCCGGTCAAGGCCGCGGTGCTGCCGCTGAGCAAGAAGCCGCAGCTGCAGACCATTGCTCACAACCTCGCCGCCGACCTGCGTCAGCATGAGTGGATGATCGACTACGACGAGGCGGGCGCCATCGGCCGTCGTTACCGTCGTGAGGACGAGATCGGCACCCCGCTGTGCGTCACCGTCGATTTCGACACACTTGACGACAACGCGGTCACGATTCGTGAGCGCGACACCATGCAGCAGGAGCGCGTCAGCCTTGACAAGGTCGCCGATTATGTGGCCGACCGCGTGAGCGAGAAGCGCGTGCGCTATCCGGAAGGTCCGGCCAGTGTGACCGGTGTGAAGGCGGCAGACGGTGGCATGGACGTTTCTAAGGAAAGCGGCATCGACGAGACCCAGCCGGTGAAGATCGCCGAGGCTGGCGGACTGTACTGATATCGCTATCGCGCGCGTCATCTTTCTACAAACTGCTTACGTTAGGAAGCCTCTTGGCGTAGCCAGTTTGTGGATGTGTGCGGTGGAGGAGTACACCCGCACAATCAGTTGGCGAGTGCGCCGGGATGGGAAGTAAGCGCTTACGGGAAAGGAATCCAAGGGTATGAGCAAGCACGACGAGGACATCATCGACGAGCGCGGCGATTCCAGACTCGGCGAAGATCCCCGTTCTACGGCGACCTCCGGTCCGGTGCAGATTCATCCCGTGGACCTTGGGCGCATCCATGTGCCGACGCCGGTCATGCTGTCTCCGATGGCAGGCGTGACCAATTGGCCGTTCCGCGTCATCTGCGAAGAGTACGGGCCAGACGGCTTGTATGTCGCCGAAATGATTACTGCCCGCGCACTCGTGGCCCGCAATCCTAAGGCTTTGCGCCTGTGCCGTTTCGCACCGAGCGAGAAAATCCGCTCCCTGCAATTGTATGGGGTCGATCCATCCATCGTCGAACAGGCGGCGCGCATTGTCGTCGACAACAATATGGCCGACCATGTCGATCTGAATTTCGGATGTCCGGTGCCCAAGGTCACCCGGCGCGGTGGCGGTTCTGCGCTTCCATGGAAAACCGACCTGTTCACTGAGGTCATCCACCGCGTGGTGTCCGTGTGCGGGCCGGCGGGCATTCCCGTGACCGCGAAAATCCGCGTGGGCATCGACCATGAGCACGAGACCTTCCTCGAAGCTGGGCATATCGCCCAGGAGGAGGGCTGTGCTGCCGTGACCCTCCACGCCCGTACCACCGCCGAATATTATGGCGGCCATTCCGACTGGAGCCGTATCGGCGAATTGGTCGAGCGTCTGGACATTCCCGTGTTCGGCAACGGGGACATCTGGGGCGCGGATGACGCGTTGGCGATGGTCCGTGAAACAGGTTGCGCCGGTGTGGCGATCGGGCGGGGATGCCAGGGCAGGCCGTGGCTGTTCGCCGATATCAAACATGCCTTCGAAGGCAGCGATGAGAGAACGAACCCGAATCTGGGCCAAGTATGTGCGGTGATTCTTCGTCACGCCGGGTTACTCACCGAGTTCTACGACGGTGACGAACGCATGGCGGTGCATGATCTGCGGAAGCATATCGCTTGGTATCTCAAAGGATTCCCGGTCGGAGGCACGACGCGTAAAGCCTTCATGGAATGTGAAAATATTGCGGATGTCAAGCGTGTCATGGATACGCTCGATCCACAAGCCCCATACCCGCAGCGAATCATCGACAAACCGCGCGGGCGTGTGCGATACGCGAAAAAGGTACACCTGCCGTATGGATGGCTTGAGTCCAGGACCACGACACACGAACAACGAGAAACGCTGTTCGGCGACGATCCGATGGACGTAAGCTATTGACAGAACCCTTGGCTGCTCCGCGACACGTGAAAAAACGCGGTACATACCAAGAAATAACGTATGTGTTACTGGTTTTGCGCTACAGTTGAGCATAACCGTAAGTGACAGGAGACAATGGTGAGCGAGATTGCCCAGACAGACAATTTCAACGACAAGACCAACATCAAGGTCGTGGGGGTCGGCGGAGCCGGTGGCAATGCTGTCAACCGCATGATCGTCGAAGGTCTGCAAAACGTTGAATTCGTGGCCATCAACACTGATGCGAAAGATCTGATGCGCTCGGACGCCGACATCAAGATCGCGCTCAACGATGCCACCAGCCGTGGGCTTGGCGCTGGTGCGGACCCGGAGAAGGGTGCGAAGGCCGCACAGGACCATCAATCTGATATCGAGGAGGCCTTGAAAGGCTCTGATATGGTCTTCGTGACCTGTGGCGAGGGCGGCGGCACCGGTACCGGCGCCAGCCCGATTGTCGCGCGCGCCGCAAAGCAGCAGGGCGCACTGACCATCGCCGTGGTCACCAAGCCGTTCAGCTTCGAAGGGCCGCGTCGTGAAGCCTCTGCCGAGCTGGGCATCGAGAACCTGCGCAAGGAAGTCGACGCGATCATCGTCATTCCGAACGACCGCCTGCTCGAGCTGTCCGACAAGTCCATCGGCATTGTCGATGCGTTCCGAACCGCAGATACCGCGTTGCTTGCGGGCGTGCAGGGCATCACCGATCTGATGACCAACAACCCGTACATTCATGTGGACTTCTCCGATGTCACCACCATTCTGCGCGGTGCCGGAACCGCGCTCTTCGGCATCGGCTCAGCCCGGGGCGAGGACCGCGCCACGCAGGCCGCGGAAATCGCCATCAGCTCGCCGCTGCTTGAAGAAAGCATCGAGGGCGCTCAAGGCGCGCTCGTCAACATCGCCGGCCCGACCGACCTCAAGCTGCTCGAAGCTTCCCACGCTGTCGAACTGGTCAAGAAGGCCATCCATCCCGAGGCACAGATCATCTGGGGTCTTTCGCTTGACGACGCCTACGGCGATGAGGTGCGCGTCACCGTCATCGCGGCAGGATTCGACAAGGCGGGCAAGGAAGCTGCCGACGCGGGCGCCCCGGCAGCAGCCCAGCCGCTTGCCACCAATGCGCAGCCGGCGCAACAGGCGGCAACCCCCGCAGCCCAGCCGCAGCAAGCGCAGCCGGCCAGCGGGAACCTCATCGACGCCGGTGCCCAGAACCCAGCGTCGCCGGCACCTGAACGCCCGGCTGCCGCTCCCTACGTCGCCCCGCAGCAGAATCCCGCTGCCGGCAACTACGGGTACGGCAACTACGGCCAGTACGGCGATGACGGAGATGCGACCACCGAGCACCGCGTTGTGCCGTCAAACGATCCAGGCGATTTGGACATTCCGGATTTCCTGCGGTGAACGGCGCAAGGCACGAGTAAGTAAAAGGAGCTGAGATGGCTGGGTTCATGAAGAACGCGATGTCCTATCTGGGCATGTCCGATGTCGTCGACGACGATGACGACCTGCTCGACCAGGAGGAAGACGACAAGAAATCAACCTTTGATTCCGACCACACGGTGGCGCCGATGTCAACGTCACAGCTCGCAAGCTCGTCGGCATCGTCGTCGAGCCGTGGAGCCAGCCAGTTCCCGGCACGTGTCAGCCGGATCACTACGATTCACCCGAAAACCTATGACGATGCCCAGCTCGTAGGCCGTGCGATTCGCGACGGTGTGCCAGTCGTGCTGAATCTCACCGGGGTTCCTGAAGCGATCGCCTATCGTATCGTCGATTTCTCAGCGGGCGTGGTGTTCGGCGTGCGCGGATCCATCGAGCGCGTGACCCCGCGGGTCTTTCTGTTGAGCCCCGCGCAGATCAACATCAAGGTCGAGGAACCTGAATCCAAGGCTGCCGGACACGACCTCTTCGCCGATTGACGCGGTCTGACGCGGTCTGATGCCGGTATGGCTTGGCCCCTGCCGACACCGGTCTTACCGGCACTGGTCCAGCTGGCGCCGACTAGTAGCACGGAGCCCAATACCTGTCACCATATGAGGGCTTCGATGAGCGCGTAATCATCGAAGCCCTCCTGCTATGCTGGGCTTGTGCTTGTATCTTTGGCTATTTTCGTGATTAACCTGCTGCTCGACGCATACATCACCGTGCTGTTCATTCGTATGATTCTCGACTGGGTGTTCATGCTCGCCCCACAATGGCGTCCGGGGCGTATCGCAGGTGATATTATCCATTTGGTCTACGATCTGACCGAGCCGCCGCTACGGTGGCTGCGGCGCTATATCCCGCCACTACCGTTGGGACCGATCGCCATTGACCTGAGCTTCATTGTCCTGTATTTTGCGCTCGGTTTGCTGCGGGCGCTCATCTGACGCGAATACTTGTGTACCTTCATGAACACGCGTGAGCGCTTGCGTATCCTCGTAAATGCTGAAGACAGAGTGACGATTCGCTAGGAGAATCGCAGATATCATGACCGCGACACGAAAAAAGAGCGCGAAATCGGTCAGGAATTCATATGGGTCGTGCTAGCATCGGTATAGATACCGTCACAGCGAGGCATTACTCAAAGCGAGGTGGAGATTTATGGCTCTTTTGACGCCAAAGGATATTAGGGAGCATACCTTCCAAACGGTACGCTTCAAGGAAGGCTATGACGTCGACGAAGTCGATGACTTCCTTGACCAGGTAACCGAGACGGTCGAAGCTCTCGGCAAGCAGGCGATGCAGAACGGCCCGGCCACGCAGCCTCTCGGCCAGGATGTGGCGAATCTTAACGCCAAGATTTCCGAGCTGAACAACCAGATTGAATCCCTGAAGAAGGAAAACACCGATCTCAAGGCTGTCGCTGCTACGGCGGGCAATGCCTCTGCTGCGGATCAGGCCGCGAAGACCGCGACCGAGCAGCTGCACAAGGCTGAAGAGAACAACCGCGCACTCGCTGTGCAGAATGATCAATTCAAGCGTCAGAGCGAGCAGGCCACCGTTCTTGCCCAGAAGCTCAAGCATGAGAACGACCAGCTCACCGAGCAGGCCAACAGGCTCAACCAGCAGATCGAGCAGGCCAAGGCCCAGAGCGAACAGCTCAAGAACCAGAATGACCAGCTCAAGAGCCAGGTCGATCGTCTCAGCGCGCAGATCGATCAGCTCACCGCGCAGGCGGCAAAGGAAGCCGGCAACACGGACGTCGTCGAGCAGCTGAATGCCGTCACCCGCGAACGCGACCAGTTCCGTGCCAACACGGAGAACCTCAGCCGCGAACTGGCCGCTGCACGTCAGCAGCTTGCCGTCCAGCAGCAGACTGGCACGCAGGTCAAGGAACTCCAGCGTCAGCTCGAGGAATCCCGTGAGCGTGAGAACAAGCTTCGTGCGCAAATCGAGAAGGTCGAGCCGAGCACCGAAACCGGCAGCCTCCAGAAGATTGCCGGTGCTGCACAGAGCGCTTCCAGCGAGCCGGAGCGTGCCACCGCAATGCTCACCCTGGCTATGCAGCTGCATGATCAGTACGTCGACAAGGGCAAGGCCAAGGCCAAGGAAATCATCGAGGCAAGCCAAGCCAAGTACGAAGAGCTTGTCACCAAGGCCAACGATTACTCGAGCCGAACTCGCAGCGAGGCAGACGACTATAACAAGGCCACCCGTGCCGACGCTGACGCGTACAACAAGCAGGTTCATGCCGACGCCGACGGTTACTCCGTCAAGACCCGTCAGGACGCCGACCTGTACGCGAAGAACAAGCGCGAGGAAGCCGACAACTACGAGGCTGAAGTCCAGCGTCGTGCTGCCGACTACGACAACAAGACCCGTTCAGGCGCGGACAACTACGCCAAGCAGGTTCGCAGCGAGCTTGAGAACCAGGTCAAGGTCATCGAAAGCAACATCCAAGGGCTCAAGCAGTTCGAGACCGAGTATCGCACTCGCCTTACTGATTTCCTTGGCCAGCTGATGAATCAGGTGTCCGATTCCAACAACTACAGCAAAGTGGACCAGTCCCAGTCCAACCCGCGTCGTCGCTGATCGCGGTCTGACCAGGTAACGGTTTTCAGGTTTGGAATCCATGAATCCATCTCAGGCAACAAGACGGTCGCGTAGCAAGTACGTGGCCGTCTTTGCTGTTGCGGCAGTGATTGTGCTCGTCCTCGACCAAGGGACAAAGGCGTGGGCGAAACAGGCACTGTCCGGCGGCAATATCATCGAGGTCATCCCTCATCTGCTGTCTTTTGTTCTCGTGCACAATCCCGGGGCCTCGCTCGGATTCGCCTCAGGACACACATGGGTCATTTCCATCCTCGCCTTCGTGGCGTGCGTGTTGCTGGCGTATGCTTCAGCGCAAACCGATTCACACGAGTGGGCGGTCCTGCTGGGCACCGCGTTCGGCGGTGCGGCAGGCAATCTTATCGACCGTGTCGTGTACGCCGAGCATGTGCTTGACGGTCGCGTCGTTGACTTCATTGATTACGGATGGTCGGTCGGCAATGTCGCGGACATCTTCCTGACCATTGCCGGAATCGGTGTGTGCGCCCTCGTATTGCGCGGCGTCGCATTCCGCAGCGGTCTAGACGGCCGCAAACCGATTCCTGCGGAAGCTTATTTGTCGGCAACCAGTGACGAACCGGCCGAGATGCCAGCGGAGCCGTCCGAGGAACTGCCTGGACGTGTTATCGCGAGTACCAGCGGGAGCGACACGGATGCCGGCAAGGCCGATCGGCCCGAAGAGGATAGCGAGGTGAACGGCCGGGGGAGTGGGGCTAGATGAGCCGTCTTGCACCAGCGCCCGACGCCCTGATCGGCAAACGCTTTGATGTCGCCGTCTCCAAGATGCTCGGCATATCGCGCGCCAAATCAGCCGAACTCATTGAAACCAACCAGGTGCGCGGTTTGAACCGTGAGATGGCCAAATCAAGCACCCTCATGGAGGGCGATATCGTCGAATTCGATATAGTCGAGGAGGGTAAAGAACCTGAACCTCTCGCCGAGGACATGGCGGTCGTCTACGAAGATGACGACGTGATCGTGGTGGACAAGCCGGTCGGTGTCGCCGCCCATGCCTCCGTCGGCTGGACCGGCCCGACCGTCCTCGGTAGCCTGTTGCAGCGCGGCGTGCACATCACCTCGCTCGGGGCGGCCGGTAGACAGGGCATCGTCAGCCGGTTGGATGTGGGTACCAGCGGGCTCATGCTCGTATGCAAATCAGATCTCGCCTACAAGGAGATGCGCCGGCAATTCGCCGAACATGAAGTCGTGAAAACCTATCATGCGCTCGTCCAAGGCAATCTCAAGGAAGACAAGGCGACCATCGAAGCGCCAATCGGGCGGGCGAAAGTCTCCGATTTCCGCTTCACGGTGACCCCCACCGGCAAGGAAGCGATCACCCATTGGGATGTACTCGAACGCTTCGGCGAAGCCACACTGGTGAAAGTCAACCTCGAAACCGGACGAACCCACCAGATCCGCGTCCACTTCTCGTCCATCGGGCATCCGCTGGTAGGAGACCCGATGTACGGGGCGAACCCGGTGATGGCGAAGGAACTGGGGCTCGAACGTCAGTGGCTGCATGCGATGCAACTGGAATTCCGCCATCCTCGCACCCATGTGTGGACGACCGTCAAGTCCCGCTACCCTGCGGATTTGCAACACGCGCTGGATTCGCTGGAAGCCAAGCACGCCACGCCGCCGGTCAACTCGCTTGGTTAGAGTGGACGGCATGACAGATTCCGGAAACTTCGTCCAGCTGCACAACCATACGCATTACTCGCTGCTTGATGGTGCCTCGAAAATCCCGGATCTGGTCAAGCGCGTCAAGGAACTCGGCATGCCGGCCGTCGGCATCACCGACCACGGCAATATGCACGGAGCCTACGAGCTCTGGCGCGACGCCGTAGACCAAGGTATCAAACCGATTATCGGCATCGAAGCGTATGTGACACCGGAAACCGCGCGCCAAGACAAAACCCGCGTCTCTTGGGACACCAACTGGGTGCCGCAGCCGCATCACGAACGCAATCCTGACGACGTCTCCGGCGGCGGCCTGATCACTCACCTCACCCTGTGGGCGGAGAACGACGAAGGCCTCGTGAACCTCATCAAAGCCTCGTCCGTCGCCAATCTCGAGGGGCGCGTCATGCGCTACCCGCGTATGGACAAGGAAGTGCTCCAGCGCCACCACAAGGGCGTCATCTGCTCGTCAGGTTGCCCCTCAGGCATCATCCAGACGCGCCTGCGACTCGGCCAATTCGACGAGGCCCTGCGTGCCGCCGGCGAAATGCAGGACATCTTCGGCAAAGACAACTTCTACATCGAACTCATGGACCACGGGCTGGAAATCGAGCAGCGCGTCACCAAAGACCTGCTGACCATCGCCAAGAAGCTGAACGCCCCGCTGCTCGCCACCAACGACTCCCACTACGTGCATGAGGAGGACCGCGATGCGCAGGACGCGATGCTATGCATCAACTCCGGTTCGCGGCTCGACGACCCCGACCGGTTCAAATTCGACGGTTCCGGCTACTACATCAAATCCGCGCAGGAAATGCGCGACCTGTTCAAAGAACTGCCTGAAGCTTGCGACAACACGCTCGCCATCGCCGACCGGTGCAACGTGATCTTCGACGACCACGAGGACGGCGCGTTCATGCCGCGCTTCGACTGCCCCGAAGGCTGGGACGAGACCTCACTGTTCCTCAAGCATGTCGACGAGGGCCTCAAACGCCGGTACAACGGCAATCCGCCAATCGAAGTGCTCAAACAGGCCGACTACGAATGCGGCGTCATCTGCCAGATGCAGTTCTGCGGCTACTTCCTCGTCGTCGCCGATTACATCAACTGGGCGAAATCGCACGGCGTGATGGTCGGCCCCGGCCGTGGCTCCGCAGCAGGCTCCATGGTCGCCTACGCGATGGGCATCACCGAACTCGACCCGCTCAAGCACGGCCTGATTTTCGAACGCTTCCTCAACCCTGAACGCGTCTCCCTGCCGGATATCGACGTGGACTTCGATCCGGACGGGCGTATGAAAGTCCTCGACTACGTGGCCAACAAGTACGGGCACGACAAAGTCGCCCAATGCGTGATCTACGGCACCATCAAAACCAAGCAGGCGCTCAAGGATTCCGCACGCATCATGGGCTACGAGTTCTCCGTGGGCGAGCGCATCACCAAAGCCCTGCCACCGAGCAAGAACGGCAAGGACGCGAGCCTGCACGACATCTTCGACCCCACGTCGAAGCGATATGCCGAGGCTCGTGAATTCCGCGAATTGTATGACGCCGATCCGGACGCCAAGCGCATCACCGAGGAAGCCAAGGGCATTGAAGGATTGATCCGCCAGACCGGTGTGCACGCCTGCGCGACAATCATGGGTTCCGAGGCAATCACCAACACGTCTCCGCTGCTGGAACGCACCGACGGCACCATCACCACGACCTTCGAATACCATACGTGCGAAACGCTCGGCCTGGTGAAGATGGATTTCCTCGGGCTGTCCAACTTGACGGTCATCCGCGACACGCTGACGAACATCCGCAACAACGGCAAAGAGCCGATTGACTACACGAAGATTCCGCTTGACGACAAGCCAACCTACGAGCTGCTCGCACGGGGCGACACCCTGGGCGTGTTCCAGCTTGATTCCGACGGTATGCGATCGCTGCTCAAGACCCTGAAGCCCGATAACTTCAACGATATTTCCGCATTGATTGCGCTGTACCGGCCGGGCCCGATGGATATGGATTCGCATAACAACTATGCGAAACGTAAGAACGGCTTGCAGAAGATTACTCCGATCCATCCGGAGGTGGCCGAGCCGCTCAACGAAGTGCTCGGCGAAACCTACGGCCTGATCGTCTACCAGGAGCAGGTGCAGTCGGCCGCACGAATCCTCGCAGGCTATTCGCTGGGCAAGGCAGACGTGCTGCGTCGAGCGATGGGCAAGAAGAAGCCCGAAGTGCTGGCTAAGGAGAAAGTCCCGTTCTTCCAGGGCATGAAGGAACACGGGTATTCGATGGAAGCCGCGCAGGCGGTGTGGGATATCCTGGTCCCGTTCTCCGGGTACGCGTTCAACAAGGCGCATTCCGCGGCATACGGCTTGATTTCGTACTGGACGGCGTATCTCAAGACGCATTATCCGGTCGAATTCATGGCGGCGCTGCTTCAGAACGAACGCACGAACAAGGACAAGACCGCGCTGTACCTAGGCGAGGCCCGACGCATGGGCATCAAGGTGTTGCCGCCGGATGTCAACGAGTCGCGGCTCGAGTATTCGGCAGTCGGCGATGTCGTGCGTTTCGGCCTGGGCGCCATCCGCAACGTGGGCGACAAGGCGGTTGAGGATATCATCGCCGAACGTGAAACCGCCCGCGGCAAGTACGTGAATTTCATGGACTTCATCCGCCGTGTGCCGGTCACCGCCTTGAACCGCCGTCTGGTGGAATCGCTGATCAAGGCGGGCGCGTTCGATTCGATCGACCCGAATCGCCGGGCGTTGTATGAGATTCATGAAACGGCCATCGACTCGGTGATCGGGCTCAAACGCAAGCAGGCGGAAGGGCAATTCGATCTGTTCGCCGATGACGATGACGGCGGCGCGGACATGATGGGTGATGCGTCCGTCGTGGTGCCGGACATCGAGGAGTGGGACAAGAAGACCAAACTCAATTTTGAGCGCGAGATGCTCGGCCTGTACGTGTCCGACCATCCGTTGAGCGGCATGACCGCGATTCTGGCGAACCTTAGGGAAATGTCGATTGCGCATCTGATTGACCGGGCGAAGACCATGGGCGACAGCCAGCAGGTCACCATTGCCGGGCTCGTCACGAATGTGGACCGGCGTGTGTCCAAGAAGGGCAATCCGTGGGCCATCGTGACGGTGGAGGACATGGAAAGCTCCATCCAGTGCATGTTCTTCGGCAAGGTGTATGAAGCCGCCGCCGCGCAACTGGCGATCGACGAGGTCGTGCAGGTACGCGGACAGGTAGAGGTGCGCGACGAGACAGTGAGCCTGCGCGCCACTGAAATGCAGGTGCCGTCGCTGGAAGCCGACGATTCGCGGCCTGTAGTGATAACGCTGCCGCCGGTCGCGCTTGATCGGGACCATGTGATGCAGCTGGGACATGTGCTCATGAACCACCCGGGGTATTGCCCGGTGAAGCTGGCGATTATGGGGGAGAAAGGCGACGCGCAAGTGCTGACCTTTGGCGACCGGTTCCGGGTCAAGCGCGACACCTCGCTGTTCGCGGAGATCAAGATTCTCTTCGGACCGAGCTGTCTGCCAGCCGCCTGAGGGGCGCCGACCGGTTTGATGGCCGGGTGGTTGCTGGCGTATCGGCGCGCGGTGCGACTTTGGTGTCGCACGGTGACGGGATAGTCCGGGGTTTGGCCGGCTGTCGGTAGGTATCTGTCTGCCGTGTGATTTGGGAGTCGCATGGAGACGTGATGGGATTGGCGGCGGGGGAGGGCTGGCCATAGACGCGTCCCGTCACGCCCTGTCGCATAGGCCGTCATCTCAGCATGTGACAGCGGTCCGGGATTTTTCCGCGCAAGGTTTTCGCCCGCTGCTACCATGTGAGGGTATGAGCGACAATACCATGCGAATCATTGACCTGCGCGGAAAGCGCCTCACCCGTGCCGAGATGCTGGCGGCGATGCCACGTGCCGAGATGGGCACGAAGGAAGCCACCGATCTGGTGCGCCCGATCCTCGATGATGTCCGTGACCGCGGCGCTGCGGCCCTTCGTGATTTCGAGGAGAAGTTCGACCATGTGCGTCCCGAGCATCTGCGTGTGCCGGCCGAGGCTATGAAGCAGGCGCTCGACGAGCTTGATCCCGAAGTGCGCGCCGCCATCGAAGAGTCCGTTCGCCGCAGCCGTGCGGTGTCCGCATCCCAAGTGCCGCAAGACTTCCACACTGATTTGGCACCCGGCGCCCGTGTTGCGGAGCGTTGGATCCCCATCCAGCGTGTTGGCTTGTACGTGCCCGGCGGCAAGGCCGTATACCCGAGCTCGGTCATCATGAACGTGGTGCCCGCCCAGACGGCCGGCGTCGAATCGCTTGCCATCGCCACCCCGCCGAGCAAGGCGACCGCCGACGGTCTGCCTGACAAGACGATTCTCGCCACCTGCGCCATCCTCGGTGTCGACGAGGTCTACGCGGTCGGCGGCGCTCAGGCAATCGCCATGTTCGCCTACGGGGCTAAGGGCTCCGAGCCGCAGGACGGCGAGATTCTGTGCGAACCGGTCGACAAGATCACCGGCCCGGGCAACATCTTCGTCGCCACCGCCAAGAGCATGGTCTCCGGCATCGTCGGTATCGACGCGGTCGCCGGACCTACGGAAATCGCCATTATCGCAGACAAAGACGCGAACCCCAGCTGGGTTGCCGCCGATTTGATCGGTCAGGCCGAGCATGACGAGCTCGCCGGTTCCGTCCTGATTACCGATTCCGAGGACTTCGCCAAGCAGGTGCAGGCCAGCCTCGACCAGCGAGTCCCGCGTACCGAGCACGCCGAGCGTGTTGCCACTTCCCTGACCGGCAGCCAGTCCGGCATCATCCTGACGGACAATCTCGACCAGTCCATCGACGCCGTCAACGCGTACGCAGCAGAACACCTGGAAATCCAGACTACCGACCCGAATGCCGTCGTACCGCGCATCAAGAACGCGGGCGCGATCTTCCGCGGCCCATACTCTCCGGTCCCGCTGGGCGACTACATGTCCGGCTCAAACCACGTGCTGCCGACTTCCGGCACCGCGCGCTTCGCCTCCGGCCTCGGCGTGCACACCTTCATGAAGCCGGTCGAAGTCATCGAATACGACGAGGAAGGCCTGAAGGCGCTCGCCGCCCGCATCAACACCTTCGCCGTGTCCGAGGACCTGCCTGCGCACGGTGAGAGCGTGCTGAGCCGCTTCATCGCCGACCCGTACGACAAGGCGACCATCAAGCAGCAGGAAGAGCAGGCAGGACTGCGATGAGCGAGAACACCATCCCCTCCAGCCTCCCGCTGCGCAACGACCTGATCGGTGAGGAGCCATACGGCGCCCCGCAACTCGACGTGCCGGTGTGCCTCAACGTCAATGAAAATCCGTACCCGCCGAATCCGGACGTCATCGACACCATCGTCGAACGTGTCCGCGATATCGCCCCCACGCTCAACCGCTACCCGGATCGCGAGCATATCAAGCTGCGTCAGGCCTTCAGCGACTACCTCGCCAAGGAATCCGGCGCGCGTCTTGATATCAGCCAGCTGTGGGGCGCGAACGGCTCGAACGAAATCATGCTCCAGCTGTTCCAGGCCTTCGGTGGCCCCGGCCGCACCGCGCTGAGCTGCGACCCCACGTACTCGATGTACCCCGAGTACGCGCGCGACACGTTCACCGGGTGGAAGGTCGTCCACCGCAACGCCGATTTCACGCTGGACGTGGACCGCACTATCGAGGCGATCAACGACATCAAGCCGTCTATGGTGCTGCTCACCAGCCCGAACAACCCGACTGGCACGCCGCTGCCGCTCGAAGACACCGAACGCCTACTTGCGGCCTGCGAACAGGCGGATGTCGCCGGCGCGGCGCCTGGAGTCCACCCGATTCTCGTGATTGACGAGGCTTACGTGGAGTTCCGCAACCCGGGCACGCCGAGCGCGGTCACGCTCATCAACAAGCATGAGAACCTCGCGGTCAGCCGCACTATGAGCAAGGCTTTCGCCTATGCGGGCGCGCGCGTCGGCTACCTTGCCGCTTCGAAGGGCATTATCGACAGCGTGCGCATCGTGCGCATGCCCTACCACCTGTCCGCCGTGACTCAGGCCGTGGCCCTCGCCGCGTTCGAACACACCGACGAGCAGCTCAGCCGTGTAGCCCACTTGCGTGAAGTACGCGACCAGACCGCGGCATGGCTCAAACGCCAGACCTATAAGGGTGTCCCGCTTGAAGTCGCAGATTCCGAATCGAACTTCCTGCTGTTCGGCGGGCATTTCGACAACCGCGAGCGGATCTTCCAGGAGCTGCTTGACCGCGGTATCCTCATCCGCGTGGTCGGCCCGGACGGCTGGTTGCGCGTGTGCATGGGCACCGACGACGAGATGGCCCGCTTCCGTGAAGCGCTCGCCGAAGTGCTACGCATCGTGGAAGCCTAATAGCGCGAACATCGCGAAGACAACAAGCCAATCGGTGCGGTTTTCGTAATCAAGCCCGCGAGCCTGCGAGCTCGCGAGTCAACAAGTTAACAAGCCAACGAGCATGACGGAAAGCCGCGCATCCGGTCTGCCGCCGCAGGCCGGAACTGAGGAGGAAACATGGCACGTACAGCCCACATCGTGCGCAAGACCAGCGAGTCGACCATCGATCTGTCGCTGAACCTTGACGGCACGGGCAAAACCCAGATCGACACGTCGGTGCCCTTCTACAACCATATGATGACCGCGCTCGGCAAACATTCGCTTATCGACCTGAACATCAAGGCGAGCGGCGACACCGACATCGACGTGCATCACACGGTCGAAGACACTGCAATCGTCTTCGGTGAGGCCCTGCGTCAGGCGCTCGGTGACAAGCGCGGCATCCGCAGGTTCGCCGATGCCACCGTGCCACTGGACGAGGCGCTCGCCAAGGCCGTTATCGACATCTCCGGTCGCCCGTACGTGGTGTGCTCCGGAGAGCCGGAAGGCTTCGAATACTGCATGATCGGTGGGCATTTCACCGGCTCGCTCGTTCGCCACGTCATGGAATCCATCGCGTTGCACGCCGGCATCTGCCTGCACCTGCAACTGCTCGCCGGCCGCGACCCGCACCATATCGCGGAAGCCGAATTCAAAGCAGTTGCCCGCGCGCTGCGGTTCGCCATCGAGCCCGATCCGCGCGTCGACGGCATCCCCAGCACCAAGGGAGCCCTGTGATGGCCGACGATACGACGACCCCCGGCGATCGCGACGATTCCGGTCTGTCCGGCGGTGCCGGCGAATCCGGGAATTTCGGTAATTCCGGGAACTCCGCGAATTCCGGCAACGAGGACGGTCTGCATTTCAACGATGCCGATCTTGACGCCGCGATGGCGGATTTCGAGCGAGAATTTGACCAGTCGCAGGTTTCCCCGAACCAGGGTTCTCAAGGTCCGGATTCCGGCTTCGGCCAGAACGACACGTTGTTTGCCGGCGACAGCACCGGAGAATCCACGGATCAGCCGGAAACTCAGCAATCCATCGAAGCGAGCTTCGACGACGAGTTGCAGGGGCTGCTCGGCAACAAGGCCAAGGCGGCGGCTATCATCACCCGTCTGACCTCGGCCGAACTGCTTGCCGCATTCTGCCAGCTCAGCGATATTAGCGCCGTCTGCATCGACGACCCGCAAGGCGCCGTCGCCGTCCTGCACAACCTTGACGGTGACAGTCCAGAAGCAGCAGCCAAGGATTTGACAACCGTGGTGTCAGGCATGCCTGCAATTCTCACGGTCAACCGCGCGGACAAGCTCGAAGCCACGCTGTTCCTGCAAGGTCAGGCGGGGGAGCAGTTCGCGCCGCCGATTCTATTCGCCTCCGCGGCTCCGTTCGTTGAGGATCTGATGCTCGGCATAACCCCGCTTGAGGATATCCTCTCCGACCGCAAAAGCTTCGATTCCGCCGATCTCGACCATGATGGGGCTTTGGCGGTGCTCGCGAAGCATACCAGATTCGGGCGCGGCAATTCCTCCATCTCGTAACGCCGCACCCAAGGCGTACGCGAGACGGGAACACGGTAACAATCCCGGAGTACCGTGGAAACGTCCACGAACACCGGACGGCGGGCCGCACACATGCAGGCCCCCGACGAAAGGAAGGACAACGATGACATCGGTAGTGGTCTTTGACTACGGTTTCGGCAATGTGCGCTCCATGGTGCGCGCGCTCGCCAATCTCGGTCTTGATGTGACCCTCACGTCGGACCATCGTCAGGCTATTGAGGCCGACGGTCTTGTCGTCCCCGGCGTCGGGGCGTTCGGTGCCTGCGTGGATAGTCTGCGCAAGGTTGGCGGTGACCGCGTCGTCTACGATCGTTTGCGCGCCGGACGTCCGGTGCTCGGTGTGTGCGTCGGCGAACAGATCATGTTCGACCATGGCAATGAGCTCGGCAAGCCGGCGGACGGCTTGGGTCTGATTCACGGGGATGTGAACCTGCTGAACGCCGATGTGGTTCCCCATATGGGGTGGGACACCATCGAGGCGCCGCAAGGCTCCGTGCTGTTGCGCGGACTGACCGGGGAGCGGTTCTACTTCGTGCATTCCTATGCGGCGATGGACGCTCAGCCTGTGGAAAACGGCACCGAAGACATTGATTTCGGCGGGGAAGAGCAGAAGGTGACGTGGTGCACGTATGGGCGCAGCAGGTTTGTGGCGGCCTATGAGCGCGGACCGCTGTTCGCCACCCAGTTCCACCCGGAGAAATCCGCCGAAGCGGGCGCACAGCTGTTGAGCAACTGGATTTCGACCTTCTAAGCGATCCGGGCAGTCGCAGCCTAAGTAGTGGCGGTTCATACTGTGACAGACCATCGCAAGCAATCGCAAGCTATCGCAGGCCAGCGCGGGCCATTGCCACGACACAGGCCGCCGCATTGGCGACTGCCAGAGGAACACACCCGGATGCAGCATTCAGCAAAGCATACGAAACATCATCCGAAACAGCCGATATTCCGGCACTGACAGCGGGACACCCGCAGAATCGAGGGCAATATGGCACTCACCCTTCTCCCGGCAGTAGACGTGCGCGACGGCAAGGCGGTCCGTCTGCGCCAAGGCGAATCCGGCTCGGAAACCGATTACGGCAGTCCACTCGAAGCTGCCCGTACTTGGGTGGAATCCGGTGCGCAGTGGATTCACCTCGTTGACCTTGATGCCGCATTCGGCACCGGGAACAACCGTGACCAGCTCAGCGCAATCGTCAAGGAGCTGGGTGAGAAAGTCAATATCGAGATGAGCGGCGGTGTACGTGACGACGACAGCTTGAAAGCAGCGCTTGACGCCGGTGCCGCGCGCGTGAACATCGGCACCGCAGCGCTCGAGAACCCCGATTGGACCGCTTCGGTCATCAAGAAGTACGGCGATCGGGTTGCCGTCGGCCTCGACGTGCGTGGACATACGCTTGCCGCACGCGGCTGGGTCAAAGAGGGCGGTGACCTGTTCGAAACCATGAAGTTCCTCGACTCCGTCGGCTGCTCGCGTTACGTCGTCACCGACGTGGCACGCGACGGCATGATGAGCGGGCCAAACCTGACCCTGCTTCGTGAGGTCGCCGAGCGCACCGACGCGCATGTCACCGCATCCGGCGGCATCAGTAGCCTCGACGACCTGCGCGCCATCAAGGAGCTCGCACCGCTCGGCGTGGATGCGGCGATTCTCGGCAAATCGCTATACGCGCGTGCGTTCACCCTCGGGGAAGCGCTCGAAGTGGCGCGTTGACGGTAGTCGGCGGTCGAGGCAGCCGAATCAATCAGCCTCGACCGCCGGCCGACACGGCAGCGCGCCTCGCAACAGGAATCCGCCAAGGTCAACGATGATCTGCGAAATCAGCGGGTCAACACACGAAACGCAACGCAAAACGCGGCATAGTCACGGGAATATCGCAACCGTGTAGCATGTCCGTAATATTTCGATGGGACGATGAGAACTATGGATAAACAGCAAGAGTTCGCCCTGCGCACGGTTGAAGAACGAGACGTGCGCTTCATCCGACTTTGGTTCACGGATGTATTGGGAACACTGAAATCAGTGGCCATCGCCCCCGCCGAACTCGAAGCGGCGTTCGAGGAAGGGCTTGGTTTCGACGGTTCGTCGATCGAAGGCATGACGCGTGTTTCCGAGGACGACATGATTGTCAAGCCTGACCCGTCCACCTTCCAGATTCTGCCGTGGCGCGGTGGTCCGCAAGGCACCGCACGCATGTTCTGCGACATCCTCACCCCGGACGGCGAACCGTCGCTCGGCGATCCGCGGCACGTGCTCAAGCAGGCGCTCGCCAAAGCCAAAGAGAAGGGCTTCACCTTCTACGTGCACCCGGAAATCGAGTTCTACCTGTTCGAAAACCAGGAGGATTGGTCCAAGGCCCCTACACCCATCGACGAAGGCGGGTACTTCGACCACGTGCCGCGCAGCCCGGGGATGGATTTCCGCCGTGCGACCGTCAACATGCTCGAGCAGATGGGCATTTCCGTTGAATACTCGCATCATGAGGCCGGTCCAGGCCAGAACGAGATTGACCTGCGGTATGCCGACGCGTTGACCACCGCGGACAACATCATGACCTTCCGCACCGTGGTCAAAGAGATTTCCCTCGAACGTGGCATTCACGCGAGCTTTATGCCCAAACCGCTCGCCGACCAACCGGGTTCCGGTATGCACACGCATCTGAGCCTGTTCGAAGGCGATTCCAACGCCTTCTACGAGGCAGGACAGGAGTTCAACATGTCGCTTATCGCGCGCCAGTTCGCCGCTGGCATCCTGTACCATGCGGCGGAGATTTGCGCGGTCACCGACCAGTACGTCAACTCGTACAAGCGTCTGTGGGGTGGGGCGGAAGCGCCGAGCTACATCTGCTGGGGTCACAACAACAGGTCCGCGCTGCTGCGCATCCCGCAGTACAAGCCAGGCAAGGGCAATTCCGCGCGTATGGAGTTCCGCGCGCTCGACCCGGCGGTCAACCCGTATCTCGCGTTCTCCGTGCTGCTTGCGGCCGGTCTTGACGGCATCGAACAGCAGATGACTTTGGGGGAGCCGACCAGCGACGACGTGTGGGAGCTCACCGATGCCGAGCGCAAGGCGATGGGCATCCAGCCGTTGCCGGAATCGCTCGACGAGGCGCTGAAGATTATGGAGAAGTCCGATTTTGTGGCCGGTGTCTTGGGTGAGCACGCCTTCGAATACTTCCTGCGCAACAAGCATCAGGAATGGGAGGAGTACCGCCGTCAGGTGACGCCATACGAGCTCGGCAAGTACTTGCAGCGCCTGTAACCCCGGCTGTCCGCGCTGCCGAATCGGTGTTTCGGGCAGCGCATGGCAGTACCGCCAGCCCCGCTTGCGTCAATCGCAGCGGGGCTTTGGCGTATCTATATGGCGTTTGTGGTGTGCTGTGGTGCGCTGAGTGTCCCGTACAATTCCCCGTACAAACTGGTTACGCTGGCGGGCGGTTTTGCGTAGACGGTTTGTGGGTTTGGCGTTAGAGAGCGGTGGACGGGTGACGTCGGATAGTTGACGCGCCAGAGGGTCGGTGTTCGGGCACACCCGGTGGTTCACTGGGATGGGCGGCCGGACGGGTCGTACAGGAGGAACGCGGCGCATGGCCGAAACACACACGCAAAGTACGACGACAGGAATTCTACAAGACACGCAGGCACCACAGGGCACGCTGACACCACAAGACACGCAGAACGCGACGAGCGATCAAAGGCATCAGGTCGGTCAGCCTCACAGTCATGGCAGTGGAGATAACGCCGTCCCACACCAGCGGTTCTTTACGCCCGCGGTTGTCACCCTGATCGCCCTGAGTTTCATGCTGGGGCTCAGCGAATTCATCATGGTTGGTATCCTGCCGCAAATCGCACGCGGATTGAGCATCAGTGAAGTCACCGTAGGCAACCTCGTCTCCTTGTTCGCGGTCGCATACGCCCCGGCAACGCCAATCGGCTCGGCGCTTTCGGCGCGCTTCCCGCGTTTCGCCACGCATATGACGCTGGTAGCGGTGTTCCTCGTAGGCAACATCCTGTGCATGGTCGCGCCGAACTATCTGATTCTGCTCATCGCGCGCATGATGATCGCCCTTGTGGCCGGCACGACGGTCGCCGTATCCATGACATATGCGCCGGATGTATCCAGCGCCGCGAATCGCACCCGGTTCATCGCATGGGTGTTCTCCGGCTTCTCGATAGCCTCGGTCATCGGCGTGCCTGTGGGCACATGGGTCGCGGGAACATTCGGATGGCGAGCCGCATTCGCACTGATTGTTGTGCTGACCGTTGCGCTCATGCTCGCCATGGTTCTCGTGTTGCCGCGCAACAATCATCCGATGACCATCGGCTTTCTGCCGCAATTCCGTCTGTTTGCTGATCGTCGCATTCGGCTGGGCGTTCTCGCGGTGCTGTTCGGGGCGGCGGCAAGCTACGTGTTCTATACGTATCTCACGCCGATTATGCGTGACGAAATCGGGATTCCCCAGCGTTTCGTCAGCCTCGGATTGATGGTATTCGGTGCGGCGTGTCTGTGCAGCAATCTGTACAGTGGCAGGCTTGCCAATCGGGGGACCGGTGTGGCGCCTCTCGCCCGGATCCGGCCCATCTACCTGATGCAGGCGGTTCTGCTGTGTTTGCTCGCGTTCGCAAAGCTTCTGCCGGTCGCCGGGGCGTTGCTGCTCATCGTGCTGGGCCTGTTCATGTATCTGCAAAATTCCGCATCCCAAGTGCTGTACATGGACGTCGCAGCCCAAGCCCATCCGGGATCGATGAATCTCGCGGCATCATTGAATTCCATGTCGTTCAACATCGGTATCGCGCTCGGGTCAGCGGTTGGCGGTGTCGTCAACGATGAGTTTGGATTGACTTGGCTTGGACCCTTCGGTGCGGTGTTCGCACTGCTCGCCGCCTTGACGGTTAGCGGGCTACACCCGACGAGCGCGGAGCTCGGAGCGTGGCAGTTCGGCGATAGTTGAGCCTGTCAGGCCGGTCACGCCTTACAATGACAGTGATGACAGCGATGACCTTGAACGGCCGGCATGATGAGGGCGCAACGACCTTGGTACCGGGGATGGCGACGTTCGCAATCGTGCGGAAGAGCCGATTTTTAGCAACATGCGGCGAGGATTGGAATGTTAGGCATCGTGCCCCGCGTCATCGGAGGACATAGATATGATGGCAGAACCTGCGGATACGACGGATGCGATGGAATCAACAGCATCAGCAGAAACGATAAAGCCGGGAGCATCGACGACAGTGGGTAGCACGACGAACACGGAATCGAAGACGGAAGCCTCGACATCTTCGAGCAAGCCGAAATCGGGACATGCAGTGAAATCATCCGCAGGACGGGACTGTGGACGGCGTACCGGTGGTTCCGGACGGCGTGCCGGCTCCAGCGCACAATCCGCGGGACGTGCCAAGTATGCGCGGGGGGCATCGTCACGCGCTTCGTCCTCGCGTGGGTCATCGTCAACGGGGTCGTCGTTGCGTGCCTCGTCCCCGCGCGGCGGTGGTCGGGAAGCCTCATCGTTCTCGAAAGCAATACGACAATTGCAAACCCGATATTGCAAGGCATGGAAGAAAGCGAATCCCGGCAAACGGTGTCTGATTGTGCTGGAAACCATGGTAGCGATTATCTGCGCGATGGCACTGGTCATGGGGCTGATTCGTGTCGTGCAATGGCGGACGGAAATCGCCATCGCCCAATACCGGCAGAATCAAACCGCGGAAAAGTACGGATTCAACCCCGGCAACATCATCTCCGATGGACAGTTCTTCAACGGCAATGCCATGAGCCAAGCGGAAATCCAAGCGTTTCTCGATAAGGAAGGCGCATCATGCACAGGAAGCCAATGTCTGCGCGTCATGACGTTTGATAGCGAGAACGAGCCCGCCGGCAGCGAATGCGAGGCGTACCAAGGGGCGCAAGGCGAAACCGCTGCCACGATCATCAGCAAATCGGCGAAAGCCTGCGGAGTCAGTCCGAAAGTGCTGCTCACCGTGCTGCAGAAGGAGCAGCATCTGGTTACCGCGACCAGTACGACCGCCTTCCAGTTCAAAGCCGCGATGGGCTTGAGCTGCCCGGACGACGCGAGCTGCGACCCGCAGTACGCCGGGTTCTTCCGGCAAGTGTATGGGGCGGCGAAACGTTACAAGTATTATCTGCAGCATGAGGATACGTACGGATACCATGCCGGCAGCATGAACTACATCCAATACAATCCGAACGCCAGTTGCGGGGGCAGCCAGGTGTACATCGAGAACAAGGCGACCGCGTTGCTGTACATCTACACGCCTTATCAGCCGAACACGGCGGCGCTCGCAGCCGGAGCGGGGGAGGGCGACTCCTGCTCGGCGTACGGCAACCGCAACTTCTCGATCATCTACACCGGTTGGTTTGGCAATCCGCGCGCGTAGGAGGGCGGCTTCGGCGGCAAGGTCGCCGGGCCGGTCATGTGGCGTAGTGTGAGGATTGGCTCGCACAACGGCTCCCGGGAGTCGAGAGCAGCCGGTTTGTGACTCTCTACCCGGCATCGTGTGAGGATTTGCTCACACAACGCCGGCGATTGTTCAGATGATGCATGTGACGAAATACAGAACTTGCCGGACGCAGCGATGCCTGGACCCGTGAGTTGGCGAACCGACAAACCGTGTATGTCGCGGCATGCGTATCTTGACGGATGTCGTGATGCCCGGGCGTGGAGGACGGCGGGTTGCCATCTCGTGTATGTTGCCGCATACGTGCGTTGCCGGATGTCATGATTCCCGGTCGTGGAGGACGGTGGGTTGTTGTTGCATGTGTATTGTTGCATACGGAATGTGCAGGTTGGCTGTGGATGCTAGTCGTTTGGGGGACAATGCCGCGCGTCGCGTATGTCGTGCCATACGTAACATGTCGAATCGGAGAGATTGAAGGCTGAACGATGCCAATCGTTGACCCGCATATACAACCTACGTATGCGGCAGCATACGGAATATGCCGGATGCCGCCGCACACGAAGACAACGATTGGCGATGGCGCGTGCTGCGTATGTCCGGGCACACAGCGCGCGACAACTTGCAGAACACCCCAGCAGCGTACTGGTAAGTGCCACAACTAAGCACCCGCAACCTGCCTACGCGAGCACCTTGCGGATTCGCTGGATGCTCACCGGTTTCGCCGTGCCCAGCTCCTGCGCCCACAGGGACACGTAGAACTCCTCGAGCATCCACCGGGCTTGGGTCGCCTTGCCCAGCAGCTGCTCGTGACGTGGTCCGGCCGGCTCGGCCTTTGCGCGTTCCATCGCCTTGTCCACGAGTCCGCGCGCTTCATCGGCCTGCCACGCCCAGCGCACGTCCCGATTCTTATCAGTCTTCGCTTTGGCAAGCCGCATCAGATCAGCGTGCAGATACCGTTCGATATTCGGCAACGCATCCGGGGGAGCTGCCCCGATGAACCCGGGAAACACGAGCGTGGCGATATGCTCACGCACCGATTGCAGCACCGAGAGCATCGGCAGGTCGGCCTTGCCGGACACCGCCTTGTCCACTTCGGCGTACCGCTTGAGAATCGCAATCACATCATGCGCAACCGCATACACGGTATCCTCGAACACTTCCGACACCCCGCTGACCGCTTGGGCGAGCGCCTCATCGTCCGGCAGCTTGTCCACACGCGGCAGCAGTCGCTTGACAGTGGCGAGCTGCAAATCCTCGACCAAATCGGCGGTGGAACGGTATGGCGCGCTTGCCAGCATGAGCGCTTCGGCGCCCAGCCACCGTGAGGAAATACGTTCCGACGGCAGACGTAGGGACTCCAGTGCGCCTGCCCACAGAATGTCGGCGCGCGGTTTGGTGGTTGCCCCCGCTTTGTGCAGCAGATTCGCCTGTTGAACGATTTTTCCTTGCGCTTCGGCGGCTTTCGCCTGTCGCTGCACGACTTTGCGCGCGGATGCGGCGGCGAGCTGCGCGAATTGCCGTTGCAGCCCGACCAGGGATTTGCCGGTACCGAGTACTTTGACGGCCGCCCGCCCGCCATGCCTATGCCCATTGCCGTGCCGATGTTGGGATTCGGCTTGCGGCAGTGGCTGTTCGATGCTGAAAGTCATTCTCAGGTAGGGGGCGAGTTTGCTGATTTGCTCGTCGGTATAGACCTCCGGGTGAATCTGCGCGCCGACTGTCGAAATCGCTGCCGCGGTGAACGCGTGGATGATATCCGGCCACGCACCGGCACCTGCCACCTGCGAGCCGACTGGCGAACCTTCCCGCGCGATTTCTTGTAGATTACCATCAGGCAGGTTCGGATGCCCCATCTCCCCGGATCCGGGCAAATCCGGGTATCGTTCGTCAATCGCCTCGCGGATTGCCCGCGCGGTGTCGGGGGCGGGCACGAACTGGACGCGCAGCGCCTTCGGCAGGGATTTGATCATGCCGAGCAGCAGTTCGTCAAGCAGACCGGGCACGTTCCATGTGAACTGCTCAGGCGTCAACCGTGACAGTTCCTTGATGGGGATGTGCACGGTCACACCGTCGTCCGGGGCGCCCGGCTCGTACTTGTAGCTCAGCCGCAGGTCGATCGGCGTACCGTCGGTGCCGAGCGTATGCCAGTATTCCGGGTAGTCGTCCATACTCACGCTGCCGGATTGCTGGAGCCGCTCGACGTTCTCCGGGTCGAAATCCAGGAGGTGCGGCTGCTTGTCGTGCTCGCCCTTCCACCATTTCGCCAGATCAGCGACACTGGTGATATCCGCGGGGATGACGGCATTGTAGAAGTCGAACAGATCCTCATCGCTGACCGTGTCGGCGACTTGCCGGGTGCGGTCGGCATCCTGCGCTGCATCCTCAAGGATGTCCCGGTTGCGTTCGATGAAGCCGTCATATGGGAAGCGCTGCTGGATGTCCCCTTCGACCAAGCCTTGCCTCAGCAGGAAATCACGTGCTTCGGGTGGGTTGATGCGCCCCCATTGCACTGGACGGTCCTGCACAATCGGCAACCCATATAGCAGGACCTTCGATTGTGCTACCGCCGACCCGCGCGAGCCGGACCAATGCGGCTCGGCGTATGTGACGCGGGTGAGTGAGCCGGCCAGAGGTTCCGCCCATGCCGGGTCGATTGCGGCGGAATACCGCGCCCACAGGCGGGAGGTTTCCACCAGTTCCGTGCTCATCACCCACGGGGGAGTGGTTTTCGCGACCGCGGACGCGGGGAACAGCGCGAAACGTGTGCCGCGAGCGCCCTGATAGTCGTTTTTCGCGGTTTTCTGTGCGCGTTTCATCGCTCGAGCTTTGGCCGCCCCCTTGAGACCGGCGAAATCCGAAGCTTTCGGCTCGCGCACCACCTGCATGCCCATCATGGACAGCAACCCGGCGAGCATTGATTGGTGGATGCCTTGCGCGTCCCACGTGCAGCACATGGAGTGCGCGGCCTGCTGGTTCATCGGCAGATTGCGGATGTCAAGCCCCGGCCGAGAGATCGGCTGTGGCTCGCCCACGCGGAATTTCAATTCGCGGCACATCTGGGACAGTTGCGCGACCAGGTCTTTCCACTGCCGCATGCGTAGGAAGCTGAAATATTCGGCTTTGCAGATGCGACGCAACGCATTGTTGCCGGGTTCGCCGTCCACTTGGAACACGCGGTCCCAAATATTGAGCGCTGTGAGGAAATCACTGGTCGGGTCAGCATACCGGTTGTGGATCCGGTCAGCTTCCTCGCGTTTATCTTCGGGGCGCTCGCGGGGGTCTTGCAAGCTGAGGAACGCGACGACGACCAGCACAGCGGCAAGCGTGTTCGGCGTGGTGCGGGTGGCCGCTTCGATGACCATGCGCCCGAGCCTGATGTCGATTGGGATATGGGACAGTTGTCGGCCGATGCGGGTCAGTCTGACTTCGCCGTGTTTATGGCTGACGGCCTTGAGTTCGGTCAGCTCGTTGAATCCATCGGACACGGAACGTACATCCGGCGGGTCGATGAACCCGAAGTGCGTGATGTCGTCGACCGTGTGTGCCACGCCGACCGACAGCATGTGCAACACCACCGCGCCCAGCGACGTGCGCAGGATTTCAGGCTCGGTGAAGCGTGGCCGCGTCTGGTAATCCTCGTTCGAATACAGGCGAATCGCGATGCCGTCGGCTACACGCCCGCATCGGCCGGAACGCTGGTCGGCGCTCGCCTGCGAAATCGGTTCAATCGGCAGACGCTGCACTTTCGCCGTTTTCGAATATCGTGAGATACGCGCGGTACCCGGATCGACGACATAGCGGATTCCCGGTACGGTCAGCGATGTTTCCGCCACATTCGTAGCGATGACAATGCGTTGATGGGTATGAGGTTCGAACACCTTGTGTTGTTCCTTAGCGGACAACCTGGCGAACAGCGGCATGATCTCGATCGCGTCGGGGCGGCGCATATCCGCTGTGCGCGGACCGAAATGATGATGCAGGGCGTTTTCGAAATCATGGATATCGCGCTCGCCGGACGCGAAGACGAGGATGTCCCGCGGCCCGTGCTCATGGCTGGAACGGATGACCAGTTCGGCGCAGGCGCGCGCCACGGCGGTCGGCACATCGGTCTGGTCGTCGTCACTGTTGCCATTGTTGCCGCCGCGCCCGTCGTCCCCGCCGATTGCGGGATTGCGCGGATTGGGGAAGCCAGGCACGTGATTCATGAGAGCCGGCAGTGATCCCAAGGGCTCGTAGACGATCTGTACAGGATAGGTGCGCCCGGAAACTTCGATGACCGGCACCTTGGTGTGCAACGCGTGCTCGAAATGGTCGCGGAACTTCTCCGAATCGATGGTCGCCGAAGTGATCACAAGCTTCAAATCACGGCGTTTGGGCAGCAGCGCGGTCAGATAGCCGAGCAGGAAGTCGATGTTGAGGCTGCGTTCGTGCGCCTCGTCAATCACGATGGTGTCGTAGCGGCTCAGCTGCGGGTCACGCTGAATCTGCGCGAGCAAGATGCCGTCGGTGACCACGCGCAGTCTGGTATTAGGGGAGCTTTCGTCGGTGAACCGCACCTGGTAGCCGATCTCATCGCCGAGTTTCGTTCCCATTTCCAGGGCGATGCGTTCGGCGACTGTTCGCGCGGCAAGCCGGCGCGGCTGCGTGTGCACAATCTGGTGGCCATGCGTGCCACGGCCCATTTCCAGCAGCATTTTCGGGATCTGCGTGGTTTTGCCCGATCCGGTTTGGCCGGAGACGATGACGACCTGCGAGCGTTTCACCGCGTCGATGATCTCGTCATGCGCCGCGGAAATCGGCAGTTCCTTTGGATATGTGAACTTCATGCCTGACGCAGCACCTCGATGACGCGATACCCCTTGGAACTGGCGTATTTGCTGACCGAATAGCCGTCGCCAAGCGCTTGGGCGAGCCAGGGGATGAGCGAATCGGAGCCGAGGTTCTTCTGCACCACCAGATACGCGGCGCCGCCTGGGTTGAGCCGCGGTAGCCACGCCATGAGCAGCTCGTGCAACGCGTCTTTGCCGATGCGGATCGGCGGGTTGGACCAGATCACGTCGAAGGTCAGGTCGGCGGGCACAGCGTCGGACGTGATGGCGTGCACATGCTCCAAACCGTTGGATTTCGCGTTTTCCGCGGTCAGATCGACTGCGCGTTCGTTGATGTCGATCGCCCAGATGTCAAGGTTAGGGGATTCGAAGCCCAAAGCGAGTGCGATTGGCCCCCAGCCACACCCCAGATCGAGCCCGGTGCCTTGCCGCGGCGGCATGGGCGCATGGCGCAGCAGCACGGACGTACCCAGATCGACACGATTGCCTGAGAACACGCCGTTGGATGTCTGGACCGTGGCATCGTAGCCGCGTAAGGTCACCTTGCGTTCGCGCCTGACGTCGGCCGATTGGGGGTTCGCCGTGAAATACTGCTCGTCGCCTGTGCTCTGTTTCTGCGCGGAGCGTGTGCCGTTCTTCTGTTTGGCGTCACGCTCTTCGGCGCCATGATGTGCTTTCGATACTGCCATATGCTTGTGTTCTTCCTGCAAACGTCCGTTGGTCGCGCCGGCGTGCTCGCCTGTCGCTGACGGCGGAACCGGCTTGGTGTTGTCGTCCAACATGTTGATAATAAAGACAATAGTTGATACTAGGAAGATACCGTCGGTCGTGCCGCCGATTCGGCGGTGCGAGAAGAAGGAACCGCCATCACCACGACAGCTTTCGCACGCACGGACGACGCTGAAGACAACCGGGAAACCCAGGCCAGCCAGACAAGCCAGGAACATCAGGGGAGTGCGGCTGGTATGACACCGCAACAGGCAGGAAGCCAAGGTACGGCGGAGCATGATTCGGACGACACTGTGAACCAATCTGTCCAATCCGGGAAAGGCCAATCCGCCCCTGCCCAAGACGAGGACGTGCTGTCCGAACATTCCGAGGTCCTGTTTGACGATGCCGCGGCCCACCCCTACGCCCACGAAGACCAGGAGTGGCGCGAACGCGAGGCGCGCAACGAACTCAAACGAGTCGCCGGTCTCGGCGAATTGCAGGATGTCACCGAAGTCGAATACCGCAAGGTACGTCTCGAACGCGTGGTGCTCGTCGGAGTGTGGTCGAGCGCGAAAACTACTCAGGCACAGGCCGAGGAATCGTTGCGCGAGCTCGCAGCACTCGCCGAAACCACCGGCGCCCAGGTATGCGACGGCCTCTTGCAACACCGTCTGCGCCCGGATTCCGCGACTTATGTGGGTTCCGGCAAGGCCAAGGAAATCGCGGGTGTTGTCGCGCGTGACGAAGCCGATACCATCATCGTCGACGACGACTTGCCGCCGAGCCAGAGGCGAGCCTTGGAGGATGCGACAAAAGTCAAGGTCGTCGATCGCACGGCCGTGATTTTGGACATTTTCGCCCAGCATGCGACCAGCCGCGAAGGCAAGGCGCAAGTCGAGCTCGCCCAATTGCAATACATGCTGCCGCGACTGCGCGGTTGGGGCGGGTCGCTGTCCCGTCAGGCGGGTGGTCGTGCGGCGGGCGCCGACGCGGGTATCGGCTCGCGTGGCCCCGGTGAGACGAAAATCGAAATGGACCGCCGTGTCATCCGCAACCGGATCGCCAAATTACGTAAACAGATTGCCCACATGGCCCCCGCGCGCGATGTCAAGCGCGGGTCGAGGCGCCGCTTCGGTCTGTCCACGGTCGCCGTGGTCGGGTATACCAACGCCGGCAAATCATCGTTGACCAACCGGCTGACCGGCTCGCGTGAGCTGGTGGAGAACGCGCTGTTTGCCACGCTTGACACCGCGGTGCGACGCGCGAGCGCGAAGGACGGCCGCCAATACGCTTACGTGGACACCGTCGGATTCGTCCGCCGTCTGCCCACGCAGCTGGTCGAGGCATTTAAATCCACGCTCGAGGAAGTCGCCGACGCCGATGTCATCGTGCACGTGGTCGACGCCTCACATCCGGACCCGTTCGCCCAGATTGACGCGGTCAATGCCATTCTCGCCGATATCAACGGCACCGAAAGCATCCCTCGCATCCTGGTATTCAACAAAATCGACCGGGCGGATCAGGCGACCCGTGAGCGTCTTGCGGCGCTCGCTCCCGAGGCGCACCTCGTATCCGCGTTCACCGGGGAAGGCATTGACGCGTTGCGTGAGGCGGTCGAGGCGCTTCTGCCGGTGCCCGATGTGCATGTCAGCGCGTTGCTGCCGTACACAGCCGGGTCGCTCGTCTCGAAAATCCGCGAATACGGTCAGATGGACTCGATTGAGTACCGCGGGGATGGCATGATGATTGAAGCGCAGGTTGACAGCCAGCTTGCCGCCCAGGTGGTCGATGCCGCCATCGATGAATAACCGCTGAACGACTGCAATACTTGATACGACTTCATTGTGAACGCTCTCATATTTTTCCTTCCCTTGGCCCCGCGTCAAGGCGTTTTCCCTGCGTAAACGTCACGGAGAGCCACTAGAGTGGAGATGTTACTGAATGAAGCCCGTCACAATCGGGTCATTGCCAAGGAGAAGTAGCAAATGGTGAATTCAGCTGTAAAGCCCACGAAGCTCGCTATCATCGGTGCCGGCGCTGTCGGCTCAACGCTTGCCTTCGCGGCCGCCCAGCGTGGCGTTGCGCGCGAAATCGTTCTCGAGGACATCGCCAAGGAGCGTGTCGAGGCCGAGGTGCTCGACATGCAGCACGGCTCCAGCTTCTATCCGACCGTCTCCATCGACGGTTCCGACGATGTTGAGATCTGCCGTGACGCCGACATGGTCGTCATCACCGCGGGCGCTCGCCAGAAGCCGGGCCAGTCCCGCCTCGATCTTGCAGGCGCGACCATCAACATCATGAAGTCCATCATCCCGAACGTGGTGAAGGTCGCCCCGAACGCGATTTATATGCTCATCACGAACCCGGTGGATGTCGTCACCCACGTGTCCATGAAGCTGTCCGGACTGCCGGCGAACCAGATGTTCGGCTCTGGCACGAACCTTGATTCCGCTCGTCTGCGCTTCCTGATCGCGCAGCAGACCGGCGTGAACGTGAAGAACGTGCACGCGTACATCGCCGGTGAGCACGGCGATTCCGAAGTCCCGCTGTGGGCTTCCGCCACCATCGGTGGCGTCCCGATGTGCGATTGGCAGCCGCTGCCGGGCCATGAGCCGCTCGACGCCGCCAAGCGCGAGGAGATTCATCAGGAAGTCAAGAACGCCGCCTACAAGATTATCCAGGGCAAGGGCGCGACCAATTACGCGATCGCTATGTCCGGCGTGGATATCATCGAGGCTGTGCTGCGCGACACCAACCGCATCCTGCCGGTGTCCTCCATGCTCACCGACTTCCACGGCATCTCCGACGTGTGCATGTCCGTGCCGACCCTGCTGAACCGTCAGGGTGTGAACTCCCGCATTAACACCCCGCTGTCCGACCATGAGCTCCAGGAGCTCAAGAAGTCCGCGGAGACGCTGCGCGAGACCGCTGCGAAGTTCGGCTTCTGATACGTTCGCGAGCCGTATGGCGCCGTGACTGACTTGATGTCGTGACGCCATACCCGGTACACTCGGAACAACAAGGAAACCCCGGCCGTTACGCCGGGGTTTCGTCGTATCTGCACGGATGAGAATGGTAATGAGAAGCGGTTTCGACAGTGCGCAGGTGGCAGTGCGCAGTGCCTATACGCAGGCGGCAGGGCGCTGGCGGCAAGGCGTACGGGCTCTGTGCAAGTACGGCTGCGGAATACCCAAGGAGAGTATGCGATGACGCACGGTGAAGGAACGTCCCGGAAAGCGGGAAGCAGCAAGGAACATCAGCGCAGGCTGACCATGTCGCTGGTGCTGACCTCGACGGTGTTCATCGCCGAAGTGATTAGCGCGGCATTGACCGGATCGCTGGCGTTGCTGGTGGATGCCGGGCATATGCTCACTGATCTTTCAGTGCTGGTCGCCTCGGCAGTGACGGCGATGCTGATGCGGCGCAAGCCCAGCAACACCCGGACATGGGGGTGGGCGCGGCTGGAGGTCATCACTGCGGCGCTCGGTGCGTTGGTGTTGTTGTTCGTCGGGGTCTATGCGCTTGTCGAGGCGGGGATGCGCCTGTTTGGCGGAGCAGATGACGGTGTGCGCAGCGTCGGGCTGCTGATGTTCATGGGCGTGTTGGGTCTGGCGGCGAATATCGGTTCGATTGTCATTCTTCACGGGAACAGCGATGACAACATGAATATGCGTGCGGCCTTTCTCGAGGTGGTCAATGATGCCCTGGGATCGGTTGCGGTTATCGTCTCGGCGATTGTGCTGCAATGCACGGGCTGGGGCGGCTTTGATGCGATTGCGGGCGGCATCATCGCGTTGATGATGATTCCGCGTGCGGTGTTGCTGCTGCGCAAGGCGGTGCGCGTGCTGTTGGAGGAGACGCCGGATGGGCTGGATCTCGATGAGGTTCGAGCACATATGGAACGCGTGCCGCATGTGGTGGCTGTGCATGACTTGCATGCGAGCACGGTGTCGACTGGCATGCCGGTGCTGATGGCGCATGTGGTGGTCGATCCGGGGTTGTCGATGGCGCAGGGGGCGCAGATTCTGGCTCAGTTGCAAAGCTGCCTGCGTGAGCATTTCCCAGTGTCAATTCCGCATACGACCTTCCAGCTTGAGCCGGCCGGGTGCGAGGCGACCCGTGCGGAACATTTGCACGACGCGCCGGAAGATGAGGGTGACAGCGGTGATGGTGTTGGGGTTGGTGACGCGGCTGATTGAGCTGATGGTGATGTGCCCATTTGAGGGAATGTGTGAAGATTGAATCGTACGCCGGGCTAATCGGTCATTCCGAGCCGGTGTGCTTGGCGGTTATCTGCCTGTCGTGTGACTGTTGTGTCGCGTGATGTCGCGACAGATGACTGCGACGTGCGACACCACCGGCAAGACTTAGATCTTGCGCAGAACGGTGACTACTTTGCCCATGATTTGTGCATGGGTGCCATCGATGGGGGAGTATGCAGGATTGTGAGGGATGAGCCACACGTGGCCGTGCTCCTTGCGGAAGGTTTTTACGGTGGCTTCGTCATCGAGCAGCGCCGCGACTATGTCCCCGTTTTCGGCGTTTTGCTGCTCGCGTACCACCACGAAATCGCCGTCGCAGATGGCCGCGTCCACCATGGAATCCCCGTGGACTTCGAGCATGAAGAGATTACCCGTGCCGGTGAGCCGTTCCGGGAGCCTCATGACATCTTCGATGTGCTGCTGGGCGGTAATCGGAGTGCCTGCTGCAATCCTGCCCACAAGGGGCACGTCGCGCGACTCAAAAATGGATTCCTGATCGTTCGTGGATGCTGCCGCCGTGGGGAAGGGAAAAATCTGCGCGGCCTGTTGATGTATGGATTTGGACGGAACAGATGGTGTTGAAGCGGACTGATCCTCGACAAGCTCGATGGCACGGCCTTTTTTGGCGCCGATGCGGATATAGCCGCGGTCGGCGAGAACCTGCAGCTGATGCTTGACCGACGACGGGCTTTTCAACCCCACCAAATCACCGATTTCCCTAAATGACGGGGCATAGCCGTGTTTGGCGACATGGGAGCGAATGGCGTCCAGCACTTGGCGCTGGCGGTTGCTCAACGCCAATGATTGTTGGCTGTGCTCGTCATCATGCCTAGACGGGAATGCGATGGTGCCCACATCAAATCCTTTCGTTCTCCACTAGCATAACCGAGCCCGCGGGAAAAATCAAACAAATGTTCGACACGCCACTTGTCAACTTCGAACGTCCGTGTCATAATTAGAACACCTGTTCGATAGAACATGTGTTCGAACGTATTGCGAGTGGTCGCAGCGTAGCCGTATGGCGTCGCGGGTTGCAAGGCAGCTGGCACATGCGCATGGCTGGTATTGCGGATTGGACATGCGCATGAGGCATAACGCACGGGAAAGGTGGAGAGGTATGCGAGCTCAGGAGTATATGGGGATGCGTTCTGTTGGCTATCGCGCTGTCCAGACGCGCCCAGACGAGGGGGTTGGTGTGCTGCATCGGCGTGGAACTGCGCGAGCGTCCGCGATCGCTGCAGCGAGCAGCCGGTCTGTGCTGTCGAAAGGTTTGATTGTCGCCTTGCTGGCGATTGCGGTGGTGTTCGGGTGGAGCATGCTAGAACCGCGGACTGCGGAATCGGCAACCCCGGTGCAAACCGTAACCTATCAAGTGCAGGCGGGGGATACCTTGTGGCAGTATGCGCAGGAGGTGACTCCTGCTGGCGGTGACGTGAACCAGAAGGTTGATGAAATCGTCAGACTCAACAACTTGCAATCCACTGGTCTCAAACCGGGGGAATCAATTGTGGTGCCCATTGACTGACGATGGTCGGCTGGTTCGCGTTGATACCGGCCACTGGTTGACAAGTGGGAACGGCAAGTTGGGGCTGTCGACTATGGTTGGAGATATGCATTGCCCGTTTTGCCAGAATCCTGACACCAAGGTGGTCGACACCCGTATCAACGAGGACGGTCATTCCATTCGTCGTCGTCGTGAATGCCTCAAATGCGGCAGGCGTTTCACTACGGTGGAAACCACAATGCTTCTGGTACAGAAACGCTCGGGCAATGTGGAGCCGTTCGACCGCAACAAGGTGGTCAACGGTGTGCGCAAAGCCTGCCAGGGTAGGCCTATTGACGAGGATCAGCTCAAGATGCTCGGTCAGCGGGTGGAGGAAGATCTACGATCTCGAGGTCTGGCGACTGTCAAATCCGACGAGGTAGGCAAAGCGATTCTCAAACCGTTGCGCGATTTGGATGAAGTCGCGTACATGAGATTCGCCAGCGTGTATCAGAACTTTGAAAATCTGCAAGACTTCCAGCATGCCATCGATGAGCTAAACGCCAGCAAAGCTAAGGAACTCAACGGCGTTCACTGACCATGTGTCGGTGATTGACATGGTTGCTTTCGCAGAAGACTCGCATCTCGCTGTTCTCAGTCAGATGTGATATGTTGACAGTGATGACACAGACCCACATAAGAAACCGGTCAGGCCCCCTAGGAGCCTGACCGGTTGTGATATCAGCTGAATACAGCTACTTGAACCGCGCCTACGAACTCACTCGCATTAATAAACGCGTCACGAGTGTCAGTGTTCAGTATCTTCTGCAGTGTTGCCGTCGGTGAGAACGCGCATACGAATCGTGCCTTCGATATGGCTCAGCGCGTCAATCGTCGCTTGGTCGGGGACTTCGGCGACGTCAGTGACCACGTATCCCAACTCACCTTCAGTGCCGAGGGACTGTGCTGAGATGTTGATGTTCTCCTCGCCGAGGATGTGGTTCATCTTGCCCAGCACGCCAGGCAGATTGGCGTGAAGATGCGCGATGCGTGCGACGCCGCGGTTATTGCCGAGGTTGAGCTGCGGGAAGTTCACGGACAGCGCTGCGGAACCCTTGAACCAGTAGTCTTCCAGACGCTGCGACACGAAATGGCCGATGGATTCCTGAGCTTCGAGCGTCGAGCCGCCGATATGCGGTGTCAGGATCATATTGTCCTCGTCGGCCAGCGGTGTGGTGAACGCATCGCCGCTCTTCTTAGGCTCGACCGGGAATACGTCAACGGCCGCACCGGAGATATGCCCGGAATCCAGATGGCACTTGAGCGCGTCCAAATCCACGACAAAACCGCGAGACAGGTTGATAAAAATAGCGCCCTGCTTCATGTGGGAGAACTGTTCCTCGCCGAAGAAGCCAGTGTTCGACTTGCGCCCGTCCACATGCAGCGTCACGGCATCGGACTGCTCAAGGAGCTCATTGAGGCTCGACATGCGCTTGGCGTTGCCCATCGCGAGCTTCTCCTCAAGATCGTAGAACAGGACGCGCATGCCCATGGCCTCGGCGAGAACCGAAAGCTGGGAGCCGATATTGCCATAGCCGATGATGCCAAGCGTCTTGCCACGCACTTCGTGGGAACCGCTGGCGGACTTGTCCCACACACCGTGCTTCATATGGTGCGTGTGCGCGGGAATGCGGCGCATCAGGCAGATGATATCGCAGATGACCAGTTCCACCACGGAACGGGTATTCGAATACGGCGCGTTGAACACGGCGATGCCGCGCTTGCCCGCGTAATCGAGATCGACCTGGTTGGTGCCGATGCAGAAGCAGCCGATCGCGGTCAGGTTGGGACGGGCGTCGATCACCTTGCGCGTGACATTCGTCTTGGAGCGAATGCCCAGCAGATCAACACCTTCGAGCGCGTCGATGAGCTCATCCTCGCTCAGAGCGCCCTTGAGCGTTTCCACTTCAAAACCGTGGTCTCGCAGCGATTGCGCCGCGAACGGATGAATATTCTCTAATAACAATGCTTTGGGCATACTACTACCTTAAATCATCAATTGACGTTCGTCATCCTCTGTCCGCACTATAAGCAGACGTTGTGTTGGACGGGTCATCGCCACGTACAAATCCGCGGCGGCCACAAGTCGTGAAGGTGCGGTCTGTTCAATCTCTCCGGGTTCGACGACAATGACCGCGTCGAATTCCAAGCCTTTGACTTCCTCGGTGGTGCACACCATGACCTGTCGATCCCAACTGTTCTGCTCCGCAAGCCGCTTGTAGCGATCTTCGGGCAGTCCATCGCGCAACGTGTCGTCGACCGTTGATTGCATGGCAGGAAGCCGCTCGGGGGAGCAGATGACCGCGATACGTCCGGTGCCGTCATCGCTGATGAACTCCTTGACCAGGCCGAGCGTGCGCGAGGCGACATCTGCGTTGAGCTCAGCATCGGAGTGCACAAGAACGCGCCGGACGGAATCGTCTACATGCCGAACGGCCTTGACTGTCGAGACATACAGGCCCTCCCGCTGAGCGAAATCAGAGGCCAAGTCGGAGACTTCTTGCGGATTGCGGTAATCGATGGTCAATTCGTTGAGATCCCAATGATCCGGGCCGAACAGCCGATCCATGGTTTTCGCCCACGAGCGTGTGCCGCCGAGCGCAGAGGTTTGCGCGACATCGCCGACGATCGTAAATGAACGCGACGGACAGCGTCTGATGAGCATCCGCCAATCCATGGCGGTCAGTTCCTGCGCCTCATCGACGACGATATGCCCGTAAGTCCATTCTCGGTCGGCTGCCGCATGCTGGGCGATGAGTTCGTCGTCGCCGCCGTTGATATTGTCCAGCAGCATTTGCGAAGTGACGATACCTGTGCCGATGCCGGCCTGTGCGAGCGTATCGCTGGCGAACTGTTCCTCTTCGGCTCGCTTGGCGTCCTGCGCCGCCTGCCGTGCGGCTTGGCGGGGGTCGGGGCCGAGCAGCTCCAACGCTTCGTCGAGCAGAGGGATGTCGGAACGGGTCAGCGGCGAGCCTTTCGGCCTGATAAGAATGCGGATATCGCTGTCCGTCAGCCATGGGGCATATGCGCGCAGCTGGTGCGGCTTGGCGAACATCTGATCGATCAGCCATTCGCCGGTCATCGGCAACCATGCTTTGTTCAGGGTAATTCGGATCTGGTCGTTCATGCGCAACTGCGAGACGATGTCGGACAGTTCTGCCTGATTCGGCTGATAATCGAGTTGCTCGACGTACCGGTTGCACAACGCGCTGAGCATGCTGCGCACGAAGGTTTCACGCGCCTTGTTGTGTGGCTGGCGTGTACGTTTCGCGTCGGCGATCGCCTGTTCAATATCCGTACGGAGCATGGGCACTTTGAAACCGTTGAGCGTAACGACAGGCAATCGTTGTGGAACGCGTTCACGCGCAGCAACTGCATGCTCGATCGCGTGGCGCATGCGATAATCGCCTTTTAGCATGGCGGCTCTCGCGTCATCCTCGTGTGTCGCGACGACACCGGGGATGAGGTCGGCGATGGTGCGGCTGACCACGCCGGTCTCGCCGAGTGAGGGGAGCACCTGATCGATGTAATGCAGGAAGCTTGTGCTCGGGCCGATGACCAGGACGCCGGAATTGGCGAGTCTGCGACGGTGCGTATACAGCAGATATGCGGCGCGATGCAGCGCGACAGCGGTTTTGCCGGTTCCCGGTCCGCCCTGAACGATGACCACACGGTCGAGCGGCGCGCGGATGATGCGATCCTGTTCCGCCTGAATGGTGGCGACGATATCGGTCATCTTGCCGGTACGCTTCGAGTTGAGCGACGCGAGTAGCGCGCCCTCGCCGGTCAGTGTGCCGGCGTCGGAGGCTTTACCGACCTGATCGGCGTGTACGTCGAGCACCTCGTCCTCAACCCCGACGACCTCGCGGAAATGAAGTGTGATATGGCGTCGCATGACGATATCGCCATGATGCGACGGGGTCGCCTCATAGAACGGTCGGGCGGCTTCGGCACGCCAATCGGTGAGAATAGGTTCATGGTCGGCACTGGACAGGCCGATCCTGCCGATGTACCGGCGTTTGCCGTGCACGTCGTCAAGACGACCGAACACCAGACGATCCTCGACTGCGCGCAGCTGCATCAGCCGATCCTCGTACATGGTGGCGAAGGAATCACGTTCGGTGCGCTGGGTCGGCGAGCCGTGCGACCCCGCGGCACGTACTTTCGCCAGACGCTGCCGGGCTTGGTCACGCAGTGCGTCAAGCCGATTGTAGGCGCGGGTGACCGCCTGCTGTTCCTCGTGAAGCTGGGAGGAGTATGTCGTCATGCTGTTCCGTTTCTGCATTTCAGGTGCTGCAATTCAGGCATTCCAGTGTAGCGCGAGGCTTCTACGTTGTTCCTGCGTTGTCCCCTGTTGTCGCTGATTTTCAGCTGGGCTTGATGTTGCTGGTGGGGCGGCGAACAGTCGGGTGTCGTCGGATTACTGATGTGCTGGTTTCGACATGGGGGTGTGCCGCCGCCGGTGCTGCGTTTCGTGGCTCCGCCTGCTGGCGCGTGGGGGCGCGTCGAGCTGCGTTGTGTGAGTGAATCCTCACATGATGACGAGTTGGGACGCTTTGCTGGACAGATTGTGGGTGTATCTGCCCGGCGTGCGACTCTGCGATTGCACCGTGGGGAGGTGGAACGCCTAGCTGGTTTCAATTAGTGGGTTATCTGTCTTCCGTGCTACTTGGCGATCGCACGGTGGGGACATCGGCGCGGTTGAGGCGATCAGTTGGCGCGCTCTGCGTTATCAGCTTGCTGTGCGACCCGCGTTATTTCCTCTCGCATGGCTGGTGACTTGCATTTAGAGATGGGTGATACAGCCGATTTTAGGGATGATTCACCGCAAAAGCATCAATCCCTAGCGCAATCCGTAATGTATGTAGGAAAAACGGTGATTGCATCACCATAGATATGGGATTGATGTGGGAGACGCTTGTCGAACGGTAATCTGAGTGCGATGGGGTCGAGCGGGGAATTGGCGGGATTTTCGAGCGAAACGCCTGTGTCGAACCGGTTTTCGAATGATGGCAACGGTTTGAGCGCGATATCGTGAGTTTTTTGTGTCGTGATGGGGAAAATTGGTGAATTGTGGGGTAAAGTGGTGAGTCAGCTGTGGCGACGCGAAACAACATGGTCAAAAGGAGGTGGGTCCAGTGGCAGAACAGCGCGATGATGACAAGCCGGTGACCCCCTCCGAATCCCAGACTTCCGGCCAAATTCCGCCGCTCGACCAAACCTCGGCGACCCCGCAACCTTCATCGGACTGGCCTCAACCCATCACCCCAGCCAGCGCTATCAACGGTGTCGCTAATGGTGCCGCAGACGCGGCTGCAGCAAATGTTTCCAACGGTTATCCCGCGTCGCAAGTCCCGCCCGCCTTCCTTCAGCAACCCCAGCCGCAGACTGCTGCGCCGCAATCGCCAGCCGTGCAAATGCCGCCTGCCCAGCAGTCGTCTGCGTCGGCATATCAAGTTCAGGGCTATCAATCGATGACCCCTTATGCTGTCATGCCGCAGCAGTCCCAGACGGCTCAGCCATCCCAAGCCGTCCCACAGCCGCAGCACGCCGCACCGCAGCAGTATGCCGCGACCCAGCAGTCCATGCCGCCCGCCCAGTTCCCGGCCTCCTATGCCCAGCAGCAGCCCCAGCAATACGTCGCCATGCCTCAAACCATGGCCGGCCAGCCGTTGACCCAGCAGCCGTTTGCCCAGCAGTCGCCTATATCCGCGCCCGCCCAGCTTGCCGCAGCCCAGCAAGCGCAAGCTGTGTACCCGCAGCAGTCGCTAGGCACCATGCAAACGCAGCCGCAGGCGGCCCTGCCGCAGTCCGCCACCAGCCCCGTCTTCGTCTCCGCCCCCGCACCCGCCCTCAACTCGGCTTCACCTGCCGCACCCATGCCCACAGACAGCGGCGAAGTCATGCTTTTGGGCACGTACACCCCGAAAATCGACGCGAAAGGCCGTATGGCGCTCCCCGCGAAGTTCCGCACCCAGCTCGGCCCGGGCCTGATTATGGCCCGTGGTCAGGAACGCTGCGTGTACCTGTTCCCGCAGGCCGAATTCCGCCGTGTCGCCATGCAGATCCAGCACACGTCATTGGGTAACAAGGCCGCGCGCGAATATCTGCGTGTTCTGCTTTCCGGTGCCGTCGATCAGACCCCCGACAAGCAGGGCAGGGTGCTGGTGCCGCAAATGTTGCGCGATTACGCCAAGCTTGGCAGCGATATCGTCGTGATCGGCGTGGGCACGCGCGCAGAAATCTGGGATAAGAAGGCTTGGGAGCAGTATCTCGCCGACAACGAGCAGGGGTACTCCGATATCGCCGACGATGTGCTGCCGAGTGTGGAATGGTGATGACGCGATGACTGATTTCTCTCAAATCCACCAGCCGGTCCTGCTTGAGGAATGCGTAGGACTCGTCGCTCCGGCGCTTGAACGTCCCGGCAGCATTGTCGTCGATTGCACCTTGGGCCTGGCTGGGCACGCGTGTGCGTTCCTCAAAGCAGCCCCCGAGGCCCGCCTGATTGGCATCGACCGTGACAGCGAGGCGTTGTCCCTTGCCACACAGCGGATGCATGAAGAAGGTTTGGATGACCGGTTCACCCCGGTGCATGCGGCATTCGACGAATTTGACCGGGTTCTTGACAATCTCGGCGTGCGCAGTGTGCAGGCTGTGTTCATGGATCTGGGTCTTTCCAGCTTGCAGATTGACGAGACGGACCGTGGTTTTTCCTACTCCCATGACGCCCCGCTCGATATGCGCATGGACGTGACGCAGGAACTCACGGCAGCCCAGGTGCTTGCGCAATACGACGAGCGCGACCTGGTCCACATTTTCAAGACCTATGGCGAGGAGCGGTTCGCCCGGCAGATTGCCCACGCAATCGTGCAGGAACGTGGGGAGGAACCGTTGACGACGTCTGGCCAGCTCAACCGCCTTGTAGACCGCGTGGTTCCCAAGGCGCACCGCCCAGCCGGCAATCCGGCGAAGCGCGTGTTCCAGGCGTTGCGCATCGAAGTCAACGGCGAACTGGACAAACTCGCCCATACCCTGCCACAGGCCGCGAATCATCTGGCGGTCGGCGGCAGACTGGTTGTCGAGTCTTACCATTCGCTTGAGGACAAGACCGTCAAATCCTTCATGCGTCACGGTCTTGAAGCGGACGTGCCCGCGGGGCTGCCTGTCATTCCCGATGACGCGAAGCCGTTCTTCACCGCGCTGACCCGAGGTGCTGTCATGGCCGACGATCAGCAGATCGCCGAAAATCCGCGATCTGCATCGGTACGGCTGCGTGCTGTCGAGCTGAATCGTGAACTACCCCAACGGTGGCGTGAACGCTTCGAACAGATGGCGGTCGAAGGTGGTGGCCGTGACCGGCGTGCCTCGCGTGGCCGCACTGACACCCATGGCGATTGCGCCCATTCGACCCGTGCAATCCACATGAAAGGCGCCCGCCATGACCATGGATCGAGGAGGGGATGATGGCAGCTTCCGCCCGTAGAATCCGCTCACAGGCGTCTCCCGCCAGTCATCCTGAGCGTCAACAAGAGACGCGTCGGGCAGCCGCGCGCCCGGAGCTGCATGTAGTCAAAAGCGAGCAGGCCGACTCCTCGTCCTCGCAAGACCGGTTACGCAGCTTCATCGAATGGACACGCTCGCATACTGTTCCGGTGATCCAGGTGGGCATCGCTCTCGCGTTCCTTGGCGCCACTGCGGTGGGGTCATTGACCCTGCGTACCCAGATGGCGGAAAACTCGTTCGATTCGCAGCAGACTGAGCAGCAGATCGAAAAACTCCAACAGGACATCCAGACGGACCAGACAAAACTCGACTCATTACAGGCGTCCTTGCCGCAGAAGGCCCAGGATATGGGTATGGTTCCGCAGCAGGATTCCGTCACTATTGATTTGAACGGCTACCAACCTAGCGACGGGAGCAAATGACATGCGAAGAATCAGGCGTTTCTTCGATGCGCTTGGACAGTTCGGTACGCGCTGCCTGCTGGTTCTGGTGGCATTCGCCGTGTTGTCCGCAGCTTGCGTCGGCAAGTTGACGGTTCTGCAACTGGTCAATGACAAGGGACTTGCCGTGGCCGCCGAGGAGAATCGTACGAAAACGGTGACGGTTCAGGCCAACCGCGGCAAGATCGAGGACACGAACGGCACGGTGCTCGCACAGAGTGTCGAACGCTACAATGTCATCGGCGACCCGGTGCTTGCACAGTCGTTCAAGCCGACCGATTGCACGACGAACAACAAGGGCTATTGCCATTCCATCAACGGCAAACCGGTGGGAACGACCGGTGCGGCGGCCGTCGCGCGACTGCTGTCCAGCGTGATTGACGTGGATGCGAAAACCTTGGGAGCGAAGCTCAGCAGCAATCTGCGCTACGTGGTGCTGAAGAAGAATGTGTCCCCGGAAGTCAAACGAAAAATCGACAAGCTCAATATCGGCGGGTACGTGACCACGGAACTGTCCAGCATCCGAGAGTATTCCAACGGTGCGCTGCTGGGCTCGTTACTCGGTGGTGTGGACGGCAGCGGTAAGGGCGTCAGCGGTATCGAATTGCTTGAGGACAAAACACTGACCGGCACCAACGGCTCCAAAAAGTATCAAAGCGGAGGCGGCGGCCAGGTGATTCCTGGTACGCTGGTTGATTCGAAAGATGCCGTCAACGGTTCGGATGTCAAGCTCACCATCGATTCCGATGTGGATTGGTATGTCAAGAAGGCGCTGACGGACGGCGTAAGCCAGTACCACGCGCAGTGGGGTATAGCGGTTGTCCAGGACGTGCAGACCGGCGCGATCATCGCGCTTGATGATTCCGACCAGATCGAGGCCGGCAGCACCGAAGCGATGCAAACCGCATCCCGTGCCGTCGCGCAGACTTTCGAGCCTGGCTCGATCGGCAAGGTGTTCGCGATGGCGGGCATGTTACAGCTTGGTCTACACAAGATGACCGACCAATTCAGCGTGCCGAGCACCATCACCGTTGACGGGCAGCCATACAAGGATTCGCACGAGCATGCTACGACCAATTGGACGCTCGCCGGTATTCTGCAACAGTCCTCGAACGTCGGCATGATCATGGCTGCCGACCAGTACACCAGCGAGGAACGCTATGAGTTCCTGAAGAAATTCGGCATCGGTCAGGCCAGCGGATTGAATCTGCCGGGAGAGTCCAGCGGTTCGCTGACCAGCGCGAGTACCTGGGACGGTCGTACCCGCAACACCGTGCTGTTCGGCCAGGGCTACTCGACCAATGCCCTGCAGATCACAAACGCGATTGCGACCATCGCCAATAAAGGTGTGAAAAACCAGCAGTACATCATCAAATCCGTGACCGACGCCGATGGGCGGACTACAACACCGAAACGCGGTGAAGCGACCCGGGTCATCGATGAATCCGTAGCCAGCCAGATGCTCAACGCCATGGAGTCGGTCGGTGAATACTACCAGGCGCAGGCCGGTATCAGCGGGTACCGTATCGCGGCGAAAACCGGCACCGCGCAGGTCGCCGGCTCCAACGGGGCACTCACGTCGATCGTCGCCGACTGGGTAGGTGTGCTCCCCGCCGACAATCCGCGGTTCGTGGTCACTGTTATCCTCAAGGACCCGGAAGGCACTTATGGTGGTATGACGGCTGGCCCAATCTTCAAGACCATCGGTGAATTCCTTATGCAGAAGTATCAGGTGCCGGCATCCACGCCGCGTACCGATGCTATCCCGGTGACGTGGTGACCGGCATGGTACGGCATTCGGTCTGCCCGAGGGTACTGTGCAAACAACAGGGCATACCAACAGAAAGGGGCGTGTGATGAGCGTGGTGACTGAGGCCGTAGGACGGCGGATGACGCTGGGTGACATCTGCTCGCGTTACGGTTTCGAGCTCGTTCCCCAATTCGCTGGCAGTGTAACCATCACTTCAATCAGCAGTGATATCGATTCGATTATGCCTGGAGCGCTGTTCACCCCGTTGCAGGATGTGGATGCAGAGACCTTGCACATTGCCCATACTCGCGGCGCGTATGCGGCTATCGTTCCCCACACGAGCGAGCAGGTGGGCAGGCAGGCTGGATATCCGGTGATCATTGCGCAGCCGACGCCTGAACAAATCGGTGCCCTTGCGGCTTCAATCGCGGGGGAGCCGTCCCACGCACTAGCGGTATTCGCGGTCGGCGGGCAGGACGGCGATGAGGTGCAGGCTACAGCCATCCGCCTCGCCACATTCCTGCATATGCTTGGCAATCCCGTCGGACAGGTCAACGCCGCCGGTTCATCATCGCTGGAACGGCAGCTCAACCTGTCCTATCCGCTTGACATCTACGATATTCAACACACGATGGCGGTATGCGCCGAAGACGGTGCAGCTGCAGTCATCATCGCCCTTGAACCGGGTACCCTTGCGGATCACGCGCTCGAAGGTACCAGTGTTGATGTCGCCGGCAGCTGCGATGCGTTGACGCCCACCTTGCTCAAGACGACATTGGCTGATTGGACGCAGCGCTACGGCCTGTCCCTGGAAGGCAACAACCAGATGATTTATCAGCGTGACGCTGAAACAGATGAAATCGCCGCTGAAGCGGTTGATGGGTCGGCCGGCGTCGGCGATGCGTCGAGACTGAGCCTATCCATCGCGATGGTTATGGCCGCCGGCGTGCGCAAATCCAATATCCGCAACGCATTGCGCGTATCGAGCGAGATGCAGTGAATGGCAGTGGCGAGATATGGACACTGCACCGATATATGTGGCAGTATGCATGGTTTTTCGAGGTCGGATGATTTGACAGCATTGCCATGGTCGGCGTGCCGTAGACGGACAATAAAGACATGGGCAGGGAACAACTCGTGCAGACGAGCAGGAAGGAACGAAAGATGACACAGGAGACGGGCATGATGCCGGTGACCCTTGAACAGATCGCCGACGCCGTGGACGGCAAGCTGGTGGTACCAAGCCAGGTGCAGGTGCCGCAGGGGCCGTTCGAACCCGCAGTGGTCAGCGATTCGCGTCAGGCGGGCGCCGGGTCGGTATTTGTGGCGATTCCCGGTGAACATGTGGACGGCCATGATTTCGTGGGAAAGGCGGCCCAAAACGGTGCTGTGGCGACCATCGTCGAGCATGTCGTGGATGCGCCGGTCGCCCAGATCCTTGTCCATGATTGCGTCGAGGCGTTGGGGCGTCTCGCCGCCTACAACCTTGCGGCCCGTCGCAAGGCGAAAGGCGATTTCACCATCGTGGGGATTACTGGTTCGGTAGGCAAAACCACCACCAAGGACCTGCTGCACGCTTTGCTGGAAGACATGGGACCGACCATTGCACCGGTGGGATCGTTCAATAATGAGATTGGTCTGCCGCTGACCGCCCTCAAAGTCGGCAGGAACACCCGGTTCCTAGTCGCTGAAATGGGCGCGAACCATGTGGGGGAGATCGCGCACCTGACCACGATCGCTCCGCCTGACATCGCCGTTGTTCTCAAGGTCGGCGTGGCGCATCTCGGCGAATTCGGTTCGCCGGAGCGCATTGCACAGGCGAAAAGCGAAATCGTGCGTGGCCTGGTGCCCGATGGCACCGCCGTACTCAACGCGGGTGACGTGCATGTGGCTGCGATGCAGGCCATCGCCCCAGCCGATGTGCTGTGGTTCGGCATCGAGGACGTCCGGAAGGACGCTTCCACGCCGAAAATCACCGCCCGTGACGTGACTCTTGACGATTTGGGCCATCCGTCCTTCACTCTGGTCGATGCCGACGGGCGCACCGCCCCGGTGACGCTGGGCATCACAGGTCGTCATAATGTGGTCAATGCGCTCGCCGCCGCGACGGTCGCACGCCGGTGTGGCATGCCGCTGGAACGCGTTGCTGAAGTGCTCGGCAGTGTGCGGCGCATCAGCGCGCATCGCATGGCCGTGTCCACCGTCCGTCGTGGGGAAGTCTCGTTCACCCTGATTGACGACTCCTTCAACGCGAACCCGGATTCCATGAAGGCCGGCCTCGACGGTCTGGCCGCATGGCATGCCAAGGAGGCTGTGCAACCGTACCGCATCGGCGTGCTCGGGGCGATGCTCGAGCTGGGGGACAGTGAACGCGAACAACACCGCGGCATCGGCGAATATGCATTGAGCCACGGCGTCGATGAGTTGATTGCGGTCGGCAGTGCCACAGACAAGCATTTCGACGCGCTCGCCGAAGCCATGTCCCAAGGTGCCCGCGAGTACCTTGAAACATCCGGCCGTGCCGACGTCCCGATACACTGGGTACATGACACAGCCGAGGCCGATCGCCGTGTTGTGGCCGCCGCGGCGCACCATCCGGACACGGTGGTGCTGCTCAAGGGGTCGCATGTTGCCGGGCTGAGCGCATTGGCTGAACGTTGGTCCGATAAGGCTCTGTGAGTCGCGCAGGAAGTGGAGTAGACAGTGATTTCGCTAATCATCGGCATCGTGGTTTCGCTGCTGGTCGTGTTCTTCGGCACTCCAGTGCTAATCAACATCGTGCACAAGCTGCATTACGGCCAGTACATCCGGCAGGACGGCCCGAAATCGCATCAGGTCAAACGCGGTACCCCCACCATGGGCGGGCTGATCATTGTTCTCGCCATTGTGCTCGGGTGGGGCGCTTCCGCGATCTACCGCTTCTGCACGGGCGGCTCGGTGCCATCATGGTCCGCGGTGCTGGTGCTGTTCGCCATGGTGTCGATGGGCCTGCTCGGGTTCATTGATGATTTCGCCAAGGTCCGCAAGAAGCAGAACCTCGGATTGTCGGTGCACGCCAAATTCATCGGCCAGTTCATCTTTGCGACCTGCTACGCGGTGCTCGCGCTGATCATCCCCACGAAATCAGGTTTCCCGAGCGCGCAGGCCGGTATGAGCTTCATCGAGAAGCCATTCTGGAACTTTGAATCCGCCGGAAAAGTCGGTGCGATGATCCTGTTCATCATCTGGGTGAACTTCCTCATGACGGCGTGGACGAACGCTGTGAACCTGACCGACGGTCTGGACGGCTTGGCATCCGGCTCATCGATGATCGCCTTCGCCGGGTATGCGATTATCGCCTACTGGGAGTGCTACCATCTCAAGGGTGCCGGTCATGAGGGGTATTCATATGCGGTATCCGACCCGCTTGACCTGTCCATCATCGCCGTATGCGCGGCGGTCGCATGCTTCGGTTTCCTGTGGTACAACTCCAATCCGGCCACAATCTTCATGGGTGACACCGGCTCCCTTGCGTTGGGTGGCCTGTTCTCCGCGTTGTCAATCGCCACGCACACGGAGTTCCTTGCGATTATTCTGGGTGGCCTGTTCGTGATTGAGGTCATGTCCGACGTCATCCAGGTCAGCTGCTTCAAACTCACCCACAAGCGCGTGTTCAAGATGGCCCCGATTCACCATCATTTCGAATTGCTCGGCTGGAGCGAGGGCAAGGTCGTCGTCCGCTTCTGGATGATCGAACTGCTGTTCACGTTGGTCGCCATCATGATCTTCTATGGCGATTGGGTGGCCCGTTCCGGATTGTTGCTGTAGCCTGCGTCCCGTAACCGGAAGGCGTTAGGGTCGTGTCGAAAACCTGCGGATTGCGCGCAAGCGCGGAAAAGAGATGACATGAACGACGAATTGAGCGGCGAGACAGGTAACGGCGGCGCATCGATCGCCGACAAGACGGCCCTGGTCGCGGGGCTTGGTGTATCCGGCCGCAGTATGGTCGAAGTCCTCAAAGGGCGTGCCAAGTCGGTGATCAGCGTGGACGAGCACAAGCCCGAAGCCGATCTGCATTCCTTCGACGATATCGATTGGGACCGTATCGATCTGGTGATGACCTCGCCGGTGTTCACACCGAGAACCCCGTTCATTCTTGAGGCGCAGCGCCGCGGCATCCCCGTATACTCCGAAGTCGAGCTCGCCTGGAGGCTACGGGTCGATTCCCGCCGTACCGGCAGCCCGGCGCCGTGGATCGGCATCACCGGCACCAACGGCAAAACCTCGACCACCGAAATGACGTCGGCCATGCTCACGGCGTGCGGGCTCACCGCGCCTGCGGTCGGGAACATCGGCAAAGCCGTCTCGCATGCCGCAGTCGATCCTGACAACGACGTGTTGTGCGTCGAATTAAGCTCGTTCCAGCTGCATTTCACGGATTCCTTGGCGCTGGAGTGCGCGGCCATCACGAATATCGCCGACGACCATCTTGACTGGCATGGCGGCATCGAAAACTATGCTGCGGACAAAAGCAAGGTCTTCCACCGGGCCCGCAAAGCGCTCGTCTACAATGCTGACGACGCTCGGGTGACCGCTTTGGCCCATGCCGCGCAGACCGCGCCGGGTTGCCGCAGAATTGGATTCACCCTCCATGCGCCTGAAGAGGGGCAGATCGGCGTGGACGAGGGGTGGATTGCCGACCGCAGTGGTGTCGCCGGAGCGGTGCCGGGTGTCGCGTATCGAGTGGCTAAAATCACCGAATTCAGTCATTTGTGCGAACCGGACGGTACGGTCTACCCGCATCTGCTTGCCGACGCGTTGACAGCCCTTGCGCTGGTGCTCGGAGCGGGAGCAGACCTTAATACGGCTTTGGATGCGCTGCGGTCCTTCGCTCCCGGTGGACATCGCATCCAGAGGGTCGCGACCGCTCACGTGGAGGGCGGCGACATCCGCTTCGTCGACGATTCCAAGGCAACGAACGCGCATGCCGCGCATGCCTCCCTGTCCAGCTTCGCCCCGAAATCCGTGGTGTGGATCGCCGGCGGACTTGCCAAAGGCGCCCGGTTCGAGCAGTTGGTGCGCGACCAGGCCAAAACCATCAAGGCGGCCGTGATTATCGGCGTGGACCAGGAGCCGATGATTGACGCGTTCAAGACTTCAGCACCTGATATTCCTCTCACCCTCATCGACCCTGCCGACGCGTCCACGGTCATGCAGCGTGCCGTCGAGGCTGCGGGGGCGTACGCCAAGGCCGGTGACATCGTGCTCATGGCGCCTGCCTGCGCTTCCATGGACCAATTCCGTTCGTATGCGGACCGCGGCGACCAGTTTGCCCGCTCGGCGCAACAGTGGTCCGCACAACATCAGGTTGATGCGCATGGCGAGCACTGACCCCAAGCGACGCGGCGAACGTAAGGGGCGCACAGCCCAGTCCACCGTGTTTCCCAGGCAGCGTCGGGATGACACCCGCGGAGCTGAGGTTTTCGACATTCTTGCCCCGACCGGGTCGCAACCCGCTCAGCGGGCGTCCCGGCGGCCGTCTCGCAAGCCGGCAGACGGTGCCAGCGCCGAGCCATACCGCGGTAAGACGGCAGTGACAGCGCGCAATCGTCGGGCCATCCCGTCCGGGACGCCCAAGTCCAAAAGCGCTAAAGACCCGCAGACGCGTCACCGCTTGTGGGAACAAGCCAAAGACAGTGTGCTTCCCCAGCGCATCATGGCGGTGGAAAAAGACACCGCGGCATGCAAGCCGGTCATCGACCCAAGCACCACCGGCGACGCCCACGGCATCCGTATGCTCAAAAGCCCCCTATGGTGCTACCACTGCTTTATCGGCGCAGTCATGTTCCTCACCTTCCTTGGCGCGGTCATGGTCTTCTCCAGCTCGGTTATCAGCAATATCTCCAGCGGGAAAAGCCCGTGGTCGCAGGCGCTGACCCAAGGCAAATTCTGTCTGATCGGTCTGGTGCTCTGCTTCGGCGCGTCACGCTTGAAAGCTCTCGCCTACCGCCGGTGTTCCGGCGTGATTCTCATCATTGCATGGGGATTTCAGCTGCTGACCATGTCACCGCTGGGCGTCAACTATCAGGGCAACACCGGATGGGTCAACCTCGGCATATTCACCATGCAGCCAGCCGAGTTCATGAAACTCGCGGTATGCCTGTGGATGCCACTCGGCGTGGTTATCGCCCAACAACGCAGCACCGACAAAGATCACCGGCCGTACGCCGTGCCAATCATCATGCTGATCATCTGCTGCGCACTTGTTATGCTCGGCCGCGATATGGGCACCGATATGGTCATTCTCATCATCGGCCTTATTGCACTGCTGCTCGGCGGCATGCCGAAATCGTGGTTCGGCATCATGGGCGCCGTGGTCGCAGTACTCGCCGGAGTGCTGGTCATCCAAAGCCCGAACCGTCTCGCTCGTGTGCTGTCGGCGTACACCTCGTGCGATACCACACAAATGCAAGGCACCTGCTATCAGAGCATCCACGCGAAATACGCGCTCGCATCAGGTGGTTTCGCCGGAGTCGGGCTGGGCAACTCCCGCGAGAAATGGAACTACCTGCCGGAAGCGCACAACGATTTCATTTTCGCGATCATCGGCGAGGAACTTGGCTTTGTCGGCGCAATCGTTATCATCATCATGTTCGTGCTGATTGGATGGTGCCTCGCATGCATCGCCCTGCAATCCAAGGACCGGTACACTTCGATTGCGTTGGTTTCCATCGCGGTGTGGATCGTCGGCCAGGCGATTATCAACATCATGGTCGTTATCGGCCTGTTGCCGGTGATGGGCGTGCCGATGCCGTTCGTGTCGGCGGGCGGCTCGTCATTGATCATGTGTCTGACAGCAGCTGGTGTGGCCATCAGCATGATGCGCCAGGAGACGCAGATTGCTTCGGCGACCAACCCGCTCAATTCCTAATGGTGCGACCATGCCCGACGCCGGCGCGCGGATCCGGGAGCGTCACTTCTAAGGCTCCGACGAGCGAGCTTGTAGCGGCGGGCAAACTGAGCGGTAGAGTAGTGGGGATGGCCGTGTGTGGTATCCGCGGCATCAAGACCAGTACTGTACAGGACCATAAGGCAACCCACGAGGTGAGCTGAAAGCATGACGAATATCGTATTGGCCGGCGGCGGTACCGCCGGACACGTGAACCCGCTGTTGTCCGTCGCGGACGCCATCCGGCGGATTGAACCCGATGCCGGGCTGAGTGTCATCGGCACGGCGGTCGGACTTGAGCACGATCTCGTCCCGCAAGCCGGCTACGAGCTGGATACGGTGGAAAAAGTCCCGTTCCCGCGCCGCCCGAACAAGGACGCGCTCACCTTCCCGTGGCGGTGGAGCCGCGAAAAGCGCAAAGTGCGTGCGATTCTGGAGCGCCGAAAAGCGCAGGTAGTCGTCGGTTTCGGCGGGTACGCCTCCGCGCCCGTGTATTCTGTCGCCCACGCGATGGGCATCCCCGTGGTGATCCACGAACAAAACGCCCGAGCGGGCATGGCCAACAAGCTCGGCGCAAAATGGGCGTCCTTTATCGGCACGGCATATGAGAACACCGGCTTGAAGCCTGGCAAAGGAACCACGATTGAGCGGGTCGGCCTGCCGTTGCGTCCCGCCATCGCGCAGCTCGCTGCTCGCATCAGAACCGACTATCCTGCGGTGCGTGCGCAGGCTGCCGCACAGCTGGGCATTGACCCCGGTCGTCCGGTCGTCGTGATCACCGGTGGTTCGCTTGGCGCGTTGAGCCTCAACACGGCGGTCGCCGGTGCAGCAGCCGACCTGCTGAAGCGTGCGCAGGTCATCCATTTGACCGGTAAAGGCAAAATCACGCAGGTCGAAGCTGACGTGACAGCCAAGGCCGGGGCGGACGCCTTGAACGACCTTGATCCGGCCCACGCCGGGCAGGGCGATTATCATGTCGCGCAATACCTCGAACGCATCGATTTGGCCTTCGCATGCGCCGATTTGGTGATTTGCCGAGCGGGGGCCGGCACGGTATGCGAACTGACCGCGCTTGGACTGCCCGCAATCTACGTTCCGTTGCCGATTGGCAACGGCGAGCAGCGCTTCAACGCGCAGCCAGTTGTCGACGCGGACGGCGGCATGATGGTCAATGACAGCGATTTCACCGCTGCATGGGTGCGCGACCATATCGCCGGACTGCTGGATGATCCGCAACGTTTGCACGAGCTCGGCGACCACGCCTGGCAGTATGGCATACGTGACGCGGCCGACATCATGGCCCGGCACATCCTCAGCCTTGCAGCGGCGCGCAGGTAGGACGGGACGCCGGCGGCATACAGGCCGCTACGCCATCATCACACATAATCATGCCATAATAGGGACAGCAACCAAGAGAAAGCGGTGCCTTCCATCATGAATACAGAGCCTATCGTGCTTGACCCGACTGTTGCGGCCTTCACTGAAGACCAGCAAGCCAGCGATTTGGGAACAACCCACTTCATCGGCATTGGGGGAGCGGGCATGAGTGTCCTCGCTGAAATGCTGCATGAGCAGGGTGTGAACGTCACCGGCTCGGACAGGGAGCGCAACGCGAAAACCGAACGGCTCGAAGCCCTCGGCATTCAGGTTGCGATCGGCCAGCGGGCGGACAATGTGCGTGGCGCGTCAACCGTGGTGTATTCCAGCGCCATCAAGCCGGACAATCCAGAGATCGTCGCCGCGGCGGCCCAAGGCTCGCATATCGTGCATCGCAGCGATATCCTCGCACTGCTCATGAACCATCATGATGCGGTCGCCGTAGCCGGTGCGCACGGCAAAACCACCACCAGCTCGCTGCTGTCCCATATTCTCGTGCACGCAGGCACCGGTGACCTGGCCGATCCCAGTTACGCGATTGGCGGCACCATCCAAGGCCCCGACGGCCAGACCTTTGACGGCGGACATGCCGGTACTGGGCGCATCCTCGTCGCGGAAGCCGACGAGTCGGACGGCAGTTTCGCCAAATACCGACCAGCCATCGCCATCATCACCAACGCCGAAGCGGATCATCTTGACCATTACGGCACGCCAGAGCGCTATTGTGAGGCCTTCGTCGCCTACGCATCGCAGGCGAGAGGACATATCGTCATGACCGCCGACGACCCGGGTGCGCTCGACGTGCTGCGCGGCCTTGATGATTCGGTCATGCACCGCACGGTCATCTACACCACGCACAGCGCGCAGATGGTGCTCGACGCTGTAGCCCAGGCCGCAGGCGCCGCCATCGTCACCATCACCTCAGAAAGTGAGCAGGCCGGCGACGGTGAGGAACGGTTCACCATCGACATGCCCGCCGCGCTCACCGGAGAAGCGCACGCCATTCCAGTCAGCCTCAAGATTCCAGGCATCCATAACGCCCGCAACGCGACCGCCGCAATCATCACCGCCACGCTGCTGGGCATGGACCCCGATGCCGCCGCGCAAGCCGCGGGAAGCTTCCTCGGCGCATCCCGCCGCTTCCAAGTGCGCGGATGCGAGAAGCAAGTCACCGTCGTGGACGATTATGCGCATCACCCCACCGAAATCACCGCGCTGATCAACGCGGCGCGTCGACGTTACCCGGATGCCGTCATCCGCGTACTGTTCCAGCCGCATCTGTTCTCGCGTACCAAGTTCTTCGCACGCGAGTTCGCTGAGGCGTTGGCGCTCGCTGATGATGTGATTGTGACCGGTATTTACCCGGCACGAGAAAAGCAGGAGGATTTCCCGGATATCACCGCGCAGACCATCGTCGATGCCGCCAAGGGGATCGACCATGAGCCGGCGGACTGGATTCGTGCGGTCGACGACATGCATACCGCGGCACTGATGATGGCAATGCGCGCGCATCACGGCGATGTGGTCTTCACCGTGGGGGCAGGCGATATCACCGCCATGGGACCGGTGCTGTTGCACGCGCTCGAGGCGCATCGCGAGAACTGCGGGGATTGATATGCCGGGACGCGTGGCACGAAGCGGGTCCGCCGGCGGTTTATCGCATGACGGGCGGCAACACACCGGGCGCGAACCGCGTTCTGTCGCAGGTCGTGTTCAACCCGGCGCTGGGCATGCTGGATCCGGAGCCGATACCGCGGCATCGAGAACGGTGACAGGGAACGCGGCAGCGGGGAGTATAGCATCAGGAAACGCCGCGTCAGGGAACAAGATGCCGTCAGGCAACGTGTCACGAGATGCTCGGATATCGTCGAGCGGTACTTTTCCGCGCGTCGCAAGGCAATCCCGGAGTGTGCCGGGTCCGGCCATCCCCGGTATGTCATACGGCGGTGCCAGGGATGCGAACTCATCCAAGCCAGTGTCTCGCAGGGCGGCTTCCGGCCGCGCCGCCTCAGACCGCGGGTCGTCGGGTCGTTCCGTAGCATCTGGACGTGCCACCGTACCTGAACGACGTCCATCGTCATCGGACAATGCAGGCAATGTCGGCAAATCCAGCAATGCAAGCAATGCCGCGGAGCCTGCCACAAGCCGACGCAAGCGGTCGTTGCGCGCGATCGTGTCCCGAAACAGGCACAAGAACGCGGATTCGGATGCTGTCTCCAAGAAGGGTGGGACCCCGAAACAAGGCCGTGTGGCGAGTTCGGCGAAACGTAACAGGCTGAACAAATCCACGGATGGCGGCGAACAGGGGAGTGGTTCTGATCTTGTAAGTCCAACGCGACGCGGAAGGAGAGTCTCCGTCGGCGGTGTGTCTGGCACTGGTACGTCCGGTACTGGTACGTCCGGAACTGGTGTGTCCAGAGCGACTGGATTCGTGGATGCCAGAGCGTTGCAAAGTGAGGACTTGGTCGCCAAAACGCTGAGAGAAAGCACCGGGCCGTTGGGCGTCGCCGCACGGCCAAAAGTCGTGGATTTCAACGCGCGCGTCAAGGAACGTCGGCATGCCAACACGCTGATGGTTGTCAAACGCGTGGCAATCACCATGGTGTCCATAGCCGCTGTCGTGGGTGTCGTGTGGGCCCTGTTCTTCTCGCCCTTGTTGCGGCTTGACTCCGCGCAAATCACCGTGTCCGGGGCCAACGAATGGGTCAGCGGCAGCAAAGTGGAGTCCATCGCCTCGGCTCAGGCAGGGAAATCCTTGCTTCTGGTGTCGACCAATGACATCGAAACGCGGCTTGCTGCCATTCCTGGTGTCAGCAAGGCGACGGCGACGAAACAATACCCGCACGGCATGCAGGTCGCCATTAGCGCGCAGGAACCGGCCGCCATGCTGAAAACGCCCGACGGTTCGCTGACCGCGGTCGACGGCAAAGGTCGGGTGCTGAACTCCGTGAAAAACGCCTCGACCGACGGCATTCCGGTCATCGAAGTGAACGATGTAACCAAAAGCCTGAAGAGTCGGTCCGTGGTGACTGCGGTGAAAGTCGTGGATTCACTGTCCGACGTGATGCGGGCGCGGGTGAGCAAAGTCACCGCGCAGACGCAGGATTCCGTCACCACCGAGCTGGACAACGGTAACTACACAATCATCTGGGGGAATGCCTCGCAGATGAAACTCAAGAAAGCCGTGGTCGACAAGATCATCAACGACCCGAATGTGATTGGGGACAAGCATTCAGTGGACGTCTCGGCGCCGCTGCGGCCGATAATTAAGTAGCCTGTTGGCTGCTTCGCGAGCTGGTGTGCAGGCGTGGGGACGACGGTGCCTTCGGGGCGCCGGTGTGTCGGTGTGCCGGTGTGTGGTTGCGCGAGGCAGTGCGGGGTTGTGTGAGGATTGGCTCGCACAATCGCCGGGATGATGCGGTTGGAGCCGGTTCACATGGCGTGTAAGCGGCCATCTGTCACTCCGCGTCGACAATCGCCGCCGGGTGCCGCTTGCTGAATCGCAGGTAGTACAGCGCCGAGCAGATGAGGATTGACAGCAGCGAGCCGAGTGGCGCGGCGCATCCCATGGGGAACAGGTTGTCCGGCCACAGCAAGGATGCCGCATACGCCCCGGGGATGCGCACGAGCAGCACCGACGCAATATTGTGCGCGAACGTGTACAAGGATTTGCCGTAGGCGCTGAAGAACCCGCTGAAGCAGAAATGCACGCCTGCGGGGATACAGTCGATGGAATAACTGCTCAGGTATTGCGCGCCGTACTTGACCACCGCCTCGTCATCCGGGGAGAAGACACGCACCATGTCGGCACCCCACATTTGGCTGGCGAGGCACATGAGCGTGCCGTATATCATGCACATGGTGATGCCGTATCGCAGCGCCATCTTGCTGCGCGAATGTTGCCGTGCACCGGCGTTCTGCCCGGCGACCACCGACACGGTGGACAGCATGGCCGAGGGTACGAGGAACAGGAAGGAGATGATTTTCTCGACGATGCCGACGGCGGCGGAGATTTCCAGGCCGCGCCCGTTGGCGATGGCGGTGCTCACGATGAACGAGACCTGGATACACAGTTCCTGCAGTGCAATCGGCGTGCCGATGGTCAGGATCTGCCGTGTGCCGGCCCAATCGTAGGCGAGGTCGGCTTTCCGGACGCAAACGCCGGTGTTTGCGAACTTGAGATAGATGAGGGCCGCCGCCACCGAGAACGCTTGAGATATTACCGTGGCGAGTGCGGCGCCTGCTGCTTGCATGTGTGCGCCGCCGATGAACGCGAGGTCGAGTCCCACGTTGAGCAGTCCGGCGAGGGCGACGAAGTACATCGGGTGCCTAGAGTCGCCGAATCCGCGGAATATGGCGCTGATCACGTTGTATGCGACGATGAACGGGGTACCGAAGAAGCAAATGGTCACGTAGTCGTGCGCCGGGCTGAATGCTTCCGACGGGATTGACAGTAGGTGCAGCAGCGGGTTGACGCATGAGACGAGAGCCACGGTGGCGATGATCGCGACAATGGCGAACAGGCGGATGGATTGTCCAATCTGGCGTTGCACTTTGTCCATGCGCCGGGCGCCGATCGCGTGGCTGATGGTCACGGTGATGCCCGTGGTCAAGCCGACGATGGTCACAGTGACCAAGTGCGTCATCTGGCTGCCCGTGGATACGGCGGACACGGAATCCGCGCCATTGAACCTGCCGACGATCAGCAGGTCGGCCAGCTCATAGCAGCTTTGCAGGAAGCAGGTGATGAGATAGGGGATTGAGAAGCGCAGCATGGTGGGGATCAGCGGCCCACGGGTCAGGTCTCCTTTGAGATTTCCTGTGGTCGAGGGTGCGTCGGTGGTTGCGGGAATCGCATTGTTTGCAACGGTGTTGGTATCGCTCACGTCAGTCGCGGTATGCCGCGCCTCTCCGGCCTGTGCCATGGTCGCCCTCTCCTTGCGATAGCCGCAGATCGCGTGGCGTAATGGCATGCGGCCGGCGGGTTGAAATCGGAAGGTTCCATAGGTAACGCCGGCTGTAGACAGGGGAGAGTGTGGTGGCATTTATGACAACGCAGTTGACCAATCACCGTTCACGGTAAACAAAAAACGCCACCCCTTCCGGGATGGCGTTCGTTGTTCAGTGGAGCTGCGGGGAATTGAACCCCGGTCCGGTGACCGTACCCTCAGTCTTCTACGTGCGTAGTCTGCTGGCCATGTGGCGGTTTTTCTGCCCCCATCGATGTCGCAGACAACTGATGGCGAGCATATCCGCAGAAAAAGTCCCCCAGCCACCCTGCGGTGCAGTAGCCGGAGCAAGTCTCCTAAACGACGCTCAACATCTCCCCGAAGACGAGGGGGAGTGAACGGAGCGGCTGCTCACTGGTTAATCCTGGCGCGAAGCTCAGGCAGCGAGAGCAAACTCAGTGCGGTTAGATTTAGCACTTATTTGTTCGCGGAGGGCATCACGAGTGGACTCCGCGTTCTCGGCACGCTTCCCTGCGACGAACAGGTCACCGTCGAAACCGATCAGCCCCTTTTGAATTATCAAACCCCGGATTAGACCGGACTTTCAGTATACGACATATCGGTGCTTGGCTCAAATCTGCCGCGAGCCGAACAGGTGATGGTGCAAACGAGCGGGGGAACAGAACGCCGAAACCAAGCAATACACCGCACGGACGTGACATCCCGCCATGGCTGCGAGATAGAGTGGCGGTATGAGAATCGTATTGCAACGGGTAAGCGAAGCCAGCGTCGACGTGATCGACCCCTCCACGAACAGCGTCGATCCGACGTTCGCCAAGCAAACCATCGGCACCGGGTATGTGTTGCTCGTCGGCGTCGCGGATGCGGACGGCCAGCGGGAAATCGACTGGCTCGCCGGCAAAATCGCCCGGCTGCGCGTATTCGAGGATGCGGATGGCCGCATGAACGAGTCGATCACGCAACATGACGGCGAAATCCTCTCCATCTCACAGTTCACGCTCTACGGCAACATCCGCAAAGGCAACCGGCCGAGCTTCATCGCCGCCGGCGAGCCCGAACACGCCAAACGCGTTTGGCTCGCCTTCAACGAAGCGTTGCGGGCGCAAGGACTCACCGTCAAAGAAGGACGATTCGGCGCGCACATGCGGGTGTCATTGGTCAACGACGGGCCGGTGACGCTCTTGGTGGACACGGCGGAGGTGTTGGGGGAGTAAGGGGCAAGGCGTTTGAGTTGGCGGCTATGATTGAGAATCGATGATTGCGAGATGAATATCCCGGTCATCCGCGAGCTATGCGAGGAGGCGACGTAGATGGTCACATACGAGCAGGCGTGCGATATCGTCGCATCGGTCTTTCCGGGTCATCCATTCTCTGCCGCCTATGAATATCCCGGAGGGTGGTATTTCAACGTCGAGGACAAGGGGTGGATGGAAGGAGAACCGACCAACAAGTTCGGTCCGTCTATCATCGTTCACAAGGCCGACGGCGAGTGGAAGTACTTCAACGTCGGTAACCCAGAGTTTCATGAAGCGCTCAGCACTCGCAAGCTTGTCATGCTTCCGGAGAAATACGTGGCCATGATCCGCCCCAAGCACAATGCAGGATGACAACCTGCAGAACCAATGTCTCTAGCCGCCTTTGGGCGGCTTTTCCATTACTCGGACCGACACAGTGCGCTGGCATACTCAAGTTAAATGACAAAATGTGTGTTTTATTCTGCCACTTACCCCTACTGCCGCAAGGCGTGTCGCGGGGTGATTTACCATCCGGGGCATTATCGGCGCTCCCGCTTGACTTTTCCGGAAAACGTGTTCCTGCTGTGCTTGACGGATGGGCAGGAGAACGACATCCTCGGGCAGGCAGCGGTGGCGGTGCATACACTGTCGCGCGAGCACCGCGGGCGACGGCGGCAACGCGCGGGGAGCCGCCGAATTCCACGCGTTCCTTGTCTGGACCACCGGCCGGATGACGCTCGCGCAGGCCGCCGCGACGCTCGGGGTGTCGCCGCGCACGTTCATCCGTCGCATCCAATGGTGCCGGCAGGTCAGGCCCGAGATACCGCGACCGGCACCACCCGTCGCGTTCCAATGGTGCGACACGGAAAGCCGTCCACGGCGAGCACCGGACTGCCCGCCGGCAGCGTTCGATAAGCCGCGCCCGGTGTCGACGCCTACGAGTCAGGATTCGGCATAAGGAAGGGCGGGCAGAACCCGATGACACCACCACGACACGCTGGAATAAAACACACATTTTGTCATTTAACCCGCATACTCATGCTGGGGAGGATGAAAAACAGCCCGCTTCAATACCACCATAGGGTGGTACCGAGGCAGGCTCTAGCTGAAGGATATCAAATATTCGCATGCTTGCCAAACTTCCCGTTTCAACGTGAAAGTGTGATATCCCGGTCAGGGGTTGTGGGTTGAGGGAATGATTTCTCAGGCCCCGGGAAGATGTTGTGCTGATGCCGTATCACTGCCGCCTGATGGCGAGCAACCTGATTGTAGTTGGCAGGCTCCGTTTCCGTGGAGGATTGGATAATCTGCCGGTTCGTGGGGGTGTTGTCGTTATTTCATCAGTGACCGGGTGTTCCTGTGGAATTGTCGTGGAACCTGACGATGCGCTCGCCGCTAGGGCCGTGTGTGCAACAATGACAGCTAGTCCGTGCCCCGCCGGCCGGTTGACGAGCCGGTGGGTAGGTTGACTTTATGACGATTCGCGTAGCTCGTGCTGGTGGGTGGCAACGGGAACCGCAGTGGTCTATTGTCCGCTGCTGTTTGCTCAAAGTGTATCCCCGAGTGACATGGACGCAGGAGGGGTTCGACGAAATCACCCGGCTGGTCAATTGCACGCTATTGAGAGTCCTCGGATGTCATCATGTCGGCTCAATCATGGGGTGGAAAGATGAAACGACTCACCGTCAAGGGGATGCCTGCCCAATGTGGATTCAGTACATTCAACCGCAACTGATGATTCCGAGCGGTGTTCCGCTTCATACTAGAAAACGGCTCATGGCCTGTCTCTCCAACTACTTGATACGCTGTTGCATAAGCATCGATGTCGTCAATCCCTTTCCTCCCGGGAACCTCGAAAACGGTTATCAGCACCCGGGAATCTATCAGGAAACCGGACGGCATCGGTGCCCTATTCCGCAACCGACCACACCGTCCAAAATGAACGCCACGACTGTTCAGAAATAGTGACGAAACTGAGGTGGTGACGTTTTCTTGGACTTCCCGACCGGGAGGAGAACCCCCTTATGGC
>ENA-ORUR01000009-ORUR01000009.1-human-gut-metagenome-genome-assembly--contig:-NODE-9-length-284679-cov-21.5291_pt1 | contig 284679 bp, 293 predicted proteins | sample MGYA00242086_ERZ509223 | MGnify/ENA primary metagenome ERZ509223 (study PRJEB26280, sample SAMEA2338820) | human gut metagenome | biome: human gut; feature: human-associated habitat; material: faeces... | reverse complement strand
GTCTGGGCTTTGCGCATAAAAAAAAGTTGTGCCAGCATTTTGACACAACCTCTTTACTTTATAAAAATGTTCCCGGTCCGAGAATGTCGTACATGTAACTGACATTGCGGGTTTTCAGCAACCTTCCTTGTGGAGAATAGAAAAGCTGATATTTGATATCTACGTTATCTTGTCCTACTTTGATGACAATGATTGCCTGCCATTTAGGAAACTCCACCATGGTTACATCATCTACTACCCAACTGGCGTAAGGACCGGATACAAATGCATTGTATACAGTAGGTGTCACCCGGTCGAGACTGACAAGGTCGGTCTGTGTCATTTGCCATTGGGCTTGAGCATTGAACCAGACGCTTTTAGTAAATCCATTCATTACGAAGTTTGCACAATAGTATCCATCGTCTTGCGACCAGGCTACACCGTTGGCTTTGGGGTACATCTTTTTGAAGTTAGTCTGTACATTGCCGGGTGGTAAGATTGCGAAGGCAGATACGGATAATAACCATATGACTGCCAAAAAACTAATTCTTTTCATAAGGAGCTGTTGAGGTAATTATTTATCTAACTAAACAGCCTTCGAGAATTTTTGTTTTCAGCGGGGAAATATAAAATGAAGAATGATGAATGAAGAATTACTTTGCAGTGTGATAGCGCAGCCAATTCTTCATTCATCATTCTTCATTATCAGAAAGTAATTTTTAGAATCTTTCCATTATAAGCGCCTACAGAAATTTCAGTGGCTTTATAAGGTAATAAACAGATTTCCTCTTTGGCACCGGTCAATAAGTCTGTGGCCTGATACTTCTCCATTTGTGGTATCTGAAGGAAATCAAACGCATGAGAAGGTATATTGATTGCGATATCAACCAGTTGGCTGTCGAAATTGACAATAATGAACAATAACTCATTCTTATACTTTCGCATAAAAGTATATTGCTTATGTTCATCAAAACGCCATCCGTTTTTATTGGCGTACATCAGGTCGAAGAATACTCCTTTTGCGATAGCTGTCTCTTCATTGCACAGAGTCAGCACTTTCTGATAAATGCTGTGCAAACGTTTATGCTCTTCGGTCAGCATTTTACCATCAAACTTACCGCCATTGCGCCAGCGACGGATCGTATCCACACTCCAGTAATCAAATATCGTAGTTCGTCCGTCTCTTCCGCTGAAACCTTCGCTATCCATTCCCAGTTCTCCGAACTCCTGACCGAAATAGATCATCATAGGATTGGTATTCATGCAGGCGGAAACTATCAGAGCAGGGATTCCTTTACGCGGATCTCCGGCGAAGAAATCAGAAGCGATACGTTGCTCGTCATGATTTTCCAGAAAGTTCAGCATTTGCTTTTCTATTCCGTTCAGACTTTGCCAACAGTGAGTGATAGAAGCTGCAGATTCATAACCGCAAGCTACATTACGAAGTGTGTCATATAGGCCGACCTTATCATATAGATAATCAAATTTTCCACGAAACAGATAATTACGGTATTCGTTGGGATTGTAAACCTCTGCGATAAAAATAATTTCCGGATATGCTTCTTTCACTTGTGGAATAGCCCATTCCCAAAATTCTACAGGAACCATTTCCGCCATATCACAACGGAAACCGTCAATACCTTTTGAGGCCCAGAATAAGAGAATGTCCAGCATCTTTATCCACGTATCCGGAGTTGGCGAGAAGTGGCATGTACCACCATTCAGATAATCCACCCCATAGTTCAGCTTGATGGTTTCGTACCAGTCGTTAATATTCGGAGTAGCGTCAAAACGATTGTTTCCTGTTGCTTTGGCCGGATATTCGTGGTAGGGTTCTGCTGCACCCTCTTTCATGTCAAACTGGGCACGCAATTCGGCCTGCGGTATGTAGTAGAAATTATTGTATGGGCTGAAGGAGTAATTTGGATCATCGTTTGCTCCCAGTTCGGTAGTGCCGTCCGGTTGTGCATCCGAGTGATATTGGCGTGCTACATGGTTGGGCACAAAATCTATAATGACTTTCAGTCCTGAACGGTGTGTCCGATGTACCAGATTCTCAAATTCCTTCATTCGCCCTGGAACATCGTTTGCTAAATCCGGATCTACGTCATAATAATCTTTGATAGCGTAGGGAGACCCCGCTTTACCTTTTACAATAGCAGGGTGGTCGGGACTTATGTTGTAGCGGCGGTAGTCTGTTTGTGTAGCATGTTCGATAATGCCTGTATACCAAATATGGGTAGCACCCAACTTTTTGATTTCTCCAAGTGCTTTGAGCGTGAAATCAGCCATTTTGCCACATCCGTTGGCGGTAATGTCTCCATTGTAGACACAATGATTGTTATTGTTTCCAAACAGGCGTGTAAACACCTGATAGATAATCATTTTGTTTTCGTTGTTCATATAGAGTAGATTTTATTTCATATCATAAATGTTTTCTAGAAAAAGGTAGTTATTTCCATATCTTCCCTTTTTCCGCCAGCGTCTGGTCGATCAGATCATTGGCTATTTTGTACCCTTGCTCAAAGATTTCCTCGGCTTTTTCCAACTCTGTATTGCTATATCCATAGAGATTGTAGGGTTCGATCAGCAAGTCACATTTTTCTCTTTCGGGGAAAGTATTGGCACGAAACATGAAATGGAATGAACGCATGGCAATGCTTACAATATTCATTTTATAGTCTTGTGCCATGATGGGACTTACATTGACAGCTACAACCTTGTCGCATATTCTGCGAAGGGTGGAAACCGGAAGATTCATCATTAATCCGCCATCTACGTAATTTGTCCCGTCGATGTTGACGGGAGCAAACATGACAGGCATACAGCAGGAGGCGGCAACACGTTCGGCTATAGAGCCACGGTGAAAATGAACCATACGTCCGTGGTCAAGATCGGTAGCCGTGATTATCATAGGAAGTTGTAACTCTTCCAGATTCTTGGCTTTCAGGTTAGTATGGAGGAAATCAATAAATTCACAGAGATCGAATAATCCCTTCTTGGGAATGACTAGCTTTGTCAAGTCCTGAAACTTATGACCGGAGAAGTAATCAAGCACTTTGTGAGGTTCATTTCCGTCGGCATAAAAAACTCCGGCAAGTGCACCGGCACTTACACCGGAGATAATATCCGGTTTGATGTCATGCTCCAGCAGAGCCTGCATCACCCCCAAATGTGCAAATCCTTTAATAAATCCTCCGCTTAAAGCATAGCCTATCTGATATTTATGACTATTCCAGTTATTAGTGAATACCTCCATGAATTACTTTCTTTTTTTAGTTCGCCACGAATTTAGTGAATTTATTGAAAGTAGGAGGAATATAATGGATAGTTTTTTGGGTAAGACACGGCTAGAATCCGAAATCGTCAATCTCGACTTTATGTTCTTCTGATTCTTTGAAAGGTTTTGCTTCTTTCTGTACAGGATTGCCTTCAATGTATACAGCGCGGAACGGACGGGCAGGACAGACGTATTCGCAGCCACCGCATCCGACACAGATCTCTGTATTGATATGAGGGATGGTCAATCCGTCTTTGTATGGTACCATAGCAATGGCTTGCGTAGGACAATGCTCGGAACATGCTCCACAACTGGTTCCGTCTGTAAGGACAATGCAATTTTCTTCTATAAAGACAACGTATCCCATCTGAGTGAGATGTTTTTGCTCTACCGTTAATGGAGGAATAGCACCGTTAGGACAAACATCACCACATACGGTACAGTCGAAGTTACAGAATCCTTTTTCGAAACTGACAGTCGGTTGCATTATGCCTCCTAGTCCGTATTCCATGAAAGCGGGCTTCAATACATGCGACGGGCATTTGCTGACACAAAGATGGCAGGATGTACAATGTTGCTGAAAACGTTTCTGGCTGACAGATCCCGGAGGCGTAATCGGATTTTCTTTTTTGTATGCTGTTTTGCCTTCCATAGTCGCAATGGATTCCTGTACTTTCGAAAGAAGCTTGGGAGCTGCTCCGGCAGTGGCTAATCCGGCAAGCAGGAAACGGCGTTTGGAAGAGTCTGCTGTAGCTGAAGATTGCTCTGCTGTTGTCGAAGTTGGATTTTCTACAGCAGATGATAACTGTTGTTTCTTTAAAGCAGGGGCATAAACCAACGCTTTCTGTTTACAAGCTTCGAGGCAGTCGAAACAATCTACGCAACGGCTGTAGTCAATCGTATGCTCTTTATTATGAATACAGGCTGCCTTGCATTTGGTAGCACAGAGCCCGCAACCATTACATTTCGCAGTATCAATGCGGACTTTAAACAAAGAATAACGGCTCAGCAGTCCCAATACTGTACCTACCGGACAGATGGTGTTGCACCACGTACGTCCGTGTTTCCATGCCAATATCATAATGACTGCAAAGGTCATTATCGCTATGAGAAGGGAAGAAAGACTTACTATCGAGGTATCTACCTGATAAAATGTGTAATTATCGAATCTGGAAAATATAGACTCCAGCAGATTGTTTCCCAGCATGTATACGGGTTTAAAGATATGTACAATGATACGTCCATAAGCACTATACGGGTCCAGTAGTCCCAATACTGCTACAAATCCGCATACGGAAGCAATAACTGTCACTCCGAGTACTGTCCATCTCAGTATATTTTTTGCAGGACTGTATTTATATCTTTTTTTCTTTTTTCCTGTAGACTTTGAAATACGTGCTATGACATCCTGCAATATTCCCATCGGACAGATGGTGGAACAATAGATACGTCCGAATAACAGGGTTAACGCAATCAGTACAATCAGTATGCCTATGCTGAGAGATAGCACGGCAGGGACAAACTGTATATGTGCCAACCGATGAAAGCTATTCGGCAAAATGTCCGCAAAATCGAGAAAATAAAAAGTAATCAGTGCAAAAAGGACCACTGACATTCCGATACGTATCTTTCTTAACATGGTGGCTTACATCTTAATTCGCTTGACATTCAATTGGTCGATGTTCATTGTTCCTATTTTCAGTGCTTCTCCTTTGGCGAGGTGTCCTACGGTATCCAGCGGCATTTCGCGTACTTGGTTAAAGAATTTGGCTGCGGCTGTATCTACGGCAACAATATCGGGTGAGATAAACAGTCCTTTCGCCAACACCACGTCCGATTCTGAACGTCCCCGTGGCCCATTTGTTTTCATGATGCGGTAGGCGTCTACGACATTAAGTACAGCTTTCTTTTCCAGTGTACAGATATCTGCGATACATTGCTGCAAGTCGTTTTGATGGAAAAATCCCCGGTCCCAGACGATACCCATGTGATTTTTCATGGAGATAGTCAGGTTGGCACCTCCATGATTTTTCAGGATGGGGACATTAATCCACACATCACAATTCAAGATGGCTTCATGTACCTTCGCTTTCTTCATTTTTTGTCCTTTTGGCAAATCAATAGGTTTGTAGTAAGATTCCAGATGAGCCGGCATCACTTTGGCTCCGGCTTCTTTTGCCGCAGCTTCGATACCACTGTTTTTATAGCATTTTTGCCAGTCGTCGCAGGTATGGTCGAATACGGTGACCTCTTTGGCTCCGGCAGCAAAGCATTGCTTGATGATTTCCGTGATTAGTTTAGGATTGGTGTTTCCCGCCAGTTCGGGCACTTTATCCCATCCGATATTAGGCTTCACTACTACTTTCTGCCCAGGCTTGATGAATTGTTTCATGCCACCCAGTTCGCTGATGGCACGACGGAACATAACTTCCGGTTCACCGCCCATAACGGCTACCAGATCCGGCTTGTCACCATTGGCTTTATTAATTGTCTGAGTCAGTATTTCCATCGCCTCTGAACGCTGTATAGTCATGGCGGCACCAGTAATAGCTACTGTTTTAAAAAAATCCCTTCTGTCCATCTTTCTTTTTTAGTTTAGAGTTTTGCAATTGCTTTTAGCAGGGCGTAGCCGCCAAACCATTGAATAAGTATGCCCGGAATGCCGATACGAAAGTCTTGTACTGCGATATGGAAATCTCCTTCAATCATCCACTCAAAGGCTGTTCCGATCAGTTGATAAGAAAGCACTACTCCAAGAATAGCTAATAAAGATACAGATTTTACACGGTGTGCTGCAAGGGCGGAGGCACCGGCAAGTAAAGTTGATTTTATCAGTATAATTGGGAGAACGGCTTCGGATGGCATGTCAAACAATAAATGATTAATGACGGGCGAAAGGATGGCTGTCAGTAAGCCTACCCGAAAGCCATATTTATAAGCGGCGATTAGGGTAAAGAAGTAAATCGGTAATAAAGTCGGTCCACCATAAGGTACGAGGTGGCACAGTTGTGGAAGTGCGATGTTGCCTGCTACAAATAACAGGGTGAACAGATAAGTTTTCACATTGCTGTAATTCAGCGAATAGAGTTTGGCTTTGGCAGATGTTTCCATTTTCATTGATGACTTTAATGTTTAGATGATAATATCTTAAAGATTAGACTATTCTATTTCGGAAAAGTTTAATCTGCATTAGATGATTTTGTAATTCATAGTCCCACCGGGAGTTTTGATGTTTACAAAAATAATGTTATTTTTTGATGATACGTACAATTTTATTATTTTTTGTTTTTTATGTTTGGAAAAATGGATGAGAACATAGTAAACTTCTTTCTGGCTTTATGAAAAAAATGTATGTTTTATGAATAAACGATGATTGCGTTTATAATAAATTCCGTGATAGTTTATTATAAACGGTATCCAAGTTTATTATAAACTCTATTTTCCTGTTTTTGGCTATTTAAACGACTTTTTTACAACAAAAAAGGCTGCAACTTCACATGGAAGCTGTAGCCTTTATTTTATAGGTTGATAGTATTTAGCTCGATTTATATCCGCAAATGGAGCTGTTTTGTTGTCATATTATACTTGTTTTGGTTAAGAGTTCATTGCTTCTGCTTACAAATATACAACATTAAAAGGCGTTTGTCAAGTCCCGGAAAAACTGGAAAAGACAGTGCATGATGCGATCTAGAAATTAATATCGGATACACTCTTTTTGCATTCTTCAAGTTTTTCTAATTCTTCTTTAGATAACTGCGGATAATGTAAATCGAGTGCTTCCATACGTGTACAGATAATGCGCCCGACTGCATATCGCATGAACCACTTATTATCGGCAGGGATTACATACCATGGAGCGATTTCTGTAGATGTTTCCGTTAGTACATCCGAATAAGCTTTCATATAGTGATTCCAGTATTGTCGTTCTTTGATATCGGCAGAGGAAAACTTCCAGTTTTTCGATTCATCGTTCAGTCTTTCCAGAAATCTTTTTTTCTGTTCTTCTTTTGAAACGTTGAGGAAGAATTTGATAATGACTGTTCCGTTTTCTGTCAGATAGCGTTCGAAATTATTAATTTGTCGGTAACGGTGTTGCCAGAAGTCAGAATCAATGTCTTCTGTTTTTGTGATATTAGGCAGCTTATTGGATAATACGATTTCGGGATGTACTTTGGCTATTAGTACATCTTCATAATGCGAACGATTAAAAATTCCGATTCGTCCCCGTTCGGGTAATGAACGGTTGATTCTCCAAAGATAATCGTGGTCCAGTTCCTCGGCAGAAGGTTGTTTGAAGGAATATACCTGGCATCCCTGTGGATTAATCCCGGACATTACATGTTTAATTGTACCATCTTTGCCGGCAGCATCCATCGCCTGAAAAATGACCAAAATAGAGTAGCAGTCTTGCGCATATAGCATACTCTGCAATTCAGATAGTCTTTCGATATCTTTGCCCAATTGCTCTTTGGCATCTTGTTTAGACATATCAGTTGTAAAGGAGGGATTGAAATCAGAGACGTGATGCTCTTTGCCCGGCTTAGCTATAAGCTCTTTTAAAATTTCCTTTTTCATTGTTATAAAATTAGGTATTTATTTATATAACACTGTGATAAGGAAATCAGTTCTTGTAAAATTGTGGTTATTGATTCACTTTTCCACAATATGTATCATCAAATTCTACATAATTCCACACTATTGTTGATGATAAAGATTTCTATATGCCTGAATATCAGTTGTATATCATTTTGTGCATTTCTGGCATCCGCTTTGCAACTTATTGAGTATAAGAGAGAATAAAACAATAACTCAATTATTCACACTAAAAAATTACGATTATGAAAAAGGTATTAGTAGCAGTAGCATTGGTAATGGGATTAGGTAGCTCTGTAGCATTTGCACAGGAAGTAAGTAACACTCCGGTTGTGGAGAATCAGACTCAGGCTCCACAAGATGAATACACAAAAGTTGAAGTGAAAGACTTGCCGGAAGCAGTGGCGCAAGCAATAGCTAAGAGCTATGAAGGTGCTACCATCAAGGAAGCGTATGTTGCCGAAAAAGAGACTGGCAAGGTTTATAAAGTAATTCTTACTACAAAAGACGCCCAGGAAGTAACCGTACTTCTGAATGAAAAAGGCGAAGAAGTGAAGTAATTAAGTAAGACTTCGAAAGTAATAACTCATGGAGATATCCCGGTTCGTGATGAATCGGGATATCTCGTTTATGTAAGATGTATAAACATAAGTATGCACAAAAAAGAGAGAAAACAACGAGTATTGAGAGGAGTCAATCCTTTTTGTTTTACCTTTGCTGTCCATCATTAAACACATAATTTATGAAACTAAAAGTTGCCGTTATATTTGGAGGAAAATCCGCTGAACATGAAGTCTCGTTGAGGTCAGCTACTAACATCTTTAATGCTGTCGACAGAGCCAGACTTATTCCTTTACTCATTGGAGTCGATAAAAATGGTGTCTGGCATTATATCCGAAGCTTTGGGAAGTAAGTGGAATTTCCTATAAAGACCTGATCACAGAACTTATTACTTTGTCTTTACTGAGAGATAATCGGGATTCGGAACTATTGACCGAAGGTTAATAGGAAAATGAAACAGGTAATGCAAGGCTGATCGAAAGGTCCGGGGAGTCATTCTTCTCTTTGTCACATCGTTGTCAGAAGGAGAATAACCGGAAAGGCACTTTTTGATCAGCCTTGACTTATTTATATGTGGTTAGTGGCCGATAACAAGACAAAGGGTTACGATTTGTTTTTCAGTAGTTCATAATAATGTGCATTAATGAACTGCCCATTTTTGAAACATGCCTTACGATGTACTCCTGTTTTCTGAAATCCGGCTTTCTCCAGCACGCGCATTGATGCGGTGTTGTATTCGTACACCGTAGCATAGATACGTATTACATCTGTATACCGGAAATAATGCTCTATTGCTTCTTTCAAAGCAGCTGTCATAATGCCTTTGTTCCAGTATGTTTCTGAAATCCAGTAGCCGGCTTCTGCATTGAAGCGTTCGACGTCAGTCCCACGAACAAATCCGATATTACCGACCGCCTCATGATTTACTTCGATACAAAATTCATTTTGTTCCACTTGTTCCGAAGCATATTTAATGAAAGCGTCAGCAGCTGTTTCTGTATATGGAAAAGGTAATCCGTCCCTACAGTTATCCCATATCTTTTTATTATTCAGATGTATCGTCAGATCTTTGGCGTCAGATTCTAGCCAAGGCCGAAGTATAAAATCCATCTTTTTATTCTTTGTGGTTATTATTGTTTCTTTCCCGGATTTTTCCCCATGCATGAGTATCAAACAGACAACTGCTGCGCATTGTCTCATACATCACTTTAAATCTCGACATTGGAATGGTATAGCTCAGTATATCAGCTTCAAAATAGGGGCGTACAGAAGGATCAAAAAAACCGATAAATGTTCTGTAGCCCCCTTTACGATTCTCTAAAATTGTCTGTGTGACCACCGAACTGCAACCGGACCCGAAGGTGGAAATGACTGTATCTTCCTTATTATTGTCGAAGAAAGCCCAGGTAGTCAGCCCGGACAATATATCCGGATTTGCCAGAAAAAGGATTCCTTCTGCTTTATCGAAGTTTTCAACTTTATCGATACGGGCAAAGTGCAGATATTGTTTTTCTGCCCGTGGCACTCCCAGTTGTTCAATAAAGCTCTTCACCATTTCCGGTGTCTGCTTATATCTCTCTTTCAGAGATACAAATGTCGGGACACGTTCGGGCATGTCAGTGAATCCGGTATAAAACTTACCGCCACCGCAACCAATTGTTTCCGCATTCAGGCTGATGGTATTACCTTCCCTGACTTTATCCATGCTTTTAAAGAAGCATCCGTTCACTTTCTCCGTTTCATTTTCAAGAATGTCCGAGTACCAGAACAGGATAGGCAATTCAGCATATTCGCCAAAGGCTTCCCGATAGTTTTCGATAAATTTTTTTATTTCCATAATTAGTCATTTATTAAATTTCAAATTCAGCCTGCATCTCAAGGGATGTACGGACAAAGTTAAAATAAAAAAGCAAAGAATGAAGAATAAAGTCAGAAAATACGTGTTTTGTATACGGGATGATAAAGTTGGTCTACTATTTCTTATGTTCGTGATATAAAGATCTATTTTTGTTTCATTCAAATTAAAATGAGAAAGAATGAAGTATGTTATAGTAAGTATGTTTACTTTACTCATGTGGATGCCGGAAGCTATGAGGGCACAAGTGATTGTCAAAACCGGATATATCTCATCTTCTTCTTACAAGGATGAGAACGGACAGGAGACAGGAGGAAAGGGAGATCTGAAATTTGTAGAAGGGAGTGTGAATGTTCCTGTATCACAGAAACTGAATGAAAGGAAGCAGCCTACTGTCTGGATAGTCTCGGCCGGAGGAGGTTATACTTCCATGAATAACAAGAATCTGCAATCTTATATAGACATCGATCAGACTATAAATTTACAATTGGGAGTAACCAACATCCGTCCGGTCAGTAAGAAATGGATGTTGCTGACTACAGTTGGTGTAGGCGTTTATACAGCTTCCGATATAAGAATGAAGAATGTTTTGGGACAGGGAGGAGCTGTCTTTATCCGGCAGTTGAAACCGAATCTGTCTCTTGGGGCCGGACTGGCGATCAATAATACGTTTGGCTATCCCATGATTTTTCCGGCCATATACTTTGATTGGAGTACGGAAGGGCGTTATGAGATCAAAGTTTCCATGATGAATGCAATGGAAGTATCGGCAGGGATGCACCTAAATAAATATCTGAAAGTTAGTTTGATGGCAGAGATGAACGGCGCGTTGGCATTAGTAGAAAGAGAAGGAAAAGATGTTATGTTCTCCCAGCAATACATCATTGTAGGATTACAGCCGGAACTGAATTTGGGGTCTTCTCTTGCTATAACTGCTACCGGTGGATTATCGTGCAGCCGGATTGCTTATTATACAACACGTACATTAAAAGCTTTTTTCAAGGATATGTCCAAAGATATCGATCCTTATTTTAAGCCGGCTATGTATGTTTCGATGGGAATGAAGTATAAGTTCTGAAAAAGTAGTAACTTTATCGCCTTATGTCAGTGAAACGAATATTATATTCAGCATTAAAAGTCATAGGGGTATTTTTAATCATATCCTTTATGGTGTTCAGGGGAAATCTCGTCAGGGAGGTTGGCTTCGGATTTAATTTGTCGACAGGCATAAATTTACTGATGATCCTGACGTTTTCGGGATTAATCTATTTGAATACTAATGTGTTGATTCCTAGATATCTGTTTAAGGGACGATACAAGGCTTATGCCGGCTATATGGGGTATCTTATTGTATTTATGGCACTGTTTATGATGGGCGGTCTATATATTCTGAAGCAGTATTATAAGATTCCTGATCAGATCGTAACGATCAATCCTATTTTTTTTCTTTTCCTTTTGATTAATGTGATAGCATTTGTTTTGTATTTCCTGACTTTCTCTTTTACTCTATTTTTCCGTCGCTGGGTGAACGATCAACAATTGCTGAATAAATTGGAGAACGATAATCTTCAGACTGAATTGACTCGTCTGAAAGAACAGATTCAGCCGGACTTTCTTTCGAAAATGTTAAATGAGGCGCAACTGCTGGCAAAGAAAGATGCGGATAAAGCTTCGGCACTCATTTTTAAGCTGGGCAGCCTGCTCCGATATCAGCTTTATGAAAGTGTACACGAAAAAGTATTTTTAAGTGATGAAATCCATTTTGTTACAGATTATCTGGAATTAGAGAAAATGTACAATGAACGGCTTGAATATAAGATTCAAGTGGAGAATGAAGTACGATATATTCAAATTCCTCCTTTATTGTTTATGCCTCTTATAGAATATGCTGTCCGGGAAAGTGCGGATAATGAAGATGGAGCGGAGAATCAGATAGCAATTGGCTTTCAGGCAAAAGAAGAAGGATTGCTTTTTACTTGCACATATCATTGTTCGGATATGAATACATTGCAGCATATGCCTCAGGCTTCGTTACCAGCATTCGGGCAACTTCAGAAGCGACTGGATTTATTATATCCCGGACATTATTTATTGGAGAATCAATATGATCATCAGTCGTCATGTACCACCAATCTAAAATTGATGTAATGAAAGATACGGAAAATATATATTATTTGGGAAGGGTTTTGGTCGACCGTCCATACAGGATGATTCGTCATTTATTACTGATGTCGCTGATTTGTTTTCTGGCTTTTCAGAACGTGTATGGCAGTTTTAATAAAGAAGGTTTCCTGTATGCATATCTGGTGAGTGTGTTTATCTTTTCTTTCCCCATCTATATGAATATTTATCAGTTGCTCCCTCGTTTTTTGGGCAAACGCCAATTCATTTTTTATTGGGCATCCTTTCTGGGGGTTATTGTTTTTAGTGCATTATTGGGGCTGGTTTGTTTTTATCCACTTCACCGGCAATACGGTATCAGTGAATTCAGTTTGCAGGACGGGCAGTCTTTTTCATTCTGGAGTATCATTCACTCCATACTTGTACTAACTTTGATAGCAGGGAGCAGTACCAGCTTTGAGATGTTCCGGCGTTGGATTATTTCCGGCAGAAAAATATCGGAACTGGAGAATACGACGATGCAGACGGAGCTTCAGCAATTAAAGAATCAGATAAATCCGCACTTCCTTTTCAATATGTTGAACAATGCCAATATATTAGTAAAAGAAGACCCTGATGAAGCCTCTCAGATATTGGGGAAATTGAATGATCTGCTTCGTTACCAATTTAATGACAGTACCCGTAAGGAGGTTTCACTGAATGCGGATATTCAGTTTCTGACCAGCTTCCTTGAATTGGAAAAGGTACGTCGGGATCATTTTGAGTATTTGGTGTCGAAAGAGGGAGATATGAATCATGTTTGTGTACCGCCGTTGCTGTTTATTCCTTTTGTGGAAAATGCGGTAAAACATAATCCGGATAGTGATAACTTGTCTTATGTACATATCTATTTTACGTTGCATGATCATGAACTGTCATTCCGTTGTGAAAACTCAAAACCTTCTGTTCCGGTGAAACGGGAAGGAGGGATCGGATTGGCAAACGTGCGGCGAAGACTGGAGTTGTTATATGGCTCAGGATATACGTTAGAGATAAAAGATTTAGCAACAACCTATAGTGTCAATTTACGTTTAAGCTTATGAACTGTATTATTGTAGATGATGAACCCGTAGCCCGGAAAGGCATGAAATCTCTGATAGAGCAGGTTCCCCAATTAGAGTTGGCGGGTAGCTTTAATAACGCTGTGGCTGCATCCGCCTTTATGAGTGGGCACACAGTCGATTTGATTTTCCTTGATATTCAGATGCCCGGTATCACCGGTATGGAGTTTGCTCAAAGTATTCCGGAGAATACACTGGTCATCTTCACCACTGCATACGCTGAATATGCCCTTGATAGCTATGAAGTGAATGCTGTAGATTATTTGATAAAGCCGATTGAACTGAGTCGTTTTCTGAAGGCAGTCAATAAAGCGGTCGCTTATCATAAGTTATTGGTGTCGGCAGAACCAGAAAAGGTAGAAAATATTCGGGAAGACTATCTTTTTATTAAGTCGGAACGGCGGTATTTCAAAATTAACTTCAGTAGTATCCTTTTTATTGAAGGGCTAAAGGATTATTCTATTCTTCAGCTGGAAGATCAGCGTATTATAACTAAAATGAACCTGAAAAATATCCACGAACAATTGCCGGATAAATTGTTCCTTCGGGTGAATAAATCTTATATCGTCAATACTTCACACATTGACTCGTTCGATACGAATGACGTATATATAAAGACTTATGAGATAGCACTTGGCGGGAGCTATAAACGTTCGTTCTTTGAAGAATTTATGCCTAAGTATCAGCAAAAGGAGTAAATGCAACCTCTGACTTGTTTACAGAGCATAACTGAAACATCATGCGTTAAGTTTTGGCCTTATTTCATAAAAAAGGATATTTTACTAAAGAAAAAAGGGTAAACATAGTGTGTTATTCCCACGAAATGCCGTTATTTGTACTCATTAAACAATAAAAGGTATTTTGATTTGATTATTTCACATGAATCTTCTCATTTATTGAGCATATCCATCTCTGATTAAGAACTTCCAAAGAACTTTGTTATTGAAATTATTAATTTTTTATATTTGTATTTTATGAATTTGTACATTGGAAATCTTAACTATAATGTTAAGGAATCAGACTTGAGAAACGTAATGGAAGAGTATGGAGCAGTTGCTTCAGTTAAATTAATCACAGATCGTGAAACAAGAAGATCAAAGGGCTTTGCTTTTATTGAAATGCCGGATGATGCAGAAGCTGCTAATGCTATTAAAGAATTGAACGGTGCTGAATATGTAGGCCGTCCGATGGTAGTTAAAGAAGCTTTGCCGAAGAACTAATTGACTGAATAACAATCAGTATATAAAAAGAAGGTGTATTGGGATGACCAATGCACCTTCTTTCGTTTTTATAAAATCCGGTCGGCTTATTTTTTTAGTCAGAAGAATTTATTTCTGTTTTTATTGTCAGCGGTAGTTTTTTTCTTACCTTTGGTTCACTATCTGTTTGCGTGGATGGTGTAATTGAAAAACTAATGATATGAAATAAACATCTTAAATTTACCATATTAACAACAAACCGATAAAAGATGAATCAAGAACTTTTAATGAATCCCAACTGCTTGGTGGCTGCTTTGGAAAAGCCTGCTGCCGAGTTTACTAAAGCGGATATTATTTCTTTTATTCAGAAGAATAATATCCGTATGGTTAATTTTATGTATCCTGCTGCTGACGGGCGACTGAAAACGTTGAATTTTGTGATTAATAATGCAGCTTATCTGGATGCTATTCTTACTTGTGGAGAGCGCGTAGATGGTTCCAGTCTGTTTCCTTTCATAGAGGCGGGGAGTAGCGACCTGTATGTAGTGCCTCGTTTCCGCACTGCTTTTGTTGATCCTTTTGCTGAAATACCGACACTCTCGATGCTCTGTTCTTTCTTCAATAAAGACGGTGAACCATTGGAAAGTTCGCCGGAACATACTTTGCATAAGGCATGTAAGGCATTTACTGATGTCACAGGTATGGAGTTTCAGGCAATGGGAGAACTGGAATATTATGTTATTTCACCGGATACAGGAATGTTTCAGGCTACGGATCAGCGTGGTTATCATGAATCTGCTCCGTATGCTAAGTTTAATGATTTCCGTACGCAGTGTATGTCATATATAGCTCAGACCGGTGGACAAATAAAATATGGTCATTCCGAGGTGGGCAATTTTACATTGGATGGCATGATTTATGAACAGAACGAAATTGAGTTCCTGCCAGTTCGTGCCGAAGATGCGGCAGACCAATTAATGATTGCCAAATGGGTAATTCGTAGTCTGGGATACAGATATGGGTACAATGTGACATTTGCGCCTAAGATTACGGCAGGAAAAGCCGGTTCTGGTCTGCATGTTCACATGCGTATTGTAAAAGACGGACAAAATCAGATGCTGAAAGATGGAGTATTGTCGGAAACAGCTCGTAAAGCAATTGCCGGAATGATGGAACTTGCTCCTTCCATTACAGCTTTCGGAAATACGAATCCTACTTCTTATTTCCGTTTAGTTCCTCATCAGGAAGCACCTACGAATGTTTGCTGGGGAGATCGTAATCGTTCTGTATTGGTACGTGTACCTTTGGGGTGGGCCGCCAAAACTGATATGTGTACTTTGGCAAACCCATTGGAAAACGAAAGCCATTTTGATACCAGTCAGAAGCAAACGGTGGAAATGCGCTCTCCGGATGGCTCGGCAGATTTGTATCAACTGCTTGCAGGATTGGCTGTTGCCTGTCGTCATGGTTTTGAGATAGAGAATGCGTTGGATATTGCAAAGAGAACGTATGTAAATGTGAACATCCATCAGAAAGAGAATGAAGATAAACTGAAAGCTTTAGCTCAATTACCGGATAGTTGCGCAGCCTCTGCCGAATGCTTGCAAAAGCAACGTGCCGTCTTTGAACAATATCATGTATTTAGTCCGGCTATGATTGACGGTATTATATGTAAGCTTCGTAGCTATGAGGATAAAACATTGCGTGCTGACTTGGATGGCAAACCGGAAGAAATGCTGGAATTGGTACATAAGTATTTTCACTGTGGATAAAAAAGTCACGGTATTTTGCTAATGCTATAACTAAAAGAGGGTGTTATGAACGCCCTCTTTTAATTAATCCTCATTATTATCTTCTTCATCATCTACCAGATTATTGAGTTCAAGTTCCAGATCTACAAGTTCTTGCTCCCATAACTTTATGATATCTTTCGGTGTATCTTTAGCTGCTTTCTTGACTCTTTCCTGAGCAACAGATACTTCATGCTCTAATTGACTACGTCTGCTCATACAATTCAATATTTAATTAGTAAAATTATAACAAACTGCTTGAAAAATAGTTCGATAAAGCGGATTTTAAAATAGATGGGATGAACTATTTATAAATAAGGGCTGTTGTAGTCTAAAATCTTTTTAAATATACAATTATGCTCAATTTATTAGCTGTATTTTTAGTCTGTTCAGGTATTGGAATTGCTGTTCACATAGCAATCGACCTGACACATCGCCCACAATCAATGAAGATAATGAATGCAGTATGGATTTTAACTGCATTGTGGGGAAGTTATTTAGCTTTATGGGCTTATAATAAATTCGGAAAAAGTGTTCCGATGAAGATGGGAGAGGATGAGATGAAAATGGATATGTCAATGGGAAATATGCCTATGGAGTATCCTCATTGGCAGTCCGTGGCTTTATCTGCTTTACACTGTGGAGCAGGCTGCACATTGGCTGATATAATAGGAGAGTGGGTTACCAATTATATTCCGGTAACCGTTGCAGGAAGCCAGCTTATAGGAAACTGGGTATTTGATTTTATTTTAGCATTGATTATCGGGGTTTATTTTCAATTTTACGCTATTCGGGAAATGGAGAGAATTTCAGTTGGAAATGCATTATCCCGTGCTTTCAAAGCAGATTTCTTTTCTCTGTTGTCTTGGCAAATAGGAATGTATGGCTGGATGGCAATCGTTTATTTTATTTTGTTCGTCAATGAACCTTTGCCTAAAGATACGTGGATGTTTTGGTTTATGATGCAGTTAGCTATGCTCGTCGGCTTCTTCTGTGCATATCCGATGAATGCTTTATTAATAAAGTTGGGAGTGAAAAAGGGGATGTAGTACTCGTGTACCACTCTGTTATTACCGATGATATAAGTATGTATATAAAATAGAACCACACGGAAAAATGAAAGGTGCATAAGTCCTGTCAATCCGTGTGGTTCTATCTTTTAGCTTACAGCATTTCTGCCGTTGCCTCTATTTAATTTCTCCTTTGAGAGAAGATTATCTTTTCAATAACTTCGGAATATCCGAAGGCTCTTGTGCGACACGTATACCAGCAGCTTCCAAAGCTTCTATTTTGTCTTTTGCTGAGCCGGAACTTCCCGAGATGATAGCTCCTGCATGCCCCATCTGTTTTCCCGGAGGTGCGGATTGTCCGGCAATAAATGCTACGACAGGTTTGTCTACATGATTGCGAATGTATTCAGCAGCCTGTTCTTCTGCATTGCCTCCGATTTCTCCGATTAAAACAATAGCTTCAGTTTCAGGGTCATTTTGAAACATCTCCAATAGTTGACGGAAATGCAATCCTACTACAGGATCTCCTCCGATACCAATTGCAGTAGACTGTCCCATACCGTTAGCTGTTAAATGATACACAATTTCATAAGTAAGCGTTCCGCTACGGCTGATGACACCGACATTTCCCTTCTGAAAGACTTGTCCCGGAAGAATCCCTACCATACTTTTTCCGGGAGAAATGAGCCCCGGACAGTTGGGACCAACCAACAGTGCGCCTCTTTGTTCTGCAAAGCGATGCGCCTTGATGACATCCAGGGTCGGAATGCCTTCTGCAATACAGACTATCAACAAGATGCCTGCGTCTGCAGCTTCCATGATAGCATCCGCTGCAAAACGTGCTGGGACAAAAATAATCGAAGTATTCGCCTGTGTCTGTTCTACGGCTTCATACATCGTATTGAAAACCGGAATACCGTCTACATTCATGCCTCCTTTACCCGGAGAAGTTCCACCAACGACATTCGTTCCGTATTCTTTCATCTTTTTAGCATGAAAAAGCCCGTCTCTACCGGTGATACCTTGTACGACCAGACGAGTGGATTTATCTATTAATATACTCATTGTTCTTTCATTTTTATATGTGATTTCATCTTAAGACCTGAGAGCCATTAATACGGCTTCCTGCATCGTTGTAGCAATTTGAAAACGGTCATGGTTGCGTAAAAGGTCACGTCCGATATGCTCATTTGTTCCTGTGAGCCGGACGATGACCGGAATATCACTCTTAATCTGGTCGAATGCCTGAATAAGTCCGATTGCTACATCATCACAGCGAGTGATTCCTCCAAAAATATTAATCAGAACAACTTTTACTTTTTCGTCCTGTAATAGAAGCTTCATGGCTTCAACCACTTTGACGGGGTTTGAACTGCCGCCAATGTCAAGGAAGTTGGCAGGATTCCCTCCATGAAGTTTTATCATATCCATTGTTGCCATGGCAAGTCCGGCTCCATTTACCATACAGCCTATATTGCCATCCATATGAACATAGCTGAATCCTTTATTTTTGGCATCCGCTTCCACTTTTTCTTCTTCTGTAGGGTCAAAAAAACTTAGTATGTCCGGATGACGGTGGAGAGCGTTATCATCAAAAACAATTTTGGCATCAATAGCCATTAATATGCCTTTGGTGGTAAGAGCTAATGGGTTTATTTCAACCAGAGATGCATCATTCTCCATGAAAATTTTGTAGAGTTCCTGTAGAATGGCAGCCATTCTGTCAGCTTGTTCCAACTGAGGGAAGAGAGAGAATGCGAAACGGCGTGCAAGGTAGTCAGGCAAACCGATGAATGGATCAATGGCATAGCGAATGATTTTATCCGGTGACTGGCGGGCTACTTCTTCGATGTCCATACCACCGGATGCACTCATCATGAGGATTACAGCGCGTGTATTTCTGTCGATAGTAAAACTGACATAATATTCAGCAGCAATATCGACCGCTTCGCTGACCAGTATTTGATTGACAGGAAGTCCTTTAATACTCATGCTTAGGATATTCTTAGCTTCCTGATAGGCATCTTCTGTATTATCAACCAATTTAACACCTCCGGCTTTTCCCCGTCCGCCGGTTAGCACTTGTGCTTTAATAACCCCTCTGTCCGATCCCATTCTCCGGTAAGCAGCAACTGCACCGGCAGCTGTACGACATAGAGTATGCCTTTCAACAGGGATTCCATACTTGGAGAAGATTTCTTTTGCTTGATATTCATGTATTTTCATGATCCACGAATTTGAATAAATGATTCCTATAATACAAACAAAAGAAAGATCAGGAAAGTTTGCTGACAGAGAGAACTATTGATGTGTTATACAGCATGTTAATTGTTTTATATTTCACTAACGAGCATAAAAAAACGTGTTGGCAAACTTTGTCAACACGCTCTATAATGAAAGGAATTGGTAAATCTACTGCAGATGCTTATGCAATGCCGTGAGCACTTACCGTACCGTCTATTTTCTTGATCAAGCCTTGCAATACTGCACCCGGTCCGCATTCTGTGAAATCAGTAGCACCATCAGCAACCATATTCTTAACAGATTGTGTCCAGCGTACAGAGGCAGTTAGCTGAGCAACCAGATTCTTCTTAATCTCAGCAGGATCAGTGTGAGGAAGTGCATCTACATTCTGATATACCGGACATTTGGGAGCATGGATTTCTGTTGCGTTGATAGCAGCCTCCAACTCAATTTTAGCCGGGTCCATCAATGGTGAGTGGAAAGCACCGCCTACCTTCAGCGGAAGAGCACGTTTTGCTCCGGCAGCTTTCATCAGTTCACAAGCTTTTTCGATACCTGGTACAGAACCTGAAATTACGATTTGTCCCGGACAGTTGTAATTGGCAGGTACGCAAACTTCACCTTCTGCATTGACAGAAGCACAGATTTCTTCCACCTTTTCATCTGGCAATGCAATGATGGCAGCCATAGTAGAAGGAGTGGCTTCGCAAGCTTTCTGCATAGCCATTGCACGAGCATAAACCAGTTTCAGTCCGTCTTCAAAACTCAGTGCACCAGCAGCTACCAATGCAGAGAATTCGCCAAGTGAGTGTCCGGCTGTCATTTCCGGTTTGAAATCATCACCCATGCAAAGAGCAGAGATAACAGAGTGAAGGAATACGGCAGGCTGAGTAACCTTTGTCTGACGAAGATCTTCGTCTGTACCATTGAACATGATATCTGTAATGCGATATCCGAGGATATCATTTGCTTTTTCAAACAATTCTTTTGCTAAAGCTGAGTTTTCATACAGGTCTTTACCCATTCCTACGAATTGAGCACCTTGACCGGGAAATACAAATGCTTTCATATCTTTAATTATTTAATTGATTTTTAAATGCGGGTGCAAAGTTACAGATTTTTATGACACGACCGCACAAAATGTACATATTTGTGCAACGGAGTCAGGAAAATGCCACAGAGGTCCGTTGCCATGCCCGATATTTAAGTTTTTGCCTGCAATGATGGCGTGGGTGATATATTCTTTGGCATGACGGATGGATTCTTTCATCGAATATCCTTTTGCCTGGTAGCTTGCAATAGCAGAAGAGAGAGTACATCCTGTCCCATGTAAGTTTTTGGTTTCTATCTTTTTTTCTTCATATATATAATAGGTATGATCCGGAGAATATAAAAGATCACACATTTTATCACCTTCCAAGTGTCCGCCTTTGATCAGGATATGGGTTTGATAATCGATAGAGAGTTGTTTGGCAGCTGCCAGCATGTCCTGTGTATTTTGGATGCTGTTACCTGTCAGTACCATTGCTTCATCGATGTTGGGAGTGATTAATGTAACAAGTGGTAAAAGTTCATTCTTAATCTCTTCAATGGCTTCGTCCGTCATCAGCTTTCGTCCGCTGGTAGATACCATTACCGGATCGTAAATGATATGTTCCGGTGAATATTTCCGCAAACACTCAGCGATGACATGAACGATCTGAATATCGTTGACCATGCCTATTTTCACAGAGGCAGGCTGCAAATCCTCCATCACCGCTTCGATTTGTCCGCAAACAATTTCGGGGGGTATCGCATGGACTGCACGTACCCCTAAAGTGTTTTGTACGGTAACGGCAGTGATGGCAGATGCCGCATAGCCTCCTAATGCCGAGATTGTTTTGATATCTGCCTGAATGCCCGCTCCTCCCGAACAATCGGAACCGGCGATGGATAAAATGACGGGATGACGTTCCATTTTAGATTTTTTAATATTTATCCGGCAAAGATAAAATAAAAACAGCAAGATACAAAATGAGATATCGTCTAAAATACAATAAGTACATTGTCGGGGATGAGGAAGAATGGATATGAAAAGTACTGATAATAAAGAACCATTACTCTTTTCGTACTTTGTACAATTACTCGCTACCGGAATGGCTAAAATACATATTGTAATTCAGAAGATAACACTAAGTAGTCATATTGTATGTTGTATGATATGTATATCCATGAAAAACAATGTTTTATAGCATGTTATTTATTGTTGTTTGAATTGAATGTCACCCCTATATTTGCATCGTATTAAAGAAATGGATATGCAGAACATACAGAAAAAAGCACCTTTGGCAAACAATCACATATCAGTAGACTGTGTGGTGATTGGTTTTGACGGAGAACAACTGAAAGTGTTACTTGTAAAACGTGCGGGTGAAGATAATGGTGAAGTGTATCACGATATGAAACTTCCCGGAAGTCTTATTTATATGGATGAAGACTTGGACGAAGCAGCGCAACGCGTACTGTATGAATTGACAGGGCTCAAAAATGTGAACCTGATGCAGTTTAAGGCATTCGGTTCTAAAAACAGAACCAGCAATCCCAAAGATGTACGCTGGCTGGAACGGGCAATGCAGTCAAAGGTTGAACGTATCGTGACGATCGCTTATTTATCGATGGTGAAAATAGATCGGACATTGGACAAGAATCTGGATGATCATCAGGCTTGTTGGATTGCTTTGAAGGATGTGATGACATTGGCTTTCGACCACAATCTGATAATCAAAGAGGCCATGACCTATATTCGTCAGTTTGCAGAGTTCAATCCTTCCATGTTATTTGAGCTGCTTCCGCGTAAGTTTACTGCTGCTCAGTTAAGGACCCTTTTTGAGTTGGTATATGACAAGACTGTGGATGTACGCAACTTCCATAAGAAAATAGCGATGATGGAATATGTAGTTCCTTTGGAAGAAAAACAGCAAGGGGTGGCCCATCGTGCAGCACGTTATTATAAATTTGATAAGAAGATATATAATAAGGTAAGAAGGTAAGCTTATTCAAATATTAAATAGTAAATCGTTAAATCGTAAATATTATCATGTTTTTATTAGGTTATGACATAGGTAGCTCGTCTGTTAAAGCGAGTCTGGTAAATGCTGAAACAGGTAAATGTGTATCGTCAGCGTTTTTCCCGAAAACAGAAGCGAAAATTATCGCAGTAAATCCCGGGTGGGCAGAACAAGACCCTGAAAGTTGGTGGGAAAACTTGAAGTTGTCCACACAGGTTATTATGGCAGAATCAGGAGTTGGTGCTGCCGAAATTAAAGCTATCGGTATTTCCTATCAAATGCACGGACTGGTATGTGTAGATAAGAACCAGCATGTATTGCGTCCCGCTATAATCTGGTGTGATTCTCGTGCAGTGCCTTATGGACAGAAAGCATTTGAAATGATCGGAGAGGAGAAGTGTCTTTCTCATTTACTGAATTCGCCAGGTAATTTTACAGCTTCAAAGTTGGCTTGGATCAAACAGAACGAACCGGCTGTCTACGAGCAGATATATAAAATAATGCTTCCCGGTGATTATATTGCCATGAAGTTGAGTGGAGATATATGTACAACTGTTTCCGGTCTTTCAGAAGGAATGTTCTGGGACTTTAAAAATAATCGCGTAGCCGATTTCCTGATGGATTATTACGGGTTTGATGCTTCGCTCATTGCAGATATCAAACCGACCTTTGCGGAACAAGGACGTGTAAATGCCGTTGCTGCGAAAGAATTAGGATTGAAAGAAGGAACACCGATTACTTATCGTGCTGGTGACCAGCCGAATAATGCACTTTCACTGAATGTGTTCAATCCGGGTGAAATCGCTTCTACGGCAGGAACGTCAGGAGTTGTATACGGTGTGAATGGCGAAGTGAATTATGATTTACAGTCGCGTGTCAATACCTTTGCGCATGTGAATCATACAGCTGAGCAAACTCGTTTGGGAGTATTGCTCTGCATCAACGGAACGGGTATTCTCAACTCATGGGTAAAAAGAAATATAGCTCCCGAGGGTATTTCGTACAACGAAATGAATGTATTGGCTTCCAAAGCACCGATCGGGAGTGCAGGTATCAGCATCCTGCCTTTTGGTAATGGTGCGGAACGCATGCTGAATAATAAAGAAATAGGCTGTAGCATTCGTGGTGTTGATTTTAATGCACATGGCAAGCACCATATTATTCGTGCTGCACAAGAAGGAATTGTATTTTCTTTTAAGTATGGCATTGACATCATGGAACAAATGGGGATTCCGGTCAAAATGATTCACGCCGGACATGCAAATATGTTCCTTAGTTCCATCTTCCGTGATACACTGGCAGGAGTAACCGGAGCTACTATCGAACTTTATGATACGGATGGTTCTGTAGGAGCCGCCAAGGGGGCAGGTATCGGTGCGGGCATTTATAAAGATAATAATGAGGCATTTGAAACCCTTGACAAACTGGATGTGATTGAACCGAATATAGCTAAACGACAGGAATACGCCGATGCATATGCCAGATGGAAGCATCGTCTTGAGAAATCAATGGGCGGCAACGTATAGACTTGGACTTTCAACTCAGATAATAAATAATAATATAATAACTTTTTAAATAACAAGAATTATGGCAACAAAAGAATTTTTTCCGGGAATTGAAAAGATTAAATTTGAAGGTAAAGATAGTAAGAACCCGATGGCATTCCGTTATTATGATGCAGAGAAGGTAATTAATGGTAAAAAAATGAAGGATTGGCTGAGATTCGCTATGGCATGGTGGCACACATTGTGTGCTGAAGGTGGCGACCAGTTTGGTGGCGGAACGAAGCAATTCCCATGGAACTGCAATGCAGATGCTATACAGGCTGCAAAAGACAAGATGGACGCAGGGTTTGAATTCATGCAGAAAATGGGTATCGAATACTATTGTTTTCATGACGTAGACTTGGTTTCAGAAGGTGCCAGTGTGGAAGAATATGAAGCAAATCTGAAAGAAATCGTAGCTTATGCAAAACAGAAACAGGCAGAAACAGGCATCAAACTGCTATGGGGTACTGCTAATGTATTCGGTCACGCCCGTTATATGAACGGTGCCGCTACTAATCCCGATTTCGATGTAGTAGCCCGTGCTGCTATTCAAATTAAGAATGCGATTGATGCGACGATTGAACTTGGTGGAGAAAATTATGTATTCTGGGGTGGTCGTGAAGGATATATGTCTCTTCTGAACACAGACCAGAAACGTGAAAAAGAACACCTTGCACAGATGTTGACAATTGCCCGTGACTATGCCCGCGCACGCGGCTTCAAAGGTACTTTCCTGATTGAACCGAAACCGATGGAGCCGACTAAGCATCAGTATGATGTAGATACGGAAACAGTTATCGGCTTCTTGAAAGCTCACGGTCTGGATAAAGATTTCAAAGTAAATATCGAAGTGAATCATGCAACGTTGGCAGGTCATACTTTTGAGCACGAACTGGCTGTAGCTGTAGATAATGGTATGCTGGGCTCTATTGATGCTAATCGTGGTGACTATCAGAATGGCTGGGATACGGATCAATTCCCAATTGATAATTATGAACTGACTCAGGCTATGATGCAGATTATCCGTAACGGTGGTCTTGGTACCGGTGGTACAAACTTCGATGCTAAAACCCGTCGTAACTCTACAGATCTGGAAGATATCTTTATTGCTCACATTGCTGGTATGGATGCCATGGCTCGCGCGCTCGAAAGTGCAGCAGCTTTGTTGAACGAATCTCCATACAAGAAGATGCTGGCTGACCGTTATGCTTCTTTCGATGGCGGAAAAGGCAAAGAATTTGAAGATGGCAAGCTGACTCTGGAAGATGTGGTTGCTTATGCAAAAACAAAAGGAGAGCCGAAACAGACTAGCGGCAAGCAGGAACTTTATGAAGCAATTCTGAATATGTATTGCTAATTAATATTTAAAACAGGCGGTAAAGCAGCGGTAGGGCTACTACTTTATCGCCTGACTTTTTCTAATCCAACTACTACACTACTTTATCCACTTTTTAAAACTATGAATAATACAACGAACGAAGGAAGTAAACTCTACTTGTATTCGATTACTTCTGTCGCTATTTTGGGCGGTTTGCTCTTTGGTTATGACACGGCGGTTATTTCCGGCGCGGAAAAAGGGCTGGAAGCTTTCTTCTTATCCGCTTCCGATTTCCAGTATAATAAGGTAATGCACGGCATTACTTCTTCCAGTGCATTGATAGGTTGCGTGCTGGGCGGTGCTTTATCCGGTATTTTTGCTTCTCGTCTGGGACGTCGTAACTCATTACGGCTTGCAGCAGTATTATTTTTCCTCTCGGCATTAGGCTCTTATTATCCGGAAGTCCTTTTCTTCGAATATGGAAAACCGAATATGGACTTATTGATAGCATTCAATCTGTATCGCGTTCTGGGTGGTATCGGAGTGGGACTGGCTTCAGCGGTATGTCCGATGTATATTGCTGAGATTGCTCCTTCCAATATTCGTGGAACCCTTGTTTCGTGCAACCAGTTTGCCATTATTTTTGGTATGTTGGTTGTCTACTTTGTGAATTATCTGATTATGGGCGACCATCAGAATCCGATTATTCTGAAAGATGCTGCTGGTGTGTTGTCAGTAAGTACAGAATCCGATATGTGGACAGTTCAGGAAGGATGGCGTTATATGTTCGGTTCGGAAGCTTTTCCGGCTGCTTTGTTTGGCATGCTCTTGTTCTTTGTTCCGAAGACTCCTCGTTATTTGGTTCTTGTACAACAGGAAGAAAAGGCTTACTCTATTCTGGAGAAAATTAATGGTAAGGCTAAAGCTCGGGAAATTCTTAATGATATTAAAGCTACAGCTCAGGAAAAGACAGAGAAAATCTTTACTTATGGAGTGACGGTAATCGTAATTGGCATTCTACTTTCTGTATTCCAACAGGCGATTGGTATTAATGCCGTACTTTATTATGCTCCGCGTATTTTCGAGAATGCCGGTGCAGAAGGTGGCGGTATGATGCAAACTGTGATTATGGGGGTTGTCAATATCATCTTTACACTGGTTGCTATCTTTACGGTAGACCGCTTTGGACGCAAACCTTTGCTGATTATCGGATCTATTGGTATGGCTGTGGGTGCATTTGCTGTGGCAATGTGTGATAGCATGGCAATCAAGGGTGTTCTTCCGGTACTTTCCATTATTGTATATGCAGCTTTCTTCATGATGTCATGGGGACCGATTTGCTGGGTGCTGATTTCAGAAATCTTCCCGAATACTATTCGTGGCAAAGCAGTCGCTATCGCTGTGGCTTTCCAATGGATATTCAACTATATCGTATCATCCACTTTCCCGGCATTATATGACTTTAGTCCGATGTTTGCATATAGCTTATATGGAATTATCTGTGTTGCTGCCGCTATCTTTGTCTGGCGATGGGTACCCGAAACTAAAGGAAAGACACTGGAAGATATGAGTAAACTCTGGAAGAAAAACAAATAAATTAGGTTAGTGTTTTTTATCATGTCATCAGGATTTTAGTGTGATGACAGGATTCTATCAAGATTATGACATCATACCAATGGTATGGTGTCATAATCATTTTTATGAGCATTTCATTGTAAATCAAGACCTAATTTTGCATTATCTATTTTTGGATACTCCGAACCATCCCGGCACAGGAAAATAAAAAGGAGAACGGATATAGCCCGGGTGAGTCAGTTTTCCTTCATCCACCCGCTTTTGTAATCTGCGGAGTGCAGTGGCTTTTCGAAGTCCACATAATGAACAAAGCTGCTGTGTAGTAATACAAGGGTTATCTTTGAAAAATTCAGCTAATCTCCCGTCTATTTCTATATCGCTCAACTCCTGTGACCTGCGGGTCTCACTAACCTTTTCAAAAGTCGTAGCCTTTAATTCGCGAAGCAAATCTTTTTCCGGAGTAAAAACGATTCCGCTGCAATGAATATTTTCGGCACGGATTTCTTTGGGAGAACGTACTTCGGGTGATTCCGCTTTGATACGGAATGAACCGATTCCCGGAATGTGAATGCTATTCCCGTTGGATAATTCTTGTTTGAAGACATTGGCGAACTCTATAAAAGATCCTATTACGTCACTTTGTCTTAAACTACTTCTGGACTCAATCGTTTCGGCTATATCTTCCAGTGTGATGGTGTCCCGTACAACCAGTCGGGCATGATATCTCGTTTTATTGGAATCTTTAGGTTGGGGAGTCAGGAAGAAATCATAAAGTGCATTCATTGCTTTAGTTGTTTTGTGCGTATCAATTAGCAGACTTACGCAGTCATTTTATTTATTTTGTACCTTTCTATTGATTGGCTCACATTATGTGCAACAGCTAACTCACATATTGTGTAACAACTGTCGCTCATTATGTGCGATAGCTATCGCACGACTGGTGCTACGCCTAATATGATGCGTCAAAATTACTAATAATTCTAATCAAAAACAACACTTCAAAGGCTTATTTTTGTTAGATCATTTTTCAAAAAAGAATGAGTCAACTTATTTGCAAATCCGGTATTCAGTACTATACTTTTGTGTCTCAAATCTCATAATAACTAAAAAAACAGTAAGTATGAAAACAATAATTAGAGAAATGGTAGAGACAATAAAACAATTGTTTGCACAGAAACAGCAAATGCAGGAGCCGATAGTTGCCAATTGTAAGATACCCGGAGTCGTGGCACAAAAGACACTGAAGAAGAAGGAGGAGCCTGAGAAGACAGGTGAAAAAACGGGCAAATCTAATAAATGGAGTCAATCGTTGACTTTGCAATTAAAGGAGTATTTGAATGACAATTTTGATTTCCGTTATAACAATCTGACAGGAGCTACAGAATATAGGGAGAAGAGTGGAAAGAACTGTTTCCGGCCTATTGATGAACGCGAAATGAATGGAATGATTGTGGATGCCCGCCTGGAGGGAATACCTTGTTGGAGAGGGGATGTGCCTACCATGATTCTTTCAAATAAAGTGGAGTCTTATAATCCTTTCCATCTTTATGTAAAGGAATTGCCGGGTTGGGATGGAGTAGATCGTGTAACACCTTTATTACTACGTGTTTCAGATAATGAGATATGGCTGAGAGGAGGACATTGCTGGTTACGGGCAATGCTTTCACAGTGGAGTGGGGAAGAACGTCTGCACGCCAATGTACTTACTCCCGTTTTAATAAGTGGGAAGCAGGGATTGAGTAAAAGTACTTTTTGCCGATTGCTGATGCCCGACTCATTGCGGCATTATTTTGTTGATAACCTGAATTTGGCAGCTGGCAGTTCGCCGGAGAAGAAGCTCGTGAAAAACGGATTGATTAATTTAGATGAATTCGATAAGATTAAAGAGAGTCAACAGGCTACATTAAAGAATCTTCTTCAAATGGTGAATGTTCCCGTTTTTCGTGGCAAGCGACTGGGATGGGTGAATGAGTCCCGTCTTGCTTCTTTTATAGCCACAACAAATGTCTATCAGGTATTGATTGACTCCACAGGAAGCCGTCGCTTTCTGTGTGTGGAGGTGTTAAAACCTATTTCGGAAGAACCTTTGGAGCATAAGCAAATATATGCGCAGCTGAAAGAAGAACTGAAATCCGGTGCACCGGATTATTTAAACAAAGAAGAAGAAAAGGCTTTGCAGAAACATAATAAGGCATATTATCGCCAATCCTTACTAGAAGATGTGTTTCATTGTTGTTTCCGTCATCCTTTGGAAACGGAAAAAGGTATCTGGCTGACAACAGCTGAAATATTTCAAGTGATGCGTAAATTCAATTCTGCAGCTTTGAAAGAGGTCTCTGCACGTCAATTGGGCTTGAAACTTTCAGCCATGGGATATATGGCAAAGCATACGTCTTTCGGAAATCGGTATTATGTGTTTAATCTTTTGGCCGAGAAAAAAGAAGTGTCATTATAATACGTTATTATACAGGTGGTTATTGTAAAAAGTGATTTGCTGATGTATACATTTTATGCTTACTCCTTGAAAAAATAGCTAATTAATTTTGCAGATTAAAAACATTGTTCGTAGTTTTGCGAACAATAAATAAGAAGGAGATATTGAAGTGAAAGAAAAGCAGTATACAGCAGAGCAGGAGCAGATAGCTCGTTTTGCTAAAGCTATGGGACATCCGGCACGAATGGCTATTCTTAGTTTCTTGACTAAACAGGAAAGTTGTTTCTTTGGAGATATTCACGAAGAATTGCCTATTGCCAAAGCAACCGTTTCACAGCACTTGAAAGAGCTGAAAGATGCAGGATTAATTCAGGGAGAAATAGAAACGCCCAAGGTGCGATATTGTATTAACAAGGAAAATTGGGAACTTGCCCGCAAATTATTTGCTGCATTTTGGGAAGATTGTAAATGTACAGGAACATCGTGCTGTGGATAACAGCACTTTTTTTTGAGAATATTGTTCGTAGTTCTACGAATTACGATTTAAAAATAAACTTTAATATAGAATAGAAAATGGAAATCAAAGTATTGGGAACCGGGTGTGCAGGTTGTAGGGCATTGTATGAAACAACTAAACAAGCAATTACTGAATTGGGTTGCGATGTCGTATTAATTAAAGAGGAAGATTTATTAAAAATCATGGAGTATAATGTTTTAAGTCTTCCGGCTTTAGTCGTTGACGGAAAAGTCGTATCTGCCGGAAAAAGATTATCACTTGCAGAAGTAAAAGAATTGATACCTCAATAATAAGATAGTTATGAAGAAACTCTTTTATTTACTATTCTCAACCATTATCTTAATATCTTGTGGTAATGGTGCAAAAGCAAAAACGGAGGCACAGAGTACGGAAGAAAAGCAGCCTGATCATATCGAAGTGCTTTATTTTCATGGAGCGCAGCGCTGTATCACCTGTCGGGCAATAGAAGCTAATACGGTAGCCCTTTTGGATAGCCTTTATTCCAAAGAGCAGGCAGGCGATAGGATTATCTATAAGGTTATAGATATTTCAAAAAAGGAAAACGAGCAAATTGCGGACAAGTACGAGGTTACTTGGTCGTCATTGTTTGTGAATGGTTGGAAAGATGGAAAAGAGAATGTAAACAACATGACGGAGTTCAGTTTTTCCAATGCAAGAAAATCACCGGACAAATTTAAAGAGGGAATTAAAAATAAAGTTGATGAATTGCTAAAACAGTTATAGGATGGATTTTCTTCAATCACTATTAGACAATAGTTCTGTTCCTGTTATAACAGCCTTTATCTTAGGAATTTTAACGGCAATCAGCCCGTGTCCTTTGGCTACTAATATAACGGCAATAGGTTTTATTGGTAAGGATATAGAAAACCGTCACCGTATATTCATAAATGGGTTACTTTATACATTTGGCAGGATAGTGACTTATACAGTACTTGGAGGTATTCTTATTCCGGTTCTTCGTGAGGGTGCAAGTATGTATATGGTTCAAAAGGCAGTAAGCAAATACGGTGAGATGTTGATTGCTCCGGTATTAATTCTTGTAGGGATATTCATGCTCGATATTATAAAGCTAAATATACCAAAAATTAATATTGGCGGAGAGGGGCTAAAGAAGAAAACAAAAGGTAGTTGGGGAGTTTTGTTATTGGGTATTTTGTTTGCTCTTGCCTTTTGCCCCACCAGTGGAGTTTTCTATTTCGGTATACTTATGCCCTTGGCAGCAGTAGAAACGGGCGGGTATTTTTTACCCGTAATATATGCTATCGCTACAGGGTTACCTGTAATCCTTGTTGCTTGGATATTGGCGTATAGTGTTGCCGGATTAGGTAGGTTTTATAACAGTGTACAAATCTTTGAAAAATGGTTCCGCAAAATTGTTGCTATACTCTTTATAGTCATAGGAATCTATTATGCGGTCGTTTTTTATCTATGAACAATTTAATTAAAATAAAAGACAGTATGAAAAAGATAGAAATTTTTGATCCGGCAATGTGTTGCCCTACGGGTTTGTGTGGAACAAATATCAATCCTGAATTGATGAGGGTTGCAGTTGTTGTCGAAACATTGAAAAGACAGGGTGTTATTGTTACCCGTCACAATTTACGGGATGAACCACAGGTGTATGTGAGCAATAAAACAGTAAATGAATATCTTCAAAAGAATGGTGCAGAAGCTTTACCTATTACTTTGGTAGATGGTGAAATTGCAGTCTCTAAAGTTTATCCTACCACTAAACAAATGAGTGAATGGACGGGAGTGAATTTAGATTTAATGCCCGCTAAATAAGTGTATACCAGATTAGTATTAAAAAAGAAATGAAAGCATTTAATTTATCCGATATAGAACTAACTAAATACCTGTTTTTTACTGGTAAAGGTGGAGTAGGAAAGACTTCTATTGCTTGTGCCACGGCGGTTGGTTTGGCCGATAAGGGAAAGAAAATACTTCTTATCAGTACAGATCCGGCTTCTAACTTACAAGATGTTTTCGATCAACCCTTAAACGGACATGGCACAGCTATTTCAGAAGTGCCGGGGCTGACTGTTGTAAATCTTGACCCTGAACAGGCAGCAGCAGAATACAGGGAAAGTGTAATCGCACCTTTCAGGGGAAAATTACCCGAAAGCGTTATTCAGAATATGGAAGAACAGCTTTCAGGTTCCTGCACAGTAGAAATCGCTGCTTTTAATGAGTTCTCGGACTTTATTACCGATGTTAATGAAGCAAAGGAGTATGATCATATTATTTTTGATACAGCACCTACCGGACACACATTGCGAATGTTGCAGCTTCCATCTGCATGGAGTACATTCATTAGTGAAAGTACACATGGTGCATCCTGTTTAGGGCAGTTATCAGGCTTGGAGGAACGGAAAGGAATTTATAAACAGGCGGTGGATACATTGTCTGATACAAGCGCAACCCGGTTAGTATTGGTAAGCCGTCCTGAAATAGCACCGTTGAAAGAGGCTGCCCGTTCTTCGCATGAATTACAACTATTGGGAATTAAAAATCAGCTATTGGTGATAAATGGTGTTTTACGGCAATTAGATGAAGCAGACAATGTTTCACAACAACTGCATGACAGGCAGCAAAAGGCGTTACAAAGTATGCCTATTGCATTATCTGAATATCCCATGTATAGCATTCCTTTGCGTTCTTACAATTTATCCAATATTGCCAATATCCGCCGTATGCTATACAGTGATAGTATTACGAATGAAATTAGTTATCAGCCGATAACTGATAGCAAAAGTATAGATGAATTGGTTAATGACCTCTATACTTCCGGCAAACGAGTAGTGTTTACAATGGGAAAGGGGGGCGTAGGGAAAACGACCTTAGCCACAGAAATAGCCTTGAAATTAACAAAGCTCGGTACAAAGGTTCATCTTACCACTACTGACCCGGCAAATCACCTGAACTATGATTTTGCCATCAAATCAGGTATTACAGTAAGCCATATAGACGAAGCGGAAGTATTGGAAAAATACAAGAATGAAGTTCGTAGCAAAGCTGCTGAAACCATGACTGCCGAAGATATGGAATATATAGAGGAAGATTTACGTTCACCATGTACGCAAGAAATCGCCGTATTCAAGGCTTTTGCTGAAATTGTAGACAAAGCGGAGAATGAAATCGTAGTGATTGATACTGCACCAACAGGACATACTTTGTTGCTTTTGGATGCTACCCAAAGCTATCACAAAGAAGTAGAACGTACACAGGGAGAAGTAACCGGAGCAGTAGCCAATTTATTACCCCGTTTGCGTAATCCACAGGAAACGGAAGTAGTAATTGTCACTTTACCCGAAGCAACACCTGTATTTGAAGCAGAACGCCTACAAATGGATTTACAACGTGCCGGGATTAACAATAAATGGTGGGTAGTAAATGCCTGTTTGTCATTGACAAATACAGAAAATTCTTTTTTGCAAGCAAAAGCACAAAGTGAATTGACTTGGATTAAGAAAGTAGAAGAATTGTCAAAGGGCAATACTGTCCTGATTGAATGGAAAAACTTATAAGAATATGAAGATTTTAATCCTTTGCACTGGTAACAGTTGCCGTAGCCAAATGGCACACGGTTTCTTACAGTCATTCGATAAAAACATGGATGTCTTTTCAGCAGGGACAAAACCTGCTGAAAAGGTTAATCCGATGGTGGTAAAAGTTATGTCTGAAACAGGAATAGACCTTACTAACCATACCCCTAAAAACGTAAGCCTGTATTTAGAGCACGAATGGGACTATGTGATAACGGTATGTGGTGGCGCAAATAAAAGCTGCCCTATGTTTACAGGCAAGGTAAAAAACAGATTGCATATTGGATTTGACGACCCATCAGAAGTGACCGGGACACCGGAGTTTATAAATAGTGAATTTCTTCGGGTACGGGATGAAATAAGAATGCGTTTCTATGATTTTTACCTGCAAGAGTTAAAACCGCAATTAAAATAAAAGGCAGTCATTATGGAAAAGAAACAAGGAATTGGATTTTTTGAAAGATACCTGACTATTTGGGTAGCCTTGTGTATCGTTATCGGGATGGCCATCGGACAATATCTTCCGGCAATACCGCAAACATTGAGCAAATTTGAATATGCCAACGTGTCTATACCCGTGGCCATCCTGATTTGGTTAATGATATATCCCATGATGCTGAAAGTAGATTTTCAGAGTATTAAAAATGTTGGTAAGCGTCCGAAAGGAATTATCATCACTTGTATTACAAATTGGCTTATAAAGCCTTTTACAATGTTTGGAATAGCTTATCTATTCTTCTACGTTGTTTTCAAGTCTCTAATATCTGCCGAATTGGCCGAAGAATATTTAGCTGGGGCAGTCTTATTAGGTGCTGCACCTTGTACAGCAATGGTATTTGTATGGAGTTATCTGACCAAAGGAGATGCTGCCTATACATTGGTACAGGTTGCAGTAAATGATTTGATCATATTGGTTGCTTTCGCTCCTATTGTTGCTTTTTTATTGGACGTAGGTGGCGTTACGATTCCGTGGGATACATTATTGCTTTCAGTCGTATTGTTTGTTGTCATTCCTCTTTCTGCCGGAATAATGACCCGTATACTGGTTATTCGGCGAAAAGGGATAGAATATTTTAATACTGTATTTATTCGTAAGTTTGATAATTATACGATTGGCGGGTTACTATTAACACTTATCATTCTGTTCTCATTTCAAGGAGAAACCATATTGAACAATCCGTTGCACATTGTATTGATTGCCGTTCCGCTTGTGTTGCAAACAGTTCTGATATTCTTTGTAGCCTATGGCTGGGCGAAGTGGTGGAAATTGCCTCACAATATAGCTGCACCTGCCGGAATGATTGGTGCAAGCAATTTTTTTGAATTATCGGTGGCCGTGGCTATATCGCTTTTCGGTTTACAATCCGGTGCTGCACTGGTTACAGTGGTAGGGGTATTGGTTGAAGTTCCGGTCATGCTGATGTTAGTGAGAGTTGCAAATAATACATGCAGTTGGTTTACAATGAAATCAAGTATGAGTAAATAGAATACTCCGGACTGTACGTACAAGAAATGAAGGCATCGAATAGGAAACTTTGAATTAAGAATGATAAATATTCATTGGTTTAAAAACACTATTAAAGTATTAGCTGTACCTTTGCACTGTCTTTTTTTAAAACATGTATTGTTATGGAACAACATCCGATTAAAATTAATAAAGTACAGATACGTAATCTTCAAATTGAAGACTATGCACAGTTATCCCAATCGTTTACCCGTGTTTATTCTGACGGTAGCGATGTATTTTGGACTCATGCCCAGATAAAGAAATTAATAAGTATTTTTCCGGAAGGGCAGATCGTTACAGTAGTTGACGACAAGATCGTAGGCTGTGCTCTTTCTATTATCGTTGACTATGACAAGGTAAAGAACGACCATACGTATGCACAAGTTACGGGTAAGGAAACATTCAATACTCATAATCCGGAAGGAAATATCCTGTATGGCATTGAGGTGTTTATTCATCCGGGATACCGCGGTTTGCGCCTGGCTCGTCGTATGTATGAATATCGCAAGGAACTCTGCGAAACATTGAATTTGAAAGCTATCATGTTCGGTGGCCGTATTCCGAATTATCATAAATATGCCGATAAGATGCGCCCGAAAGAATATATCGCACGGGTACGCCAGCGTGAAATTTATGATCCGGTTCTTACCTTTCAATTATCGAATGATTTTCATGTTCGCAAGGTAATGACCAATTACCTGCCGAATGATGAAGAATCCAAGCATTACGCTTGTCTGTTGCAATGGGATAATATTTATTATCAGCCGCCTACACAGGAATATATCAACCCGAAAACAACTGTTCGTGTGGGCTTGGTGCAATGGCAGATGCGTAGTTATAAGACATTGGACGACCTTTTTGAACAAGTGGAATTCTTCGTCGATGCCGTATCCGATTATAAGAGTGACTTTGTCCTTTTTCCGGAATATTTCAATGCACCTTTGATGTCGAAGTTTAATGATAAAGGAGAATCACAGGCTATTCGCGGATTAGCAAAATATACCGATGAAATCAGAGACCGTTTTATAAATCTGGCTATCAGTTACAATATCAATATAATTACCGGAAGTATGCCATACGTGAAAGAGGATGGATTGCTATATAATGTAGGTTTCCTTTGCCGGCGTGACGGAACGTATGAAATGTATGAGAAAATGCATGTAACTCCGGATGAAATCAAGAGCTGGGGACTGAGTGGCGGTAGACTGTTACAGACTTTCGATACGGATTGCGCAAAGATTGGAGTGCTGATTTGTTATGATGTGGAATTTCCGGAACTTTCCCGTTTGATGGCGGATCAGGGGATGCAGATATTATTCGTGCCTTTCCTGACGGATACGCAGAATGCCTATTCACGTGTACGTGTCTGTGCCCAGGCGCGTGCGATTGAGAATGAATGTTTTGTAGTTATTGCAGGTAGTGTAGGAAATCTTCCCCGTGTACATAATATGGATATCCAGTATGCACAGTCAGGAGTATTCACCCCATGCGATTTTGCTTTTCCAACGGATGGAAAACGGGCGGAAGCGACTCCGAATACGGAAATGATTTTGGTTTCGGATGTAGATCTGGATTTATTGAATGCACTCCATACCTATGGTAGCGTGCGTAATCTGAAGGATCGTAGAAATGATGTATATGAAGTGCGGTTGAAGAAGTAAAAAGAGGCAGTTCGGTTGGTTTTAAACCAAGACCCCGTTGGTTTAAAACCAACGATGCGTTTCTTTTAAACCAAGAGGTCTTTGGCTTAAAACCAATAAAGGGGATGTTTCTCAACCCTTTCCGGAAGTACCGCTTTCAAGGATGCTGACGATAGAAAACAGCGTGAAGCAAATAGCTCCCAGCCCTACTAAAACCCGTGCCGGAATAAAGTAATCGGCATGTACGGTAGCAAGTTCGAACACGAAGGCTGCCAGAAACAGACATGCCAATGCCGTCAATACCGGAATCATAGGGATTCGGTTGGCCAGTTTGAATTCCCGTCTCCATATCTTGGCGAGCAGAATCACTTTGCTGGAAATACTGTAACATACCAGACCCAGCCCGAGCATGATGTATCCGGTCGTACCGTTTGCGCTTCCCGAGTCAGCCAAAATGACAAATATGCCCCACACAAAAGAGATCGATCCCATTAATAAAACCAGTTTCGGCCATTTGTTACGTTCTTTTTCCGAATAATCATTTCTAACTTGACGGGCTATGGTTGCTACCAATGCAATCAGACTGGTACAAATACATGCGAGTCCCACCATTACATGTCCTGCTACAAAATAAGCGGGATGAGAGTGACTGTTACTTAACAAGACAAATGCCCATATCCATGCAATACAAGAAATGACGATCGCGAGAATGACCAGTGCCCGTCTCTGACCAATAGAAAAAGCTCCCTCAGGAACTTCGTTTCCGGTCGCTTTTGCATTTGCCGGGATCAAAGAAAATCGAGTGGAAGAAGTAGCGGCAGTAGCTACACATGCTGTGATAAAACCTACACCGGTGATAACATGGCCTGCAACGAAAGATGAAGTAGTGGTAGCACCATTGAAAATGCAGATACCTCCGATAATCGTTATGACAGCTGCCAGATATCCCACAACTGGCAATACGTATTTGGTAGCTTCATTATAGGTGTGTATGATTTGCCGGATAATAGTAGCAGCCGTACAAAACAGCGCAATACATATCATACCTAGTGAAAAAACGACAGGGCCCGCTACCAAACGGTTCCCCGCATCACCATAACCATAAATGAATGCTCCGTATCCGAAGCAAAAGACCGCCATCGCCAAAGGGATTGCTCTGAATAAAATACTAATACCGTAATTCATAACTTAAGTGCTTTTTATTTTCCCACTAAAACAAGGAGGTATCCGTTTTGTTTAGGTTAATAGCCATTTATAATCGCTAACTTCACATGATTCCGATTAAAAGTCTTTGCTTTTTGCTCAACTAAACAAATGTTTTTGTAAATTTGCACCCTTAAAAACGGGGATACCCCTCAAATTGTAAATTGTAAATAGTAAAATCGTAGATATAGCTATGGGTAAGAGATTTACTGAATATTCGCAGTTTGACCTTTCACAGGTGAACAAAGATGTACTGAAGAAGTGGGACGAAAACCAGGTTTTCGCCAAGAGTATGACAGAACGTGATGGCTGTCCTTCGTTTGTGTTTTTCGAAGGACCTCCCTCGGCTAATGGTATGCCGGGTATTCACCATGTAATGGCACGTACTATTAAGGACATTTTTTGCCGTTACAAAACAATGAAAGGTTATCAGGTAAAGCGTAAAGCCGGATGGGATACGCACGGATTGCCTGTGGAGCTAAGTGTAGAGAAAGCATTGGGTATAACAAAAGAGGATATTGGTAAAAAAATCTCTGTGGCAGATTACAACGCTGCTTGCCGTAAGGATGTGATGAAGTATACCAAAGAATGGGAAGACTTGACTCACCAGATGGGATATTGGGTGGACATGAAGCATCCTTATATCACCTATGATAATCGTTATATTGAAACATTGTGGTGGTTGCTGAAGCAGCTGCACAAAAAAGGCTTGCTATATAAAGGATATACCATTCAGCCATATTCACCGGCTGCCGGAACTGGTTTGAGCTCTCATGAGCTGAATCAGCCGGGGTGCTATCGTGACGTAAAAGATACGACGATGGTAGCCCAGTTTAAGATGAAGAACCCGAAACCGGAAATGACAGAGTGGGGGACTCCTTACTTTCTTGCGTGGACAACTACTCCGTGGACATTACCTTCAAACACTGCGCTTTGTGTAGGTCCGAAGATTGACTATGTTGCCGTGCAGTCTTATAATGCTTATACCGGAGAGCCTATCACGGTTGTGCTGGCAAAAGCATTGTTGAATACTCATTTCAATGCGAAAGCTGCTGATCTGAAATTAGAAGATTATAAGCCCGGAGATAAGCTTGTTCCGTATAAAGTAATAGCCGAATACAAAGGTCCGGACCTGGTAGGTATGGAATATGAGCAACTGATTCCTTGGGTGAAACCGGTTGAAGTGACGGAAAGCGGTGACTGGAAAGCAAGTGATAAAGCTTTCCGTGTGATATTGGGTGACTATGTTACGACAGAAGATGGTACAGGTATCGTTCACATCGCACCGACCTTTGGTGCAGACGATGCGAATGTGGCACGTGCGGCAGGAATCCCGTCCTTATTCATGATCAATAAGAAAGGTGAAACCCGTCCGATGGTAGACCTTACAGGTAAGTTCTATCTGTTGGATGAACTGGATGAAACCTTTGTGAAGGAATGTGTAGACGTAGACAAGTATAAAGAATACCAGGGTGCATGGGTGAAAAATGCCTATGATCCGCAGTTTATGGTGGATGGCAAGTTTGACGAGAAAGCTGCGCAGGCCGCCGAGTCTCTGGATATTGCTCTTTGTATGATGATGAAAGCAAACAATCAGGCTTTCAAAATCGAAAAGCATGTGCACAACTATCCTCATTGTTGGCGTACAGACAAACCGGTACTTTATTACCCGTTGGACAGCTGGTTTATCCGTTCTACAGCTTGTAAAGAGCGTATGATGGAACTGAACAAGACGATCAACTGGAAACCGGAATCTACCGGAACAGGACGTTTCGGCAAATGGCTGGAAAATCTGAATGACTGGAACTTAAGCCGTTCCCGTTATTGGGGGACTCCACTGCCTATCTGGCGTACGGAAGATGGGACGGGTGAAATATGTATCGAATCTGTAGAAGAACTTTATAATGAAATAGAGAAATCGGTAGCTGCCGGGTTTATGAAATCTAATCCGTACAAGGATAAAGGTTTTGTACCGGGTGAATATACCGAAGGAAATTATGATAAGATAGACCTCCATCGTCCGTATGTAGATGATATCATTCTGGTATCGGAAGACGGTAAACCGATGAAGCGTGAATCAGACTTGATTGACGTTTGGTTTGATTCCGGTGCTATGCCTTATGCACAGATTCATTATCCGTTCGAGAACAAAGATATCCTGGATAATCGTGAAGTATATCCGGCGGACTTCATCGCGGAAGGAGTAGACCAGACACGCGGATGGTTCTTTACCTTGCACGCTATCGCTACGATGATATTTGATAGTGTGTCATACAAAGCTGTGATCTCCAATGGTCTGGTGCTTGACAAGAATGGTAATAAGATGTCTAAGCGTCTTAACAATGCTGTCGATCCGTTCACTACGATTGAGAAGTATGGTTCCGACCCGTTGCGTTGGTATATGATTACTAACTCATCTCCATGGGATAATCTGAAATTCGATATTGACGGAATCGAAGAAGTTCGTCGCAAGTTCTTCGGTACTTTATATAATACATATTCGTTCTTTGCACTGTATGCCAATGTAGACGGATTTGAATATAAAGAAGCAGATGTTCCGATGGAGGAGCGTCCGGAAATCGACCGTTGGATTTTGTCTGTATTGAACACATTAATAAAAGAAGTAGATACATGCTATAATGAGTACGAACCGACTAAAGCAGGACGTTTGATCTCCGACTTTGTCAATGATAATCTGTCCAACTGGTATGTTCGTCTGAACCGTAAACGCTTCTGGGGTGGTGAATTTACTCAGGATAAGTTGTCTGCTTATCAGACATTGTATACCTGCCTTGAAACAGTTGCGAAGCTGATGGCTCCTATTTCTCCATTCTATGCTGATCGTCTGTATACGGATTTGATCACTGCTACAGGACGTGACAATGTAGTCTCTGTCCACTTGGCTGAATTCCCGAAGTATCAGGAAGAAATGATCGATAAGGAACTGGAAGCCCGTATGCAAATGGCACAGGACGTAACTTCAATGGTGTTGGCGCTACGTCGTAAAGTGAACATCAAGGTTCGTCAGCCACTGCAGTGTATCATGATTCCGGTAGCGGATGAAGAACAGAAGGCTCATATCGAAGCTGTGAAAGCATTGATCATGAACGAGGTGAATGTAAAAGACATCAAGTTTGTAGATGGAGCTGCCGGCGTATTGGTGAAGAAGGTAAAATGTGACTTTAAGAAATTAGGCCCGAAATTCGGCAAGCAGATGAAGGCTGTGGCCGCTGCTGTGGCAGAAATGACTCAGGAAGCGATAGCTGAACTCGAAAAGAACGGAAAGTACACATTGAATCTGGATGGAGCAGAGGCTGTGATTGAAACTTCGGATGTCGAAATCATCAGTGAGGATATTCCGGGATGGCTGGTTGCCAATGAAGGAAAACTGACTGTAGCTCTTGAAGTTACTGTGACCGAGGAGTTGCGTCGTGAGGGTATTGCCCGTGAATTGGTGAATCGTATTCAGAATATACGTAAGTCCAGCGGTTTCGAGATAACGGACAAAATAAAGATCACAATCTCCAAAAATACGCAAACAGATGATGCGGTGAATGAATATAATACTTATATTTGTAACCAAGTTTTAGGAACATCCCTTGATTTGGCAGATGAAGTGAAAGACGGTACAGAACTTAATTTTGACGATTTCTCATTATTTGTCAGTGTGATAAAAGACTAATACTAATATTGATTAACCTTTTAAACTAGTAAAGTTATGGCAGAAAAGACTAGATATTCGGATGCGGAACTCGAGGAATTCCGTGCCATTATTATGGAGAAGCTGGAGTTGGCTCAACGTGATTACGAGCAGTTGAAGATGAGCCTGATGGGCTTGGATGGTAATGATACCGACGACACATCTCCTACATATAAAGTGTTGGAAGAAGGAGCCAATACGCTTTCTAAGGAGGAAACAACCCGTCTGGCACAACGTCAGCTGAAGTTTATCCAGGGATTGCAGGCAGCTTTGGTACGTATTGAGAATAAAACGTATGGCATTTGCCGTGAGACTGGAAAGTTGATTCCGGCAGAACGCCTGCGTGCTGTTCCTCATGCTACTTTGAGCATTGAGGCTAAGAACAGTGGTAAAAAATAATAGATAGCTACAAGCTACGGATGACGAGCTACAAGTAGCTGCGCAATGTTTACGCACGGCAACTTGTAGCTCGTTATGTTTAATTTATGATGAACAAATGAAGAAACTATTCACGAAGGGTAGAATTGCCCTGCTTGTTATCTTTTCCGTACTGATTATTGACCAGATCATTAAAATCTGGATTAAGACTCATATGTATTGGCACGAAAGTATACGTGTGACAGACTGGTTTTATATCTATTTCACCGAAAACAATGGTATGGCTTTCGGTATGGAAATTTTCGGAAAGCTATTTCTGACAACTTTCCGTATTGTAGCAGTAGGGCTGATAGGCTACTATCTCTATAAGATTATAAAGAAAGGTTTCAAAACCGGATATATCGTCTGCGTGGCCCTTATCCTGACCGGCGCTTTGGGTAATATTATAGACAGTGTATTCTATGGTGTTTTTTTCAATGAAAGTACTCATTCGCAGATTGCCAGCTTTATGCCCGAAGGAGGTGGATATTCTACCTGGTTCTATGGTAAGGTGGTGGATATGTTTTATTTTCCGATAATTGACACAAACTGGCCGACATGGATGCCTTTCGTAGGTGGAGAACATTTTATATTCTTCAGTCCGATTTTTAATTTTGCGGACGCTGCCATCAGTTGCGGTATTATCGCATTGCTACTTTTCTATAGTAAATATCTGAACGAATCTTACCATTCACTAGATAAAAATAAAAAGGAAAGCGTTAATCATGAAGAGTAGGTTTCGGTTTCATCTGTGTTGTATTTGCATGTTCGCGCTTGCAGTAGCAGGTTGTAAAGTCAAAAGACCTGACGATGTAATCTCAGAATCGAAGATGGAGAATTTGCTGTATGATTATCATCTGGCAAAGTCGATGGGAGATAATCTGCCTTATAATGAGAATTATAAGAAAGCTTTGTATCTCGATGCCGTTTTCAAGAAATATGGTACAACGGAAGCCGTATTCGATTCGTCTTTGGTGTGGTACACACGCAACACGGAAGTATTATCGAAAATTTATGAAAGAGTAAGCAAACGTCTGAAAGCCCAGCAGAATGAAATAAATCATCTGATAGCTTTGCGTGACAATAAACCGAAGATGTCAGATCCGGGCGACAGCATTGATGTCTGGCCTTGGAAGCGTTTCGTGCGTCTGACAGGTGAGGTGATGAATGATCAATATGCGTTTGTGCTGCCTGCCGATACTAACTATAAAGATCGTGATACATTGGTTTGGGAAGTTCGTTATCGTTTCCTTGAGCCGATGCTTGCAGATTCTCTGAGAACTGTCACGATGGCTATGCAGGTTATTTATGAAAAAGATACATTAAATCGTCTGGAAACAGTCACCGATCCGGGTGTGCATCAGATACGTTTGTTTGCAGATACATTGGGTGCGATGAAGGAAATAAAGGGTTTTATCTATTATCCCGTACAAGGAGAGAAAGCCGGAGCATTGTTGGCTGACCGCTTTATATTAACCCGCTATCATTGTGCGGACTCACTTTCTGTAGCCGAACGTGACTCGATTAATCAGCTGGAAGCTTTGAAAACAGATTCTTTGAAAAAGATTTCTGCCCAAAAAGATACTGAGATTTCGAAAGACTCTTTGAAGAAAGTCGATGAACTGAAAGATAGTCAACGTATCTCTCCGGAAGAAATGAACCGCCGTCGTACGGTGACTCCTGAAAAGAAACCGGAACAAATTGAAGTAGAGCAACATATCCAGCAGGAAAAGATTGAGCAAAGAAGGGAACGGCAAATGAATCAGCGTAAAAATCAGCAAAGACGTCAATCATCTCCCCGCTAATCTTATGAAACGTTTTGCTGCTCATTATTTACTTTTGCCTGAAGTTGGCTTTATCAGACAGCAGGTGGTTGAGATTGCTGATGACGGACGTGTCTGCCATATTTTCCCGTTGACGGAAGAAATCGAGTCTGTTGAATGGATGCCCGGACTGATCGCATTGTTCCCTGGAAGTGAAATAAAAAACACTGGGATGTTTGAAAAAAACATCCCAGTGTTTCAATTTAATCTTCCTGTAGTTTCGGATCAAACTTCCTCATGTCCTAAAGAGTTCCTTGCAGTGTCTGAAGAGAGGGGAGAAGTTCTGTTTCCTTATTTATTTTATCCTTTTGATTTTACTTCCATGCAGCCTGTCGCCGGAACTCGGCACAGATTATTGCGGTAGCGATGGCTACATTGAGAGACTCCGAAGTTTCTTTTCCTTGTGGATAATTGGGAATATAGAGTTTCCGATTGATGAGCGCTTCCACTTCTTTTCCTATTCCGTTACCTTCATTTCCCATTACAATCAGCCCGTTGGCGGACAATGGCTGTTCGTACATGTTCTTTCCATCCAGAAAAGTACCGAATACGGGAGTATCTCCGAGTGAACGAATAAACTCGGGGAGAGAAGTATAATGAACCTTCACACGGGCGATTCCTCCCATGGTGGCTTGTATCGTTTTAGGGTTGTACACGTCTACCGTATTCTGCGAACAAATAATATGCTCAATGCCAAACCAGTCTGCCAACCGGATAATTGTACCCAGATTCCCCGGGTCCTGAACATCATCCAGTGCCAGACAAAGAGACTGGCGGACAAATTCCGGATTTAAAGTATATTGTGGTTGCTCCAAAATGGCAAGTACCTGCTGTGGTGTTTTCAGCAAACTGGCACGTGATAGTTCTTCTTGAGAGACTTCTGCTATTTCACTTGCCTGAATACCGGGGTGCTCTTGTAACCAGAAAGAAGTGGCAGCCAGAAAACGGCAGGGAAAATGCCCCAGTAAATCGCCTACTAATTTAGGACCTTCGGCAAGGAATACCTGTTCTTCTTTACGTGTCTTCTTTTGTTCCAGCGAATGGATATACTTTATTTTATTTTTGCTCAGCATTATTCTTTTACTTCTTTATTTACCGCAAAGCTATAAATATATTTCTAATTAATCGGCTGTTGAATGAGTTTTTTGAAAATAAATCTTTTCCATATTAACAATATTTGTGTGAATAAAAACTGATACTCTACTTAATTTTAGTAGATTTGCTTAAAATTAGTAGATTGATAATCAATATAAAAGAAAGTAAGATGGAAAGATTGACACAACAAGAGGAAGAAGTGATGATTTACTTTTGGAAAATGGGACCGAGTTTTATCCGTGAGATACTGAATGAAATGCCGGAACCCAAGCCGCCATACACAAGCGTTGCCTCTGTGGTCCGTAACTTGGAGAAGAAGAAGTTTTTATCTCCTTTTAAGTTAGGAAACTCTATTCAGTATCATGTATTGGTGAAAGAAAGTGATTACAAACGTAGCTTCATGAATGGAGTAGTGAGCAACTATTTTACGGGTTCGTATAAAGAAATGGTTTCCTTTTTTGTCCGTGACCGTAAAATCAGTAAAAAAGAACTCGAGGATTTGATCAACATTATTGAAGATGAAGAATCATAAATCAAGATAGGTATGGAACCTTCAATTTATCTGATTAAAGTAAATGTAGCTTTGATCGTATTATATGCATTCTATAAATTCTCTTTCAGCAAAGATACGTTTTTTAGGTTGAGACGGGGTATGCTGTTGCTGATATGTGCCACTTCGCTGATTTATCCATTCATTGATTTTTCGGAGTGGGCGGGGTGGAACGAACATGCATTGGGAGAAGCGATTACGACCGTTTACAACAAACTATTGCCCGAAGTGCTGGTCACTGCTACTTTACCTGCTGCTTCAACAGAAGTTGGAGCGGCAAACTGGCAGGCCGGTACATGGCTGTGGATTATTTATGGACTGGGATTTGCCATGTTGTTACTGCGCAGTTTGTTTGAAGTCTGTAAAATATGCCGTTCTGTAGCTCGTTCTCAGCGCTGTTCTCTAAAAGGAGTCTCTGTTTGTCGGTCGGACGAGATAGGAGAGCCCTGTTCTTTTTTCCATTGGATATTTATAGGTGCGATACAATACCCGGACAAAGAGCTAAATGAGATATTGATACATGAACAGACACATGTTCGCGAGTTTCATTCATTGGATATTATACTGGCCCAACTGATTATCTTATTATGTTGGTTTAATCCGTTCTCTTGGCTGATACGCAGCGAGATACGTATGAACCATGAATATCTGGCGGACAAACAAGTGGTGATGTCCGGCTATGATAAGAAATCATATCAATATCATTTGTTGGGAATTAAACATACTTCATTGGCTGCAGCAAATTTCTATAACAACTTTAGTGTATTACCTTTAAAAAACGAATAAAAATGTTAAACAGAAAAAGAACTCATAACATCATGGTAGGTAAGTATCTGATGTTTATACCAGTGGTTGCATTACTGTTATTATTCAGTAATTGTGCAAATAAGAAAACGGATAAGGCCCAGTCTGATACAGAAAAAGCAGATACGGTAGTGGCAGTGGAACCGGAAAAAAAGGCGGAACCTCAAGCGGAAGCTACATTACCTCAGGAGAAAACCGACTCTATTTATAGCGTAGTGGAAACAATGCCGGATTATCCCGGAGGGCAGAAAGAATTGTTAAGTTTCTTAAGTCGTAATATAAAGTATCCGACTAAGGCGGAAGAGAATAAAATTCAAGGTCGTGTTGTTATACAGTTTGTAGTCAACAAGGACGGTAGTGTTTCTGATGCGAAAGTTGTGCGCAGTGTTGATCCGGAGTTGGATAAAGAAGCTCTCCGTGTAGTTAATTCGATGCCTCAATGGAAACCGGGAATGCAGAAGGGTGAGGCTGTATCTGTCAAGTATACAATTCCTATAGCATTCAGACTTCCATAAAGACAAAGGTTCTGTTCACCACGATTTATAGAAGCAACTGCAAGGATTACGATTGAGAATGTAGGTATTAGTAAAACGGACCTTGCAAATTTCTGTAATTCGTGGTGAAAAGAACTTTTATCGCATTAATTATTGTTTTGATAATTTCCTCGAACGAAAAATATGCTCTATCTTTGTCCCTATATATTGCTTCCGCTTTTATAGAGATACCGTATGAGGAAAGGATTTCTTTATTTACTTACTTTTGTCATTACCCTTCTGTCGTTCGCTTCGTGCACTGCCACTAAGTATGTGCCGGATGGTTCTTATTTGTTGGATGAAGTCAAGATTCATACAGATCAGAAAAATGTCCGTCCCTCTTCCTTACGAATGTATGTGCGTCAAAATCCTAATGCGAAATGGTTCAGTCTGATCAAGACGCAGCTCTATGTTTACAACCTTTCGGGACGGGATTCTACCAAATGGGGAAATAAGTTTCTGAGAAGAATAGGGGATGCTCCTGTGATATACAGTGAGACTGAAGCGCAGCGTTCGCAGGATGAAATCACGAAGGCAATGCGCAATATGGGCTATATGGCTGCTACCGTGAAGCGTTCGACTAAGATAAAAAAGAAGAAGATCAAGTTATACTATGAGGTGACGGCAAGAGATCCTTATATTGTCAGTTCGTTGAAGTATGACATTCATGACCCTAAGATTGCAGAGTTTCTGAAACAGGATTCCGCCAAAAGTCTGCTGAAAGAAGGGATGATATTTGATGTGAATGTGCTGGATGCAGAGCGTCAGCGAATTACCGACAAGCTGCTCCGTAATGGTTATTATAAATTCAATAAGGATTATGTCGGTTATACGGCAGATACGGTTCGGGGTACTTATCAGGTAGACCTGACCTTGCATTTACATGCGTACAGAGCTCATGTGAACGATTCGGTGAAAGCACATCAGCAATATTGGATAGATAAGATTAACTTTATTACGGATTATGATGTACTGCAGTCTTCAGCGTTGAACAGCATGGACATCAATGACTCTCTTCATTTTAAAGGCTACCCTATCTACTATAAAGATAAACTCTACCTGCGTCCGAAGATGCTTACTGATAATCTGCGTTTTGCTTCTGGTGATTTATTCAATGAACAGGATGTACAGCAGACCTATTCCAATTTCGGGCGTCTGTCTGCCTTGAAGTATACCAATATTCGTTTTATAGAAAATCAGGTAGGAGATACGGCGAAGCTTGACTGCTATGTGATGCTGACTAAGAGTAAACACAAATCGGTAGCTTTCGAGTTGGAAGGTACCAACTCTGCCGGTGACCTGGGGGCAGCAGCTTCTGTTTCTTTTCAAAACAGGAACTTGTTTCGCGGTTCGGAGACTTTCATGATAAAGTTTCGTGGTGCTTACGAGGTAATCTCGGGACTTCAGGCAGGCTATTCCAATAATAATTATACAGAATACGGAGTGGAGACAAGTATCAATTTCCCTAATTTTCTGTTTCCTTTCCTCTCTTCGGACTATAAGCGGAAGATCAGAGCTACTACGGAGTTCGGATTGCAATATAATTATCAGATGCGTCCCGAATTCCTGCGTACGATGGCGTCGGCTTCATGGAGCTACAAATGGACTCAACGCCAGAAGATACAACATCGCATTGATCTGATTAATATTGGTTTCCTTTATTTGCCGAGAATATCGGAGAAGTTTAAGGAAGACTTTATCAATAAAGGTCAGAGCCATATTCTTCAGTATAATTATCAGGACCGGTTGATTATTAATATGGGATATAGCTACCATTATAATAGTATAGGTGGTGCTATCGTCAATAATACGATTGCTTCTAATTCATATTCTATCCGTTTTAATTTCGAATCGGCAGGAAATATTATGTATGCTTTGTCCAAGGCAACCAATATCCGTAAGAATAATGATGGGGAGTATGCTATTCTGGGAATTCCTTATGCGCAGTATGTGAAGGGAGAATTTGACTTCTCCAAAAATATACGAATCGATCATCGCAATTCATTTGCTTTTCATGTCGGTTTGGGAATCGCTGTTCCTTACGGGAATGCGAAGACTATTCCGTTTGAGAAACAATACTTTTCCGGTGGTGCTAACAGTGTTCGCGGATGGACGGTACGTGATTTGGGACCGGGCTCTTTTGTAAGAACCAAAAATACCAATTTGCTGGATCAGTCCGGTGATATCAAACTGGATGCCAGCATTGAATACCGAAGCAAATTATTCTGGAAGTTCCAGGGAGCTATCTTTGTGGACGCCGGTAATATATGGACGATCCGTGATTATGACAATCAGCCAGGGGGAGTCTTTAAGTTTGATAAATTCTATAAGCAAATAGCAGTGGCATACGGATTAGGACTCCGTCTTGATCTGGACTTTTTCATTCTCCGCTTTGACGGAGGTATGAAAGCCCTTAATCCGGTGTATGAGAGTGGTAAAGACCGTTATCCGATTATTCATCCTAAGTTCAGCCGTGATTTTGCTTTCCATTTTGCAGTAGGATATCCTTTCTGATCTGGGAGGAGACAAACGAAAAAAGGAGATGAAACCTGTATGACCAGTTTCATCTCCTTTCGTTTTTATCTTGTTATGCTTTTAGCGAGCTGCAAACATCAGGTTGCTCATAGTAGCCTGACGGGCAGCCATCATGCCCTGAGCGTCTAATGTAACGTTCATTTTTTCACCGTTCGGCAAGAACAGGTCAGCAGTACCGTCATTGTTCATCTTTATCAGTTCAGAACTTTCACCGTTTGCAACCACATTCCATGTGTTAGCTTCTTTGTTGTAAATCAAGTCCATAGAAGCTGTTTCGCCTTCTTTTGTGATTGAGTAACCATTTTCAAGCGTTTTAACCATGTAGTTACCGTTCTCTCCTTTTACCTTCTTTACGTCACCCACATTGGCCATCGGGTTGGAACCGCTCCAGAATTCAATAGAGTTGATTACTAAAGCATCAGCCAGATATGCTACGCCATAAACCGGAACGATGTTGAAAGCTAAAAATACGAGTTCATTTACAAATTTGGTTCCGACTCCCTGATTCCAGGAACTTAAGCGGTTGAATAAGCCGAATGATCCAACACAGGAACTGAATAATAAGCTACCACTAAGTATAGCTGCTACTAATGTCAGTTTGCCTTTTTTCATGTTTACTTTACTTTTTGATTAATAAAAATATTGATAAATTCTCTTTCTAATGAATGCAAATATAATATTTTTAAATTAATCAAGGTTATTATTTCTTGTTTTTATGTTATTTACGTTTGTTGTGTGCCAACTTGCTTCCGATGAAATAATCTATGGAAAATTTACCGGGCCCGGCAATGTACATTAATACAAATACTACTAAGTAAATGAAAGCCAATTCTTTCACTGCAAATACATCATTGGCATGAATGACAAAAAAGGCCACTACCATAGTAAAGATCATCGGGATCATTGCCAGCCGATATAGAAAACCAAAGATGAAGCCCATCGAACATACCAGTTCTCCAAAGATGGCTAATCCGAGAGATATGGAACTGCCCAGACCGATTGGGTCGGGAAAGGCCGTTGACAGCTCTTGAAAATTGCTCCATTTCTGTATACCGTGGTTCATTAATAATATTCCGAATATAATGCGGACTGCCAATAAAAACAAAGATACCTTGGTCGTATTCGGCTTTGTGGGGAATAAAAAATTATAAATCATAAGTCGTTCTTTTTATAAGTTTGTTTTTATTTATATAAACATAAAAAATATTGAAATTGTTCTCTGAAAACGATAAAACTTAGGAACAAAAAAAGATACCGGAAATAAAAAGGCAGATTTACCACTTTATTTCCGGTAGTCAGATTGGCTGTTGCAGGATTCTTGCTTATTCTTTGTTTAGTATGTAATGTTCGGCAAGTGCTCCTGTTATTTCTTGTTTGTCATCATTTAGTAGACGAACTTTGTTTTCTTCCACTTTATAATAAGATGTTTCTCCACCTTCTTCTTTTAAAGTCAAGATGTTGCCTTCCAGTGTATAAGTGCCTTTCTCGTCAAATGAGCTGTCCCGGTCGATGTATACGGAATGAAGGGCAAATGTCTTGTCGGCATTTAGTGTCAGAGTTGTTTCGATGCCTGGGCAGTCGGCGGCAGGGAAGACTCCTTTATACGTTCCTTCATAATCAAGAGATGTTTCGGCATTATGTATATCGACTGTTTGGGTTGCTGTACTGTCTGCACTTGTACTCTTGTTTGTTTTTGCACTGTTTCCGCACGCTGCCAGAAGAAAGCAGGAACATGCCAGAATGATAATTTTCTTCATGATTGTTACTTTTTATAGTTCATCTAATTGAATTTAGAGTCAACAAAGATATAAATAATAAGTAATAAAAAGAATTGGGCTGCTTAATTTTATGAGCGGAAAAACTATTTTTTCCCCGGTGAACTTGGATAAAACTTGCGATTGTTGGTTACCTTATATAAGGTGGAATTCTAAAAGTGCCTGCCCGACTCTGTATTTTCTCGGTTTTTATCTTTATCTTTGTGGGAAAATATAGAAATATGGCACAACATACTTATGATGAAGAATCGGTCCAGGAACTGTTGGGCTGGGCGAAAAAGATGCTTGAAACTAAAAGTTACCCGACAGAAAAGTATCAGTTGAACAGTTGTACTTCAATCATTGATGGCAAACTTTATTTGGAATCTTTGATTTCGATGATTTCCAGAAACTGGGAAAATCCGACCTTTCATCCCACCATTGAGCAACTGTGGGAATACAGAGAAAAGTGGGAAGGTAAAGAGGAATAATGAATGTGAATTCCGGGCTCCCTTTGATAAAAGAAATGCACTCCGATCGCGATTGTTCAGAGTGCATTATGAATATTATAAGTTAGAGGTAAGTCCGATGTCTGGTGCCGGAGCTTAAAACGGCAACCATTTCCTCTTTTTCTTCTGACTGCTATTTTCTTCTCTCTGCTGGCTGTATATATCGGCAAAAGTCTTTTTCTCCTTTATCATTTCATAGATAATTCCCCAGTCGGGAATGCCGCCGACATTCCGGTCGTCAATGAACAAGTCGGCTTTCAGTTTTCGGGAAAAACCCTGATGATCCCTTTCTTCTTCGGGATAGTCTTTATTGGCTGCATAAAATTCCAGTCCCCGTGCCCTGCACCATTCTACGGCTTCCTCCAGGAGTTCTCCTTCGCGTACACTCCACAAGATTAAACGGTGTTTTTCTTGTTGTAACAATTTCAGCGTTTCAACAGCAAATGGAATTTCTTCACCAATACGTGGATAACGATGCTCTACAATCGTTCCGTCAAAATCAACAGCTATAGTCATATGATATATTTAGAATACGTAATTTAGGACAAAGATACGGACTGTAAGCTAAAAAAACGTATCTTTGCGTCGAATTAACATTTTAATAAAAAAAAACAGATTACATGAACAATTCCCCTCAGCGTGCTGCCAAAGGCTTTACAAGAGCATTTTGGGTAAGCAACACAGTCGAACTGTTTGAACGTATGGCATATTATGCTGTTTTTATCGTTCTCACTATTTATCTATCCAGTATTTTAGGTTTTAATGATTTCGAAGCAAGTATGATTTCCGGCCTTTTCTCCGGAGGATTGTATCTGCTTCCTATATTTTCGGGCGCTTATGCAGATAAGATCGGTTTTCGGAAATCGATGATTATTGCTTTTTCTCTGTTGTCTATTGGCTATTTGGGGTTGGGTGTATTCCCCACATTGCTGGAGGCGGCAGGATTGGTGAGCTATGGCGTCACGACCCAGTTCAACGGTTTGCCGGATAGCTCTTCCCGGTGGATCATTGTTCCTATCTTGTTTATTCTGATGATAGGAGGTTCTTTTATCAAGTCAATAATTTCTGCATCCGTAGCTAAGGAGACAACGGAAGCGACCCGTGCCCGCGGTTATTCTATTTTTTATATGATGGTCAATGTGGGAGCTTTTACGGGCAAGACAATTATCGACCCTTTGAGAAATGTGATCGGCGAACAAGCCTATATTTACATTAATTATTTCTCCGGAGCGATGACGGTGATTGCCCTGCTGGCAGTTATCCTGCTTTATAAATCGACCCATACGGCAGGTGAAGGAAAAAGTCTGCGTGAGATAGGACAGGGCTTCATGCGGATTGTGACCAACTGGCGTTTGTTAGTCCTTATTTTAATAGTGACAGGTTTCTGGATGGTGCAGCAGCAACTTTATGCTACTATGCCGAAGTACGTCATCCGTCTGGCCGGCGAGACTGCCAAACCGGGCTGGATTGCCAATGTGAACCCTTTTGTAGTGGTGTGCTGTGTCAGTTTTATCACCCGTTTGATGGCAAAGCGCAGCGCTATTACTTCGATGAATGTGGGTATGTTTCTGATTCCTGTTTCTGCCTTGTTGATGGCTTGCGGAAACATACTGGGAAATGATATAATCTCGGGAATGAGCAATATTACTTTGATGATGGTAGCCGGTATCGTTGTGCAGGCCCTTGCCGAGTGTTTTATTTCGCCGCGATACTTGGAATATTTTTCTTTGCAGGCTCCCAGAGGGGAGGAAGGAATGTATTTAGGGTTCAGTCATCTGCACTCGTTTCTTTCTTCCATATTCGGTTTCGGGCTGGCCGGTATTCTGCTGACCAAATATTGTCCGGACCCTGCCTTGTTTGAAACTCGTGCCGCATGGGAGGCAGCCAGTGCGAATGCGCATTATATCTGGTATTATTTTGCTGCTATCGGGTTGATTGCTGCTGTAGCTTTGCTATTATTCGCAAAAATCACCGAATCCATCGACAAAAAGACCAAATCTTCTCGCTAATTATCTTCTTTTTTATGTATATTTGCCGTCACTTTGCTGTAAAAGTTGACGGCATTTTGCATTTTAATAAAGAAAGATAAAACATGAAAGTAAGATTTATAAGCCTGGCGAGTGGCAGCAGTGGGAACTGCTATTATCTGGGTACTGATACCTATGGAATACTAATAGATGCCGGTATTGGCATCCGTACCATCAAGAAAACACTGAAAGATTTCAATATTCTGATGGAAAGTGTACGTGCTGTATTTGTAACACACGATCATGCAGACCATATCAAGGCAGTAGGGCATTTAGGGGAAAAGATGAATATACCTGTTTATACCACAGCCCGTATTCATGAGGGAATTAATCGTAGTTACTGTATGACGGAAAAGCTCAGCACATCGGTTCGTTATCTGGAGAAGCAAGTGCCTATGATGCTCGAGGACTTCCGCATCGAATCTTTTGAGGTTCCTCACGACGGGACGGACAACGTAGGGTATTGCATAGAAATAGACGGCAAAGTCTTTTCTTTTTTAACTGACCTTGGGGAGATCACTCCGACAGCGGCAAATTATATCAGTAAAGCGAATTATCTGATTCTGGAAGCGAATTATGATGAAGAGATGCTTAAAATGGGACCTTACCCTCAATATCTGAAAGAACGGATTATGAGTAGAACCGGGCATATGAGCAATTCTGCCACTGCTGAGTTTCTGGCAGAAAATATCACTGAACATTTACGTTATATCTGGTTGTGCCATCTAAGCAAAGACAATAATCATCCGGAGTTGGCCTATAAAACGGTAGAATGGAAATTAAAGAACAAAGGAGTAATTGTAGGTAAAGATGTGCAACTGCTTGCTTTAAAGCGAAATACGCCTTCAGAGCTTTATGTGTTCGAATAACCATGAAAAAAAGATAGTAAAAAAGCTGCATTATTGTTTGGACAAATGAAATAAAAGACCTACTTTTGCAACCGCAAACGAGGAAATAAGCACTCTTAGCTCAGTTGGTAGAGCAACTGACTCTTAATCAGTGGGTCCAGGGTTCGAATCCCTGAGGGTGTACAAGTCCGAAGTTGCAATGTGAAAAAAGTTTGCACTCTTAGCTCAGTTGGTAGAGCAACTGACTCTTAATCAGTGGGTCCAGGGTTCGAATCCCTGAGGGTGTACTAGGAAAAAGGAGGTTTTTGCCTCCTTATTTTGTTGGTTTACAGCATATTAATTGAATAGATGTTGTATAAATTGACATCTAAAGGAGTATCAAAAGATAGTACTAATTACGTCAAACTATGACAAGGTATAGTAAATAGTGACATATTTGTGATACCAATGCGATACTAGGGGGTGATACCGGTGTGATACCAATGTGATACCAATGTGATACCCGGTGTGATACCAGACGTAAATCTTCCCAATTTCTCCTTATCTATATTTATCAATCATACTTAAAGTAAAAGTATGAACAATGTATCTGTACGGCTCGTCTTTGATAGAAAGCACGTAGCCACCAAAAAACGTCAATCCTCCGTACAAATGGAGGTTACTTATCAGCGGAAACGCAAGTATGTCGGAACTGGCATAAAACTCTATTCCGACCAGTGGGGCAAAGACCTGAAAGTTAAAAATCACCCCCAGTCATTAGTGTTCAACCAAAAGTTGAATGATATGGTGTCTGGGATATATGATTTTGTCTATCAGCTTTCTTCTCAAAACATTCCTTTCACCTTTGAAAGATTGGAACGGTATTTGAACAATTCGGAATCCGGAACCACAAATTCATTTCTGTCCTTTATGGAGAAACGGATATACGAACGGCAAGTTACTGATTCAACGAAGCAAAGGCAGAAGTGTGTACTAAAAGCACTGAAAGAATTTGGCAGGATTAAAGATTTTACTGATATTTGTGATGAAAATATCAGAGCATACGATGAATTCGCCAAAAAACGATGCAAATGCCAGTCTTCGGTATATAATTATCACAAGATACTGAAAGTGTTTGTAAGAGAAGCATACGCGGCTCATTTGATTTCAGAGAATCCATATCAGAATTTCAAATTAGATCGCGGCAAACGTGTAGCAAGAAAGTTCTTGACTAAAGAAGAACTGACTAAACTTGAAACTAAACAGATTGATGATATGTGCCTGAATCGTGTGAGAGATCTTTTCCTGTTTTGTTGCTATACTGGTTTGGCGTATGCGGATTTGGCAATTTTTAACTTCAAAGATGCTATAATGACAGACGGAATGTATAGAATACGAGATGAGAGAATAAAAACCGGAACTCCTTATAATATATCACTCATGGATAAAGTCATGAATATATTAAAGAAGTATGAGTTTAAGTTGCCTGTTATATCTAACCAGAAGTACAATTCATATTTAAAAATTCTGGGGGCGTTCTGTGAAATAAAGAAGAAGCTGACGAGTCACGTTGCCCGGCATACCTTTGCCACTACTGTTGCATTAGCCAATGGAGTGAGGATTGAGGTTATTAGCAAAATGCTTGGACATACGAATATCCAGACCACGCAGCTATATGCGCATATATACCAGGCTGAAGTAGACAAAGAGTTTGAACGACTTAACAATATTGTATGAAGGTGAAACTTGTCACTGTAAGAGAAGCAGCTGATTTTCTTCGTATATCTTACAGAACAGCTCAACGATACTTGGCTGAAGGAAGAATACCGTACACCAAGCCAGCCGGTAGAGTATTGATAAAGGAGCAAGACTTGATGAACTTCGTCAATATGACGAATAGATAAAAATATATGCCTCGGTTACTTTGCACTGTGTGTCATTTATGACTTACCAAAATAGGTAAAAGCCCAGATTACTGTTTTGACACATGGTATTCACCCTAAGTGACCGGGGTATAAAAATAGCTTTCTATTAAAGTTTATTCAAGAAAGATATTTTATATTTATCAGTAATCTGCGATATTATATAGAATTGTATTTGACAATTCCGAAGAGAAAACTTGGAGAGTGAAAAGATAAGTCTTTTTCTTTTCCATATTTATATGTGATAGACATTATTAAATTTTGATCATTACTATAATAGTCAGATGCAAATTTATATTTCTTTGCTATCTTTGCGATAAATGCCTCTTTTTTGTCAGATTCAAGATGCTGGAATTCTTTATCTGAAGACATGATTTCATTAATTTGATTCTTAATTTGTTTTTCATCTAATTTTGTTTGTACAATACCTATAACTTTTCTGGTTTTGAGTCCATTGCTAACTATTATATTTTTTAAAGGATGTTCCTTTAATGTACGGTCATTATCTATATTGAAAACAACAAATCTTCCTATCAAATTCGCTAATTCTTTATTTTGAATATCATCTTTATTTTCATTTTTATTTTCTTCAACAAAAATAGTAGAACCATCTTTTATGCCTAACGGCTCTAAAGAGTGCCCGTCAATTATTAAAGGTGTAAGGTTTGATACATCTACTTCTATATCCCCATCCCTATAAATGGGGTTATTTTTAGGCAATGGTATCTTTCGAGTATTAGGTTTGCACGAATCAGGATTACCTGCATAAGCTACACGAACTTCAATTGTGGATTTTTTTATGATTGATCGCATTGTTAAATATGCGACTCCACCAACACCTAATATTATCAAATCTATCATATAATTAAACTGTTTTTAATTGAACCTTAGGTCTTATAATGCTCAATGATGCTATTTTTAGTCTTATAATATTAATAAATAACAATCCCATCCAAACTATTTTAATAAAAACAGACTCGTGATGGTATGAACTAATTATTAAAATAATAAATATGGAACAAATACTTATATACGTATTTTGAGTCCAATCTTTATCTAATTCCTCATTAGGGGTAACTGTTGAAATGGTATATATATAATCTGCAAAAAAGGCTACAGTCCATATTAATAAAGGAGTAACAATTTTGCATGAAAAATCATCTTCTGAAAGAAAACTAAAATCTCCTTTAATAATGCTATTATAAGATGAAAGCAAAGATATTGTTGCCCACATAAATACATATATACCTTTTTTATGTTCTCCTATAAATTTTGATATATCTGACATTTTCTATAATCTAATTGAGAAATATTAATTTTATAGTTTATTTCCAATGTGCAAAGATATAATTATTTTTTTTATTAGTTTCATTTTAACGATAACTTTATCAAAGTCTATAAGACATTCAACACAATTAAGAGCATTAAGTTCAGTATCAATAACAGTATAAACAAGAATACGGTGAGCAACATCACTATTACCCACCGTATCATTTAGTCTAAGAGTAGTACTTACAGCACTCCTAACAGAAGTCCTATGACTCCCCAGATTATATCATGCCAATCAGCTACTCCTTTCCTTATCCATTTGTCTAAAACAACTTCTTTGGCGACAAGTATAATCAGAGTGATTAGTATGGCACTCCAAACAGGTATAAGGTATTTGAGTACATCATAAATCAAGATGCCGGCAATCAGATGCTGGGCACCGTCCATTCTCATGTGCTTAAAGCAGAATTCATCTATTTTCTGCCTAATTCTTTTTAGAAGATCCATGTAATTTTTGAGGTTAATTTTTAATTTTGAGATTCTGTTGTCATATTAAAACCGTTTCATACATGCCAAGGGTTTTGATATGGGTCATAAGATGTTTGAAAGGTTGCCATCTGCCAGTCTGTAAGAGGCTCTTTCTTGTTATCAATTTTTCTCGGAATTTGAGGATTTAATTTTAGCCTGGAAGCGTCTTTTAACCATTGCATAGAATGGTCGTAGTCATCTATTCGTACAGTACTAATATTGTTCGGAGAAATCAGTTTGTGCAACTCGTATAATGACAGTTGAACCATGTGACGTTTCAAGTTATAGTTTCTTGGGTCATGGTATCTGATATTCCTTTCCAGTTCCGGTACATCAGCATTGGGATTGATTATAGGATAATAAATTTTTCCTTTATATTCTACATATTCGTGTTCTGACAACTCATAAGAATTGAGTGAAGGGTCATATTCTCCAATCATCCCCCAGCAGTCAGACTCCATCGGATTGACCAGACAGTCATAATTATCCATTGTTAGCAAGGTGAAGAATTTGCCTTCATATTCTACAACTTCCCATTCATTGTATGGAACGGTGTCCCACTTGTATGTATCAACCATTTCCCAGGCATTAACTTCCGGAATACGAATATCGTTGAAGTCTATGCCATTGGCGAGGTCACATATATATGCCCGTCCTAAGAACTTTATCACATCTCCGGGACGATAGTTTTTCATCTGGCTGTATTGTTCTATTTTTTCCAAGTCAAGTATCTCTTCTGTTTCGTGCCAATAAGATATAGGACAAGGAGCTTTGTAGCCATTGATAGCTTGAATTACCTCGCATATTTCTCCGTCAAGGTAAAAATGACATCCTATAGGATAACTGATTCTTCGATCATATTCAAAGATGAATTTACCTCGATTTAGTTCGCGTTCAATTTCGTAATTTTCAGTAAGGTAATCCATAATAGATGCTTCAGCGGCTTGTTCTGCCTGCACAAAACAAATATCTTTCCCACGGGTAAGCTGCGATAAAGCATCCTCCGTAATGATACCCAGATAATCGTTTTTGTTTAAAAACCTTCTATACATAATTAATATTCAAAAGTGTTATAGACTGGTGCTGTATATGTTTCAATTGTTGTCTTTTGATTTTGGAACCGTCTCCATGAGTCGCAGAGAAACAATACCAATACATAATCCAAGATGTCCGATAAGTGCCCGTATTTTTCTTCTTTTCCACCCGTTTTGGGGTTTAATACTTTTTTCTTGGATTTGGTGCCGTCAGAGTTCTTCTGCTGGTATATCATATCTTCAGTAAATTTACGACACCGTAGGTCTGCCATGAATTTCCAACCGTCAAACCCGTTTAATATTGCATTGACAAACTCCAACCTGGTACTTTGTGGCGGCTGCTTCTGAAGCAATTTTATACGTGGCCTTAGCACATTATTTTTCATATTGTCCACTATAATAGTATAGTTGTTGACACCTTCTTCTGTTTGCGTGCTACGTGCTAATCCTGCTGGGTCTCCTGTTATAATTATTCCACCTATATGCTGATTCTGGAGGTGTTTGTCCCTTATTTTTTGAGATAATTTTGGGGTATTGTTTTCTTTGTTCTCTGGTTTACCTAAATTTTCTTCCAGCAGATATATTTCTTTCTTCTCATAATTAATCTGCAACTCCATCTCACTCATATATGGAGCGACATTAAAGTCCCATCCTGATATGATTGGTTTCATCGGATCATAAACTTTTTCCCGTAACCGTTCAATAAGATGTTTTTCGCCATCAAAATTCCAATATGCAGCCATAAGATTTGAGTCAACAAAATCCCAGTTTCCATATAAAAGCCTTTCTCGTGTTGCTCGATCCGTAATTTTGTTTAAGGCAGCGACATAAGTCTGTACAAACTGAATATCCGGATTATCAAAAACAGAGAATGGTACGTATGCCTCGCCTTCTTTGCATAATACAGGATTTCCTTCATCGTCTTGTACAAAACGCGAACGTACCCAATTAATACAAGGGTTGGTTGACATCATCATTCTGGCAGTCTTAAATGTTTCTGCTGTGCGCCAACGAAGACGAGAAAATAATACTTCAATAGCTCTTTCTGAAATTTCTGATACCTCATCTATGAATGCAATAGTATATTCTGAAGACCCGAAACGTTCAAAGTTAGGGTCTGAAGGTAAGTCAACCATTTCTTGCATAATGATGACTGAATCATTCCAAAATGTCAATATTCCATCCAGATTGTTTATTTTGTAATTTACCCCTTCTTTTAACCCCCATTCCTTACATACTTTCTTTATGGTATTCCAAGTAGAACCTTTTAGGCTCTTTAAGGTTTTACGAGCTACAACGGCACGTATATCTGGAAATCTCATGCAGCTACTAACAAGCCAGCAACTTCCTAAGTAAGATTTTCCACCTCCGGCTGCACCACCTCCTAAAATAAGTTGTGGTAAATTTTCAGAGCCGCATGATGTGCAATATGGTTTATATTGTGGGTTTCCTTTAATATCATGTCCGACCATTTTTTGTGATATATGCCCTCCACAATGAGGGCAATAGTCGGGTTGAAGTAATTTCCATAATTCATATTGTTTGGGAGATGGCTTGAAATCAATTTTTATGTTTGGTGCTTTTAATCCTACAGCCATATTGTTAATTTAAAACAATAAATGGGAATCCGTACAGTAAGACAGATTCCCATTCGTATGGAAGATATGATTGTGAGTAAAGAAGTAAGAAATCAATTTTGTGCTTCGTTATAGATGCGTTCAACTACAGCCCACATTTCATCTGGCATTTGTTGTTCTGCAATAGCTTCACAAGACCTACGCATATAATCCAGTTCTTCTTTAGAAAATTCTACCACTAATGGGGTTTCTGCGTCTTTTTGAACGTTCCATTCAATTCGCTTTTCTTCCTTTTTTTCGACTATTTCATAGTCCTTTCTGTCTTGCTCTGAAATAGCAATTTTTCGGGCGATAGACTTTTTCAAATTAAAATCCATAAAATTTCCCCGTTCTGGAAAAATAGAAGGAATAAGCAATCTATCTTTAATATGTAAATCCATAACTTCTTAATGTTTTATCAAGAATAGTCTTTTGCTATAGAGGTGGTTGTTATAAATGATATGATTTTTTGATTTTAACAAGAAATATTGTTATTAGCATTGTAATTATTGCCGATAGATAAATCTTATCTTTATGTAAATCCCACCAACTTAATTCTATAGTCTTTCCTGACGATTTGCTAAGTTCATTAACCCTTTGGTATAGAGAGTCTAGCTTGGATGATATTTGTGAAATGGATATTGATAATGTTTCAGCTGATTCTGTATGCTCGGTATCTTGTTTGTTTATATTAGTTATGCTTTGCTTTATTGGATATTGTTTCCCGGTAGAGTCTGGCATTGATAAATACACAGTTTTATTTTCTAACTTTAAATTACTCAATTTGTCTGCCGTTACTTTAGATTGTTTGTCAATATCCATGTGAAGAGAATCCAGTGAGTTGCGAAGTTGTTGCAGTTCACTGGAGTAATCTATCTGTTGTTGATGCTCCGTATTTTTAGAAGTAGCGCATGAACCGAGTAACAGAATACAAAGAATACAACTTATGATAGTAATTGGTTTCATACAATACTGATAGTAATTGGTTCCCCTTTTTTTTGTGCCTCTTCAATCTTTCTGTTAAGGCAATCAGAAGTATATCTTGATTCAGATAATCGACCTACCGCTGAATTTTTTCCCACTAAAATACAACCAGCACTGTCTGCGGCGGTATTGCCACTATGTATGAGAATACCTTCAAAATGAGGAACGTTTAATAATCTTGGGAGATTACGACCAAATTTTGGAGACCAATTATAGATTATCTTATAAGTACCATACGGAATTGCCGACTCTCCATAAACTTTTTTTTCTCCATTATCGAATATTCCATTTTTATTTTTATCAACTATTTTGTCTTCTAGTGTATTACAGAAAAACTCATTGTTGATATATAGTCTGCCAATTGTATAAGCCTCTTTTGGCCATAGACGTTCTAATCTTAATTCCATAGTCTTAATCATTTATTTGTGATAGTAATGTGGCTACTTTTATGCCACTGCTTCTGATATGTTTTCCAACCAGTTGTTTGTCCATCTTTTTACCGTTACAAAACGATAGACCAATAATTCCAGCGGGCTTTTCTCCATCATACAATGTTAATAAGGCTATTTCGCTAATGTCGTTGGCTTGAAATTTGTAATACAAGCGTTGGTCTATTTTTTGAATATCATCCAACCCACCATAAAAATATCCATCGTCCAATACTTTTGCCACAAGTTTGTATTTTGATAAGCTAAAATCCGCATAGTCTTCGTCAACATTTGATATACTATCCCTAACTTCTTCAATTCGCATCGAACCGAAAAGGAATGGCAATCCTGTTGTCAGATTTTTACTTCCATTATGAAATTCTATTAACCATGCCCGGTCAGCATTAGTGGTAAATATCATTTTAGATAAAATATGGCGAATATTGGAATCCGCAGATAACCTTGTATTTACTAGATGGTCATGTTGGGCAGTTGTTATTTCGGACATGCGATCCAAAAGATACTTTGGATTTAATGCGAAAAATATGATGTAACCGCTTAAAAACAACAGAAATAGTCCTTTTATAATGCTGAAAAAGCCATATCTCTTTTGTAGGTTAAGCAATTTTTGAAGCCATCCGATGCCTTTATCCAACTGTTCCATATTAATGTGAAGTAATTTGTACTGATTGGATTGGGATAAACCATTCTAGTTCATTTGCAAATGGCTCATTTAAGCGTACCCATACGCCTTTTGTTTTTTGATTTTGATTCTTTTTAATAATAACCCCATCCCTTCCAATTAACTTTTTCAATTTCCATTCTTTCAATAAAGGGGAGGCAATGATTGTAATTTTTCGTCCTACCATTTGTTCTTTTATTCAACATTATTATCATTATTAGATTGAGGAACAATGACATTGAAAACAATACCAGAGTCACCGTTACCTTTCAATTCAACTTTACTTTCTTGTGCTACCTTTACTGGATACATTTCCATTAAAGCTTTTGATGCTTGCACAGCTACAGAACGTAATGGAGCTGGTGATAGCTCTGTGCCTCTTCGATCTGTATATTTTGCTGTAGAAGTTTCGTCTATAATATGCAGTAGTTTTTCTGTTAGACGAGCTTTTAGGTCGGCTGTTTCATAATTAGCGATAGCTCGCAACTGATTGATATACTCTTGTACATCATCCCGTGCCATTAATTGTTTTGCCTTTCTTAAAGAGGTATGACTGGAATCATAGAATATATCTTCGTAGCATTTGCGAGCATTTCCGGCATAAGGGTCACAGCCGAAAATGAATAACTCGCAAAAATCAATTTCTTGTTTATTCAACGATTCTGGTTTCTTTAGTTCCATTCTTTAATTGTATTAAAGCCCAGCCGATATGTTCAACTGGGCTTGGTTTACTAAGAATAGCTAGGAAAGGTCTTATGAGTTTGTTTTTTCAACGTTACTTTCTAATAAATCTTGCATAACAACCCGTCTGAATAGGTCCTTGAGTCCATCTAGCATACTTTCTATATCTGCAATATTCTGTAACTTATCCCGATTAAAATTTATTTGTAAATCATATCCGGAAATTTCCATAATAGTTTCATGGGTATCTTCGGTTTGTACAGCTAGGATTCTTCGGTCTGAAAGAGTGTTGAACACTACTTCTGGCTCCAGTCCAATTGATTGCGCTTGTTGCTTTTCTTCTTCTGTTACCATATTTTATATTTTGAAATGAACACGTGATTTTTCTGTTTTGGTCATAACCATACTACCATCATCTATGCCGGAAGCATTACGCATCCTTTGGGAACATACCATAGCCACATTGGTCGTTGCTGTTACATCAGCATCTGCATCATGGGCATCATCTAGTTCGATACCAAATTTTTCTGCCATGATTTCCAATTTATAACTGCTCATGCCATCTAAATGAGATAAAGCCAATTGTCCTAAAACGATTGTGTCTATATATAAAGGCTGGAAGTGCCCATAGAAATCTGTTTCTCCTCTCATTAATTTGGCAAATTCTTTCATTTGTCCTCCATATTCCATTAACTGTTGCATGAATCCTATATCAAATCCAATGTTTTGACCAATTAAGAAGGGTTTTATGTTGCGACCTTTTGATAATATGTTTTTGCGGATAAAATCAATAACCTCTGCCGCAACTTGCTTGATGTCCATACCAAGAGATTCTAACATATCCATTGTTATGGCGGAATAAGTCAGAGCTTTTTCTTCATATTTCATGGGCTGTTCATCGTCTTTATCAAATTTACTCTTCAATACTTTACGTTTAGCCACACCTTTATCCGGCTGTTTATTATATGGGGATATGTATTTTACATATCTGTCAATTGTTTCAAAAGTATCTATACGTACTGCATGGATTGCAATCTGGGTACATGCGCAATCTTGGCAGTCCAAACCGCCAGTCTCAAAGTCTAAGGTAAAAGCCACGATAATTGGCTTTTCGTTATTAGGAGTTGCCATATTATTTTAATAAACTTAGTGTGAGTTGTTTAACTTTTTGTTTAAATTCTTCGAGTGAATAATTATTATGAATAACATAATCATATTCATTTAAAGGTATCTCTATACGATTCAAATCGCGTTCACATCGCTGTTGGTCGATTCCACAATTTATACGATCATCCATACTTCTGTCGATATATACAGAAAATATAATAAATGAGTTTGGAAATTTTTCTTTTAAATATTTCAGACCTTTTTCATCAATTACGTATGTACATATCTTCTGCTTTGCCTGTTGCAATGTAGCCCAATATTCATGTTCGCCGAATTGTGTATAAGCTATCATTTCAGACATTTGGGGCTTGTCTTCCGGAGTTACAAACCAATGTTCTTTTCCATTTGTTTCTTCTTCCCTCATGGGACGTGTTGTATATGATACTATTGTTGGAATGCCGTTTTCAGACATGATGTTTGCCATTGTTGTCTTACCGCTTCCAGATGGTCCGACAATAGTTATAATAATTGGTATATTTGCTTTTATTTTCATAATATGTCTATAATTGAAGATTTATATAACTGAAGATTGTTTCCACCTGTATAGTCACTGTACTTGACTTGGGCGGAACATATAAGCATTTTGTTCTTTGCACTGCTAAGAGAACCACCCTTACAAAGTGTTGCCCGGACATTCATCCATTCATCATTCCAGATGACCATTTCTACCAGATCATTGTTTTGTTGAAGTAAAAGTTTGCAGAAAACTCGATTCTCACCTGTTTTCTTGTCTTTAAACTTTTTCTCCTCAATATCTACAATGTTAGCACAAATAGCAACGCGTTTTCCATCATAATCGGGGTCTTGTATGTTTTTTAAAAGTGCCCAAGATGCTTTTCCTTTTATTTGGGGCTTTGCTTCTGAATTGTCATAAATACGTTTATAGTCGATAGCTCCAATGCCACTAATTGCGATTTGCTGTTGACTCCAGAAATAATGTTTGTTTCTCAAATCTTCCGGTATATCTTTTTCGGATATTTCAAAACCTAAACATTTTGCGGCTTTTTCTAAAATGGCATATCGTTCTATGACTGATTGGGCATTTTCTACTTTGTCAAAACATCCGGATAATATTAAATGACGGACATGTCTTGCATTAACTGGGCATTTAGTAGCTTCATTCGGGTTGTCTGGATCATCCCAATATTTGTACAGCTTTAATTTATACCGGAATATTCGTTCTATAAAGTTTTCAATAGAACTAAATTCTCCGCGTACATTTCGTTCGTTTATAATCCATTCTGTAGCTTTAGCTCCCAACATTTTAATACGAGAAAGAGACCAAAAAATTTTATTGGTTTCATAGTCTGTAATAAAGGTTCCGCCACTTACATTTATATCTGGTGGAACTATTTTTGCTTCACTGCATAGTTCCATCTCACTCATTAATGTAGGAATTTCATCATCTTTAGCCCATTGAAGAGCTGTGGTATAAAAAGCTGTAGGGTAATTGGCTTTAAGGTAGGCTCCGGCATAGGCGGTAACAGCGTAAGCGGTTGCATGACTTTTGTTAAAAAGATAACCACCAGCTACCTCAAACATGTGCCATATTGCTTCTGCATCTTCTTTTGGGCAACCATTTTCATTAGCTCCGGCCATAAACTTGTCTCGTAAGGCAAGAATCTTATCTACTTTTTTCTTGGATATAAGTTTTACCAATTTGACACCTTCACCTAAACTGAATTTTCCAACTTCGCGTGCAATCTGTGCTAGCTGTTCCTGGTAACACAGCACACCATAAGTATTCTTCATGGCATTGTATGTTCCCCATAGATATACAGGATCTGCATCTCCCAATTTGCAGTCTACATATTTATCTGTAGATCCGGAATCTAGTGTTGCTGGACGAAATAAGGCATTGGCTGCGATTAAATCTTCAATTTTATCTGGTTGCATACTTACCAAAAATTTAGTCATCCCTTTAGATGAAAACTGGAAGATATTTTGGGTGTATCCCTTTTGCAGTAGTTGATATACTTTAGGATCATCTAGTCCGCTTTGCACGATATTTTGAAAAGTAATATCGGTATGATATTTATCATTACATATATTGATGACAGCTTGTAGTTTTGACAATTCCTTAATACCAAGACAGTCATTTTTTAGTAATCCCTGTTCGTCTAATGAATAACCGTCAAATTCGGAAATCAACACACCGTCTATTTTCTTTATAGGAGTAAAGTCAAAGCATTCCAAATCTTTTCCATCTTTTGAATCTGGGGTCACTAGTAGGGCAGAGGCATGAACTGATGAAGAACGAGGTTGTCCCATCAAAGTACGAATATCTTCAATTACTTGTGGGTACTCCATTATGAAGCTATGTATTTTTTTATTGGTAGCAGCCATTGTAAACAGGTCTGTCCAGCTCATATTGTCATCTTCAAATATAGCTGTGATATAATTTACAATATTTACCGGTACTCGATGTACACGCGCTACATCTTTAAGAACTGCTTTCAATTTTAAAGTCGTAAAGGTTCCGGCAGAAAACACACGTTGTTTACCATCATGGTTATAACGGCGTTCAATATACTCTTTTACCTCTTGTCTACGGTCTGATTGGAAGTCTACATCCACATCTGGAAGGGAACCTCCAGGACCTTGCAAATAACCACTGTCCACAAAACAATCTATGGCTTTCACCTCTGTTGAAGATGTTTTATATTTAACTGATATGACTTTCATTTTTAATTAATCTAACCGTTTACCATAATAGTTACCTTCTGATTTGTATGCCCTTTCAAAATCAATTAGAGCATATTCTGGAATAATCATTTGTTTGGTGATAAAAGCATCTGAAACGATGCCTTCCAGCGTTCTACATCGGCTAAGGGCTACATATAGTTGTCCAGGACAAAAAGTATGTGATACATGAATGATAATTTTATCGAATGTAAGTCCTTGGCTTTTATGAATGGTAATGGCCCATGCCAATGTTAATGGGAATTGAGTACATGAACCAATTTCTTCTTTTACAATCTCATTATCTTTTAAAGTATATTGCGTATTACTCCATGTATAACGCTCAAATTTGATAGTCCGGCCATTATCCATACGTACTGTAATTACGTTATCTTCTAATGCGGTCACAATTCCAAGCATACCATTATAATAACCCTTTAATGAGTCGTTAACTAATGACATAACTCTTGCCCCAACTCGAAGTTTTAAATGTAAATCACATGGTATAGATGATTCTGGGAACTTATCCTTGATAACTATATCATAGTTTCGTATCTCTTGTTCCCCTAATTTGTCGGCATTAATTTTCTCAACATCAGCTTTGTGTGTACAAATATGGATGTATTCGTTATCATAACTGCTACTGATTTTGCGGTCTTTCAATTCGCTTAATAAATCCAGTTCATCGGATGTTACCTGGTAATTACGAATATTGTTGAGTACATTAATAAATTCAGGTTCTGTTTGCCTGAATATTTTTGTTAGCTCTACAATGTGGAAACCTGTGCGTTTGAAAACTAAGGCGTTGAAAAAGAAAAAGCCATCATAAAAGTCAGACAATATTTCTCTTTCTTGTTTCTTTGTTACTGGAGGCAATTGAAAAAGATCGCCAAACATTATCACTTGTACACCGCCAAATGGTTCATCGCTTTCGTAAACCCACCTTAGTTTGCGATCAATGGTGTCCAGAATATCTGGGCGTACCATGCTTATTTCATCAATAATCAGCAATTCCATTTTGAGCAATAGTTCTACTTTGTATTCTGAAAATTTGTTTTCCAGTCGGTCGTAAGGTGTAATGGGTCCAAAAGGAATGCCAAATAGACTATGCAATGTAACGCCCCCTGCATTAATCGCTGCTATGCCTGTTGGGGCAGCTACAATGCAATTCTTCCCGGATTTTTCAATTAGATATTTTAGAAATGTAGTCTTTCCAGAACCGGCTTTACCTGTTACGAATACATTATTCTCATCATCCTGAATGAGATTCATTATTTTTTGCATCTCTTCTGTCAAAATCATATCTTCCATACCTTTTTATTTTTCGATTTTTACATATAAATTGCAATGACAAACATCATGTTCTCTATACGAGCTGCACGGACATCGTTTGTCTTTGGAGTCATTGTGGCATGGACACTCGCCATTATTGGCTTCACATCTTTTGAGGATGGCATTAACTACCTTGTCATTGGGATTTAAATCCCATCCCACTTTTCTTAAAATTGGAATCATAATCAAATTTCGTTTAGAGTAAATAAAAGATCTCGATTATCAAATTGAATATCATCGTCAGTTTGCAGTTCATCTGCATATACTACAATAGGATCATCCATTCCGGCACGTTTCACAAGTAACTGTGCGTCTTTGTCTATTTTATAAGTTTTATGATTTTCTAATGTAACTTCGATATATTGATTGGAATCTACGTCATCTCCAATAATGGTCACATCTGAAGGGTATAGTCCTGCACGTTCTGGAAGAAGGAAGCGTTCAAATAACAAATCGTATTTTATTGGATCTATAAGTGTTATTCCCAATAGGTATAAAACTAGACACCCTCCAGCAGAACCACGTCCGCATCCCACTAATATTCCATTTTTGCGTGCCCAATTAACAGTATCATATTGTACGAGCATGTAATCTACGTTGTTGGTTGATTCCAATACATAAACCTCATAATCTAATTGTTTGCGATATATATCTTCTTTACCTTTGGGGACCAGTTTGTTGAACCCATCTTCCAGCAAATCCAAAAACATTTCATGTCGGTTGGCGTACTTTGATTTTTCATTGTCAGCCATGTCATATTGAGGCATAAAGTTGCGTTCAATTTCATATCTAGCTTTTGCCCCTTCAGCAATTTTGACTGTATTTTCACACGCCCAATTGAATATATCCTCTATGTCCCATTTGTGTTCATCAAACAAGCCAGACATAGTAGTCCAATGTTCGTCCAAGTCCTTAAAATATTGGTCATCACTTTGTTCATGTGCTGCCCCTTCAGCAATTTTGTTAAGGATGATTTTGTTTTTTGCATCATCTTTGTCCAAATAATAGCAGTCACAAATTAATACTGGAGGTAGATCGCCTGTATCATATATGTAGTCAAAGTAACATTTTGTGGCATCTAGTACTTTAATATCAATACGTTCAGCTTTGAATTCCGATAAATCTAATTGATAAAAGCAATCGTCAAAACTATCGAAAAAACGGTCAAGATTATTACCTATTTCTTTCAACCAAAATGACGCATATTTGCTAAATACAATTATATTACCGGCTCCATGTTTTAGAAGATCTTGTAAATCAATGATTTTATTTTCTGAATCTACATTTATACATTTTTGAATTCTAAGCAAATTTTGAAGTCCTTCTTGTGACTGACAGTATATTTTGGCATCTATCTTTTCGATACCATCAGTGAATGTAAGTGAATATCCAAACACCCATTGAATGCCAGCAGCTTCACACTCTTTTTGAAGAATAAGGGTTGCTGCCATTGTATTGTAATCACAAATACCTAATGCGGATTGTCCTAAGTATTTGGCTTTTTTTATCCAATCTGTTAGCGAAAAACTTCCATTGAGCAATTCAAAAGGGGTATGTATGCCTAAGTTTACAAATTCTTGGGTATGGTTTAATGGCTTCCTATTGCCTACATACTTTAAAATTTGAAATTCAAAGTCTTTTCTTGTGTCATAATAATACCAGTTGTCTCCAAATTGAAATACTATATAATTAATGCCTTCTTCTTGTAATGTTTGAATGTTTTCCATTGTATTGAACTTGATGTTGTTGTCAGCATCAGTACGGAAGATGGACTTAATCATACTAGTATCTTCATAGTACATTTTACCAAAGCCCGTGATTTCAATAACATCTTCATCTATGATATTGAAACACATCTTATTATTATCTAGCCAATTTAATAAATCAGGATTCATATTTAAATTTTGTTTAATTTATATTCGGTTAAAGTTTTCAGTCTGAAAGCGAATGTGTCATATATCTCCCAAAAGTCCATGCTGTCGAAATCTTGGCTGGAATCTTCTATATCGGCAACATAGCAATCAAAATATTCATTTAGTTGATCACCTGTCTTTTTTATAGCTTCTGTAGCGTCTCCATCATATCCAATGACTATTGTATGAACCCCTTTTGCCTGTAACTTATAAATTTGTGTATCAGAGATTTTCTTCCCGAACGTAGCAACAACAGCCACAGATGGGTTATTGTACAGGTTTAATTTTCGCGTAAGTGCAATGACATCAAACACTCCTTCTACAAGAATTACGGTATCTGTTTCGTCTTCAATTATACTATCATAGTTGTATAATAATTTGACAAAATCGTTTTCAGTGCTATTCCTATAACGCATAATTTGGAATTTTCCATTATGACTTGCTTTACGGTTATATTCATCAATATCAGCTTTATCCCAAATATGCCGGGAAATATACCCAACAATATCTCCATTGTCTATAATCGGAAATATTACATAATCATCAAACTTAAAGTTCATGTTACGTGTAGTGCCAACAGGAAAGAAATCGTAATCTTCTTCAGTAAATCCACGTTTTCTTAAATACCGATTAAAATGAGTGCGCTTATAATATTCAGGCATTTCCACAACACACAGAGAGTCATCTATTTCCCTGTCATCGTTTTCCAGAAAAGAGAAATCATTAATTTTTTTATCTCCATCCAGATCAAAAGTATCTGTTATAATTAAGTCCTGACGGCCTATATCTGTTAGTAATTGTTCTAATGTCTGGGTTGAACGTCCACACGAAAAGCAGTGTGCCATAAAAAGCTTTTTCCTTTCGGTTGCTTTACCTATATATATACCGTATTTCCCTCCTTCATGCCCACAATAGGGGCACTGGGGGACAATCAAGTTCTTTCCGCTACCATCCGGTTTTGCATGTAGTTCAATAGAAAGTTCTTGGATTATATACTCTTTTTCTTCTTTACTCAATTCCATATTACGCAACTTTGCTGATATTTAATGTTCTTGCTCTGTCATAAAAACATTCGTTATCATAATCAGTAGCAATTTTAAATGGGTCTCCTTTTTTGAAAAATCGTGATTTTGCAACATTTAGGCGCATGACATTTTCGCGCATTTCATTGATGCTTTGATTAAGAGTAATAAGATGAGTCATTGGTCTGCTCAAACCTTTGGCTTCTGAACAATTATATTCAGTCAATACATTTTGTTCATCGTTAAGCCACTCTCTATTTTCTATAGTTGCCTGATAAGTCACAACCATCCAGACATTTTCGTCACCTGCCAAGTCCTTTAAATCATTAGCTACAGCAACTCGTTTGTGACGTTCTCCATTTTCTGACCATCTACGTCCGCTGGAATCTGTTAACAAATCCATAGAATCTATGATAACAACATCTGGAGATATGCCATAGATTTTTTTGTATTCAGCAATACCATTTTTTATATCAATGGTAGACACTTGATTAGCGAACTTTGGAAAGGATTTGACCTTTAGGGTGCCAGACATTGCTTTGATTTCTTGTATCATTCGTTCTAATTCCCGGTCTTTTAGTGTACCAGTACTATAACGATAAGAATTACAGGAAACTAGTGACGCGGCATAAGCATCCACAACTTCATCTTCAGAACCTTCTAACTGGAAATGAAGTACGTTTAATCCGTCTATTTGAGAGGCGCATTTTCCAATCCAACGTGCGGCATGACTTTTCCCAACACCAGTAGGGGCTAAGAGGCATGTTAATTGAGTACGTAAATCTCGTCCACCGTTCATTTCATCCAGACCATCAATATAAAATCTGGTGATTGGTTTAAATCTTGACTCTTGATTGTGTTTTTCTCTATTACGCCTAAAACGGGATTCAAAGGTTTCGACTACATCAACAAAAGAGTTTTGACGCAAGCTGAAATCATTTTGCCATTCTGCAAATGATTGGAGCAACTTCATTGCTTTGTCACGATCCTGTTTTGCATAAAGTTCACCTATCTCTTTGTAAGTCTTTTGAAATTTTACTTGTCTTAGATAATTTTCAAACTGTTCCAATATAATTTCCGGCTCAACTCCTTCGGCGCAGTCTTTTATATCTTCTAAAAGTGCTGAAACCTCTCTGTTGACAGAAACTATCTGGCTGATAATATTAAGGGTAGGGGATGATTTGTGTTCTGCGAAGTATTTGCACAGATACCCCTGCAATGCTTGAAAATCTCTACCAGGCAGGTATGATTTCTGCATATATTCACACACTAAGCTACATACATAGTCGTATGTAAAACAAGCGTAATATAATTCAAATAAGAAATCTTCTGTTAATACGTTATCTTCTTTCGCCATATTCTTCGAGTCTTATTCGGTATAACTCTGGATATTTTATCGCGGTTTCTTGCTTGCATTTCTCAACATTTGTGCATATTTGACATGCTGGAGAGAATGGACTCCACATCAATGTGGATGTAGAGCATATTAGAAACCCAATATCTGTGTTGATACTCCGTTTCTTAGTGCATTCTTCAGATGGCATATAAATATACTTAGACTGAGGATGCTCTTTTTTACAGATTAGTGAATTTAGATAGGCTCTGGTTAGATTGGCTTCAGATAACCATTGGTCTTCCAGATATTGCTTGGATTTGGAAGACATTGATAGATATTTTTGAAGAGCGGTAGTCCCAAATGTTTTTGGAGCTAATGTACGTTGATATTGGGCATTCCTGTTTTTATGAAGCTGGAATACACAATAGTCTACAAGTCGTGAAGTATTAAATTCTCCACCACAAATTTGAGTAAAGTTGACAATAAATTTGGATAGTTGGCGTTTGGCTTGCCCTCCCTCTGGGAATGAGAAGGAGGGGTCTACCAAACGCTTGGCTATTTCTGTATATACTGTCTTAATCTGTTTCGTCAGTCGTTCTTCTTTTTCCATCACGAGTCAATAGTTGTTGAAGTTGTTGACGCGCCAAGAATAATCGACTTTTGACAGTTTCGATATTGCGAGATTCTAAGGCACCGTTCCGATATTCGATTTCGGCAATTTCTTTGAGTTTATATCCTGCCTGTTGATACAAAAGTGCGCTTCTGTATTGTGGTTTCAACTGTTTTAATGCAGCTAAAACATCATCGCTGTATAACTCTTGATAATTGTCAATACCCATTACGTTAGAGCTTACTTCGTCAAAATCTACAATAGATTCACTGGAAGAAAATGTTTCCACATCGTTATCATCACTCAACATGTCTTGATGCCTTTTTTTACGTTGATCCAAATCAAAAACACATCGTTTGGTTACAATATGGAGCCAGGTTTGTACAGAACGCTCTGGATTATATGTCTCGATATATTTATACATGTTGGTAAGCACTTCTATGTAATTGTCTTCTATGTCAGAAGGATTAAAAGTATAGCGCATACATAACTTGTATATCATTCGGTTGTACGGTGTTACGTATTTATCAAATAGGGCTTTTCGCCGTGCAGCTACTTCATCATTTATTATTATGGGTTCTGTGGTAACTGCTGAGTATGTCTCTTCCACGCCTCTTGAACATTGAGCACAAACAAGTGATCCGAGTTCATCAATTTGTGGACTTTACAATACTTCTTCCACTTATTATTACTAGAGATAAAATTACTTCTTACCTCGTTGTCTGTTGGCTGGGGTTGTTTACTAAGGAATTCGTAAAAATCTCCTAGCAAGCTTCCTAGCATCATTAAATGGGGCTGGCCTTCTCTTTGTTGCCTACGCCTTATGTTTCTTGCGTAACTCATTTTCTGTCTAAAGTTTGTATATTCTTACATAATATTTGAAGATGTGGGTTGCATCAGCCATGTTGTCATCGACTGGTGTAATATTCCATCGTTTGATGCAATATTCAATCATCTTCTTTTTGTCAGCTTTTCCGTCACCGGTAGCCCATTTTTTTACTGTGCTAACGTTTATGAATTTTGGTTCCGGGAGTCCAAGCTGGGCGCATATCAGATATAATATGCCTCTAAATTCGGATAGTTTTCGCGCTGCAATGAAATGCTTTGAAACGCATACATCTTCGGCGATAATCAATTTGATGTTGTATTTTTGGATAAATTCAACCAGTGTGTCATAAAACATTTTATGTTGCTCGGTCGCATTTTTGCCTTTTCTTTGGGTAAAATTCCATGTTCCTGATTCATGGGTTGAGTAATATCCACAGTGCTCTGCTATATCTAATGCAAGCACATTATCACGTGTAATTTGATTTATTGACTCATTTTTAATGTTTTTTGATTCGTTAATCATTCTATGTATGAAACGCCATTAAGTTTATTGACTACAGTCTTGTATGGGTAGCCTTCAGCTATATTTCCATGACTGACTACCAAAGATGTAATCTGTAATTGATTGAGGGCATCAAAAATGTTGGAAAGCCCTTGTTCGTCAGTGGCTTCTAATATTTCATCAAGTATCAGGAGATCTAGTCCTTTATCGTCATCGCAATTTACATTGGTAAGTTTGTGCATTGCCAAAATATTAGCCAGATTAACTCTTGCTTTTTCACCTTCTGAAAATTTATCAAAAGAGCCACAATCTACACCATCGCGAATAAGAGAAATGGAAATCTTATCTCTGATTTTTCCGCTTTTTAAGACTGTAAAACCGGAAAATGCAATACGAATGTCACTACCAATGGCTTCCAGAAACTCGTTAGTTATGTGACTAAGAGCATCAATTTTAGTATTAGCCAGATGGGTTTTAAATTCAATAAAGGTTGCTTCTTGCTCTTTATATGAATTTAATTTTCGTTCAATAGTTTCTTTTTCAGAAATGGCTAATACCAATTCTTTCTCATATTTTTTCTTGTTGGCTTTGAGAGATTCTATCATGTCAGTTTCGGAAGAGTTTTCGATGTCACGAATAGATTCTTCGTATGACTGAATAGCTCCATTAGCATTGTTAATATTCAACTCGGCCTGCTTTGCTTCGTATTCTTGCTTTCTAATAGCTTCATCTAATATTGCATAAGAATCATCAAATAAATTAGTACGCGCATCATCAATGGATTTCTGAAGGGTATTCATTTGATGCTGGAGAGTTTGCATTTTATTGGTTAAATAAGACGTATTACGTGATAATTCATCCAATGCTGTACAAGTCTCGGTAATCTTATTCGACCATTCTATTTTACTACGATTCAATTCATCCTGTTCTTTACGAGCTTCGCGTCCTTTTGTTGTAATATCTGAAATGCGTTTTTCATTAGCCTCAATATTTTGGAGAATGTCTTGTGTCTCTCCATTTCGGTCTTGCAATCTTAGTTTAACCTCGTTTATATCTACATCATTAGCCAATGTGAATTCATGTTGGCATTTAGGACAAACGATAACTCCGGCAAGTTGTTTTTGGAGGCTGGCTATATCTGCTTCCAACTTAGTCCTTTGTGATCTAAGATTACTATTCTCGGCATCCAACTTTTTAATAGAATCCAATAATTCATTTATTTGATTCTCAATTTTGGTGGATTTCTTTTTGAAGTTTTCTTGAAACTTCTCATGTTGTTTTAACAGCTTCTCATAAGAGGATTTGGCTGTTGCAATCTTTTTCTCATGCTGAATCAGCTGTTGTTGTACATTAGAATATTCTGCTGTAACAACCTCCAATTCTTTCTGATTTTTAATTGATATAGCTGCAAAATCCTTAGGTAATGGCAAAGCGCATGAAGTAAAACGTTCTGAAATAATTTCAAAACATGCACCGGTATCTTTTTTACTGTTTTCCAGTTTTTGCAATACTTCATCTGTTTTATCATATTGTTCCAATAACTCGTCACTTTTATTTATGAGAGCATTTTGCTCACGGATATAAGCTCTTTTCCCGGCAATAGCTTCATTCCAGTTTGCTATACGTTCAGCTTTCTTTTGTGAACGCTCTGTTGATTCTGTAATAGCTGTGTTGATTTGCTCTTGTAATGTTTCAACACGTCCGGTATGATTCGCTACATTCAATTCTGCTTGTTTTAATGATTCTTGAATCGGTATCATATCCTTTTGTAATGCAGCGATAGATTCATCCACCATTACACCATTACTGAAACGATTAATGATTTCTTTTTTCTCGCGATCAGAACTGGAGAGAAATGACGAATATTTGTGCTTAGAAAGAATGAAGTTTGAGAAAACATCATCTTTAGTCAGCCCCAGTGTTTCAAGTATAAATTTATTGTAATCTGCAACTCCGGCTTGTTCTATATGTTTTATGTTACAATCAGTTTCATCATCATATATAGAAACTTTGATTATCTGTGCTGTTTTACGGGAGATAACACGTTTAATAGATAAATACTGTCCTGTAGTATTATTCTGAAACAAAAGAGAAACAGTCGCTTCATCTTCTGCATCATTGATTATCTCATCCATTTTTATTCTACGAAGAGTTTCTCCGGTTATCCCAATGGCGATTGCTTCTAACATAGCAGATTTTCCGGAACCATTTGAACCTTGCGAATCATTATCCATATTGTTGCCAAAAATCAGCGTTGTATGTTTTTGCAACAATGTATAATCCAATTGCTTAAAGGCACATAGGTTTTTTGCGTAAACTTGTCTTAATGTCCACATACTAACTGATTTTATCGAGGTATTGCAACCCCATTTCTATATTTATGATTCCTTTGTTAGCACAAAAACTAGTATATTCTTGTTTAATACCAGATTTGTCGAATTTTTTATCTAAAGAGTGGGCTGTTGTTTCTGTAATTTCTACGTCTTCAGTAACAATTTCCACTTTTGAAGATCCCGCTTCCAGAAGTTTTTGTTTATCAATATTTGGAGCTTCTTGGCTTGTACAACTGATTCTTGTTTTAATCTTGTATCTTCCATCCGCTTTCATATCATCCAGTTTATCAATTAGTTTTGAATTGATTTGACTAGCTTTTATGTCCAAAACTTTGTAGCGAATATTAACTTGGTTCTTTATGAATTCATGGCTACCATCATCATATATAATGGTATAGCCCTTTTCTTCATCTTCGCCAAAATTATGTTGCCTGGAAGAACCTATGTATTCAATGTTGGTACCTTTGATAATACAACGATTGTGATAATGTCCTACAAGAACTTTATCAAAATCACTGAAAATGTTCGTGGGCAGTTCTTTTTCATTAGGCGTGCTAAGTGCCCCGTTTATTCCTTCGTGAATATATAGGATATTATGTACAGACGCGTTCAATTCCGCCTTTACCATTTTTTTCAGCCGTTCTACGAAACTTCCGTTTTCAGGAAAATAGCTCATTATATATAGTTCTACATCGTTGCTAATATTAATAATCGAATAGTCATCAACAACATAGACGTGGGGGTATTCACTAAACAAATGACTATACCCTAGAACTGATTCCTGGTCAACTTTACAATGATTTCCTTCGGCAACGGTAATGGTTATTCCGGCTTTAGTGGCTTTTATGATAGCTTGGCGAACAGCCATGAGTGTGCTAAGTGTTTGAGAAGAGCGTGATAACCACAAATCTCCACCAATTATCATGTCTTCAATCCCATATTGATCGCATATATATAAAGCCTCGTCCCAGTTTTTTTGAAATTCTGGAATATTGTCTTTTGATACATGTATATCATTCAACAATAAGGCACTTGGTATTTTCTTGCTCATTGTGATTCAATTTAAATAGGGACATATTAATATTAGTTAGATATGTCCCTATAATGCTAATACAAAAATGAATTATCTTCTTCTACGTTCAGGACGTGCAGCTCTGCGTTCACGGACTGGGTTTGCAGCCGGTTCATTGGTGTCGTCATTATGTTCACCACGTCTACGAACAGTATGAGTAGGAGCGGGGGTTGGTGCTGGTTCCTCTTCCGGTTCTGGTTCTAAAGGCGTGTCTTCCGGTTTGGTGTCGTTTTGTGTATTGTCATCTTCGTTGTTGCTGCCATCTTTAGCAACTTCCAACGCGTCTTCAATGTCATTCAGCAAATCTTCATTTGTTTTTCCGCGAGTGACACGGACATTTAGCTCATTGGCATCAATATATTCGCGAATTGCATCACGTAAGTCTTGCCCTTCTTCGCTCTTATCACCAATACCGCGTTCATTTAGTTTTTCCCAGAGGTTCCACAATGAATCCAGTTCGTTGTCTGATGGTTCCTCATTATCACCGCTGTTACGTTCTTTTTTGTCAAAAGAGAAATGGGATTTATCATCAGGATGAAGCTCCATTTTAATCTTTTCAATAGCTTCTGTGATCTCTTTGCTGCTCATCACATCCATTTCCATTTTAGCATCGTATTGCTTCAAGAACTCAATGGTAGCCTCCATGTGGAAACGTGAGTAACGATAAATAGCTGCCGGGATACGCTGTGTTTCCAATAACGAACTGACTTCCTCTTCAGATAGAGGTTCGGCACCGGAAATTGTATCAATGTTGAATGTGTAAGTGGTTTTCTTGTTTTCCTCTTTACGAGTAATTTCTACCGGGAAAGCATCTTCCAAAGAAGAGATAGGGCACAAACATTTAGGATTTTTTTCCAGAAGCTTCTTCCATATAGCCAGTTTGCGATCCTCCAAATCTTTGTATTGCGAATAAGACAGGATAAGTAAATGAATACCTTCTTCACGGTTGTCCAAATCTAAAATATACATGGCACGTTGAGAGTTCCATTTTAGACCACCATCAAAGCCTGAACCTTTAATCTTTTTCATCAATTTTTCATCACTGCCATACTTATTTTCAGCAACTTGAAGATAAGTGTCAATTAGGTCTACAGATAATCCGGCATAGCTGGAATGACAGATATTTACAAAGAACTGTTTGTCTTTTTTTCCTGTTGGACGTGGGTTGTCCAATTTCAACACCTGTGTTTTGACCGGATATTCGTACCCCTTACGTTCTAATTTGTAAGAACCGTCTGGTTGCTCGGCTGGTGCCAAGGGAAGGATACGCACAGTATAAGTTCCTGCGGAATCCATACGGAAATGTTTGGTACGTTGAAATGATTGGCTCTCATCGGTACTTTTTTTTACCGCCTCTTCATAAGTTTCTTGATTCTCCGCAAAGAGGGCATACGGATTTTTAATCATCTCTTCCATAAAATGAAAATTATTTGTTTAATTTAGAGAGGGGAAGATTCCACTGTTCGGTATAAGCTCCAGCCCAAAGTTCTTTTGCTTCTGGCATTTTGGTTTTATCTTTCAACATAACCTTAATACCCCATTCAGTGTTTACATGATGAATGATTCTCTCAATAACTTCATTCATCTCACTTGCTTTTTCATTTTTGAGGTTAAAGTATTCATACTTTTCACCTCCGGGAAGATCACAGACATGAATCGGAGCATAAATTTCTTCAAAATATCTGTATAGGGCATCTACTGGCGGGTGTGTAGGCAATTGTTCTGAAATTGTCTTCAGTACTACGCCAAATAGATACTTCAATTGTGGTAGAGATTTGTTTTTGGTATCGTCCATAATAAGAATGGTGTAATCACCATCTTTCAAATTTCCAATAGCCAATTCGATCTCTTGTTTTGCTGCCTTATTGTCTTGCACAATAAGACGTGCTTGACCATGCAACATACTGTCATTTTTCAAAGAACACTGCAAAGATAATTGTATCAATTTAACTATCAAAATAAAACCAAAAATATTTTTTGAATAAATATATATATTGCTGTATTACAGATGTATAATATATATTTAATTATTATATTGATTATTTGTAAAATAGGAGGTAATATCAAATAGGTTAATATCATTCTCCCTTTTAACAACTTGATATAATCTTTGGTTAGTGTTCGGATTATTAAGAGGTCCCTTGCTGGATATATACGGGCCTAATTTAATATAATGAAAGAAATCAAGTTTGATCTCTTCGGATAATTTATCTCGTCCAGAATACCAGCCAATTTTTAAATTAGGATAGTTATGATAAAGGTATTCGGCTAATTTATTTATATATGCCGGATTTGCATCACCGCCCATAAATAATATAGCTGTTATTCCTTTATTTTTGCGTATCAATTGTTGAAGTGCTTCTTTTGTTAATGATTCTCCTATATCCTGTGACAGATAAGAAGAGTGGCACCCGATGCAGGCGCATGGGCAACCACTTATATTTATTGCCAAAGTAATTTCATTAGGCAATTCTTGAAACACTATTTTTGTATCTACATATTTCATACCTGGGATTTACCATCACTATATATACGGTTTCTAGCCTCTTGTTGTCGATCACTTCCAAATGCTTTAGTTGGGCGTAAATATCCGATAACTCGTGTATATTGAGTAATATTATGGCTACCACAACAGGGACAAGTATCAATGGGTCTTTTTATGATTTTGCCACAATCTTCACATTTACTGTTTGGTATATTAAAGGTAAAGTAATTGGTTCCATTAGTTATGGCAAAATCAATTAATTTCAGATACTGCTCTTTTGATAAATGATCTTCCAAATTAATGTGAGCTGCCGAGCCTCCATCAGTGTACTGATAGGTTTGGTGCCCATGTAATATAAATTTATCTAGTATAGAAGTATCATCATGGGCATTGTAAAAATATGAGTTATATAAATTCTCATCCTCTGGAACAACATATCCATCTTCTTTATCCCATTTATAATTCTTTCCTCCCAGTCCTTCTGCTGGCACAACTTCTGAATTAAACAAGAAAGGCCGTTTTCTGTCATGGATAGAATGCAGTTTATTTTGTTCTTTAATAGTGCCCAAAATGAGTTGAAGGAACTCAATATATTCCGGGTTATTACTTACCTTCATTCCCAAGAATCTAGCGGCTTCATTCAACCCATTGATGCCTATGGTGCTATATAATTTACTGATATGAATATAACCGCCATTTGAAGCGGCAAACATTCCCTTGTCTTCAAGGTCGTATAGCATTGTCTTGAAAGCAATATGATACTTATAGACTCTTTCCAAAATCCTAGTTACATAGTTCTTTAAATCATTTTCAATTACTGTTACACGTAAGGGATTACCTATAAGTTTCTTACCCTTAATTAAAGGTGTTCCATTTAATGTGTGGGTCAATGCCCAATCTTGAACGATTCTATTGATATTCAAAGTAATCACATTACAACTACCTGTCATAACACCGGTCAAGCCAGAAGTGGGGCTAAAGGTATTTTCTGCCAATTCATTTCTAAGCCTACAGCATGATGCAAGGCTGTCTGCACTATCGGAAATATAAGTAAAGAACGAGTGCCCTTCCGCATACATTTCGGCACAAAGTTGTTTGTAATTTAGGTCGATTATATCATCGCCATTATGAACCATCGCAAAAGTTTCTACCGGAAAGGTTAATACTTGCTTTAAACGTATTTGATTAAACCATTTCATAAACATACGTTGCAATGTATCAATAGCTATCCATTCAGGCTTACTTCCATCCGGATAACAAAATTCTCCAAAGAGCGATGTGAAATATGTATGGTCATAATAAGAAATATTTGTAAATGGGCTTTGATAGCTACGATTTCCGGCTGGTTGGTTAACGCCCCACACAAACTGTTTGAACGCTTTCAGGATATTATCACGTACTGTTCTTTTAATTAAGCAATGTGGCGAGGAAGCCTCGCAGTCAAGTTTTTCATACCATTTATCTCCAAACTCTTTAACTACATAGTAATTTAGTGCAATGAAATATTCACCTACGGCTACCGCTCCTTTACATTGGGAAGAAAGTAAGAATATCAAGTTGGTTATTTGCCCACTAAACGACTGCAAATCGTTAGGCTCTGAAGGGGTAACACCATCAATATTGCCTACGCCTTCTGTTAGTAATGGATACAAACTAACCGCCATACAATATTGTTTTAATACTGGCGTAGATGCTTCATCATGTGTATAAATAATATGATTATCAAGATCTGTTTCGTATTGCTTTGCTACTTCTGGAAAGAGAATGTTCAACTCATCTTTCATACGTTGGCGTTGGATTATCCGATTAGTAGTTTTATAGACTTCACCTTCCAAGTTAGCTACATTTTTCATAGTTACATTAGCATTCCCATCGGTTTCTGATGAAGAAGCTGCATTGTCTGTTGATTGACTATATTGATTCATATAATCAATACGTTCTTTGACAAAACGCGTACTTTTACGTTGTTCACGATATAGAATAAAAGTCTTGGCTATATCATAATATCCAAATTGCATTAATACGCGTTCTACGTAATCTTGGATGGTTTCTACAGATACGGGAACATTAGTGTAGGTAAGGCTGATTAATTTATCAACCGATTCTACAATTGCTGGATCGTATTCAACTTGTTTGCTATCAAAGGCTTTTTTTATCGCATTTCCTATTTTTTCTAGGTCAAAATCTACAATTTGACCTGTTCTTTTTTGCACTTTCATAATTATTCAGTCTTTCTATATTTTTCAACAGCTTCATGGAATTGATGAGTATTGGCATATCCGCAACATTTAAGTTCTGGACAAAAACCTCGATAAACACATGTTGGCACACACTTACTAACAAGGACTGGATCTATCTTTTTCAGTTCTTGCAACATTGATGTCCATGCTTCTCTAGTTTCTTTTGAAGCACAATTACATAAACGTACTCGTGAAATAGCCATTATTTCTTGTGCATTTGCAGTCATATCCATTTCATTCAGTTCTCCTTGCAAATGTTCTCCTCTAGGAATTTGTGAACCGGTACGGTCCGGTCGTTGAGTATGGACAAACTTTTCACATCCTATATGATGACGAACGAAATGCACTGTTACCCATTGAGGTATTTGTTCCCATGTCCATTCATATTCTACCAAACGAATGGGAGAATGTTCTGCCAATAACATTTTTGCTTTCCATGAGTCTGAAGGTTCTTTTTTTAATGCTGACTTTCCTACGGTTCTGCGTGCTGCATTTAAAGCACGGCTCCAAGAAGTAACCGCATTTAGTCTAGTTACTTTAATCATATTTTCCTCTATGTTAAACTTGAAATAATAGATTCTACAGTCCGTATTAGACTGGATTCATCACTTGTGAATTTAAACCATTCTGTATGTCCGTTTTTGTAGAAAGGATGAGAAACCTTTAACTTAGCAAAACTGTTGAGTATATAATACTCACAATAGCCACACTTCTCCCAAACTTTTATAATTTTAATTGTTCGTTGATCAGTGTGGCTATTATAATACAGCTTACTAATACGATTTTTTACATCCTCGCTTGTTGCTCCAATTTTATATAATCCAGTTGCTTCGCATTTTAATAGGTACAGTTTTTTAGGAGCTGGGGTAGGACATGGTAAAGGCTTGAAAAAGCGCGATACCTTGTGCATGAATTTACTGTGTTAAAAGTCAATATAAAAGATCGTGTGTATCAATTGTGATGCGAAATTACTAATTATTTCCTTATTTACAAGATTATATATATAAAAAAGTATCTAAATTGACTTATTCAATCTATCAAATTAGATACTTTTTAAATCTTAGATGTATATAATATAATTCCTTATTTGCGTTTGTATGAATACTATATGGAGGTCTTAAACCATACTTTTTATAATCCATTAAACATCTCCAGAACTTAGCCTTTTTGAAGAATATGTCATCTGAGGCATAGCTTATTGCTTCAATCAGTTCTGGAGATGGTGCATGAATTTTTAGGAAGCCGGATACTTCCATTAATAGTTTATATTCTATAGGAACTTCATGTTTCATCAGAAACCCGATCCGTGTCTGGTCGAAGTTTTTCAGGCTGTGTCCCTTTGGTCTTCCGGGCTTTTTTTTGCGACGTTTTGGTTTCTTTCTGCTGTTCGGAAACGTTTTCATTATGTTCATTTTTTTGAGACGATGTTGACCGAGAACTTAAACGTTGACTCTCAATATCAACGCTAACATTAATAATCTTCATAATTTAAATAATATATGTCATTAAAAATCCGATGTATTCTGAACATCCATTATTACAATAATCAACTACACAATTACGTTGTCCGCCTTGTATTGTACAATGCCAATTTCCACGTCCTTTATTATGGGAATAACCTATTTTATATTTAGGAGGATCAATGGTGTTTGGTAATGTAAATATGGTACCACTGTGATGGGTATGTAATTCTCCTTGAATGGACACTATTTTTCCAACTTGACGGACATACAGTTTTGTTGTAATACCACAGTTCTGAACATTGATTGCAATCCATCCACTATCTTTGGGATATTCTATAGTTCTAGCTATAACATCAATTCCACCAACGAATAGTTTTCCTGTTACATATACATCATTGTTGAGAACCAAGTTTCCAATGTTATTTTTGATATATAAATCTTTATTAGAGATATTGGAATACCCCATATAACCGATTTGTTCTGAATTTTTGTCTTCCCAATTTAAACAGGTTATCAATTGATTGTCTGTCTTAGGAAGAGAGGCATTCTTTAAACTTAGGAGCGAAGAATCCGCATGGGATATTTTTACTGGTCCATAAAAAATACTAGCTTTAGATTTTCCTATGATTTCTAGTATAACAGTATTTTTTCCATCACCAATTTTGGTGTCCCGATAATAGGAGTCTCCTTCATTGTACCCTAACATATTGATATTTATACTACCGGTATCAGCTGCAACGCCTGTATTATATATATGATTACTAGCTACAACAATATTTCCTGCCTTAATAGAATTTAAAGACATTGTGACTTTTAGCGTCATACCATTGGAGTCAAGCGAAGCCAATAAAGTATCTCCAATATAAAATTGAATAGCTCCGTCCTCTGTTATAGTTACTTTGTAAACAGGCTTTCCATTTAATTGGGATTGAATACTTAATGCTCCAGAGGCATTATAGGTGATGCTAGCTTTAGCTGTTCCTGATGTTAAATTAATCCCCTTTTGGGCTGTAAGGTCTTTATTTGCCGTTACTGTTCCATCAATAACAATATCCTTCTGTACAGTCTGAACTGAATTAGGGGAATCTATCATTAAAGCATATTTACCAAATAACGCTTCTTTAAGTCGAAGTGCTGTACCATCTGATGTAATACTGATAAATTGGGGTGGTGCTTCAGTTAGTACATCATTGGCTATTGGTACACTGGATGATACAGCACATCCGTATATATTTCGTCCAATTTTATCTCCGGAATCAGCATAAGACACACGTTCAACCGAGTTGTTCTCATACAAATACATAGGCCATTTAGAGACTCCAGATGTTCCTGTGCAATAACGTATTTTACCATTGATATAGACATACCCTGCACTAATACTTGTACCTGACACTTGACATCCACTGATAATAAAGTTATCACATTCATCAAATATGCTTGTAAAAGCTAATGCAAGATTCTGTAAATTCATAATATCATCAATGTAGGTGTAACGCCCACCTGTTTGTGAAGTAAACTCTTTCATTTAAACGTATGTAACTTTAAATTTTTTTCCTGCAATACGATAACGATCTACATAATAAGTAATCATAGCTGTAAGTTCCTCTTGTGAGATTGTCTTGGTATTAATTGCAGGACAACTTACTACAAAACTTACATCACTTGTTGGCATCTTTTCATCTTTCCAACGCAATGGAGTGGTTGGGTGTCCGCTAACTTCGGTTTCGCCTTCGTTATACAAAGGAAGTTCGCATATATTTTTATTAGCATCTTCCCAATATATTGGTACTCCATTTATAGCACCATCTGAAATGACAATATGTTCAGAGGTGTCTAAAAAATACTTCCTAAATTTATGATTTAAAAAATATTCCATCATAATAACCTGGGAGGTCATTGCTGCTTCTATTCGTTTTTCGTCAGCCCATTCTTTCCATTTTACATTCAAAGAGTTTAACGGTTGTAAAATGGCCTGAAGAAATAATATCAGTTTTCGTCCTCCAAGATAATGAGGAACTAACTGATTTACCATACGGTCAGTATTAATACGATAACTTCTCATTCTGTTTCTAGTTTTATAACGATTGCTTCACGAAAAGTTGGAAGTTCACTTTCTGCATCTTGTTGTGTACTTTGTTTTGCATAACCGCTAGCCAAATAGCACTTCCGTTCAATTTTTGTTAATGGTCCGAGTTCATTATTGTCGTTATATTGAGCGATAAATATTCCTTGTTCTACACTAGCTTCTTGATCAATATGAACATCTGTAACATGCTCTACTTTTTGAATGGCATCTATAATTTTTTGTGAGTAGATAAGAGAATCAAACTTCATATTTACAATAAAGTCAATAAGTGCCGTATCAATATTATCGTAAAGTTCCTCTTTCGTAATAGCTCCATCATAATACACGGTAACTCTGGGAACAAGCACATCACCTCTACGACTAACTACATTACACTTAACACCTGCAAATTTAATCTGATTAAGATATGCACGTGCTGCAATTAATTCCTCATCAGACAATTGGGACAAAGAACGACCTTCTCCAGAAGCAACTTTTAATATCAAAATATTATCTTTGAATTCTTCATTATAATACTCTTGATAAGATACATGTGTAATCAATCTTTTTGTTGTATCTTCAGTTGCATAATGAAATGCTGTGCCTTCATCATTGATAATTAGATCATCTCCATATTGCCATTTCAACATAGCATTTGCGTAATATGCTGAAGTCCCATTAATTCGTTGGGTAAAGGTTTTAGCAATATCTGTGGTAAAAACGTCTAACAATGTCTCAAATGAGTAGATTGCAGCGGCTGTTACCCATGTGAAAGCATTGATTATTGACATCTTTGAGTCATTTGTTAGCTCTGTAAGTTCCAGGTATTTGTTTCTGGTCTCCACGGCTTCATTGTATATTTCTGTTAATGTACGGCTCATGCTATGTCTGAATTTTCATATTGATAAATCGTTCCATTTATATCAAAGCTCCATGAACCCGCTTCATTCCATGCAGTTTCATGGGTAATCACATATATCGCTTCCATACCAGTTGTAATAACATAATTGCCATTACTATCTTTAAGCGGCTCCTTATATGTTCCAGAGGGTTGTGTATCTAATATAACTTTACAATTCCTCCGTTGATTATTATGCTTTGCAATATAGATTAAATAGTCATTGATAACTGTGTCTTCTGTATAATCAATATTTCTTAACTCTAAATTAGATAAACTCATATCCTGAATGGGAGCAAGACTGGATAAACTCATGTCAGCCAGTTTCACCAAATATGTACCTTTACATAAAAATAGTCCTTGTAGAGAGAGATTGTTCTTCTCCGAAATTATCTCGTCTACCACCAAGGGCATAGTTGGCATCATTAAGCCATTAATAGAAGACAATTCCCAGGTTTTTAAATTGAAATCACCATACAATTTAATTGATCTTTCATCGGTATAATTATCGAAAAAATGCACATATTTCTGTAGAGTGGGAGATAGCGTTATAGTTTCCAGATCGCTATTATCTCCCCAATCAACAATAAGATTTCCGTCTCCGGCCATTTGTAATGCAATGGATGCTTCTTTGGGGGATATGTACACAACACATCGTAATGAGGCTGTTGTACTTTTGTGATATACATGTCGTTCCCCGTTTGCCGGTACAATATGTTCTGATTGTAATGTATTTACAATGCTGTCATATATAATAAATTCTTCATCCCAATATATTTCTTCATCTTCTTTTAATTGTGAGTGGAAGGATAAATCAGGATTGTTGATTAACAAATCGAATATACCTTCTATAGAACCATGTGTGCTTACTGCAACATCAAATATGTTCTGATTTCGTTTTACTTTATACACCTGCATCTGCTTCTGAAAAATCTAAGTCTAATTCCAGATCTCCTGAATAGGAATTAAAAGCGGCATTAATAATCTCCACTTTATCATCTTTGAATTCAGTTTGTAACTTTTCTGCTAATCCTGAATGACTAAGGTTGGCATGAAGATATTTAATTAAACCCACACCTGAAGTTGGATACCTATAGTTGTTGGACGGAACACATTGTAACAATAAGTTTCGGTTCTGAATATTTGCATTTATATTTACCATATCAGATATTGCATTGGACCATAAATATGCCACCCCTTTATTTATTTGTATAAGATAATAATCTTGACTAACCATTATTAATTGTGAAGCATACAAAATCTTATCTTGTAGGCCAAATAGCCTTGTATGCACTTCAAACCATTCAGAGTTATCAGTTGGGTTTATAACTATACGAATATTACCACCACCAAAGTCTCTACCAAAACGTATTTTTATTGGTTTATAGATTGGTGTATATGGTATCTTTATTTGCACACCAATCGTGTAAAGTTGCTTTATATCAAAGTTGGAAGGGAGTATTATTTGAGCGGTAAGTTGTAAATCAGTTTCTTCGATCCATTCAAACAAATATTCTTCTAAAGAGTTTTGATTTTTTAAAACTATATCACCCGTAATTGTATTTACATAAATATCTGTGCGCATTTACATCAATTTATTATTGACTTACTGTGGATTAAAATCATCATTTGTAAAGTCACAGAAATTTTGTATATACCAAAAAACAAGATCCCCCAGTGAAATACATCTTAAAATAATTTCTTTATTTGATACACGCACTTTTGAGATTTGTATTGGAGAACCTAGTACTGGAATATATCCTGGATAGAAAAATATACCATTTCCTTTTATTATTATATCAAAGTCACTTCTGGAAGCTCTTGTTGTCATAAATCCGGAATATATTCTAATTTCTGAACCATTATATTCTTTAATAGGGGTAGGAAGTTCTATAATTTGATCACCATATATATTTCCATATCTCGCTATAAAATATCTTCCTTGTGATAAATCCATAGGAGTTGGGGTTGAATCTGTGTTAATGTAAAATTCTTTATATGGTAATGATAATGAAGCTAATACATTTATATTACCAAATTCATCCCAAGTTAAATTTTTTGAAGCTAAATAACCAGAACCATCTTTTAATAATGCCCAGGCATCTCCATTTGATAATATAGCATCTGTGTTAATAAGAGACGTATCAATTTTTCCAGATATAATTTGAGAAGCATCAATTTTACCTTTAAAATTCATATTTCCGTCTTTATCCCATGTGATATTATCTCCTGCTAATGCTCCTGAACCATCTTTTTCTAAACGCCATTTAAATCCTCTAATACCATTAGAACTAATTGTTATGTCTCCAGATTTTGTTGTAAATCCAGAATTTGTTTGTATTCCACTAAAAATAGCTTTCTCATTGAAGTTCCAACCTGCAATAAAATTATCAGAACCTGCTGAAAACACTTTTTCGTTATTTTTATATCCTATCAGACCATAATTAGTGTTACTGATGCAATACATTGCAACACCGCCATATTCTTTTACCCAGTCTAATTGATTACCAATATCTTGGACAGAAGCAACATTAGCGATGGCTATGAATTTTTTTAATGAATTGATTCCTATAGTTCCATTGTAAATGCTATCGGCTCCTATGATCCACCCTGCAATACTACCACCAGATGTTTCTATTGTTCCTTTGAATGAGGCATTTCCCTCAACATCCATTGTAACATTACCATTGGCAAAAGAGGCTGAACCGTCTTTGTTTAATGACCAATGAATGATGCCTTCACTTTGAGCAGAAATGGTTCCTTCTGATTTTATGGATAATGTGCCATCTTCACATTGAATACCACCAGATGTAATATCCCAACCGCCTATTTTACCTCCGGTTTGGTCTATATGAAAAATTTCTTTGTTATCTTTATATCCATATATACCGGCTCCGTTATTTTCTGAAGGACCAATATATACCCCCGTTAATCCTGGAACATCTTCAAGACTGTCGTGACTACCAATTATTTTTTTTCCAACAAATATTTTGGGAGTAATCACATAAGAAGAGCCAATAGTTGTTTTATTGTTTTCCCAATCTTGAATCCAATCCAGCATGGTACTTTCGCGTACAATAGAAAATGTGAAACGCCCAGTTAACCCTGCACTTACTCCAGAAAGAACTGGAATTTCAATATATCCTTGTAATATATCAACTGGGAGTGATATAATGGATAATCGGTATCTATAGCTATCAACTTTTATTAGTTGACATTCTATATTATCGTTACTTTTTATAATAGTGCTGGAATCAATTTCTATTGGGGTTTTCTCATCTCCACAATATGCTGAAATAATAGTATAAGCATGTTCTAATTTAGGGTTAGAACCATCGAAATCTGCTTTAATCACACACGAGTTTGGGGTTAGCGACAACGAATAAGCATCGCTAATAGATACAAGTGTGATAGAAGATTTTGCTACTGTTCCCATAAATTACTTTTTCAAAAGAATAGCCCTTGAACAAAGTATTTGTTGATGCGAGAAGAGATAAACTATTTCTTAATCTCTTCTAATATTTCCTTGGCCATACGCTTTGCTTCCACTCTCCACATTTGCATGTCATTCCATTCTTTTTGATGCTCACTATCTTCATCTTCTAGGAGGTAATTATTAATAATGGCTTGCATTGCATCATCGGAGTAACGTCCATGAATAATAGCTGAAACCAATTGGCTATATGTGGGTGTTCCAACTGGAAGGGTTATCTCACACCATTTGTATTGTTCGTTTTCACCTTCTTTTACTATATGAACATCAAATGCAATTGTGTATTGACGCAACCCTAATTTTATATTGTGTCGTATGCGTTGAGGTTGCTCATTGCCTTGATTATAAGTTATAAACATTGTACTGTGTTTTTTATTTTTACAACTTGAAATTTTCCTTGAATATAGCAAGCCTTCCAAAAATAATGTAGTTCTGAAAATGCTTTGCGCCTGATTCCGTATGACTGATAATGAATTAAGAAACCTAAATAAGAGTTTATAGACCTCACATTGGCATATATAGCTTCCTTGTCACAGTTTTTACATGCTTCTTCTAAATAACTTACAGCATTAATAAAGTTTCCAACAGTTCGATTCGATAAGTAAGCTCTACCCGGCTTAATTACTCCTCCTACCATTTTTATTCCTTTTTTAACTTCTTGAATATAGATTTTATTAGGGTGCATTTGAATATTTAAAATATATCGTAGTTGATTCCTAGAAGCTCTTTTGAAATAAATTGCATCTTCCTTAGTTTTGCACACAAAGCTAAAATCATCTACAAAACGTACATATTTGGCTCCTCTTTCTTCTGCTGCTTTAATAGCCCATTCATCAAAAAATGACATGTAAAAATTGGCAAATAATTGACTAGTTAGGTTTCCTATTGGTTCGCCTTTCATCCATTCATTGTAAAACAGGCTTTTGTTTTTAGGCAGTATTCTCCATAATTTTAAATTTCCTTGACGTATACAATCATCTTGTGGTCGATGTCGTATAATTATTTCTGTAAGCCATAGCACTAAATCTAAATCTTGTTCATATATGGTCCCTTTCCAATAATTCCATTTTTCTTTGATAAATGGTAATAAGTGTTCTAATAATCGTTCGCAATCAATTGACATAAAAAATCCTTTAATATCAAATTGAGCATACCAAGCCTCGTGCGAATAATTATCAGAGACTTCAATTGTATTTTTTGTCAACTGATCAATACATGCAAATGTTCCAAAACCCTTTCGACAGTTAAATGATACATTTCCGTGTTCAACAAAACGTGCCTCAAACAGTGGCTCTAAGCGTAGGCACAACCAATGTTGTACAATACGGTCACGGAAATTTGCAGCAAACACTTCCCGTAATTTAGGACGGGTAACTATAAAACAAGTACTTGTTGTTGGTCTATATGTTCGTTCATAAACTTCTCTCGCTAAATCTAATAGATCTTCATGCCAAATAAGTCTATACATAACACATTGTGAACTTGTCTTTTTTTTGGGCACAGCAATCATCTAACGCATCAAACCATCCCTCAACATATTTATCGTTAAGTGCTGCAACCGCTCTCACCATGTTACTGTTGTACTTGTTGTTGTTGTTGAAGTTGCCATTACTAAAGTTCACGTTCCAGCTGTTGTTCTGACTGTTCTCACTGCTACTCCAGTACCGGCTTGCGGTTATTGCGTGTACTATCTTGTTCTTAACTAGGTCTTTAACGCTTGGTAAAGGCCCAGTGACACGCCCATTTTTCAATAAAGATGTCCCTGTTATCATAGTCGTAACCGTTCAACAGGTCTGCTGCTCCAACACTTTGCTTCTCCAGCTTTTAATATGCTTTGAAATTTCCTTTAAAGATTCAGCAAAATGTGGCATTTGCTTGTTGCTAATTATGCGTGTATGAGGACTCCGATTTGACCACTCTTTTAAGGTGTCAATGCAAGTTTTCACTGTACGCATTTGCAAATAAAATGAATTAATAAGTTCAAGTTTGGAATCAGGATCTTCTTCATTTAAAGCCAATCCTATCACTGTTAATCCATCAAGCAGAGTGTCTATGAGACGTTTGCTTAATTGACGAATTCCTACACTATTAGGGGTTCGTTCTACCATTTCTATACAGAGTAACATTAAATTTTCTGTTTCTCTGTAAATAGGTGCACTTCCTGCATTACGAATTGTTCTTGCCATAATTAAAAGATTTTATTCACAATGTGTCTTATTACATATAGTTTATTTACGAATACTTTATTTTTTCTGTAGAGGTTTACAATTATGGCATATTTATTTTTGTGGAGCGTCAAAAGACGCTCCACTATACTAAAATGCTGCAACCGCTCTCACCATGACACTGCCGTACTTGTAGCTGCCGCTGAAGTAGCCATTACTAAAGTACACGAGCCAGCTGCCGTACTGACTGTACTCACTGCTACTCCAGTACCAAGAATTAGAAAAATCGTTCAAAATACCGGCATCTATTGCTTTTTGAAAAATTGCACCTATTTTATCATCGTCATAATTCACTCCTTGCCTAGCGTGCCAATACATACGCATAAGTTCACCAACAGATGGTAGGTACCAATTATGATATTTAAATTTATCTGCTAATTCTTCGCCTGCTTTCACTGTAGGCTGATAAGCATAGCATTTGCTGACAGCAGGATAATAAAATTGTTGATATTTACTAAGATTCTCATTGTTAGCAATTATGTTATTTATATACTGGGTCAACATTGCTTGTTCAGTATATAAGTCAGTCGCTTCAGGTATCGGCAAATTAACTCCTGAATCTTCTAAGATTTTATTTCTATGTTGAATAATTTTTAAAGTTTTTGCTAAACCGACAGGAACTTCGTCACCTCTTTTATAGGCACCTGATAAAATAGCTAAATCCGCAGCCAATTCCTCTTTTCCTGTATTAATTGTACCTGGAGCAGCGATACCATCTCCAACAGCAACTGTTTTAACATCTGAATTTACAAATCCGTCAATTGTATTTTCATCTACATAATTATCATACCTTATGTAGTTAGGAGAGGTATTACCTTGGTCGTCATATTCTGTAGGTTGTAAGCCAGTCTGTGTAATGTTAGCAATTGAACCTATATCATATACACTATAATTAACATCATCTTGTAATTCAATAGGATAAATTGCATATTGTTCATTCCACTCTTCCGTTTGTCCTGTATTTTGAGGATAAAGCCCCCATACTATACCTGAATTTTCAAGATTTGATAATGCTACCATACGTCTATCATTGGCATCTGCTGGATTTATGTAAAAACAAATTCCAACTACGGTTTTTCCAGCAGTTGTAGGACCATAAGTTCCATCATAAAATACATAATCTCCGAGATGAGCACGTCTGGGGTATAAACCAATATCCCATGATGCTTCAAGCACTTCACCATTTGTTTTTGTTAGATAACATCTTAAAGTTGTATGTGGAGCCAATGTATCTTCATCTCCTAATTGAGATACATTGATAACGCAATAATCTTTTGACGTATTGACTATTTTTGCATACAAATTGGTATCCAATGACCAACGAATGCTAACCACATCATTCCCATTAGCGGTATTCGGCTTACAGTAAAAAGTGTGTTCACCTGTAGAATAAATGTATTGGCTTCCTTTGATTTCTATAGCTGCAATAGGAGTTGAGTAGTAAGTAATATGAAGATTGTTGTTCTCATCATCTACATTTCCCCAATGATACAACCAATCAATTTTATTGTTAAAATTAGGTCGGTTGGTAGTATTGTTTATTACTGCTATTTTTCCAGATACACTACTGTCTGTAATAGAAGCCAAATAGTTAATCATATAAAGAGAAACCTCGGTCCAGTTTATACTTGCTAACTTTAAATAATTCAGCGGTGCATTGCCTGTAAAGCATAAATTAAATATGGTACGCGAATCTGCAATCCCTGCGCCAATTGATAAACTTTGCATTCGGTCAGCTCCTTCCAATGTGATGGTTTTCAAATTAGGCTGTTGATCTAAAGACAAAGATGTTAAAGTCCCAGGAAGATGAACCTCTTCTAAATATTCGGTAGCTGGAAGAACAACAGAAGACAACATTGTTCCTACTAAATTCAACATTCTAAGTTTAAGCAAAATAGATAAATCTAAACCACCTACTAAACTAGCGACACGTTTTAATACTAGTTCTTGCAACAAAGGGGCAGTAATAGTCATACCGGTAGGACGGAATTCAACAACATCTTTTCCATCCACATGAAAGGCTGTTAGGCGAGCACCGCTTAAATTAAATGTTTCTCCTAAACTTTTGTCTGTAAAGTCACCAATGGAACGCATATAATCAATACCATTTAAGAAAATATTAGTATTGCCATCTGAAGTTCCAACATTGACATCGTATGTTTCTCCGGCTTTAATACGTGGAGACAGTGCGTTACCAACCCCATAAGATAGTGTCGAACCTATGGCAAATGAGGGGTACATCCAAATATGTGGTACAATAGAAAATTTAAATTGTGGACGTGTACCATCTGTTTTTATTATAGACCGGAAGTTTAATGAGCCTGCTGATCCTTCACCGTCACGCCTTCCAAAGTCTCCAAAGGCTGCATAAGAAGATATGTAGGTAAGTCTGCGTGCAACCCATTGCATTTCTGCTTGTAATCCATCTCCTAAACTTTGTGTTATGGGATCTGTACCATTTGTGTATTTATTTTCCGGGTCTGAACTCACATAGGCGGTTCTGGCACGTTCATATACAAGACGAGCCACTTCATTGTAAGCAACGGCTGGGAAATAACGTTGTACGTAAAAATAATATTTTTCCATACAGCCCATTAAAGTTCCATCATCACTTAATTTAAGCATTGCTTGTAATATAGAGCGCATATTGGTACGCAATTCATCTGGAAAAGCGTTTTCCATTTGGTTAAATAGTGCATTCCCTTCGCTATTCCAATAAAAGCCTCCATCATTGTTTTTATCATGTTCTTCTACATAGTAAGGTTTTTCTCTTTGCCCTACATTATTTACAGGAAATATTGTGTCCAAATCATCTTGATGCCAACCAATTAAATGAGTTTTTGGGTCAACATAAAAATATATATTCTTTCCTCTGTTATCACTGGCTGCAATTAACTTACAAAAATTCATAGCAAAATGAGTTTCTGTAAGATTAAAATATTTTCCTGCATCAGCCTTGAACAATGCTATTCTAGCCGTTTTGAACGATGAGTTAATTGCATCCCAATCTGTACCGCTGGCAATATTCCCGCATTGTTCGTTGATATTTACAGTCGAATATCTTCCACTTTCAATCTTTTCAGTGCCTGCACCCACCCAAGTAGAAGTAATGAAATCATACCTGAATAAATCAAACTGTTCATTGTTACGCCCCGATTTAGTCAGCCAATAATGTTTGGAGGTATCAAGATTTTCTGCTGCATTTAAATCTTCGATGGTACCGTTGAAATAATCTATATTGTCATAATGCTTAAAGACAAAGTTAAATCCACTTTTGATAGGGGCGATCTTATTGGTATCCCCAAAGACCAGACTCATTTGCTTTTCGCCGTTATACATCCAATCTTCTTCACCTTCTAAAGTGACATCTTCATCAATCCAAGGTACGCGGCACATCACCAAAGCACGGTCATTATCAGCTCCTTCTAGGCATACATAATCTGGAAATTTTGTTTTGTCGTATCCGAATGTCGGTTTGTCTCCCTTACCTGGTCCAAAAGTCATAAAAGATTTAAATTGTGGTTCGGAATTCTCATCTTCTTGTACAAAGAACAAAAACGGTTTTTGAAGTACAGCTACACGACAATTTTCAAAACCTTCTGTATTAGTAATGGAATTACCTCCACATACAGCTTTAAATAAATCATTAAATAGAGCTGTAGAACCTATTTTATGACTTTGTGCTGAACTTGCAAAATTTACTTTCCCTACCAATTTGAGTGCTCCGGGTACATCGTTGGTTAACTGATAACATTTACCACGATTTGCTCCATTCTCATCAACCCAATACCCATCTTCATTGAAGCCCCATTGTCCATTCCACCAAAAATACAACATAGACGATGTTCCTTGTCCTTTCTCATTCATGTCATACAGCGTACCACTATTTTCTGGTTTTCCAGGAATATGGATAATTAAAGTACCATTGAATTTATCCTTTTTGGTATTTCCATAAGTGGCATATTTCCCTTTCCAAAGGATAACGTTGTATTTTTCATAAGCAAGATCATAGCTGATAGTATTACCATTAAGAATACTATTAGAATCGCGAAATGCTATTTTTTCTTCACTATTATCTAAGGATGCCATATAATTTTGGCGCACATCATTAGCTGTGAGTGCTTTCTTATATACCTTAATGCTGTAAATGTCAATGTCGGCTCCAGAACTACCAATACGGATACCTTGTGATGTCTGTTTTCCATCTACATATTGTACGAAAGTATCGTCTGTCGCATAATTGATTTCACGGTTAATAATCCCGTTTATGAAAATACGGCAATAGTTTTGTCCAGTGCTGGACAAGTTGTATAGTAGATTGACTGCGATTTTAGTGCGTACCCCTTCGTTGTAGCCAACGTCTTGATTTTTACGGGTTACTTTGGATTGGGTCATAAAACAGGCATCAATAGGTTTCATTTCCCAACCTAGCGGATTATTATCTTTTGTGTAAGAACACATGCGTAATACCGGTTCGTCTTCGTTGGTTACATTGCGAATAGTATAGTCTATTTCAAATGTAAGAGAACCAGTTTTTTGAGATTGGATAAAGTCGGAGAACGTCTCATAATCAATTGCTATATTTCTTCCACTAGGAACACGCAAACATTTGATCCCATTATCGTCTTCAACCCAACCATCACTAATAAAACCAAAATTTTCAAAGGTCGCAGGAACATTCTCGCCTGAAACGGTATTAATAATAGTATCTGGGTGGGTTTCAGTATTACTACGTAGTTTTGGATTGATAATTAAATCGGCACCATCAGTTGGGGCAAAATTTTGTGAGTTATCGACATTAAAACTAATACGATCACGCAAGTATTTTTCTCCAGTGCTAAATAACATATAAGCACTGAAATTCGTTTCTTTGCTTTCGATTTCTATCATATTGCCAAATGTGTAAACCACACCATTTTGGGCTTGCTGTTCAGTGTAAGACAGATAATTCTCAACCTCTTGAATGTCTGTTAATTTAAAAGTAACAGGTAATACATCTGAACCTGGGTTATATATTGCCCATTGGAAAAATTGAACGGATGTCCAGTTTACAAGAGACTTGACTATCTGGTTTAATATGATATATGGAGTCTTATTATCAGGGTCTGAAACTATCATTACCTGTGAAACAATGTGTTCACTTTCCACATCTGTGCCATCTACAGATAACCAGGCCTCAATTTCATGTACTCCATGAGACATAACTTTAACAGAATCCCCTTCAGTGTCGGTTACATCAAACTGATTTGGGGTTTCCGTGTACTCAACTTTGCCAACAGCGTATTGGACAGAACGTACACCACCTTCACCACTAATTTTTAAATTTAATGTTTTAGCTACAGCACCAGTATATGTATATAATAAAGACATAGTGGCACCAGTAATAGGTTGCTGCCATTCGTTTCGGAACGTAAGTTTCAATTCTGTTTTTGTAACACTTTGGAACACTACATAAGTTGTGGTACTTTGTGTTTGGTCTCCAGTTACAATGATACGTAATTGACAGGTTCCACTGTTAAGTAATCCACTAATATCTACATCCGTATAAGTGTCGCTTTCGGCTTCTACACTCTTGATTGCCATTGTACCAATTGTACGCCAAGAATCGGAAGCGGAGGCACGCCTTTGGATAGTCATAGTACCATCTTCATAGGTATTTGCGTATTTCCCAGTAACAGGATTGTATGTTTGAGAAGTAAAACGCATTTTTAGAACTACACTACCATCAATGCTTACATAATTTGTTTGATTGCTGGCCGTGGTTAATTCTACAATATTCATTACACCCTGTTCGTCACTAATAGGAATAGTAACATCAAGCAATTTTAATGCTTGATTCTCATCAGGGTCAGCAAGCCATTCATTATATGTGTTTTTATTAGCAAATGCTCGAATATGATAAAAACCGTCCGGATCTTTTGTCATAGGAGGAATGTGACCAATTTTATTGTTTTCATGGTCTTGCAAATAGCTCTTTATAAACTTTTGGACAGCCTCCCCAGAGTAGGGGAGAAGGTTCGTTTCGTCAGGTGCTGCGGGGATGGTATTGTTTTTATTGCCACCCCAGTCCTCTGTAAATTTACCAGCAGGAATTTCGTCAGTTCTGAATTTCTTAGCCATAATTAATTATTTTTTTGTAAAGCGTAATTTAAAAATTTGTTAGTTTTTCCAGCCTTCATCATTTTTCCAAGGAGATGAGTTAATCCAGAAACCAGATCCAAAGCAGGAACGTATAGATTGCCAAACTAATTTTGTCCCTATGTAAACTGCGGTAATTATTTTGTTACCAACTCTTATTTGACTGACATCTTTACCATTTATCTGTATCATTCTTCAAGTATGAAATACACGGTGTTTTCATCTTTGGATTCGATTTGTTCAAAAGCCTCTTCATTTTCAATTACATCAAATGAAAGATTACCTACTTGTTTTTTGAAGGAAAAGGTGTCATTTGAGTTATTGTTTACGGCATTTATCAATTGATTAAATTCGTGAGCTGTTAAACGTCCACGGTTATTAGTTCCATTGTTTTCTTGCTTATTATTAAAATCAAGCAGGTTAGGGGATTGCTCTTGTTCTGCCGCCATACTTAAAATATTAAAGGGAATTCATACGGGAACATGTTACCGTTTAGAAGTTCACACATAAAACAGTCTTGTCCTGATATTCCATAATTTAATGTGATACTTGGTTTTGATCTATCAATTTCTTGTTGTACTATATTGCCTTCATTATCTCTTTGTTCTTTCCACCAATCAATCACTTCATTTTCCATATCAGGAAGATGATACCTAGTCCACTTGAATATGTAGTTTTTAGCTACATAATCCGGATCAACTAGTTTACCTTGATAATAGACGTTAGCGGTTAAAACAGTTTGACAACTATTGTTTTTATATGATACTCCTTGACTGGAAGTAATTTCAAGTGAATAGCCCACTATATATTGTTTCCGTATTGTGAATGTAGCGGAATACTCTTCATCACTAAATTTCACGATACAACGAACTGTTAGCGAGTTACCATTATCCCAATAAGGTTCAAAAGGCCATATTGTTAATGTCTTTCCATTTTCTCCTTCAAACGGTATATAATCATATCCTTGTAAATAATACCATTGTCGTTGACTGGAAGTAGACTGTAGGTTCTCTTCTTCCAGCGTTAAGGTAATGTCTGCCGGATTAGTAACAGGGTCGGCTCCTGTTAAGTCTCCTAAAAGAGTAAAGGTATCAGTTCCAACAATACGAATAGACTTACTGACTAATTCGTCTTTTACAGACTGGTCAAGGTTATCCCAAGTCATTGTCACATTTTTGCCAAATGTTACATCGCCATTTTTATTCCATTTAATATTTTTATTGGCAAAATGACCAGAACCATCCGTTTTGATTAATACAGAATTACTACGAGTACCAATACTGCCTTCTCCGTCAAAATTTAATTGAAGCAATGGGTTCTGGATGGTCCCACCAATGCCACCACGATTAAACCAAGCTCCATAATCCTCTGTGTAATTAAGTATAGTGTCAGTAGGTTGGTATTGTGTGACTAGTTCTCCTGCCTCTAATTGTGGTGAAGAAAAATAAAATATTGATTCTCCTGCATTATCAGAGGTATCAAAAGTTGGGACAATGGATAGAACCAATGCTTCTTCTGCCTGTTTCGGAGCTTGTAATTCAAATGTTACTTTTTTACGAGACCATATATTCGTGTCAGCAATAGGTATTTGAACGGTTCCTATTGCTTTATCATTTTGTAAAATAGATAATTGACATGCTTGCCCCGCATATATCCAAAAAGAGAATGTATATTTTTTCCCGATATGTTGCGCGAACCACTCTTCAGATTGGGCTATCATGCTTATGATTTTAGAGGCACTATATACATTGCCGATTCCAGTAGGGTTTTCTATTTGAGTGTCAATAGTAATTGCAGATGTAAAATTAACATCTAAAGAATTAACGAATACATTCCTATGAATTTTTCCGGCATAAAAAGTTGCAGCAAAACCATTCTCATCACCAGCAGTTAATGTTCCAGAAATATGAGCAGATTTTGAAGCAAAAAGTTTCTGTAAGTAACCTCCATATCCTTCTAATTGACCAAATACCGGATCTGTTATTCCATTCAATTTGCCAACACGTATTTTACTGGCATCGCCAAAGTTAGCAACACTAGACAGTAAGATGATATTGAAATCCGACACCCAAACTTCATCTGAAGGAGACATCTCACTTAAATCCAGTTTTACTGTTCGCAAATAACGTCCAGAATAATCGACAGTTATTGTGTGCAACTTATATTGCCAATCTGTTGTAATAGAAGTGGTTTCTTCTCCATCTGTTCTTGTTCCATCTTGGTATTCTAATGAAACTTTACAATTGACAGCTTTATTGGCTTTGATCTTATATGAAATAAGAACGCGGTTGGGGTTTTGAACATATTTGTAGAAATCTTGTTGCAGACCAATGAAACCGTAATATATAGCGTCATTTCTTTTAAAATGACAAATGCGATTATTGTCCGCTTCTGATAGTATGTAATCAGTGGTTACTGCTTCTGTTCCTCGTACTATATATTGTGATTCGGAATCTTCATAATCAGGAGTTGCAATATTTGAAGGCCAACATAAACTCTCATTACGTCCAATACCGTCAATCACATCCATATATGGGGCATTATCGTCAGACCCAGTTAAATATATGGCTCCAGATCTATTTATATCAAACAGATTGGTAATTCTGGCAAAGTCTAAGATTTCTTCTGTTTTGGGCACATCGCCTTCTAACAGTGCTCCGATGAAATACTGTTTTTCGACAATATCATTTGTATTAGAATCTACAGTCTTATCTATTCCATAATCCAATACACACATTAACGAATAAATAAGATTCTTTCCATCAAAATATTGTCTTCTAACTATATCCCCAGTCCGTAATCCTTGTGTCTTTTTAGAATCGGACTGGAGAGAAATTTTATATTTCTTGTATTTATATACAGACATTATGATATTTCTTCTACTAAGTCTCCGGAACAGGCATCGCTGACCCACCAAGACCCGTTAGTCACTGATTGCTTCTGCACTTCCAATTCGTATATTCTCATTTTTTTACGAATTGTCAGATCATCAAATGTTGCACTGATGTTGCCGGTCAATTTGTTTTGAATGATACCCCAGCCATTTCCGGCAAAACCACTGGAAAAAGTGACAGAACCTATGTCGTTGACAAAATAGGCATTACCATAGTGCTTAACTCCATTATCTAAAGCCAACCAATAGATTGAATCATCAAAGAATAGCTCGTTGGGGAGGAGACGGGTTTTAGAATCTGCTATTCCAATTGATTTTTTTCCTTCAATCGGTTTGTCAAAAACAAAAAAATCAGCATCTGTAGAAAACATTAAGCTGGATGATTTGCGATTTAATGGAGCATATAAACTTAACGATTCTACATAGCCAAATGATGATTTTATTATTTCAGAGATTTGTACTGTATCGTCATCAGCTACTTTATTATATTTAAATGGAGCTTCAAAAAATACGCTATCACCATCACTGTAAAATCCTGGTCCATCTTCTGATTTTAATCTAATATAACGTCTGAATATTACACCAGAATCTTCAGACGATTTTTTATATGTTTCAATCAATATATTCCCTAGATTGTGTCCTGCCTTAAATGATTCTGGGAAATATGCAGAACCAAATTTTGAAATCATTTCATATTCACCATCATCATCATAAATACTGGTTTGCAGGTTGATTTGTTTGGTATTATCGTCTCCCAGATTTAATATTTTGTTAGACGCAGAAAATGAGATAACATTGTTATTCTTGACATGAATAATGTAATTATCATCAAATTTTATGCCTCCTGTTACAATATTTAAGTCCCCCGTTAATTGAGCTAACCGTTTGGCAGAAATAGACAATACACTTGTATTATCAAATCCCAGATCTACACCATGCAAGGCGGTAATGCCAGATTGGAATGTGCTTGTACCTTTTACAGACAGATCCCCGGTAAGCGTTCCGTCTTTCATAGTCCAGTTTACATCTTCTTTATTTGAATTCCCGGAATGATAAAACTCATTTCCTTGATAGCTTATGCCATCCTTGGATATTTCTAAATCTCCAAGTCTAATATATCCACTACAAACAACATCACCGTTTAATGCGATTATATCATTATCATAACCTATAACATTACAACCGTTAATGTATAATCCATGTGTAGGGAGATGCAATTCACCGTTAATAGAAACTATATTTTTTCGCTCTTGTGGATTACTTTCGGACGTTTGGTAAACATCTAATATTTTTATTCCATTGTCTCCGGCTGTAAAACCATACAATGCTTTTAATAAACCGGCCATAGAGTCACCATTTATGGAAACAAACCCACCGGTGCCACTTCCGCCACCTTCTTCACTGCTTAAACTACTTATAATAGTATTTGCTAATAGATATGCAGAGTTCTTCCTGGTTATATTTTCATATTCATATATTTCAAGATTGATTTTTTCTTCATTCACAACATAACCATCCACATAATCCGAACCTGTGAAATCTGGAAGGGTTTCGTGTGAAGCTTGTTCCATCCCTGTTAAGAGTCGATTGTACATTGTTTCCAATGCACTACCTTTCTTAATTTGTGATATACCTTCATTTAACTTTGCCATTATTCTGCCACTTTTACGGTTTTTGATAAAAATCCTGATATAGATGCTTTATAGGAGTTAACTTTTGCTTGAAGGGATACAAACTTTGCCAAATTAGCTGGAGGTTGAGGTCCCATCATAGTTGGGGTCATCATTTGAGATAATGCTCCTAGCCAGTCAACCAATAAAGTTGCTAATTGATTTCCAAGTACTGCTGGTTCATTGGCACTACCGCTACCCAAATACACTCCATCTTCTTTGATTATAATTTCTTTTGCATTATATTTTGCCAAAATTTGTTGGGCATCAAGAAGTATTTGACTTTTATCATGTTGGGATAAAATATCATCAGCGGTTATTTTGAATATACTTTTATCACTTTCTCCTTCTCCTTTAGCAACTTCCGACAATATCGAAACAGGGGTATAAGTCGTGTGAGCATGAACACCTGTCTTTTCCAATTCATCTACATCTGGAGTATCCTCTGAATCTTCCCATTCTTTTGTTTCTGTTGCTCCAATAATTACTTTGTTATGCGCGTCTACTTGTATTGTGTCTGCATGAGAGTATTGGATAACATATTCGCGTAATGTTTCAGGGTCTGTTGTTATTACGACATCCGAATAAAGATAGGGGATAACCACTAAACCTTTTTCATTATTTTGAATAGCTGAAAGATATACGCCTTCATGTAAACCAACTGGAAGCCCGTCATCAATAGCCTGTTTGTCTGTAAGTGTATGAGTATATTCTTGTACATCAACAGTTCCGCACAGTTCTCCATCTGTATGTATTTTAACAACAAAACCTGATATTTTGGCTGTGTTTTTTATAACGTTGTTTCGCGGGTTTACCAATTTATGAAATGCAATTTGTCGTATAGCATCATAAATAGCACTGTTTGCGCTTAAATCGCTTGTAATTTTATCTGCCATAGTTTTATTCTTTTTCTGGTTTGGCAATACAGTAGGGGAGTTTTAAAGTCTGCCTAAAACCGTTAACACCAAATTTTGTATTGATTTCTTCAATAAGATACCAACCTTGTTTTTCAGGTTCGCGTTTATCAAGTAAAACGACTTTCATTCCAGATTCCAAATGCCTCATGCCTAAATTAGTTCTGTGTAAATCTCCGAAGATAGTAATACTACCTTCAACGCCATTTCTATTATATCCTTCAAAAAAGGCTTCGGCTTCTTTTATTAATTCGTCCTCGCTAATGCCAATTTTTGATGATACATAAGGGATAACGTTGTACGCACTTAGGTTTACTCTATCCTTAGTCTTTGATTTGGGGATAGCTCCAAGTTTTAGGGATTTCTTGCTAAGTTTTGTTTCATTCAGAATCTGGAATTTCTTATGTTCTGTATCATTTTGTCCGGTCCATTCTGGATTTAAACGAACTGTTACATTATACTTGATTTGTTTGTTACCCTCAAACTTGAATCCTTCAGCGGAGACTGCTAAATATCGCGGATCACAATTCATTAAAGTTAAATTGTCTTGGGCTACATGATAATCAAACTGTATTTGAGGAGTATCAGAACTTCCATCTGTATTTAAAATAGAGCTGGCAACATTTCCTGATAAATAAGTATGCCCTACCATAACATAAGGAGTTCCATCTGTATCTTTCCTAATAAAACTATATAGCCCGTATTTATTCCATTCTGTTAATACATCCGCAACTGTCAAATCTTCTGTTAACTGAATCTTTCCAATATTAATGTCCCTTTCTGCTGTTTTGGGATGCAATTTTAACCCTGTTCCTCTTAATAAATCGTATTTTCCTCCCTCTTTCAACAAATTATTTACTGTAACAGCCATTGGGCCTAATTTAACGACATTTTTTCGCTTTAACCCACTTGCCAGATTCTCACATTTGATTTCAATAGGTGTGCTTACACTGCATTTTACGATATAACCGTCAAAATCGGGAACGTTCTTGACAAATGCCTCTTTCTCCATTGCTTGAAGTCTCTCGGTCGCATTTTTGAAGACCTTTCCTCTATCTTTATAATAGCCTAAATATATCCGGATGCGTTGTCCTACCTTAAAATCAGTCGGCTGGGCTGTAGAATATCCTTTTCGCTTTTCTACAACTGTACCGTCTATTAAACGCTCTGTATAAATAGTGGTTGCACCTTCTTTTTCTATGTTCTCGGAAGTTATAGTGCGTTTAATTACGGTTCCTCTTGGGAATCTGACAGAAGCTGAATTAATAAGTTTCTTATAAGTATCGTTTATCTCAATACTTTCACATTCCCGAATAACAAGGCATTTATTTTCATCTGGATCGTTAATTTCTATAACGTCACTATTAGCTTCCCATATTAGGATTTTACAGCACAATATATCAAGGCATTCTTTACCATCTACAATTATTGCTTCTGGAAGTTTCATACTTAAATGGTGTTAGAAGTTAATGATTCAATCATTTGAGCGGCTTGATTAGCAGCAGATGCTTTAACCTTATCAAGAAGAACTTTGGCCCAACCTTGTTTTTTCATTTGAGAGATTTCAAGGTTTGTTCCATTTATGGTATCTTGCACTACATTAACCGCGTCATCCGGTTCAACGGCAACACATGTAAAACTATATGGTTGAACATTCTTAAAGCCTTCATTTTGCCCCATATTGAAGTCTTTTATCAGAATTTGTGTCACATTGAACTGTTGAAACATGAGATTAAATACCTGGATAACTCCTTTATGTTGCATCAATGTTATAAATTTGGAAACTTCTGCATACGGATATACATCTGGATAATTGCTAACAATCTTTCCTGTTACAGTAAAATTTATATCGCCTCCTGAAATCAATTCTTTACGTGAATAATCTCTTCCTTGTACCTTGGTTAATACAAGATTGTTAGAGCTTTGTACTTGCACTATAGCACCTAAGTCTAAGAAAACAGGATCGCCTGGCACCTTTACTTCCGTAGCAGTGTTAAGTGATGAACTGGCAGCAGCTTCATTGCTCAATCCTTTTATTTTATCCCAATAAGTATTGAATTGAACCGTTTGAACTTGGCCACTTTCATTTTTAATCCAAAGGAGTAAACCTTCATTGGCAGGTTTGCCCTGATACTTTAATACAACCCCTTGTTTATTAAAGGTATCTTCATCTGCCTTCTGACCGTTCGTTATGATTTTCTGAAGCTCTTGACCTTGGTGCTTCTGATAGGCTGCGGTGGCATTCTTTCTGTCCAACTGGCGTATATATTTGGGATAAAGATCGTTGATGGTGGCAAAAGTCATCTGCATCATCGTTCTTTTGGCTGCATAAACAAATACATTACTATATCCTCTATTGGATATAAATTTCAATTGTCCATCTCTTTTTCTATAGTTAGCTGCATAAAGGGCGGCATTCACACCGGTGTTTGCCAGCCCTTTACCAACATTAATCGTTAAATTAGAAAATGTAGAGCTTATAAAACTCATATTACATCATATTTGCATTAAAATCTTGAACTACATCTAACAAGGCGGTTGCTAATTCTTGTTTTACGTTTGTTATTGCCGCAACTTGTCTATCATCTGTCATATCAATTGTTTGATGATCCACGCGCATTAGATTTTCTATTCGTACTATCAGTTGTTTAGGAGCTGCATTATAATTATTATGACTCCTATATTGAGATTGGTCAGCTCCGTTATGAAGGCTGGAAGCTAAATCTTGCTCTTTGTTACCAGTCGTAGGGTCCCACTTAAATGTATCTTTAGCATTTTTAGGGGTATATATTTTCCCACTTTTATCTACCCACTGTGGAGTAGCGTATGGAGCTATTGTTTTAGCTATATACTGTGCCCCGTCAAAAATCGCTTTATCACCTTCTTTCTGTGGACCATAAAAACCGCCCGTAGGAAGTTCGTACCCATTTTTAAGTATATTTTGGAAAGAAGATTTATTTATAAATGGGGCAAAAAGTGGTTTGTATTTAACATCAAGTTCATTGTAAAAGGCTAAAATATCATCAAATGTTTTTGTGATATGACCGGAAATTTCTTTAACATTAGATTTTTCAGGTAATCCAAATTTAGAGGGGTTATTGTATATATCCTGTACATACTTCAACCATCCTTCAGTTCCAAATAGACCAGCTTTAGTATCAAACAAAAGTCCGAAACGGTTTTGCAATACAGTTTGGATCTTCATTGGATCAATAGTCTTTCCTGCATCGGCATCTTTTAACACAGAAGCAAAATCATTCCATGTATTTATTGTTTTCTGCATAATTTGCATAAGGTGCCGGATATATGCTTGTGAACGATGCACATCACCTTCAGTCATCTCGTCATGGAATGTTTCTGTGCTAATCCAGTCCCATCGAGAATCCCAACTATTCATCTTAGGTATAAAACGCTCTGCTGCATTATCTAATATTCTTGATAAATCTTCTGAACTATTAGCAGACACAGCGTTATGCAAAAGATATTTGCTCAAAGCCATATTCTCTTTAGAATTATGGTCTGCTAATTGGGCCAGCATCATTTGGACAGCCACTTGTTCGCTTATATCTCCGTTTTTTGCAAAAATATTAGTATTGGTTCCACTTAAAGTACGGCCATGTAACTCATACGCATAATAATTTTCACCGTTCAGACCTTTTTTGACAGTCTGTTTCATTCCCAGTGCGCCGGATAATGACTGGAAGGCTTTATCTACACCTGTCCATTGGTCTGCGGCTTCTAATCGTTTTAGTAATTCCGGGTCTCTACCTGCGGCTGTGTCAAAGAATTTGGTTTGATCGTCTACATTTTGTTTTTGACCATTCTTTTCTATCCAGTAACGATGCCATAATTCAGCGGATTGAGCAATACGCTCGTTTTGGGTTAACAATTCATTATTAAAAATACGCATATTTCCAATCATTAAGGCATCTGGGTCGGACAGATTTAACTTGTCAATATTCAAATTACGATAGCTTTGTGCCCATGCTTCATTGGCTTGGCGAGCCGCTTCTGTAGCTTTATGTGCTTGATATATTTTATAAACCAATGTTCCTATACCGATAGTGGCTCCAGCTACCCATCCCAATGGAGTCGTGAATAGCCATTTACCTACTGTTCCTATTATACTTGCGAGTGTGGGACCTGCGGCACTTGTATTGATATTTGTTGTAGATACAGCAGCTCCTGCAACACCTGTGCCACCTCCTAATAAACCGGCTCTTCCAAAAATTCCACGACCAATAGCTTGTCTAATAGAAGCAATACGTCCTATTTGGGTATGTCTACTAAATGCGTATAATTGTATCATATAATTTAATGTACGTTGCATTAAACCTGCAAAATTTTTCATACCCAAAATCCAACTTCCAAACAATACGCCTCTAATCATAATGAAGGTACTTAATATGCTTTGGCCAATACCAGCAATAACTCCTAATATCATTTGAACTTTAACAAACCATACAATGCCATTTTTGAGCCAATCAGGTGTCCAATTCCAAACATTCATAATGCCTCTAAACACATCAATAACAACATTCGCGATTTTCAAGAACATGTCCATTGCATTTTTCAATGCAGTCGCAAATTCTGTGGATTTCATTAACTCAATCATGCGTTGCAGGAAGTCTCGGATTACTCCTTGCATTTGTTCAAACCCTTGCATTCCAGTTTCTGTAAATGCCGAGGTCATCTGATACCAAAGACCTTGTATGGTGTTTTTCTTTTCGTCAGCCAAGTCGGATGCTAGGTTCATTGAATGCCGATTAAGCTCTGTGGTTTTTTGCACATCTTCTACATTATTTATCAAAGCTAATGCACCTGGAGCCGCAGTAACTCGAAACATCTTATTAATTAATGTTGTGAAGTCACCGGAACTCATGCTTTGTTGTTTTTTGTGCAAATCACTCAAAATATCAGTGAGATTCCGAAGATTACCATTTTTGTCTTTGGGACTAATACCTAGTATATCCCATGCTTCTTGTCCTTTTTTGGTTGGATTCATCATGTTTAGTAACATCATGCGTAATGTTGTACCTGCATGAGAACCTTTTAAACCGGCATTACCTAATACGCCCAAAGCTGCCGAAGCTGTTTCAAAATCTAACCCGGATTGATGAGCTACCGTACCTGCATACTTAAATGATTCAGCTAATTCTAACAATGTTGTATTCGTTTTTGTGAACGTCATCGTAAGAATGTCAGCTGTGTTATCCATTTGTTTTGCTGGGATTTTATAAGTGGTCATAATGTTTGTTACAACATCTGCTGTTTCTCCCAAGTCTGTATCACCTACAAGTGCAATATCAGATATAGGCCGGATGGCATGTTTTATTTGATCGACATCATATCCTGCCATAGCTAAGAATTTTCCAGCTGATGCAACTTGTGGGGCTGTATATTTAGTCTCAACACCGACTTGGCGCATGAGCTGGTTCATTTCATTAAACCGACCTTCAAACCCTACACCTTTATCGTGAGTCTGGAGGATATTCTTTGTCGTTTTGGCTATATTATCATAGGTAGAAGCATCTCTAAATACAGAAGTTACCCCAGACATTAAAGAGCTAAGTCCATAGGCAATTCCCATACCCTTAATCATTTCGCCCGCAACATTCGTTCCGGTATTTGCGTATGTAGGTCCCAATACTTGCCGGGTAGAAGGGTATAGATAGGTACTATGTCCCGCTCCAACTTGTCGTGCTGTTGAAGCAGGAATATTACTTTTAGTTATGCCACCAGCAACAGCTTTGGATGCTCCAGCTGCACTTGCGGTGATAGTTATTTTGCTATTTGACTTTATCTGCTCAATCTTCTGTAATAGTAAGTCAAGGCTATTTATCGCTTTTTTTGTACTTGCTCTTGGTTCTATAGTTTTGCCGTTTATAGAATTAATAGCCTGCTCCAGTTTCTTTATATCCGAAGTAGAATATAAAGGTTTACCCATTACTCCATTTAATGCAGTCTTTGCCTGTGATTTAATATTGCTTAATTGCTTTAAAACACGTTCTAAACTAGCTTCTGCCGCGCTTGTGTTAATCTGTATATTGATAGGCTTAGTTTTAATAGAAGCCAATGCTGAATTAACCTTACCGATGCTTTTTGCAACAACATCAAATCGCTTTGTTAATGCTTCCATTTCAGCTGTGGCTTGCTGAAATTTGCGTATAGACTCTAAAGCTGGGTTAGAGTTAACGTTTATCTGATAATTAACAATATAATTTTCTGCCATCTTTTTGTATTTTGATTTTCTAAAGAATAGCGGTTTGGTACCCTGAAAGATTGAAAAAGCCCCTTATCCGACAGAGGATAAAGGGCTACGTAGAAAAAACGAGTAATAAGACACTTTACGCAAGCATTCCAAGTGCACTTGCTTGTTGAGTTATGAGCATTTTGCTGTGGAGCCATACGGCATCTTCAGAAAGCATTGCAAATTCTTCATCGTTTAACTCATCAAGGTTTACGCTGGGAAAATAATGACGGATAAATATCAGTCTATGACGAATAAGTTGATCGTCTTTTACTTCCCAGCTTTTGATAAATTTACGAGTTTTCCTTTGCGCAACTCGATGATTTGAGCCAGGTGTGGCATTAAGCCATAGATGAATAAGGAATCATCTTTAATCAGTTCTTTATCGCCATCGACAAAGCAATCTTTTGCCAATTCTCGCATGGCACCGGCCTGATCCTTTTGGGAGAGAGACAAATATTTACTGAATGTCGGGAAAGGCGGCTGTTTAAAATAACCGATATAATATGGCTTTTCGCCTTCGTCTTCATCTCCTTCCACAAAAATCGGGAATACACGTTTTAGTTTGGGATCTGAATCTTTCAGCTCTTTTACTTTCTTTTCAATCTCGGTCTGAATATCTTCAGGCAAGAAAAAGTCTTCGTTTACATTTTCCATTATAATTATGATTATTGATGTTTATCCAAGAATAGTAATTATAATGTTGGTAGGTTGTGTGTGAATGCAAATAAAATGTTAAATGTATATTCTCTGTATTATTTTATTTGGTATATAAAATAAAATCTATTACCTTTACAACATATAAAAAGCAACGCCTTACTTTCTTGTAAGGAAATGAGCCACTCATAAGTGGCTTTTATTATTTTTATGAGATATTTTGTTATATGAAACACGCATTGAATATAGAAGAACAGATAAATAAACTCAAAGAACATGGTATGGTCTTTGAGGATGAAGAGAAGGCAAAGGAGATTTTACTAGATGTGGGGTATTATAGATTGGGATTCTATTCTTTTCCGTTTGAAAAAACTTTTCCCAGTCTAAGGAATCGCAACCATAAACTGTGTAAAGGCACTTCTTTTAAGGAAATTGTGGATTTGTATTATTTCGATTATGATTTGAGAAGGGTTCTATTGAACGCATTAAATAGAATAGAAGTCAATATCCGCACAACTATCACATATATTATATCAAACCATTATAAAAATTCTCCTACATGGTTTGTAGATCCTGCAATTATGCTTTCATCTTTTATCAATACATTTGACGATATGGTGTATGCACAGATTTCTAAGAATCCGGTTATTCTGCGTCATCATAAAACTCACATAAATGACCGATATGCACCTGCATGGAAAACGTTGGAATTTATGACAATCGGCAATGTTTGCATGTTGTACAAAAGTTTGCGAGATAAAGGTGTTCAATTACAGATAGCAAACAAATACGGTTGTACAATAGGAATATTCAAGAATTATCTTGAAACAATCATGTTTATCAGAAACAAATGTGCACATGGTAGTTGTTTGTATAATATCACATTGCCATTGGGCGTAAAGGTACATCCAGCAAATGTCGATAATCAATCCCGGCAATATGTTAGTGGCATTATTGGTGTTATTGATTATATACTTGGTAAAATATCAATAAATAGGCAAAAAGAGCTTGAACAAGACATAAATCATCTGGTAAACATAAAAAGAAGTGGTAAAACAAACCAAATAATTAAGGATTGCTCAAAAATACACTTACTGAATTTTGTAGATTGGAAATAAAACATTATTTTTGCAACGTAAAAAGTGCATATTTGAGCTTAGTCGTCAATTCTGCACTATAAAACGGATAATAAAGGGATGTGTTAACGCATCCCTTTTTATTTTATAGATAAAATGAAAAGCGAGCCGTTTTCAACTCGCCTTTTCAAAAACGTATTATACTAGAAGTTATAGCCAAGAACTAGTTCCTTCTCCTGTGATAATGTCGAAAGGATTCAAATTGAATTCTTTTGTAATGTTTGTATCATCTTGTTTACTTTCCATTCCGTCTTCGTTAAAGAGGCATCCCTTTAGCGTTACAGTTTCGGCGGTCCAGTCTTCACCGGCATAAGCATTAGTAAATGAGATGATCAAGTCAAATTCTCCCAAATCCATTAAAGAACCAGCCAATGCTCGGAGTTGGGAAACGGTATTATAATCCATTGTAATGGAGGCTGTACAGGTTTTATTGCCAAAACCACGATTGATAGCATTTCCTCCAATACCGTAGTTGTTTTCAACTTTACGAGTCTTGTTCCACTTGATTTCAGAAACTCCTTGCATAATAGTAGAATCTTCTGAAATATCCAATGCTGGTATGGAAATGCGGATCATAGACCAGCTGTATGCTACATTGTTAATTATTGCCATCTTGTTAATTATTTATTGGTTAATGCCAAGCCCTCGACTACTTCAATACGGGACGCTACACCCACCGGAACAAGTGAATATTTAATGATCAGTGTATCATTCTTTAATACATTTTGATTCTTATCAATTGTTACAGAAAAGCCAGAGATTTCTTCATTAGTCTGCATGGTTGTGAGGATGTCAGAAACAATATTTTGAAACATCGTAATCTTTGCAGAAGATAAATATCCAGTGCTGGGGTCTACTTTCAACGGAGAGTTGACATAAGGTAATAATGCGTTACGTACAGCGCGTCTTGACTTATGAATTGTACGGTTTCTAGCAACTGTTCGGTAATCTCCGTTTGAACACGTTTGGTCTTTAGAGAAAAAGACTCCGCTTTCCAAACCAGAATATTTGCACAAGAAGACATATCCCTTATCGTCCAGATCATCCAATTGGATTTTATTCAAAGATGAGTACTTTAATGTACTTGTTAACTTATCCTCGCTATTTAAAGTGACATCTCCGAATCCCATTTCAATATCTGGGAAATAACCAATCAAATTGAACTTATTTACCCATGCGAATGATTCTTGTACGCTTGCTGAAGCGATACATCCGAGTGCGGCTCCAATATTTCCTACAGGAGTGAGGTTCGGGTTAGCAAGCTGCATAGCTGATACATCAGCGTCTAATCCCTGGCCAAGCAATACACTGACAAACCGAGCATTAATGACACACGTAGGTATTTTGCCCAGTTCTACTTTCTTCACAGATTCTTCAGCTGTTGCAATTACTGCGGAATTTGCACATAACAAGATTGATAAAGGAGCATTTTCATCAGCTAAAGACGCAGCTTTGGATTGCAGATCTGTAACTAGGTCAATGCTATATGTTTCTGCTTCCGGATCTGTTTGTTTCCACAACGATTGTTCAGTCCAAACACCGAGTTGGTTAATCATACCATGTGCTGCACGTTGCATTTGTTCTATAGCATTCCAATCTACACCACAGTCTGCAAACATGATAAACAAACGTCCTGTGCTTCCTTGTATTCCAAAGAAATGATTGATATGATAATAAGGAATTCCAAACAGTAAATCCTTTTCAGTGTCACCGGAGTATGCGGTAATGCCAAGTTCTTTCAAATCATCCATAGAATTGATTTCAATAACATTACCTTGTAATTTGTCTTTTACGGCCAAACCAGCACCTTCTTCGAAGAATTTAGCTTGTTTGGAAATATCAAACAGCAAACCTGTGACTTTTTCAGTTGAGGTTGTAGAGCTTGTTCCAATGTTTCCATCGGTATCACTCATAAAAACGCCACCTAATGCCATATTTGTAAATTTTATTGTTTGTAATACGGATTTTGATAAAGAATAGCATCCTTCACCCAATTAGGTTGTGCATCTGCGGTGAATACACCACCTTTGGAATCAATATACAATGCCGGATAGCCAGGATATTTTTGTAACAGTTCTTTTACGAATTCTGGTATTTCATCTTTTTCTTTTGTTTTGTCTTTTTTTTCAGGTTTTTGAGAAGACTCTTTGATAGAGGAGGTATCTGGAGTTTCAACAGTGTCTTGCTCTTGTTTTTCAGATTCTTCATTTGAAATAACCGGTGTTTCTGAAGTAACTGTAGGATCTTGTGTTTTAACCTCTTCTGTAACCGGAGCTTCTGTATTCTTTTTTCTAGCCATAACTTAAATTAAAAAAGGGAATGGAGTACCGACTCCACTCCCTTGTGATAAACTATGATGAGATATTTAATTCAATTTGTTATTCTGCATTTTTGTAAGCGGTCCATGCTACGATTTCTGCCGGACGAACGATGTTTACATCCATTTTCATTCGCATCTGGAAGAAATACAATTCGCTGTTAGCTTGTAGCCGTTCAACCTTTACTACTTCAGCGTCATTTGCATAGTCAACCCCCATCCACAGGTTAGATTCCATGCCGGTAGTAAATTCTCCGAGTACGATAGTATGTTCTGGAATGCCGACAATAGGTACAATACGCTTACCTTTAAAACGATACTCGTTAACCTTAGTATTGTCGGAGTATTTCACTGTTTTGTCGCTTAGATATTGATCATATAAATCCCAAATATCCCAGCCACATACAAATACCAGTCCTGCTTTTTTACGGATTTGTTTCGGGCATTTCTTCCACATAGCATTGAGAGCGGCTTCTACATTGGCACCTGTGCTCAATTCTGTAGTACCGGCAATAATGACTTGTCCACCAGCTTTCTCTACCTCTGTTGCATTTGTTGCAGTATTTGCCAGAATACGTTTGATTGCACCGTCAAAGTATTTCATTGGGCCACCGGCATTTTCACCTCCAATCGTTGTGCAACCTTCAGGAGCGGTAATTTTTGCGGCAGCTGAACCACCTTTTGCGGAGCACCAAATAGACTCACCGATATACTCATTCTTTCGATCCATCAAGAGGCGCAGCATTTTAGCTTGTACTTTTGGGTCTAAGTCACGGAATACCAAATTACCTTCCGGCTGGGCAAATTTGTAATACTTTTCATAGTCACGGGGGTTAAATTCAAGGTACACCATGAATTCTTGCGGTTCCAGGTAACGTTCTGTTAATGTGTATTGGTTCAATCCACCAGTAGTTCCTGCTCCTGCGCCATGAGTTGAGTTTGGAGTGGGGACGTTATCTTGAATTACTTTTCCCAATTGGATAGTGGGGATGGTGTATTTGAACTGGATTCCAGATTTGATATGAATCAAACCTTCTTTGTATGTATCATTCCCTTGCGCGGTATATGTCAGGAGGTCATTAAGGACCTCACCAGAATATGTGTTTTGCGCAAAATTTACTGAACTTGCCATGTTGTTTATGTTATTTTGTTTTTAGTCAAGTGTTTTAAATTGGAAATCTGTTCCTACGACAGCTTCAACAGCCTTAGCCATTTTCTTTTCTGCCTCGGTCATCTGATTTTCTGCATTTTCAATGTTGGCAGGGTCATTTGCAATTTTAGCAGAAATTTTATCACGTTTTGGAATGGAATTCAGCGTTGCCTGTACCATCTCAAAATCGTTTTGAGCCATTTCCACCCATTTAGTTTTTGCATCAGAATTGATTTTACCTTCAGCAATTGCATTGTCAACGAACTGTTCGATAGTTTCTTTACGTTTTGCTTCTTCAGCATCTTTGTAACTTTTCAATTCGTTCTTGACAGTTGTCAATTCGTTTTGAACATTGGTAAGTTGCGCATCCAATCCTTCTTTCTGAATTTTCAAAGCATTGTATGAAGCCTGAATTTCTGCTGCCTTGTTTTCCGCATTTTTCAATGCGTCAATTCGGGTAATAACAGCTGAAACTTCAGAGGTTTTCTCCAAACCAAGCTGGGCGCATACAGAACCAAATGCAAATTCTTGTTCTTTGTCCATTGTTTTTTGTGAATTTGAATTTTCTATTTGATTTTGATTAGGAATAGAACTGGAATCATCAAGTGGTTTAAAATTGCCCAGTTCTGTATTGATAGAAGCCATGATTTTTTGAAGGGCGTTCGCTTCCACTACTCCTTCAATTTGATCTTTTACTTTATTACAAACCTGTTTAGAGGTTTTTAAAACACATTCTGCTGATAATATACCGGCGTTTACGGCAGATTTTGCATCAAAGTAAGTTCCATCACAACCTTCTTTTCCATCCATGATTTCTCGAACCTTAGCTTTCGTCAGACCAAATCTTTTATGATATATGGTTTCAATCTGTTTCTGAAAAGCATTTACAATTTGTTCATTGTCTGGGTTGCATGACTTTTCGTCACGTATGAAGGGGTTGTGGATCATTAAAATAGAATAGTCACGCATGTAAGAACGAGTTCCTGCCGCCCACAGTACTGAAGCCATTGATGCTGCCAATCCTTCCACAATTGTTTCAACTTCAATGGGACATTGCTGTATAATGGAGAATGTTCCCATTCCGTACAGAACGCTTCCACCTTCACTATTAATGCTGATTATAATTTTCGAGGGTTTAACGTAATCTTGTATCCATAAAAATTCATCATTAAAATTACGTGTGCTCTCTTCATCAATTTTGCCATAGAAGCGCATATATACCGGTTTTGCTTCTTGCGCTTCTCCAACTACATATTTTAATTCATCTACTTTCATTTGAGCTTTTTCACAAGAATAGGTATCAGCTTCTTTAATGGTTGTAAGTTTGTTATTCGACTTGACCGGTTGGAGGATCAGTTGAAGGCATTTCTACAGAAGGTTCATACTTAGCTACATCTTCGATTTTAGGTTCCTTGTGATTACCATGTGCTTCTGAATCATGTTCTGGTGCATCAGAATGGTTCGTGAATGGTGGCATAACTAAATACCTGTCTACCCATTTGCGATACTGGAAAGAGGATGATGTTCTAAACCATATCTCGTAGTCAATCCAGTATGGCTGTAGCCCATGATCTAAAGATTCCGGCATATCAAAATAGGTAAGATTGCAACGTTCATTTAATGCTTCTTCGTAATCTTTCGCATCTTGAATTGCATCATTGATCTGTTGAAAAACGCGAAATCCATGTGTCTCAACAATATCGTCACTATTGTTTAAATCATTAAGCACAAATCTGATACGCATAGTGGCACGCCCCTCTCCAATTCTTTGTTGGGCAACTAAATAACGTACATTCACAAACCGAATAAATGCCGCAGGAAAAGGTATAGCATATTCTGTATTACCACGAGTACGAACAATACGTTCAAACTGTCCGTTATCTATTTTTACAGTTTGGAATAGTTTAGGCGAATTATTATCGTTAGGGTCTGTATGTAAGGACTCTAATACACGTTTTACAGCTAAATACACATCCTCTAAAGGGTTGTTGTCTACTTCCTCCAAAGTAGTATCGTCATCATCGGGAAGGGGAGAGGTGTCTTTTGCAAACGTGTCTTTTAAACTGTCCGGTAAATCTGTTTTATATTTATCTACTATCATTTTGGAAAGCCATCAAAAATACGAATACTGTAAGATGAAATTTTATCAGCTACGGTTGTAGAATATCCTATAAATTGCCTTTGTCTAATATAGGATGCTGGAGAACCTGGTTTGGCAATTTTCCCTCCTTCATTATGTATTGCTGCATAACAAAAGTTTCTTCCATATTGCCTATTACTAAATTTGAACATGTCTGGATCTGTGAATAATTTAACACCACGATTCTTATTAGAATGAAAGCGTTCCCATATTATTGAATGTTTTAATGCTCCTGTTTCTTCCAATATAGGGTGTGGCTTATGATTACGTCTGGATTGCCAAGAAAAAGTTCCGGCTGAATTGAACCGCCGGAGATAAAAAGAGTCTCTAAATATTTTTTTTGCGGCATTACCTACCAATGTTTCAAAATTGAATACATTAACTTCAAATTTATTAGGCAATCTCAACCATTGTTGAGCTAATTGTCTTGGAGTTATTACTTTTCCAGCCATTTGTCCTTAATTTTATTAGCAATGGTGCGCAGCCTCTTTTTATGCTTTTTAGGAATAATAAAGTATGAATGTGCATCACTAAATATTCGCCCACCCTTTGCTACACTTTCTTTAAATACTGGATTAACAAAATCGGGCATCTCAATAATTTGTCCCATCACCTGTGATAATTTGGATTGGTTGAGAACGTCAGCACTTTCTTCTACTAGAAAACAACGGCATCCATGTTCAATTGGGGGGATTAACCATGCTGGGAAAGATGCTTTGCGGTAGCTAGTCCCTTCTAATGCAAGGTGCCAAGGGCGCACCCTATTATCTCCCTGTGTCATATATGTTAACACTGTATTATTGCTATACAAAATCCAACCAGCAGCAATTCCCATCGCATATTCAATATCTTCGTTTTCAATATTCGCGTATATGCTATTGTATCTGTGAAAAATATTTTCAGCTTCTGCCAGATCTACTTCATTGGTAATATTAAAATTGTCTGGAAGGTTCTCCGACATCTGAAATTCTTCAGCTACTGCAAAATCAACAAGATTATCTAATGCAGCTACTAATATATTACGTTGCTCTTTTTCTAATTTGGTTAATCCATCATTGTGATTACGAAGTAATTCCAGTGCTTTTTCAAAGTCCATACCAAAACCTTTGATTGCATGATTCAATGCAAATTCCGCACGTAACGTCATCATTTCTTCTAATAAATCCCAACGATCCTCTATATTGCCATAGTCCTGTAAAAACTTCTGGAAAACAGCGTAGATAGCAAGGTATTCAGCATTCTCTTCATCTTTGTTCGATTTAGATTCTGCAAGGACGGAAGGAGAAGTGCTATCTTTTATTCTCCTTCCATTAGAAAATTTTCAACGTTGCTTGAATTCTTTCGTTCACCACGCCTATGCCCATATCTTTTGTAATATTCTTCATCGGACATAATGCGTCTATCATTGGAACTTCCATTTATGCTCCCGCTATTACTTGCCATTTCCGATATAGCGTTAAATTGTTTCCCTACGACAATACCAAATTCTTTTTCGATTTCATCTGCTGATACTTCATACTTATCTGTAATAAAAGAATATAAGCTAATCTTGTCTTTGTTACTCATTTCTACACGGTTGGCATATTTGAATTCTAATCCCGGCTTGATATATCCCATAGATACTAATCTAGGAACGATCTCTTCATTCATTACATTTTCAATGAAACCGCGATACATTTCTATGCGCTCCCGAAAAATGTCTTGGTGAGCATTTGTTGATCCAACATAAGATTGGGTTGCTCCAGCCATAGATTCAGAGCCAACTATTAGATTAGAAACTTCTGTATTGGCAAAATTTATTAAACTAGTATATATGTGTTCGGAATTTGACATTGTAAATGTCTTAATGTCAATATCATCGTTCAATCCTGTGACTATTATTTTATTCTGAGCCGCATTTGCAATGTTTTGTGCTAATCGTTGTCGATCTTGGATGCTTTCTGATTCAGTCTTACCATGTATGATAGGTTGACCATAAGTATGACTAAAATTAACATAATTAGCAAGAGTGAATTTTTTTGCAAGGATAGTTGGGGTAGTTGCAGAGAATAGCCCCAAGTCACCATTATCAATAAGTATATAATTCTTGGAGTATTGCGATGAAGCAATATCCCATCCAGGATTCCACTGCCCTTGTCTTTGCACAACTCGTAATTGACTTGCCAATACATTTCTTCGCTCAATAATATTTACTTCAGCTAGCTTTCCTGTTAAAGGATTAATATCAGGCATTATTTCTAATAAGGTGTAACCGTACCATTTGGCTTCAACAATACCTTTTATGATTTTAGTGAATTGAGAACCTTGTATCTTTTTGGTTTCTTCTACATCCTTAATATATTTTCCTCGTTCATTTTGTCTTGCCAACATGTATCGTTCGCCTATAATCTGTGATTCTACAGTTTCTAATACTGCACGTAAATGAGCATCCTGCTCTACACATGCTTCGTATAAATCTATCAGTGGACCACGATCATCTAAAACAACCCCGCGTGTTACTTGGGATTGAATGGATTTGTATCTACAATGACGGTCAATCTCCCTAACATATTCTTGAATAGTTTTTTTGCTAGTTTTAAATATGCTTTCTAAAGGAGTGCCGTGAAATGTTGTTTCTGCACTAATTACATTCATATTAAGAGTTTTTGAAAGAATAGATAGCGAGTCTAAAGTTGGTTTCTATATATATGATGGGGTAGAAGTATATGTATTATAATTTGAAATTTATAAGTATCAGTATTATAGATATATAGCTATAAAATATGTGTTAAATATATGATTTTGTATTGTCAATATGATAAAATAAAATATCTTTGCGTCGATAATTTAATGTTTAACAAATAATACGTCATTAAAATGAGTAAAGATTTTAATTATTTTCGCATTAAGATGGCATACAAGGGCACAAATGATCTAGGTGCTATTGTTCCCATCAAATCAGAAGATCTGGTAATGGCTACATGCTATACCGAAGCAGAACAAATCGCATATAAGTTGACTGAAGGAAAAGATGAGTTTGGTGATGTGGATGTAGAAATTGTCCGCACCAAAATTTCAGAAGTTGCTTATAACGATACATTTGCTACTGATACTGAACTAATTTGTGGATTAATATCCTATTTTTTTGAAGAAAGTGAAGATACAGAAGTTGGGTTGTATCAAGTATCTCTTGTTTATTATGATGTGGACGAAAAGACTGGTAAAACCAAAAGTTCCAACAGTACAATTTACGTACCGGCTTATTCTTCATCTGAAGCGATAGAAAATATTCGCACTTACTTAAAACGGGCTGGGGAAACACGTGAATATACTATTCGCAATGTCAAATATGACAAAGCACAATCGGTCATGGTTACACCTGAAACTCATCAAAACAACATTAGGGTATAATGACTTCTCCTAAGGGAACCGGGAAAATTATCAATATCAAATGTACAGAAGTCTCACTCCCGGAATTTCCTAATCTCCTTTTTGGAACTCATTTTGATGGTAGCAGAATTTTTGATGCTACATATTATCTCCAATCTAAAGACCCCGACAATAAATTAAGCATAGAAGACTTCTTTCATAAGTTTGATTTCCAAATCAAGGCTATTGCAGAAACTTACAAGTTGCCTTTAGAGAAACTGGTATCAATCAACACGGAGGGGCATCAATTGATTGACGGATGTTTATGCTATCCGTTTTTATCTTATGTTGATCCGCAATTCTGCGCATATATCAATGAAATAATAGACGAAATGTTTGTTACTGGAGTTGTTGTGTCAGATACACATTTAATTTCGTTGGTAAAGAAAAGGCTTCCTCCAGAATTGCTCAAACAAATTTGGGATGGCAGAGAAGATTTTTCGTAAACCCAAAGCTGTCTTAATATTTAATCGCAGAAAAACATTGGCTCTTATGGCTGCTTCAGTAAATGAGGCAGCTAAAATCAGCGGTTTAAAGCCTGGAAATATTTCTAAGGCTTGTGTCGGTACATTGATTTCCAATGGTATGTATTATTTTAGATATATAGGCAGTGATGTTGAAATAGAGTTATCAGATATAGGTTCATTAAAGTTAGAGGAATATGACAAATTATGTGGTATCGAACGTCAGACATATCCTACGATGGCGATGAATCGTAAAAAATGGAAATATAATAAAAACAATAGAACGTATGAAAGTAAAAGTTTATAGTACATCAAAACATCCGTTGCCTCAATACGCAACTAAGCAATCAGCAGGACTGGACCTAAGAGCAAATATTGATGCTCCAATTACTATTAATCCTAGAGAACGTGTATTGGTTCCAACAGGATTACATATACAACTTCCAGAAGGTTTTGAAGCAAGAATTCAGCCTAGAAGTGGACTAGCCCTTAAAAAAGGAATCACTTGTCTTAATTCTCCAGGATGCGTGGATGCCGACTATCGAGGTGATGTAGGTGTAATTCTTATTAATCATGGAACAGAGCCGTTTACTGTTAATGACGGGGAACGGATTGCTCAAATGATTATCTCTAAATATGAACAAGCAGAATGGGAGCCTGTTTCTTCAATCGAAGATTTAGAGGTCACAGAACGCGGTGAACAAGGATTTGGGCATTCAGGAATAAAATAAGAAATATGGGGTACGTTTTATGTGCCCCATTATTTAATTTATAAATATTATAGGATATGGAGCTTAATTTTACAGTTGAAACAAAAGATGTGTTGCTTGATATGATTAAGCGGCACAATAAAATGTATCGTATGGGTACGCCAGAAATTTCAGATGCGGAGTATGATGCAGAAATAGAACTATTAAAAACACTTGATCCAGACAATGAATGGTTCAAACATACCGAACCCGCTTTTGTGTCTGAAACCCGAAAACGGGCTTTGCCAATCCCAATGAAATCTTTAAATAAAGTAAAGGATATATCAGAACTTAAAAAATGGTATATGTCTTTAGGCTTGAAAGGAAATGCAGGTGTAGTATGTATGCCTAAGCTGGATGGTCTTTCTCTACTATATAATGAATTAACTGGTGAGGCATATTCTCGTGGAGGGATAGAAAATGAAGGGCAAGATTGTACTAACCATTATCAAGCATCCACTCAATGTTATAATCCGGCCAGCAGTTTTCATTATACTTTTGGAGAATTTGTCATCAACAGAAGTGATTGGGAGCAACATTTTCATGGAAAACGTTCTAAATTCACAGGAGATATTTTTAAATCACCACGTAATACAGCTGCCGGTCTTTTAAATAGAGATGAGCCGTGTGATTATCTTGAACACGCTTCTTTCTTCAGATATGGAGTGGATGAGAGTTCCCTACATGATTATAACAACTTCCATAGTCTGATAGAAACTATTTGTAATATCTATCAACAAGAGCATCTTTACCATTTTGCTTTTATAGATGAACTGAACGAAGAGCTACTGATGAATTTATTCAAAGAGTGGAGTAAGGTATATCCAATTGACGGTATTGTGATTTATATTGATGATTTGCGCTTATGGGAAGTTATTGGCAGACATCAAACATCTGGAAATCCATTATATGCTATTGCCTACAAACATCCAGATTTTACAGAATCTTTTGAAACAACAGTTAAGGGTATTGTATGGAAAGTCAGTAAGTCAGGTGCCCTTAAACCTGTGGTCAATATTGAAATGGTTGATACTGGAGATTGTAACATGGAAAATCCTACTGGATATAATGCCGGTTGGATTAATGATCACGAAATAGCGAAGAGAGCTGAAATATTAGTTACCCGTTCTGGAGGGGTAATTCCTAAGATTCTATCAACTCTTACCCCAGCAACACAAGAAGAACAAGAGAAATTATGGGATGAAATGTCAGAGTGTCCTCATTGTGGTTCATCGACTATGTGGAATGAGAATCACATAGAACTGTGTTGCACTAATCCTAGTTGTCCAGGTGTTCAATTAGCTAAAATTATATTTTTCTATTTGACATGTGGGGCTGAAAATATGGGAGAAGAAACATTATCCAAAATATTCAATGCAGGCTTTACTTCTATACCGGCGATTCTTAACATTACTTTTAACGATCTGATAAAAATCGAAGGATTCGGAGACAGTATTTCAAATATAATATTGGAGAATAACAGAAAAATCATGCAAGGAGTTGATTTGGCGACTTTAATGCAAGCCAGCGATTGCTTTAAAGGAATAGGAAAAATAAAGGCCCAAAAAATATTGGATGAAATGGATGATGAGGATTTATGCTCGTTCTGTCAAGGGTGGTATATCAATCACGAACCGGATGTTCAAAGCGAAGACTTTAAAAATTGTCCTATAACTGTACAAAACTTATTGTTGGGGTATTTTCCATTTATGGCCTTTTTAGAGGAAACTAAAATACCTTACAAATTGTCTCCAAAGACCGCTGTGCTGGAAGGTAAATGTAAAGGTTTGTCCATCTGTGTATCAGGATTTCGAGATAGTAATCTTGAAGAAGTAATCACCAACGAAGGAGGAAAAATTGTTAGTGGGGTGTCTAAAAAAACAACACATTTGGTGGTGAAGGACAAATCTGCCAACTCATCAAAAATGTCCAAGGCCAAATTATTGGGGATACCAATTTTATCAATTGAAGAATTCTATGAAATTTTGAATAATTAAATTATTGTATTACAATATATTAGCGATTAATATTGATTTAAATTGATATTAATCGCTTCTAAATTTGCATAATTGAATGTAATATCATACTTTTGCATAGAGTAAATGAATTGATATAATTATGGCAAAGAAAAATCAGTTAACTAAAAGTGATTATCTTCCTATGGAAGAATATAAGAAATTACTACGCCTTCTTCATAAGGATCGACAATATTTATGGGAACTATATGCTCGACTGGCATTCTGCACTGCACTACGAGTATCAGATATATTGTCTTTAGCATGGGCTGATATTCTCCATAAAGGTTCATTGACTAAAATTGAGAAGAAAACTGGAAAAGTACGAAAAATCCCATTTAATTTAAGTATTCAAACGAGAATAGAGGAACTTTATATATTGCTTAAACGCCCTAATCCGAATGAATTAATATTTAAAAGCAAATTTACAGGAGTATCTGTCTCTTCCCAATATCTTAATCGGATAATGAAAGAGTGGAAGGTTAAATATAAATTGGATATAGAGAATTTTTCTACGCATACTTTTAGAAAAACATTTGGACGATATGTTTATGATACAAGCGAAAACAAGTCAGAAGCATTGTTACTATTGAACAGGATATTCAATCACTCTAACATTGAAATAACTAAAATATACATCTGCATTAGAGAAGATGAAATAAATTCTATATTCGATTCTATCCGTCTTTAACTTCTTCGCTACATTTTACATTTTGATTTGCACGACATGTGCCCCTATCCTTATTCCATAATCGGATAAATAAAATTGACCATGTTTATACAACAAAAGAGGGGACTGTCTGTATCCCCACCCATCATCATTACTTGTGAATTATGTAATACGCTGGAGAACCTGGATGAATGTAATCCTCCAGGAGATATTTTGCGTATTATGAGTAAACGAAATGTCTGTTCTAAATGTGCTTTCTGGATGGATAAAATAGCTCATCCGGATATAGGTAATGAAGTTATTGGTTCTCATTATTATATTGTATATCCATTTGTAAAACGACCCAATAACGTTATTAAAGGTTCTGAAGGCAAAGAGTTTTATATTCGGCGATTTGATGGAACATTAATCAAATCCAATAATATATGGCATCAAGGTGAAATCCCAGAACATTTTAGAAAACAATTGCCAGATACTGCCAATTTCCTATCATTGATAACTTATACCAAATTATCTAACGACCCTCATAAGTGTCAGGCTAAAGGATGTTGGGATCGCTATAATTGTCTTAGATATAATTTATCTTGCGAACGAGATGGACCTTTCAATAAGATTCCGGCCAATCATACTATTGGCGATGAAAACTGTCCTTCATTTATAAATATAAACGAATTAAAAATATGATATATGCAATTTTTATACTATGCTTAATATTGTTTGCCATTGCCATTTATGCACTTCGTAAACTATCTAAGCAATACAAAACTCTTCAAGAGATATATTATCTTCAGAAGCTAATGTTATCTCACTCTCAATTTACGAATGATGCCAATGAAATGATTTTATGGAAAATCAGATATGATATATGGTGCTGGAATGAAAACTTAGTAAAAGCGGAAAATTATGAAATGGCACAACAAGCCAAAGTAGCAACTAATATTATAGCTGATATGATAACTTTTTATCGTAACAATTTAAAAGCAGATAATAATGATACATACATTAAAAAATGAGATGGAACGAATGTGGAATCAGTTTGACCATAAAGCGTTTATCTCAAATGATCCTATTCAAATAGTACACCAAATACGGAATCTTTCTGGGAGAACTACAGCGGATATTGAGGTTTGTGCAATATTAACGGCTATGGTTTCATGGGGACAACGTAGTCATATAATATATTGTGCAGAGAAGTTGATGAACGTATGTGGATGGGAGCCAGGTAAATATATTAAATTGGGTGATTTTTATGATATTCCGGACGAATGTAGTATTTACCGTACTCTTACAGGAAAAATATTTAAAGAGGTGTGTCATCAATTAAGATGCTTCTACAGTAAACACGATTCTATTCAGGAATATTTAAAAAAACATCCCATTTCACTTGATGATTTATTACTCACGCTATGTAATTGGTGTGAACCGGCCCGTCTTGGAAGTCCATATCGTAACTCTGCTTGTAAACGTATTAATATGCTATTGCGTTGGATGGTTCGTAAAGATGAAATAGATTTAGGAGTATGGCAGACTGACTTAATCAAACCTAAAAAACTATACGCTGTTATGGATACCCATGTTGCGCAGCAAGCACAACGTATGGGGCTTATATCTTATCCTAAAGAGAGCTGGAAGGCTGTTATGGAACTCACTCATGTTTATCGCCAATGGGATGCAGAGGATCCATTAAAATATGACTTTATATTAATGACAAAAAACTTGAAATAAAATGATTGTTATTCTTTTAATTATTGCATTGTCGCTTGTCTCAATCGCGGCTATAACCATTGTGGTTGCACAGAATACAGCCTGTAAAGATTGTCCTTTTAAACGGACATGCGATGAATTGATGAGCCAAAATCAACTTAACTTGTGCCAACAAAATAATATGCCAAGTCAAAACGAAGAGAAATAATAAATTGATGTATAACGAACTAATTTAATAAAAGTATGGATATAGAAAATAAAAACAGGGTTTCTGTAGAAGATATGAGAACATGTTATGCTGAAAGATTTCCGTATGCACCCAATAATCAACGCATAGGACGATTTGCAAAACAAATAGGTTTCCGTCTTACCAAACAGATGGTTAAAGGGCAGATTATTAGTTTTTATATAAAAGATGATATAAGCAAATGAGTACGTTTTCCGACAAATTCGATAACCACTGGAAGTGCATTCCATACGCAATGGCAACGTTAACATCCAGTGATGGCTTTATGATTTTATTTCATCTGTTACGAAGAGGCTATACAGATGGGGATAAGACAACATGCGCCATATCCAACAAAGAACTAGCTGACGTCATGGGAACTTCTATTAGTTCAGTACGCCGGGCAATAGATACCTTGAAGCAACTTAATCTTATCAGCTGTTCTCAAAATAAAGGGGCACTTTGCACATTCTATGTAAATTGGAGCGAGATACGAGCAATACATAAAGTAAGTTCTCAAATATCAGATAAAGGATGGGTATATTTGCGAGGCTTGTGCTTAAATAGCGAGGTACGTCCAATTTCAGCGATTCCATTGACCATATTGAACGATGTAGTTCGTCAATATGAACACACTTCGCTCAATATGAACACACCCTCGCTCAATATGAACACACCCTCGCTCAATATGAACACACCCTCGCTCAATATGAACACACCCTCGCTCAATATGAACACACCCTCGCTCAATATGAACACACCCTCGCAAATAGACGAAGAAAAAGGTGAAGACATAGAAAAACTATCAGAAAATATAGTCAAAGAGCAATCTAACCTCGTTCAATATGAACAGGGGTCCGCTCAATATGAACGAGGGTGCGCTCAATATGAGCAGGGGTGTGTTCATATTGAACGAGGGTCCGCTCATATTGAACAACAGAATAAGATATATATAGATAATATAGAGAATAAAGAGAATCATAACGAACGAAGTGAGTTTAATAAAGAAACTGATATGAAGATTTTGGAATGGTTCAATTCTCGTGACTTATCTTTTCCAGATCTTTCTTCTTCTGATTTTGAAACTATCATTAACCTTCCAGATTTTGCCGATAATGATTTTGATATGGCAATAAGAGAAGTTTGGGGATACTTGCAATATGATGAAGACTCTCTAGGTAATTACATTCCAGCTGAATATTTCAAAGATATTCTTTACCGTGCTTGGAATGATTTAAAAACTATCAATCCGGATTTCTCTCTTTCGGAACAAGACATGAAGAATATTTTTGGATTCGATGTTGAGATGCAGAATGGAGAACCTGTATGTTATGTGACTCCCAGTAAAATTAAAAACATCAATCAATCTCCTTCATCTTCCAGAAAAATTAAACGGAAGGGAGTAGGGGACCGAACCTCCAGATTAATATTTCTTGAATCTATCCGACAAGTCGCTGAAAGAGATACGAACATGTTGACAGATGCCGAATATGCAATATGGCTTATGATTGAGTTCGTGAAAGAACGGGAGAGTAATCAGCAACCTCGTCCATCGGAAGTGACAAAAGCAGTTTATGAAGATTTGCTTAAACGTTTCTCAAACGAATCGAAGGTACCTGTGGAAGATTTGAGAACCCTCTGGAAAGAACTTCCTCAAAAAAATACAGTTAAACTTCATCCTCAACAGTTATCAGTCGATAAGATTATAAACTATAACGTGCAAGTAAATCAGGCAAGTGATGTGGAAGAGCTTTATAACAAAAAGATGGCAGAACAACCATGAAGTCTTTTGCCACCTTCCAGAATCCTTTTCCTTAGCCGGACTTGATTATCTTATTTCGGGTTCGGCTAAAAAGTTTCTTCTAATTTCTATTTCTTCAGACAGTATTCTAATCGCATCTTTCTCTCTTCGAAAATAATTGCCTGCCAGATAACGTTTATTGCTTGTTACAGTTCCTTTTTCCACATCTGAAGTAACTTGCATCTTATCTGTAATATACCAGTAGCGTTCTCCTGTAGCTACTTTCATGTTCAAAGGCTCAATTCGTTTTAGAAAATGATTCCATGTTTTACCGACCTTGGCTAATTCTATATCCAGAGCCTTTCTTTGATAATCCGCTGGCTTGAAAGTTGTGAACGAGAAATCATCTGTTTTCCCCAGATACTCGTTCATGCTGTATTTAACCGGTTCCCCTTTGATAACATAACAATACATAACGATGTCTCCAGAGGATTTATCTGCAAGTCTTACGACTCCATATCCTTCTTGACCTGTTTTATGGTTATGGAAGCATACTAAATCACATGATTTGGGAATATATTTATCGCTTATTACGAAAAATGGGTTGCCAAATTCTTTTCCTTGTTTATCTAAAATTGAATAGAGGCGATTTAAGGCGTTTTCTCCAGCTGGGGTTATAATGCCTACAGGAATTGTTATTTTGTCGAAATTAGGCGTGTTTCCGTCAATTCTAAGGCATATTAAAACAGTATTCACATTCCCTTCTTGTACCAAACCTATAGAATCGTTCCATTTTACTGCATCTCCAGCTCCAAATCCTTTGTCAAACCAGTTGGCAAATGTAGCGTAATCGAGAGATTCAGGATCATCTGAATAACTGGAAGGTACATGCAGCTTAATATTATATTCTGTTTTGCAATAAGAACTGATTCCTTTAAAATCAATTTCAGATTTATATTTTCTTTTTCTTAGAAAATGCTCTACTTGTTTTTTAGTTTTCATATTTGGATAAAATAATCAATTGTTAGGCAAATGTAATATGATTTTTTGATAAACGTCAATTTGGATATAAAAATTTAGCTTAATTACCATAAAACGAGACTGAAAAAATAGGTGGCTAGAAAAAATTAGAAAACTTATATATTGAATTTTTATATCGTTATCAATTTGAATATATTGGAGAATAATTATTTCTCTGTACTAGAAAAATAAAGTTAATAAATTGATGCTGGGATAATTACAAAATCTCTACTTCCAGATTCGATATATTATAAAATTAATGTTAGAAATTGGAGATAATTTTATTGTATTGAATAACGTGGTCTGGAAGAGAATTGGCTTTTTATACTATGATCGACTTTTGAAAAAACGAGATTGAAAAATCAGGTCGGATTATATATGCGGTATCCGCTCCAGAATTGACCGGCTCTGCCTTCTTTTTTTTCATATTTTTGCTGTTATATTTCTGTAAATCAGTTGATTATATTGTTTCACTAATATACAAAAGTGAAACAAATGTGCTTTTGTTCTTTGTTTTGCCTATTCTTTTGTTTTTGATACTCTTTTGAAATTATTACAAATTTACCCTTTTGTGTATGTGATTTGTTCCCGTTCCTTTTTGCATCCAGGTAACAACATCTCGCGCGCGTATATGTGTGCACATGTGTGTACGTGTGTCACGATTTGCCCTAATAAGTAATCACGCATACACGCGCACGTGTTGGGAATGCTTATTTTGTTGATTATCAATTGTTTATAGATGATTCTCTTTGTTTTGTGTTTGTATGTTGTTGAAAATCAGATATTTATAAATTATTTTTAGTCTTGAAATGAAATTATTTGCTTATTTGTTTGCGTACTTCAAATAAGTATCATATCTTTGCAACGTCAAGTTAAGATAACGGCTACTTGATAAAGTGTTTACTTTCCGTTTTGGTTTTATCTGTAAACCTACAAAAAGCGAAAACCGCAAACAGATACGAGATAATAAACGTAATTAATAACCGTAAAAACAAGAAGTAAGAAACGGACAAAAGAAAGCAGTACATAAAAGCAAAAGGAGTGCGAAAGCGAAAGCAAAAGCGCACGCTCAGACATAAAACGGGATGTTTTGTGAACGGGAAAAGAATACCCATAACTGTAATGGTCAGTTATTAAAGATTGTCATGCAAACCGTCGCTGGCACTATGGGGGAGCTATATACATAAGTCTGCTTCAAAAGCGTGCCATAGGTGCGTAGCTCCATGCAGCAAAAGGGAAAAGTGTAAACTTTGTGCCATAGTTGTGCCCAGTTGCCAACTGCATACCGAAAAACGGATGTTTACACAAAGGTGTGAAAATCTGCCCCTAATGCGAACTGAGAAAGATATATGCCCTTGCGTATATATGTAATCACCAACGCAACGCAGCCCTAACAGTGAAAAAGTGTATGCCAAAAGTGTGCTTTAACGGTAACGATGGAAATTACCTACCACATAGGCGAAAGCGTATGTAAAAAGCTGCAATTCAATCTGTTTGGTTGCAGTTGGTGAGCACTCATACACAGGGCGCACGGCTCCGTTGCGCTGTTAGTGACGGGCAAAAAGTTGTACATAGAGTGTGCTGGATAGGTGAATGTCCAGTATGCTCTGATTGGGCTTTAACGCAATCGAAAGCGTGTAAACGTTTTCGGTGGTGCGTTCCTATTTTGGTAGGTCGGGGTTCGATTCCCCGATTGCCTACAATGCGCTATTGCAGAAAATTCCTAAAAAACAGTAATCATGGGAACAATTAGTAGGTATAACAGTGTACAATTTGAGAACTTGAACGCAAACGAGTTGGTAGGCGTAACTTTGGTGTATAAGAGTGTAAACCGTGACGGAGAAACGCATTATTCAGGACTGAATTTTGCCGGTGATGAATACACGCCAAAGGATAAGACACAGGACGAGATTTTCCGCGTGTGGAAGAATGTGGTAGCTACGTTCTGGACTGTGAAAGCGGTGGAAGCTGGGCTGCGTGAAGATAATGGTGGTATTGCATCCAAATTGCGTAGCGGTACACCGGCTGAAATCATAGTGCGTACAAGTGATTGCAAAGTGTCAAAGAAGTGGGATGTTGAGGGAAGTGTATGGAGCCGTATTGGTTTGGTGCCTACAAAGAAAGACCTGGATTGTGCAGCGCGTGATTTTAAGAAGAAAATCCATGCTGCTACAAAAGCGTCTTTCGATGCTCTGAAATTCCGTTTGAACTTTGAAGAAGTAGCCGCAAAAGCTGCTGACTATTATGAAATCTTGGGTGTGAAGCATGATGCTACGGAAGCGGAAATTAAAGCTGCATACAAACAAGCTGCTAAATCTGCTCATCCTGATGCCGGTGGTTCCAATGAAAAGATGCAAGAGGTAAATGCAGCATGGGAAGTTCTGGGAAATGCTCAAAAGCGTGCGGAATATGATGCGCGAATGGCTGCATAAATAAAGAACTGGTAAGTCATAACATATATAGCACGTCTGAAGGTGAATACAGGCGTGCTATTTCTATGGGTAAAACGAACGTGGAAGCGTAGCGTGCAAGAAGTGCGAGTCTTTGTTACCCACTTTAATTGTGGCATGTACTTTTGAGTGCGTGCCATTTTTGTGTCTGATTGTAAACCTTTAAAATATAAAGCATGAAACGAGCAAGAATCCAAAGAACGAGCGTAAAAGTTATTTCTACCTCTTGTGCAAGTATGACATTCTATTTGCCTAAATCTCAAAATGTTACCGTGAAACGGAAAACTGTGTATGATTTATTTAAAGCGTAAATCTATGAAGAAGTATGTTGTGGTATATAAGCGGAAAAAGTATATCAAAGTAGCTACTGCAATTGGTAGTAAATTTTATAGAATCTTGGTAGTTATATGCCTGTTGTTTTCCTGTATTGCGATAAATGCCAAAACTATAAGGGTATTTACAGGAAACATACAGCGCGTGGAGAAGACTGTGAGGATAGATGGAAACACTTACTTCCTAACATTGAAAGATGGTACCATGTACCAACTAGAGGATGAGAAGCAATATAGTATTGTATTGGAGAGTTGGAAATATTTCAAGTTTATAATGATTGATGTGAAAGATAATGGCAAAAAAGAATGATATAGCCAGTTTCTTCTACTATATGTGGAATTGCTGGGATGAGCACGAATGTGCTGTTGCTTTTGAAAAAGCCGAATGTGGATGGAGACATTTATGGAACAAGTGGCGTGAATATAATAGTCAAAATGGTCATTATGGAGCGGTAGAAGAATTTTTTGCCAATTTGGATGACAGGAATCAGAACTTACTCGTAGAGCGTGCACTGGTGGAAATGTACAGCGGTAAAAAACGTATCAAATGAAAAAGATATTCAAAGTAATCGTGGGATGTGTTATTGTTATACTAACATTAAAAGCCTGCCGCTTGAATTATGTGTGCGATGTAGTTGATAGTATTCCGAAAGAAATCCGAGAGCGCATAATTACAGAGCACCCAGAATGCGCCAATATTGATTTGTTGGTGAAATTCTGGGAGACTAAAGGAGATTCCCTTGTTTCTGAAATTGCTAAGGAACAAATATATGACTGTGAACTTACCGAGTATTTGAAACTCCATCCTGAAGAGAACAATTAATATCAAGACAATAATGGAAACAAAAGTGTGTAAAGAATGTGGTCAGAGTTTGCCCAAATCAAATTTTTCTAAGAACAAGGCAACCAAAGATGGGTTGGCAAACTATTGTAAGAAGTGTGACAAAGAAAGAAGACGCAAATCCAGTGGGGGCATAACTCAACAAGGAGTAAAAGCTACTCTGAAAATGTCTGACTTTGATGACAACATGTTGTTTGCTGAATTGCGTAGACGTGGATACACTGGAGAATTACGTTATTCCAAAGTAGTAAATATATAGGTATGTACACAAGTTATGGCTGGGAATTGACTAATCTTTTGCAGGGACAAGATGAGGAATATCTGCTTGAAGTGTTAACGGAAAATTACAGACGTTTGAGAGATGTGCCAGATCATCTTATTGTGACATTGCTTGAATACCGTGGTTATACTGGAAGATTGATAAAAAGTGAAAATTAAAATAAAGAAGTATGATACCAGAAATTATTGAACAAATGCGCAAAGAGTTATACGATACTAAATTGTGCATCTCTGATTTCGAGAAGTATGATTTGAAAACTCTTGAAAAGACCAATGAGCCATTTTTTTGGTTAGTGCGCACACACGGAACACATTTGTGTTTTATTGGCCCCAGTGTAGAAAGTCTTTTTTCGTCAGAAAGTAACCGGTTTGCAATTATGAAAGATTCTCATGCTATTATTGCAAGTATTGTTTATTGGAACGATTTGGACTATAATAAGTATTTTTATTGGGATGGAGCACAGCTTCAGAAAGTATCCAAGGATAAGGTTATTTCAATATTCAATAATATTTGGGGAAGCCGGATACATCAACTTTCCATTCAATACCCTGAAGAGTATGCAGCCATAAACAAACCATTGGAATTAAAAATGTCCCCAGAAATATCAGAGCGTGTAAAAGAGGTCAAGAATATTGCTTCGGAATTGCAAGATTCAAGTTTTGAAGATTGCTTGAAAAGTCTACAAAAATGGGTGAGATTTGCCGTTAACCAACATATTGAAATATATGGTGATTTTGCGAAAAATAGCTTTGGATTCTCTGAGGTGGTAAATGGCAAACGCAAAATTTGCGGCGGGATAATTATGTCCCCAAATGCGACTGAAAGACGTTGGAGTATTCATACATAAAACTGTTGTAATATGAAGTATTCAGTAAATCCTAATCTCAATGCTGTTATGAATAGTATTGAGAAACTATTGTTATCCAAAGGAAAGGATAAGCAAGAGAGTATTCAAATTATTAAGAGGTATATAAAATCATTTCCTAAAGAACCGGATTATAACTTGGCACAACATGGAGGTATGCTTGTTTCCCCTTATGATGTGAGAGAATTGAATATTAAATGCGGTTATAGTGCTGTTGTTCAGAACAGAATCTCTGATGGGAGAGTCTGGAATGAATACTTGCTGCGGGTAGGAAGAGTTGCTAAGGAACTTTTAAAAGCAAACGAACTATGAAAGTTATATCAGAAATTTCACTTCGAGATTTCAAATTTTGGAGTGGGGGTGAGGATCGGGCAAAGAACTGTACCGATGAACAACTGGATAAAATTGAATCCATAATGGAGAGTGCTGCTCCTGAAAGTGGTTGGACCGATGATGACATAAATAATTTCTTTTGGTTTGACTTTGATACAATTGCAGACTGGCTTGGATACAAGGATGGAGAACATTTTGATGCAGGAGTTAGTGAAGATGATGTGAAAGAAGCGCAAGATTGGTTTGACGGTATCACAGACACCGAAGATATGATTGATATAGCCAGCCTTGACAGAGAAGACTATATTTCTACAGATGAAAATGGGGAAGAAGAATTTGATGAAGATCTTGTTTACTATGACTTTTCAAATTGGTGGAACAATATGGATGATATTGAACAAGTGAAAGAGTATCGTAAGCACGAGTAAAGTGTTATGGTAGAAATCCGGGTTCGATTCCCGGAACACTACATATATTTGTTGTTTCCATGTGTGTTGTTCGACATGTTTTTGTTTGAAGGGTGGCGCGATCAGAATGTTATTGTTCTGGTTGCGCCTTTTCCTTTAAAGTTAAAGCGAGTTAATATTCAAAAAGTGGACAACTATGGACACCATCAAAAAACTATTCGATAATAAAAACAAAAAGAAATATGCAAAAGGAATTGTTAGAAATAGAATTTCGTTATCATGACAGACCGATAGGTAGCTGCCCAGCTACTTCTTGTAGTAAGACAATTGCCATAGGTATATTTGATACTTTGGAAGAAGCAGTCAAAGCTGGTAATGAAACATTGAAGGTGTTGTCAGAACATTTCCAAGTAAGATCAGATGACCGATTTAAAGTTCGTGGTTTGTTTGGCACTCCAGATAGACTTGTAACAAATTGTTGTTATACAACTAAAGGGATTGCATATTTTGCAAAAATTACTCCTCTAAAATTTGATGATCTCTCTGAAACTATAGCAGAGACATTTAAAGCATACGATAGATACAGACAATATAGACGTGAACAAAAAAAACGATGAATAATATGGATGTAATAGTCTTAAATCACAAAAACAAAGTATCCTTGCAGGTACAGCATGTAGATATTGGTAGTTCTATTGATTTGCATTTTCCAAACGAAAATCAATCATTTGATGCTTTTCAGAAACTTCGTGAAATAGGTGTGAGATGTTTTCATGCTGGTAAAAATGCTCCTTGTGGGGCTTCTGTAATGATGTATTCTTATGGTAATGATAATCTTCAACTTCAAATAAAGTAGTAAAATGGAAGAAAAGAAGTATATAAATATTGATAATATGGCGACACGCCTTTGTCAAATTCTCAAAGATGCACGTGAAAGCATGGTTGATGATAAAAATAAGGATTTTATCATGGAGAACTTTTCGGATGAATATCTGGAAGATTACAGTAATGTAATGGCTTGGCAATTTAATTCTGATATGAAGAAATACTTGCATAATCCAGACCACAGGATTTGTGGTAATTTCAATAACATTGATTATGACTACCCTTATCATATTTATGGAGAGGTTACATACGATACGCCTCTTGTAAATGCTATGATCGCTAGATTAGATGCCGGTGAAGACAGCGAACAAGCTAACGAGGACCGGGACTTTCTTGTTGACTGGTTCTTTGAAACTTTTGGAACATGGGGAATATCCTATAATTTCCAGTCAAATATATCAGAGTTCCTTTATATGGAGTTTAAAAACCAACAATCTTAAATCAATGAAAACAATAACATTGCAACTGTACACTTTTGATGAATTGTCGGATGAGGTACAAAAGGAAATTATTGAGCGTGAACGCTGGAATATAATGGAGCAGTGTATGGAGGGTTACGGTTCGGATTATGTAACGGCTCTAAGAGCTTTCGAGAAATTGACAAACACCCAATCATATAGTTGGAGTGTTAACTATAGCGGATACGATTTTAATTTTAAATGTAGTTATAACCCAATTTTTGAATGTCCAGTTAATTGTGATAATGACATTTACGCAGAGGATTTGTGTGGGAAGTTACTGTTCCGATATATCAATAATAATATTATGCCATACATTACGCATGGCCAATATTATTCAACTTCAGGTGAGTGTATAGACGGGAAACGCACTTATAAGCATAGACGAAGTAGGGTTATTAAATCTTTAGAGGATTGTCCACTAACTGGTATGTGTTACGATTATTACTTGCTTGAACCTATCATTAAATATTATAAAACTTGGTGCAGTTATCCGGACAACTTTTCGCTCACAGACTTAATAGAACAATGCTACGACAGTTTTTTCAAATGCTGGCATGAAGAATATGAGTATTGGGCCAATGATGAAAATGCAATCCGGGAGGAATTACATAACAACCAGTATGAGGACAGGTTGTATTATATGGATGGAAGAGTCTATAGTGGACCGTTAGATGATGTTGCATAATTAAAATTCAAAAATCAATGGAACTCCCAAAACTGTATAGAATTGTCGTTGATGTCCAGTACGGAGACATGCTGGACGAATGTGATAAATTGTACGATGGTAAAGGGTCTGGAACTGTCTTTACCGATGCGAATGGAGAAGCTGTTATTGATTATCTGAAGCAATGGGATAGCGATGAATGGGCTGACGATGATATTCGCAGCGAAGAACCAAGGTGGGTGAATAATGGCACTGATTCCGTACATCAAAAGGATGGATACACCCTTATTTACAACTCAACTATTGGTGGTGTATATATGCTGTATCGTGAAGCAAATGATGCTGAAATAGAATGGTATAACAATAATTGATATGTATGAAAAATGAAATAAAAATAACTTTCGTAAAATCTCCAGAAGAAGGAGAAATATGTGCTGTATTTGTGAATGAATTTTGGGATAGGTCCAAAACTAAATTGACAAGCTATATGCACATCGGACAACACGCCGGCTGCTCTCCTGACATTCTGAAAAATTGGCCTTTAGCTACTGAACAAGAATATCGGTCATTGTTAGAAGAACTTAATACAATAGGATATGAAAACATCAAAATCATTCAATCAAGAATACATTGAGAAAGCGAAAACGCTAATCCATGAAATCCTCGAAGATAAAAAAGAGTATGATGATTGGACTCAAATCTGTTTTTCCATGCAAAATGCAGTACAAGCTGCGGCTAATATATGGGGAATATCATCAGATGAACAGATTAATAAGATGAGAGCCTTTATTACAGAAATGGTTCTCACCGAACTTTCAAATCTCAAACAGTTTGACATAGTGTTTAAAAAGAAGGGGATAAGGTCATTAGACACATTGTATTGCCCCAAATGTGGAAGTAATAATGTTGAAGAAAGAGCATGGGTAAATCCAAACACAGATGAAATCAGCTATAATGATTCAGTTGAGGAAGAAGATTGCTGGTGTAATATTTGTGAAGAGCATGTAGAATTATGCACCCTTTCAGAATTATGGGAAATGTTTGGGGATATTCCGGTAAACAATGATGATGAGATTGAAGAAGACTTCCTCAACTTCCCAGCCGGAACACCAAAGTTCGATGTCTGGCGTTGGTTTGATGAACGGTGTCTCAATAACCTGCACGATGATTTAATGTTTCCTCAAAACGATGCCGTATAAATCAGAAAAGATTCGTATCGCTGGAACCAAATATGATAGACGAATAAAGCTCACTCCAGACCAAAAAGAATATATAAAATGGTTGAGAGAAAAGCAATTAATCAGTTACTCTAAACTTGCTAAAATATTTGGAGTGAGCAAGCGTCTTATTCAATTTATTTGTTGCCCAGACAAATATTTGAAAAATAAAGAGAGTTTAAAACAGCGTAAAGCAGAAGGGCGATACAAACCTACAAAAGCAGAATGGGCAGCAACAATTCGTGAGCACAGGAGATATAAGGAACAACTCAAAAAGAAAGGAGATATAAAATGAAAGATAAGATTCTTACAATGTTCTTCGACATTAATAGATGGACAAAAGCAATTGAGAAAGGCGTTCTGAAGGATATTCGGAAGAGCGAACTTATCAAACTGACAGAAGAACCAACCAGAATTCGTATGGCAGAAGCTATGTTGAATGGTAAATATCAAATAACACCACCACATATTGCACAAATTCCGAAGGATAACGGAGAGTTTCGTACTGTATATGTCAACGAACCTATTGATCGTATAATCCTAAGCATCGCGAATGATTTGCTATTTGATTTAATGCCAGAGATGATTCATCCTGCTTGTAAATCTTATCAGGTCGGTATTGGTTGCGGTAAAGTGGTTCTGGAAGTAAGTCACACAATTGTTGACATGAAAAGTGATGGTTATGTGGGCTGGAAATCTGATTTAAGTAAATATTTCGACACTGTTCCTATCCGGTTTATTGACGCAGCTTTTGATAAGGTGGAAGCTAAGTATGGTCACTCTGTGTTAATTGATGTATTAAGAAAATACTATCATTGCGGATTGTATTTCGATGAGAACAACGAACTGCATGAGAAATATCAATCACTTAAACAAGGATGCGCAGTAGCAAGCTGGTTAGCCAACGTGTTGCTATATAGCCTGGATGACGAACTGTCCCAATTGAATGGGTTTTACGTAAGGTATTCGGATGATATGCTGTTCGTTGGTCCGGACTATGAAAAGGCTATGACCATTTTACAAAAGAGATTGGCCGAAAAATCAATGAATTTGAATCCCAAGAAAGTAGAGTACCTGACTATGGACAAGTGGTTCAAATTTCTAGGTTTCAGCATTAAGGGAAGTATGATTTCTTTCTCTCCCAATCGTCTTAAAACCTTCCAGAAAGAAATAGAATCAAGAACCATCAGAAAACGTGGTATTACGTTGAAGAAGGCTGTGGATTCGGTTAACCGATATTTATATAAAGGCAATGGAGAATATAGTTGGGCGACTCAGACCCTTCCAGTATGTAATGTTCGGGTTGATATTAATGAATTGAATAAATTCGTAATGGATTGCCTTAGAGCCGTTGAAACTGGGAAACATAAAGTTGGTGGTCTTGGCTATGTTAAGGATAAGCCGGATGGTTGTGTTGTTAGAGGCATTGGTCGGAACGTAAAGGCTAATCGAAATAAATCTAAAAGTAAAGAAATTGAAGGTTATTTGACAATAGGTTGTATGCAGAATGCTATTTTGACCAGAAGAGCAGCGTACAATACTTTAGTGGCAATATTGTAACTACAATCTGAACACACAGTAAATAAATCCAAGGAACAAGTGTTTAATATCCAGATTATATATTAGGTACCCCGATTCTATCCTTGAAGGATTACATCCTTCAGTATCTACTCCGGGTACCATATAATCCATCTGGATTATATCAATGAAGATAAAGAAATGTGTCGATTGTTATGAGGGTTTATAAAGCAGCACAGCAGGCAAGTTCAAGAAGAAAATTTCATATTCTAAAGTATGAACTATTGATCGTTCACCGGAGGTTACAAGGCTGTATAGCCTCTCACCTCAGGTTCTCGATCAGGTCATATTTATAATTATCATGAGAGTAAAGTGATGTGCCATTCATTTGAGGACTTGTAAAATAAGCGAAATACATTCGAAGTTATCCAAGGAATACATTTGTTTACTGTTCCGGTGAGCAGCTTCCTGGATCTATGAGTCGATAACTCATCTGCTCCAGGAATATCCAACCGGAATACATCTATTGGGTAAAGTAATGTATCAGTATTATGAGGATAACTATTTAGCACAGATATGTAATTCAAGAAATATCATTTATATAGCTGGTTATATATCAGGAAGGACCGAGTACTAATTGTCCTGGTCCGTTCCTGATCACACCAGCTCTAAATCGAATAAGTATAGAAATGTGCCAATATTTTGAGAATTACAACTTATTACTTAACACAAAGTTTACAGTCTGGGATTTAGTAATTTAACATACTGGACAAGATATGATGTCCGCGTGATGACGGTCATCCTATGTATGACCTAGGATTACGCGGGTATCTTACTTGATACAGTATATATCATAAGCATATAGACATGTGTCACGCTAAATGGGGGCTGTTTTATAAGTAACACAACTTTCATTTATACAAGAACCTTGCGTTTAACAACTATCCGACAATTACGCCGGCATCTACGGTTTTATAAACCTATATTCCGGCGTATTCTGGATGTTAGTATCAGACTTTTAAAGAAATGTGTCAAAGGTTTGAGTATAAAATCAAAAGTAAACATTATGAAAAATATTTATCAAGAATCAATACAGGCTGTAGAGAAGGGAACCAAGTTTAAAGTAGATTTTAAAACACGAAGTTTCAAACTTAATGGCCAATATATTATACAGAATTCGCAGTATGAGGGAGACTTAGGTGTGGAATTATGCGCTTCTCTTGATGAGTTTCTGTCTAATGTAGAGCATTTATATACTCGATATAAACATTCTATTCCATCAACAATGAGTGAATGTAAAAGCCGAAAATACTTTAAGGCTTTGTCTGATAAAGATTTGGAGGATGAAGACATGTTGTTTGGAGTTGGTCGAGATATAGCACAAGTCGAATTGGAATTATACATTCTCTGTCAAATAATATTGGGTATAGGTTGGGATGCTAATAAAATGGGTAAATGGTTTTGGCAAAGCAACAAAGATAGAGATTTAGTAATTCTCAAAAACTGGGTTACAGTAGAGAAATAAATAATCAGACTAAAAATTAAATTATTAATAAGTTATGAAACAGTTAAAATTTGAATGTCCTGAGTGTGGTACCGAGTTTACGCTTACAGCTAATCAAACCAAAGCTAAGGAGCGTATTGAAGCTCTAAAGAAAGCTGGTGTTGATGTTAGTGAGCTTTTTGCAATGCAAAGTGCAGATGGTTTGGAGTTTATAGCCTCAAAAAGAGATGGTGTCATTAGTATCTTGGAAGAAGATGATCCAATCTTCCAGGCCATTATAATTCAAGGCACAATTCCTAATCGGCAATTATTCAGACGTTGGGTAATGGCACAGATGTTCCGCATAATTTATATAACTACCAATACCCACGGTGCTTATAAGCCGATTGGAGTTTCAGAGGTGATTCGTAATATGGGATATGAATATCAGTGGAAGATGCTAAATAACGAGTTGTACGCCCAGCACAAAATGATGCAGAATGGTGATGTCGATAATTTCAGAGATCGAAATCGCTGGTTCAACAAAAGAGTGGTATTAGATATGGCAAAAGACTATATCGAGAAACTCAAAAAGAGATTTGAGAAGTTGAAATTGAGAAAATGTAAAGGGGTACCGTATAAACGTATCAACGGCCAAAACATTTTCGTTGATGATTTTGATAAAAAAGTAATCAAGCCATTGTTGTTTGCAGTACATAAAATACAACATGCCGAAAACACTTATGAACTTTGGCATTCGGTGCAGGAGTTCAATAAAAGGCGTATCAAAATGCATTGGGGTACTCCTCAAAATGCAGCATGGCTAGATGCTTACAAAGGAGCTGGAGCGTTCTTTACAATGCAGAACATGATTCGTTTTCATAATTGCGTTATCATTGATGACAATGGAAAAACATTAAGTAAAAACGCGTCCCTTGCTTTTTTGAATAAGAAGGCAAAGTTGTACGAGAATAGAGAAGGTTGGCGTTTGATTGGTATGTTGAAGAAAACGCTGGATGACAACAACATTGATGTGGTTGCTAAAATGAAGGAATGGCGTAAATAACTTAATCAAGGCAGTTTTCATAAACCAGTTTAGGTACATTTCCTCTGGTTTATGAAAATAAAATTAGAAAGATTGATTATGAGAAACGATATAATATTCAAACGTTCCGTCCAATTTCGGGACCAAAATAAAAACAGTTGGACTGTAGATTTTGAGGTTTATAAAGAAGAATCTACTCGTATAAACCGTGAAACATTGCAAAAATTTAAACAAAGTTTCAGCGTTTCGGTATGTGGGGCTGGTGGTATGAGTGCTGGGCAATGCTACGATCATATAAATCCTCGTACAGAAGGACAAAAGAAACTTTTGGAATTTTGGAACAAATATCATCTAGGTGGTATGTCTGGCGGTACAGTTCGTCAAGATGAATATTTAAACGGTGAGCAATATGTTAACGACTACAATTACTTTGTGGAGTTGTTTAAAACATATAATGAGCATTACCGTGAACAGTTTGATGATATTTCTTTTCAGATTCTTGTTAAGAATTTTAATATTAGTGACGCGGCTATAATACAGGTGAGAAATGTGCTTTATGAGAAAATGAGGAATAATCCCATTCAATATATCCTTGGATTGTCAAACAAATACTTCCATACATCTTCAGACTACAACGTAAAATGTTTCTTTCTTGCTATAAAAGGCTTATATGTAGATAATGGATATAAATATGGTAATGGCTGGTTATACAGTCCGCTTCCAGATAATATTGAAGAGATCATAAATAATATTTGTGACCTTGTTGAAGAAGAAGAAACTGCGTTAACAGAAGAACTGGAAGCAGTTTTTGACATGGGTGAAAAAGGGTTTGTTGCCACAGAAGAAATTATCCAGCAAGTAATGGATTTACGTGAATGTGACGAAGATGAAGCAAAACGCTTCGTAGCTTTGGGAGTACATTTGGGATGTACATTCGGTGATTTGAATGATACATTTGAAGAATGTTCCTATGGTGAACAACTATACTGTGCAAATGGTATTGATTATTATATTGGCACGGAAGATGAACTGACCAATATAGCTAGTGATAGAGTACATAATGATGATGAATACGCGTATTTATGGCGTGAAGCTGTGGCGGCTCAAAGAACTACTGATTCGTTGAGTGATTGGTTGGATTCAATCATAAGTGAGGATGGTTGGTGCTCGGTACTTAATTCTTGGGATGGACGGTATGAAGAATATAAGATTGCTGAGGAATATATTTGTGTTTGTAGGTCATAAATTGTCATGGAATACATGCCTGTTACGGACAAGGTGAAATCAGTGGCAATAAACGATGATTAATATGGGACATAAAAAGACGATTGATTATTGGAGACACCCAACCAAAAGGGAAATCAAGTTCGGTGAGGGAGCTATTCATTGGTTAACAGTGGATATTGAGAAAGTTCAGAAGTCGGACGGAAGTTTGAAGAAATGGTTTATTCATACAGACGGACTAAGGTACAATCGACCATAGTTAAAGTGATGTCTGTAAAGCAAAGGCTGTTCTAACAAAATAGAGCAGCCTTTTGTGTTAAACAATGGTTAAAGTGGACAACTATTCACACCATATAAAACTATAAAATCTATTCACATTAAAACAGTAACAAATATGCCATTGAGAATTGAGAATATCAAGTTGGCAGGAACCAAATTTGATGGTCGCGCTAAGTTGTCACCAGAACAACGCCAGGCTATTCAGATTTTGGCCCGTGAAGGATATAGCCAAAGAAGACTGGCCGCTATGTTCAATGTTAGTAAGCGGCTTATACAATCTATACTATCTCCTCCTGTTCGCAAGCACTCTAAACAATATCCAACAGAATATTGGACAGAGTTAAAACGGAAGTATCGAAAAAAGAAAATTGATTTATACAGAAATGGAAAGATCAAATTTAATAACAAGCTGAAAAATAAATGAAACGCAAGCGTATCAAGTATGTAGCTAACATTGATTTCGACTATCGTTCAATTACTGATGCAAAGCAACATATAAAAATATTCTTGAAATCGCTTCTTTCGCAAATAGGGTTACAATCAGGAATAGACTATATCGTAACAGCTAACCATTTGCGAATTAGACATGTGAAAAATATTACAGGAAAAATAACTACCACACTTAAAGAGATATTCCCAGTATTCAATTTTTATTGGAAGACTCCAAGACTATTGGTGTGGTTCTAAAATCAATATTAATAATAATTTACAAGAATGGAAAAGTATTCTATTTCGGTTTTAGGAGCCGACAAGAAACAGTATGAAATCGCAGATTTCAGAGCAAGAGGTATGAATTATACTAATGCTATTGGCATTATCGTAACAACAGAATTTATGAGCCGTATTTTGGCGTTTGACACCTGGAAAGAACGATGGGGAAACACTGGTAGGGTCTTGACTGAAGAGCAGAATGAATCTGTTGCTATGCAAACTTTCTCTGGACTTGATCTAACCAAACGTATCGTAGAAGCACAAACCGATATTGATGGAATGACTGCCGCCAAACGTTGCTGGAACTATCAAAAAGGTGGTCTCCAGTGGTATTTGCCATGTTTGATGGAGCTAGGAGTTCTTTGCGCATATCGTGATGAGATAAACAAAGCAATGAAAGAAATTGGATGTCCCGATGAATGTTTACTTCCTACAGAAGATTCTGATGAAACTTGGGTTTGGAGTAGCAGTGAGGGCAGTCAGGGCCACAGCTGGAACGTGTACTTTAGTCATGGCTACTTCTACTTCAACAGCAAGTGCATCAGTGGCATGGTGAGAGCGGTTGCAGCATTTCAGCCTTCGCCGAGCCTGTTGACAGGCGAGGCAAAAAGTAACGATTGTCTGCATAGTGACGAAGCTCTTATAAACATGTTACGTGAACGTGGTTATAAAGGCGAATTGACTAAGACCTTGACTATTTAATATTATCGCCACCCATATTTGATATGGTATGGGTGGCAAAATATTCTTTAACAGCATGGAAACATTTGAAAAGATTATAGAACAATACACACAAAGCGAAGTGTGTATGGGAGAATTGTTAGCTAATATTTCGGCAGATGGCATGTCTATTGAAGACGCTTTTGAATTGTATATAAAAGCTATGAATTATGCTGAAAAAGATGAATTTTATCAATTAGCTGACAGAGAAGTGAAATTATTAACAGCTAAAAATGAAGATGATAAACAGCCATTAAAACAACTGTTAGATTCGCTAAGCATATCTTGATATAATTGAATATGAATAAATATTATTTTGTAAATATAGGTGCGGAGGTAATATGGCATCCTGTAAATAGTGACGAGCAGAAAGTTATGCAAATATGTACCTCTGTTTCTTATCCTGTTGAGAATGATACATTAGTTTCTCTAATTTTTTCTGATAAAAGGGGGAGCGTAAAAGTAAAGGCCAGCGAATTAACTCCCAAATTGACTGACTTCAATCAAGGGTACTGGTGTGCACTTCAAGATGCAGTAAGTAATGGTGCCTCTGATACGGTTATTCAGGAAATACTACGCAGTGCCGGATTTACATACTGGGAATGTTACTGGCATATACAAAATTCTGATTTTCAGTCAGAAAAAATATGGTCGATTATTCGTGGAATGTTTTGCCAAAATCCAGATTATATTGATTGGAATGGTGCTGATTATCCAATAAAAACAGTAGTAATCTTAGAAAACACTCCTGATGAAGAAAAGGTGACTGTATCTGTCGAGAGATTAGCGCGACAATTATTAGATGATATGGGTAATTGGAGTACACGAGAAGCAGAATCTGTAGATGAACAGATTTATTTCTATCTGGATGAAGAGACCTTTAATATGCCTGATAAAGATATTGTAGAATACTTGGAAAAACAATGAAATTACTTTATATAGATTTATTTTGTGGTGCCGGTGGAACCAGCACAGGGGTAGAAAAAGCCCGTTTAGAGAATGAACAATGCGCTAAGGTAATAGCGTGTGTAAATCATGATAAAAATGCGATTGCAAGTCATGCTGCTAATCATCCGGACGCTCTTCATTTTACAGAAGATATTCGTACACTAAATTTATCACCTTTAGTTTCCCACCTACAAAAATGCAGAGCTGAATATCCTGAAGCATTGATAGTTTTATGGGCTTCGTTGGAATGTACAAACTTCTCGAAGGCTAAGGGTGGTCAACCACGAGATGCAGATAGTAGAACACTTGCAGAGCACTTGTTTCGGTATATTGAGGCTATTAACCCAGACTATATTCAAATTGAGAATGTAGAAGAGTTTATGTCATGGGGAGATTTGGATGAGTATGGTAAACCCATTAGTCGTGATAAAGGTAAATCTTATTTGAGATGGTTGGATAACGTAAGGTCTTATGGCTACAAATTTGAATATAAAATATTAAATTCAGCAGACTATGGAGCTTACACTTCCAGGAAGAGATTTTTCGGAATATTTGCGAAAGGGAGTTTACCTATTGTTTTTCCGGAGCAAACCCATTCTAAAAAGCCAGACCAAAAATTAAAGAACTGGAAGGCAGTACGAGATGTGTTAGACTTTGATGATGAAGGAAAAAGTATTTTTGGTCGCAAAACACCTTTAGTAGATTCTTCTTTATTAAGAATTTATGCAGGACTTATTAAGTTTGTAGCAGGTGGAAAAGATGCCTTCATGGTTAAGTATAACTCAATGAGTAAAGCTGGAAAGTACAATGCTCCGGGAGTTGAGGATCCATGTCCAGTAATATCTACTCAAAATCGACTTGGTGTTGCTTGCATAAACCGTTTAAATATTCTAACCGGAAAAGCATTTATTTCTGTTCATTATGGAAATGGATTTTGTAAATCTGTAGATGAACCAGCACCAACTGTAACAACAAAAGACCGATTTTCATTAATTTCTTCTGTGTTTATTGACCAACAATACGGAAACAGTAAGCCTTCTTCACTGGATAAACCACTAGGCTGTATTACTGTTAATCCCAAATATAGCCTTGTAAGCTGTAAACCTTGGATTTTAGATACAAATTTTAAGAATGTTGGCACAAGTATAAATCAACCGGCACCAGTAATTACTGCAAACCGTAAATGGCATTACTTGATGAATCCTCAATTTAATTCTGCTGGTGGATCAGTAGATAAACCTTGTTTTACGTTAATCGCTAGAATGGATAAGATGCCACCATATTTGATTGAAGCATCTGGAGAGGGAGAGCTACCTGGCTTTATTAAGATGTTTCCAGAAGGATTGGTATATGAGATATATGACACAGATAGTGATGTAATGAAGAAAATAAAGGAATTCATGGCCATGTATGGAATTTCCGACATAAAAATGAGAATGCTAACGATTCCAGAGTTGAAACGTATTATGGGATTCCCAGAAGATTATATGCTAATAGGAACAAAAGCAGAACAGAAAAAGTATATAGGAAATGCCGTAGAAGTTAATATGGCACGAGTTCTTTGTGAGGCATTATGTAAAATATTAGTAACAACGCAACGTAAGGTTGCATAATTTAACAACAATAATATGGAAAATTTAAAATTTAATGTTGGGGATAATGTGAAAATTGTCTCTAATGATTTGCAACCGGCAATGGTTGGTAAAATTGGTCGAGTAAAGAAAGTGTATCCGTCATTTTCTGAAGATTCAGATAACAATATTCAGCCTTCTTACTTTTATCGCGTTGAAGTTGGTGGAGCTGTTTTAAAGGGAATTGCAGCAAGCAGTGATCTGGAAAAAGTATAAAAAATGATATGAAAAAATACCGAGTGACGATTGACTTGAATGCTTTTGAAATAGTGGTTTCGGCTAACAATAAAGCTGAAGCTAAAAGAAAAGCTATCGAGAGACTTCAAAGAAAGAAGATCACTTCCCTAATTTGTAAATCTTGGCCTGACAATAAGAAAGAGGTGTATGTTGATGAGGAGTAATTTGAAAATCAAAAGGAGATATGAGCAAAGATAATATTACAGAATCAGTAAATACCTGGGATAATTTCTATCAAAGTCGTGTCTGTAACGACAGTTATGTGAATGTGTTTTGTAAAAAATACAACCGTTTTATAGAAGAAATAATTATCAATATACAACAAATATCCTACGACCTGAAAGCTCCCCTTATCTTAAAAGAGGAAGGATGTGGAATAGGTACTGTAAGCCTTGCTATTTCGCAAATAGGAGAGAGGTTGTTTAATTCTTTTGGATTAACCGATAGTTCTGATACAAAGAAAATTTCAAAAGTTGTCTTCTCGGACATCAATATTCCTATGTTAGAGCTATGTTGTAAGAATACACTCTCAATATCTACGGATAATTACTTCGGAAAAGTCCCATTGTTTTATGTTAAAGAGAATATTTGTGAACCTAAGTTTTTTGAATCATCTACAGTAGTGGTAACACATGGGGTCTTGGAACACTTTTCAGATGTAGATATAACAAGAATCATGTCAACATATAATAATGATAAGGTTTTGTTTCAAGCTCATTATGTTCCAACTAGCCAATACACATCTCCTTCTTTTGGAGACGAACGTTTGCTGCCTATAGATTACTGGATCACATTAGTAAAACCGGATTATTATCTTCTTGATAATGATGGTAAAGATTTGTATATGTTTAAAACTAAACCGGCACCGACAAGAAGATAAAAGAGTCTATAAATGATAAATTTTGAGAACATGGCAACTAATGTTAATAATGCGGAAAGATTAAGAAGTTATTTTCTTTCTCACAAACAAAGGGAAAATATTATCAATGTATGTAGAGCACGCCCAAATTGGGACGGTTGTGACTATTGCGACTTATATTCAGGTTCAGGACTTCCATGTTGGAAGCAAGATGATAAACATAATTGTTGCAAATTAGAGGAAGTCAAAACAAAAAACAAGGAGGATAAATGAATGTACTTGAACATTATGTAACCGAGATTATCGGTGAGCCATATTATGATGATTATGGTAGTGGAAATTATCATTGGTGGCTGAAAGTGAAAGCTTTATGTTATGGAAGCGAGTGCGAAACAACTTTAATGTTTGATAGTAAAGAAGAAGCTCTTGCTATCAAAAAGGGTTATACGTTCTTATCTTAATATGAGTGAAATAGAATTTAGGATAGCAGAGATATTGGGACGGTCTGCGATTGAAAATGATATGGAAGTCCCAAAAGATGTTCAACAGTTGGCACAAGCTACAAGATATTTAGCAACGCAACTTAGAATAATTTGCAAAACAGAGATCGGTGATGAAAAAATAGCTGATGTTATATTGAAGCAAGCTATTGATATTTTGAAGTAAAACAAAATAGTAATGAATATGAGAACAATAAAATTCAGAGGTAAAAACTTATATAATAACGAATGGATATTTGGTGACTTGATTCAGTACGAAAGTGGTGAAATGGCTATTTTCAGCAAGAAACTTTCCCAATATGGATACGAAGCTACTGAAATGTTTAATAGAAGTAAGGTCATTCCCGAAACCGTAGGTCAATTCACCGGGCTACTTGACAAAAACGGAAAAGAAATATATGAAGGGGATATTGTTGAATGGTTATTCTTTTCCCATGGCTGTTATGGAGAACAAGAGCACTATTTGAAAGGTTGTATAGAATGGCATCAAGGTGGGTTTATTTTCAATGTTACAGAAAATGATTCTGAAAATGCTGGTTTTTATGCAATTAGTGATTTGAATACAGATACAGAAAGTGATGTTAAAATATTAGGCAACATCTACGATAATCCATATTTAATCAAGGAGGAATAATCATGAAGAAAATAATGTTTAACGATAAATACGGCTTAACCCAAGCTGTGTTGGATGGTCGAAAGACTATGACGAGACGTATTTCGGAAGACCAAATACGCAACAGTATCTTTTGTAAGAGTGGTTATGAAAGCATACATGGGTATGAAATAAAGCCTAAATACAAGGTTGGTGAAGTTGTTGCCATTGCACAAAGTTATATGGATGTTGACCGATTTCATAGAAAGGGGAAAAATGCGGCTTACTTAGAATACTTGGATTCTATATTGCCTGAACTGAAATTATATCCCGGTTGGGGAAATAAGATGTTTGCGAAAGCCGACCTAATGCCACACCATATCGAAATTACCGGAATCAAGGTTGAACGCCTACAGGACATTAGCGATGAAGATTGCTTGAAAGAAGGAATTGTTATGCAAGAGGTAATATCTGATGAATCCCCTTTCCTTTATGCTTATGATGCTTTTTTGAACGGAGATAATAAATACTTTGCTTCTCGCTGGTTTAAGAACCCCAAAGAAGCCTTTGCTGTCCTGATAGATAAAGTATCCGGCAAAGGTACATGGGAAGAAAACCCATTTGTGTGGGTGTATGAATTTAAGCTGTTTGACTAATAACAGAATAGAAATGAAGATAAGAATAGGAAAATCTTTTGATAAAGAAACAAATGAAGTCTTTTATCAGCTACAATTTAAATTGGATGGAGAACGGACCTATAACGCATATTCTTATGATGTTTTTAAAGAGGAATCTGACGCAAAAGAAGCTCTTAAAAAACATCTAAATGGTGAACGTGAATACACTTATTTTGTGAGTGCTGAAAAAGTTAAGAGAATAATCAAAGGGAACCGCGTAGATGTGAAAAAAGTATTAGCATTTCATGTTATGTCAGCTAAGTCAGATTTACCCGGTTCTCGTATTTGGGTGAAAATTAACTAATAAAAAGATAGTAATTAATATGGGAACATTTATTTTTAGACTATGCATTGATAATACACTTTGCTTAGTTACCGCTTTTGATAAAATAGAAGCAGAACACATGTTGGAGAAAAACAAAGGCATCATCTCAAAGGCCGAGTATTATTTTGTTGGGGTAACGAGCGGGGTGATTACTATTAGTAAAGATGGAAATTTAACTTATTAAATATCGTAAATGAGTAAAAAGAGAATTACAGATGACCGTAAACAGCTTTTAATACGGTATAAGATAGATGAAAAAGGATGTGTCTCTTTTATAGACCCCTGCTGCGATGAAATTCCAGTTTGCCTTTTCGGTAAGATAATGGAAGCTATATCAAATGTAGAACAAGAATGGAATTGTAGAATTGCTAATAAAGTCGACTCTCTTCTGCCTAATATTACATTCGAGAAACCAACACTCAGATAAGAATAAATATGAAATTCTGTGATTTACCGATTGATACTCGACAACGATTAAATTGCGAACGATTGAATTTACATAATCGTTCAATCAACAGTGCATACGAGGTGTTATTGTATAATCAACTTGGTACTCGTTATTTTCATGCAAGACGTCATCAAAATTCGTGGTATGATGATAAAGGTAACTATATGCCGTTTGGAGGTGGTTCTGAATGGACGCTGCAATATGGATGTATAGGTTTCTCTCGTAAGAAGCAAGTAATGGGTTACGATTATGTATTATGTCGTGGCAAGACCTATTCTAAGTCTGCAAATGGGACAATTATTCCAGCTGCTGTAAAAACAAAGAAGGAAGTTTTGAGTATAGCAAAAGCGATTGGAATATTGAAAACATTGGTTTAATTAAAGTTGATATACAATATGGGTAAAACAAAAATTAATGAAATAAAGAAGTGTGTACAATGTCCGCATTGTATAATTCTTCCGGACCCAGATCCGTATGATTGGTTTTGTGACGATGACGTAAAACTCTTTTGTGAAAAATTAAAAAGGACAGTAGCTGCTGCACTCCGACCCCACGAAGGTGACAAAGTTGATATTCCCAGCGATTGTCCTCTGGAATAAAATATAATAATAAGAAATATGAACGAAACATTGGAACAACAAATTAAACGTCTGGAATTCTGTCGTGATTGTATTGACCAGTCTTATAAAGCTGGGAGAGATGAATACAATCGCCTTGAACGGATGATTGAAGAATTGAAAGAAAAACAAAAATAAGAAAACACATAGAAGAAAGAAATGATTATGGAAGTAAATAATGGAATAATAATTAATGGAGTTTTGCATGAGTTTGTCATACCGAGCGAATCCCCTTGTTTAGAGTGTTCTTTAAAGAATGAGTGTGGTACTTATTTAGGTGATAGGTTGTATTCAGATCCATGCGATGTTTTTAATTCATGTAGTGGAATATTTGTAATACGTGCCAAAGTAAAGATAGAAACGGAGGATTAACTATGGGATTTACAACACCTGTGTTTATACTCAAAAACACACCGGAGCTTCGAGATAAGTTAGTTCGTTTAGGGTATAAAATAGGATATGAAAGGTATATAAACGATGATTTTTTAGCGACAGACAATGATGAGATGTTTGGAATTGATGTTCCATATCCTCCTGAACAATGTAATGGGTATATTCATTGCGGAACTAATGAGGCTTTGTTCCTTGCCATAGCCGCATTGAGAGACGATACTGACGATTCACAATGGTTTGTATATCCTCCTGAAAATATTTGGTTTATATGCGATGACGATGACATCAATTATGCACGAGAAAATATTAAAGATAGTGTACAGGCGGCATGGTTCCATTGTAGTCATAAGGCAACGGTGAAAGAGCTTATAGAACATTTTAAATCTGTTTAGAGAAATGAGTTATGATTTTTTAGGAGACATAGATCGAATAGGCATGGATACCTACAAGCAAGATGAAGAAGATGCCAAGAAAAGAGCTATAGAAATTCTGGCTTCTGTTTTAGAGAATTGGGTGCATGGTGGTGATGCAGATTGTATCATTGCCGAATTTGAAGAGGAACTAATGAAAAAATAATAACGATATGGTACAGTTTACAACACAAGTTGCAACAAGCATAGAGCAGTCGCAACAATTAATAGAGTTAGGTGTAAAACCTGAAACAGCAGATTTGGTATATCGCTGTACAAAATCAAAAACTGATTCATTGGAATGGGAACTACAATTGTGTCCGCCATCACTGGAAAACATAGACAACAATGACATTCCAGCATGGAGCTTGGTCCGGTTACTTGAACTGCTTCCTTATGAGATTCCTTGCGACCGACCAAATGTTCTTCACCATCCAGAACTGATTAAGTATGAGGCTGGATATAACTTCTCCGTATGTAGATATACCGTAGATTGTTTTGCCGGTACCCATATCGAGAACAGCCCTTTTGACAGTTGTGTGTCTATGATTAAGTGGCTTATTGCAAAAGGGTATTTTAGCAAAGAATTTTTGCTATGAGAAGAATGCCTTTTACTCTTATGGATGATCCATGTTATCGTCCATTCTGCAAGTTCCCGGAAGAATATTACTGGAGGATGCCTTTATGGAAAGATAGGGACAAGGTTAATTCACGTACATTTTTAGGATGGTGTATGCGAGTAATAGAAAAGGTGTACTTAGCAATGCAAACAGAGCCAACCATTCTACAAACTCCTCCTTCTTTGATAAACCAGTATGTACCTCCGACACCAGAGCATCTTTATTCAATGCAGATAATAATTCCTTCTCGACCTCTTGCCTATGACGTTCAAGAAGAATTGCGTAGTTGTATAGAGTTACGCCAGCTGTACTCACACCAATGGTCAACACGACTATCAGACAAAGAAATACCACGCGGGTACATAGCGGTTCTTGAAAATTATCATGGAGGGAAACTAATATCCCGTATAGGCTTGCGCTGGCTACGAGTACACCCTGCCAAAATTCTGATCTTTTCTGAAAAGCTTTAAAAGACAGTTTACTGTTTTCTTTGTGGTTGTCTTCGTAATATTTATTAGGTGTTTTGTACATGATAAAAATATTTATTTCAAATAATAGTAGCCAACATGATATTCATTATCATAGTTGGCTACAAATTTAATAATAATGTGTATAATCGAATATAATCGTATTTAAATAAATGAACAAAGAAAGGAAAGGTAGATTCAACGATGTTATTAGTTCCCTGGAAGAAGCGAAGGGCGAACTGGAGGACATCTTAAATGAAGAGCAAGACTCTTACGATTCTCTCCCAGATGGCTTACAAATGTCTTCCAGAGGAGAAAAGATGCAGGACTATATCGGCTTGATGGAGGACTGTATAAGCAAGATAGATGAGGTCGTTGGGTTTGTGGAAGAGAAAATTATAAGGAAAAAATGATAAGTATTTGCGTATCTCAAATATAATATCTAAATTTGTCATAACATCAAAATATAAAAATTATGGATCGAAAAGAATTTTGTGTATTAATGGCAAAAGCTAAGCAAGAATCTGGTAGGGGTACTTCTGATATTTCATTTGATATGAAAATGTTATTACCTACATTGAGGCGTTTTGAAAAAGGTGAGCATAATTTCAATTTAAAAAAAGTCATGGAATATTTGCAGGTAATTAATGCACATATTCAGATAGATAAAGACATTATAGCTAATTATGAAAATTTATTGGCATGGTTGGTAGATGTCAGAAAAACACATTCTTTATCTCAACGCGCTTTAGCAAAAGAAATCGAATGCGCTCCTTTAACCATTGCTAATATAGAAAGAGAGGAAACAATTATTAGTATAGATACTTTTTTGAAAATTGTAGATGTTTTAGGGTGTACTATCAATATTGAAAACAATAAAATTGTTTGATGTTATGTTATATGTTATTTGTTTCTTTTATTGGGCTATTATTTGCAGTTTAACGATACATGTTTTGGATTTAAATTCAAGACATGTAAAATTATGGAAAAATATAACAGGAGTAACAATCATATTTGCTGTATCAATGTTATGTATAATTGGGTGTGGGAGTTTCCCGGATATGATGTGGAAGTTTATTAGCATAACAACTATAATTGGTATTTTTATATGGGCGTTAGGACAAATATTTGTGTAGATGTTAGGCAATAAATGGGTTATAAGTTTCTTCAATTTTTGATTTCCAAGAATTGAAGTTAGTGTGCATAATTCTCCAGTAAGTATTTAATGAAAAAAGAAGTTCATTACTTACATTTCCTTGCATAATAAGTTCTCTTTTATTTAAAGAATTTGAAGAAAAAAAGTGATGAATTTCTTGGATGACATTTGGGAGTCTGTTTTTTCTTATTTTGAAAACTATACTGCTACGTGATTCTAAGACGTTTTCATAAACTAAAGTTACCATTTGTCTAGTCTCTTGTATCGTAAAAATAAATGCGTCTTCATCCTTTTCTTGTTGGTTTACATTGGATTTAATTTCTAAACAATAATATATCTGATAGTTAGGTAATTGCTTAGAACATAACCAATCTAAATATTTAGATTTATATGTATGGATATGATTTGTGATTTGTTCTTGGGTCAATTTTTCGATTTTCTGTTTGGGGATTCGAGATATTACTCTGTTGTTGCGGTTTTTGTATTTTGCAGTAAGTTTTTGAATGCAAAATTCTACGTCTTCAATATTTAAAACCTTTATTATTCGTCCATTTTTTGCCTGAACAGAAATTGGAGTTAGTCTGTTAATGAAGTAACTTTGAATATTATTAAAAGCACTTATAGAGTTTTCCATTTTGTATTTAAGGGGGTGAGAGGAATTTTGATGTAATGGATGATAAAGATAAATATATCCATTAGCAAATGTTACATACTTCCATGACAATTCAAACTTTCCATTATTTGATATTTTATTTTCATCTGGTACTATATTGTCTTTAATTTTTAATTGTTCACAATAAATATCTACCTTATGTTTTATTTGATACATTATTTGCGATATTTGTATGGGGGAAATTGATAACTGTCTAATCGTTTTTAATGTAGCGTCATAATAAAAATTAAGATATTTGTATGAGGCAAGTGTGTCCGCTTCATACATCACAAAAGTAATAATTACAGAAGTATGTATAATAAAATCATTAATGGTATTCCCAATAAAATCATATTCAGAAATAAATTTTTTTAATGTGTACGGGTTACATGGTATAACTTTTTTAATTGTATTCTCATATATGTTAAGCCTCAAGCCATAACACATTTCATCGAACAATTCACGTGATTCATTTTCATAGATTTTACATATATGTAAAACTTTGTTTAATTCATTCTCGATTGGATTTTGCATCTTCTTTGATTGAAATAATAAAAAATTATATCCAAATGGCACGACATAGTGAAAATAAAAACGTTTGGCAATATGCCATTCTGATAAACTGTATGTACATTTATCCCCATTCTCATAGTCACAAAATGTAACATCATCACTTTTTATTGTTGAGTTTATCTGTTCTTTTAGCAGCAAATAATGCTTAAAATGATCAAAAGACTTCATTGTATCATTAATTGGTTTGATTACAAAAATACAAAATATTGATATTTAGTTATGATTATAGCTGATTAGTTTTCAAAAATACATCAATATCATAACTATTTTTCTGTTTTTCTTATCTAAGCTAATCCTATTAGAATAAATGCTGCAACAAATTTGTAATTAAAAAATAAATTATTACCTTTACCAGACAAATTGGAAATGATTTTGTACATTGAACAATCCTGTTAATTATGTCAGTCTGTGTAATTAATTCATAATAAAAATAAAATAAGCTATGTATCCACACGATAATATTTTTAGTATTTATTACAATATAGGGAAACGAACTCCATTCTTGGTTAAGCGATGTGAGTTAGGGTTAGCACGTTCATCCAGCGAAGAAAGACGTATTGACCCAAATCAAGATAGAACCTTCTTAGTCGAAACTGTAAAGCCGCGTGGCAAATATGGCAAGGCTTATGGCAAGTGTTTTGTAAATGGTAAGCCTGATGATACATATAGGCAAGAATGTTATCCAAATATCAAAGACGAAGAAATCCCTTGCGCTGGATGTGGAGAATGGGTTTTGATTGATGTTCCCGGTGTATTGCTTGATGAAATATTTCCCATTCATAAGGCGGATGAAATACTTATGTTTGGTAAATATAAGGGGAAAACTTTTGGTGACATTTATAAGATAGATTATCAATATCTTCATTGGCTAGAAAAAACAGATAGGCTTTTCAAAGTTAATTTTGAGGAGCTTAAACAATTATATCCAGATGTCGAAAAACAGGAAGATATATCTATTGCAGACCAAGTAATTGATTTTGGGAAATATAAGGGACAAAAGTTTCGTGACATTAAAGATGATATTTCTTATCTTGAATGGCTTGTCTCAATAGACAAAATATCTATTGAAGATTTTGAGTTGTTGTCCACGATATAATACCATACAGTTTTGGCTATAAACACTTTTAACACCCATATTTATATGAATAAATTTTTATGCTCTCTTGTATTTGTGCTTTCTTTTTCTTCAGTCCATGCACAATCTAATGATTCACAAAAGGAAATACAAACACTTGTCCAGAGAGTCGATTCTCTTGAACATGAATTGTCATACCTTAAATTGACTTATGAATTAAATACACTTAATTCCGACATAACAATGTTTTCAAACGAGGTGTACACCAAATCTATCGCAATTCAATTAGACCTCTATAATCGAAATTTTAATTCCAAATTAGGTGATGCGTATCAACAATATTATGAAACATGCCAACGTAAGAAACAATCAATTTCTGAACTCATTGAAGCTAAGAAAACATTATACTTAATTAAAGTTATAACATATCCTTATTCCGAGAGTGAACTAAAGACGTTAAAGGCAAGTTATAACGTAATTAATGATGCGTATGACTCGTTAGGGAAATCAATGGAGTTACTGGAAATTGTTATTGATACATATAATAAGTTTTTGTAACTATTTAATTTCGGCTTATTCGATAAGTTGTGGAATTCCGAAATTGGTGTTAAAAAAGAATTTTGTCATTCTGGTGTAATAACTAAAAATAACAACCATTCTTTTTCCATCTTTCCTATTCTATAGAAAACTGTAGTTGTCAATATCAGTACTTTGGTATCTGGTATTGTATCTATTTAATATGATATTGTTATAGACTAAAATTTTGTTATATGAAAGCTATTATTGAAGCAAAAAAATATAGGGACACTGATTCTTCGTATATTGTTGTCGAGATACGTTTTTTGTGTGTTCCTATATTTTATTATAAAAAGCAATGGGCTTGTTAGTCGATTTTTACGAAAGCATTTATATTTCCTGTTATTGTAAGATATGCTCCTTGGGTATGACTCCAGTACACTGCGGTTAAATGTTCATTGTCTATTTTATCTATAACAACCATCTTTATAGGATCAATGGCATTGACAATTTTTACGCTGTCTCCAATTTCTATATTCATAATGATAAATATTTATTAATCGTTTCAGCAAAGATACTGCTATTTATTGATAATTGAATACAATTGTAGCCAATTAATTTTCCAAAAATGTACTTGGTTTTCTAAACTAATTCTATCCAGTTTCAACTATTACTTAAAAAAGGCCGGAGATATATTCTCCAGCCATACAGATAAAATTCATCAATTTGTAGAGTCTTTCTGACTCCTTTTGGTTAGTCCTGCAAACCTTGCGATGGCGGCTGAAATAATATCATAAACCAGAATAGCATAATTGATCCATGATATTCCAGGCGCATCGGCGAGGTTTGCTACTAAAAGGGCAACCAACATGACTAATCTTACCATGTTGGTTACAAAATTACATAAATCGTTGATAATCGTATATAATCATTTATAAATATGACAAAAAACAAATTATCTATTGCGCCTCCAGATAAGAAGAAGACTTTGGAGGCGTTTTTTCGTTATTATGAGTTAAGCCGTTTATTGTTCGGTCAAAAGCAAAACGAAATATATGATGTCACGGATATTCCAAAGACAAATAAGTTTTATGAGTTAGCGAAAGAAATAGCTAAACAATTAGAAATTGACTGGGAAAATATGACACATGAAGAAAGTAATCGTGTTATGTTGGCCTTATTGGAAGATTCATTTAATCTTATACGTGATATTGAAGACTCCAAATCTATAATCCTTCAAACTAAAATAGTGATAAAGAAATGAGTGATGCACAGATTTATGACTTGTATGCTCAAAAGATTTCGGATATAACCAATATTCCATATCCTTATATTATTGCATTGAGAGATAATGGTTTGTTGAATCAGAAAGAAGCAAGAGATAAGTTAATCCGACATGATTATTGGAAATTGATGAAAACAAACAAATTCACACATAACCAGATACTTGAAAAACTTTCTGGTATATATGATGTCAATAAACGTAAAATTTTATATGCGATAAAAGTTAAACCCAAGCGCGTATATTATTGTAGGCAATGTGGACTCCAGTTATCGAAAGTCAAATACGTGCGGAACGATGGTATATGCGATAAGTGTATTTCTAAACAAATAAAATTATAAATTATGGACAATCTGTACATTGAAGCGTATAAGTTCTATAAGAATGACTACGCACATGGTTTAGTATTATTTCATATCCAATCTCATTTTGAGGCTTATGAAGATGATGCTATTCAACTGGGGGCAGTACTGAATCTCCCAGTATATCTGCAAGAAGGCGTGAAATTCTGTAGTTTCCCGGATTATGAACTTGAAAACACCTTGTTGTTCCTTGTACAGATTGGTATCTCGGTTAAGACTATAGAATATCGAGATGAAAATGGGGTATTCGCAATACCAAAAGTGAAACAAATTTTGGATGATATTGAAGCTGATTATTGACATTTTCGATATACTAATAGTGATTTTTGTAAATATCTGTAATATAGTCAATTATATTAAGTATTATATTTAGTTTTATATATAGCTAATTTATTGTATAACAGTTGATTAAATATAAAATAATTAATAAATTGATGTCATAATTTAAAACAAAGTCGTACCTTTGCCTCACCATCTTAACAAAATAGTTGGTGAGGCTTTTATATGTAAACAAAAATCATAGGAATATGGATAAGATAAAAACAAAATTGAAATTTATTAAGTCAGACCGTACAGAGTCATGGGTAGGATTTGTTTCTATCAATACTAAAACCGGTTACATTAAGGGCGTTAGAGAAGACGCAAAGGGTCCTAAAAAAGTATGTATTGTAACACATGAGCTAGAGCCAATTATTGAGCCGAATGTGCTTTATGATGTACAAATGGTTCCTATGAAAAATGAAAAGGCTGGATACATCGTTGTAGCAGCGGAACCACATGCTTTTGATGCAAAGATTACTTCTACAGTTGTAAAGAATGCTGTGTATTTAGTGGAAGTAAAGTTCGGAAACAAGACAATCAAATACGATCCGCTGGATGGCGTCAAAGATTCTGTTCGTACTATTGATGGGGTTGTAGAGGAACTGTCAAAACGTAAAGACATTAAAAATCTACTGCTGGTAATTGATGATTTTTGTAAGTCAGCAAACATTGTATTAACCGCATTCCAGAACGATGGTCATTATGTCGCAGCAAAAAAAGTTCTCAAAAAGTAGAAAACCTAAGCTGCCGAGAAAAAGAAAAAAGGCTTGTATAAAAGCACAAGGACGCGCTTCGTATTATAGCACTGTTAATCTTGCTAAAGTAGAAGGAGAGTGGCCTTGTAAATTTTGGGTTAATTCGACAGTAGAAATGAAACCGGTAATGATAAATGGTACTGTGGCTATTATTCCCACACCCGCTCAATATTGGTAGAATATGATAAAAATTCCAGTAGAAGGAATAGCTACAGATGCAGCTCATTCCACGAAAAACAAAATAACAGAGTTTCAGGGGATAGATTTACGGACCGGTAAGCGGATCTTTTATCAGAACCTGGGTAATAAAACGGTGAATATTGGTGAGTTCTTAGGCGTTGTTGAAGCAGCAAAATATATCATAGAAAATGATTATTCTCCCAGAATTATCTATACAGATAGTATAACAGCTATAGCTTGGTTTCAAAACAAAAAAACAGCATCCAAGAAGAAATGCAAAGAACTTCAGAAAGCCGAGATATTTCTTAAAACTCTTGCATGGGATGTTGATACAATTGAAGTCCGACACTGGAACAACAAAGAATGGGGTGAGACCCCTGCTGATTTTGGAAACAAATAAAATCCTCCAGCAAGAGAACTGGAGAATTGAGATATACAAATCATCATTTGTTGGAAGTCTTTCTTCCTCTGAAAGCCCAGATAATGTCAGCGATAGATTTTAACGATGCGGCTACATCGAAATCCACTCTTATTCGTAGGCATTTTCTCATTGTAAAGGCAATCAGCACCCATGCGATTGGCATATTATTCGCAAAGGTAAAAAGAATCTTCCAAAATAGAACAGTTTTTCAAAATTCTGTCAACTAACGGCTGTTAAGATGCTTAGTCATAAATAGCCGTTACATAGCGGGATGGAGCAGTTGGTAGCTCGCTTGGCTCATAACCAAGAGGTCGCCGGTTCGAGTCCGGCTCTCCGCCACTAACTAATTAAATTAATTATAGTATGAAAGAGCAAATCATATCTGAAAGGGCAAATATTATTGCCAATTTGAGACAAATGGTTCAGTCCTTAGTGGAGTTGAACACGAGAGCTAAAACACACGTGTCTTCCAATAAGGCAGACATTAAGAAATTGAGAAAAGACAATAAAGAGTTGGAGAAGATGAAAACCAGAAACTCATTCTTTATTCGGATTTTTTCTTTGTTCTTTAAGTCTTGATAAGATGATGCCGCAATGGTGGAATTGGTAGACACGATGGACTTAAAATCCATTCGTCCGAAAGGACGGTGCAGGTTCGACTCCTGTTTGCGGCACAATGACATAAGTCAATAAGAGTTCTTTGAAATATACCAAACTTAATATGCGATGAAAAAGTATATAGAACAATTCTTTTTTATGATAGCAGTCTTATTCATAGGCAATAGAGTATTCAATCATGTTGACGCTTGGTTGGGAATTGCTATATGTTTTGGGGTTTGCTATCCAGTTATTAACATCATTAAATTAATTATCAAAAAACATGAAAACGAAGATTAAGTTTATGTTGGTTGCTCTTATGGCAACAGTGATTTTTTCATCTTGTGAGCGTGTTGCTCCTAACTATGCCGGCGTTCTTATGGAGAATTACGGTAAAAAAGGTAAAAACGATTTTAAGATCGTGTCCGGAAAGGTTTCTACATGGGAATGGGGAACAGAGCTATTCCAGGTTCCATTATTTGAGCAGCGAGGAGGTTTCCAGAGAGCGGTTACTCTAAAAGCTGCTGACAATACGGAATTTGAGGCTACTCCCTTATACTCATATAGAGTAATAAAAGACAAAGCGATTGATGTTGTTTTCGATAATAAGCATATAGGCAATGGCGATGGCTTTATGAGGTCTTTGGAAGATAATATTTTGGAACCGCGTATTTACGACTTAATTAAAGAAGAAAGCAGGAAGTATAAAACAGACACGCTTATGGCCGATGGTGGTTCTTTAGCTTTTGAGAAGCAGCTAGAGGATATTGTTAGAGCGGAGTTTAAAGAACGAGGGCTAGATTTGAAATCGTTTTCTGCTCAATTAGAGTTTAGTAAGAGAGTCCGGGAAAAGATTGATAATAGAAACGAGGTCAACACTAATATTTCCGTTATTGATCAGAAAATCGAGGAACAGAAAAAGCAAAACGAACTGGAAAGATTAAAAACCGAACAGGCTCTTATCACATCGAAAGGGTTAACTAAAGAAATTCTATACAAACAGTTTATTGACAAATGGGACGGAAAAACGCCGCTGTATGGGGTAACTCCAGAATTTCTGAAGATGACTAATTAAAGCAGGTTAAGATAAAGAGAATGGAGCCACACAGAACGTGAAACTCTCACATATAAACGTTTGATTGGTTTTATTGCAGTTTCACAAATGAAGATAGCAGGTTGGCTCTGCTTTGTGTGGCTTTATTCCATTCATTTTCAATTTAAAGAGTTTCTATCAGTCCAAGAATAGCATTTCTACGGCTTTTATGGTGAGCCGCCCCAACTCAAATGCAATTCCCTTTGTAAAGGACAGAAAGAAAAATTTCTTTTTCATTGCATCCGCAAAGATAAGAAAATTATTTAAGCCTTTGCGGATTTGTTCTTATAGCTTAGTGGTAGAGCAGATGACTGTTAATCATCAGGTCGGTGGTTCAAATCCACCTAAGAACGCATATTTAAAGGTAAAAAGATTGTTATTGGATTAGCTTATTTTTCTTTCCGCAAAGCTGTGAAGTTGTGAAACTTCCAGCTCTCTGGTTCATTAGCCAAGTGGTAAGGCAATGGTCTGCAAAACCATGATCGCAGGTTCGATTCCTGCATGGGCCTCATAAAAAATGGGGAGTTGAAATTACTCCCCAAAGATGACAACCATAGGGCTAATATGGTTGTGAAATCAAAATGACAGCGGCTATTCGCAAAGTTGAATCAAAAGAGATATGACAGCTATAACTGTCTGAAGGACAACACAGATTGCAACTATATTGTCTCTTCGCTCTTGGCTAAAATGATTCTTTACCCGTAGGTTTAGTCATATTGCTTGCAAAGGTAAATATTTTGCTCAAAAAGCTGTCATTTGTAAAGGAAGTATGGGTGAATGAAAGTAACACACTGTTAATGTCCTGCTATAAAGTGGCTGGGTCTTCGATTCTCCCTGCTTCCTCAACAAATTATCCTAATAGAGTTGTGAACAATCAACTTAAAGTGTCCGGAAATGGAAGTAGTAACTAATTATTTTCGATAAAAATAGTAATTATGAAAACTGGAGTAATACTGGCTCGGTTCCAGCCTATACACAATGGACACCTACAGCTGATAAAGAAGGCTTGTGATGAGAATGAGCAAGTTTTAGTTATTATTGGCTCAATAGACAAACTCTCAAAACGGAACCCGATACCTTGGACTATCCGAAAACAACTTGTTGAAAAGGCGATTAAAGACCATTCTCTTCACGAAAAAACGAAGATTGTTGAGCTTGCTGACCTTTCTGATGAATCTGACAACAGTCACGATTGGGGTTTTTATCTTTATTCGTTTATTGTTAGCAAAATCAACCAGTCTGATTTCACCATCTATTACTCTGATGGATTTGAGACCATCACTTCTTGGTTTCCAGGATTTCTTTTAAGGAATAACGTGTCTCTATCTTTACTTGCCAGAAACACTTGTGAAGATGGTGTGTCAGCAACTATGGTGCGTGATATGATACTTGCTGATAGCCTTCCAGAAAATGATGTGGTCCCACAGTGCGTGTATGATATGCGCCAGACAATTAAGGCATTTTTAAACGTTTTCAAATAAAAATATGAAAAAGTACATTGGAACAAAACAGATTGAAGCCGAGCCTATGACATTGGGCGACTTCGTTCAAGAAACGGGTAGAACCCCCTATGGTAAGGACATTGAAAACCATAAAGAAACCGAGCAAGGTTATCGTGTTAAATACGAAGATGGTTACGAAAATTGGTCGCCTGCCAAAGCGTTTGAGAAATCATACAAGTGTGCAGACACCTTTCTTGACCGTTTGCATATTGAAATGAAAGACTTGTATGACAGGTTGGATAAACTTGTTGCTTTCATTGATTCTAGAAAGATGGATGAAGTGGTAACAGACAACTACCAAAAATTCTTGTTACGCTTACAGCAAGTAGTGATGGGTAATTACGTGAAAACACTTGAATGTCGTATTGGATGTCTTGATGGCGCTCCTAATGCTCCGTTTAACCAGATGTCTTTCGGAGTTGCAATCGAAGCGTTGAAATTTGGTCTTGCTATTCGTAGAAAATGTTGGAATGGAAAGGGATTGTGGGTCATCAAGCAAGTCCCGGCACACATCGAAAGCGATATTGTTCCGAAGATGCAGTCACTTCCTCAATCGGCAAAGGACCTTATTCTGAAAGGCAAGGGTTTCATTAACTATACAAGCCAATGCCTTATCTACAACGAGAATATTGGTCGTGCTGATTCATGGATTCCGTCTATCAGTGACGTGTTTGCAGAAGACTGGGAGATTGTTCAATAATGAAGTTTCAATCATATAGAAACAGCAATTTTTTCTGCAAAAAGCTCTTTTGTTTGTCAATGATTATAAGTTGGATATAAAGACGTTAATTATGATTATATTAAAAACAACAAAAAGTAGCATTGAAATAGTAAAACAAATGGTCAAAGAAATGAACGATTTTGAGTTCAGAGCGTATACACCTGAATGTCATTTCTACTATAATTTATTATGTGATGAGCTATCACAGTTTGTAAATGAACATCTCGTTTGTGATGCAACAGTTCGTCAAGAAGCAAAACAATATATCTATAATAATTTAAAGCGTTTATATGTACCTGGAATTGGGATATTACCATTTCCTGAGATGGAGTTGTAGTATGTTAGAAGTTTCTCGAAACACATATTCTGAGATTCATAGTCCATATAAAAATTGAGCTGAAAGGAGAGCTATGAATAAAAAGAAATAAAATCCAATAAAGACATAGATTTATTCTCATAATGAATTATCTTTGTACTATAAACAAGTGAGTCTATCCTACATTTATTAACCTATGGTTGGTAATGTAGATGAATTGAAATATTGGGATGTGATACTAAAATGATACCAAATGTGTAATTATCTGACTATCAACATCAATTTTACCCCCTGAGGGTGTACAAAAGCATAGAAGGAGAATCTTAAAAAGGTTCTCCTTTTTTTATTATAATTCGACTTGTCACTTGTATGGGGGAGAGAATGGGTCAGTCCGAAAACCCTGTTTGAGCTCCATACTATACCGGAATGAATAAATCTCATAAATCGATAGTAACTCAAATTCCCCTCCTTCCCGAAGGAGGAGATTTAAGATACTAACGACTTTTTAGTCGGCCCCAATAAAGATACTGCCTACTTTTAATTTGGCTTATTTCCGTACAAAAAAATAATCTGAAAACAACCGGGGTTTTGAACTGACCCGGAATCACCAGCCGGCCTTATAAGAATCACCTGCTTGATTTAATAATCAATGTTCCGTTTATTAATCTCTTCTGTACGTTAGATTAATGCCTTTTAATAGTAATAAAGACAGGTTTCATGTACATGGTCCCATCGGCTTACATACGTGAACCGACGGGATCATGTACGTAGTCCGAATGCTTCACGTACGTGAGACGAAAGCATATATCTGACAGAATTGATTAATCGGGCTTTGTCAGTGCATTAAATATACTGGCTTTAGCTGTAATACCTGCTATCTTAATATGTTTCGACGGGCGTCGGAGGATTACTTTAAAGGGCTCATGGGAAAAAATCCCTTGCTAATCGCAAAAGAAGAGGGTGATTAGTGGGGATTATGGAGAATAAAACGATGCAAAAAGCAATTATTAGGTCGGGAATGGTGTTTTTTGTGTTGGGGAAACAAATGAGTCTGTTCTCTGCTTATGTGCTGATAATCAATATGGTAAAAGATTAATGGCCATAATACAACGTGATAAATGAATTTGTATAAATCCTATTATCACCTTATTATCACCACTTATTGTCACTTCAATCTTATTGATTTATAGTTGATTGACCGTAGAAAGTGATAAGTGACAATAGAATAGTGTGTTTGAAACGATAAGAGAGAAAAATGGAGATCAAACAAAAATACCGCTGTCCGGAGTATTAAACTTGGGCAGCGGTATTTGTTATTAAGTGATTCTTATGTTAGAACTTGAAGAAGTTCTTAGCATTGTTATAACTGATATCTTCAATCATCTGATTTACGCGGTCCATCTCAGATACCGGAATTTCTCCGTTCTCTACATCACGTCCTACCAAATTACACAAGGTACGGCGGAAGTATTCGTGACGTGGGTAAGAAAGGAATGAGCGGGAATCGGTTAGCATACCTACGAAACGGCTCAAAAGCCCTAGTACGGATAAAGCGTTCATTTGTTTTTCCATACCGTCCTTTTGATCGAGGAACCACCATCCGGAACCGAACTGAATCTTGCCGGCTATCGAACCATCCTGGAAGTTGCCCAACATAGTGGCAATCACTTCGTTGGCGCAAGGATTCAGGTTGTAGAGGATTGTCTTAGTCAACTTACCGTTAACGTTCAGACGGTCGAGGAATTTAGACATCGCTTTGGCTGTTGTAAATTCGCCGATAGAGTCGAAGCCTGTATCAGGGCCCAGCAATTTGAACATCTTCGTATTGTTATTGCGGATAGCACCGTAGTGGAATTGCTGAGTCCATCCTTTTTCCCAGTCCATTTCTCCGAAGATCACCAGCATCGCAGACTTGAATTTCAGAATTTCTTCTTTGGTCAATTCAGTTCCGCCATATACCTTATTAAATATGGCTTTGATTTCTGCATCGGTATAATCTTCTGCATAGAATTCTTCAATACCGTGGTCGGACAAGCGGCAACCTTGTTCGGCAAAGAAGTCGTGACGCTTGCGAAGGGCGGCAATCATATCATCAAAATTGGAGATTGTCACACCACTCACTGCTGATAGCTTTTCTACATAAGCACGGAAGTCGGCAGGAACTTCTACCGCCATTGCCTTGTCAGGACGCCAGGTTGGCAACATCTTGATTTCAAAACCGCTTTCGCGTGTCTGTATATGATATTCCAGAGAATCAATCGGGTCGTCAGTAGTACATACTACCTCTACGTGATAGCGACGCATCATTCCGCGGGCCGAATATTCCGGTTGGGCCAGCTTCTCGTTGCATTCGTCATAAATCTCGCGTGCAGTTTTCGGGCTTAAAATCTTGTCGATGCCGAAAGCTGTCTTCAATTCCAGATGTGTCCAATGATACAATGGGTTGCGGAAAGTATAAGGAACTGTTTCAGCCCATTTTTCGAACTTTTCCCAGTCTGTGGTATCTTTTCCTGTACAGTAGCGTTCGTCTACGCCATTGGTACGCATCGCACGCCATTTGTAATGGTCGCCGCCCAGCCAGATTTCAGTCAGTGACTTAAACTTGTAGTCGTCAGCTACCATTTGAGGAATTAAATGACAGTGGTAGTCAATAATCGGCATTTTAGCCGCATGCTCGTGATACAACTTCTGCGCAGTTTCTGTCTGCAGCAAGAAGTTTTCATCCATGAAGTTCTTCATTGTTACTGTGTTTTTAGTATATAAAATTATTACTTTCTGCATTTATACCTATATAGTATTGATTTTAAAGCTAATAGGTGTAAATCTTCGTTTTAGTTTTATTAACCGTTATCGAACACAAAAGTAGAAAATTTACTTGGAGTAACAAAATAATTCGTATATTTGCAGCGATTATTTATAATATTTAAGTTTTAGCACTATGGAGGACCAGAACTATACCATCAAAGACATTGCCCGTATGGCGGGTGTTTCCGCTGGCACGGTTGACAGAGTGCTGCACAATCGCGGCGACGTATCTCCCCAAAGCAAAGCTAAAGTACAAAAGGTATTGGACGAAATCCATTACCAGCCTAATGTATTTGCTATCGGACTGGCTGCCAAGAAGAAATATTCCTTTATCTGCCTGATACCTTATTATATAGAACATGACTACTGGCATTCGGTAGTGAGTGGCATCGAGCGGGCACGTCAGGAGTTGCGTCCTTTTAATGTGAGCGTGGATTATCTTTGTTACCGTCAAGGTGATAAGGAGAGTTATCAGGAAGTGTGCCGCAGGGTTGAAGAAAGCAATGTCGATGCCGTACTGATCGCTCCCAATTTCAGAACTGAAACACTGGCTTTGACGGACTATCTGCAAACTAAGAAAATAGCTTATGCCTTTGTTGACTTTAATATGGAGGAAGCGAATGCGCTGACTTATATCGGGCAAGATTCCTACAAAAGCGGATACATTGCCGCGAAGATATTGATGCGCAACTACCAGGCCGGAGAAGGACAGGAGCTGGTTTTGTTCTTGAGTAATAATAAGAATAGTCCGGCAGAAATACAGATGCAACGGCGTTTGGCAGGATTTATGAGCTATATCACCGAAGAGTATGAAAAGCTGGTGATCCATGAAGTTGTGCTGAACAAGTCCAATCAGGAAAACAACCGGAAGACATTGGATGAATTTTTCCGGCTGCATCCGAAAGCTACGCTTGGGGTGGTATTCAATTCCAGAGTGTACCAGTTAGGCGAATATCTCCGCACTTCGGGACGAAGCATGAAGGGGCTGATAGGGTATGACCTTTTGAAAGCGAATGTGGAACTGCTGAAATCCGGTGATGTGCATTATCTGATCGGGCAACGTCCGGGACTGCAAGGATATTGTGGAGTGAAAGCTCTGTGCGATCACGTCGTTTTTAAGAAGTCTGTCGATCCGGTGAAATACATGCCTATCGACATTATGATCAAAGAAAATATTGATTTTTATTTCGAATTTGTATAATATCAACTTTATAAATTACAACTAACATGAAAGCATTAAACAAAGAAACAGCTCCTAAAGTACAGCGTCCGGAGCGTATTATCCAATTTGGTGAAGGTAACTTTTTACGCGCATTCGTAGATTGGATTATTTATAACATGAACGAGAAGACTGACTTCAACAGCAGTGTGGTAGTGGTTCAACCCATTGATAAAGGAATGGTCGATATGCTGAACGCACAGGATGATCTGTATCATGTCAACCTTCAAGGACTGGATAAAGGAGAAGTGGTTAACAGCCTGACAATGATTGATGTAATCAGTCGTGCATTGAACCCTTATACGCAGAATGACGAATTCATGAAGCTGGCTGAGCAACCGGAAATGCGCTTTGTTATTTCGAATACTACAGAAGCCGGAATTGCTTTTGATCCGTCTTGTAAACTTGATGATGCTCCTGCTTCATCTTATCCCGGCAAACTGACTCAGCTGTTGTATCACCGTTTCAAAACGTTTAATGGCGACAAGACCAAGGGATTGATAATCTTCCCTTGCGAACTTATTTTCCTGAATGGTCACAAGCTGAAGGAAACGATCTATCAGTATATCGACCTGTGGAATCTTGGCAATGAATTCAAAACTTGGTTTGAAGAAGCTTGCGGAGTATATGCAACGCTGGTAGACCGTATCGTTCCGGGATTCCCCCGCAAGGATATCGATGCTATCAAAGAAAAGATACAGTATGACGATAACCTTGTTGTACAGGCTGAAATCTTCCATTTGTGGGTAATTGAAGCTCCGCAGGAAGTGGCTAAAGAATTCCCGGCTGATAAGGCAGGACTGAATGTATTGTTCGTACCGTCGGAAGCTCCTTATCACGAACGCAAAGTAACATTGCTCAATGGCCCTCATACTGTTCTTTCTCCGGTAGCGTACTTGTCGGGTGTGAATATTGTACGTGATGCTTGTCAGCATGAAGTAATCGGCAAGTACATCCACAAAGTGATGTTTGATGAACTGATGGAAACATTGAATCTTCCGAAAGATGAAGTGAAGAAGTTTGCAGAGGATGTATTGGAACGTTTCAACAATCCATTCGTCGATCATGCGGTAACAAGCATTATGCTGAACTCATTCCCGAAATATGAGACTCGTGATCTTCCGGGATTGAAGACTTATCTGGAACGCAAAGGCGAACTTCCGAAAGGATTGGTACTTGGATTGGCTGCTATTATCACTTATTATAAAGGTGGTGTGCGTGCGGATGGTGCTGAAATTGTGCCGAATGATGCTCCTGAAATCATGAACCTGTTGAAGGAACTCTGGGCTACCGCTTGCACGAAGAAGGTTGCGGAAGGTGTGCTGGCTGCAGAGTTTATCTGGGGTGAAGATCTGAATCAGGTTCCGGGACTGACAGAAGCTGTGAAGGCTGATCTGGACTCTATTCAGGAAAAAGGTATGCTTGAAACAGTAAAGGGGATTCTTTAATTAGTCATATCATATAATAATAGCGTCACTGTTGCTTGAACGGTGACGCTATTTTATTTTATCGGGGTGAGATAGCTTAATTATTCGGCTTCAGCAGTGTGAAGAATAAATGTAGTGGCTCCGATGGTTACGATTGCTCCGTCTTCCATACGGACACGGTCTTTATCTCCCAGAATTTCGTTCATAAGAAAGGTACCTGTAAGGCTGGGGGCATCCCGTAAGGTGTAGACAAGCTTTCCTTGCTTGTTGCGCTTTACATTGATGATGCAGTGTCTTCTGTCCATACTCATATCGCCGCTTTCAATCGGTGTATTGATAACGGTGCCTACGCAACGGCGGCCTATTACATTGTCGCCTTCTTGCAGCGGAAGCACTTGCTTGAAACCAAACACGTTTTCAATCACCGTAATATATCCGAATTCTTCTTTATGAGCTTCAGCTTCTTCTTCCAGATTCTCTTCCTTTCTCAGGGCTTTTACTTTACTCTTTCCCAGGCGGATGCTGAATTGTTTGCCGCAATGTTCGCATTCGAATACAAGCGATTGGCCTTCGCTGTATTTAGTTTCATCAAAAAAAAGGTAATTCTCACATTTAGGACAAAGAACTCGTTTCATGCTTTAAAAGGGGATTTATTTTGCCAGTAACCAGGCATTCTTATAAGTTTCGTTTTTTCTAAGTTCCAGCAATTGTCTGGTAGCTTCTTCGCGATTTTCAAAGGAACGGATGCTGACACGTATCTTGCCGTCACTGTTTAAGGCTTTCGCTTCGGCAAATCCTTTTGCCTTTAATTGTTCTGCCATTGCTTCAGCATCTTTCAAACCAATTCCCCCTGCTACAATAATATGGAAGGGATGGCTGGCTTGCGGTTGAACCGAAGGTGTTGCCGGAGTTGCCACTGCCGGTGTAGCCGGTGCTGTTTCCTGTTTAGCAACCTTGATTTCTTTTACGGCGATAGGTTTTGAAGTTCTAGGTTTATCTACGCTAACTTTCTTCGTCTGAGAAGTTGCTGCATTTTGGGGATTATGCTTGGCCACTACGGAGACAGGGGTTACTGCGACCGATTGTTTTTCGATTTGCTCAAAAAGCTCACCGGGTAACAGTTGGGCATAATTGTTTTTTTCTACATACGTGTTCTCTACAGGAGTCGAGAAAGCAAAGAACATAACGATAACGGCAATCATTGCCGCAGCATTACGAAGAAGGGTACGGCTGATGCTGATCTCGTATGTTTTCTTTTCTTTCGTCAGATTGGCTGGTACTAATACTCTTTCTTTCCGTTGTAGTGTAGAGAGCTCCCGCATTTCAAAAGAATCCAGTCCATATAAAGAAGGAGTGGTTATCTTATGGTCATAAGGAGTGAATTCGTAATTCCCGTAAATGTTATAGTGAATTTCACCCACATTTTCCAGATGGGCTTTTCCTTCTTCGTGAAGAAGCCCGATCAATGCGTCCACTTCTTTTTCTACCATGCGGGTGGCATCGGCAAAGCTGGTATCATGCGCAGACATATAGGACTGTACCAACACACCGTCGTTCAGTTTTAATTGAGAATTGAAACCGATGATACGTGTGGGAGGTAAAAAAAGATTTTCTTCTTTTACATAGGTTGCAGGAGCGTAGTGAGCTACGAATCCGCCAAAATTAGGAACGATTACGCAATCGTTCTCTAACAACAGAGCCTCTATGTGTTGTGCTAATTCAATCATAGTGCAAAATTAAGAGATTAATTGAATATATCCCAGAAAACTTCGAAAAAATCACTACTTTTGCACTGTTTTACTTATTACTACTAGCGATGAACTATATACAGACAGAAATAGATGGGGTGTGGCTGATAGAACCCAACGTTTATTCTGATGAGCGGGGCTACTTTATGGAAGCCTTTAAGAAAGATGAGTTTGAGGCGGAAATCGGTCCGGTAAACTTTGTGCAGGATAATGAATCAAAATCGTCTTTTGGTGTGTTGAGAGGACTGCACTATCAGAAAGGAGAATACAGTCAGGCTAAGCTGGTCCGTGTTCTGAAAGGAGAGGTGCTGGATGTGGCAGTCGATTTGCGCCGGTCGTCACCGACTTTTGGAAAACATGTCAGCGCGTTGCTCAGTGAAGAAAATAAAAGGCAGTTTTTTATTCCCCGTGGTTTTGCTCATGGCTTTGTGGTGTTGAGCGAAGAAGCTGTGTTTATGTATAAGGTAGACAATAAATATGCTCCGCAAGCGGAAGCGTCTATATTATATAATGATGAAACGTTGGCTATCGACTGGATGCTTGGGGAATCGCAACTGCTTTTGTCGCCCAAGGATAAAGAGGGGATGGCTTTCAGAGATGCTGTATATTTTGAATAAACTCTAACAAACGATAGATATGAAAATAGCGATTGTCGGAACCGGTTATGTTGGTTTGGTTACCGGAACATGTTTTGCTGAAATTGGTGTAAACGTAACTTGTGTAGATACGAATAGCGAAAAAATAGAATCTTTGCAGAAGGGAGTGATTCCAATCTATGAGAATGGACTGGAAGAAATGGTGCTTCGCAATGTAAAGGCAAAAAGACTGAAATTTACGACTTCACTGGAGAGTTGTCTCAATGATGTGGAAGTCATATTCAGTGCTGTCGGTACACCTCCGGACGAAGATGGTAGTGCTGATTTGAGCTATGTACTGGAAGTTGCCCGTACAATCGGTCGTCATATGAATCAGTATAAGTTGGTGGTGACGAAAAGCACGGTTCCTGTGGGTACTGCGCGCAGAGTTCGTGCTGCCATCCAGGAAGAACTGGATAAAAGAGGGGTTACCATTGAATTTGATGTGGCTTCCAATCCTGAATTTCTGAAAGAAGGAAATGCCATCAGTGACTTTATGAGTCCGGACCGTGTGGTAGTGGGAGTAGAGTCTGCCCGTGCGGAGAAGTTGATGTCGAAACTGTATAAGCCGTTTTTATTGAACAACTTCCGTGTTATTTTCATGGATATTCCATCAGCTGAGATGACGAAATATGCAGCTAACTCAATGTTGGCTACCCGTATCAGTTTTATGAATGACATCGCAAACTTGTGCGAATTGGTAGGTGCCGATGTGAATATGGTGCGTAGCGGTATTGGTTCTGATACCCGTATCGGACGTAAGTTTTTGTATCCGGGTATCGGATATGGCGGTTCCTGCTTCCCTAAAGACGTGAAGGCGCTGATAAAGACTGCCGAGCAAAATGGATATACGATGCGTGTACTTCGTGCAGTGGAAGAAGTAAATGAGGCGCAGAAAAGCGTGTTGTTTGATAAGTTGATGAAGCAGTTTAATGGTGAACTGAAAGGTAAGACCATTGCTTTGTGGGGATTGGCATTTAAGCCGGAAACGGATGATATGCGTGAGGCCCCGGGATTGGTCTTAATTGATAAACTTCTGAAGGCAGGCTGTCAGGTACGTGCATACGATCCTGCTGCAATGGATGAATGTAAACGCCGTATCGGTGATGTTATATATTACGCCCGTGATATGTATGATGCAGTGCTTGATGCCGATGTTTTGATGCTAATCACCGAATGGAAGGAATTTCGTCTGCCTTCTTGGGCTGTGGTCAAAAAGACTATGAATCAGCAGATTGTGTTGGACGGACGCAATATCTATGATAAAAAAGAAATGGAAGAGCTCGGATTTATTTATTCATGTATTGGTAAATAAGATAATTAGAGTATCTTTATACACAAAATTTAGACGAATGACAAAATTTGTAGCGATATCGTTAGTAGCGATCTTGCTCGCAGCATGCAATAGTAGTAAGAACCCGCACTCTTCCTCCAGGCAAGAGGAGGATTTGAGTGCGAAAGAACTGCTGCAAGGAATCTGGCTGGATGATGAGACTGAGAGCCCGTTGATGCGTATAGAAGGGGACACTATCTATTATGCAGATGCACAGAGCGCTCCTATTACATTTAAAATCATACGGGATACTCTTTATACTTATGGCAATGATACTACTTATTATAAGATTGATAAGCAGGGGGAACATATTTTCTGGTTTCACTCGATTACAGATAATATGATCAGATTGCATAAGTCGGAAGATCCTAATGATTCGCTGGCATTTGTCGGTCAGGAAATGATTATCCCTACATATACGGAGGTGACGAAACGTGATAGTGTTGTAAACTATAATGGCAACCGTTATCGTGCTTATGTGTATATCAATCCTTCTAAAATGAGGGTTGTCAAAACTATATATACCGAAGATGGCATTAGCATGGATAATGTGTACTACGATAATGTGATGCACATTTGCGTATATGAAGGTAAGAAAAGCTTGTTTGCCAGTGATATAACCAAACAGATGTTTGAAAGTGTAGTTCCTGCGGATTTTCTGATGCAGGCAATTTTGTCAGATACTAAGTTTGTAAAGGTAGACCGGAATGGTTTCCTTTATCAGGCTGTTTTATCCATTCCGGAAAGTTCTATTTACAGTATAGCAAATTTAACCGTCAGTTTTAGTGGTGAACTGGCTATTACACCGACTAAATAAAACGAGTGTTTTTTAGCTTCTTACGGGAGAAGAGGGACGGTTATTGTTTTTTCTTCCATTGTTGTTATTCCTTTTTCCTCCGAAGTTTCTTCTTTTAGAGTTATCACCTCTCTTATTATTGTAGGAACGGGGTTTATATTCCGGAGCTTCTCCTAATTCGGCAGGAACGGGAATTTTATATATTTCTTTTTCAAGGAAGTTCTCGATGGATTTGAAGTTACTTTGTTCTTTCTCACTGACAAAAGTAAGGGCTACTCCGTCATTATTGGCACGTGCCGTACGTCCGATGCGGTGTACATAGTCTTCGCTGTCATGCGGTACATCAAAATTGATAACCAGACGGATGTCGTCGATGTCGATACCACGGGCAACAATATCCGTAGCTACCAGAATATTGATTCTTCCTGCCTTGAATTCGTGCATGACAACCTCGCGTTGCGCTTGTTCAAGATCGGAATGCATTTCTCCTACATTCAGCTTCATCATTTTCAAGGCCTTTGTTACTTCTTTGACTTTGATTTTGGAGGAAGCGAAGATAATAACACGTTCGGGCACTTCGTCAGTGAAGAGACTGCGTATGATACCCAATTTCTGGTTCTCGTAACATACGTAGGCTGCCTGAATGATTTTGTCTGCCGGCCTTGAAACGGCAAGTTTGATTTCTGCCGGATTGTTCAGGATGGTTTTTGCCAGTTGCTGTATTTTGGCAGGCATAGTTGCCGAGAACATGATTGTCTGTCGTTCTTTCGGCAAGTATTTTACGATTTGCATGATATCTTCATAAAATCCCATATCAAGCATACGGTCTGCTTCGTCCAATATAAAATAAGAAACCTTGGAGAGGTCTACATATCCAAGGCTTAAATGGGCTATCAGTCGTCCGGGAGTAGCAATTACTACATCTGCGCCAAGTGTAAGTCCTTTTTTCTGTTGTTCGAAAAGAATGCCGTCATTTCCGCCGTATACGGCAACGCTCGATGCGGGCATAAAGTAGGAGAAGCCTTCCATCTGCTGGTCAATTTGCTGCGCCAATTCACGGGTAGGAGACATGATGACACAGTTGATAGCATCTTCAGGATGTCCTCCTTCAGATAATTTATTCAATATAGGCAGCAGGAATGCCGCTGTTTTACCAGTGCCTGTCTGTGCAACTGCTATCAAATCTTTACCCTCTAGTATGATTGGAATTGCTTGCTCCTGTATAGGCGTGCACTCGTCAAATCGCATGGCGTCAAGTGCATCAAGCACATTTGCATTTAGTTCTAGTTCGGAAAACTTCATCACTTCTTTTTATTTGTCGACAAAGATAAAATAATTTTTGGTCTCAATTACATATTCAAATAAGAATCTTTGAATCCCAGGAAATAGAGCACTCCGTCAAGGCCGATCGTATTGATGGATTGTTTGGCATTTGCCACTACTTTGGGCTTGGCATGGAATGCAATTCCCAGTCCGGCGATTCCCAGCATAGGGAGGTCATTGGCACCATCTCCAACGGCTATCGTCTGGGCTATATCTACTTTTTCTACCTGAGCAATCAGACGGAGGAGTTCGGCTTTCCGTTTGCCATCCACTACATCTCCCAAATAACGTCCGGTTAATTTGCCGTCTATTATTTCCAGTTCGTTTGCATATACGTAGTCTATGCCGTATTTCTTTTGCAGGTACTGACCGAAATAAGTAAAACCTCCGGAGAGGATAGCAATTTTGTATCCATACTTTTTCAGTACATACATCAGGCGGTCTACGCCTTCCGTAATAGGAAGGCTTTCAGCTATTTCCTGCATGACAGATTCGTCCAGTCCCTTTAATAGGGCGACACGACGGGTGAAACTTTCGGTAAAATCTATTTCTCCACGCATAGCGCTTTCTGTGATTGCTTTTACTTCATCACCTACGCCTGCCCGGATAGCCAGCTCGTCAATTACTTCTGTTTCAATCAGAGTGGAGTCCATATCGAAGCAGATCAGACGGCGCATACGCCGGTACATATTATCCTGTTGGAAAGAAAAGTCCATTTCCTGTTCGCTTGCCAGTTGCATGAGCCGTTCCTGCATAGCGATACGGTCTTTGGGAGTACCGCGTACGGAGAACTCGATGCAAGCACGGGTCCGGGTATCTGTTTTATCTTCATCCAAAGGGATACGGCCCGTCAGACGCTTGATAGCATCAATGTTCAAGCCTTGTTCTGCTAATACGCGGGTGGCAGCAGAAATCTGGCGGGCAGAAAGTTTACGGCCCAATACCGTCAGGATATAGCGGTTTTTCCCCTGCATTCCTACCCAGTTCTCATACTGATCGGTACCTATTGGTTCGAAACGAATGGTAACTCCCAATGAAGATGCTTTAAACAGCAACTCTTTCATAATGAACCCGGAATGTCTTTCTTCGCTTCTGAAGAGAATACCTAATGATAATGTATTATGAATGTCTGCCTGCCCGATATCGAGGATAGTAGCGTCGTACTTGGCAAGTATTTCAGTCACGGAAGCGGTAAGTCCCGGACGATCTTCGCCGGTGACTCGAATCAGAATCAATTCAGTATTTGATGGTTGCATAAGAAAATAGACTTTAACGCTGCAAAAGTAGGGAAAAAAGTTCGTTTTTATGCTAAATAACATAAAAAGTTACACCCAAAAAGTAAGAAAATTGCTTGTTTTTTTGGAAGTTAGTTTAATAATTACTTACCTTTGCACCCGGTTTCAAAATTAAAGGCACTGATAATCAGCGGATTCCTCTTCGCCTGATGCCTGAAAAGACAACGTTTCGGGAAGAAACCACTGTTTAAAGGACAGTCCCGGATAGTATTAACTAAAACCGAATTACATGAATTCTTATGTAAAATGGATTTTTGTTGTATTACTGATTTGTTCCTTGACCGCTTTCGTTGAGAAAGACAAACCTACCGGAGGTTTGAGTGAGGGTGACGTAGCCCCTGATTTTAAAATCGAATCTGCGTCGAATGAGCAACCGGCTTTTAAGTTGGGTGATTTGAAAGGTAAATATGTGTTGCTTAGTTTTTGGGCAAGTTATGACGCGCAATCCCGGATGCAAAACGTAAGTTTGAGCAATGTGCTTCGTTCTTCCCGTAATGTGGAAATGGTTTCAGTTTCGTTTGACGAATACCAGTCAATCTTTAAAGAAACCATTCGTAAGGACCAAATAGTTACGCCCACTTGTTTCGTGGAAACAGAAGGCGAGGACTCCGGATTATTTAAAAAGTACCGTTTGAATCGGGGGTTCACAAACTATTTATTGGATGGAAATGGTGTGATTATAGCCAAAAACATCTCTGCTGCAGATCTTTCTGCTTATGTAAGTGAGATTGGTTGACAGTCTCGAAAAAAGTAAGGAGAAAGAGGGATTTTCCGGATCACCGTTTGGTGACTAAAATGGAGAATAGACAAAAGAGGAAATGGATACAACAAAAAAGTTCCGCTTGCACTTGCCTTTGGCAAGGATAGGCGGAACTTCTATTTTATATCTATTGTGTAATCTCTGAATGCTATTTCTTTATTTAGGTGCTTTCTGGTACAGATAGAATGCGATGCCCGCATAGAGAATATTCGGAATCCAGACTGCGATTGCAGGAGGTACATTACCGTTGATGGCAAAGGTTGAAGTGATCGTCTGGAAAAGGATATAGGAGAAACTTAGTCCTAAACCGATGCCCAGATGAAGCCCCATGCCGCCCTTGGTTTTTCGCGACGAAAGGGAAACACCGATGATTGTCAGAATGAACGATGCGAATGACATTGCAATTCGTTTGTGATATTCTATCTCAAACTCTTTGATATTGGCAAATCCCCGCCGTTTCTGTTTTTCAATGTATTCGCTCAATTCCGGACTGGTCAGCATTTCCTGCTGGTTCTTCATAATCAGGAAGTCTGACGGGTCCATATTTATAATAGAATCAATTCGGTCTCCTTTAGTGATTTTCTCTTTTAGTCCGTCCAGTTCGCGTACCATATAGTCATGAATAGTCCATTTATTGACCGTTGTTGTATCGTAAGTGATTCGACGCGCCGTTAAATGGGAAACAAGTTTTTTGTCAACAAACTTATCCAATGAAAAACGATTGCCGGTTTTCATCCCGTCATTGTAATTATCTATATAGGCTATGACGCCACTGTCCACTTCCAGCTGTACATTTCGGACTGAGTTTACTTTCTTCGGCTTGATGTATTTATCCTCAAAATTCAGGCGGGTAACACTGCCTTTGGGAATGACGAATGAGCTCATCATGAACGTCGCTACAGCAATGATGGCGGCAGAGATCATATAAGGGCGCATCATTCTTTTAAAACTCATACCGGTGGAGAACATGGCTATAATTTCAGAGTTCTCTGCCAGCTTGGAGGTGAAAAAGATTACGGCGATGAATACGAACAGCGGACTGAACAGATTGGAGAAGTAGGGGATGAAGTTCATGTAGTATTCAAAGATGATCTTGTCCCAAGGAGCTTCATGCTCCATTAGCTTGTCCATCTTCTCGTTGAAGTCGAATACCACCGCAATTGAAATAATCAATGCGATGGCAAATACGTATGTCCCCAAGAACTTCTTGATGATATACCAATCCAGCCGTTTTATAAATCGATTGCTTTTCATTCTTTATAATCTTGTTGACACTCTTTTCACCATCATCGGCTTCCAGGTAGAGAAATCTCCGGCAATGATATGCTTCCGGGCTTCTCCTGCCAGCCACAGGTAAAATGCCAGATTGTGTATGGAAGCAATTTGCATTGCCAGCAGCTCTTGTGCATGGAAAAGGTGACGTAAATATGCTTTGCTATATAGTGTGTCTACAGCGGAAGCTCCGTCTGCTTCGATAGGAGAGAAGTCTGTTTCCCATTTTTTGTTTCGCATGTTAATAATGCCGTCTTTGGTAAACAACATGCCATTTCGTCCGTTTCGGGTAGGCATCACACAATCGAACATATCCACTCCGCGCTCAATACCTTCAAGGATATTGACAGGAGTACCGACTCCCATCAGATACCGGGGCTTGTCTTTAGGAAGAATTTCGTTGACAACCTCTATCATTTCGTACATTTTATCTACCGGTTCGCCTACGGCTAAGCCACCGATTGCATTTCCATCCGCTCCTTTGGAGGCGACAAACTCTGCGGATTGTTTGCGCAGATCTTGATAAACACATCCTTGCACGATAGGGAAGAGAGACTGGTGATAGCCATATTTCGGTTCGGTTTCGTTGAAACGCTGTATACAACGATCGAGCCATCTGTGTGTCAGTCCTAATGACTTTTTGGCATAGGCATAGTCCGAATCTCCCGGAGGACATTCGTCAAAAGCCATCATGATATCAGCACCAATCGTACGTTCTATATCCATCACCTTTTCCGGAGTAAAGATGTGCTTGCTTCCGTCAATGTGTGAACGAAATTCAGCTCCTTCTTCCCGAAGTTTTCGTATTCCTGCCAATGAGAATACCTGAAATCCTCCACTGTCGGTCAACATCGGACGATCGAAGCCATTGAAGCGATGCAGGCCACCTGCTTTTTCAATTACGTCCAATCCCGGACGCAAGTATAAATGATAGGTGTTGCCCAGAATGATCTGTGCCTGAATATCTTCTTTCAGTTCTGTGAGATGAACTCCTTTCACAGTGCCCAATGTTCCCACAGGCATGAAAATAGGTGTTTGTATCTGCCCGTGGTCCGTTGTTATCAGACCGGCACGGGCATTACTTTTAGTGTCTGTATATTGTAACTCAAATGTCATTCCTGGCTGGGTTTCTTTACAGATAAATCAATGGCATCCGCAACTTTTTCGTCTGTCAGTGCGATTGCGAATACTTCTTTTATGTCATTAACATAGTGGAATTGCAATCCTTTTAAATAAATGTCTTGAATCTCATCTATGTTCTTTTTATTTTCGGCACTCATGATGATTTCCTTGATTCCGGCACGTTTAGCGGCAAGAATCTTCTCTTTAATACCACCAACAGGGAGTACTTTGCCACGGAGAGTAATTTCTCCAGTCATGGCGAGATTAGCTTTCACTTTTCGCTGGGTCAAGGCAGAAGCTAAAGAAGTAGCCATCGTAATACCTGCTGACGGTCCGTCTTTGGGGATAGCACCTTCGGGCACATGGATATGTATATTCCAGTTGTCGAAGATATCTTCGTTCAAATTGAGGATAGAAGCATGTGCCTTAATGTATTCAAGTGCCAGCATGGCTGATTCCTTCATCACATCTCCCAAATTACCTGTTAATGTAAGTCGGGCACCTTTACCCCGGCTCAGACTCGTTTCTACAAAGAGTATTTCACCGCCAACAGCAGTCCATGCCAATCCGGTTACTACACCTGCGTACTCATTCCCCTGATATTTGTCGCGGGTATATTCCGGTGCTCCCAGAAATTCATACAAATCAGCCGGTTTAATTTCTGTTTTTGCAAAATAACCGTCTGTTGCATATTGGCGGGCTGATTTACGAAGGATCTTGCCGATTTTCTTTTCCAGTTCACGAACACCGCTTTCACGGGTATATGATTCAATAATTGCTTCCAAGGTATCTTTCGGAATCTTGATATCGGTCTTTTTAAGGCCGTTTGCTTCCAGCTCTTTTGGTAACAGGTGCTTACGGGCAATTTCTACTTTTTCTTCCGTGATATATCCGCTGACTTCAATCAACTCCATACGGTCGAGCAATGGTCCGGGAATTGTATTCAGATTGTTGGCCGTTGCAATAAACAGTACTTTGGAAAGATCATAATCTACATCCAGAAAGTTGTCGTGGAATGAAGTATTCTGTTCCGGGTCAAGCACTTCCAATAAAGCTGACGACGGATCGCCTTGACGGTCAGCACTGACCTTGTCAATCTCGTCTAATATGAACACAGGGTTAGAGGCTCCTGCTTTAATCAGGCTCTTGATGATTCGTCCGGGCATAGCACCGATATAAGTTTTGCGGTGACCGCGAATTTCTGCTTCATCGTGTACGCCACCCAAAGACATACGAACATATTTCCGTTTCAGTGCCGATGCGATAGATTTTCCGAGGGATGTTTTACCGACTCCCGGAGGGCCATACAAACAGATGATTGGTGACTTCATATCACCTTTCAGTTTTAAGACAGCAAGGTGTTCCAAAATACGTTCTTTTACTTTTTCCAGTCCATAGTGGTCTTTATTCAACGTCTTTTCTGCATTCTTCAAATTCAGATTGTCTGTTGTATAAACTCCCCATGGCAGATTAAGCATGGTTTGCAGATAGTTAAGCTGTACGCTGAAGTCCGGTGATTGCGGATGTGTACGTTCCAGTTTAGCCAATTCTTTCAGGAAAGTCTCTCTGACTTCTGCATTCCAGTGCATCTTGACAGCTTTTAGACGCATCTCCTCTATTTCCTGTTCCTGACCGCTGCCGCCCAGTTCGTCCTGAATCGTTTTAATCTGTTGCTGGAGGAAATATTCGCGCTGTTGCTGATCGATATCCTCACGGGCACGCATTTGGATAGATGCCTTAATTTCTGCCAACTGTACTTCACGATTCAAGATTTCCAATAGATGATAAGTACGTTCTCTGAGTGAGTTGATACTTAATAAATCCATTTTTTCGTCTTTCTTGAATGGCAGGTTGGCGCAAATAAAATTAATGAGGAACATCGGATTGCTGATGTTCTTTATGGCAAATGACGAGTCCTGATGCATTTCTGATGATTTGATATAGCGCATCGTCAAGTCCTTGCATGTTTCTACCAGGGCTTGAAACTCTTTGTCGTCTTTGTTTGGGATATCTTCTTCCAGAAGTTCTACCTCACCCTTCAGATAAGGATGTGTATCTACGATCTCTTTCAAGCGCAGACGTTTCATTCCCTGAAGGATGACTGTTGTCGTTTGATCAGGCATTTCCAATACCCGTACAATTCGTCCAACAGTTCCGATGTTGTGTAAATCTTCCAGTTTAGGGTCTTCTGTGTGTGCCGATCTTTGGCAAATCACTGCAATATCTTTGTGTTTCTTTTCAGCTTCGCGAACGAGCTTCAATGAGGCTTTTCTACCTACCGTGATAGGTAAGAATACTCCGGGAAACAACACCATATTACGAAGGGGGAGAACCGGAAGGATATCACCGGATTTTATATTCACATCAAACGCATGTTCGTCATTGCCATCATAGTCAGTAATTAGCGAGAAGCCGTTCTCACCAACTTCTTCCTCCAATAAGTATCTTTCTTTCATCTTTTCGTTTTAATTTAGTTTATGTCATACATAATATGCATAAATCGTTTGCAAAGTTAATTGATTCTCTCTAATAATAAAGCACAGTGTGGAATAAAAACACAAAAACAATGCCAAATTTTCGGGCAGTAATGGATTTATTCCATAATAATTATTTATTTTTGACGGTTTTCAGCAAAGATCAGTAAAAAATAGGTTTTAGATGGCTAATAAAATGGCGAATCCTTTCTTTCAGTTTAAGCAGTTTACAGTGTGGCATGACAAATGTGCCATGAAGGTCGGTACGGATGGGGTGCTTTTAGGTGCATGGGCTTCTGTTCAGGATGCACATCGAATTCTGGATATCGGTACTGGAACAGGATTGGTTGCTTTGATGCTAGCGCAACGTAGTTTGCCGGATGCGAAAGTTATTGCGCTGGAAATAGATGAAGCCGCTGCCCGACAGGCTAAAGAAAATGTGACCCGCTCTCTTTGGAAGGATAGGATAGAGGTGGTGAAGCAAGATTTTTTGTCCTATCAATCTTTGGACAAGTTTGATGTTGTAGTTTCCAATCCTCCTTACTTTGTGGATTCTCTCAGTTGTCCGGATCAGCAACGAAATATGGCGAGGCATAATAATTCCTTAACCTATGAGAAGTTATTGGAAAGAGTAGCTGATTTGTTGGCGGAAGAAGGTCTTTTTACAGTTGTAATACCCACAGATGTAGCTGATAGAGTAAGAACGATAGCGTCTGCACATAGTTTGCATGCAGTTCGTTCGCTTAATGTGATAACTAAACCGGGAGGTGCTCCCAAACGAACGCTAATTACTTTTTCTTTTCATGATCAAGAGTGCGTTGTTGAAGAATTATTAACGGAAGTTGCTCGTCATCAATATAGTGAAGAGTATATAGCACTGACTCGGGAATACTATTTAAATATGAAATGAAATCTTCAAATAGGAAGTGCTATTCCATATTAATTAATAGTTTATTGACACACAAATATCTGCTTTTCCGAACTGTCATAAAATGCTTCTTCTTCAAAACTTCCAAACTTATGAATAATTTTAAAACCATTCCAATCTAAGTATGTATCTAATTCTTGAGGGAAGAATAGTCTCATATCCAGATTTTGAATTGAATCAAATTTACCATTAATAAAATAATGCCATTCTATTCGATTGATCTGAGTTTTTCTTTCATATCGCATTAGCTGCTTTATCAATATCTCCCTTCCGTCCTTAGTTGTATATGCAGCAACTTCTATTTGCTTTTTTTCATGTTCAACGATATATTGAATGTTGGGATTAAAGCAATCTAGTAGAAACCGGCCTCCTGTTTTGAGATGTTTTTTAACGGTATTAAATGCCTTAAACAGATCTTCATTTAGATATAAATGATGGATTGAGTTAAAGGGAATAAATATGAGATCATATTTATTCTGCAAATCCAAAGTTCTGATATCAGCTTCAATAAACTCAATCTTTAATCCTGCTTCGGAAGCTTTCGCTTTCGCTTGTTCAAGCATAGAAAAAGTGTAATCTACTCCACTAATATTATATCCGTCTTCTGCTATTGGAATAGTAAGTCTGCCTGTACCACAGCAAAGCTCAAGTATACGGGCATCTTTATTTTGGGGCATCCACCGCTTGTAAAATTGCAAATCATCTATGTGAGTATTCATTCCATCATAAATATTCGCATCATAAATTAGATCCCCAACTTTATAATTGCTGTTCATTTTATTATTTTAATTACGTACCGGGTTGATTATTAATATTCTCTTAATCTTGCAAAGATAGTCATTCATTTGGATATACGCATTTATTTCGTACTCTATCATTTCGCCGTTTGTTACGTTTGGCGGGATCCGTTTGGAGTCATCCATGTTTTCGGGCTGGATATAGTAGCTGGTGGCTATATACTGGGATTCTCTATTATGATAGATTCTAATTTTTATATTGGATGTTCCATCTTGTTTTATATGTCTTCCAGTTTGGAAAACGATCGCTTTAAATGTTGTCGTACTGTTTTGATGTTTTTTAAAGGTTTAAAATCGCATTAAACAACTTGAATCGGTCTGAATTGATAGAAAATTGTCTTATTTTCCCTTAAATGGATGAAAATAGAGATATAATTAAAAAAACAGTTCAAAGATATTTCAAAGAATTACCCTCTTTATTTGCCCCAAAACGAGGTCTAATTACACCTATTTACACAAACGAAAAAAGCCGATACAAACTGTATCAGCTCAACACTATTCAATTTTTCTTGACTTTGTTTTTTCGTCGGGGTAGCGGGATTCGAACCCACGACCCCCTGCTCCCAAAGCAGGTGCGCTAACCGGACTGCGCTACACCCCGAAAACTTTTAACCGAACTCCCTCTTTTCTTTGTAGTCGGGGTAGCGGGATTCGAACCCACGACCCCCTGCTCCCAAAGCAGGTGCGCTAACCGGACTGCGCTACACCCCGCTACTTTTAAAGGGTTGTTCTTTTCAAAAGCGGTGCAAAGATAGGGAGTATTTTTTAATTATCAATAGCTAAATGAATGTTTTTTATGGGTTAATTTACAATCGACTGAAATTCATCAGTTTGCAAGTTAACTTTTTTTCTTGGCAGAAATAAGAAGCATCATTGGACGTCGAAGTTCATCTTTCATTTCCGGGATAGTATCCAGCATAATCTTACTCGGTTCCGGTTCTATTAATTCACATATCTCAAATCCGGTCTGAAGAAGGCTATTGATATAAGTAGTCAAGGTCTTATGATACTTGACAACTTCTTCGCCTAAAAAAACGGCAGTACGTTTACCCTCATTGAAATAGCGGTCTACAGGCCAGTGAGCACGCTTTCCTTCTTGATCGTAGTACCAATCCTGATTACCATAGGCTGTGAATATCGGATGCTCTACTGAAAAGACAAAAGAGCCTCCTTTAGTAAGGCAACTGCTCACTTTGCGGCATATATTAATAAAAGATTCCAAATAGTGGAATGTCAATGAACTAATTACAATATCATAAGTCTCCGGTTGAAAATCGAAATCCTCAATAGCCATACATTTATATTCAATGAATGAGGAAGAATTTCTTTTCTGCGCTTCTTCCAACATTTTTTCGGGAATATCGATTCCGGTCACGTTTTTTGCTCCATGCTCAATAGCATAGATGCAATGCCAGCCGAATCCACAGCCTAGATCCAGTACTCTTTTGCCGATGAAATCCGGTAACATTTTCTGTAATATATGCCATTCTCCGGCACCTTTCAATCCTTCTACAGAGCGGGACATTTGAGCATATTGACTGAAGAAACGATCATCGTCATATTTATTTTTTTTCATAACTTACATGAGGGTTATATTAGATGAACAAATATATGCATTTGTGCGATTATTGGTATGAATTAACTGAAAATAAAATCAGATAGGATGAACTATCCTTTGCTGTTTTCTGTTTTCAAAGTAGAAAACTAAAAATAAAAAAGCCATATGAAAACAAAAAAGCAAAAAGAAACGAATGAAAAGGAAATCCCTTTGTTAGAACAAAAAGGATATGAAAGAATGGTCAATGAGATCGTTCCGGTTCAACAAGTGGAAGCTTATCGAAAACCGACTCAGAAAGCGGTAAAAGAAGCTGTGAAGGAATTGAATCCTGATACAAATAGTTTGGGTAGCAGAGGATGATTGAAATACTGAATGACAATCATTATGCTACTTTTTATATGCCCTGTAATGCTGATGACTTAGATGAAAATAAGCCTTAGATTGGCTTTTTATCTCTTTTTTATCAAGGAAAAATAGCTTCCTCACTGAGGAAGCAAGCGTTGGTTTTAAACCAACGAGGTGTTCCTTTTAAACCAACAAGCACATTAGTCGTACAACATAGTGCATATATTAACCTGTTTTATACAATATCAGTCTGTGTTTTTGCATATTATTGCATTTGTTTATGCAGTTTGTTTTTTGGTTCATAGCTTTTAGCGCAACCTTTTTTCAATATAATCTTAAAAATAGCACATCACGGTACAAATATCCATAACTCTTATTTGGGAAAAGTGAGGATAAAGCTGCTTCCTTTGCCTACTTCCGATTTTACATTGATACTTCCTTCATGTAGAGTCATTATTTGCTTACATAAACTTAATCCGATGCCCGAACCGGATGTTTTGGTAGTAAAGAAAGGAACAAATATTTTATCCAGCACATCGGGCAGAATGCCTTCTCCATTGTCAGATATCGTTAATGCAGTGTTTCCGGTAGAGAGTTTTTTTACTTTTACCTGAATATTTTTATCAAGTTTCCGATTACATGCTTCGCGAGCGTTCTTCAGCAGATTGATAAGAACTTGTTCTATTTGTGTCCGGTCTGCATTTAATTTCAATTCGGGTGAGGGAGCTTCAAACTGAAACTCTTCTTCCGGAAATAACTTTTTTAAGTCCGTGAATAATTCTGCAACAGAAATCTGTGTGCGGATAGGAGTAGGGATTCGTGTCAGGCGGCGATAGTTCTCTACAAATTCTAGTAATCCTTTACTTCTCCTGTGAATGGTCTGCATGGCTTGCAGCATAACAGAATATTCTTTCTCTCCGGGTTGGCTGGGAATTCCTCTTTCACTTAATGTTTCCGAAAGTGAGATGATAGGTGTGATAGAGTTCATGATTTCATGAGTCAGTACACGTATTAGCTTTTGCCAGGCCTCCATTTCATTGCGTTCCAGTACCGAATGAATATTTTTTAAGCTGATCAACTGCTGTTCTCTTCCTTGAGTGGCAAATGTGGTGCATGAGACGGCCATTTCCAGCACAGTATTATTCTGTTCGATACGAATAACAGGTGTATCACTGGTAGCAGAAGCTTTCAGTAAGCTCTCCGGTAACTGAGATATTTGTCCTAAATGAGTGACGGCTGCCTGATTCATCCATTCTATATGCCCGGCTTTGTCGGCAACAAGTACTGCCGTATCTACCTTATTCAATAAGTTTTCGTAGTATTGGTGCTTAATCTCTTCTGCCAGTAACTTTCCCCGAAAGTCTTTTAAAGTATCCGAAAGTTCCTCCGCCCATTCATTCATTATTTTATTTTTGAAAGGCGGGTGAAAAGTTTGCATCATATCATTATAGCGAAGGCCGTCTGTCAGCCGTCGCAAAAGAGCGATTTGCTTGAACTGCATGCGGTAGAGATGCACGGCGGTAATTATCAGCAATATCATGCAAATAGTAGTACTGAACCATAACTGTTTTTGAAATAACAGATAGCTACCGATAGAAAGCAATACTATCAATAAAATGTGTAAAACCACTCTGATTGCAAATCGTTTCATAAGCCTAGTTTTTCAAGTTTGCGATATAAGGCAAAACGGGTAATACCTAAATATTCGGCAGCACGGGAAATATTCCCTTCACTAAGTTTCATGGCTTTTTCAATGGTTTGTCGTTCAATTTGTTCCAGGTTCAAAACGGTCTCTTCCTCCTTCTTTTGTTTGGGGGTAGCGTGGAATTGGAAGTTTTCGGGTTTTAATAAAGAACCGTCTCCCAAGATTACTACACGTTCCATCGTATGTTGCAACTCCCGCACATTGCCTGGCCATGTATATTTCAGCAGTTTGTTTTTGGCTTCTCGTGTCAGACCGCGCATTTCCTTTTTATATTTGCGTGCGTAGCGGTCCAGAAAATATTCGGCGAGCAGAATAACATCATTTCCACGTTCGCGTAGCGGTGGGATATGTATTTCAATTGTATTAATACGGTATAGTAAGTCCTGACGGAAGCTTCCTTCATCTACCATGCGGCGAATGTCTGCATTTGTGGCACAAATCAGGCGGACATCAATAGGCACGGCTTGTGTACTTCCCAAACGGCTGATCTGGCGCTTTTCGATAGCTGTAAGCAGCTTCGACTGCATGGGAAGTGAAAGATTGCCGATTTCATCCAAAAATAAAGTGCCATTGGTGGCCACCTCCATCCGGCCAGCCTTTGACTTTTTGGCATCGGTGAAAGCGCCTTTTTCAAATCCGAATAGTTCGCTTTCGAATAATTGTTCGGGGATACTTCCCAGGTCGATGGTTACAAATGGCTTGCCGTATCGCGGTGAACAGCGGTACAGGAGTCTGGCAATTACGTCTTTGCCGGTTCCGTTTTCGCCCAGAATCAGAATGTTGGCATCCGTGTTGCTTAGCTTGTTGATGGTTGTGAAGACTTCCTGCATAGCGGGAGATTCGCCGATAATATCTCCTTCCGGAGAACTTTGACCGCTGAGTACTTCTACTTGTTCTTTTAAGATAGTAACTTCTCGCTGAGATTGACGCAACCGTATACCGGAGGTTAACGTTGCCAATAGTTTTTCTTTTTCCCACGGCTTGGGAATAAAATCTGTCGCACCGGCTTTAATCGCTCGTACAGCTTTATCCGTATCTGCGTATGCTGTCATAAAAATGACAATAGCTTGCGGATCGATTAGCAATATTTGTTTCAAACTTTCAAACCCTTCCTGTCCGCTAATAGCATCGCGGCTGAAATTCATATCCAATAAAATAAGATCGGGCTGGAAGGTCGTCATAAAATGTTCGATACGGTCGGGAGTAGTGGCTACTTTTATCTTTTCCGTATAAGGCTCCAGCAACAGGTTAAGAGCGAAGAGTACATCTTCGTTGTCGTCTACTATAAGTATCTTACCTAATTTGTTTACTTCTTCCATATCTCAGTAATCTGTTAGATTCGTCGTTTTTCATTCATACTTTTGATGGATGTTATGTTCCAAGGGCAAAGATATAGATAATAATCATGTGCTGTATGTGCGATTGCGCACTAAATTTGTGCGTATCTGCACACATGTTGTTATGACTGTTAAATCGTATATTGCTGATATATAGAGTGATATAGCAATGGCATAGGTTTTGAATAGCAAATAGTAAATAAAACGAAGAATGAACCTGAGAATAATCTATATAACTATTGGAATTTTGTCGACAAGATTACTGGCTGCTCAAAATCAAACCATGGAGTTGACTTTGGAACAAGTGGTGAATATGGCACGGCTAGAATCTCCCGATGCACAGACTGCCCGTCACAGTTTCCGGTCTTCTTACTGGAACTATAAATATTATCGTGCTAATTATTTGCCTTCTTTGAATTTATCATCCGATCCCAACCTTAATCGTGCTATTAATAAAATAACGATGGGAGATGGTTCGGTTAAGTTTGTCGAACAGAATTTGTTGAATACAGACCTCACTTTGAATCTTTCACAAAACATCCCTTGGACCGGAGGTTCTCTCTTTCTTGAAACTTCTGCCCAGCGTATGGATTTATTTAGCGAACATAAATATTCGTGGCAAACTTCACCCGTGATGATAGGATATCGTCAGTCTCTTTTTGGTTACAATAGTCTGAAATGGGATAAACGCATTGAACCGGTGCGCTATCAGGAGGCAAAGAAGAGTTATGTGGAGACATTAGAATTGGTTTCTGCCAATGCGATTAATAAATTCTTCGCATTGGCCACTGCACAAAGTAATTATGACATTGCTTCTTTTAATTATGCCAATGCCGATACATTATATCGCTATGCCCAAGGGCGTTATAATATAGGTACGATTACAGAGAATGAAATGCTGCAACTGGAACTCAATCGCTTGACAGAAGAAACAAATCGTATGAATGCCCGTATCGAAATGGATAATTGTATGCAGGAACTCCGTTCTTATCTGGGTATACAAGAAGACCGTGAGCTTCGTGTACGTATCAGTCCGCAGGTTCCGGATTTCAGTGTCAATCTGAATGAAGCACTGGCATTGGCGTACGAAAACAGTCCGGACATTCAAACGATGAAACGTCGGAAACTGGAAAGTGAAAGTGCCGTGGCAAGAGCCCGTTCTAATGCAGGTTTGAAAGCAGACATATATCTTCGTTTCGGTTTGACGCAGACTGCCGATAACCTGCCGGATGCTTATCGGAATCTGCTGGATCAACAATATGTTAGCCTGAGTATCTCTCTTCCTATTTTAGATTGGGGACGCGGTAAAGGGCAGGTGCGGGTAGCGCGTTCTAACCGTGACCTGGTTTATACTCAGGTGGAACAAAACCGGACGGATTTTGAACTGAATATCCGCAAATTAGTGAAACAATTTAATCTGCAGACACAGCGGGTGCGTATTGCCGCCCGCACAGACGAAACGGCTCAACGAAGAAATGAAGTTGCCCGTAAGCTTTATATATTGGGGAAGTCTACCATCCTCGACTTAAATGCTTCTATTTCAGAAAAAGATAGTGCCCGCCGTAATTATGTTTCGGCTTTATACAATTACTGGAGTTTATACTATACGCTCCGCAGTATGACACTTTATGATTTCGAACGGAATGAACAGCTGACAGAGGATTATAATCTTCTTATTGAATAGAAAATTAATGATTGAATATATAACCAATAAAAACACAAAATACCATATAAGATCATGGATATAAAATTAGAAAAGAAACCGTGGTACATTCGTTATAGATACTATCTGATGGGAGGTCTTTTATTTGCCGCCTTTCTGGGTTATGTAGTTATCTTGTCATTAGGTCCCCGAAAATTGCGTATTGACGCCGAGAATGTTCAGATAGCGGAAGTCAAAGAGGATAATTTTATGGAATATGTAGATGTAGAAGGACTGATTCAGCCGATATTGACCATTAAAGTCAACACCCGTGAAGCAGGAAGCGTTGAAAGCATCGTTGGCGAGGAAGGAAGTCTGCTTCAGCAGGGAGATACCATTCTTATCCTTTCCAATCCGGATTTGCTTCGCAGCATTGAAGACCAGCGTGACGAATGGGAGAAGCAAATGATTACCTATCAGGAACAGGAGATAGAGATGGAGCAGAAGAGCCTTAACTTGAAGCAACAAGCTCTGACGAACAGTTACGAGCTGGAACGACTGAAAAAGAGCATAGCCCTTGATCGGGAAGAATTTCAAATGGGAGTAAAGAGTAAGGCACAACTGCAAGTTGCTGAGGATGAGTATAACTATAAGCAGAAAAACGCAGCCTTGCAACAAGAAAGTTTGCGACATGATTCTGCCGTTACGATGATTCGTAAAGAGTTGATTCGCAATGATCGGGAACGGGAACGCAAAAAATATGAACGTACTCACGAGCGATTGGATAATCTGGTGGTGACGGCTCCTGTAAAAGGACAACTTAGCTTTGTCAGAGTTACTCCGGGCCAACAGGTTTCTTCCGGTGAAAGCATTGCTGAAATAAAGGTACTCGATCAATATAAGATACATACTTCGCTTAGCGAATATTATATTGACCGGATAACTACCGGGCTTCCGGCCACTGTCAATTATCAGGGAAAGAAATACCCGTTGAAAATAACGAAAGTGGTACCTGAGGTAAAAGATCGTATGTTTGATGTTGATCTGGTCTTTACGGGGGATATGCCCGATAATGTGCGGGTTGGTAAGAGTTTCCGTGTGCAGATAGAACTGGGGCAACCGGAACGGGCGCTCATTATTCCACGCGGCAATTTTTATCAGTCCACGGGAGGACAATGGATTTATAAAGTGAACGCTTCGAGGACAAAAGCGATCCGTGCACCATTAAGTATTGGTCGCCAGAATCCGCAGCAATACGAAATTACAGAAGGTTTACAACCGGGAGATTGGGTAATTACGACGGGATATGATACCTTTGGCGATGCGGAGGAGTTGGTATTAAATTAATAACTCGGACACGATTTTAATATATTATGATAAAGTTTTATTTTAAAGTAGTATTTAGAAACTAGTGGAAGCACAAGATAAGGAATGAATGCTATAATTTTTTAAATATACTATTATGATCAGAACTATTAATTTACAGAAGATTTTCAAGACCGAAGAGGTAGAAACTTGGGCATTGAATAATGTGAGCATCGAAGTGAAACAGGGTGAGTTCGTTGCCATTATGGGACCTTCCGGTTGTGGAAAGTCAACATTACTCAATATTCTTGGACTATTGGACAATCCGACAGGAGGGGAGTATTACCTGAATGGAACCGAAGTATCCAAGTATACAGAATCTCAGCGCACCAGTCTTCGCAAAGGGGTAATCGGTTTCGTTTTTCAGAGTTTCAATCTGATAGATGAATTGAATGTCTATGAAAACATTGAATTGCCTCTGCTCTACATGGGTATCTCAGCTTCCGAACGTAAAAAGAGAGTTGAGACTGCTATGGAACGGATGGCTATCACTCATCGTAGCAAACACTTCCCGCAATAGCTTTCCGGAGGGCAGCAACAACGTGTTGCCATCGCCCGTGCAGTAGTTGCCAATCCTAAACTGATCCTTGCCGATGAGCCTACCGGTAATCTGGATTCAAAGAATGGCAAAGAAGTGATGGGACTATTGAGTGAGTTGAATAAAGAAGGAACCACCATTGTTATGGTGACACACTCACAGCACGATGCAGGTTATGCCGACCGTATCATTAATTTGTTTGATGGTCAGGTAGTAACGGAAGTCAGCATGTAATATATTGAATAAGGTATCATGATAAAACACTATTTGAAAGTAGCCTTTCGCAATTTGGCAAAATACAAGACACAGACCCTTGTCAGTATCATTGGATTAGCTGTCGGTTTCACTTGTTTTGCGCTGTCTGTCTTATGGATTCGTTATGAAATGACTTACGACACTTTCCATGAGGGAGCCGACCGTATCTATATGGTACGTGCGCATTATACTGATTCTCCGGGTAGCATATCCAATTCCACTCCTTACCCTTTATCGAGTTATTTGCAGGAGAAAATGCCGGAGATTGAAGTTGCTGCTTCCACTTCCATATATCGGGAAATGAAATTTCGTATGGGAGATAATGAGCACGAAGTAGTAATGGCTGCGGCAGATTCTGTTTTCATGAACTTTTTCAATATACAGTTGCTGAAAGGTACGGTCAACTTCCTGAAGGAGAATGACCCGGAAATTGCTATTACAGAGGAGTTTGCCCGAAAACTTTTCGGTAATGAAGAAGATGCTTTGGGAAAAGAAGTGGAGTTGAACGGACGTTCCCGTAAGATAGGTGCCATTGTGAGCGGATGGTCCCGTCATTCTAATATACCATACAGTGTATTGGTTTCGGCAAGACATTATCCACGTTGGGGCAGCAAAGGAGAACAGTTGTTTGTTCGTGTTCGTGCAGGAGTGGACAGGGATACTTTTCAAAAGAAGATAGATAGCATCGATTTGTTGAATATCCCCAAGGAAAGTGAACTCTCGAAACTGCTGATAACACCTGTTTCAGCTTTGCGTTATTCGGATTATGTTTCCAAAGTAGATGTCGTCATTTCTTTCAGTTATATTTTTTACTTCTCATTGGCAGGCGGATTGGTTATCATCTGTTCGTTATTCAATTACCTGACGCTTTATATCAGTCGGCTCTGCATGCGCAGTCGTGAGATGGCACTTCGTAAAGTAAATGGTGCGAGTAATGCCTCCTTGTCGGTTCAGTTTGGCATTGAACTGTTCCTGATTTTATGCATTGCCCTGCTATGCGGACTGTTGATGATAGAACTGAGTATGTCCCGATTCCTGAATTTTACGCAGATAGAGGCTGGTTCCTACTACGGGGAGATTATGGTGTATCTTCTGGTTGTAATCATCTTGTCTTTCCTGTTTGCGCAGATTCCGTTATCTTATTTTCGTCGTCGGACGTTGCAGGAAGCGATCAAAGGGAAGGTGGTAACTGCCAGACCTTATTTGTTTCGTAAGATAGGAATCATCATGCAGTTGGTTGTCAGTCTTGCTTTTATCTTTTGTACGGTTGTCATGATGAAGCAGCTTTATTTTCTGAAGAATACGGATTTAGGGATGGAGCGTCATAATATTGGCAATGTAGCCTTGTGGAATGGAGACATTAAGCAATGGCCGGGAAAGATAGCGGCTTTGCCTATGGTAACGGAGACTTTGCCTCCTTCATATTTCCCGATTATTCCTACAGGACCGATGATGTATGTCGAGATAAACAACTGGGATGATTCGCCGAAAGTGGTGGAAGAAGCTGTAACTGTCGGCATGTTACCTGGCAAAGAAGAGTTCTTTCAATTCTATGATTTGAAATTACTTGAAGGGGAGTTTATATCAGACAAGAATCAAGGAAATGAAGTTGTGATAGATGAGAATACGTGCCACAAGTTTGGGTGGAAACAAGCTTTGGGCAAAAGCTTCTATTATGAGCAGAATGGTCAACGCCGTGGATACAAGGTCGTTGGAGTAGTCAGGAACTTAAGTTACCGGCCTCCTACGAGTGAACCCGGGCTGGTTGCCTTTCAGCATCCTAAAGCACAAGAATATCTGTTGAATCGTGCCAGCATTCTTTTTAAATTTAGAGAAGGTATGTGGAATGAATGTCGTGCGGCTATAGAGAAGCTGCACAAAGAAGAATTTCCGAATGCCTATATGCGGTTGTTCAATGAAGAAGAGGAATACAATAAACATCTCCGCTCTGAAGATGCACTGATGAAGCTGTTGGGTTTTGTATCGTTGGTTTGCGTTATTATTTCTGTATTCGGAGTTTTCTCATTGGTGACGCTCTCTTGTGAACAACGACAAAAAGAAATAGCTATACGAAAGGTGAATGGAGCACAAATTCGTCATATCCTCCATCTGTTTTTCCGGGAATATTTATTGTTGCTGATCATTGCTGCTGTTATTGCATTCCCTGTAGGATACGCTGTGATGAGGAAATGGATTGATAATTATGTAAGGCAAACGGCAATAGATGGCTGGATATACATAGGTATCTTTGTGGTGGTAGCTATTATTCTTTTACTTAGCATCATCTGGAGAGTATGGAAAGCTGCCCGCCAAAATCCGGCAGAAATAATCAAAAGCGAATAACATAAACACAATGCTATGATATATCATTATTTGAAAATAGCTTTTCGTAATCTGATAAAGTACAAAACGCAGAGTATCGTAAGTATTGTCGGTCTGGCAATTGGTTTTACCTGTTTTGCGTTATCAGTGCTGTGGATACGTTATGAAATGACGTATGATGACTTTCATGAGGGATCAGAACGCATCTACTTGGCAGGCAATAAATTTGCATTGCAGGGAGATGGCTTTTCTTATCTTTCATCCAGTTTATTGGCAGATTATTTGGATAAGAACTGCCCGGAGGTGGAGAAAGCATGTCATGTGATGGCAGGTTCTGAAGCGGAGCCGGTACTATATCAGAAGACAGAGTATCAGATGATGCAGTTAAATGTCGATTCCAGCTTTGTCTCTATGTTCAACATAACTGTGTTGAATGGAGATAATCAGTTAAGGCTGGGAAAGAACCAGATTGCTATAACTGATAAAGCGGCCAAACGAATATTCGGAGATGAATTACCAATTGGCAAGCAAATAACCTTACCGGAAAATGATCATGCGGAAATGACAATTGTCGCGGTTGTGAAGTCGTGGGAAGGGCACTCTATATATCCTTTTGATATTCTACTACCTTATCCAGACTGGGAAGCACATTGGGGAAGGCAGCAATGTCATACTCTTTTCCGTGTTTACCCCGATACCGACATAAAAGCGTTGGAACAGAGACTGGCAGAATATAAGGTACAACAAGATTCGCATGAGCAGACCATATCTACTCCTATCGCTCTCTTGTCAACATTACGAAGTACTCATCCACAAGAAAATGTGAATGTCAAGTTGAATCATGTGCGTCTTTTTGCATGTATTGGGGTTTTAGTTATCATCTGTGGACTATGCAATTATTTAACGATGCTGATTACCCGTATTCGGATGCGTAAACGCGAATTGGCATTGAGAAAAGTGAACGGGGCTTCCAATGCCGGCCTGTTGTCATTGCTTCTTTCTGAATTGATATTGTTACTTGTTATATCATCGGGCATAGGAGCTATGTTGCTCGAACTGACCCTGCCTGTTTTTAAACGCTTGTCGCAGATTGACGAGAGTACTTCATTTTTCTATGGTGAAGTAAGTCTGTATATCCTGTCGTTGCTTGTGATGACAACGGGAGTTGCTGCCATATTTGTATACTATGCCAACAAACGGACTTTGCTTGACAGTATCAGACACAAATCAAATCTTCATCTTTCCGGTTGGTTTTATAAAGTAAGTATTTTGTTTCAACTCTTTATTAGTATCGGTTTTGTATTTTGCACTTTGGTCATGATGAAGCAGTTAAACTACCTGTTGAATTCTAATGAGCTCGGACTGGAAAGGCATAATGTAGGAGTAATTGGTTCTACTTATGGATTTGAGAATGTTCCGTTTGAGAAAATACTGGATCAGATGCCTGATATCACAGAACGTCTGTATGGCTTTTATACTCCTATCCCTAAAATGATATTTTCTACACATGAAGTAAATGAATGGGAAGGTCAAACCGATAAAGAACAACGCGTAAATGTAGAGAGTGAAACAATCAATCAGGAATTTGCAGACTTTTTCCAGGTCGGACTTATTGAAGGCAGTATGCTGGATGAGAAAGACGGAAAAGAGGCGGTTGTAGTGAATGAGTCTGCTGTAAAGGCTTTCGGATGGAATCAGCCGATAGGAAAGAAAATACGTATGGGCATTGATGAGGTATGTACGGTAAAGGGAGTTATTAAGGATATCTGTTATAATGCTCCCATACATCCGGTGACTCCCGCTGTTTTCTCTTTGGGTAGTAATAAGGATAGAGGGAATTTCATTTTTAAGTTTAAGGAAGGTACATGGAGTACCGTTTCTAAAAAACTAAAAGAAGAGGCACATAAGGTCAATCCGAATGCAGACCTATTTCTGATTAATATGGAAGAGAGGTATAACGATTTTATGAAGTCGGAAAATACGATGATTAAGTTGCTGAGTGTTGTTTCTTTTATCTGTATCATCATTGCCGTATTTGGTATATTTTCCTTAGTGACGTTATCATGCGAACAGCGCCGGAAAGAAATTGCTATTCGGAAAGTAAACGGTGCAAGTGTAAAGGTTATTTTGAATTTATTCTTTAAAGAGTATCTGATTCTCCTTATCATTTCGTCATTCACGGCCTTCCCATTAGGCTACCTCATTATGAAACACTGGCTTGAAGGATATGTAAAGCAGACGCCGATAAGCTTTTGGATGTATGGAGGAATATTTGCCGGTATGCTACTTATTATATTTCTTAGCATCATCTGGAGAGTATGGAAAGCCGCCCGCCAAAATCCGGCAGAAGTAATCAAGAGCGAATAACATCATTATTAAATAAAAGTAATATGAAGAACCAATTGTCTGCTATCAGGACTTTATTCCGCTTCAGAACTTATATATGGTGATTAATGTTATTCGTCAACGGTATCGGGAGATTGCATTACGTAAGGTGAATGGTGCCACAGGCAGGCAAGTTGCTTTATTATTTGGTAAAAAGTATCTTTATATTTTGGGAGCCTCATTTGTCATCGCTATTCCTTTGGTCTATTATATTATTGATGACTATACTAAAGACTTTGCAGTGAAGGCTCCGATAGGAGCAGGGATTTTTGTGACAGGCTTCATCCTTACTTTGCTTGTCTCTCTGGGTACATTACTCTGGCAGGTACGCAAAGCTGTCCGCATCAATCCGGCATTGATAATGAAAAGTGAATAAAGTAAGATACTACTGGAAGATAAAAACGTCCTTTTTTGCCGTCATCCGTCACTTTTCTTACTAAATCTTTATAAATCAAATAAATAGGAGTAATGGCAAGCGGTGACGGCAAGGTGATGGTAACATCTGAGAGGATTCTTACCGTCACTTTTGCTACCTTGTTTTGTTTGCTGGAACGACTGTATTTACCGGAGCCCAGCTACGACATTTAGTACTAAATGATCTGTTCTTTAAGGTGCTATCAATGCTTGTTTATTGTTTTTTGCCAGTAACATCGCTTCGTTTCACGTACGTGGTCCCATCGTTTTACGTGCATGATTCCATGGGCTCACATACGTGATCCGAACGCTTCACGTACATGGAACGAGAGTATGTACCTTACAAAATTTATTAATAAGGCTTTGTTATACTATTAAAGCCCGTATCATATGGGTTAATATACAGTAGGTTGGATGGTGCGTGTCCGGTAATGGCGGTGCATTGGCAACTTATGCTTCCATAAGTTATTTCGTATTTAAAATGAAATGATTTTCTGCTTTTATAAGAGAAGATCATTAGAAAAAATTATCTTTGCAATATTCTTTATTTTATTTCAAATGGAATACATATGAACAAGATGAGAGTTTTTATATGGCTTATTGCTTTGATTGGTTTTAGTGCATGTCAGTCGAAAAGTGGGCAGACTACGGAACAAGAAAATGTAGATAGTCTGACTGTTGCCCCAACAGAAGAAGAGAAAACAATAACCGGAGTAGTAGGAGATGCTTCCATGCATAATTTCATGCTGGTCACTCTAGAAGGAGATACCCTGTTTGTCAGTACAATGGATCAGGAACCGGGCGATGTCAGTGGTTTCGAATCAGGAGATACGGTTCGGGTGGACTATATCGAAGAAGAGGAAGAACCGGGATCGAGTACGATACCTACAGCAAAGAAAGTGACGGTGATTGGTAAAAAGGCCGAATCGGACAACTAATTTTATTTATAATCTAACTGTAACAAGAAAAATGAAAAAGAAAATGTTGGCAGCCACTCTGTTGACGAGCTTATTGGCTGCTTGCGGGGGCAACTCCACATCAATTGTGGGTGCATGGGTAGAACCGGTACCGGGAATGGAAGGACAAGTACAAGGCATTAATATAGAGGAGGGTGGTATTGCTTCTTCTGTCAATATGGCTACACTGGTCTATGAAAGTTGGAAACAAGAAGGAGACCAATTGGTTCTGACAGGAAAAAGTATTGGCAATGGACAGACAATTGAATTTGCAGACACGATGGCTATCAAGAAACTGACGCCCGATTCTTTGATTCTGGATAATCAGGGGATGGAAATCCGTTATGCGAAACAGAAATAAAATGACCAGGGAAGTGAAATACCTTCACGTATAAAAATAAAAAAAGCTACTTTCCCGAAAATATGACAAAGAGGAAAGCAGCTTCTTTTTATAAGGTATTAAGTGCTGACTACAAAAGGTCTAAAGCCTTGAAAGCTTTTACTAACTTTTCTACCGCACTGTCTATCTGTTCTTTAGTGTGAGTAGCCATCAGTGCCACACGTACCAATGTATCCTGTGGAGCACATGCCGGTGGAATAACCGGATTGATGAATACACCTTCGTCGAAAGCTAATTTGGTAACCATGAAAGTCTTTTCCGTATCACGTACGTAAAGAGGAATGATGGGAGATTCGGTAGCGCCAATCTCGAAACCGGCTTCACGGAAACGCTTCAAAGCATAGTTGGTTGCTTCCCACAGAGCGTTCAGTCTTTCCGGTTCATTCTGGATGATGTGCAGAGCTTCCAAAGCAGAAGCTGTTGCTGCCGGAGTATTGGATGCACTGAAAATATAAGTACGTGCATTATGGCGCAGCCAGTTGATGATAGAAGAATCAGCGGCGATGAAACCACCGATGGAAGCCAGTGACTTGCTGAAAGTACCCATGATCAGGTCTACCTCGTGAGTCAGACCGAAATGATCGCAAACACCACGTCCCTGTTTTCCAAATACACCCAGACCGTGAGCTTCGTCTACCATGATGGTAGCATTGTATTTGTGTTTCAGACGAACGATTTCGGGCAAATTAGCCAAATCACCTTCCATAGAGAACACACCGTCTACTATGATCAGTTTGACTGAATCCGGATTGCACTTCTGAAGTTGCTTTTCCAGATCCGCCATATCGTTGTGCTTGTATTTTAATTGCTGAGAGAATGAGAGACGGCGGCCATCTACGATAGATGCGTGGTCACGGTCATCACATATAATATAATCATTGCGGTCAGTCAGACATGAGATAACGCCGGAATTAACCGTAAAACCGGTAGAGAAGCAGAGTGCTTCATCTTTGCCCACAAAGGCAGCCAGTTCTTTTTCTAGTTGAACATGAAGGTCGAGCGTACCATTCAAAAAACGTGAACCGGCACAACCGGAACCGTATTTACGCATGGCTTTGATACCTGCTTCAATCACTCTTTCATCTCCCGTAAGGCCAGTGTACGCGTTGGACCCGAACATTAACACATGTTGTCCGCCCATTTCTACTTCTGTACCCTGCTTTCCCTCAATCTCACGGAAATATGGGTAAACGCCCTGTGCCATAAATTTCTGTGGCAGGTCGTATTTAGCTAACTTCTCTTGTAATAATCCCATGAATTATAATTTATTATACTCATACTCAGATCATTCGCTGATGATCCAATTTCCTTTTATCTTAACAAGTGTTTAAAACAGGGGGCAAAGATAACAAAATTTGCTTTTATCTGTTCTTTTTAAAAGAAAAAAGTTGCTCTCATGAGATTAGAAACCTCTAATAGCTCAAAATTTAATATATTTGTATTACTTTTGTCGTCTACAATTGACAAAGATTAGCATGAACGAAAGAATGAAAAGAATAATATTCGTCGTCAATCCTATTTCGGGAACACAAAGTAAAGAATTGATTCTTAGCTTGCTGGATGAAAAAATAGATAAGGCGAGATACACTTGGGAAGTAGTGTATACAGAAAGGGCCGGTCATGCAGTAGAGATAGCCGCCAAAGCTGCGGAAGAGAAAGCAGACGTGGTGGTCGCTATCGGGGGGGACGGAACAATTAATGAAATAGCTCGTTCGCTGGTACATACGGATACCGCATTAGGAATTATTCCATGCGGATCGGGTAATGGACTGGCCCGGCATCTGCATATACCCATGGAACCTAAAAAGGCACTGGAAGTGCTGAACGAGGGGTGTCTGGATACAATAGACTATGGTAAGATCAACGGCACAGATTTCTTTTGTACGTGTGGAGTAGGGTTCGATGCATTTGTCAGTTTGAAGTTTGCCCATGCCGGTAAGCGCGGACCGTTGACCTATCTGGAAAAGACATTGCAGGAAAGTCTTAAGTATCAGCCCGAAACGTATGAACTGGAAACAGAAAACGGAGTCAGTAAGTATAAAGCTTTTCTGATTGCCTGCGGAAACGCATCACAATATGGAAATAATGCCTATATAGCCCCGCAGGCTACATTGACGGACGGTTTGCTGGATGTGACGATTCTGGAACCTTTCACCGTTCTGGATGTGCCTTCGCTCGCTTTTCAGTTATTCAATAAAACAATCGATCAAAACAGTCGGATCAAGACATTCCGTTGTAAGAAGTTGTGCATCCGCCGGGCTGCACCGGGAGTCGTGCATTTTGACGGTGATCCGATGCAGACGGAGGCAGAAGTGAATATCGAACTTATCAAAAGCGGACTGCGGGTAGTGGTTCCGAAGACAGAAGAAAAAGATGCAGCCAATGTTCTGCAGAGGGCACAGGAATATGTGAACGGAATAAAGCTGATTAACGAGGCAATCGTGGACAATATAACAGACAAAAACAAGAAAATATTGAAAAAGCTGACAAAGAAAGTCTGAAATAAATGCCGAATTCTGATTTATTGTGTACTTTTGCAAGCTACTTAACGAAAAATATCATAAATATTAGAAAATATGTTCAGAACGCACACATGTGGAGAACTGAGAATCTCCGATGTAAATAAACAAATCACGCTGTCTGGATGGGTACAGCGCAGCCGTAAAATGGGAGGTATGACTTTCATTGACCTTCGCGACCGTTACGGTATCACCCAATTGGTTTTTAATGAAGAAATTAATGCTGAACTTTGCGACCGTGCCAATAAACTGGGTCGTGAATTCGTCATTCAGATCACAGGAACAGTGAATGAACGTTTCAGCAAGAACGCAAACATTCCTACAGGAGACATTGAAATTATCGTTTCCGAACTGAACGTTCTGAATACTGCCATGACTCCTCCGTTTACGATTGAGGATAATACAGACGGCGGCGATGATATCCGCATGAAATACCGTTACCTGGATTTGCGTCGTAATGCCGTGCGTTCTAATCTGGAATTACGTCATAAGATGACGATCGAAGTTCGCAAGTATCTTGATAGTCTGGGCTTTATAGAAGTAGAAACCCCTGTATTGATCGGCTCTACTCCGGAAGGTGCACGTGACTTTGTGGTGCCTTCACGTATGAATCCCGGACAATTTTATGCACTTCCTCAATCTCCGCAGACTCTGAAGCAGTTGCTGATGGTGTCCGGTTTCGACCGCTATTTCCAGATTGCAAAGTGTTTCCGTGACGAGGACCTGCGTGCCGACCGTCAACCGGAATTTACACAGATTGACTGTGAAATGAGTTTCGTAGAGCAGGAAGATATCATCTCTACTTTTGAAGGAATGGCCAAACATCTGTTCAAGACGCTTCGTGGCGTTGAACTGACTGAACCGTTCCAGCGTATGCCTTGGGCAGACGCTATGAAATATTATGGTAGCGATAAACCGGATTTGCGTTTCGGCATGAAGTTCGTAGAGCTGATGGATATCATGAAAGGACATGGTTTCTCAGTATTCGATAATGCTGCTTATGTAGGCGGTATCTGTGCAGAAGGAGCGGCAACTTATACCCGCAAGCAACTGGATGCTCTGACTGAATTCGTCAAGAAGCCTCAGATTGGTGCGAAAGGTATGGTTTATGCTCGTGTAGAAGCAGACGGTACGGTGAAATCGAGTGTGGACAAGTTCTATACACAAGAAGTGCTGCAACAGATGAAAGAAGCATTTGGTGCCAAGCCGGGTGATTTGATCCTGATTCTGTCCGGTGACGACGTGATGAAAACACGTAAGCAACTTTGCGAACTCCGTCTGGAGATGGGAGCACAGTTGGGATTGCGTGATAAGAATAAATTTGTTTGCCTTTGGGTTATTGACTTCCCGATGTTCGAATGGAGCGAGGAAGAAGGCCGTCTGATGGCTATGCACCATCCGTTTACACATCCGAAAGAAGAAGATATTCCATTGCTGGATACTGATCCGGCTGCCGTACGTGCCGATGCTTATGATATGGTTGTCAACGGTGTGGAAGTTGGTGGAGGATCAATTCGTATTCACGATGCCCAGTTGCAAGCCAAAATGTTCGAGATTCTGGGCTTCACTCCGGAGAAGGCACAGGCTCAGTTCGGCTTCCTGATGAACGCATTTAAGTATGGTGCACCTCCTCACGGTGGTCTGGCATACGGACTCGATCGTTGGGTTTCTCTTTTCGCTGGTCTGGATTCTATCCGCGACTGTATCGCATTCCCGAAAAATAACTCAGGACGTGATGTAATGTTGGATGCTCCTTCTGAAATTGATCAGACTCAACTTGATGAACTCAACCTGATCGTTGATATCAAAGAAAATAAGTAAACGATGAACAAATATCGTTCTCTTTATAATACCACCCTGTCACTTATAATTAATTTATTATTGGTGATGGGGTGCTTTATTCTCTGTCGTGTCATCTTTTTGATAGAAAATCTGAAGGCTTTTTCCGATCTTACTGCCGGACGAATCTGGAGGATGTTTGAAGGAGGATTCCTGTTTGATACTTCAGCTATTCTTTATACGAATCTTTTGTATATCTTCTTGATGCTGATTCCATTGCATTATAAGGAAAATGCGGTATATCAGAAGATAACCAAGGGGATTTTTGTGACAACCAACCTGATTGTCATTATAATGAACCTGATGGATACGGTTTATTTCCAATATACGCATCGGAGAACGACCGCGTCTGTATTCAGTGAATTCAAGAATGAGGGGAATCTGGGAGGTATTATAGGGACAGAATTGGTGAATCATTGGTATCTGACTCTGTTTGCCATTGCCTTCGGGTATGCCCTGTTCAAGCTGTATCGCAAGCCGAAGCCGGTAAAGGTAGACCGCCTGCCGCTTTATTATGGCGTTCATTTGCTTACTTTGGCGCTTGGAGTGTACTTGTGCATCGGCGGAATGCGCGGTGGATTTACCGGTATGGTTCGTCCTATTACAATCAGCAACGCCAATAAGTATGTAGACCGCCCGATGGAGACGGGAATCGTACTGAATACGCCTTTTTCTATCTTCCGTACGTTTGGGAAGACTTCATTTGCCATCCCTCAATACTTCGATAAAGAGAAAATGGAGGCTTTGTACACTCCCGTGCACATGCCTGCAGATAGTGTACAGTTCCGACCGCTGAATGTCGTTGTCTTTATTCTGGAAAGTTTCAGCAAAGAGAACAGCGGCTTCCTGAATGAAGAACTGGACAATGGGACATACAAGGGCTATATGCCTTTCCTTGACTCATTGATGGCTGAAGGGCTGACTTTTAAATACTCATTCTCTAACGGAATGAAAAGTATCGATGGAATGCCTTCCGTATTATCGGGAATCCCGATGTTTATAGAGCCGTTCTTTCTGACGCCTTCTTCCTTGAATACAGTATCCAGTATAGGCGGAGAACTGGGTAAAAAAGGATATTATACCGCTTTCTTTCATGGGGCGGATAACGGTTCCATGGGATTCGAGGCTTTTGCGCGGACGGCAGGATATACTCATTACTTCGGTCGTACGGAGTATAATGAGGCTAATCCGGACAACAAGGATTTTGACGGCCATTGGGGAATTTGGGATGAGAAGTTTTTCCAGTTCTTTGGCAATACCTTGTCTGGCTTTCAGCAACCCTTTGCTGCTGCACTGTTCAGCCTTTCTTCCCATCATCCGTTTGCAGTTCCGGCGGAATACGAAGGTGTTTTCCCGAAAGGAAACAAACCTATTCGCCAGTGTATCGGATATACGGACAATGCTTTGAAATTATTCTTCGAAAAGGTATCAAAAGAACCGTGGTACAAGAATACTCTGTTCGTTTTCACAGCAGATCATACAAACTCTCCGGAACGTCCGGAATATGAGACGGAGAGCGGATTGTTCTCTGTTCCTGTCGTGTTTTATCAGCCGGGAAGTGACTTGAAAGGTTTCCGCAAAGACGTGATTGCCCAGCAGATTGATATTATGCCTACCGTATTGGGCTATTTAGGGTACGACAAGCCTTTCGTTTCCTTTGGATGTGATTTGCTGAATACGCCTGCCGAGGATACTTATGCTGTCAACTATATCAATGGAATCTATCAGTTCTTTAAAGGTGATTATTTATTGCAGTTTGATGGCCGGAACACCGTAGCCATGTATGCATTCAAGACGGATAAACTGTTGGAACATAATCTTCTGGGACAGGTGGATGTGCAGCAGTCGATGGAGGATGAACTGAAAGCAATCATCCAGCAGTACATGATACGGATGAATAACGACGAACTTGTGGTGAAATGAAAGAATCGGTGCGCATATTTCGCTTTATAGTCATCGGAACGATGAATGCTTTGATCATGGCCCTTGTTGTGTGGCTGATGATGAGAGAAATGTCATTCGAAGGAGACTATATGGTAGCTAACGTAACAGCGTATGTTATAGCCCAGATTCATAATTTTATCTGGTGCAAGTATTGGATATTTCCTGTAGAAAAGAGGAAGAACAATGTATGGAAACAAATATTGTTTTTCTGTTCTGCCTTCGGTGTAGCTTACACTGCGCAGTTTTTATTCCTTGTTTTGTTGGTAGAAGGGTTGGATGTCAATGAGTATCTGGCTCAGTTCTTGGGATTGTTTATCTACGGGGCCGCTAATTTTATCGCTAATAAGAAGATTACTTTCCAATAAAAGAGGATATAAGTGCGGAGGTCCGCAAGAGTTGCCGTTCAGGCTTCTGCTCTTGCGGACCTCTGTATTGTTTTATCTATCGTTCATGGTGTCATTCTTCAATCCAGAAACCGTTTGGTCAGCCCGTCATATTCATCAATTCGGCGGTCGCGGAGGAAGGGCCACCAACGGCGGACGTTCTCCGAACGTTCCATGTCTATTTCAACGACTATATTTTCCGGACAATCGTTGCCTGCCTGTGCCAGAAACTCTCCCTGTGGTCCGGCTACGAAACTGTTTCCCCAAAACTGGATACCGTTGGTTTGCCCGGAAGGGTCGGATTCATGTCCTACACGATTGACGGAGATAACCGGAAGCCCGTTTGCAACTGCGTGAGCACGCTGGGAGATAATCCATGCATTGAGCTGACGGGCTTTTTCGTCATCCGTATCGCTGCTTTCCCAGCCGATGGCGGTAGGATAGATCAAAAGTTCGGCACCTTTCAGAGCCATCAGTCGGGCAGCTTCCGGATACCATTGATCCCAGCATACCAGTACGCCCAGTTTCCCCAGGGAAGTCTGAATGGGTTCGAAACCGATGTCTCCGGGAGTAAAATAGAACTTCTCATAATAGGCCGGATCATCCGGAATGTGCATTTTCCGGTATTTTCCGGCAATGCTTCCGTCGCGGTCGAAAACGACAGCCGTGTTGTGATACAGTCCCGGCGCACGTTTTTCAAAGAGTGAAGCAACGAGCACTACTTTATTGGCAGCTGCCAGTTCGGAGTAGAAGCCTGTGGATGGTCCGGGAATAGGTTCAGCAAGGTCAAACAGATGGGTGTTTTCTGTCTGACAGAAATAAAGCGAATTGTGCAGCTCCTGCAGCACGATCAGTTGCGCTCCATGAGCGGCACACGCTTCAATGCTTTTAGCAAGGTTCATCAGGTTCACCCGAATGTCTGCGGTATTGGATTGTTGGATTAATCCTACTTTTATCTTTCTCATGATGAATAATTATTAATATGCTGATTGACTGAAAAGTCCGTTATAGGATAACGCCTAACGGATATTGCATCGTAACACAATGCAGGGAACCGTGCTGTTTGATTAATGCCCGGCAGTCAATCCCGATGATTTCGTGTTCAGGGAATGCCTGCTGCAATACTTCTGCCGCTTTCCGGTCATGATCCGGCTGCTGATAAGTAGGGTAAAGGATGGCATCATTCATAATCAGGAAATTGGCATAGGTGGCAGGCAGCCGTTCACCGTCTTCTTCTATCTTGTCTGCCATTGGCAACGCCAGCAGGCGGTAGGGTTCTCCTGCCAATGTACGGAATGTTTTTAATTGTTCCTCCATGGCACGCAATGCTTCATAATGCTCGTCTTCTTTGTTGTCACATTTTACGTAGGCAATGGTGTCTGTGGAACAGAAACGCGCTAAGGTATCGACGTGACTGTCGGTATCGTCGCCGGCCAGATAGCCGTGATCCAGCCAAAGCACTTTTTGCAGATGGAAAGTTGATTTGAGGTATTCTTCTATTTCTACCTGATTCAGTTTTCCGTTCCGGTTGGGAGAGAGCAGGCATTCGGTGGTGGTAAGCAGTGTGCCCATGCCGTCACTTTCGATAGAGCCTCCTTCAAGAACGAAGTCCAGGCAGTCGATATACTGACCTCTCAGAGCTCCGGCTTTTACGGCCTGTCCGGTGATCAGATTGTCCAGCTCGGAGGCAAATTTCAATCCCCAGCCATTGAAGGTAAAGTCGAGCAGGGAAGGGTTGCCGGTATCTATCATGGTGATAGCTCCGTGGTCGCGTGCCCATGTATCGTTCGTTTCGCATTTCAGAAAGCGTACATTGTCCATGTTTACGGTAGAGGCAATCTGCTTCCTAACCTCTTCGGGCTCAGGAGTCACAATTAATAATAACTCACGCTTTGCTATTTCTTTGGCAATGTTTACAAAGCATTCTTGTACTTCTGTCAGCATATAGGCCCAATCTGTACCGGCATGCGGCCATGTCAGCTGTATGCCGCTTTGCAAGTGCCATTCGGCAGGCAGATGAGGTGCTCTCATCTCTACCTGTACAGTCATATTCTTACCAAAGTTCAATTGCAAATCTTTTTCCGAGCCGCTGGGGCTGGGAAGTCCAACCATGATTCCCATTAGATTATAATCTATTTAGTTATAAAATCAGTTTATAAAATGAGGATGTATCATCCTTTTGACACATCTGTTATGCTTTAGCTTCCTGTTTCGGTTTCCGGTCGAAGAACGGATTCTTTGAAGACGCACTTACCGGAATGGCCATAACCATCTTGCAGTCTTTCAGCCAATGAAGGCGTTGTGCTGCCAGTCCGGCTGAGAACATGACACGTGTGTCTACACGCATATCGGCTGCTGTGGCACAGGCGGAACCGATGGCGATGCCTACATCGATGCTGTTCAATGCGCAGGGGACGTCTTCCGTACGTCCGGCACATGTCGCAAATCCGCAATGTCCGCAATTCAATCCTTGCGCTTGTTCGCGTGTACCTATCAGTACAACACATTCGGCACTCAGGATGTTGTCGGCATCCCGAAGGAAAAACTTCATGCCGTGTTCTTCTACCATAGCTATCATTTTGTCCGACAGCAGTTTGATTTCTTCATCCGTGATCAAAGCCACTTCAATGACATCTATTCCTTTCCCTTTCGGAGCAGTACGTGCGGCGGTCATCATCTGGCGTGCTACCTGTAATATATGCTCGTGACGGGCATCTCTTTCATTCAGTATCATAACTTTTCTCGAATTAATTAGTGAGGCAAAGATAACGTTTTTCAAGAAAATAGTACCTTTGCCGGAAAGAAAGAATTGAAAACACCATGCTACATATCAACAATGCTTGTATCGCTTTTGGGACAGAAGTGCTTTTCTCCGGGTTAAATCTGAATCTGGAGAGGGGAGAAACGGCCTGTATTGTAGGACAGTCCGGTTGCGGAAAGACTTCATTGCTGAATGCGGTGATGGGTTTTGTTCCTTTGAAGGAAGGGACTATCAAAGTAGGGGATACCTTGCTGGACAAATCAACGATTGATATAGTCCGCCGGCAGATTGCATGGATTCCACAGGAATTGGCTTTACCCTTTGAATGGGTAAAGGAAATGGTGGCTCTTCCGTTTGACCTGAAAATTAATCGTTCTGCTCCTTTCTCGGAAGAGAGGCTTTATGATTATTTTGATGAGTTGGGACTGGAGCATGATTTATATGCGAAGAGGGTGAATGAAGTCTCTGGTGGCCAACGGCAGCGTATCATGTTGGCGGTAGCTGCCATGCTCAACAAGCCTTTGATTATTATTGATGAACCGACATCGGCATTGGATGCCGGATCAACGGACAAAGTGCTGGCTTTCTTCCGGCGGCAGGCAGAGAAGGGGGCGGCTGTATTAGCTGTATCCCACGATAAAGACTTTGCTTCGGGCTGTCATTATTTAATAGAACTATAAACGAAATTTAATACTAGCATAAAGGGGATTTATTTTGGGAACCATCGACATATCATACTATAATTTGTTTATCGGCCTGCTTTTGCTTGCCATTCCATTCTTTTATCTCTGGAAATTCAGGACCGGTTTGCTGAAACCTGCTGTGACAGGTACGCTTCGAATGATTGTCCAGTTGTTTTTTATCGGCATCTATCTGAAATATCTTTTCTTATGGAATAATCCTTGGATCAATTTCCTTTGGGTGATTATTATGATATTCGTTGCCGGGCAGACAGCACTGGTACGTACTCAACTGAAACGGAGCATTCTGCTGATCCCTATCTCGGTAGGCTTTTTTTGCAGTGTGGTAGTGGTGGGATTGTATTTTATCGGTATTGTCCTCCAGCTGGATAACATATTCAGCGCTCAATACTTTATTCCGGTATTTGGAATTTTAATGGGAAATATGCTTTCGAGTAATGTGATCGCATTGAATACCTATTATAGCGGATTGAAACGGGAACAGCAGTTGTATCGCTATTTATTGGGGAACGGTGCCACACGGCAGGAAGCTCAGGCTCCCTTTATAAAACAAGCTATTATCAAGTCGTTCAGCCCTTTGATCGCGAATATTGCAGTGATGGGACTGGTCGCTCTTCCGGGTACGATGATCGGACAGATTCTGGGAGGCAGTAGTCCGAATGTAGCGATTAAATATCAGATGATGATCATGGTAATCACCTTTACGGCATCTATGTTATCACTGATGATAACCATTTCACTGGCTTCCCGACGCTCCTTTGATGCATACGGGAAACTGTTGGAAGTAACGAAAGAAACGAAGAAATGACAATCATTGACCGGATATTCCAAAAAGTAGCAGAACTGTCCATCCCGCATTTTTTCATTACCGTGGAGTTCCCGGCAATTGGAAATGAAATGCCGGAACGTATCGAGACCTTCTTATGGGAGAAATACCGGGCAATTCTTCGTGGTGCAAGCGGTCGCAAATTTGTCTATACAGAAGGAGAGTGGCGTCTTATTTTCACTTTCTTTCCTACAAACAAAGTCGTGGATGAGCGATATGCACTGAAAAATAAGGTGCAGATGAAGTTTCACAAATAAAAGGAGATTCGCTTCCCAAAAGAAATCTGGTGAGTGGTTACTTTCCTTTCAGCTTCTCCCGCATGCAGCGAAGCTGAACGAATTGTTCTCCTGGCTGTATATATCCGCTTTTCAACATCCGTTCTGAAATTTGGAATTTATCAAGATGATGGCGTATATACTTTTCTAAACCAATGGATTGCTTTTTGACGAAAGACTCAAACTCAACCTTTCCATCTTCGTGAATAAATACTTTCGCTTTAATCGTACGGAGCCCCGAATCTTTGCAATGCTTGGCTTCTGCTTTGTCTATCCAAAAGATAGCGGTAGCTTTTACCGTATCTACTATGCAAGTTTCCGTACCATCAACGCTCATGTTTTCAGCGATGGAATCATCGGAATTCTGATTCTGTTTCTGTTTCATTTGACAGGAAACAGCCAAAATAATTACTAAACAGCAGGATAGAATTGTTTTCATCGTGTTCTAAATTAAAGGATATGCGACAAATTTACTAAAAAAACGATAACATAGGAGTTTATTCCTATTTTATTTGCTATATTTGCAACCAAATTTTCTCTAAATAATGAAAATTAAGGAAATAGTAAGCGCCCTTGAACGATTCGCGCCTCTGCCATTGCAAGACGGTTTTGATAATGCCGGCCTGCAAATCGGATTGACAGATGCGGAAGCAACAGGGGCTTTGTTGTGTCTTGACGTTACCGAAGCTGTGTTGGATGAAGCTATCGCGTTGGGATACAATCTCGTCATATCGCATCATCCTTTAATATTTAAAGGTTATAAATCCATTACCGGCAAAGATTATGTGGAACGCTGTATACTGAAAGCAATAAAGAATGATATTGTGATCTATTCAGCACATACCAATCTTGACAATGCACAGGGTGGGGTGAATTATAAGATAGCCGAAAAGATCGGGCTGAAAGACTTGAAAGTTCTTGAGCCGAAGGAAAATAGCCTGATGAAGCTGGTGACTTTTGTTCCTGCCGCTCAGGCTGATATGGTAAGAAATGCACTTTTTGCTGCCGGTTGCGGCAATATCGGCAATTATGACTCATGCAGCTACAATCTGGAAGGTGAAGGAACATTCCGTGCCAAAGAAGGAACACATCCTTTCTGTGGAACAATAGGGGAGCTTCATCGCGAAGGAGAGGTGAGAATAGAAACCATTCTTCCTGTATTCAAAAAGTCAGAAGTAATCAGAACGCTGTTGTCTGTTCATCCTTATGAAGAACCTGCATTCGACTTGTATCTGTTGCAAAATGACTGGACACAGGCAGGATCGGGAATTGTTGGCGAACTGGAAGAGCCGGAGACGGAACTGGAATTCCTGAAACGTATAAAGAAAACGTTTGAAGTAGGATGCCTGCGTCATAATAAACTGACAGGCAGGGAAATACGGAAAGTGGCATTGTGTGGGGGTGCAGGAGCATTCTTGCTCTCACAGGCCATCCGGTCGGGAGCTGATGTTTTTATTACAGGTGAAATTAAGTATCATGATTATTTTGGCCACGAAGGAGATATCCTGATGGCAGAAATCGGTCATTACGAAAGCGAACAATATACAAAAGAAATTTTTTATTCCATAATCCGGGATTTATTTCCTAATTTTGCGCTCCAATTGAGTAAAATAAATACGAATCCCATAAAATATTTATAAGTAAAATGGCTAGAGAAGCAAAAAAAGATCCGACTGAGTTGACGGTAGAACAGAAGTTGAAAACACTGTTCCAACTGCAAACTATGTTGTCTAAAATTGATGAAATCAAGACATTGAGAGGTGAACTTCCATTGGAAGTGCAGGACCTTGAAGATGAAATCGCTGGTTTGAGTACCCGTATCGACAAAATCAAAGCTGAAGTGGATGAACTGAAATCTGCTATTGCAGGCAAGAGAGTAGAAATTGAAACGGCAAGGGCTTCAGTAGAAAAATATAAGTCACAACAAGACAACGTCCGCAACAACCGTGAATATGATTTCCTGACAAAGGAAATCGAATTCCAGAGTCTGGAAATCGAACTTTGCGAAAAGAGAATCAAAGAGTTCAGCGCAGACAGAGAAGAGAAAGAAGCTGAAGTAGTTAAGAACGAACAAATACTCAGTGAAAGACAGAAAGACCTCGAACAGAAGAAGAGTGAACTGGACGAAATTATCTCTGAAACCAAACAGGAAGAAGAAAAACTGAGAGATAAAGCTAAAGATCTGGAAACTAAGATCGAACCGCGTTTGTTGCAGTCGTTCAAACGTATCCGTAAGAACTCTCGCAATGGATTGGGTGTTGTATATGTACAGCGTGACGCATGTGGCGGTTGCTTTAACAAGATTCCGCCTCAGAGACAACTGGATATCCGTTCTCGTAAGAAAGTGATCGTTTGCGAATATTGCGGACGTATCATGATCGACCCGGAATTGGCTGGTATACAGATTGAACATAAAGTAGAGGAAGCTCCGGCTACTACTACCAAAAGAGCAATCAGAAGAAAAACAGCTGAATAAGATACTAAGTTTGAATCTATATTCGAAAGCTCCGCATTTGTGCGGGGCTTTTTTTGTTTCTTCTAACTTTACTGCCCCTCTAAACAAACCTAACCTTGAATTGTTATCTTTTCATTTCATAAAAACCTGAACTGAATATGAATGTACGAGCGTGGAGTGTATCACTCCTTTTGTTTCTTTCGACTGTAACTGCGGTTGGACAAACAGTGAACCGCTATTTGAATACTCCTCTTCCTAAAGAATGGGAAGAGAGTGGAACAGTGTTTCAACAGACTCTTCCGGTGGACGATCACTGGTGGAAGTCTTTTCAGGACACCAAGCTGGACTCTTTGATTGCTTTGGCAGTAGACCGAAATTACTCCGTAGCAATGGCTATTAACCGTATAGCCGCCGCACGTGCCAACCTTTGGGCAGAGCGCGGAAATTTCTTTCCATCTATCGGACTGAATGCCGGGTGGACCCGACAGGAAACCAGTGGAAATACCAGTAGTTTACCTCAATCTACCGAGCATTATTATGATGCTGCAGTTAGTATGAGCTGGGAAATCGATGTCTTCGGCAGTATCCGCAAGCGGGTAAAAGCACAAAAAGAAAACTTTGCTGCCAGTAAAGAAGAGTATGCAGCGGTTATGGTGTCTATGGCAGCAGAAGTAGCCTCAGCCTATATTAACCTGCGGGAATTGCAACAGGAACTTGAAGTGGTAAATAAGAATGTTGCTTCGCAGGAAGAAGTTTTGAAAATCACGGAAGTACGTTATAATACCGGACTTGTTGCCAAACTGGATGTAGCACAGGCCAAATCTGTTTTGTACAGTACCAAAGCCTCCATACCACAATTGGAAGCAGGTATCAATCAATATATTACGACACTGGCTGTTTTGTTGGGGATGTATCCGCAGGAAATACGCCCTGTATTGGAAATCACCGGAACCTTGCCTGATTACATGGAACCGATAGGGGTGGGTATGCCGGTTGATTTGTTACTGAGAAGACCGGATATACGAGGTGCGGAGAGAAGTGTGAATGCTCAGGCCGCATTGCTCGGCGCATCCAAATCCGATTGGTTGCCGAAGGTCTTTCTGAAAGGTTCGTTTGGATATGCAGCCCGTGATTTGAATGATCTGGTGAAAAGCAAAAGTATGACTTATGAGATTGCTCCTTCATTGAGCTGGACAATCTTTAGCGGGGGGCAACTGGTAAATGCAACAAGACTGGCGAAGGCGCAGTTGGATGAATCTATCAATCAATTTAATCAGACGGTTCTGACTGCAGTACAAGAAACGGATAATGCCATGAACTCCTACCGGAATTCGATCAAGCAGATTGTAGCTTTGCGGGAAGTACGTAATCAGGGTGTCGAAACCTTGAAGCTTTCACTAGAACTTTATAAACAAGGACTTTCTCCTTTCCAGAATGTGCTTGATGCACAGCGGTCTCTGTTATCTTATGAGAATCAATTGGTACAGGCGCAGGGAAGCTCGTTACTGCAACTGATAAATCTTTATAAAGCACTGGGAGGCGGTTGGAGAGAATAAAAGAATCTATAAATAAAATATAACCTAACGGATATGAAAAAACTAATGTATATTTTTCTTGTATTGTCGGTATTGACTGGTTGCAAGGAGAAAAAAAACGCCGGGGCAATGAAGGGAATGCCGACGCCGGCAATTAGCGTAGCGAAACCTATAGTGAAGGATATCACTTTGACGAAAGATTATCCGGGCTATCTGACGACGGAGAAGACTGTAAATCTTGTAGCCAGAGTGAACGGAACATTACAGTCTGTTTCTTACACACCGGGCGGACGGGTAAAAAAGGGGCAACTGCTGTTTGTAATAGAGCCTGCCTTATATAATGATAAAGTGGCGCAGGCGGAAGCTGAACTGAAAACAGCTCAGGCGCAGCTGGAATACGCTCGTAATAATTATAGCCGGATGAAAGAGGCGGTGAAGAGTGATGCTGTGAGTAAGATACAAGTGTTGCAGTCGGAATCGTCTGTGAAAGAGGGGGTAGCGGCTGTCAGCAATGCGGAAGCTGCTTTAAGTACAGCACGTACAAATTTAGGGTATTGCTATGTCCGTGCTCCTTTTGACGGGACAATCAGTAAATCGACAGTCGATGTCGGCAGCTATGTAGGCGGTTCTTTGCAACCGGTCACATTGGCCACTATTTATAAGGACGACCAGATGTACGCGTATTTTAATGTCGCTGATAATCAATGGCTGGAGATGTCTATGAATAATCAGCAATCGGCGAAGAGCCTCCCGCAGAAGATTATGGTTCAGTTGGGGAAAGAGGGGGCTGAAACTTATCCGGCAACACTGGATTATCTGTCACCGAACGTGGATTTGAATACAGGAACTTTGATGGTTCGTGCCAACTTTGACAATCCGCAGGGGGTATTGAAAAGCGGATTGTACGTCAGCATTACATTGCCTTATGGAGAGGCTGATCATGCAGTTCTTGTGAAAGAGGCTTCAATCGGAACCGATCAGCTCGGTAAATTCCTGTATGCTGTTAATGATTCGGATATAGTACGTTATCGGCATATTGAGGTAGGACAATTGATTAATGATACCTTACGCCAAGTATTGGGAGGACTTTCACCTCAGGAACGATATGTAACCGAAGCTCTGATGAAAGTCAGGGATGGAATGAAGATAAAGCCGATACCTTGATATGATCGGTTTGTTGGTTTTCCCCGAACGGTGTAGGCAAGTAACTATTTGTCCTTAACTAAATATTAATCGTAAACTTATATATTATGTTTTCTAAGTTTTTCATTAACCGACCAATCTTTGCTACCGTACTTGCCCTGCTCATTGTGGTAGCCGGTTTGATCGCGCTCAATATATTACCTGTGGCGCAATTTCCGGAGATAACGCCTCCGACAGTACAAGTGTCGGCTGTCTATCCCGGTGCAAATGCCGAAACTGTAGCCCAAACGGTAGGGCTTCCCATCGAACAGCAGGTGAATGGGGTGGACGGTATGCTTTATATGTCTTCAAATTCTTCCTCTTCGGGAGCATATTCGTTGACAATAACATTTGCCGTCGGTACAGATATTGATATGGCTACCGTGCAAGTCCAGAACAGGGTAAGTGTTGCACAGTCCTCCCTGCCGGAGCCTGTAGTGGTGCAGGGAGTAACGGTGCAGAAACAGTCTTCCAATATCGTCATGTTTTTGACAATGACTTCGCAGGATTCCGTTTACAACAGTCTTTATCTGACTAACTATGCAAAACTGAATTTAGTCGATCAGTTATCGCGTGTGCCGGGTGTAGGGGCTGTTAATGTCATGGGAGCGGGTGATTACTCCATGCGTATCTGGCTGGACCCTGAAGCCATGCGTATCCGGAACATCTCTCCGGCACAAGTGTATCAGTCTATCCAATCTCAGAATATGGAGGTGTCTGCCGGTTATATCGGTCAACCTATTGGAAAGGACAATAAAAACGCTTTTCAATATACGCTTAATGTACAGGGACGACTTACTTCTCCGGAGCAATTTGGAAATATTATCATTCGTCGGGAACAGGATGGGGCAATGCTTCGTCTCAAAGATATTGCGCGAATAGATTTGGGATCTGCTTCTTATAATGTAGTATCCCGGTTGAAAGGTAAGCCTACCGCAGCTATTGCTATCTATCAGCAACCGGGTTCCAATTCGCTGGACGTTTCAAAAGGGGTGAAGGCAAAAATGGAGGAAATGGCAGCTAGTTTTCCCGCAGGAATTGCCTATAACGTAACCTTGGATACAACGGATGTAATTCATGCCTCTATTGATGAGGTAATGGTGACATTCTTTGAAACAACACTGCTTGTGGTACTGGTAATTTTCTTGTTTTTGCAGAACTGGAGAGCGGTTATTATTCCTTGTATCACCATTCCTGTATCATTAATCGGTACGCTGGCAGTCATGGCAGCATTTGGTTTTTCCATCAATACGCTTACTTTGTTCGGATTGATTCTGGCAGTTGCCATTGTTGTGGATGATGCCATAGTGGTGGTTGAAAATGCTTCGAGATTATTGGAAACCGGACAATATTCGACTCGTGAAGCAGTAACGAAAGCCATGGGAGAAATTACAGGACCGATTGTCGGAGTGGTGCTTGTGCTGCTTGCTGTATTTATTCCGACGATGATGATCAGCGGAATTTCCGGTCAGTTGTATAAGCAATTTGCATTGACAATTGCTGCTTCCACAGTATTGAGTGGTTTTAACTCATTGACACTGACACCTGCTCTCTGTGCGTTGTTTTTGGAAAAGAGCAAACCATCTAATTTCTTTATATACAAGGGATTCAATAAAGCGTATGATAAAACGCAGGGAGTGTATGACAGCACGGTGAAGTGGTTGCTCCAGCGCCCGGTCATTTCTTTTGTGTCTTTTGCTGTTTTGACGGTTATTGCCATCATACTCTTTATGCGTTGGCCGTCGACATTTATTCCGGATGAAGATGATGGTTATTTTATAGCTGTTGTTCAGCTCCCTCCGGCAGCCAGTCTGGAGCGTACGCAAGCTGTCGGGGATAAAATCAATGCTATTTTGGATTCTTATCCGGAAGTGGAGAATTATATTGGAATCTCCGGTTTTTCCGTAATGGGAGGAGGTGAGCAGAGCAATTCCGCTACCTATTTTGTTGTTCTGAAAAACTGGGATGAAAGGAAAGGGAAGGAGCATACGGCTGCTGTCGTTGTCGACCGTTTTAATGGGGAAGCGTATATGGAAATCCAGGCTGGCCAGGCATTTGCTATGGTACCTCCGGCTATTCCCGGTTTGGGTACCTCCGGTGGTTTGCAACTTCAGCTGGAGGACCGGAGAAATTTAGGGCCGACGGAAATGCAACAGGCTATTAACTCGCTGCTTGCTTCTTATCATTCCAAACCGGCTTTGGCTTCTGTATCCAGCCAGTACCAGGCAAATGTTCCGCAATACTTCTTGAATATCGACCGTGATAAAGTGCAATTCATGGGTATTGCCCTAAATGATGTATTCTCGACATTAAGTTACTATATGGGTGCGGCATACGTGAATGATTTTGTTGAATTTGGCCACATTTATCAAGTGAAAATAGAAGCACGTGACCAGGCGCAACGGGTTATTGATGACGTTTTAAAACTAAGTGTTGCCAACTCGGCAGGAGAGATGGTGCCTCTTTCTTCCTTTACCAAAGTGGAAGAACGGTTGGGGCAGGATCAGATCAATCGTTACAATATGTATTCGACAGCTGCTCTGACCTGTAACGTAGCTCCCGGCAGTAGCTCAGGACAGGCTATTCAAGAAATGGAAGCTTTGTTCAAAGAACAGTTGGGAGACGAATTTGGTTATGAATGGACATCGGTTGCCTATCAGGAAACGCAGGCGGGAAATACTACTACTGTTGTTTTGGTTATGGCTTTAATTGTAGCTTTCTTGGTTCTGGCTGCGCAGTATGAAAGCTGGACCAGTCCGGTAGCTGCTGTTATCGGGTTGCCTGTAGCTCTGCTGGGAGCGATGATAGGCTGTCTGATCATGGGGACTCCGGTCAGTGTCTATACACAAATTGGTATTATCCTGCTTGTTGCACTTTCGGCCAAAAACGGTATTCTGATTGTAGAATTTGCCCGTGATTTTCGTGCCGAAGGAAACTCTATTCGTGAGGCGGCATACGAAGCTGGACATGTTCGTTTGCGCCCGATTCTGATGACTTCTTTTGCTTTTGTATTAGGGGTGATGCCTTTGCTTTTCGCTGCCGGAGCCGGTGCACAGAGTCGTATAGCATTGGGGACTGCGGTCGTTTTCGGTATGGCAATGAATACTTTATTAGCGACGATTTATATTCCTAACTTCTATGAATTGATGCAGAAATTGCAGGAAAGATTTAGTAAGAAGAAGGATAATGATGTGAAAAAAGATACGAATATGTAAAAATAGAATATCGTTTGCAACGTATCTGAAATCAATAATATTATGGTGTCACTATGTGCTTGGGATACTGATACTATGTGTCTGGTATAGTGTCAGTATCCCAAGCACATAGTGACACCATTTTTATAGGATGTTATAATCGGGAATATCCTGAAGAAAGGTATAACTCTGATGTGCATAATCTATCCGGCAACAATAATGTTGCATTCCGTTGCTTACTATCAGATAATCAACTTTCAACACCATATTATAGCGGGTTATCTGATCGAATACGGCTTGTGTGATTTCGATGTGCGGGGCTTTGTATTCTACGATCATTCGCGCTGACAGATCTCTCCGGTAAAGCACGGTATCACATCTTTTGGTTGTACCGTTCAGCTTGACCATTACCTCGTTGGCAAGCAGCGCGCTCGGATATCCTTTGTGTGCAATAAGAAAGTGAACAAAGTGTTGACGTACCCATTCTTCGGGGGTAAGCGCGACATATCGTTTGCGAATCACGTCGAAAATTACATTTTTTCCGTTTCGTACGTTTATTTTAGTGTCGAATACTGGTAGGTTTAACGATAACATTTATTATTTTTGTAAGTTAAATAACGGTTTCTATTATTGGAACCACAAATTTAATAGATAATTATGAAAACGAAAGAAGAAATCGTAGCTAATTGGCTACCCCGTTACACAAAACGTAACCTGGAAGATTTTGGAGAGTATATTCTGTTGACTAACTTCAACAAGTACGTAGAGATTTTCGCAAATCAATTTGATGTTCCTATTTTGGGTAGAGATGCCAATATGATTTCTGCTACAGCCGAGGGCATTACAATGATTAACTTCGGTATGGGTAGCCCTAATGCTGCCATTATCATGGATTTATTGGGAGCTATTCGTCCGAAAGCCTGCCTGTTTTTGGGGAAATGTGGCGGCATCGACAAGAAAAATCAGATTGGCGATTTAATTCTTCCTATTGCTGCTATTCGTGGTGAAGGAACATCCAATGATTATTTTCCACCTGAAGTTCCTGCTTTACCTGCGTTTATGTTGCAGCGTGCCGTTTCTTCGTCAATTCGTGACTATGGCCGCGATTATTGGACGGGTACTGTCTACACTACTAACCGCCGTATCTGGGAACATGATGAAGTATTTAAGGAATATCTGAAAAAAACCCGGGCAATGGCAGTAGATATGGAAACGGCTACTTTGTTCAGTTGCGGTTTTGCCAACCACATTCCAACAGGCGCTTTATTGCTAGTGTCCGATCAACCTATGACTCCGGATGGAGTGAAGACAGATAAAAGTGATAATTTGGTCACCAAGAATTATGTGGAAGAGCATGTCGAGATAGGCATTGCTTCTTTGCGCATGATTATTGATGCAAAGAAAACTGTAAAACACTTGAAATTCGACTGGTAACCACCGGCCTTTCTAAAAATATATATGGCAAAACAAGAACTGACCTGTGATGATATCCTCAAAGAACTGAGGGCGAAGCAGTATCGTCCCATCTACTATTTGATGGGGGAAGAATCGTATTATATCGATTTAATTGCCGATTACATTACCGATAATGTGTTGAACGAAACGGAAAAAGAGTTCAATCTGACTGTAGTGTACGGGGCTGATGTGGATGTAGCGACTATCATAAATGCTGCAAAACGCTATCCTATGATGTCTGAACATCAGGTAGTAGTAGTCAAGGAGGCACAAGCAGTCCGAAACATCGAAGAATTATCGTACTATCTTCAGAAACCGCTTCATTCCACTATTTTGGTGATATGTCATAAGCACGGAACGTTGGACCGTAGAAAGAAACTGGCTGCTGAAGTAGAAAAGACCGGTGTGCTGTTTGAATCCAAGAAGATAAAAGATGCTCAGCTTCCAGCTTTCATTGCTTCTTATATGAAGCGGAAAGGAGTAGATGTGGAACCCAAGGCAACGGCTATGCTGGCTGATTTTGTCGGCTCGGATTTAAGCCGTTTGACGGGTGAATTGGAAAAGCTGATTATCACTTTACCTGTGGGGCAGAAACGTGTAACTCCCGAACAAATCGAGAAGAATATAGGCATAAGCAAAGATTATAATAACTTTGAATTACGAAGCGCTCTGGTTGAAAAGGATATTCTGAAAGCAAATAAAATAATAAAATACTTTGAGGAAAATCCAAAAACGAATCCAATTCAAATGACATTGTCTCTGTTGTTCAGCTTTTATTCGAACTTGATGTTGGCGTATTATGCACCTGATAAGTCGGAGCAGGGAATTGCCAATATGCTGGGATTAAGAACTCCTTGGCAAGCTCGGGATTATGCTGTTGCGATGCGCAAATATAGTGGAGTGAAGACAATGCAGATTGTTGGTGAAATACGATATGCTGATGCTAAATCAAAAGGAGTGAAGAACAGTTCAATGTCCGACGGAGATATTCTTCGTGAATTAGTGTTTAAAATTTTGCATTAGCGAAACTGAATATTCTAATAAATAAAAGGCATATACTTTTACTGTAAAGCAGATTAAGTATATGCCTTTTTTGTATGCTTCAAATAATACTTGGTTAAGCTCATAGTCAAATCTCTTTTTTAAGGTGAATATTTTACAATGAATCAGTTATTCTTTTCTCTTTATTTTTTATTCATGAAAAGGAATCTGAATAATTTCACTTTCTCTATTTAAATTCTCTTTTAGCAGTATTTCTCTTATTTAGTTTATACTATAATCATTTTTTAGAATTGAAAAAATCGGATTTCGTTCAGACTATAATATAGAATGGAAAACCATATTGGCATAGATAGATTTTATATAAAATAGAGGGAGACTCTTCTTTCTCCTAAACTTATAAAATGTCATTTTGATAATTCGGGAAAATAATTGAGGTGTTTTACTATGTTTTTCCTAGTTAGTCTAAATTTTGATATTGATAAAATGAGCTTAATCCGCTGTAGTATAGATTGTTATTGTGAAAATAATGCTTCTAGAATCGAAAAAAAATCATCAATCGACCGAATATGCAGAAATATGGCAAGGATTTGCTATTTGTGAGCTAGATCAGAGGTAAATGTAAAGGAAGATTTGAGTAGTTCTTAATATACATAAGTAAATGGCGTATTTTATCCCTTGATTTATTGCTGTTGCAACTATTGAAATTTACTTTTGTATAAACGTATTTGTTTGTTTGTGAATTTTATATTCGTGAACGCGATACAAATGTTATTATACGATGCTGAGTACAAAAGTAAATGCAGTAATTTACATTAATAATAATGTGTGTATAGATGTAATAGGAGGGCGGTTAACATTCTATCTTTATACTACTATATTATTGTATATCATATAAATATCATCTATTTCTAAATTATTACTCTAAAAAGGTGATTTGATTGGCTTATATTTTTGTGAAATTCTTGTGTATCTCCTTGGTTTTGTTTGTTATACGACTGTTTATCAGTTGATTATTGGGCTTTATTAAATCTTATATATTAGTTGTTTTTGTATGTTTTTTCATGTTTTACAAGAGTGATATTCCATTTGTAATAATGTGCATACTTTTGTGATATTAATATTTTTATAATTGTAATTTGCATTTGTGATTTGTAATATTTACCTTTGTATATTCATAGAGATAGTTGATATTTCTGTGAAATCTATGTTTAATACATACAATTGTAACAAGAAAAGGCTGTATGGAAATAAAAGACAGAATTAGAATGATAATGGAGAGAGAAAAAGTTCCTCCCAGGGTTTTTGCTGAGACAATTGGAGTTCAGCAGTCCACTCTCTCACATATTTTGAATGATCGGAATAAACCAAGCTTGGAGGTTGTAATGAAGGTACATCAGACTTATAGTTATGTAAATCTTGAATGGCTGCTTTATGGTAAAGGTGAAATGATAGCTTCTGTAGAAGATGCTTCTATAGTTTCTTCCAGTGGCGATTATCAGCCTTCTTTATTTGATGAGAATCCTGTAAATTCGTCCAAAGAGCCGTTCAATCCGGAAAATCGCAAGGAAATGCCATTAAGAAGTACTGAAAATGCACCCAAAGAGATTGTAAAACAGGAGATTAGGTATATAGAAAAGCCTGCCAGAAAAATCACTGAAATAAGAATCTTTTTTGATGATAATACTTATGAAACCTTTCGACCTGAAAAATGAGAGGTAAAATCGGTGGTTTGAGCAAATTCCTGTATCTTTGCATCCGGAATACGAATTTATACTTTTATATCCATACATGAAGAAATTTATTTTAGATCTGACAGTCACTGAGAATATTAGATTGAATGCAAACTATGTGTTGCTGAAATTGACTTCTCAGTCATTACTGCCCGAAATGTTGCCGGGGCAGTTTGCTGAGCTTCGGGTGGACGGTTCATTAACCACTTTTTTACGCCGTCCTATTTCTATTAATTTTGTAGACAAGCGACAAAACGAGGTATGGTTTCTTATTCAATTGATTGGAGATGGAACAAGACGTTTAGGAGAAGTAAATCCGGGCGATGTGATCAATGTAGTACTTCCTTTGGGAAATGGCTATACAATACCTCAAAAGCCTTCAGATAAGCTTCTATTAGTAGGTGGAGGTGTCGGAACAGCTCCTATGTTATATTTAGGTGAGCAATTGGCGAAAAATGGTCATAAGCCTACCTTTCTTTTGGGTGCCCGCAGTGATAAAGATCTGCTGCAACTGGAAGAATTCGCTAAGTATGGCGAGGTGTATACTACCACAGAAGACGGAAGTCACGGAGAAAGAGGGTATGTCACTCAGCATTCTATATTAAATCAGGTACGTTTTGAGCAGATTTATACTTGCGGGCCTAAACCAATGATGATGGCTGTGGCAAAATATGCCAAAAGTAATCAGATAGAATGTGAAGTCTCTTTAGAAAACACAATGGCTTGTGGAATCGGAGCATGCCTCTGTTGTGTGGAAAATACGACAGAAGGACATTTGTGTGTATGTAAAGAAGGTCCTGTTTTTAATATAAATAAACTACTATGGCAGATTTGAGTGTAAATATAGGTGAATTACAGATGAAGAATCCGGTGATGACAGCATCTGGTACATTTGGATATGGTGAAGAGTTCTCAGATTTCATTGATATAGCGCGAATAGGCGGTATTATTGTAAAAGGTACTACTCTTCACAAACGTGAAGGTAATCCATATCCTCGTATGGCAGAGACTCCTTCTGGTATGTTAAACGCTGTAGGACTGCAAAATAAGGGTGTTGATTACTTTGTTGAACAGATATATCCCCGTATAAAGGATATTCAGACGAATATGATTGTAAATGTATCCGGGTCTGCTATTGAGGATTATGTGAAAACTGCAGAGATTATTAATGAACTTGACAAAATTCCTGCTATAGAATTGAATATCTCGTGCCCTAATGTAAAACAAGGAGGTATGGCTTTTGGTGTGTCAGCAAAAGGTGCTTCAGAAGTGGTAAAAGCAGTGCGTGCTGCTTACAAAAAGACACTTATCGTTAAACTCTCTCCGAACGTTACCGATATAACAGAAATAGCCCGCGCAGCAGAAGAAAGTGGTGCAGATAGTGTATCATTAATCAATACATTGCTAGGAATGGCTATTGATGCGGAGCGTAAGCGCCCTATTCTGTCAACTGTAACAGGGGGAATGTCCGGTGCTGCTGTGAAACCGATCGCTTTACGTATGGTTTGGCAAGTTGCGAAATCGGTAAATATTCCTGTCATAGGATTAGGGGGGATTATGAACTGGAAAGATGCTGTTGAGTTCATGCTTGCTGGTGCATCTGCTATCCAGATTGGTACAGCAAATTTCATAGATCCGGCTGTTACCATTAAAGTTGAAGATGGTATAAATGATTACTTAGAGAGACACGGATGTAAGTCTGTTAAAGAGATAATTGGTGCACTTGAGGTATAATTGAAAACATACAATAACCCTTCGTATAGAAACTGAAAGAAAAATGTTATTTTGCTATCCAAAGTTTGCCTAATAAAATCGTTAACGGGAATGATAGATGAAAAAGATATTTAGGCCGAAGAGTAAAATAGCAGATTTGTCTTTCTTATAGAAGATAAATAAAAACGACGGTAAGATTTCTTGAATTTCTTGCCGTCGTTTTTATTTACATATATTCATTAGTCTTCTAGTAAGTCAGGACGAAGTTTCCGGGTGCGTTCTAAAGATTGCTGTAGTTCCCATTCTTTTATTTTTGCTTCATGGCCGGATAATAAAATATCGGGTACTTTCCAGCCTTTATAGTCGGCAGGACGAGTGTAGACAGGGGCTGCCAGCAGATTGTCCTGGAAGGAGTCGGAAAGTGCAGATTGTTCATCTGAAATCACTCCAGGGATAATACGGACAATTGCATCTGCCATGACTGCTGCTGCTAGTTCACCTCCTGTCAATACATAGTCACCGATACTGATTTCTTTAGTGATCAGATGTTCACGGATACGATAATCAATACCTTTAAAATGTCCGCAAAGGATAATCAGGTTTTGAGCCAAAGAAAGACTGTTAGCCATTGGCTGATTGAACTGTTCTCCATCAGGGGTCGTAAAAATCACTTCATCATAGTTTCGTTCTGCCTTCAAAGCGTTAATGCAACGTTCGATAGGTTCTATTTTCATGACCATTCCGGCAAATCCGCCAAAAGGGTAGTCATCAACACGGCGATATTTATCTTCGGTATAGTCGCGCAGATTGTGGATATGTATTTCTGCAAGTCCTTTATCCTGAGCCCGTTTCATTATAGAGCAATTGAAGAACCCCTCAATCATTTCGGGTAAAACTGTTATAATATCAATACGCATAATCTTTATAATTTTTCGCAAAAGTACAAATATTCAAAGATAAACCTGTATTTTTGCCTTAAACAATCGAAGAAATATGGATATAAAGGAAAAAATAGAGGAATTGCGTGCTGAACTTCATCGGCATAACTATAATTATTACGTGTTGAATGCCCCTGAAATTTCAGATAAAGACTTTGATGATAAGATGCGAGAACTTCAGGATTTGGAGCAGGCATATCCGGAATATAGAGACGAAAATTCGCCTACCATGCGCGTCGGTAGTGATATCAACAAAAATTTTACCCAGGTTGCGCATAAATATCCTATGTTGTCTTTGGCAAATACATACTCTGAAGGCGAAGTCACGGATTTTTATGAGCGTGTACGAAAGGCGTTGAATGAGGATTTTGAGATTTGCTGTGAGATGAAATATGATGGTACTTCTATTTCTCTGACCTATGAAGATGGAAAATTGCTTCGTGCCGTCACTCGTGGAGATGGAGAAAAGGGTGATGATGTGACGGATAATGTGAAGACGATCCGCTCTATCCCACTTGTACTTCATGGTGACAATTATCCTTCCTCTTTTGAGATACGTGGCGAAATTCTCATGCCTTGGGAGGTATTTGAAGAGTTGAATCGTGAAAAAGAAGCACGTGAAGAGCCGTTATTCGCTAATCCAAGAAATGCGGCTTCCGGTACGCTGAAGCTTCAGAACTCTTCTGTTGTGGCTTCTCGTAAGTTGGATGCATATTTGTATTACCTGTTGGGAGATAAGCTTCCATGTGACGGACATTATGAAAATCTTCAGGAAGCTGCAAAATGGGGATTTAAAATATCTGATTTGACACGTAAATGTCAGACACTGGAAGAAGTATTTGATTTTATCAATTATTGGGATGTAGAACGGAAGAATCTGCCGGTAGCTACCGATGGCATTGTTTTAAAGGTAAATAGTTTGAGACAGCAAAAGAATCTCGGTTTTACGGCAAAATCTCCCAGATGGGCAATTGCTTATAAATTTCAGGCAGAGCGTGCATTAACCCGGTTGAATATGGTTACTTATCAGGTAGGCAGAACAGGCGCTGTTACTCCTGTTGCCAACTTAGATGCTGTTCAGCTCTCTGGAACGATTGTAAAACGTGCTTCATTGCATAATGCGGACATAATTGAAGGGCTTGATCTGCATATCGGAGATATGGTATATGTAGAAAAAGGAGGTGAAATCATTCCTAAAATTACAGGAGTGGATAAAGATGCCCGTAGTTTTATGCTTGGTGAGAAAGTCAGGTTCATTACCAATTGCCCCGAATGTGGCAGCAAATTAATAAGATATGAAGGTGAAGCCGCTCATTATTGTCCAAATGAAACTGCCTGTCCTCCACAGATAAAAGGCAAAATAGAGCATTTTATAAGTCGGAAAGCTATGAATATTGATGGATTGGGACCTGAAACGGTGGATATGTTCTATCGTTTAGGCTTAATTCATAATACGGCAGACCTGTATGAGTTGACAGCTGATGATATTAAAGGACTGGACCGTATGGGAGAAAAATCTGCCGAGAATATTATTACGGGAATTGCACAGAGCAAGACCGTTCCTTTTGAGCGTGTCATTTTTGCTTTGGGGATTCGCTTTGTTGGCGAGACAGTAGCAAAGAAAATTGCCAAGTCTTTTGAGAATATTGATGAGCTGCAACAGGCTGACCTTGAAAAGCTGATAAGTATCGATGAAATCGGGGAAAAAATAGCAAAGAGCATTCTTTTGTACTTTTCAAATGAGTCCAATCGCGAGTTAGTTGGCAGGTTAAAAGCAGCCGGACTTCAACTTTATCGCAGAGAAGAAGATATGAGTGGGTATACGGATAAATTAGCTGGTCAGTCTATTGTGATTAGCGGTGTGTTTACACATCATTCGCGAGATGAATACAAAGATCTTATTGAGAAAAATGGCGGTAAGAATGTAGGAAGTATTTCTGCAAAGACTAGTTTTATCCTTGCCGGAGACAATATGGGGCCAGCCAAACTGGAAAAAGCAAAAAAACTTGGAGTAACCATACTAAGCGAGGACGAATTTCTGAAACTTATATCGTAAGATATGAAAAATATTCGTACTTTTGCGCCTAATAAAATTAGAGATTATAATTAAAACTCATGATACAGACTAAATTGAAAGGAATGGGGGTAGCACTGATTACTCCTTTCAAAGAGGATGAAAGCGTTGATTATGATGCGTTGATGCGTTTGGTAGACTATCTATTGCAGAATAATGCGGATTTCTTGTGCGTGCTGGGAACTACAGCCGAAACTCCGACTCTTACCGAGGATGAGAAGAAGACTATCAAAAAAATGGTGATTGATCGTGTTAACGGCAGAATTCCTATTTTATTGGGTGTAGGTGGTAACAACACACGTGCAATAGTAGAAACATTAAAAAATGACGATTTTACAGGAGTTGACGCTATATTGTCTGTAGTGCCATATTATAATAAACCATCGCAAGAGGGAATTTATCAGCATTATAAAGCTATATCAGAAGCTACAGAACTCCCTATTGTGTTGTATAATGTCCCGGGGCGCACAGGGGTAAATATGACGGCTGAAACAACTTTGCGCATTGCCCGCAATTTCAGCAATGTAATTGCCATTAAGGAAGCTTCCGGTAACATTACCCAAATGGATGATATTATCAAGAATAAACCAGATAATTTCAATGTTATTTCTGGTGATGACGGCATCACTTTCCCGCTAATAACATTGGGAGCTGTTGGGGTGATCTCTGTAATCGGTAATGCTTTCCCACGTGAATTTAGCCGTATGACACGCTTGGCGCTTCAGGGGGATTTTGCTAATGCTCTTACTATTCATCACAGGTTTACTGAGTTATTTGATCTTTTGTTTGTGGATGGAAATCCGGCTGGAGTAAAATCAATGTTGAATGCAATGGGAATGATCGAAAATAAGCTTCGATTGCCACTTGTTCCAACAAGAATAACAACGTTTGAGGCAATACGTAAGGTTTTAAACGAGTTAAATATTAAATGCTGATAGGATCGGGAAAGGTATTAATCTTCCGTGCATCTTATTATAAATATTTCCCCTTCACCCTCTCTCGTAATTCTTAATTAATGCGAGTGTGGTGGAGGTTTTTTTTTGAGTGAAATTCTAATCTTCCTAATGTTCAAAGATAAACTTTCTGATGTTTGAAAATAAGTATTGAAGTGTTTGAGAAAAACATCCTATTGATTGAATGTAATCAAGCGGTCGGTTTAAAATATCTTTCTTGATGTCGATTTTCTTCGATGAAATGGGGGAAAATGCAAAATCCTCTGCAAAAATGCAGAGGATTTTGGTGATCGCGACAGGATTCAAACCTGTAACCGGCTGATCCGTAGTCAGCTACTCTATTCAGTTGAGCTACGCGACCTTGTTAAGTATTGTAGAAGTGACCGCGACAGGATTCAAACCTGTAACCGGCTGATCCGTAGTCAGCTACTCTATTCAGTTGAGCTACGCGGCCATTCTGTTTTCCGAAAAAGTGATCGCGACAGGATTCAAACCTGTAACCGGCTGATCCGTAGTCAGCTACTCTATTCAGTTGAGCTACGCGACCATTGTTTCGTTTTAACGGGTGCAAAGATACGTACTTTTCCCGAATTAGCAAGCGTTTGGCGACTTTTTTTGCGGAAAATTATTCGATGAAACGGTAATTAAACAGTTGGAAACCGATACTTAACCCGACATTCCACTCCCTTCTCGGTGAGCTATAATGATTTACATAAGCAGAGATGTCTCCGAAGGGTAATTGACACACTACAGAAATTTCTCCTAAATATTCGAATTTAGAGAAAGCTTTTCCATAATATGCTTTATTTAATGAGTTTCTTTCAATCGGATAAATAGGCATAAAACCATAAAATTCAGCTCGCAGGTGGAACATTTGGTTGAGACGATAGATTGGGCGGATACCAGCTCCCACAAATTGATTGGCACGAAAAGCTTCGTTATAGGTAAGCTTACTATGTTGTGTAGGCGAAAATTCACCAGCTTGCATCATAGTTGCCGTATAGTTCTCTGAGAAATTCTTAGAAGCATACAGAGCTTTTAAATACCACCCTAAGACCCAGTGCTCGTTCATCGTATGGTATTTTTCTTTCATATATGATAATTGTAACCAGGAATGGTGTTCTTTATTTATTTGAATTCCTTTGGTTTCTTCGCCGGGATAGAATCTTTCCCGGCCTATAAATATCTGTGCGATAAGGGCTTCTTTGTAGCCCTGCGTCGGGTATTGTCGTGAATTAAGCGTGCTACCATTGAAGCTAATAGAGCCACCGAACAAATCGTAACGACTTCTGTCAAATCTATCCTTCTCAAAGTCGATGATGTTTCTCTGGAAATATTTGTCTTCTATTCTGGCGATTCCTATTCCAAATTCAGCTCGTTTACTCAAAAGAAATGGTAATCCTACCTGAAGTTTGAGAAAGCGTTCATCTTTCTGATTAAATGCCGGTTTGTCATTTCTGGAAAATAACTTGTCTTTTTTGAAGTAATCAAAAGTTGTGATGGATGCGATAAAACGGTAAGAGGTTGGGATTGCCGTAGAAAAGTCAATCTTTGCCATAAATTGTGCATTATTATAGACTTTCCCAAGTTGTCCGTCAAAAAGCAACTCCTTCGCATAGTAATTTAGATCCTGATAGCTGAGTCCGAGATAAATTTGGTTGGAATTGGATGTGGAAATATTCCCTCCTAATCGTACGGCAAAATTATTTTCCAGTTTAACTTTTAAATGCAGGTCATATGTTTCATCCTCCGGATTGTATACAGCGTGTGGAATGATCTCAGAAATCATATTATCTGAAAGTAACCGGAAATATCCTTCTTTCAAGTCTTCATAAGTGAATTCCTTATTGTCAGAACTATGAAATTCTTTTTTAATGTATGCCTGTTGCTGGGGATTTGCTCCGTCAATGATGATGTTCTTGAAGCGTAATTCCGGATAGTTGCTTCGATATACCATTCTTCTCAAACGTATATTATCTAGATTCACCCGCCTGTGTATGCGGCTTTTTATAGAATCCATCATACTTATGGTCCGGTTATAACCAATATCGTGTAATTCATCTATTCGCTGAAAATCCATCAAACTGACATTGTCATATTTGAATGTCATCAAAATACCCATTGAATCTGGAATAGAATAGTCGGTTTTTTGCATAACCATATTTTCTATTTGGCTCATAAGGTCATTTTCCTTGGGCTTAGTAGGATTGGTAGATACAACGCTCCCAATTATAATATCCGGGTGAAAATCATCTCTCATAACGTCTGTAGGGAAGTTATTGTAGATTCCCCCGTCATATGCTAAAACATTGTCAATCTCTATCGGCTTAAACATAAAGGGAAAACTCATGGAGGCCCGGACAGCATCCCCCAAATCTCCATTTTTCATTACCAGTTGCTTTTTATTGTATACATCAGAGGCTATGCAGCGGAAAGGGACAAATAACTTATCGAAATCACCTTTACATGCGGCTGTAGCACGTGCATACAAATCTACAAATACCAAATTCATTTGTATGGGATTTACCACACTTGTGGGCAAAAATTGTGGTTTGAAATTTTTTAATGAGTCTTTGAACGAAAAACGAATATTAAAAAATTCCGGTGTCGGGACATTTTTTTTGAAATGATATACGTATTTTTCTTCTATCTGTCCTGAATACCATCTTTTAAAGTCTTCCGATTTTAATAATTCTTCCATATCGTCAGGAGAATACCCCATCGCATAGAGAGAGCCAATGATAGCTCCCATAGAGGTTCCTGTAATATAATCAATGGGAATGTTATTTTCTTCTAAGGCACGGATGATACCGATGTGTGTCAATCCTTTAGCGCCACCTCCACTTAAAACAAGACCTACTTTTTGGGCGCAGACAGTTGGTATGAATAACCATATAGCAATTAACACTAAAAGTATTTTTCTCATAACCTGAATCAAACAATTGAAGTTTTTATCATTTAGTGTTCAAATATATGCAATACTTTCCAAATTATCGATATTTTAGCGTTCGTTTTATGATGAAAAAAGAGCATTACAACATGTTTTAGTGTTGAATGCTCTTTCATTGATTTATGTTATAAATAAAGGGGCGATATTAAATCAGCTCAATACTACGCTTCACAAAGTTATTTAATGCTTCACCTTTTAGCATATTATTCTGCAATAGGGCTAAATCGATGAGTTGGCGGATTACCTTGTTGTTGTTGGCATATCCTGCAAAGATGTTCTCTTTTTTATTTTTAAGTTCATCCCATTTCTTGTCCAAGTCATTCAATTCGTCTTTCTCGGTAGTAGGAATTTCTTCTTCTTTCTTATTCTTCTGACTGTCTTTTAGTTCATTGCGACGCTTATTGACACTGTTCATCTCTGTTTGTATAGGAGCTACTTCAGGATGACAAACTGCTTCTTCTTCATCAAGCACTTGCTTAATAAGCTTATGGTCGGAGTTTAGAACCAGGTTAAACATATCCGGCATTTCTCCATAGAAGCTCATTCCAGCTTGAATATTTGCCATTTCTTTCATACGACGCATATATTCGCTTTGAGTAATCATCACCGGTGCTGAATTATCTCCCAATGCTTGTGTCATTACATTGAACTCAACTTTATCCATCTTAGGCAATTGACTCTTGAAAGCAGTTGTGATGGCTTCCTGCTTTTCTCCTTCCAATGTTTCGCCTTTTTTATCTTCTTTGATGATAAGGTTGTCGATAACATCACTGTCTACACGAGTGAAGCGCGATTTCTCAAACTTTTGTTCCAACATGCTTACCATAGCTACATCTAATTGACCATCCATAAGCAAGACATTGTATCCCTTATTTGTGGCAGCTTCAATATAGCTGAATTGTTCGTCCTTATTATTAGCATACAAATAAATCAGATTTCCATCTTTATCTGTCTGATTATCTTTAATAAGAGTCTGATACTCTTCAAATGTATAATGTTTGTTATCTGTATCGGTGAAAAGGGCGAATTTTTGCGCTTTCTCATAGAAATCTTCTTGAGTTAGCATGCCATAATTGATAAATATTTTCAAATCATTCCACTTCTCTTCAAACTGTTTGCGATCGTTCTTAAAGATAGATTGCAGGCGATCGGAAACTTTCTTCGTGATATAGGTCGAGATCTTCTTCACATTCGAGTCGCTTTGCAAATAAGAACGGGATACATTCAATGGAATATCCGGAGAATCTATAACTCCATGTAATAAAGTCAAGAAGTCGGGTACAATTCCCTCTACAGAATCCGTTACATATACTTGGTTGCAATATAACTGAATCTTATTTTTATTCAGTTCAATATTACTCTTTACTTTCGGGAAATAAAGAATACCAGTCAAATGGAATGGATAATCTACATTCAGATGAATCCAAAACAGTGGTTCATCTGACATCGGATACAGCTTGGTATAGAATGATTTGTAATCTTCGTCTGACAGTTCACTCGGTTTGCGAGTCCACAAGGGAGTGGTATCGTTGATAATATTGTCTTCAGTAGTTTCTACCTGTTTACCATCTTTCCATTCTTTCTTTTTACCAAATGCGATAGGTACGGGAAGGAAACTGCAATATTTCTTTAGAAGCTCAGAAATACGCGCTTCTTCGAGGAATTCTTTGCAGTCCTCATCGATATATAGGATGATATCTGAACCACGATCTGCCTTATCTACTTCTTCAAGAGTAAATTCCGGACTGCCATCACAAGTCCATTTTATAGCTTGTGCTCCATCTTTGTAGGATTTAGTGATAATTTCTACTTTTTTTGCAACCATAAAAGCAGAATAGAAACCTAAGCCGAAATGTCCAATGATTGCATTTGCATCATCTTTGTATTTTTCCAGAAAGTCATTGGCTCCTGAAAATGCAATCTGGTTGATGTACTTTTCAATTTCTTCTGCAGTCAGACCAATACCACGGTCAGAGATAGTAATAGTGTCTTTACCTAATTCAACGTGAATTGTCAGATTACCCAATTCACCTTTAAACTCACCAATAGAGGCAAGGGTATTCAATTTTTGAGTGGCATCTACTGCATTAGATACTAATTCGCGAAGAAAAATTTCATGGTCACTGTACAAGAACTTTTTGATGATAGGGAAAATGTTCTCTGTTGTAACCCCAATATTACCTTTTTGCATAATAACGTATATTTTTTTGGTTTATTTATTAGAATGTTTTTAATTGATATTTGTTCAGATAGAGACAAAAAAAATGCCAGACCTTGAGGTCTGACATTCTGGCATATTTTATGACTTGTTTTATCTAGGAAACCTTCTCTCAGGAAGCAATAGCTTTCATCTCCAATTCGCCTTTTTCTTTGTTTAGCGAGATTTGAATTACATCTTTTTCTTTTAAAGAAGAAGTAATGATGAGTTCTGATAGTCCATCCTCCAAATAAGTCTGAATAGCTCGCTTTAATGGGCGGGCTCCGAATTGCACATCATATCCTTTTTCGGCTACGAATCGTTTTGCTTCGTCATCAATAATAAGCTTATATCCAATAGATTCAATACGCTCATACAGTCCTTTCAGCTCAATGTCAATGATTTTTGTGATAGCCTCCAGAGAAAGCTGGTCGAACGTTATGATTTCATCGATACGGTTAATAAATTCAGGCGCGAATGATTTATTTAAAGCCTTTTGTATGACACTTCGTGAGAATTCTTTGTCATCCAGGCGACTTTGCGTTGCAAATCCTACGCCACGTCCAAACTCCTTCAACTGGCGAGTACCAATATTGGAAGTCATGATAACAACTGTATTTTTAAAATCAACCATTCTGCCATAACTGTCAGTCAAACGACCCTCATCCATCACTTGAAGAAGGAGGTTGAACACATCAGGATGTGCTTTTTCAATTTCATCAAGTAGGACAATAGAATAAGGTTTGCGACGCACTTTCTCTGTTAATTGTCCGCCTTCTTCATATCCTACATATCCCGGAGGTGCTCCAACCAGACGTGAGACCGTAAATTTCTCCATGAATTCACTCATATCTATTCGGATTAGCGCATCGGAAGAACCAAACATGTATTTAGCCAATTCTTTAGCTAAATGGGTTTTACCTACACCAGTCGGACCTAAAAACATAAAGGTCCCAATGGGCTTATTAGGATCTTTCAATCCCACACGGCTTCTTAAAATAGCCTTGACTAGTTTTTCTATAGCCGGATCCTGTGCGATGACTTTTGATTGCAGGTCCTCCTTCATGCCGGCTAACTTGATTCCTTCAGCTTGTGCCATACGTTGTACTGGAATACCGGACATCATAGAAATAACATTAGCAATTTCTTCTGCATCAACAGTCTGTCTGTTCTCTTTCAGGCTGTTTTCCCATTCCCGTTTCATTTCATCCAACTGAATAGTAAGTTCCTTCTCCTTATCGCGGAAGCTGGCAGCGAGTTCGAAATTCTGTGATTTCACAGCTTCATTTTTCTTGCTTTTGGCTTCTTCAATGAGCTTTTCCTGTTCTTCAATTTCTTTAGGTACGTTGACGTTGGTTAGATGTACACGTGATCCTGCTTCATCCAAAGCATCAATAGCCTTGTCGGGGAAGTTACGGTCCGTAATATAGCGGTCTGTCAACTTGACACAAGCTTCTAAGGCTTCATCCGTATAGTTTACATTATGATGGTCTTCATATTTATCCTTGATATTACGCAGAATCTGAAGAGTTTCATCAGCAGTAGTAGGTTCTACCATTACTTTCTGGAAACGACGTTCCAAGGCCCCGTCTTTTTCTATATTCTTGCGATATTCATCAAGAGTAGTGGCACCGATACATTGTATTTCGCCCCGTGCCAATGCAGGTTTCAGCATATTGGCCGCATCCATTGAGCCGGCAGCAGACCCTGCACCTACAATTGTATGGATCTCATCAATGAATAAAATCACATTCGGATTCCTCTGTAACTCGTTGAGAATGGAACGGATACGCTCTTCGAATTGACCACGGTATTTTGTTCCTGCCACAACCGCGGTCATGTCAAGAGCTACCACCCGTTTATCAAACAAGATACGCGATACTTTCTTTTGAATGATTCTCAAAGCAAGTCCTTCAACGATTGCCGATTTTCCTACGCCAGGCTCACCAATCAAAATTGGATTATTTTTTTTGCGCCGACTGAGGATTTGAGCCAAACGTTCGATTTCCTTTTCTCTGCCTACTACCGGGTCCAAACGTCCTTCTTCTGCCGCTTTTGTCATATCTGTACCGAAATTGTCAAGCACAGGAGTGTCATTAGAAGGCTTTTTCGAAGCTGTTTGCGCCTGTTGCTGGCGTTCTTCAGAACCGCTTCCACCGGATCGGGGAGAAGACATTTCTTCGTCATCATCGTCCTCTGTGAATCCCATGCCGGAATTTACATCTGGCTGTAATGTAGCTTGTTCCAACACTTTCACATAATTAATGTCATTAGCTTCGAGCACGGAAGCTGCCATATTGTTTTTTTCTCTTAGGATCGCTAACAAAACATGCTCTGTATCAGCTATATTACTTTTCATTCCACGTGCCTCTAAAATACACATTTTCAATATTTTGGCCGCGTCGTTAGACAACGGTATCTCTGCGTCAGGCAATAGCATATCATCAGCTTCTGTCTTCAGCCGAGCTTCAATCTGCTGCTTTACTGCAGCTAAATTGGTGTTGAGTTTTGACAATATCTCGATAGCTTTTCCTTCACCGTCACGAAGCATTCCCAGAAGTAGATGCTCAGGTCCGATATGCCTACTCCTCAATCGGTTAGCTTCTTCCTTGCTATAGACGATAATGTCGGAAACTCTTTGTGAGAATTGATTATTCATACTTTTTCCTTTTCTTCTAAGGGGTTATTTACTGGCAAATATACGCATTTAATCAAGTTTGTATTGCATATTTGCTTTATTTCTTATCTCTACAAATGGCGTGCCATAAAATGCCATGTTTTTAGTTATATATATAAGGTATAACAAATATTGTCCCCTGTTTTTCGTGAATATGTTTTTTTATGATGGCATTTATTCTTTTTCTCTTTTCTTTTTCTAATATTAATGGTTGGAAGTCAATTCGTTCACTGGAATTTTTAATTTTAATAACTAAATATGAACAAATAGACTGTCCTTCAAGCAGAAAAAAACTTTCTTCGGAAAAACTTTCGTATATCGTGGAAAAGTAGTACTTTAGCGTGGTTTTTCACAGACCATACAATGTATAATTAATAATCATTTTAAATGCTTGAACAAGACAGAATTATAAAGATTAACATCGAGGAGGAAATGAAGTCATCGTACATTGACTACTCCATGTCGGTCATTGTTTCACGTGCCCTTCCGGATGTTAGAGATGGATTTAAGCCCGTTCACCGTAGAATTTTATACGGAATGATGGAATTGGGTAATACTTCAGACAAACCTTATAAAAAATCTGCAAGAATTGTGGGTGAAGTACTGGGTAAGTACCACCCGCATGGAGACTCTTCAGTTTATTATGCTATGGTGCGTATGGCTCAGGAATGGGCAATGCGTTATCCTTTAGTAGATGGCCAAGGTAACTTTGGTTCTGTAGATGGTGATAGCCCCGCTGCTATGCGTTATACGGAGGCTCGTCTAAACAAGTTGGGTGAAGCGATGATGGATGACCTGTATAAGGAAACTGTAGACTTCGAACCTAACTTTGATAATACGTTGACGGAACCGAAAGTTATGCCAACCCGTATCCCTAATCTTTTGGTTAACGGTGCCTCTGGTATTGCTGTAGGTATGGCGACTAATATGCCTCCTCATAACCTTTCGGAAGTGATTGATGCTTGTGAAGCATATATTGATAATCAGGAAATCACAGTGGAAGAATTGATGAATTATGTCAAGGCTCCGGATTTCCCTACAGGCGGTTATATATATGGTATAAGTGGGGTGCGCGAAGGGTATCTGACAGGTCGTGGCCGAGTGGTTATGCGTGCGAAAGCGGAAATTGAAACCGGACAGACACATGATAAAATCGTAGTGACTGAGATCCCTTACAATGTCAATAAGGCTGAACTGATTAAATATATAGCTGATCTTGTTAATGATAAGAGAATAGAAGGTATCTCGAATGCAAATGATGAGTCTGACCGTGACGGAATGCGTATCGTTATTGATGTAAAACGTGATGCCAATGCGAGCGTAGTACTGAATAAGTTGTATAAGATGACAGCTTTGCAGACTTCTTTCGGTGTGAATAATGTAGCATTAGTTCATGGACGTCCGAAAACGCTGAATCTGAGGGATATGATTAAATACTTCGTGGAACACAGACACGAGGTGGTTATTCGTCGTACTCAGTTCGATTTGCGTAAAGCAAAAGAGCGTGCCCATATCCTTGAAGGTTTGATTATCGCTTCTGATAATATTGATGAAGTTATCCGTATCATTCGTGCAGCCAAGACTCCAAATGATGCAATAGCTGGTTTGATAGAACGTTTTAATCTGACAGAAATACAGTCACGTGCAATTGTAGAGATGCGTTTGCGGCAGTTGACTGGTCTGATGCAAGATCAGCTTCATGCTGAATACGAAGAAATCATGAAACAGATTGCTTATTTGGAAAGCATTTTGGCTGATGATGAGGTATGTCGTAAGGTGATGAAGGATGAATTATTAGAAGTTAAAGCGAAATATGGTGACGAACGTCGTTCTGAAATCGTATATTCTTCCGAAGAATTCAATCCGGAAGACTTCTATGCCGATGATCAGATGATTATTACGATTTCTCACATGGGTTATATCAAACGTACACCATTAACTGAATTTCGTGCACAGAATCGTGGTGGAGTAGGTTCTAAAGGAACAGAGACCCGTGATGCGGACTTTGTAGAGCATATTTATCCGGCTACTATGCACAATACTATGATGTTCTTCACACAGAAGGGGAAATGTTACTGGCTGAAAGTATACGAAATACCAGAAGGAACGAAGAACTCCAAAGGACGTGCTATACAAAACTTGTTAAATATCGACTCTGATGATAGTGTAACTGCATATTTGCGTGTTAAGAGTCTGGATGATTCTGAATATATCAATAGTCATTATGTATTATTCTGTACAAAGAAAGGTGTTATCAAGAAGACATTACTTGAACAATATTCACGCCCACGTCAGAATGGTGTAAATGCTATTACAATTCGTGAGGATGACAGTGTAATTGAAGTTCGAATGACGAATGGTAATAATGAAATTATTATTGCTAATCGCAATGGTCGGGCTATTCGTTTCCATGAGGCTGCAGTCCGTGTAATGGGGCGTACAGCAACAGGTGTGCGTGGTATTACACTAGATAATGATGGCCAGGACGAAGTAATAGGAATGATTTGCATCAAAGATTTAGAAACAGAATCTGTAATGGTTGTTTCTGAACAGGGATATGGCAAGCGTTCTGAAATCGAAGATTATCGTAAGACTAATCGCGGTGGTAAGGGTGTAAAGACCATGAACATTACCGAGAAAACAGGTAAGTTGGTAACAATCAAGTCAGTGACCGATGAGAACGATTTAATGATTATCAATAAATCCGGAATTACTATCCGTCTGAAAGTGGCTGATGTTCGCATTATGGGACGTGCTACTCAAGGTGTTCGTCTGATTAATCTTGAAAAACGTAATGACCAGATTGGTTCTGTATGTAAAGTCATGACAGAAAGCCTTGAGGATGAAATTCCTACAGAAGAAACAGAAGGTACTATTGTAAGCGATCTGTCTAATGACACTCCGGAGGTCGACAATGCAGATGTTGACACAGATATTGATGAAAACAATAACGAAATTGAGGAATAGACATAATATTAATAATTAATCAAACAACAATCATGAAAAGAGTATTATTTTCAATGGTTTTATTGATGGCCGTTAGCTTATCATTCGCTCAAATGAAGAATGTAAAAGAAGCCAAAAGCATTGCCAGTGATGTAAAACCGAATTTTGGTCAGGCTGAAAAGCTGATTAATGAAGCTATTAAGAATCCTGAGACTAAAGATCTTCCTGACACATGGGACGTTGCTGGATTTATTCAGAAACGCTTTATCGAAGAAGAACGTGACAAGAAAGGCGTTTTGAAACAGCCGTTTGACACATTAAAGGCATACAATAGCATTTTGAAAATGTTTGAGTATTATACTAAATGTGATGATTTAGCTCAAGTACCTAATGAAAAAGGTAAAATTAAAAACAAATACAGAAAAGCAAATGCTTCAACTATATTAGTTGAGCGTCCTAATTTGATTAACGGTGGTATTCAATACTTCAACCTTGATAAGAATAAGGAAGCTTTGCAGTTCTTTGCAACATACGTAGAGTCAGCTTCTTATCCTATGTTAGCAGAACAAAATTTAGCTAAAACAGATACTCTTCTGGCACAAATTGCATATTACGCAACATTAGCTGCTGACAGAGTAGGAGACAAAGATGCAATTATTAAGTATGCTCCTGCTGCTTTGGAAGATAAGGATGGAGGTAAATTTGCAATGCAATTGATGGCAGATGCTTATAAAGCTAAAGGTGATACAGCTGCATGGGTTAAATCATTGGAAGAGGGTATTTTAAAGTTCCCGGGAAATGACTATTTCTTTGCGAATTTGGTTGATTACTACACTAGTTCTAACCAAGCATCTAAAGCAATGGAATTTGCTGATAGAATGTTATCTACTGATGCCAACAACAAGTTATATTTATATGTAAAAGCATATCTTTATCATAATATGAAAGAGTATGATAATGCTATTGAATTTTACAAAAAAGCTATCGCTGCAGATCCTGAATATGCAGAAGCATATTCTAATGTAGGACTGGTATATTTGATGAAGGCTCAAGATTATGCTGATAAAGCTACAACAGATATCAATGATCCTAAATATGCAGAGGCACAGGCTACAGTGAAGAAATTCTATGAAGAAGCTAAGCCATTTTACGAAAAAGCCAGAGCTTTGAAGCCAGATCAGAAAGATTTGTGGTTGCAGGGTCTCTATCGTGTTTATTACAATTTGAACATGGGGCCTGAATTTGAAGAAATTGATAAGATGATGAAATAATTATCATTAATCAGTTATTATAAAAAAGACTATCTCAATATTAATGAGATGGTCTTTTTTATTTTTATCTTAAGTTTTGATGTTTTTGAGGGGAGAATGAAAAAGCGGCATCTACATTTATTTTTGGGATGCCGCTTTTATTTTAGAGAGAGAAGAGAGAGTCGTTATTAGTATTATCTTTTTTTTCTATTAAACATAATCATCATTATTCCCTAAACGTAAACAACTTATTTTGCTTCCTTCCGATCAACCGTTAACAACAAGCAATGGCGTATCGGAATGGAAAATCATCTTACGAGCGATACTTGGATTAAATAAGCGAGCAAATATATTTCTTTTATAGGAAGTTAATGTTATTATATCTATTTGATTATCTTTGATATACTGATCAAGTCCTTTCAATAGATTATCATTCATTACCACATCATAATGGATTTCAAGCCCGGGATATTGTTTTTGGAAATAATCCTTGATACCAGCAAGCTTAATTTCGTTCCAAGTATCCTTTGATTCAGCCAGATGTATTAATGAGACAGAAAAATGAAAGGATTTCCACGTATTGAAAAAAGCTTCAAAAGCAATCAAGTCTCTTTGATCAAAATTGGTTAGGAAAGCAATGCGTTTTACTTCATTGAATTCTTTGAACGGAGTATTTTCCGGAATGGCTAATACTGCTGTGCGGCTTCTATCAATGATTTCAGCTGTGACACTACCAATCAAGTCGATATCTTTCTGGCTTTTTCCACGTGTACCCATAATGATAACCTTAGGACGTTGCTCCTTGGCGTACCTTAAGATTTCTTCTTCAGGGATACCTTCCCGTAATATACAACTATATTTAATATCAGGGAATTCTCCAGATGCGACTTTTTCCTTTATTTTATCAGATAGTATGTTGAGGTCAGAATGCACCTGTTGGATGATTGTTTTAACAGATTCCTCATCTCCAATCTGATAATTAAAAACGTCACCATATGGTAATGATGAAGCGTATATAGGTGTAAAGTAAACATGCAATAGAATTACTTCAGAATTCTCTGTTTTTGCCAAATTAAAGCCGAATTCGCACGCTTTCATCGAATAACTGGAGAAATCGACAGGTATTAAAATTTTGTTTGATTTACTGTCCGACTTTGGCGTCTTCTCTCCCACTATACTTTCAGATAACCAAGTAGAACTTTCAGTTATTTTTAATGCACGCGGTAAATCACTTTCTTTAATTCGCAGGCGTACTCCTGAAGAGACAACTGGTTGTATTTGATTTACATTATGAATATATGTTTCTATTCCTTCATTTTCGAGGACATTTTTTAGAATCTGAGCTTTTGTATAAGTCAGAATAGCTAAGGTTACTAATTTATCTTCCATAATTTATCTATTTTTGAAGGTAAACAAATAAGAAATCCCAATTGTTTGGGCAATTGGGATTCTGTTTTATATTTTAAATTTGCATAGGTTCGGTAGCTTGTTCTTTTTGCATACTCAAGTTTATTTCATCTAAGATTTTTAGAGCCCGGTCGAGAACAGTTGTATCATCCAGCATTACAAGCCCGCCATCCGGACCGGGCTCAAGATGTATTCCGACACTTTTTCCTTCCTTGAAATTGTGCCCTCCGAAGAAGTTGCGCACTGTATCGACGTGCAAACCAAGTTCGTCTGCTATTCTATGCATGCTACCGCTAGGCAATGAATCTTTAATCTTGCGAAGTTCATTAAATGTTATTGTTCTCATGTCTCATAAATTTAATGGTTAATACTATATTGTATTTAATTTTTTATCACGCTATAAACTTAAGCAAAAAAAAAGATAAAACAAATTATTTGCTTATCTTTTTTCCTAAATTCATCTATTCTGTTTATGAATTTTATATCACTTCAATAGCGGAAGCCGGTACCCATCCTACTTTGCCGTCTTCCAAGCGAATTTCCTTCCATTCTTTCATTGAATTGTCTTTGATACTGACCTTACGTCCTTCATGAAGAATAAACAAGCTAGTTCCACTTTCACTTGGAGTGCTGCGAACTGTTACGCTAGGATTCATGACAATCGCTTCGTTTCGATTTACCAGACGTTCTTTTTGTTCTGAGGCAAACAGATTAGAACATATCATAACGATCAGGAAAACGATGCCTGCGATAAACCCTACTTTCTTCAGCATAATCTGTTTGGAGAAGATAAAGAAATAAAGAGTGATGATAAATAGAATGAATGAGACAATTCCCCATGTAGCCCATGCATCTACACTCATGCTGTTTATCAGAGCCTTAGTCCATGATACAAAGAAAACTTCCGGAACCGGTTCTACTTTATCTATTGTTTTAGCGCGCGCTACTTCCAGATTGGCACGGATATCACTGTTTCCCGGTTTCATGAGCAAAGCGCGTTCGTAATTGAGTACGGCTTTGGCTATTTCTCCAATTTTATAATAACTGTTTCCTAAATTGTAATACACATCTGCAGACTCTCCATTTTTTAATAAGGACTCATATATCTGGATAGCAGTTGTATAATCATCTTTTATATATGCGGAATCTCCTTCAGCTTTTGTTGCATCTTCCAATTTCGTATCGGGAAATGCATGTGAACCCGCATGGATAGAATCAACTTCAGTTGTTTGTATAGAATCAATGTTTTGAGATCCTTGTCCGAAACAAGTAACTGACATCGATAATAATATAAAAAACAATATTTTTTTCATGACACAATCTCTTCAGGGTTAATGTTTTATTGAATTTTCCATCCTGCTTATCACTTCTATTGAAGATGAATAAACTTTATCCATCGCCTGATTTTCATCCCCCGGAGCGAAACGAGCAAACTCACAATCATTCAATGCATTCAGGAATTCTTTAATTAATTCTTCACTTACTCCATGGTTTCTCAATTTCTCTTCAATATTGTCTTTTGATAAACGAGAGACTGGAATACTTAGTTTGTCACTGATATATCCCCACAATGCTTTCAAAACTTCATCATAGAAAGCATCTTTCTTGTTTTCAGAGAGCAGTTTACCAGCTAGTTTCATACGTTTAGTTGCTACCTTATTAGCTTTCTTTGTCTTCATCTTAGCAACATTAGCGTTTGCTGCTGCCTGTTTGCGGTAGACGATAAAGAATATGATGAAAGCAAGAGCGGGAATGATATAGAACAGCCAATACGTCACTGAGCCATAGAAGAAACTACCCTTAGGCTGGAGAGTTACTTCATTTTGCTTGATGTAACGGATGTCTTCACCCAGTACTTTCAAGTCTTCTTTGTTGGTGAAATTAGCAATCACCTGATCAGCGTTTCCTGCACCTTTTTCAACATTGATTACGTAATCTTCCGTTTTCAATGTCTTGTAAGATTTTGAACGGATATCGAAATAGCTAAAAGAAACTCCCGGAATTTTATAATTGCCAGCATGTCTTGGAATAGCCAGATACTCAATGACTTTATTTCCAGTGAGACCTTCTTGAGTTAGTCTGACTTGGTTATCTACTTTAGGATCATATACTTCAAAGTCATCCGGGAACTTAATTTCCGGATTAGAAATCAGTTTCAAGTTTCCTGTTCCGGAGATCACTAACTTGATGGTAATAGCATCATTGGTTTTCAGCTCTTTGCTATTGATTGAAGATGAGATGTTGAACTCTCCCACTCCACCTGAAAAGCTTGCGGGTTTTCCAGCAGGAAGCGGATTAACATTGATTGCTATTTTAGGAGTAACAATTGATTTCTGAACTCTGACAACATTACTTCCACCATTGAAAAATGCATCGAAAGGATCATCGGATTGGATTGCCTTACCCACTGTCATCTGGAATTGTGCCGGTTCTATAAATAATTTGCCCGATTGTTGGGGAAATAATACAAATTGACGATAGATCGTCGTATTGTAGTTACGTCCCTTATAATGCTCCTGCGTCCATCTTGCGTTAGTAGTCATCTCAATTTCTTGTGAGTGAAAACCTTTAAAGTCAGGAAGTTTGGCATTATTCAGTTGTAAGTCATGCTCTCTGGTATATATTTTATACGTCAAGACGAATGCTTCCTGTTCATATACATTTGTTTTACTGGCTGTAGCTGTAATAAACAAGTCCTGATTGGATACGCTTGTGCCAGATGAAGACGAACGTGCAGATGAACTGCCATCACTTTGTCCTCCATTACTAGCCTGGTCTTGTGGTAACACTTTCACCTTTACAGAGTTGGAAACCATCTGATTACCATCCGCAACAATAGAAGCACCGGGGATTGTATATTCACCGGCGGTATTTGCCATCAATATATAAGTAAATGTAATGCTACTCGTAGATGTGACATTACCATTCATTATCTGTGTACTACTTTGTTGAGAACGGCTCGGCCCCATCAAAACATCGAATCCTTTGATAGACGGCGCTTGAAAGTCTTTTACTTTTTGTGTGGTTACTGTATAAGATAGCCTGAATTGATCTCCTACCACCACTACATCAGGAGCGGAAGCAGTAAATGACACCTTGTCGGCAAGCGCCTGGGTGCTGTATGCTATCAATGCCATCAATATAACAATCAGTTTTTTCATTGCTTATGAAATTTATATCATCAACTTTTATTATTACCAATCTTTTTCCAGACGACCACCCTGAATAACTTTCTGTTGTTTCTTCACTTTGTCCTGCACGTCTTTCTCATCCTGCATTACAGAATTAAGCAACTGTTCAGCATTTTCCTTTGACATCTGATTATCTTGTTTTTCAGGTTTCGGCGGTTGTTGCTGGTCTTTTTGATCATCTTTCTTCTGATCGTTTTGCTTGTCTTTATTTTGGTCCTGTTTCTGATCTTGCTTCTGCTGTTGATCTTTGTTTTGATCCTGGTTTTGATCTTGATCCTGTTGGTTCTGCTGATCTTTCAACATTTTCTGTGCAAGAGCCAGGTTATACCGTGTTTCATGATCTGCAGGATTGTTACGCAGTGACATTTTATAGGCATCTACTGCCTTTGCATAATCCTTGCCAGCTTGAAAAAGTACTCCCATATTGTGATAAATATGTGCCAATTTCATTTTATCCTTTTCTATTTTGCTGGCAGAAGCATATTGCTCCATGGCATCTTGAAACTTTTGCTGTTGTGAAAGCGTATTTCCTAAATTGTACATAGATACAGTCGATTTAGGATTGACTTCCAAAGCCTTGCGGTAATTGACCTCTGCATCGACGAATACACTATCATTGAACAGACGATTTCCTTTACGGATATAGTCACGCTCTGCTTTCTGCGCCGAGATACCGGCAGCTGATAACAGAAAGGCAGCGAATAGAATATATTTCATTTTTAACATACGCATAGCTTACTTCTTATTAGAGAACAGATGAACGTTTTTGAATAATGGATTCTTACGGTCCAAAATTAACATCTCAGCTAGTAACAACAGTAAAATGATCCATGCAATAGCCTGAAACTGTTCATTGAAATCTGTATATATTTTCGATTCTACATCAGACTTAGCCATCTTACTAATTTCCTGGTTAATAGCTTTTTGAGCAGAGTTAGAATTATCCACCCGTACATAGATACCCTTTCCGTCTTTGGCTATTTCCTGGCACATAGCTTCATTCAGGCGAGTTACAATAACATTACCTTCGCGGTCGCGACGATAATCGTTCGTTCCTTCTATCGGAATAGGAGCACCTTCCGGCATACCTACCCCCAACACACTCACCTGAATACCTTTTTCAGCAGCAGCCTTAGCAGCTTCTACAGCCCCGCCTTCATGGTTCTCACCATCCGTGATGACAATGATAGCACGTCCTACTCCTTCTTGTGGAGTAAAACTGCGAGTTGCCAGATTAATTGCTTCTCCGATTGCTGTACCTTGCTTGGAAATCAGCGAAGGGCTGATAGATTCCAAAAACATCTTGGCAGAAATATAATCACTGGTAATTGGTAACTGAGTAAAAGCATCTCCGGCAAATACAATCATACCTACCTTATCATTATCTAACTCATCCACCAATCTGGATACCAGTCTCTTCGCCTTTTCCAAACGGCTAGGCTGAACATCTTGTGCCAACATAGAATTGGATATATCCAGAGCGATAATCACTTCCACTCCTTTACGCTTCACCGTTTCCTGCTTAGAACCAAATTGCGGGCGGGCCAGCAATACCGAGAATAAGCCGATAGCAGCAAAAATGAGCCAGAACTTCACATCCGGACGATATTTAGATACATCCGGCATCAATTGCGCTAACAATTCCGGATCTCCAAAACGTCGGATATTTCTTCGTCTCCTGTAGTTGGAATACAAGTAGAAAGCTGCTAAAAACGGTAACAGCAGCAATAAATATAAATATGCAGGTTCTTCAAATCGAAACATCTTCTTCCTATTTTACGATTTACAAATCACGATTGACCCAACATTCCTACGGAATTTTCTTGAGTATTGAATTACGTAATAAAACTTCCAGCAATACACAAAGGAAGGCAGCCAGTGCAAACCAGCGATAGTCTTCCTCCCGCTTGCTATACTCTTTCACGTTCAGCTTTGTTTTCTCCAGCTTGTCTATTTCTTCATATACCTCTTTCAGTTTCGAGTTGCTCGTAGCTCTGAAATAGTTACCATCCGTAGTACCGGCAATCTGAGTCAATGTTTTCTCGTCGATTTCTACCGGCATATTGATGTACTGTACCGTATTGCCGACCGGATAAGGATATGGAGCCATTCCGTTCGTACCCACTCCGATGGTATATACACGGATACCAAAACTTTTGGCAATCTCGGCAGCTGTCAATGGTGAAATATCTCCCTTATTATTTGTACCATCTGTCAATAAGATGACCACTTTTGATTTGGCTTTACTGTCTTTCAGGCGGGTTACGGCGTTTGCAACTCCCATACCTACTGCCGTACCATCTTCGATAAGCCCACATTTGATATTATGAATCATATCCAGCAATACGGCATGATCTACAGTCAGGGGGCATTGAGTGAACGTTTCTCCGGCAAACAGAGTGATACCAATATTATCATTCGGGCGTCCGTTAATAAATTCAGCAGCTACATCTTTGGCAGCTTCCAGTCTGTTCGGCTTCAAGTCTTCTGCCAGCATACTGGTGGACACGTCGATAGCCAGCATAATATCAATTCCCTCTATTTCGCTGTTTTGCCACTTATTAGTGCTTTGCGGACGTGCAAGTACTACAATTATCAATGCTAATGCAATGACACGTAGTATAAATGGAGCATGCAGCAAATAATTCTTATAACTTTTGGGAGTATGCGCATATACCCGTGCATCCGAAATCTGGAGCGTAGCCTCAGATTTCTTTCGCTTTAAGATATACCATACAATATAAGGTATAAGCAATAATAGCAAAAACAGATATTCAATATTGGCAAAAACCATTTTATTTTCGATTTAACAGTTTACTATTTAGTATTCACACCACATTATGCAAAGAGATCATAAAGCTGCATACCTATATATATAAAAGTACCGATTAATGCTGCAGATAAGAATACAATACCGCAGATTAATAATATTTTGGTACGCAGAGAACGTTTCTCGATGATTGTGATTTCCGTTGGTTGCGGTTTCTGATTCTCCTCTTCCGGTTGCTTTGTCTCGTTGATAAAATCGATTGCGTTAATCAAATTCGCATCGTTTTCATTCATTTGCGGATCATGTTTGGCAAACTTTACCAAATCCGCTGTCTGGAAGAGTTCCTTCAAATCCGATATAGCATCTTTATCGTTCATTTCCAATAACTTATCAATGATTTCAGAAGAAGTCATTTCAAGTGCGTTGAATCCGAAACGATCCTTGATGTAGGTACGAAGAGTATCCGTCAGTTCTGTATAGTATGTCTTCGGCTCTCCCTTCTGCCATACCTTCTCACTCTTGATACGTTCGATTTCTTTCATCGCAGCCTGATGTGGCGGCAACTTAGGTTCTACTTTTATCTTGCGGATAATAGGTTTATTATCACGGATACGAATGATCAGATAGATTAACAGACCGAGCAAAGGTAATGCAAGGAATGAGCAACCGATTAGTCCATACCAGTCTTCCCAGGCAAAAGGTGCTTTCATCACTGTTTTTTGTCCGAAGAACTGGTCCGGATGTAAAGTGTCGACCGGCATCGAATATACTTTCAGTGCCAGTGCTTTTGATCTATATTCTTTGCCATCCACTGTGACGGGCATTGGCGGAAGATAATAGAGAGCTGAATCAAACGAGGTGATAATATATTCCTGAGTGATCAGCATCCGTTGGCGATCATTCAGAAATTGCGTATCCGGTTTGACAGTTTCTATAATTTCTACCCCACGCACCAGCGTATCGGTATAAGCAGGAAAGACAGCACGTTGCTTGGCGTCCATCGCTACTTGTAGTTGTACTTTCGCTTGTTCGCCAATTAATATCTGCAACGAATCTATCTTGGCTTCAACCGTAACAGACTGTGCTACAGTTCTACCCATAGGCAGCAGACATAACAATGCTATCAGAATAATATTTCTATTCATTTTTGATTCCATTAATTTCGTTTGGCAAATAAATTCAACAATGCCTTTACGTAATCCTGGTCGGTTCTCACAGATACGGAGTCTACATTACTTTTGGTAAATGTGTCGTTCAGTTCAGTCTGTTTGTTGATCCACCAGTCACGGTGTGCCCGGCGTACAGCTTTGGAAGAAGTATCGATCCATTGTTCATGACCGGTTTCCGCATCCTTTATCCGCATCAGTCCTACCGGAGGAAGATCACTCACTCTCCTGTCATACACCTGCAATGCCACTACGTCATGCTTCCGGTTGGCGATAGTCAAAGCGTTCTTGAAGTTGTCCTGATCGATGAAGTCGGATAAAATAAACGCAGTACAACGTCTTTTCATTACATTAGTCAGATACTCCAATGCCAGACGAATATTGGTACGGCGGCTTTCCGGCTGAAAGTCAATCAGTTCGCGGATAATATATAGAATATGTTTACGCCCCTTTTTGGGAGGAATAAATTTCTCTATCCGGTCTGAAAAGAAGATCACACCAATTTTATCGTTGTTCTGGATAGCGGAGAATGCAAGAGTAGCTGCAATTTCCGTTACCATATCCTTCTTCAGTTGTTTCACTGTACCAAATTCCAAACTTCCGGAAACATCGACCATCAACATCACTGTCAGTTCGCGCTCTTCTTCAAACACTTTCACATAAGGTTTGTTGAATCGTGCTGTCACATTCCAGTCGATGTCGCGTATATCGTCGCCAAACTGATACTCACGGACTTCCGAGAAAGACATACCCCTACCCTTGAAGGCCGAATGGTATTGGCCTGCAAAGATATTGTTAGACAGTCCTCGTGTCTTGATTTCAATCTGACGAACCTTTTTTAATATTTCACTTGTTTCCATTTATGCAATAGTTAAGTAGCGCAAATTAGGGCACTTCAACCTTGTTCAGAATCTTGCTGATGATTTCGTCCGAAGTCATGTTGTTGGCTTCCGCTTCGTAAGTCAATCCGATACGGTGACGGAGAACATCATGTGCAACAGCACGTACATCTTCCGGAATAACGTAGCCACGGCGCTTGATGAAAGCGTATGTACGGGCAGCCAGAGCCAGATTGATAGAAGCACGGGGTGAACCACCAAATCCGATCATGTCTTTCAGTTCTTTGAGGTCGTACTTTTCGGGGAAACGGGTTGCGAATACAATATCCACGATATAGCGTTCTATTTTCTCATCCAGATATACCTGACGAACGACTTTGCGGGCTTCGATTATTTCTTCTGCTTTTAGAATAGGTTTCACATTGAACTTCTCTCCGTTGATATTCTGACGGATAATCAGTTTTTCTTCTTCCAGTTTCGGATAGTCAATCACTACTTTCAGCATGAAACGGTCTACCTGTGCTTCAGGAAGCGGGTAAGTACCTTCTTGTTCGATCGGGTTCTGGGTAGCCAGAACTAAGAAAGGTTCCGGCAACATAAATGTTTCTTTGCCGATAGTAACCTGGCGTTCCTGCATGGCTTCCAGCAAAGCACTTTGTACTTTGGCCGGAGCACGGTTTATTTCATCCGCCAATACGAAGTTGGCGAAGATAGGTCCTCTTTGTACTTTGAAAGATTCATCTTTCTGGCTGTAAACCATGGTACCGATAACGTCAGCCGGCAATAAGTCTGGAGTGAACTGAATACGGCTATATTTCGCGTCAATCAGTGAAGCGAGTGTTTTAATAGCCAAAGTTTTTGCCAAACCGGGAACACCTTCCAGAAGAACATGTCCATCGGAAAGCAATCCGATAAGCAGTGATTCAACCAAATGTTTCTGACCAACAATGATTTGGTCCATACCTGTCGTAAGATTGGTAACGAAAGCACTTTGTCTTTCAATCCGCTCATTCAGTTCGCGGATATCAATTGATTCAGCCATAAATACTTAATATTTTATTATTTAATTCTCAATAATTAGATGTAAGACTTACCAGTGTGTAAGGCTTCTAAATTCGCTCCCAAAAGTACGCCATATAATTAACGATTGCAACTAATTTTTATTAAAAAACAATGCGAAATCTTTAGATTAAGGTACTTTCATACGCTTTTGTACTTACATAACATTTCACCCGGCTATACATTACTGTATGAGCCGGGTGAATGAATCGTTTTTGTTTTTATTCTTTTGTAAGTTCCGGTATCTCGATTGTTGTACCGTATGGCACGTTATCGGGGTTCTTAATTACTTTCGGGTTGTGTTTTACGATGTATGGCCACATCGCTTTTGTACCGTAAAAGCGTAATGAAACTCGTGTTAAAGTTTCCCCCTCTTTAATGGTGTATTTTGTTTTGGTACCGGTAATCTTATAGGATGCAGAATCCGAATATACCGAGGTTGCAGGCTGTTGCTGTTGGGCAGGTTTACTTTCTGCTTTGACAGGTTCCGCTGCCGGTTCCTTCTTGACTACAGGTTTTGGCTGCACAGTTTCGTCGGGCATAACAGGAGCTGCCTCCGCTACTGTATCTTTTTGCACAATTGTATCAGAAAGTTGTGCTTCCGGCTGAACAGGCTGAACGGCCTCCGGCATGTCGACTATATCCTTATCAGAATCAGATGAAGAAGAGAATAAATCCGGGTAATAAATAAACAGAATAGCTCCTCCACACAATAACAAGACTATAATAATCGTTGCTATCAGATAAGGAATCGCTGATTTCTCCTTTTTATCACTGTCTTTATCGGTATAGGCGGCTTTCGGCTGTTCTGTTTCCGGTTCTTTTTTCGGTGTTGCAGGTTCCATATTCGCTTTATAAAGTTCTTGGGCGATAATTTGTTCTGCAGTAGTTTCTGTTTTTTTCTTCTCTGTTTCTGGTTCTTCTATAATTGTTTCTTCCGAAGCTTCTTCAACCGGCTCTTCTGTTGCTGCCGGACTGAAGTCAGGTTCTAATGGAGTTTCTGAAGGTTCCTCTTCTGAAGAATCTTCAAGTATTGATTCCGATTCGGCTTCTGATTCCAATAATTCTTCGGTCATAGGTTGCTCTATAACAGCAGGTTCCGGTTCTGTTTCTGTCGGAACGGTTTCATTCGTATCGGTCTCCTCTCCTTTAACCGCAGCCACTGCTTCAGTTGCCGGTTCTTCTATTGCGGGCTCTTCCGGCTGTATTTCTTCCTGAGTATCTTCATCAGTATTTTTATCCTCTGTAACTTCAGAATCGACCATTTCGGCTTCACTGTCAGCAACCGAGGCTTCTTCCTCATCGGATTCCTCCATCGGAGTATCTTCCAATACCGTACCCTCATTTAGTACTACCGTCTCAAAATGCGCAAAAGGCTTATTTATCGTATCTCTGAGCGTCGTGTCCGGAGTAAACGATACTTTGGTGTGCCCTTTTATCTGAAAACGCTCCCCAGTGTTGACATTAACGCTTTCCCGGCTATCGACATCAACAAGTTTGAAAGTCCCCAATCCTTTGATTTTCACAGTCTTCTCATTCTCCAGGGCTTGTTCTATCAAGAGAAAGAACTCTTTGACGAATGCTTCGGCATCCTTCTTGGTCATGCTATGTTTAGCCGCCAATAAGTCGATAAGGTCTTGAATTGTCAGTCTTTCATTCATAATTGGGAAAATATATATTATTTAAACTTGTCTTTCAGTGTATTACTGGGTCTGTATGACAATACCAGTTTGGGAGGAACCAGCATGCGCTGCTTGGTGGACGGATTGATCGAAATACGTTCCGCCTTTTTCTTCACTTCGAAAGAACCGAAGCCCTGTATGGCAATCACATTTCCATCTTCCAGTTCCTGTGTCATATCAGACAATAAAGAACTTATCAGTTCAGAAGTGTCTTTGATAGTATATCCCAGTCTGTCTGCCAGTTCCGATGTAAATTCCTTATTATTCATACTTGTTCATTATCTTTGCATATAAATCAAAATCGTCCGCGTCGGTTACTTCTACCCGATAGAATTGCCCGATTTCAAGTTCCTCTCCAGAATGGCTGATCAACACCTCCGGATCTACCTCCGGTGAATCAAACTCTGTACGTCCGATATAATAATCTCCCTCGATCCGGTCGATGATCACTTTCATCTGCTGACCGATTTTCGCTGCGCTCAATTCTGCTGAAATACCTTGCTGGATATCCATCAGTTCATCCAGTCGGGCTTGCTTAACCTCCTGTGGTATAGAGTCTTCATATTGTTTGGCGGCATAAGTTCCTTCTTCTTCAGAATAGGCGAAAGCTCCCATTCTGTCAAAACGCGCTTTGCGCACAAACTCTTTCAGCTCTTCAAAGTCCTCCTCCGTTTCTCCCGGATGTCCTACCATCAGCGTGGTGCGCAGATGAATGCCCGGCACTTCTTTACGGAATTGCTCAATCAACTTGTAGGTATCTTCCTTGCCTACTTGCCGGCGCATTAATTTCAGCATATTATCGCTGATGTGCTGCAAGGCAATATCCATATATTTGCAGACATTATCACGTTCACGCATTACACGGAATAAATCCGTTGGAAAATGTGCCGGATACGCATAATGCAAACGAATCCATTCTACGCCCGGTATTTCCGAAATACGTTCGATCAATTCGGGCAACATTTGCTTTTTATACAGGTCAATTCCGTAATATGTCAATTCCTGAGCAATCACCTGAAACTCTTTTACTCCTTGCGATACCAGATACCGTACCTCGTCCAGAATTTCTTCTATCGGCTTGGATATATGATGTCCGGTGATAATGGGAATAGCACAATAAGAGCATTTGCGGTCGCACCCTTCTGAAATCTTCAGATATGCATAATGCTTGGGAGTCGTCAAAGTACGCTCAATGTATAATTCCTCATGATATGTTTTTCCCAAGTCATGCAAAAGTTCTTTCCAGTTGAATTTACCGTAGAACTTATCCACCTGTGGAATTTCAATAGCCAGTTCTTGCAGATAACGTTCGGAAAGACAACCCATTACAAAAAGTTTCTTCAGATCGCCTTCTTCTTTTCTTTCTGCAAATTCCAGAATCATGTTGATAGACTCTTCTTTCGCGTCGCCGATGAACCCGCAGGTGTTGATCACCGCAATTTCCCCTTCCGGTTTTTCAGTATCATGAGTTACGCTATATCCTGCTTCTTCCAGCTGACGCATCAACTGCTCCGAGTCTACTAAATTTTTGGAACAACCTAAAGTAATAATATCTATTCTCTTTCTTTTCATGCATTCTCTCCAAACAGGGAATCAACAAATTCATTCTTGCGGAAGACCTGTAAATCTTCCATGCCTTCACCCAATCCGATATATTTTACAGGAATCTTGAACTGGTCGGAAATTCCGATGACCACTCCGCCTTTAGCAGTTCCGTCCAGTTTGGTGATCGCCATTGCGGTCACTTCCGTAGCTAAAGTGAACTGCTTGGCCTGCTCGAACGCATTTTGTCCGGTAGAACCATCCAGTACCAGCAGCACTTCGTCCGGTGCATTGGGAACTACCTTCTTCATGACGTTTTTAATTTTGGTCAACTCATTCATCAAGCCTACTTTGTTGTGCAGACGACCGGCTGTATCGATAATTACCACATCCGCATTGTTGGCAACGGCAGAACTCAGTGTGTCGAAAGCGACAGATGCAGGGTCTGCACCCATTTTCTGTTTGACAACAGGTACACCTACCCTTTCACCCCAAATCATCAACTGCTCTACAGCAGCTGCGCGGAATGTGTCGGCTGCACCCAGATAAACAGATTTGCCCGCTTTCTTGAATTGATAAGCTAATTTTCCGATTGTTGTTGTTTTACCTACCCCATTTACTCCCACTACCATAATTACATAAGGCTTTTTCTCGATAGGTACATCAAAGTCTGCTACATCATCCGAATTATTCTCGGTCAAAAGGGCAGCAATCTCATCGCGCAGTATATGGTTCAATTCCTGCGTATTCACATATTTGTCTGCGGCAGCACGTTTTTCGATACGTTTGATAATATTCAAAGTTGTCTCTACCCCCACGTCCGATGTGATCAAAACTTCTTCCAGATTATCCAATACTTCGTCGTCCACTTTCGACTTACCGGCCACAGCGCGAGCGATTTTACTGAATACGCTCTCTTTGGTTTTAGATAATCCTTTATCTAAAGTTTCCTTCTTCTCCTTTGAAAAAAAACTAAAAAATCCCATATCAACAGTTATTTGTATAATACATTATGCTACAAAGATATAACAAAGGATTGGAAAAGTAAAAAAAGAAGCAATAAAAAATCCCCTCACTGTTTGCCAATGAGGGGATTTTGTATTTATAGCGATTTAAGCTATTCCGATTATTTTTTGAAAAAGTCTTGTACTTTTTCGTTTGCAACCATTTGCTCATCAAAAATGTAAGCTCCAGTTTTCGGAGATTTCACCATTTTGATAACCTTGGTATAAGCACGACCTTCTTTAGAACCTTCGTGCAAACTTGCTACTGTTTTCTTTGCCATGGGTTATACTATTATTATTTAATTTCCTTATGTACTGTTACTCTCTTCAGAATCGGGTTGTATTTCTTCAACTCAAGTCTTTCAGTTGTATTTTTTCTGTTCTTAGTTGTGATATAGCGAGATGTTCCCGGCATTCCACTCTCTTTGTGTTCTGTACATTCCAGAATCACCTGTACTCTGTTACCTTTTGCTTTCTTTGCCATTGTAAGTTTTCTCCTCTACGTTTAGCCGATTACTTTAATGCTTTTCCAATCACAGAAACCTTTAGCTACTGCATCGTTCAGTGCAGCGTCCAGTCCCTTTTTGTTGATGATACGCAGACCGTTAGCGCAAAGGCTAAGGCTGATCCAACAGTCTTGTTCTACATAATAGAACTTTTTGTTAAACAAGTTCAAATCAAAGGTTCTTTTAGTTCTTCTCTTTGAGTGTGAAACATTGTTGCCAATCATGGCTTTCTTTCCGGTAATTTGACAAATCTTCGACATTTCTATCTTATTTTTATAGTTTTATATCTATACTTATTTCAAACAGGACGCAAAGTAAGCACTTTTATCCGTATAAAACAAGAATTTCTTAAAATAATTCACTTGTAGACACCAATTTTTCCTTATTTGAGCAAATCACGAAGAATTAATAGGGCATTATTGCCTGCTCTTTCAATATTCATGGCTCTTCCACGGTTTGTTTCCTGCCTGTAAGTACGAATTTCATTTTTATAACCAGCGGCTATCCAAACGGTGCCTACCGGCTTCTCCGGAGTTCCTCCTCCGGGGCCTGCTATGCCCGAAGTTGCGACGGCGCAGTCAGTTTTCATCGCTTTCATCGCTCCTTTTACCATTTCGGTTACAGTCTGCTCACTTACAGCACCATACGTTTCCAGTGTTTCCGGCGAAACATGAAGCAAGTTCATTTTTACTTCATTGGAGTATGCTACTATTCCTCCGTTAAAATACTCCGAGCTTCCGGCAATGGACGTCAGGCGTGCTGCAATGCTTCCTCCGGTACAACTTTCTGCGGTGGAAACGGTTAAATTCTTCTTTTTCAGAAGTTCGCCCACGATTACTTCCAAAGGAATATCTTCTTCACAGAAAATATCATCGCCGAGTATCGCTTCCAGTTTGGCTTGTTCGCGATTCAGTGCGTTTTCTACTTCTGATTTCTTTTGTCCGCGTCCGGTCAGCCGCAGGCGGATAATGCCAAGTTTGGGCAGATATGCCAGCTTGATGCTTTCCGGCAGGGCTGTTTCCCATGGTTCCAGCTTTTCGGCAAGTACGGATTCGGGATAATGCTGCACTTGAAACGTCCGGTGCATGATTACATCCGTCCGAAACTTCTCATGCAGCTTAGGCAGTACGGATTCTGTCATAACGGTTGTCATTTCCTGCGGAACTCCCGGCATGGACACAAGCACTTTTCCTTCTTTTTCGAACCAGCTGACAGATGCGCTTCCCACCGGATTGTTGATAACCGTGCAATCTTTGGGAACCATTGCCTGGCTCTTGTTCAGCGCATTCATCGGTATTTTTCCGGCAAGCACTCGTTTTACGTTTTCAAATACTTCTTCACTGAATATCAGTTCCGTATGAAAGTATTTACAGAGAGTCTGCTTGGTGATATCATCTTTTGTCGGGCCCAGTCCTCCGGTCACCAAGACAATATTCACCCTTTTCATCGCATTATCTACTGCCTCCATGATCTCTTCTTCGCGGTCACGGATGGAAACGATGCGTAGTACTTCGATACCTATCTTATTTAACTCCTGCCCCATCCAGGCAGAATTTGTATCGACCACCTGCCCTATCAGCAGTTCGTCGCCAATGGTAATAATCTCAGCAAACATCTTTTTTCTACGTTAATTAATAGAATATGTTACCTATATTAATAAGGTATATATGCTATGTTTAGTCATTTTGTTTACTTCGTTTCTTCGTTTCACGTACGTGGTCCTTTCGTTCCATGTATGTGAGCCGAATGGATCATGTACGTGAAGCGAGCGGTCCATGCACGTGAAACGGAGAAATGCTATAAACAAAGGTTCTTAATGAAGGCTTCTTATATCCTTCTTCTTCCTTTGTTTACCTATTATATATAGGTGCATTTTATTTTTTGGTAAGGCTTCTTTGTGTCGCCGCTTAGCTGATTGGTGTCACTTTTTCACCGTTTGCCGTCACTATTATTACTTCCGTCACTTTAATTGTCACCGCTTAATCTGCTATATTACAGTTTGTTATTGTATAAAGTGACGGGTGACAGCAAAAAAACAACTTTATAGAGTGACGCGTGAATAAGCCGGAAGATCAATGGAGCAGAAATCCTTATCCAGATATTTGAAGTATCCGGTAATGGCAATCATAGCTGCATTGTCGGTAGTATAGCTGAATTTAGGAATAAAGATATTCCAGCCATACTTTTCGGCATGTTCCCGGAAAGAGTTGCGCAAGCCATTGTTGGCAGAGACTCCACCGGCTACGGCTACTTCTTTAATCTTATATTCTTTGGCGGCTTTCCGTAATTTGTCCATCAGGATATCTACGACGGTTGCTTCCAGAGAAGCGGCCAGGTCCACTTTATGATGTTCGATGAAGTCAGGATCATCTTTCAGCCAGTCGCGCAATGAGTACAGGAATGAAGTCTTCAGTCCGCTAAAACTGTAATCCAAGCCCGGAATATGAGGTTTGCTGAAAGTATATGCTTTCGGATTTCCCTGGCGTGCCAGTTTGTCAATAATCGGACCACCCGGATAGCCGAGTCCCATCACTTTGGAACATTTATCAATTGCTTCTCCGGCAGCGTCATCAATCGTCTGACCGAGAATCTCCATATCATTATAGGCTTTTACTAATATAATCTGTGAGTTACCTCCGGATACCAACAGGCAAAGGAACGGGAATTTCGGCTGTATATTCTCTTCTCCTTCTGCTTTAATAAAATGAGCTAAAACATGTCCTGTCAAATGATTAACATCTATCAGAGGAATGCCTAGAGAACGAGCGAACCCCTTGGCGAAAGAAACGCCTACAAGCAAAGATCCCATCAATCCCGGTCCGCGTGTGAAAGCTACCGCACTCAGTTCTTCTTTGGTAACTCCTGCCCGTTTCAGTGCTTCGTGTACTACCGGAACAATGTTTTGTTGATGCGCCCGTGAAGCTAGTTCGGGTACTACTCCACCGTATGCTTCGTGTACGGCTTGACTTGATACCACATTTGACAGCAGATAACCATCCTTGATTACGGCTGCCGACGTATCATCACAGGAGGATTCAATTCCTAATATTATTGCACTCATAAGTTTTTAAACTATTAAACGGTGCAAAAGTAATGATAAAACTACGATTCATAACGAACTATTTTATATTTTTGTTCGCTAAATAAAAGTTATCGCTTATCAGAACGCTGAAAAAGACTGTACGCTGGGTAGTTGGTATTGTACTGGGAGTATATATCGGGACTATTGTTTTGCTGAATATTCCAAATGTTCAGCAAGCAATGAGTGCATTTATTGCCAAGGAATTATCCGAAGTACTGAACACACGCCTGACTATCGGCAAAATCAATATCGGTTTATTGAACCGTATTATCATTGATGATGTGCTGCTCGATGATCAGAGCGGCAAGGAAATGCTTAAAGTGACCCGTTTGTCCGCCAAGTTTGACATCCTTCCCTTCTTTAAAGGAAAGATTTCCATCAGTAGTGTCCAGTTGTTTGGCTTTACCATCAATCTGAACAAACAGACTCCCGACTCTCCTCCGAACTTCAAGTTTGTGCTGGATGCTTTCGCTTCGAAAGATACCGTGAAAAAGGAAAGTTCGCTGGATTTGCGTATCAACTCCGTGCTGATTCGTCGGGGAAGGATGGCTTATCATGTGTTATCTGAGGAAAAAACTCCCGGAAAGTTTAATGCCAAGCATGTCCAGCTTCAGAATATCATAGCCAACATCTCTCTGAAGGCTATGAACAGGGACTCTTTGAATCTTGGTATCAAACGATTGAGTTTTGACGAAAAGGCTTCCGGATTCTCTCTGAAGAAACTGAGTCTGAAATTGGTTGCCAATGACAAACAGACCAATATTGAGAACTTTGCTATCGAGCTGCCCGAAACTTCGCTGAAGATGGATACCATTCATTTGGTGTATGACAGTCTGAAAGCTTTTGATCAGTTCTCGGAGAAGGTTCACTTTTCTTTCCGCACCCTGCCCTCGCAGATTACGTTGAAAGATATTTCTCCTTTTGTACCGGTGTTGTCGCATTTCAAAGAACCGATAACATTGGATATGCAGGTAAAAGGAACGGTAGACCAACTCACCTGCTCCCATCTGGAGATTACGGCTGATGACCGCCAGTTCCGGCTTTCGGGAGATGTATCGCTTCAGGAACTTTCGAATCCGCAGGATGCGTATGTGTACGGGAAGCTTTCCGAACTTTCTGCCAATAGTCGCGGAGTCAGTTTCCTGGTCCGCAATTTGAGCAGTAATTACAATGGAGTACCTCCACTTCTGGAACGTTTGGGCGATATTGATTTCCGTGGGGAGATTTCCGGATACTTCACTGATCTGGTTACCTACGGGCAGTTGCGTACAGGGCTTGGCAATGTAAAGACTGACTTAAAGTTGAGTTCCGACAAAACTAAGGGATTGTTTGCTTATTCCGGTGCTGTGAAAACGGAAGAGTTTGGGCTGGGTAAGCTGTTGAATAATGACAAGTTGGGAGAAATCACTTTTAATCTGGATGTACATGGACGGCATATTGAAAAACAGCTTCCTGCCGTAGAGTTGAAGGGATTGATCGCTTCCGTGGAGTATAGCAGATATAAATATGAGAATATTACGCTGGACGGAGAATATAAGCAGGGCGGATTCAACGGAAAGATAGCGCTGGATGATCCGAATGGTTCCATCTATCTGAATGGAGATGTGAATGTAGCATCCAAGGTTCCTACTTTCAACTTCCTTGCCGTTGTCGACAAGGTTCGCCCCTATGACCTCAATCTTACGCCCAACTATCAGGATGCGGAGTTCTCGCTGAAGGTAAAGGCCAACTTCACCGGCGGGTCTATCGACGAAATGATCGGAGAGATTAATGTGGATAGTCTGGAGTTCAGGGCACCGGATAAAGAGTATTTCATGAAAAACATGAATGTGCGGGCTACCCGGCAGGACAATGAGAATCAGCTTAAACTGACTTCCGAGTTTCTGACAGCAAGCATAGCCGGGAAATTCCGCTACCATACATTGCCGGCAAGTATTCTCAATATCATGCGCGGGTATATTCCGTCTTTGATACTGCCGCCAAAGAAGCCGATAGAAACGAACAATAATTTCGCATTTGATGTGAATATATATAATACGGATATTTTATCTACGATATTTGATATTCCGCTGACTGTATATACACATTCTACGGTGAAAGGATACTTTAATGATGCTTTGCAGCGACTGCGCGTAGAAGGTTACTTCCCTCGTCTGCAATACAAGAATAACTTTATCGAGTCGGGTATGATTCTGTGTGAGAATCCTTCGGACCATATCCGTGCGAAGGTTCGTCTGACCAGTCTGAAAAAGAATGGGGCCGTGAACCTCTCTCTGGATGCACAGGCCAAAGAAGATAAAGTCAGCACCACTTTGAACTGGGGAAATAACGCCACAGCGACTTATAGCGGAAAGTTGGCTGCCGTCGCACAATTCCTGCGTACGGCAGGCGAAAAGCCTTTGTTGAAAGCGATGGTGGATGTGAAGCAGACTGACGTAATATTGAATGATACGCTTTGGCAGATACATCCTTCACAAGTAGTGGTAGACTCCGGCAAGGTAGATGTGAATAATTTCTATTTCAGTCATCATGACCGTTATGTACGCATCAACGGAAGGCTTTCCGACAATCCTGCGGATACCGTCAAGGTGGATCTGAAGGACATCAATATGGGGTATGTATTTGATATTGCAAATATTTCCGATGATGTAAACTTTGAAGGAGATGCTACGGGAACTGCCTACGCCAGCGGCGTGTTCAAGAAACCTGTGATGAATACCCGTTTGTTTGTCAGGAACTTCTCGCTCAATCAAGGGCGTTTGGGTGATCTGGACGTATACGGTGCCTGGGATAATGAGAAAAGAGGTATTTATCTTGATGCATCTATTCAGGATATAGCGCCGTCGCCATCACGGGTCACCGGTATGATTTATCCGTTGAAACCGGAAAGCGGACTTGATCTGAACATCGATGCCCACGAACTGAATCTGAAATTCCTCGAATTTTATATGAAATCAATAGCACAGGATATAAAAGGAAGAGGAACGGGAAAGGTTCATTTTTACGGAAAGTTCAAGGGATTAAATCTGGACGGGGCTGTCATGACGGATGCTTCTATGAAGTTTGATATTCTGAATACCCGCTTTGCCGTTAGAGATACGATTCGCCTGGCTCCTACCGGACTGGAGTTCAACAATATGCACATTGCTGACCTGGAAGGACATTCGGGAACAATGAACGGATATTTGCGTTTCAAGCATTTCAAGAATATTAATTACCGTTTTGAGATTCAGGCTAATAATATGCTTCTGATGAATACGAAGGAATCGACGGATATGCCTTTTTATGGAACGGTGTATGCTACGGGAAATGCGTTGCTCGCGGGTAATGCAATACAGGGGCTGGACGTAAATCTCGCGATGACGACCAACCGGAATACGGTGTTCACTTATGTCAATGGAAATGTGGCATCGGCTGCCAGCAACCAGTTTATAAAGTTTGTAGACAAAACTCCCCGTCGCAGCATTCAGGATTCGATTCCGGTCATTTCCTATTTTGAGCAGATGCAGCAGAAGCGTCAGGCGGACGAAGAGGAGCACCAGACAGATATCCGTCTGAACATTCTGGTAGATGCTACCCCCGATGCTACCATGAAAATTATCATGGACCCTATTGCCGGAGACTACATCAGTGCAAAGGGGACGGGAAATATACGGACGGAGTTTTATAATAAAGGAGATGTGAAGATGTTCGGCAATTACCGCATCAACCAGGGAATCTATAAGTTCAGTTTGCAGGAAGTAATTCGCAAGGATTTTATCATCAAAGATGGAAGTACCATTACTTTCAACGGTGCTCCTTTGGATGCGAATATGGATATTCAGGCTTCGTATACTGTAAATTCCGCTTCATTGAATGATTTGAATCCCGATGTTTCTTCCATTGCCCAACAGACCAATGTACGGGTAAATTGTATCATGAATCTAAGTGGAATCTTATGGCGGCCAACCATTAAGTTGGGTATCGAACTTCCGAATGAAAGAGATGAAATTCAGACATTGGTACGTAACTATATTAGTACGGAGGAACAGATGAATATGCAGATTCTATATCTGCTGGGTATCGGTAAGTTCTATACGGAAGATGCTGCACGGAATAATCAGAATTCGAATGTGATGTCGTCGGTGCTCTCTTCTACCCTGTCCGGTCAGCTGAACAATGCCCTGTCGCAGGTTTTCGAAACTAATAACTGGAATATCGGTACCAATCTGAGCACGGGTGATAAAGGATGGACGGATATGGAAGTGGAAGGTATCTTGTCCGGTCAGTTGCTGAATAACCGTCTTCTGGTCAATGGTAATTTCGGATACCGCGATAATCCAATGGCGAATACGAACTTTATAGGTGACTTTGAGGCTGAATGGCTGATTAACCGTTCGGGGGATATCCGCCTGAAAGCTTACAATGAAACAAATGACCGTTACTACACAAAGACAAATCTTACTACGCAGGGAGTCGGTATTATGTACAAGAAAGATTTCAATAAATGGAGCGATCTTTTCTTCTGGAATAAATGGAAGCTGCGTAACAAACGGAAACGTGAAGAAACAGAAAAGGTACAACAGCAGCAGACGGACAGTATTGCCGATGATAAAGCAAAGTCGGAACTAAAGAGAAAGCGGGCGCAGAAATAAAAACAAATAGTGACACTATACCAACCGGATAGTGTCACTATTTGTATAAAAGGGTGTCTTATCTCATTTAAGAATCGTACCGTCTGCGGCTATCTTGATATTTATATCCGGAGTGTTATTTCCTTCCAGCTCAATCAGATAATAAGCTGTTCCTGCTGCCATTTCGAAATATTCCGCATCATCAATCTGATATCCTGCATACTGGTTACTGATGGTAGTAGTCACTGCCACAGGCAGTTCGTTTTTCCGCACATCCCATGAGGTAGAATACCATTCTCCATTTTTATCAAACAGAACCTCTTTAGAAGTATTGCGGTTGATGTCACTGTCGAAATGGATGATATCAACTTCTGTAAATCCATAATCCCAGTCGCTTTTATCATTTTCCACATCGACTTCCACGATTCTGGCCCCTGCATATTTCTCTTCAATAAAAGTCTTCATGGCAGCAGACAGTTGAGTAGTCGGAAGATGGCTGTTCTCATCATCTGTATCTGCGATGCTTTTAATCAGCACTCCGTCGGCAGAATAATATAAATCGATTTCCTGATTCTGGTTTTCCACTTCGATGACGTAGACTGTTTCGATGCCTTGGCGTTCGAGCTTATCCACATCATCCTTCTTCCATGTCTTGTATTCACTGGTTTCAAATGCGCTCTTTACCGGATCAGGCAATGCAGTATACGGAATATCCGTTTCCGTCATGTGCCAGTTGCCATCCGTAGTAAACCATGCAGATGCCTCATATCCATCATAAAAGTCTGCTACGTAATATCCTGCTTTCGTTTCCCATTTCACATTTTTGACGTTGGGGTACTTAGAAGAAAATGCTTCTTGCAATGCGGCAGGAACAGCAATTGAGTCATCGTCATCGTTGTCACAGCTGTGCAGGCTCCAAGCTGCACAAAATGCTATCAATAATGTATAAATTCTCAGTTTCATGGTTATTGTTGATTTTAAGAAGATTAATTATCAATATCAATCAGATTAAACTTCAGGTCAAATTTAAGTTCTGTACGGTTGGAAAGTTTTACTTCGTAATCTTTCTTATCACGTTCTATCTTCAGCACCTTTGCATCCGGATAATGGGTCGTTACATATTTCTGGATGGCGGCAGGGATAATGGGCACAGGTACGGAGGAATGTTTACAGTCTACTTCTTCCCAGTTTCCCTTCTTGTCAAATTCTACTTTATTGCCATTCGTGAAAATCACTTCATAGCTTTTGTAAAGGAAATCACTTTCCATTTTCGCCAATGCCACTTTACTGTCGGAGAAATGCTGTTTGATAAACTGTTGCGCCAATTGTGGCATTTGAGTTACCTGAATTGGTTTATCATCATCTGCACGTGCTACTGTCTGTAGAGTGAACAAGCATACTAATAAGAATACTAACTTTTTCATAATCATTGTTTTTTTAATTGGTTTTACTGATTTCATTTAATTTATAATGCAAAGATGAGAGGAGAATCTGAAAAGATTTGGGAATTTTGAGAGAAATCTAAAAAAAATAAAGGAAATTGCTCTTATTATATTCTTTTGTTTCTTTTAACAGCAACTAATAAATACATCGCTTATTTTTGCAGGCACAAATTGGGCAATATTCATATTAAATCAACCATAAGAACTTTCGTATGACTATGAGAACAAATTGTTTTTTATTATTAACCATTTTGCTGGGAATACTTCCCATGAGTAACACACACGCTAACGACTCTATTCCTAAAAGCGTGATTTTGTACACACCTTACACAAAAATCTCCGTTTCACCGGGGGCGTCTATTGACTACAGCATCGATCTGATTAACAACACAGACAAGTTGATGAATGCCAATCTTTCTGTCAGTGGCCTGTCGAGCAGCTGGAAGCATGAAATGAAATCCGGCGGCTGGAACCTTAGTCAGCTGGCAGTACTCCCTAAAGAAAAGAAGACCTTTAACTTAAAGGTAGAAGTCCCCTTAAAAGTAAGTAGAGGCAGTTACCATTTTGTAGTGTCTGCCGGAGAAGCACAACTCCCCTTGAATGTCGTTGTAGCACAGCAAGGTACTTATCAGACGGAATTTACCACCGACCAGCCCAATATGCAGGGGAACTCCAAATCGACTTTTACTTTTAATGCCACACTGAAAAATCAGACTGCCGATCAGCAACTGTATGCACTGATGGCTAAGGCACCGAGAGGATGGAACGTCATTTTCAAACCTAACTATAAGCAGGCAACTTCTGCACAAGTAGAAGCCAATAGCAGCCAGAATGTAAGTATCGATATCACTCCTCCTGCCAATGTAGAAGCAGGCAGCTATAAAATTCCCGTACGTGCCGCCACAGGCAATACTTCGGCAGAACTGGAACTGGAAGTAGTTGTTACCGGTTCATATCAGATGGAACTGACCACTCCGAGAGGGTTATTGAGTGCCGATGTGACTGCCGGTGATACCAAAAGAATTGAACTGGAAATTAAAAATACAGGTTCTTCCTTATTAAAAGACATCCAACTGTCCGCTAATAAGCCGGTAGATTGGGATGTTACTTTCGAACCGTCAAAGATAGAAATGCTGAAAGCCGGAGAAACTGCTACCGCCGTAGCTATCCTGAAGGCCTCTAAAAAAGCGCTCCCGGGTGATTATGTGACTACTATGATGGCCAAGACTCCGGAAGTGAATGCGGACGCACAGTTCAGAATTGCAGTAAAAACTCCGATGATATGGGGATGGGTAGGCGTCTTGATTATTCTGGCCACTATCGGTGTTGTCTACTATCTGTTCCGTAAATATGGAAGGAGGTAAATCATGGGCGAACAAGTGATCGTACTTACCGAATTAACCAAACAATACGGTAATTTTACAGCTGTAGATCATATTCGCCTGAGTATCCGGAAAGGAGAAATATTCGGTTTGCTGGGTCCGAACGGTGCCGGAAAGTCAACTACTATTTTGATGATGCTGGGATTGACGGAACCTACATCGGGAGTTGTCGAGATATGTGGGATTAATTCTACTACACATCCTATTGAAGTCAAGAAGAAAATCGGCTATTTGCCCGAGGATGTAGGATTCTATGACGACATGACCGGGCCGGAGAACCTGATGTATACAGCACGGCTGAATGGCATTCCGGATAAGGAGGCGAAAGTAAAAGCGCTGGAACTGATGAGACGTGTAGGGCTTGAAGACCAGCTCAAAAAGAAAACCGGAAAGTATTCCCGTGGTATGAGACAACGTCTGGGACTAGCTGATGTGCTTATTAAAAATCCGGAAATCATCATTCTGGATGAACCGACTTCGGGAATTGACCCTGCGGGTGTTCAGGAATTTATTGAACTGATCCACTGGCTGAGTAAGGAAGAAGGATTGACCGTACTGTTTTCTTCTCATCATCTGGATCAGGCACAGAAAGTGTGCGACCGAGTGGGATTGTTCAGTAACGGTAAAATACTTGCTTTGATCGACATGGCGGAGCTGAAAGACAAGAAGCAGGATTTGTCTGATATTTATAACCATTATTTTGAGGAAGGAGGAGAAGGACATGAGTAAAGTCAATCATCCTTTTTGGGTTATCGTTCATAAGGAAGTGTCCGACCATGTCAGAAGTTGGCGTTTCCTTATTCTGATCGGTATCATAGCGCTTACTTGTATGGGATCGCTATATACGGCGCTTACTAATATTGGTGCGGCTATCAAACCGAATGATCCGGATAGTTCGTTCCTCTTTTTGAAGTTATTCACAGCTTCGGACGGGACTCTCCCCTCTTTTGTGCTGTTTATTAACTTTCTGGGCCCTTTGCTGGGAATTGCTTTGGGATTTGATGCGGTCAATTCGGAGCAGAATAAGGGGACATTGAGCCGTATGCTGTCTCAGCCTATTCATCGCGATTGCATCATTAATGCGAAGTTTGTGGCTGCTCTGATTGTAATAGGTATTATGCTGTTTGTGCTGGGCTTTCTGGTGATGGGATTCGGATTGATTGCCATTGGTATTCCTCCTACAGCGGAAGAATTCTGGAGAATTGTTTTCTTTCTCATAACGAGTGTCTTCTATGTAGCTTTTTGGTTGAACCTGGCCATCTTGTTTTCACTCCGTTTCCGTCAGGCAGCCACTTCTGCACTGGCATCCGTAGCTGTATGGCTGTTTTTCAGTGTCTTCTATACGATGATTGTGAATCTGGTGGCAAAAGGGTTAAGTCCGTCGCAGATGGCATCTCCTTATCAGATTATCAGTTATCAGAAATTCATTCTTGGTTTGATGCGGCTGGCACCCAGTGAGTTGTTTAATGAAGCTACCACTACGCTGTTGATGCCTTCCGTCAGAAGTATCGGACCACTAACGATGGAGCAGGTACAAGGAGCTATTCCGAGTCCGCTTCCGTTGGGACAGAGTCTGCTTGTTGTCTGGCCGCAGCTTACAGGGCTGATTGCGGCAACGGTTATCTGCTTTGCCATTTCATATATTATGTTTATGAGAAGGGAGATCCGGTCACGATAATATAGAAGAGTTCAGACTTAAATTACTGTTTATGATGTAATTTTGAGAAATGAAGAATGATGAATGATGAATTACTTTGCAGCGTGATAGCGCAGCCAATTCATCATTCATCATTCTTCATTTCCGTTCGGACTGACCCGATAAAAGTTGTTATAGTAAAACCAGCTTTTTGTTTTTTTAGTTCTTGCTGGAGATTTCAAAGCAATGTTCTCCCTGTTCGAAGTAATACCGTAGATTCAACTGTTGCAGGCGGCAGATAGAATCGGTTATTGCCAACCCTAACCCGGTAGATCCTTCTTTCTTATGACCCTGATAGAAACGTTCGAAGATTTGGTTCTCATCCAGTGGCTGTTTTTCTCCGGTATTGCGGAAGGTGATGCTATGTCTGGTTATTATGATCCGGATATGTCCTCCGTCTACGTTATGTACGAATGCATTTTTTAGCAGGTTTGTCAGCAAGGCAATAGCCAGAGACTCGTTCATTGTAACATGGAAGTCTGCCTGTTCTGTAATGCTTACTTCTATGTTCTTGTAGTCGTAGACTTCCTTATAATCCTCCAGATATTGCTTAAGGAGTACGTTTAAGTCTACATCTTTGGTATCAGTAAACTGGCCGTTGTCTATTTTAGAAAGTAGCAATAATGATTTATTCAGTTTGGTGATATACTCTAGTGTCTGATGAGTTTTCATCAACTCCTCAAGCTGGTTCTCGGACAAAGAATCATCTTCCATCAGCATTTCCAGCCGGTTACGGCAGATAGCAAGCGGTGTCTGGATTTCATGCGAGGCATTTCCGATAAATTGCTTCTGTTGCTCGAACATTTGTTCGGTTCGGTCCACATAGCGGGCGGCTGCATCATTCAGTTTTCGGAATTCTGTAATACGGGTATCATTTTTCAAGGGTTTGTTTTTCTTTCCGGTCTGATAGCCGTCCAACCAATGAAGAAGTACGTACAGAGGTCGCATATTGCGATAAAATACCCATACGGATATAATGATGATGCAAAGTAGCAGGGCTACATACAGGAAGATAATCCAGACCTGAATTGCACTTTTCAAGTCGTCTTTCTCGATGCTGGGGGTAGATACAGTCAGTTCATAATAACGCCCTTCGTTATCCTTGAAGATGGTGGTCAGGATACGTGCCGGCTCTGTTTCTTCTTTTTCTACGATGTATACCATAGAGTCTTTATATTGGATATCTTCCTGACTCTTTGCGCATTCTTCGGTTATTTCCTTCAGATAATACTGATTGTTGGAACCATTGTTTTTGGAAGGCAGCTCCTCTCCTGCCAGTGCGCGGATAATGATTGTTTCCGAATAGTCTTCCAATGAATCATCCACTTCGTCATTGACTTCATCGATCATCGTAACATAGAAGAAGACTGCCCAGACAGTTAAGATAAGAGTCAGAGCCAGTGTGATACGAAGAATGATATAATATATTAGTTTCATGGATGATAGCTCCTTGTTTTTTTATTATTCTACAATCATTTTATAGCCGAATCCGTAGACAGCTTTGATTTCGATATTGGCTCCTGCATCTTTCAGCTTTTTGCGGAGATTTTTGATTTGCGCATAAATAAAGTCAAAGTTGTCCACTTGGTCAATATGGTCTCCCCATACTGATTCTGCCAGTGTGCTTTTATTGACCAGGCGACCGGGACGATTTATAAAATAAAGCAGAATATCATATTCTTTTCTGTTTAGCTCCAGTTCCTGTTCGTCGACAAAGACCCGATATTTGTCGGGTTCTATCCGTACATTTCCCTGACGGATGGTGATCTCACCGTCGTGCTGGTTACGACGGATGACACTTTTGATCCGGGCATTCAGTTCGGCCAGATGAAAAGGTTTAGGGAGGTAGTCGTCCGCTCCCAGTTCCAGTCCTAAGACTTTATCTTCCAACGAGTCTTTGGCGGAAATTATAATCACATTTTCCCGCTTATGAAGAGCTTTCAGGCGTTCGAGAAGTTCAAGGCCACTCCCATCCGGCAGCATAATATCCAGTAAGACACAATCATAGTCGTAATCTTCAATTTTACATAATGCACTGTTGAAGTCTCCTGCTGTTTCTACAACATAACGCTCTTTTTCAAGTGAGCGCTGGATAAGTTCTCTTAAAGAGGGTTCGTCTTCTACAATTAATATCTTCATAAAATCTTCTCCTTTCTTCTTTTTTATCTGTTACAAAGAAAAGGGATATTTCTGAAATAAAACTGAAATGGATAAAAAAAGAGTCCGAAATTCAAAATCGGATTCCGGACTCTTGCTTATAATGAAGCAGAAACGTCTTTTTTAATAAGAACGTGCAAAGACTACACGGCAAGCGGATGGTTTACCCGTTACCATACATTTTCCCGGTTCCTTATCTCCTGCAACGTATGAATCGAAAGGAATACAACGAATCGTTGCTTTCGTATCTTCTTTAATTTTTTCTTCTGTTTCGGTTGTTCCGTCCCAATGAGCCAGAATGAAACCGCCTTCTTCTATTTTCTCCTTGAATTCTTCATAAGTATCTACGGTAGTAATCTTAGAATTGCGATAATCCAATGCTTTCTTGTAGATATTTGCCTGAATCTCTTCGAGTAGTTTCTGGACGTATGTTTCGATTCCATCGCAAGTAACTGTTTCTTTTTCCAGTGTATCGCGGCGCATTACTTCCATTGTATTGTTCTCGAGGTCACGTCCTCCCATCACCAGGCGAACTGGAACACCTTTCAGTTCATAGTCAGCAAATTTGAAGCCCGGACGTTTGTTATCCGCATTGTCATACTTCACGGAAATACCTAATGCTTTCAGTTTGGCAACAATTCCTTCTACTTTGGTGTCGATTTGTTTCAGTTGATCGTCATTCTTGTAGATAGGAACGATTACTACCTGAATCGGAGCCAGATGTGGAGGTAATACCAAACCGTTGTCATCAGAGTGAGTCATAATCAGAGCACCCATCAGACGGGTAGAAACACCCCATGAAGTAGCCCATACATATTCCATCTTATTCTCCTTATTCACAAACTGAACATCAAATGCCTTGGCAAAATTCTGTCCAAGGAAGTGGGATGTACCACTTTGCAATGCTTTTCCATCTTGCATCATAGCTTCGATAGTATAAGTGTCAAGTGCGCCGGCAAAACGTTCGTTAGCCGATTTCACACCTTTCACTACCGGAACGGCCATGTATTTTTCAGCAAATTCACCGTAAACGTTCAGCATTCTGATAGCTTCTTCCTCTGCTTCTTCGCGAGTGGCATGAGCAGTATGCCCTTCCTGCCAAAGGAATTCGGCAGTACGCAGGAAAAGACGGGTACGCATTTCCCAACGAAATACGTTCGCCCACTGATTACAGAGAATAGGCAGGTCACGATAAGACTGAATCCAGTTTTTATAGGTATTCCAGATGATTGTTTCTGATGTTGGACGAATGATCAGTTCCTCTTCCAGTTTTGCAGCAGGGTCTACTACCACGCCGGAACCATCTTCTGCGTTTTTCAAACGGTAATGTGTCACTACGGCACATTCTTTAGCAAAGCCTTCTACATGTTCAGCTTCGCGGCTCAGGAATGATTTCGGAATTAATAACGGGAAGTAAGCATTCACGTGTCCTGTTTCCTTGAACATATCGTCCAGTTGACGTTGCATCTTTTCCCAGATTGCGTATCCGTAAGGCTTAATCACCATACATCCGCGTACGGCAGATTGCTCTGCCAAATCAGCTTTTACCACCAAATCATTGTACCACTGCGAGTAGTTTTCGCTACGTTTGGTAAGGTCTTTCAGTTCTTTTGCCATTATATTTTTCTATTTAAGTTTTCTTGATTGTTAAAACAAGGTGCAAAAATACGAAAAAGGAACGAACTGTGCTTATTCTTCCTGCATTAATTTTATATGGAGTATTCAGTTCTTGGTAAGAGTGTCATCTGAAAGTTGCAAGCAGATATTACTGAAATGCCCATTCTGTTTTGTTATCCTCCTTTCTGACGGGTTTTAATTAATAAATTTTATCTTTTTAATTCGTATTATAGGGAGAAAAGCGTCCCGGTGGCTCCGTTACCGTATGCCACCGGAAAAGCTGTTTTTTATCGTGCCTTGAAAGGACGGCACGGACGTATTATTCCGCGTAAACCGGACCTTGGTGAGTCACCGGATTCCACGGGTTAATCGTTCCGGTAACCTTCACGTTGGAACGGGTAATCTCTACCTCATAAATGTATTCATTGCCTGCTTCAAAAGTTACAGTGTCTACGTTCCAGGTGTACGTATCCGAGCCTATCTCGAAATCTACCGTCACCGCTCCGGCACTGTAGCCGGCAGGCAGGATGATGGCGTCGTAGGTGGCGTCGAAGTTTGCGGTGGGGGTGGCGAGCTTGCGCGGGGTAATATCCGCGGGGTTTTCCGGTGTGCCGTGCTGTTTACCCGTCTTCAGGTCGAAGGTGCTCACGGTGTTCATGCCGTGGATGGTGACTTTGGCACCGTCGAGGTTGGCGACTCCCACGCTGGCATCCAGCTTGCAGTTCATCGTCAGTTTAGAAAGGCAGTGGCCGAAGGTGAAGGCGACGGTGGCGTTTCGTACCTTGTTATATCCTTTGCCGTTGTCGTTGTTCGCCTTTGCCCACATCAGGTCGAAGGCGGGTTGCGTGGCATCGGTCTGGGCGGTTCCTATCGTGACGGGGAACGGTGTGTCGAGGGCGGCACCGTCCGTGTAGGGATAGTAGGAGATAAAGTCCACCGGGCTGTTATCCATCGGATAGTAGATTTCCTGACCTATGACGGGTGAAAAGTTTTCTTTACCGGTCGTGGTGCGGAACTGTCGGTTGGAGTATATCTCGGCGATGTGCTCCGTGCCGTGGTCCACCATAAAGATACCGATGTCGTCGTTCGGCCCCCAAGTGGTGCCCGAGGCGCGGGTTCCGGGGGTTGCCACTACTGCCTCGTTGCCGATGGCGGCGGTGAAGCGTACTTGTCCGTCGTTATTCACATTCATTTCGTCGTCGCTGCTGCACGACACGAGGCACACTGCACTGGCGAGCGCGCACATTGTCATTAAGTTTTTCATTACATTCATAGTCATAATTTTTTTTATTTTGTTTGAACCTGTTTATTTATTCTTATCGTTGTCGGGTTGCTCGTTTCGCTCAAGGCCCCGATAAATTACGGGCAGCGGAGCTAAGGGACGACCACCACGCGGAACCCGACGAGGTAGGCGGCGTCGCTGGGATAGCCTTTGAAGCGAAACGCAGAGCGGCAGTCGCAGTCTTTGGGGTCATAGCCCCAGTCGCCGCCGCGAAGCACGCGGGAAATGCCTGCGGCAGGCCCCGTAGGGTCGGTATCGGAAGAGTCGTTGTAATCGCCATACCAATCCGAGCACCACTCCCTCACATTGCCGTGCATATTGTACAACCCCCACGGATTAGGCAGCTTGGTACCTACCTCCTTAGTTCCGCGAGGATCATTGTTTTCTGTATACCACATATAGTCCCCGTCTGCCGTATCGCCATAGCTGTAAGCCGTAGTCGTACCCGCACGGCACGCATACTCCCATTGTGCCTCGGTCGGAAGGCTGTAACCGTAATAATCCGCATAAGCCTTCGCCCCGTACCAGGTAACGTAAATCACGGGATGATTCTCGTAACCGGAAACCGGTGACCAGGTTCCATCGGAACTGTTGCGAGTTATTCCCCATTTTGACATACTGTTGCAATCCCGAACCAAAGGCTCGCCGGTGCTTCCCGTGAGGTAAGCGGCATCCTTAAAAGGGTAGGCCACACCGTATTCCAAGACTCCTTCTGCATGCTTCGCATTCAGAAAAGCGGCATACTGAGCGTTCGTTACCTGATATTTGCTCATGTAAAAATCCTTACTCAAAGTTACCCAGTGCTGCTTTTCGTCCGAATCACGCCCGGGCTCGTCCTCCGGGCTGCCCATCAGGAAAGTCCCCGCCGGAATCCTCACGAAGTCCTTCAACTCCACCGCCGTACCCGTGCCGTGGTCGTTGGTCTGCCAATCGGCGATGATGGGCGTACCGGCGTCGATGCCCGTTTTCCGGATCGTTAGCGGGTAGATGTAATTTTTTCCGGATTCGAAGGTAACGCTCGGGACGCTCCACTTGTAGATGTCCGATCCAATCTTGAATTCTACCGTCACCTCGCCGTCAGTGTAAGTGGCAGGCGGGATGAGGGCGTCGTAGGTGGCAAAGCAGCCTTCGGCAGGGGTATCCCACGTGCGGGGGATGATGTTGCCTATTGTCGGATTATTGTTATCGACTCCTGTATAGCCGGTTTCGACATTTACGAGAGCTTTAACGTTTATATCCTTGATGGTGACCGTCATATCGGCAGGGTCGAAAGTGCCCACGCTGCCGTCTGCCTTGCATTGTATGGTCAGCTTGGCGAGGCAGTGGCGGAAGGTGAAGGCGACGGCGGCTTTTTCGGCCTTGCTGTAGCCCGCACCGCCCTTGTCGGCTTTCGCCCAGAGTATGTCGTTCTCGGCTTGACGCTCGGCGGTCTGCTCACTCAGGTTAATATGGATACCCCCAGTGAATTGGAGACCTGTTACGTAGGAACAGGCAATAAAGTCCACCCGGGCGTTGTCCTGCGGGTAAAAGATTACGTCGTCGGGCGTGGCGGGAGAGAAGCTGACGTTAGCACCGGCAGCGGTGGTGACGTATTGGCGGTTTTCTGCTCCATCGACGATATTCCGGGTGCTGTGATCGACCATGAAGATGCCCACGGCTTCGCCCTTTACCCAGCTATTACCGCCGGTGGTCGCAGTACGGGTTTGCGGCATAGTTGCCACAGAGGGTGCGGGCGTTGCCTCGCCTATTCCCGCCGTGAAATTCACGGCTGTGCCGCTGCCGTCGTCCGCCGCAAAACCATCGTCCTCTGAGCAGCCGCCCGAAAGGAGCAGCCCCGCCAGCAGCGCACCGCCCGAAAGCGTCCGCGCCACGTATCTGAAATTTTTTAGTGTACTCATTTTTTCATTATTTATTATTTATATTATTCGTCTGCCGAAAAGACAGCGCGGATTTTCCTGAAAATCTGACCGGCATAGCCGATATCGTTATTTGTCTCACCTGCCTTATACGTCGCGCTCGTCCCTCGCGCAGCTTTGACGGCAGGCTCGTTTCGCTCAAGGCCGGATGAACTAAGGGACGACCACCACGCGGAACCCGACGCTGTAGAAGGCGCCGTCGGGTCCGGCGGAGTAGCGATAGGCAGAGCGGCAGTACCGGGCGTTATTGCCCCAGTAGCCGCCGCGAAGCACGCGGGCGCGGCCCGAGACAGCGCCGGTAGGGTCGGTGTCCGGACCGCTACCGTAATCCCCCAACCAGTCGCTACACCACTCATTCACATTGCCGTGCATATCATACAAGCCCCAAGGATTAGGCTTTTTATTCCCCACGGGACTGGGGCCATCGATACCTGTAGAAGTGACAGTATACCATGCATATCCACCAAGCAGTGATTCGTTGTCGCCAAATGAATAAGCTGTTGTCGTGCCGGCACGGCAGGCATATTCCCACTGGGCCTCCGTTGGCAAGCTACCGCCAATCCAATCCGCATAAGCCTTGGCACCGAACCACGTGACATAGATCATCGGCTGGTCGCCGGAGGCTTCCCATTGGTTGGTTTCCGTATTGTATCGGGGCGTCTAGCCCCATTGGTTCACAGTGAACAAATTTTGCTCTCCATAACCCGAAACGTTATGTCTGGCCAAATTATCTATCGTTACTCCTGCTACTCCCACGGCATTCAGAAAAGCAGCATACTGCGCCCGAGTGACCTGATATTTGCCCATATAGAAATCTTTGGCCAGTGTTACAGAATGTACAGGCTTTTCATTGCTATTACCTGCATCATCTCCCATCAGGAAAGTACCAGCTTTAATGCGTACACGATGAATATATACGGGCAGTTTCTGTGTAAACGTTTCCGCCTTCCCACCTGTCATGGTAATATTATCGGTAAGCGCGGAACTCCTCAATAGCAGGTCGCCGTTAGCGATCTGGAAGATATTTGCATTCTCAGACAACGACTGCGCCGGAACAACAGCTCGGAAAGTAAAGCTGCTGCGGTAATTAGCGTCCGTCGGCTGCTCCACGCGGTACATCTTTATAGCCGTGGCGTTGTTATCGCTTCCGGCAAGCGTTACCCCGCTACCCGGCGTGGCATTATCGACCGCGCCGAGGTTAAGTCCGGCTTTGGCTTTTACGTCCCGCAGGGTTACGATAACCTCTTCGTTCGGGTCTATCGCCCCGAGTTGGCTGTCGAGTGATACTTGCACCATTGCCAACGGATGAGAGAACGAGAGGGAAACGGTTTCGCCCTTGCCGTAACCGGCGCTGCCGTTCGTTGCCTTTGCCGTCAGCAGGTCGCTGGCGGAGTAATCTGCCGCCGCTCGCTGGTCGGTCTTCACGCTGAAAGCGATCGCGGCGGGGTTGAGCGTGCCGTCGCCCTGATAGGGATAGTAGGCGTAGAAGTCGATCCGGCTGCCGTCCGCGGGCCAGTAGGCGGAACCGCTCCATGTGCCAGTGGCATTGTTGTAAGTCAGCTTTATGTTGTTGAGTACATTGCCCGAGGGCGTTTCCGACAAAGTTTCGCTCTTCCGGCAAGCGAATATCCCGATGGCGTCACCGTCGTCCCATGTGCTTTTAAACTGGCTGTCGGTGGTGACCCGTGTCTGTGGTAGGTTTGCTCCCGCCGTTGCCGCCGGAGTGGCGAAACCGATCTCGAAGCGGATGTCTCCGCCGGGTGATTCGTTGGTGCCGGGATAATCCCCGGTGTCGTTGTCCTTGCTGCACGCCGTGAGCAGCAAAGCCGGAACCGCTGCCGTGAGCAGCCATCGTGTGATTGAGTATCTGTTCTTCATATTCTGTGATTTTTAATTTGTTTCAATGATTAATCAGCGGTTACAGGACCACCCGTTACCTGCTTCCAGTCGGTTATCGTCGCGGAGAATCCTGCGCCCGTAGGCGTTTCCGCCACCGTTCCGCCCAGTGCAAGGGGCTTTGTCTTGTCAGTATTGAACGTGGCGAGCATCGTCGTGAGGTCGCTGGTGAGCGTCACGGGCTGCGGGCTGTTGCCGCTGAAACGGATTTGCGCCGTCAGCCGCTGCGCCGTACCTGCCACGCCCAGGAGGCGCATCGTTGCCGACCATTTACCGGCATCCGCCCCGGAGGTGATCTTCGTGAACGTCAGTGCCACATTCGACGGAGTGCCGTATGTGCCGTTATCCATGTCGAGCGTGGCGGCGGCTCCCGAAAAGTAACCTTCAACGCCTTCTATCCGGTCGGTTGTGCCGCCCGTCGGTTCGATGACAAGCGTAAGCTGCCTCACCTGCTGCTGCATGGCGGCGGTCAGTTCGTACTCGGTGTCCTTTTCGATTACCGCATCCATAGCGCACGTGAACAGCCAGCCGGGAGAGGCAGCCACGAACGCGCCCACGCCGTCCCAATTGCCGGAAGCAGCGGCAACGGTAGCGGTTGTGCCGCTTATCGAAACCTGCTCCGGCGTGTTATAGATATAGAAACGGTATGTGCCCGGTTCGAACAGGTGGTCTATGCGGTTTGTCGTGCCGTCGAGCGTGGTCGAGTAGTCGGCTGCCTGCACCGTGTAGGATGCAGGGATGTCAATGTCCGTGCCCCGCCGCGACCAGTCGGCGGTAAGGGTTACCGTGCCGTGGTCGGGATGCGGTGTGTTGTAGATCGGGTCTTTCACGTCGCAACTTACTGCCAGCAGTAGCGCGCACCCAAAGAATGGGATAATTGCTTTTGTTCTCATATCGATCGTTTTTTATTTGTTCTGTTTGGTTCCTACTATTGTCCACAAAAAGCTAATTCCGATCTGAGTGGGTCCCCAAAAGTTTTTGGCCTTATTTTTATCTTGAAAAACACGCACTCTGTCGATCATTCCATAACTATCATATTCCGAATGTGTATATCCCAGACCAATATTGAAATCGATCGAGAAATGATGGGAAAGGTGAAGTTGATAACCGACTGTAGCACCCCCACCCCACAGTTTGCCCTGATAGCCGGTATCCTTCGAGAAGAGGCTTCCCACGGGATACTTATATATATTGTATTCCCCGTAGCTGCCCGATGCGCCCACATAAAATCGTTTATCACGTAGCAGATACCAACGCACTTCCGGGTTCAGGAACCAGACCTTCTGTATCTTATCGCTGTTGCTTCCCCACCAGCCAAAGCTACCGTCTAACTTGATACCCATGTCGCGGTTCACCCGCCACTCCACACCGAGTGTAGGCAGCAGTATGGCATCATACAACATGTTCGTCCGCACAGCGAAGTAGTAAGGTTTTGAAGGCAGTATTCCATCAGGGGTAACTGCGTTTGTCGGTGAGGAGACAATCGCATCCGGCACTCCCCGGGGGAGTTGCGCGAAAGAATTTCCGGTTGCGGCAATACCCCAGACAAGGAGAGCCAACAGAATTTTTTGTAAATGTTTCATAGGTTCATATATTAGTTGTGTGTTAAATAAAATAAGTTATATCAATTCGCGGCGTGTGTGTCATGGGGTCAGTCATGCGTTCACCGGTCTCTTTGTTCTCGATGGTAGCTCTCACGGCTTCCGACAATTCCGCTTTGAGCACCTTTTCCATCATTTCTTTTTCTACACGTATCCGTTCCAGTTCCTTTACCAGACTATCTTGCTCACGGATACTTTTCGCCATATAATAATTGCATTTCTTTTCTATCTTCCGGCAATGCAGGAAGACGGATGTCACAATTACCAGCGAGCAAAAGGCAATTCCTAGAGAGATAAAGTTGATGTAATCATTCATGGGGCTCTGCTTTTTTTCTTGTTGCAAATTAGGTTAAATGCGGTCGAAAAAGTATTGCATTTTGTCCCTACTTTGTGGTGTTTTGTCATTTTCTGCTGTTTTACGGGCTTTCGGACATAGAAAAGAAGACTGCCTGACAGACTTCCTTTTAACCAGTTACCCCCTGTTACAATCATCTGTAGCAGGGGGTAACTTCATTTTTTAGGGCTTATCGGACAATCTTTCCGGTTCCGGTATGCTATTTCTTATTTTTTGGGGGATGAATTAGCCATTTTCCGGTATTCTGCCGGACTGATACCGTATTGTTTTCGGAACAAGCGGTAGAAAGTGCTCGGTATATTGAACCCGCAACTGAAAGCTACCGCTTCAATCGTAAATTCGGGATGGCTGTCGAGCATCCTGCGTGCTTCTTCTATTTTCAGGAAGCGCGTATATTCCATCGGTGACTTTCCTGTGACGGCTTTGACCGCTTCGGTCAGCGTATTTCTGTTAGTGCCGAGGGCGGATATTATATCGTCCCGGTTCATATCGGCATTAGACAAGTTTTCACCCGAAAGTAGATACTCCTGCAACCGCATAACCAGACTCTTTTGTTCGCTGCTAGGGGAAAGCGTATCCGTAGCTTTGGCAGTTTCAACTGCGTTCGCCAGCCGGTCCTGTTCTTTTATTCGTTCGTATAATTTATGGTTTTTGAGAGCAATAATCCGATTGTAATAGAAAGTAGCCGTGAGGAGCAGTGCCAGTACCAGGCAAATGCCAAGGGTAAAAAGGAAGTAATGGAGATTGCGTTCTTTCTCGGCGATATGTTTCTCCACTTCATATTGGGTGCGCAGTTCATCGAACCGGGCGTTTATCTCTACATCTTTTATAGTATCATTGGCGGCAATGATTGTATCGAACAGCGTGAATGCCTCGTCGAAACGCCCCATCCGGGTAAGTATCTCCATCTTTATCTTCCGTACGGCATTGAGGTCAAATTCTGATTCCTGCACTTCGACCGCTGCGCTGTCTATAGCGGCAAGTGCCTTGCGGTAATCTCCGCGTGACTGTAAAATCAGCGCCTTTGCCCGTGCCAATTCATATCTTGAGATATTGTTATTGACAATACCTTTCAACTTGGCGAGGTATTCTCCAGCTTTGTCATAGTCTTTGGTATCTATATAGGTATTCATCAATGCCACATAAAGATTTCCCCACGCTTCAGGCTGGGTTCTTCCGGCTGCTTTCTCAAACCGGGCGATGGCTTTTTCATATTCGGGCACGAGTTGTAATAGTTTGTCATATTGCCCTTGTGCCCGAAGTGAGCTACACAGGAATGCGTAAGCTTGTGTCAGGATATTGTCGTATCCCGAAACTTCCCATAATAAGCGGATGCATTCTCTGAAACAATCTTCTTCCTCTTTCCATCTATCCTGAACATTATAGGTGATAGCAGTGGCATAAAGTGCTGTTGCCATTCCCGCCTTATCCTTCCGTGCTTTGGCACGGTCGAACATTAGTTTTGCTTCTTCCGCCGCTTTTTTATAATCTCCTTTCAAGTTATAGGCAGTGATAAGTTGCATGTGTATCTGGTAATAGAGTTTCCATTGTTCATGCAGGATATAGAAATCAAGATAACCGGGTGCTTTTTGAATGATCTTGTCGTATTCATTCCTATTTATATGAGAGATGATGGTGTTTCCATACACCATCCCTTGCATTTTTACGTTTCCCTGTCTGATGGCCTCGGCTTCCGTCTGCCCGAACAGGGTCAGCAGTGTATCCATTTTCCGGTCATCGGCTATTTCAGACATATATAAATAGTATAGTCTGTTGTACGACCTCAGTTTGTCAGTTCCGTCGGATTGTTCGATAGCCCGGCGCAAAGAGTCTTTTTGCTGTTGGATGGTGTTTTGGGCTGAAACAGGCAGGGTAAAACAGAATTGGATTCCCCATAAAATCGCTATCAGATAAGATTTATACTTCATTGTTGTTGTGTGTTTACGTAAATTCTTGGCCTATAGTGCTCAAAAGTACAAAAAAATAGTATTGGACTATACAGATATTCCTCTAATTATTCGTGCATATACAAATGATTATGTAATTTTGTGACTGGAAATATGATAAATATCCACTGAAAATACTCAAAAACGGGGTTTAAAAAAGAAAAAGTACATAAAAAAAGCAGCTACACTATTTGTAACTGCTTGAATTTCAGTGGAGCGGTAAGCGAGACTCGAACTCGTGACCCTTAGCTTGGGAAGCTGTATTTTTAATCAATTAACACGCTTATATATAGGTGTTTATGATCGAATGCTTAGTTATTTGCAATTTATTTGCAATACACTCCTCTAATTATTTGCTTATTTGGCTACTTCTTCCAATTTCTCTCTAAATTTCCGGAACATGTCAATCGTCGGGTAAAACGTCGGATTCTCCCAGTTCTTAGAGATCATTTGGATCATTGCCTCTATATGACTTTTGCAGTCTATTACTTTGATGCATTTGTCCAGGACCAACTCTCCTTCCGGGTAGGTCTTGTTATTTAATGTATTCTGCGCCCATGAGAGCAGCTCTCTGATCGATTCTTGGTCGTATTTATTCTCTTCCGCCATAGTGCTTTTAACTTTGTTCATTTGAATGAATTTCTAGACCGATAGACTCTCCGTCAATATCTAATACTACTACGTATCGATGAAGGCATTTTATTGAATGCTGTCCTATGATCTTTACAGTTCCTGTTTTCCCGACCCAATTTCTGTTTGAACATTGACAGACATCAACACTATCACCCGCCTGAATATCATCAACCGCATTAACCTTGCTTGAAAAGGTTAAATATTGAGGCCCGATATAACGATTGGTCATTGTTGAGTAATCAAATATTTTTTCGGAAAAAAAACTTATATTTGAAGCAGTATATCCAACATTCTTGCCATTTTCAATTACTGGAGTTAAATCAATACTTCTAAATATTGTACCTCTTATTTCCATATTACTGAGTTATTACTAGCTTTATATTCAAAAAGTCCAGGATCTTTTCAATCTTCTCTTGTCCTAAATTCGTTTTTCCGTTAAGAAACAAGGACATGGTACTCTTTGTTACTTCTACATACTCTGCAAGGTCTTTCGATTTGACATTGCGGAGCTTCATTGCCTCTTTGACTGTTTCCCGTATCATCATTC